>Ga0196964_10000011_pt1 | contig 276905 bp, 300 predicted proteins | sample S1_10metaG_FD_148615 | JGI IMG/M metagenome (GOLD analysis project Ga0196964, IMG submission 148615) | Soil microbial communities from Anza Borrego desert, Southern California, United States - S1_10 | ecosystem: Environmental > Terrestrial > Soil > Desert | place: USA: California | collected...
GCCGCGTAGGTATCTCGACCACGACGCCGTACGCCGCGCTCCAGATCTCGACCTCGACCAGGGCCCAGCTCGTGCTCTCTGATCCGACGGCCGGCACCGACCTCAAGCACTTCTATGCTTCGTCGACGCAGGGAACGCTCGTCTTTGGTGTACTCTCCGACAATCTCACCACACTTACGCCGCGCATCACCGTTAATAGCGTAGGGCAGTTCTTGTTGGCGTCTGGGGGCGCTGACAGTGCTCCCGCATTCTCGTTCGTGGGCGACACTAATACGGGAATACGCCAGCGAGCAGATAATCAATTATCGTTAATTGCAGGTCAATCCGAAGGGATTCGTATTACTGATTCACATATTCAAATAGGCGCAAATTCGACTGGGGGTTTGTTGACTGGTACCAGTAATACTGATGCTGGCTTGTATTGGCCAGCAGCAAACGTACTCGGAATCGCCGTTGGAAACGTAGAAAATAGTAGGTTCACCACAAATATTTTCCAGGTATCTCGAGGCTCCGCCGACGCCACTGCATATGCCATCAATGCACGTAAATCTCGTGGTAGTGTAGCTTCGCCTTCCGCGATCACCAGCGACGACAACCTTCTTACTGTAAGCGGTTACGGTTATGTCGGTGATACCAACACTTATCAAGAAGCGGCGCAAATTCTCTTTGACTCAACAGGTGTTATCTCTGACAGCGTGACCGGCATCGCCGGCATCATGCGCTTTCTCACCGCCGACTCAGGAAGTGAACCTGTGGAACGGCTCACTATTACAAACTCTGGCAATGTCGGTATCGGCACCACGTCGCCGTATGCGCGGCTTAGCGTGGCAGGGGAGGTGGTCGCTGGCTTGTATACAGCGACCACGACCGGGTTCAGGGGGCCAGATGGCAGCGCAAGCACTCCTTCTTTCTCCTTCAGTAACGATACAAATACAGGTATTTTTTCGGCCGGATCCGATACGCTTGGTTTCGGGGTCGGCGGAAGTGAAATATTCCGCGCTAACGGGAGCTTTATCTTCGCCAATGCATCGGGCGGTTTTGCGATAAAGACGGGAGCGGGAGCGGCGAGCACTCCGAACTTTACCTTCGCGAATGACACTAATACCGGTATTTTCGGAGACGATGCCGATATGCTCGGCTTTTCAACGGGTGGCAGTGAGCGTCTTCGCATAACCTCAAGCGGCAACGTCGGCATCGGTACCACAAGTCCGTATGCGCGGCTTTCGGTGGCGGGCGAAACAGTTGCCGGGTTCTATACAGCGACAACGACTGGATTCAGGGGACCATCCGGTATCGCTTCAGGGCAGCCGGTCTATTCGTTCACGGGAGACACTGATACGGGAATCTATTCTTCTTCTGCGAATGTGATTACTTTTTTGAACGGTGGAACCCAAACGATTAGTCTTACGAGCTCAAGATTATCAGATGGCGCTGATGGAACGGACACAGTATCTATAAAGTTTGGTTCAGCCGGCTCTGCTTCTTCACCCACCTATTCTTTCGGAAGTAGTAATAATACGGGAATTTTCAAGCCATCCAGCCTGAATGCTCTTGCTTTTTCTACTAATGGTTCAGAGGTAGTTAGGATACTTCAAGGTGGCAATCTCGGCGTCGGCTCAACCTCGCCATGGGGTCTCCTCTCAGTGAACCCTACCGCCTCGCTCGGCACCGCGCCGCAGTTCGTAGTCGGCTCGTCGTCGGCGACGAACCTCATCGTGACGGGGGGCGGGAATGTGGGGATTGGGACTACTAATCCGACCGGCAAGCTCACTGTGGTAGGAGGTCAGATACTCGCGGGAGTGGCTGATGGTAATAACGGGGCTCCCGGTTTCGCATTCTTGAACGCCACTAATTCAGGACTCCAGCGCGAGATTGGCGGCGATATTTCCATTATTCGGGCCGGGTCGATAAACCTCCAAGTCCAGTCGAGTCAAATACTGGTGACGCCAGGAAGCGTGACGAGTCCAGGATTGACCGACACGACCTACGCAAACAGTGGACTTGCATGGCCGAGCGGAGCCGGGGGGCGCGTGGCATTCATCGCGGGGAATACCGAAATAATGCGCCTCACTACTGCCGGCCTCGGCATCGGTACCACCTCGCCGTTTGCCACCCTCCAGATCGCGACGACGACCGGAAGAGGGCTTGCACTTTCCGATCCAAACGCAGGTACTAACTTCAAGCATTGGCTCCTTTCGTCAGTACAAGGCAGCTTCTCAATTGGCACCACGACGGACAGCTATGCCACGTCGTCGACCGCTGCGCTTACCATCAACAACGTGGGCAGGGTAGGCATTGGTACCTCGACGCCCATTGGTCAGCTCACGGTCGTTGCTTCATCGAGCCCCGCGCTCGTTCTCATGCAGTCAACCTCAACCACGGCAACCGGTACGGTGCTCTCGCTCCTCTCGAACGCGTATGCGACGACCACCATCGCGTCGACGACGCCAGTGGAGTATGGATCAATAAGAGATTTTCATATGATGGTGAAGGGCACTGTCAGTGATACTTCTCTTGGTAACAGCGGATTACAAGCAGTATACGTTTCTGGTCGCTACGCCTATGTAGCAGCAAGCGGCGCGAGTCGCTTGACTGTTGTGGATGTATCAAACCCTTCATCGCCCGTGGTAACGGGTTCGGTACAAGACACCGCTCTTCTTGCGACTTCTCATGGCGTATATGTTGCGGGTCGTTATGCGTATGTTACTGCCAATAGTAGTAATAAGCTTGTTGTTGTCGATATCGCAAATCCTGCGCGTCCTACGATCATCGGTTCGCTTGATATGACTAGTCCGCGAGCTATATACGTTTCCGGTCGCTATGCGTATGTGACGCTAAGCGGTGGTTCTTTGGAAGTGGTTGATATATCAAATCCTATAAACCCTATATTAGTAGGTTCAGTTTCCATCAATAGCTCTCCTTTCTCTATGTATGTTTCTGGTCGTTATGCGTATACAACGGGTAATAACGAACTCCGAGTTATTGATATTTCGAATCCTACTCGGCCGGTCCAGGTTGGCTTATTAACTGATTCAGTAAATATTGGTACTACTCGCGCGATGTATGTAGTCGGTCGTTATGCGTACGTTACGGGAGACCAACTTCGCCTTACCATCATAGATGTTTCTAACCCATCAAGTCCTTCGGTTGCAGGAGTAGTGTATGATGCTACGAATATTAATCAACCTCGCGGGCTGTATGTCTCGGGTTCATATGCGTATATTTCGAATACTCAAGGAAGCGGTATTACCGCGATCGATATTCGTAACCCTTCCAGTCCTCAGATAATGGGGAACGTAAACGGCGGTGGTAATTTAGCAAGTCCTGTGGGCTTATATATTTCCGGCCGCTATGCGTATGTGACTGTACCCAACCGCCTTACTATCGTCGACCTCGCCGGCCTCGATATTCCAAATGCGCTCGTCGGGAACCTGCAGGGCACTGATATTACGCTCTGGAATAACATCGACGTAGGGAACAGTGGCTACTTCCGGACTGGTGTGAACGTTGGTTCAGGCGGCATCTTCTCGCAAGGCCCCGGCCAGTTCTCGCAATCGACTACCACTTCGCTTTCATCGACGCTTATTCCAACACTCTCCGCTTTCATTGGCGATACTAATTCATCATCAGTGGTTGATGTGATGAAGCTCACCCACGGAACAGCTGCTACTTCGACCGTCGGCACCGCGGGCATCGGCACCGGGTTTCTCTTCGCCGCCGGAAACGCCGCTGGCACCACCACTGACATCGCTCGGATTGCCGGTATCTTCACTTCGACCGGCACCGCCACCACCTCAGCGCTCGCATTCTCAACGCTCTCCGGTACTTCGTTCACCGAAAAAGTGCGCATCGACTCGACCGGGAACGTCGGCATCGGCACCACGTCGCCGTATGCCGCACTCTCGGTCGTCGGTGCGTCGGGCGTGGTTGCCGACAAGTACACCGCGACCTCTACGACTGCGACCTCGACCTTCGCCGGCTTCATCAACGTGAACGGCACGGGCTCGAACGCGACGTCCACGTTCGCCTCGAATCTGTGGGTGAAGGGGAGCCTCCAGACAGGAACGGGATCGGTGTACCTTTCCGACAGCGGGGTCAATATCACCGGCTCGGGGATTCTCTCCGTCGCCGGCGCAACGACGCTTTCCTCGACGCTCAACGTCACAGGGCTTGCGACGTTTGGGAATGCCTCATCTTCTCAGATCACTACCACCGGTAATACTTATTTGGCGACTACCGGTGGGAACGTCGGCATCGGCACCACGACCATGACTACGAACTTCGAAGTGCATGGAGTAGGTGTGGATACAGCGGGAATTCCCATTCAAGCCCTTATCTACGATTCTTCGACGCCGGCACAGGATGAAGGAGGAGCGCTGGCCTTCGGGGGTAATCACGGAGCAGGGGGTACTGGTGCTCAATACGCTGCTATTAAGGGTGCGAAGGAGAATGGTACTGTGGGTAATTCTGCCGGGTATTTATCGCTTTTCACAAAATCTTCAGGAGCAAGTTATACGGAAAAATTGCGAATCACCAGTACTGGTAATGTTGGCCTCGGTACCACCTCCCCTTGGGGCCTCCTCTCCGTGAATCCCACCGCTTCGCTCGGCACGGCACCACAGTTCGTGGTCGGTTCGTCATCGGCGACGAATTTTATCGTGACGAATGCCGGAAAGGTAGGTATCGGAACAACATCGCCGCAGGAAAAGCTCTCCCTTCGTGGCGGTTCGTTCTTTCAGGCGGGGGGGGATATGACCGCGAGCTCAACGCTTATAGCAGTAGGTGCTGGAAATACAGGGGCGCATCCTCGCGACGTATATGTGTCGGGTAATTACGCATATGTAGTACGAGATAGTGCCTCCGGCACTGATTTTAAAATTTTCGATGTTTCTAATCCAACTAGCCCTACTGAGGTTGGGGGAGTTGATCTTAGCGCTGCGGGCCAAGATATCTACGTAGCTGGTAACTATGCGTATTTAGTAAAAAATAACCTCGGAATTACTAACGATTTTGTAATATTCGACGTCTCAAATCCTAGCGCTCCCAGAGAGGTAGGAGGAGTTAATTTAGGAACTACGGGGAATGGTGTATATGTTTCTGGTCGGTACGCATATGTGGTTACAAGTAGTGTTACGGGAAGAGACTTTAAAATTTTCGATATTTCAAATCCCACATCTCCGGTTGAAGTAGGTGGCTCCGATCTAGGAACTTTGGGTTTCAGTGTTCGTGTTTCTGGTAACTATGCGTATATAGGAGCCGGAACTGGACTTAGGATTTTCAATATATCAAATCCCGCTGCTCCTGTTGAAGCAGGAAGTGTCAACCCAGGCACAAGCGTTACCGGAGTATATATTTCTGGTCCGTATGCTTACACATTAGTCGATGCTCCCGATAACGAACTACGAATCTACGATATTTCTAATCCTACTACTCCGGTGCAAAAAGGCAGTGGAGCACTTGGTGCAAGCGGCAATGATGTTTTTGTATCTGGTCGCTATGCATATGTAGTAGTTAATGACGCAAGCGGTGATGATTTAAGGATTTTTGACGTCTCGAACCCCTCTTCTCCTCTTAGAATTGGTGGTGTAGATTATGGAGTTGGTGGCTGGGGTGTATATGTTTCCGGTCGTTATTTGTACGTAACGCGCGCTGTTGTCGATGGCAATGATCTAAAAATCTACGATATCTCCGGCATCGAGGCGCAATCCGCGCTCGTTCACTCGCTCGAAGCAGGCAATTTCCAAGTACGAAACGATATTCTTGCTCAAGGGCAACTTACTGTCGCTGGTGGAATCACCCTCGGCCAAGGCGGTCTCTATTCAAGTGGCTTTGGGTCCTTTACTACGTTCGCCACCACATCGCTTTCCACGCTCCCCGCACTCTCCGCTTCCGTGATCGATTCAAACAACAGCAGTGTGGTAGATGTGCTCACCATCACGCACGCCGCTTCATCGACGGGGGCGAGTGGCATCGGTACCGGCCTTCTCTTCGCTGCCGAAAACGCCGCCGGCACCACCACCGACATCGCTCGGATCGCCGGTATCCTCACTTCGACCGGCACCGCCACCACCTCAGCGCTTGCTTTCTCGACGCTCTCCGGCACGTCGTTCACCGAAAAAGTGCGCATCGATTCGAGCGGTAGTGTCGGTATCGGTACGACAAGTCCTTTCTCGACCGCGCTCCTCGATGTAGCTGGTACCACCAATCAGTATGCGATCATCGGCGGTAATGCTAACGGTCATCGAGGAGTGAAAATCGGCCAAGATTCCAGCGGCTATGCCGTCATTGAAGGTTTCAATCGCGGAACGGGAGCAGTGATCGATCTTAGCCTTAACGCTTCGGGAGGAGATGTCGGCATAGGAGTCTCGGACCCACTCTACCAACTCGATATCGTCAGTAGCTCTAATACTACAGACGGTGCACCATTCATGATTACACGGAGCGGGGCAAGTTCCGATGCGGCCGCATTTATTCGCTTACTCGCCGGTTCGGATGCCAATCGCATCGGTATGTATCTCGGCGATGGCACCAATTCGGACGTTTATTTCTGGGTTGATGATACTGGGGTTTTCCGTACAAAGACAAGCGTTCCCACTTCTAATACTGACGGCACGGTCGTCGGTGACCAGACCTCAATGCTTGCGTCGAAAGACATTGTGGGAGAGTTCACTGACACTGAAGCAGCTCTTAATATGGTACTCGCAACGCCTATCTATGATTTCACCTATAAGTCCGGTGCGTACAACAACGAGCAGTTTACCGGCCTCATTACTGACTACGCGCCCACCTTTGGCAAAGACAAGGACGCCGAGCATCCGAGCGGCAAGTCACTCAACGAGATAAACGCTATCGGCTATACTTTCGCCGCCATCAAAGCGCTCAGCAACCGGACCGATTTTATCGAGAACCTCTCGACCGCCTCGACGAGCGTCAGAGTGAACGCGGACGGAAGTATTGTATTCAATAACGCCTCTTCGACGCCGTCGCTCGCCATCACGGCGAACGGTAGGGTAGGTATCGGTACGACGACGCCGAACGACGCGCTCTCTATCGTTGGGACGACGACCATCGGTTCACTCACAACCGCTCTGCAAGCCGGGCTCCAGATCGGCTACGGCGGGCTCTGCGTCGACAACGATGGAAACTGTGTAGCGGGAACGCCCGGTATGATAAGCGCGGTCTCTTCGACTCTCGGAAACGCCGACATCGCGGAAATGTACGTTTCAAGCGAGGAGCTCATGCCGGGCGAAATCGTTATGCCGGGCGGTGGCATCACCGTGGCAAAGGCGACGCTCGCGAATGCAAGGAGCGTCATGGGCATCGTCTCAACCGCACCCGGCCTTACTCTCGGCCTCTCGCCGAGCGAGACAGAGCTCACCGCGAACAAATATCCGGTCGCGCTTTCGGGCCGTGTTCCGGCATACGTGACGACTGAAGGTGGCCCCATCAAGAAGGGAGACCGCATCACTGTCTCCAGTCTCCCAGGCGTCGGCATGAAAGCCACCTCGTCCGGAATGACTGTCGGTCTCGCACTTGAAGATTTTGATGGTACGACCGATAACCCGAATGTGTACAGCACTACTTCGCCGGTACAAGTCACGGTGAACGGCGCTACATATATGAAGAAGCCGATTCTCGTCTTTGTAAATCTTTCACATTCGGTGATCGATGAGTCGCTCGCAACTGCCAGTTCGGAGGCGGAGGTCGAGGCAGCGATAACGAACGCCTGGTCGGTCGAGCAATCGAATGGCCTCGTAAATGTGAACTTCTTCGGTGACATCAATCTCCAGGGCCATAAGCTTCTCGACGTAGCGCGCATTGCGGGCTTTGGTGGCAAGTGGTCGATCGACGAGCACGGCAAATTTGTCGGCGAGGAGATTGTGGTGAAGAAAGGAACTGTGGAGAGCGGCGTGACGACGCGCGACAAGGCGACGGGCGAGTATTTTTGTCTCTACGTCGAGAACGGCGCGGTGCGCACGCAAGCTGGGGAATGTCCTGTGTATGCGGCGCCATCGGGCACGACCGCTTCCTCTGGAAGCGTCTCGGAAGGCACCGCGACCTCGACGCCAGAGACGAGCGATACTTTCACGACGACGTCTACGACTACCTCGGAAACCTCCGACACCGAAACTGCGACCTCGACCGAATCTACCGAGGCTTCTTCCGAACCGGCGACGGAACCCGCGCCCGAAGAGGAGAGCACTGCTTCCACCACGCTAACCGAATAGTTTCTTTACTTTTTAACGGCTTTAAGTAGAATGGTCTGATATGTTTTCGTTGACGGCCAAGGCCCGCGCCATAAAGGAAAATCTCGAGAAGCTCCGGAAGGGCGGCTTTGTGCCGGCTGTCTATTACGGCAAAAAGGAAAAATCGACCCCTATCGCCGTCGACCGGATGACCTTCAAGAAGGTATGGAAGGAGGCTGGCGAGTCGTCGATCATCACTCTCAAGACCGATCATGGGAACGTGGATTCGCTGCTCTATGAAGTACAAGTGGATCCTGTGACCGGCGAGCCTATCCACGCCGACTTCTTCACTGTCGATGCGAACACGGAAATCCATGCGAATGTCCCGCTCGAGTTCGTCGGCATCTCGCCGGCAGTCAAAGACCTTGGTGGCATTCTCGTCAAAGTGCTCCACGAGATCGAGGTGAAGACGCTCCCGAAGGACCTCCCGCCGAAGATCGAAGTCGATATTTCGAGTCTTAAGGAATTGAAGGCGCATATCACGGTAGCCGATCTCGCGCTCCCGAGAGGCGTGACGACGACCGAGAACGCCGCTGAGATCGTGGCGCTCATCGAAGAGGCCCGCGAGGAAGAAGAGGCGCCGGTAGCGCCGATCGACCTCTCTCAGATCGAGGTCGTCGAGAAGGGCAAGAAAGAAGAGGAGGGCGAAGCCGCCGCCGAGGAGGCCAAGGAATAAAGAGGGCAGTGCCCTCTTTGATGCGTCGTCGCTCGGAGTAAATAAGAGCAAGCTCTTATTTGTCATTTCTCGCTCGACGCAATAAGCCTTAAAATAAGCCATATTTAAGCGCATGGTAGAATTAAAGCGATGACCCTATCGCGTTTTTTTATTCCAATTTTCGCCTTTTTTGCGCTTACGCTGCCGTTTGCGGCGCTTGGACAGACCTCCGCACAGCTCGCTCAGCACGAAGCGAACCTTCAGGCCGAATACGACGCCCTGCAGAAGGAGATTGACCATTGGCAGTCGATCCTCGACGAGACGCGCTCGAAGGCGAAAAACCTTCAGGGCGACATCTCCGGGCTTACTGCGCAAATCAAGGAAGCGGAAGCGCAGATACGCCAAAAGAACCTCCTTATCGCACAGCTCAGTACGCAGATCACCGAGAAGACAAAAAAGATAAAGACTCTTGAGCAGAAGCTCGAGAACGGCAAGCAGTCGCTCGCCCAGCTCATCCGCCGCACCAACGAGATCGATTCCTATTCGGTGTTCGAAGTAGTGCTCGGCGATGGCTCGATTTCGGACGTGTTCCAGGACATCGACTCGTTCGCTTCGATCGAGAAGTCGATGCAGGAGCATTTCGACGTCGTGCGCGAGACCAAGGCGACGACCGAGATAGAGCGCAAGCAACTCGACCAGAAGAAGAACAGCGAGGCGGACGCGAAGTATGTGGTCGAGAAGAAGAAAAAGACGATCGCTGAAACCGAAGCCGAAAAGAAGAAGCTTCTCTCCATCACCAAGCAGGAAGAGGCGAACTATCAGGCAGTGCTTTCCGAGCGCCAGAAGCGGGCGGCTCAGATACGAGCGGCGCTGTTCGATCTCCGCGATACCGAGGGCATCCAGTTCGGCCAGGCGCTCGAGTATGCGAACCAGGCGGCGGAAAAGACGGGCGTCCGCGCCGCGCTCATCCTCGCCATTCTCACCCAGGAATCCGACCTCGGCCGAAACCAGGGGTCTTGCATCCTCTCGTCGCTCGACACGGGCGACGGCGTAGGGAAGAACACCGGCACCTTCTTCGAGAAGGTGATGAAGGCGCCACGCGACACCGATCCTTTTAAGACAATCACCGAGCGCCTGGGCCGTGACTGGAAGGTTACCCCCGTTTCGTGCCCTCCGGGAGCGAGCTATACCTCGTCGCGCGGGTTCGGCGGGGCAATGGGGCCATCACAGTTCATTCCTTCGACCTGGGAGCTTTTCAAGAACCGGATCGCTCGCATTGTGGGCGTCCCGGCCGAAGCTGCTAATCCCTGGGACCCCCTTCACGCCTTCGTCGCGACGGCGATTTATCTTTCGGATTTGGGCGCGAAGCCCGGAAGCTACACGTCGGAGCGGAACGCCGCGTGCCGGTACTATTCAGGCCGCGCCTGCGACACGAGGCGCCCCATCAACTACACCTACGGCAACAGCGTAATGAAAAAGGCGGAGGACATCCAAGCCAACATCGACTTCTTGAAGAACGTTTGAGTTTGACCCTGTAGTAGATTTCACTTCATGAAATTCACTACGGGGTTTGACAAAAAAGACCGCTTAAGGAATACTTCACCACTATGAAGGCAGAAATTCATCCAACCTACTATCACGACGCCACGGCGAAATGCGCCTGCGGCGCGACCTACACCGTCGGCTCCACTAAAAAGGAGATCACGGTAGAAATTTGCAGCGCCTGCCACCCTTTCTATACCGGAAACGAGAAGATCATCGACACCGCCGGCCGCGTCGAACGCTTCAAGAAGCGTCGCGAGACAGGCGCCACTAAGAAGACCGCGTCGAAGAAGAAATAACGGACCAGAAAAGCCCGCTCGCTGAGCGGGCTTTTCTCCTACATGGACATCGAAAAATACAAAGAGAACCAAAAGACCGCCTATCTCGGTTTTGAGCTCGCCCGCCTCCACAACGAGGAGGAGCGGCTCCTTGCCATGAAGGTGGAATCGCCCGAGATGACGGAGCTCTGCGATGAAGAGCTTTCGGCTATTCGAGCGCAGAAGGAAGCGCTTGTCGCCGATGCTGAGGCAATTCTCGCGAAAGAGCATGAAGCGGAGACCGAGAGTCCGCGCCAGATCGTGCTCGAAGTCTTTGCTGGCGCGGGCGGGGAGGAGGCAGCGCTCTTCGCCTCTGAACTCGCCCGCATGTACACGCGGTTCGCCGAAAAGCGCGGCTGGGAGTGGAAGAAGGTGGACGAATCGTCCTCCGACCTCGGCGGCTTCAAAGAAGCATCGTTCGAAATAAAAGGGAAAGGAGTCTATGAGGCACTCCGGCAGGAGACCGGCGTGCACCGCATCCAGCGCGTTCCCGCGACCGAGAAATCGGGCCGCGTGCACACCTCGACCGCCTCGATCGCCGTCCTTCCTGTGCGCGAACATACTGAGATAACGCTCAATCCCGCGGACCTTGAGATGGAATTCTCGCGCTCGGGCGGCGCCGGGGGACAAAACGTGAACAAGGTGGAGACCGCCGTGCGCCTCATTCATAAGCCGACCGGCATCTCGGTGCGAGTGCAGAGCGAGCGTACCCAGCAGAAGAACCGCGAGAAGGCGATGCGCTTCCTCGAGGCGAAGATCATGGAGGCGCAGCGCGCGGAAGAGGCGAAGCAGCACGCGGCGGAGAAGAAGGAGCAGATAGGTTCGGGCGATCGCTCTGAAAAGATACGCACCTATAACGTCCTCCAGGACCGGATCACCGACCATCGGCTGAAGAAGTCGTGGCACAACATCGAGCGGATCCTCGAGGGGGATATGGAGGCCATCGTCCAGGCGTTTGCCGAGGGGACAGTAGGGGACGAGGAGGCTGAAAACCAAGGAGAAATATGAGTTGCAGTGCAGGGCACCTTCTGCTATGCTAACGGGTATCTTCGCCCTAAAGGGCGATTTGCATTAAAAAGCTATATGGCCGAAGCGGAAAACACTAACGGACAAAGCACAAAACTCGACGAACTCTTCAACGTCGGAGCGCATTTCGGCTACCAGCGCACCCGCCGGCACCCTTCGGTAAAGCCGTACATCTTCGGGAGCAAGAACCGAGTGGACATCATCGATCTCGAAAAGACCGAAGCGCTTCTCGATAAAGCGAAAGAGTTCGTAACAACGCTCGGCCGCGAGAAGAAGCAGCTCCTCTTCGTAGGTACGAAACCGGAGGCCCGCGCAGCCGTCCAGGCCGCAGCCGAGCGCCTCGGCATGCCGTACGTCATCGAACGCTGGGTAGGCGGTACGTTCACCAACTTTCCTGAGATCAGGAAGCGCCTCGAACGCTATCAGGATTTCGCGAAGAAGAAAGAGGAAGGCAGTCTCGATGTATATACCAAGAAGGAACGTCTCCTTATCGACCGCGAGATGGAAGAGCTCAACAAGAATTTTGGCGGGCTCATGTCGGTGAAGGGGCTTCCCGCTGCCATGTTCGTCGTCGATTCTCGGAACGAAATGATCGCCGTCGAAGAAGCGGTAAAGATGCGCGTGCCGGTCGTCTCACTTTCGAATTCGGACTGCGACGTTTCCATGATAGCCCACCCGGTAGTCGGCAACGACTCGGCGATCGCCTCGATCGCCTACTTCGTTGCGGCCATCGCGGATGCCTACGAGGCAGGCGCAAACGAGACGATTGTAGCGTAAGGTTCCCCTAGTAATTTTCATATCCAAAAACAACAATGGCTATTACCACTGAGGAGATCAAGCAGCTTCGCGACCAGACCGGCGTTTCGGTGATGCAGTGCAAGAAGGCGCTCGAAGAGGCTGGTGGCGACATGGCCAAAGCGCTACTCATACTTTCAAAGAAAAGCGCCGACATCGCGGCGAAGAAAGGGGACCGTGCGCTCGGCGCAGGTGCCGTCGCGGCCTATCTTCACGGCAACGGTTCGGTTGGGGCGATGGTGGAGCTCGCCTGCGAGACTGATTTCGTGGCGCGCAACGAGGAATTTCGTGCGCTTGCGTATGACATCGCCATGCAGGTGGCGGCCACCAATCCGGAGTATCTTCGCGCCGAGGATATCAGTGAAGCAGCACGCCGTCCCATCATCGAGCTCTTCGAGAAGGAGATGGCAGATCTGAAAAAGGATGCAGCCATGAAAGAGAAGATCCTCGCCGGCAAAGTGGATGCCTACTTCAAGGAGCGCGTGTTGCTCGACCAGCCGTTCATCAAGGACGATGCCGTCACGATTCGCGGACTCGTCGAGAAAGCGGTGCAGAAGTTCGGCGAGCGCGTCGAAGTCGCCCGCATGGCGCGCTTCGCGGCAGGCAAGTAACGTATGCTTTCCCTTTATTTTTTCATATTTTCCGGCGCGCTCTTTGCGGCAATGGTAGGGTATCGCGTATGGGAGCTTCGTGCCGGGAGGTTTGACCTCAAGGAAGTCGCCGCCCGCGAACTCACGTTCTCCGAGGCGCATCTTGAGCATTTGAACAACAAGTTCCTCAATTTCGTGCGCTATGCCGCGCACCTCCTCACGGTGCTCGTCGTCCGTGCGCTCATCGGCGTGCTCTTCATGATCCGTCGCGAATCGAGGCGCCTCGCCACACGCCTCGACCATCTCTTCCTCGCCCCGCACGGCCTTCCGGGCGAGAACCCCGCGTCCCACTTCCTTCGCGACATCCTGGAGTACAAGGAAAAGCTTCGCAGCATTACCGCTCCCGAAAAAAAAGAAGAGGAGTTCTAGACCCCTTTTCTTCTTCGTTTTTCTGCTAGTATGGAGGCGTACGCCGCCTTAGCTCAGTTGGTAGAGCAACGGTTTTGTAAACCGTAGGTCCTCGGTTCGAACCCGAGAGGCGGCTCCAAATATCACCGTGCGGTAGACGTCGCGGCTTTTACCGCGCTGTCGCGAAGCTTTTTAGGTAGAAGTGCTTCGAGCTCTTCTTTGGTCTTGAAACCGTAATAGACCTTGTCGTTCAAGACGATAGCAGGGAGGCGCGGTTCGATTTTGAATATGGAAAGAAGAGTCTTCACCGCCGAGAGATCGAGGTGATAGTCGAACGAATAGACACGGAGCGCGGGATAGGTCTCGCGCAGATAGGTAAGTACATAACCCTCCTTCTCGCAGTCCGGGCAATCGCCTTCGTTCGAATAGAGATAGATGATGAACGTCGGCCGCTCGCCGCATTTTTCGGCAATGCGCTTCGAGAGGAGGTAATCCTTGATCTCAAGGAGAGAATAGTAGCGCTTCAGCGCTTCTACTTCGTCATGCCGCGTACCGAGCTGTGCCTCTGCATACGAGAGGCGCTCGCCGAGGAGCCCGAGCTCTTCGGAGAGGACCGGCGCCTTAAGGTTTGCGCAGGAGGATTCGGAAAGGAGCGCGAACTGCGTCTCTGATGAGAGGATATCGATCGCGATCCGGTCGGCGATGCGCTCGACTTCGGCGAGCTTCCGGCCGTTGAAGTAGTTCGCAAGGAAGATAGCCGTGAAGAAGATGAGCGACGTGATGATAAGCACGTAGAGATACTTTTTCCAGTCGATGGTTCGCATATAGGGGGACAATTAACGCCAGGCGCTTTTTTTGGAAAGGGCGGTGTTTACGAGCGCCATGAAGAGCCACGATGGCACGATGAAGCCGTAGAGGGCGAGAAAATAAACGACGTCGAGCGGCACGCGCCGCGTATCTTCCGCGAGCGATTTGCCGATGAAGATGATGATGAGCACCATGAGGAAGAGGATGATGGCGACAAAGGTAAGAAGCTCGGTGTTTATGAAAAAGAGGTCGAAGCGCGGCGTAAAGCCCGCCATGCCTCCGGCTTCAAATGCCGTGAGCTTGCCGCTTGCATACAAACCGAAGTTGAAGAGCGCGTAGCCTACGAGGTAGAGCACCGAGAAAATGGAGATAACGGCGGCGGGCAACATGAACATGCCGAAGTTCCCGTACTGCTTCCTGAAAAAGAGATGCTTGTAATCAAGGGAATTCTTGAGGAATCCGTACACCCAGCGGAGACGCTGGCGATAAAGGCCCTTCAGGGTCTTCGGAGCTACAGTACGGACGAACGCCTTATGGCTGTTCACGATGCGGTAATTCGACTCGTGCATCCGGAAGGCCATCTCAAGGTCCTCGGTGTTGTGCGCCTTCTTGTAGGGACCGAGGTCGTCGAAGACCCGTTTCCTGAAGATCGAGAAGGGGCCGGGCGTCACCTGGATGGCGTCGAGCGTCCCCATCACCTTCCTGAAGAAGATGCCGAAGTTGTATTCGACGTTTTGGATGAGCTCGAGGACGTTCCTCGGGTTCTCGATCTTGATGGCGGGCGTCACGGCCATGACAGTCGCATCCTCGAAGCTCTTCACTATCCTTTTGAGCGTGTCCGGTTCGACGAACGAGTCGGCGTCGAGACAGCCGACGAGGTCGGTCGTCACGTGCGAGAGGGCGAGGTTGAGGGCGGTGTGCTTCCCGCCATTTTCTTTTTTGAAAAGCGTGACGTTATCATGCGTTACAAAGCGTTGCACGACGTTCCAGGTCGCATCGGTCGAGCCGTCGTCGACGATGAAGAGCCTGAGCTTCTCTTTCGGGTAATCGAGCGCGAGCAGGGATTCCATGGTTGGCACGACGGTTCGCTCCTCGTTCCAGCAGGGGACGACGATGGTGACCGAGGGATAGGCAGCGAGCGCAAGATCGCTCTCTTCGCGTGCGATCGACTGGCGTTTCTCGAGGAAGGTCACCAGAAGGAACACCTGGAAATACAGGGAAACGAAGGTAAATACATACACTGGTATGGAGGCAATGAGGTCCATGTAGAGTTCGAGTATACGCGATTTTAGGCCTATTTTCAAACGTTTTAGGCCTTTAATGAGGTAAGACGCCCGTGCTACACTCTACCTACAACTGCCATGCAAGAGAAAGGCCACCTGCATCCGCTCACGCTCGTCACCGCTGAGATCGCCCGCATCTTCCGCGAAATGGGGTTTTCGGTCGCCTCGGGCCCGGAAGCCGAGACTGAGCACTATAATTTCGACGTCTTGAACGTTCCGCCAAACCATCCCGCCCGCGACATGTGGGATACGTTCTGGCTGAAGGACGCGAAGATCGGCGAGCTCTTGCGCACGCACACCTCGCCCGTCCAGGCACGCTACATGGAATCGCACCAGCCGCCGATCCGCATCATCGCGCCCGGCAAGGTCTTCCGCTATGAGGCGACCGATGCCACGCACGAGGCGCAGTTCCATCAGATCGAAGGACTTGTCATCGACGAGAGCACCTCGCTCGCGCATATGAAGGGCGTGCTCGAGGTCTTTTTCGAGAAATTCTTCGGGGGCGCGATCGGCGTTCGGCTTCGCCCAGGGTATTTCCCATTCGTCGAGCCGGGCGTCGAGGTCGACATCTCCTGCTTCAAGTGCGGAGGGAAGGGCTGCTCGCTCTGCAAGCATTCCGGCTTCATCGAGATCATGGGTGCCGGCATGGTGCATCCGTACGTGCTCTCCCAAGTCGGCGTCGATCCACGTAAGTACCAAGGCTTCGCGTTCGGCACCGGCGTCGATCGGCTTGCCCTCCTCAAGTACGGCGTGGATGACGTGCGGCTTTTCTATAACGGCGATTTGCGGCTGGTAAATCAGTTCTGAACATGAAAGTTTCCTACATGTGGCTTCAGCATCATTTTCATAGTCACACCGAAAAGGACGTCGGCACTTCGCTTCCGCCGCCTGAAAAAGTGGCGGAGCTTCTCACGTTCAACGCTTTTCAAGTGGAAGGCATTGAAAAAGTAGGAGAGGATTTCGTTTTGACTGTTGATGTACTCCCGAATCGGGCGCACGACTGTCTATCCCATGGCGGGATTGCGCGCGAACTGGGGCGAGTCCTTAATGTGCCGACGTATCCCGAGAAGCTTCGTGAGTATCAGATAGGCTCGACAAAAGAAACCTTCGTGGAGATACAGGAGCCTTTGCTCTGTCCTCGCTATATGGCGGTCGTGATCGAAAACGTCACGGTGACTGAGTCGCCGGCGTGGCTCAAGACGCGGCTTGCGGCGGTCGGCCAGCGCTCCGTCAACAGTATCGTCGACCTCACCAATTTCGTGATGCTTGAGACCGGTCAGCCGCTCCATGCGTTCGATTTGGAGAAGCTGGGGAACGACGATAAGGGGAATCCGCATATCATTGTGCGCAAAGCGCGCGCAGGCGAGTCACTCACCACGCTCGATGGCAAAGAATTGTCGCTCGTTGAGGGAACGCTCGTCATTGCCGATCCTGCGCAGGCAATCGCACTCGCGGGCGTGAAAGGAGGGAAGCATGCCGAGATAACCAGCTCCACCACGAGCATCGTCATCGAGAGCGCGAATTTCGAACCGACGCAAGTACGCAAAGCCTCGCGCGCCGCAAATCTGCGCACCGACTCGTCGGCGCGTTTCGAGCAGGGGCTCGCGCCGGAACTCGCCGAAGAGGGGATGCGGCTCATGATTGAGATGGTGCTCACGCTCTGCAAAGGGGCTAAGGTAGGCACAATCAGCGACGCATATCCGAAAAAACGGCAGCCGTACGTAGTTGGTGTCAGCACTTCCGAGGTAAACAGGCTCCTTGGGACTTCGCTCACGGACGACGAAGTCGCAACAATACTTAAACAGCTCCATTTCACATTCGAGAAGGTCGACCCGCTCAAAAAAATTCTGGAACTCACGCCGAAGTTCGAAGGCATTCCGTATAAATACGGCGCGAGTATTTCCTACGACGCACCTCTTGCGTTCGACTGCTCGTCGTTCACTGCGTATCTATATGCCCAGACAGGAATAACCATTCCTCGCATCACTGTCGATCAATTCATATTCGGCACGCCTGTAGAAAAAAAAGATCTCCAGCCCGGAGATGTGGTATTCGCCAAAAATTCTGGAACAGGAGAGACGCAGGATTTTGTGCGAGTGGCTGACGGTGAAACAATAAAGCAGCACGTACGGCACGTGGAGAGCAGGGAATTTTTGCCGGGAACCAAGGTTGCGGACGGAGTAGATCATAACGGAGTTTACTTGGGTGATGGAAAAGTGATTCACGCCTCAGGAAAATGGCATAAAGGCAGTGTAGTAACAGAAAACCTCGATGAAAGCCCAGCCTTCAAGGACATCGTTGGCTATCGGCGATTCGTTGCGAGCGACGAGACGCGGTTCGTAGTAACGGCGCCGGTAGAGCGCCTCGATCTCAGGGCGTCGCGGGGATTCCTTGTTTCGGGCATCAAGGAAGACCTGATCGAAGAGATCGGCCGCACCTACGGCTATCGCAACATCGCCTCAATCCGTCCGCCTAAGGCGGAACTGGTGCCCGCAGATGACGAAAAATTCTCGAAGGCACAGGCTGTTCGCCAGGCGCTCGTTACAGAAGGATATTCGGAGGTAATGACATATGCTTTCCGCGATAAGGGCGACGTTGAGCTCAAAAATCCGCTTGCGAGCGACAGAAAGTATTTGCGGAAGAACCTCTCGGACGGACTCACTGAGGCATATACGATGAACAAGCGCAACGCGCCGCTCCTCGGCCTCGCCGAGGTGAAGATATTTGAAATCGGAACGGTATTCGGAAAGGATAAGGAAGAGATTCGCGTCGCGGTGGCGCAAGAAAAGGGAAAGATTGAAGAATATTCGCTCCATGATGCCTACGAGAAATTCGGGAAGAACGTCTCCGGCGAGCCCGCTTCTATTAAAGACATGCGGTACACACCGATAAGCCAGTACCCGTTCGTGCTTCGCGATGTGGCGGTGTTCGTTCCCGAAGGGACTGACGAGAAGACGGTGAGTTCGGTCATTCAGTTGGAAGCAAGGCCCCTTCTTGTTACGATGCGGCTTTTCGATGTGTTTAGGAAAGACGGAAAAGTCTCGTATGCGTTTAATCTGGTGTTCCAGTCGCATGAAAAGACGCTCTCCGATGCGGAAGTGAACGGCGTGATGGAGAAGGTCACCGCCGCGCTCAACTCAAAATGGCAAGTGAGATAACAGTAAAACCAAATATGGAGGTGCGGCAAGGGGCAGGCGTGATGCTCGACGTCCCGTATTATTCGCAGTTCGTGGAAATCAGCGACGCATACTGGCAATCTCGGGCGTGCGCCATCGCATGCCTCAAGATGGTGCTTGATTACTACGGGAAGGTCGCTCCTTCGCTCTATGAAATGGTGATACGCGGAAAGGATGAGGGGGGCCACACGCAGTCGGGATGGCTCCATGACTATTCGCTCAAGGTAGCGGCACAGCACGGGCTTCATGCGGAGCGACAGGAGAAGATGGAGGTCACCCGCTCGCTCCTCGAATTCAAAGCGAGGCTTTCAGCTAAAGAGCCGGTCATCGTGTCGGTGTTCCGCAACTTCTCGGAGAAGACGAAGTTCCATCAGGTGGTGCTTGTGGGTTTTGCGGAAGAGAACGGCACGCTTTCAGGCTTCTATGTGCACGACCCGGATGCCAAAGATACCGAGAGCAGGAAGGGGCTTTTCGTGCCGCTCCCGACTTTTGTCGACAATTGGCGGAAAATGGCCATTTTCATCTCAAAAAAATAGTCAAAAAGGGGCGGGGAAGCTCTCCACAGATTCTTCGAAAAAGCCTTGGAATTCAAGGCTTTTTCTGTTAGAATAGGGATATGAAAGGAGGCCTCGCAGAGGCTCCAATTCTGTTGATAAATATGGCTAAAAACGAGACCGAAAAAGAGAAAAAGAGAGCTACTTCCGGGCATCATTATGATGCTTCGGATATCTCCGTGCTCGAAGGGCTCGAGCCGGTGCGCAAGCGCCCCGGCATGTACATCGGCACGACGGGCATCGACGGTCTCCATCACCTCATCTGGGAGATCTTCGACAACTCGCGCGACGAGGCCATGGGCGGTTTCGCAAACCACGTCGAGGTCGCACTCCTTCCCAATAACCGCATCCGCGTCGCCGACAACGGCCGCGGTATTCCGGTCGACATCCATAAGAAGACGAAAGTCTCGGCGCTCGAGACGGTGATGACGACGCTTCATGCTGGCGGCAAGTTCGGCGGCGAAGGCTACAAGGTCTCCGGCGGCCTCCACGGCGTGGGCGCCTCGGTGGTGAACGCACTTTCGAAATATGCAAAAGTGGAAGTTCACCGCGACGGCGGAAAGTACGTGCAGGAGTACGCGCAAGGGAAGCGAAAGGCTGCAGTGAAGAAAGTGGCAGCGTCCAAGGCGCATGGAACTATTGTGACGTTCGAGGCTGATCCGGAGATCTTCAAAGAGATCCGGTTTGATTGGAACACCATCGTGACGCATCTTCGCCAACAGGCCTACCTCGTGAAGGGGCTCAAGATCCATCTCATCGACGCGCGCGGCTTCGAAGGAAAGATCGACGACGAAGTGCACTACTTGGGAGAGCATAACCTGTCGGTGCCGTCGATGACGTTCTATTTCGAGGGAGGCCTCGTTTCGCTCGTCAAATTCTATAACCAGTTCCAGAAGCCCATCCACCGCAAAGTCTTCTATGTCGAGAAAGAGCACGACGGCGTGAACGTCGAAGTGTCGCTCCAGTACATCGACGACATCGTGACGAAGATCGCGGCGTTCGCGAACAATACGTATAACTCGGAAGGCGGCACGCACATAACGGGCTTCAAGACCGCACTCACGCGCCTTCTCAATTCCTACGGCAGGAAGAACAATATCCTAAAGGAGAAGGAAGAGAACTTCACGGGCGAAGACGTACTCGAAGGGCTCACTGCGGTCGTCTCGGTCAAGCTCCAGGAGATCCAGTTCGAAGGCCAGACCAAGGCGAAGCTCGGCTCCGTGGAGGCGCAGAGCGCCGTAAACGCCGTTTTTGGCGAGGCGTTCGAGGCTTTCCTCGAAGAGAACCCCGACGACGCGCGGGATATCATCGGGAAGTCGCTCCTTGCGCTCCGCGCGAGGAAGGCCGCAAAGGCGGCCAAGGACTCTGTGCTCCGAAAGGGCGCGCTCGAAGGGATGACGCTTCCCGGCAAGCTTGCCGATTGCCAGACACGCGATGCTTCGGAAGCGGAACTTTTCATCGTCGAGGGAGATTCCGCCGGCGGCTCGTCAAAGCAGGGACGCGACCGCCGGACGCAGGCAATTCTTCCACTGAAGGGCAAGATCCTGAACGTCGAGCGCGCCCGCCTCGACAAGATGCTCGCCTCGCAGGAGATAAAGTCGCTCGTCGTCGCGCTCGGCACGGCGATCGGCGACGCGTTCGCGATCGAGAAGCTACGCTACCACAAGATCATCATCGCGACCGATGCCGACGTCGACGGCGCGCACATCAGGACGCTTCTCCTTACGCTGTTCTACCGCTACTTTAGGAAGCTCATCGAGGGCGGCTTCATCTACATCGCTCAGCCGCCGCTCTATAAGATAAAGAAAGGAAAAGAGATCAGCTATTTCTATAACGAAGAAGAAAAGGCCAAGTACGTGAAGAAGGAAGGCGCCGACCTCGCGGAAATCGAGGAAATCCCAGCAGGCGAGGAAGCCGCTGAAGAAGAGGGCGAGGAAGGGGAAGAGGCGAAGGGCAAGAAACGGACGCTCAAGCTCTCGGTACAGCGCTATAAAGGCCTCGGCGAGATGAATCCCGAGGAGCTGTGGGAAACCACTATGGACCCGGCGCGTCGTATACTGAAGAAGGTGGCGTTCGAAGACGCACAGGAGGCCGACAAGGTGTTCCAGACGCTCATGGGCGACGATGTGCCGGCCCGCAAGTCATTCATCCAGTCGAATGCGAAGCACGCGAACGTGGACATTTAATAGCGACTAATTCATTTGTATGGCAAAAGGAAACAACGCACGGCGCAAGGAGCTGAAGAAGCCGAAGAAAGAGAAGAAATAAGATAGTGCACAAAAGGAAACACCCGGTATCGCAACAGCGACGTCGGGTGTTTTTAAGCCACTCAGGGAATGGTTATATCAACCTTTTCCCCGAAACTCTTTTGCCACTTGCGAACGCGGCTTCGTATGGCGCGAGCTTCTTTTTTATGGAGAGCATCTCCGCCGACGGCGACGAGGGTCGTCTCTTGGTGCGAATAGGGACGATACTGGGTGTGAGGAAACAGGGGTAGCACGAAATCCCAGAGGTTGAGCGCCGGAACTACCTCTTTCGTGGTTCGTGGATAGCAGCCGAGGGTCCAGGGTGACCGATAGATCACATAGCCCGACGACCCGAGCGTTACGGTACGGTTGTCTTCGCTGATGCCAAGGATACGGCCCGCAAGAAAGTAATGGTGATGGACCGTCCTTTCTTCGTTACCGTGGGCGCGGCTGTGGCCGACTACCCCCATCGAAGCGATATAGTGTTCGACGAGGAAAAGGGCGCCTTCGCCGACCTTGATTTCGTAACGGATAGCCCTCGCCAGGTCTTCCAAGAGCACTTTGCATATTTCTACGCGAAGGTCGTTGGTCCGGGCGATACCCCGTAGGGTTCGGAGCTGTACACTATCAGAGCTCAAAAGCATGCATTCCTCCCAAAAAAGTGCTTGTCTTTCGGGACTCTATCATACGAGCTAGCGAAGGTAAACGATAGATTATTTCCGGTCCTTGATTTCTTTCTGGAGGCGCTCCAGAGCGCTGGTTACAGAGATTTCGCTCTTTGTTCCATCGCGCCCTTCGAGCGTCATGAGATTCGCATCTTTTTCCTTGTCGCCGAGGACGATGCAATAGGGGACTTTCTGGAGCTTGGCGTTCCTGATGCGCTTGCCGAGCGAATCATTGCTCGCGTCGAGTTCGGTGCGGATGCCGGCATTGTTGAGCGCGGTGAAGATCTCGTTCGCGTAGTCAGTATGTTTTTCAGAGACTGGAAGGACCATGACTTGCACCGGCGCGAGCCAGAGCGGGAAAGCGCCTTCATACTTTTCGATAAGAAAGGCGAGTGTGCGCTCGATCGAGCCGATCGAGGAGCGGTGTACCACGAAGGCGCGATGTTCCTTGCCGTCCTCGCCGATGTAGGTGAGATTGAACCGGGCAGGGCTCGAAAGGTCGTACTGGACGGTGAACGCCGTGTCTTCCTTGCCGTTCGCGTTCTTCATCTGGATGTCGATCTTTGGGCCGTAGAACGCGGCTTCGTCCTTGCCTTCGACGAATTCGACACCGCGCTTTTTCATGAGCTTGCCGAGCAGTGCCTCGGCTTTCTCCCAGCCGGCATCGTCTTTGTAGTATTTTTCGGTGTTCGCGCGGTCGCCGAGCGAGAGGCGATAGCGATAGTCCTTGCCCATTTCGAGGCCGAGGATCTGGTTCGCGTGCTCGATAAGGTCGAGGGCGCGCCCCATCTCGGCGACGGCTTCTTCCTCGTTCCTGCAAATGATGTGCGCGTCGGCGAGCGAGAAAGTGCGTACGCGCTGGAGCCCCATCAGTTCGCCCGACTGCTCGTAGCGATACAACTTCGCCACCTCGGCGATGCGCATCGGGAGTTCACGGTAGCTCCGCGGTTTCGAGAGGAAAAGCTGGAAATGGTGCGGACAGGTCATCGGCCGGAGCATGAACTTGTCATCGTCGATCTCGATCGGCGCGTACATGCTGTCCTTGTAGTGCGGATAGTGGCCCGACTTTTCGTAGAGCTCGAGCTTCGCGATGTCGGGCGTATAGACGTGCTGATACCCCCACTTCAGCTCTTCGTCGACGATGAAGCGCTCGAGTTCGCGGCGCACCGTGGCGCCTTTGGGGAGGAGGAGCGGGAGGCCTTTGCCGATGGTCTCGTCGGTATAGAAAAGCTCGAGTTCTTTCCCGAGCCGTTTATGGTCGCGTTCTTCCATGGATATATCTACGATACTAGCATTTAGGCCGTAAAAAAAGAATCCGCCGTAAAGGCGGATTGGGTGGCGAGAGGAGATCAGGCGGCTTTTGCCAGGGCTTCCTCCGCAAACGGAGCGGAGAACTTGCAGAGGGCAGCAAGGGATTTTTTTGTTTCTTCAAGCTCATCGCGCTTCGCTTTCTCCGGTGCTTTGAGGCGGTCAACCAAAGCAAGAAGCTTTTCCCTCGTGGTTTCGTAGTCCGTGGCGTCGCCCCAGATTGGCTTCCTGATAAGTGCGCGCGAAAGCGAGGACTCCTTGAACCATTCGAGCGTTGCAAGGCGGAACTCGCTTTCGATGAGAAGGGCGAGTCGGGCCATTTTCGCGCGCGCCTCATCCGAAATCTTCTTGTTATTAAGAAACGCGTGAATGTTCCAGCCGGCCAAGCACGCTTCACGCGGAAATGTTTCAAGGCTGAGACGCGTGAGCACCAGATTGCTGTCGTTCATATGCAAACCTCCCTAAAATAATAGAACCTCCTTTGCCACTCTATCGCATAATTTATTTTTTACAAAAAATCCGCCCCGGAGGGCGGACATAGATGCTTCTCAGATCCTTTTGAAGAAGTGCGAGGCGGGGAATACCACGGCATAACCGGTTTTCACGCCGATTCGGTGGAGTTTCTTTTTGCCGGCGACTCGCTTCAGCGCTATCTTGCAGAGTGCTTTCCCGCGCACGCGCTTTCCGCTCTCGTTCTCGATCTCCACCCACTCGATGGTACCGCCGGGGAACTTGCTCACGCTCTTCGCGGCGACGAATAACGGTCGGTCGTTTCCTGCAGGTGTCGTTATGTGGGCTTGGTTGAAGTGCGGGCGCCAGATCGGGATGATCCCTACCGGGTCGCCTTTCTCAAATGCCATGGGAATATCCTCCGTATGTTCTCCGAGCGTTATAACTCTCTGGAAGGCGAAAAGCAACTACTGTAGACATTCTTATAAAAATGTGCTTTTATTTCCTCCAGACAGATCTTCAACATCAACTACGAGGAGCTTCACATGCTCGCGTTCGATCCTTTTGATTTTCAGGCGGTTACTCTCGCGAACCGCGCGAACCGCCTACGGTGCTTCTTGAAGCACTTGCCGTATTCGAGTCGTGTTCAAATGTTCGTCGTTGCGGGAGTCGGCGCACGTCATGGAAAACGCGGTCTTTCGCACTTTCTCGAGCATTTACTCTGCAAGAAAACGGAGCGGTTCGAGAGTAAGGAAGCCGCCGACCTCTTCATCGAGGAAGTAGGGGGAAAGGTCCTCAACCTTTCGACTTACCCCCTCCATACGCAGGTGATGGTCGAAGTCCCTTCAGGGAGCGAAGTCCAAGGGCTTGAAGTGCTCAGTCAATTTATCGAGCATCCCGTGTTCGAAGAAGAAATCATTGAGAAAGAACGCGAGGTGATCATGAACGAGCGCGCGACTAGGATTCGCCGGCGCGATGGCGGAGATATCCATAACCAGATATATTCGTCGGTTTACGGCGAAAACAATCCGCTTGTGTGGGTTCTGTCGCCGATGGCAGGTCTCGGGGATTACAGCGACATTCAAGCGATCACCATAGAGGATGTGCGGGAGCATTACCGCCGCTACTATCACCTCGGCAACATGGCGCTCTTCATTGTCGGGAATTTTGACCATCATGTGCTTGGGGCGGCAGAAGCGATGTTTTCCAGGCGGGAAAGCGAGCCAGTTCCGGCCTTCGAGAACTTCTCTGAAAGCGCAACTAAGCCGCTCAAGAAGCGCCAGGATCTCACCGACGTATATGTGACGGGGGACAAGGCTTCCCAACATATCGTTCGCATTGAAGCGCTGACTACAAAAGTGTTCCCTATGGGAGCGCTCATGGTACTGAATGACATGGCGCGCGAAGCTTTGTTCGACCTTACGCGAAGGAAACACGGCAATACCTATTCTCCGCAAGTAAGGAGCGTTATCTGGGGAGACTTGCTAGAATTCGCGGCGGCTGTCGCAACCACCGGTTCCCCTGAGCTTGTCGTTGACGCGATCGCTGCAGCGTTTACGCGAGTGAAGGAAGACGTAGCTTTATTCGAAAGAGTAAGGAGAAAGCTTCGGTACGATTCCTTAAAGTTTGACGAATCGGTCGGAGGAATCATGAAGGATGCCGTGGATGACTTCAGAAGCTTCGGGCGGGTGATCTCGCTTCAGGAATACCTCGACGCCCTCGATCGCCTTCGTCTTCACGATGTCGTTGCGGCGCTTGAGGTGCTCGAAGAGAATTCCGTCCTTACGATCATTTGTAAGACGCCGTAATCTTCTGGTTGAACCACTGATCGCCTTCCTTAGCCGGAAGGCGATTTCTTTTTTATACAAGTTCTTTAACCGCCTCGATGAGAAGGCTGGTCTCGCCGTTACGGCCGGAGACGCGGGCCTTCACCGAGATGCATTTATCCGGCAGGAAAAAGTCCTTGTATTCATTGAATATCTTAGGAAAGGCGACCGCTTCGATGCTGCCGGAGAAATCGGCGAGCTTTACGAAGGCCATGCGATCGTTGTTTTTAGTGAAGACTATCTTTGCTTCCTCCACGATACCGGAAATCGCGCAGAGCATCCCTTCGCGAAGCTCTTCCTTCACGCGCCGGACGTTGACCTCGCGTTTCGCGAGCGCCTCGCGGTGGCGGTCGAGCGGATGGCCCGAGACGTAGAGGCCGAGCAAGTCCTTTTCCCAGGCAAGTTTCTGCTCTTTGCTCACTGGCGGTGCGTCCTTGAGACGAAGTGACGGCGCCGCGCTCGGCATGCCGCCGAAGAGCGATGTTTGATTTTCGTTTTGCTTGCTCGCTTCGCGGTTGTATTCGAGCGCCTCTTCGATGTTCCCAAGGAGCACCCCGCGCTCGGCGAGCGTGTCGAAGCTTCCTGACTGGATGAGCGCTTCGAGCGATTTCTTATTCAAATTCTTGTGCTTGACTCGGTCGAGGAATTCGGCGAAGGAACGGAACGGTCCTTTTTTCTTTCGTTCTTCGATGACGGCGTTTGCGATGTCGGTGCCGAGGTTCTTGATCGAGAGGAGGCCGAAACGGATTTCCTCGATGTCGGTGCCTTCCTTCTTTACGACAGTGAAATCGCCGAAGCTCTCGTTCACGTCCGGCGGAAGAACGGCGATTCTCATGCGCTTGCACTCAGTGATGATTTCGGCCACCTTTTCGACGTCGCCCGCTTCGGCCGAGAGCACGGCGGCCATGTAGGCGGCAGGGAAATTCGCTTTCATGTAGGCGGTCTGATAGGCGACACGTCCATAGCTCGCGGCGTGCGCCTTGTTGAAACCATACGCCGCAAAGGGCTCGATGAGCGTCCATAGTTCATCTGCTTTTGCTTGCTTCATGCCTTTCGTCATGCAGCCGGCGAGAAATTTTTCTTTCTGGGCGGCCATTTCAGCGGGAATCTTCTTGCCCATGGCTTTGCGCAATGCGTCGGCTTCGAGCCATGAATAGCCGGCGAGATTGATGGCGATGAGGAGCACGTCGTCCTGGTAGGTGATGACGCCGTAGGACTGGTCGAGGATGCTCTTCATACGCGGGTCGAGGTAGGTGACGAGCGATGGGTTGTGCTTTCGCGCGATGTAGTCGGGAATCTTTTCCATGGGCCCCGGGCGATAGAGCGCCACCATAGCGTTGATGTCGTGGATGGAACTCGGCCGCAGTTCTTTGAGATAGCGGGTCATGCCCGAACCGTTCAGTTGGAAGAGGCCAATGGTCTCGCCACGCGCAAGTATCTCGAACGTCTTCTTGTCATCCATCGGGATGTTTTCGATATCGATATCTTTTCCGTACAGCGTTTTCACGAGCCGAACGGCGCTTCCCAGGATGGCGAGGTTTCGAATGCCTAAGAAATCAAACTTAAGGAGACCCGCGTCCTCGACGCCCCACATGTCGTACTGCGTGATGACCTTGCCGCCTTTGGGATCGAGCTGGGTCGGGACGAACTCGTAGAGCGGGGCGGGAGCGATGACGACGCCCGCGGCGTGCACCGAGATGTGGCGCACGCACCCTTCGAGCTTCTTCGCGAGGTCGATGATCTCTTTGGTATCCGGTTCGCGCTTGTACATCTGCGCAAGCTCTGGCGTTAGTTCCATCGCCCGGTCGATGGTCATCGGAAATCCCTGGCTTCCGAGGGGGATGAGGCGCGAGATGCGGTCGCCGATGCCGTACGGATGGCCGAGTGCGCGTGCCACGTCGCGCACGGCGCCTCTTGCCATCATGGTGCCGAAGGTGCCGATCTGCGCCACCTTGTCCTCGCCGTATTTTTCTTTGGCGTAGGCGATGACTTCGTCGCGCCTATCGTCCGCGAAGTCCATATCCACGTCGGGGGCGGAAGGGCGCTCCGGGTTCAGGAAGCGCTCGAAAGGGAGCTTGTAGTCGAGTGGGTTCACGGTGGTGATGCCGAGGAGATAAGTGGCGAGAGAGCCGGCGACCGAGCCGCGGATAGTGGTCAGGATGTCGCGTTCGCGCGCAAAGCGGATGAGGTCGGCGACGACGAGGAAGTAGGGGGCATAGCCTTTGTTCTTAATGATCTCGAGCTCGTACTCAATGCGCTTCGTCACTTCCTCGGTCGCTTCCAGGCCGCGTCGTGGGATGCCTTCGTAGACGAGTTTCTTCAGCCGCCCGTCGTAATCGGTGTCGCTGAGCTTCAGGTCAGGGAATACCCATTTGCCGAGCGTAAGCTCGAGATTGCACATATCAGCTACCTTCATCGTATTCTCGACGGCTTCGGGAATCTCTTTGAAATATTCCAACGCCTTTTCGGTGCCGATGAACGAGAAGTCGTCGTCGCCGAAGGAGAAACGATTCTCGTTCTTAGTGTCGTCGTTCGTCTGGATCGCGAGGAGCGTGTCGTGCGCCTTGTGGTCGTCTTCGCGGAGATAGTGCGAGTCCTGGGTGCCGACGAGCGGGATATTGTGTTTTTTTCCCAGGGCGACGAGTTTGTCGCGCACTTCCTTGGCACCCTCGATCTTCACGTGGTTCATCACTTCGAGAAAATAGTTTTCTTTTCCGAAGATATCTTGATGTTCGGCGATGATGCGCTCCGCCTCGTCGTCTTTGCCGCCCTGGAGCGCGCGCGAGAGTTCGCCGCCGAGACAGCCGGAAAGGCAGACGATGCCTTCGCTGTATTTGCGGAGGATTTCCTTGTCCATGCGCGGCTTATAGTAGTAGCCCTCGATGTTCGCGAGCGTGACAAGCCGTATCAGGTTCTTGTAGCCCTGAAGGTTCTTCGCAAGAAGCGTGAGGTGATAGCGTTTGTTGTCGATCGAAGGGTCCTTGTCGAAGCGGGTGCGGTTCGCGATATAGGCCTCGACGCCGATGATGGGTTTTATTCCTTCCGCTTTGCACGCCTTGTAGAATTCGATCGCGCCGTACATGTTGCCGTGATCGGTGAGGGCGATCGCCGGCATCCTGTGCTCTTTCGCGAGCTTCACCATCTCGTCGATTTTAGACATCCCGTCGAGGAGCGAGTAATGAGAATGCGTATGAAGGTGTACGAATTTCACTTCGCTCATAGTTGCGTATGAAGACTTGCCCCGTAGCCAGAGCGGAGCGATGTGGTACTGGGGTGGATGAATTTAGTCTCCAAGTTGGTGACAGTATACCGTATGCAAAAAAGAATCGCCCCATCGTGAAGGTGGGGCGATGAAGAAGAAACTACAGGGCTGCGGGAGCGGGGATCGCGCTTTGCTTGAGTAAACGTTTGGCGATGAATTCCCAGTTGAGGATGCCAAACATGCCGCCCGCAAGGAAGCCCGAAGCGAGGAAGCCTAAGGTATCCATCGGCATGCTGCTCTCTCCGACAAGGCAGAGCCAGGCGATGCCGACGCCGAAGGCGCTGTCGAACCCGAGGCAGAGGCGCTTCCCGGAGTGGATGAGCTTGTAGAGCCACCACCCGAACTTGGCGGGGTAGACGAAAGACTTGATGATGAGATCGAATACCCCCGCTGCCATGACCGCAAGGAAAAAGCCTGCGCCAACCACCGCCCACCAGAAGAGGCGCGGATAGGTGATCGCTTTTCGTTCCCATCGCGCCATCTCTGCCTTTTCCTCCGGGGAATCCGACGGAAGCCGATGGGGATCGATCTCCGTTGAGGAAATCTTTAGTACGCGGAGGCCGATACTTGCAGCAGTCGGAAGGATTCCGAAGCTGATTGCGAGAAAAAGAATGACGGTGATAAGAACAGTCACCATAAGGAGAGTGGTGCCGTTCGGGTCGCTTGGTTTCGGGTTTAGTGCTCCAAGGTAGAAAAGAACGGTGCCCACCATGGTTGCGATGAGAAGGGGGAGATAGAAGAAGGGCTGTGGGGAAGCATTCCAAGCGCCAAGCATTTCCCATCCTTCAGTGGCGCCTTTTTTGGCGTTCCTGGCCGCGACGGGTATGGCGCGGATGATCTCCTTGAAATCAGTGGCGAGGTAGCCCGCGATAAATCCCACGGACATCCCGAGCCACCACCGTTCCGGGTTGATCACCACGCAGACGAGTGCTCCGATCAGGGAACCAAGTCCTGCGGCGAAGAAGGTCCTCAAGATCTCTTTCATTCTGTTTTCTCCCGTGTAAAAGTGCCTCTCTTGGTCCGCAAGAGTACGGAATCTGGAATTAAGCTACGCTTCAACGGCGATAAGTCAAGCGTGATAAAATCACAACATGAAAGGACTAGTGATAGGAGTGGACGAGGTAGGGAGGGGCCCCCTCGCAGGGCCACTTGCGGTGTGTGCGCTCGTGCTCCGCGAGCGTAGCCGGGAAATATTGCGCGGCATCAAGGACTCGAAGCAACTCGACGAAGCGAAGCGGGAAGCATGGTATAGAAAATTAACAATCTTCGAGAAAGAGGGATTTGTTTCCTATAAAGTCGCTTTCGTCTCCGAACGTACCATCGACAAGAAAGGAATGTCGTACGCGCTCATGCGTGCCGTGGGAAGCTGCCTTAGGCGCCTTGAAGCAGGCAACAGTGCAACCGTCCTCCTCGACGGAGCACTTTACGCGCCGGTGCAGTATCTTCGTCAGCGCACCATCGTGCGCGGGGACGAGAAGCATTCCGTCATCGCCGCCGCGTCTATCATCGCCAAGGTTCGCCGCGACCGGCGCATGAAAGCGTTCGCGAAACGCTATCCCGCCTATTCATTTGAGCGTCATAAAGGCTATGGCACCAAAGCGCACTACCGAGCGCTCAAGAAGCACGGACCGTGTGCTCTGCACCGCCATTCGTTCCTCAAAAACCTCAAATTCGCCTAAATTCAGAGGGGTATTGAAATAATTATTAGAGTGTTGTACGATTTAAATACCTCTGATTTTAGGGGGGACGACGTACCTTTCATCAACTGAAGAAGAGGAGTCTGGCATGAAAAAGCTCAGCAGGATGCTGGCTCTCGCCACGATGGCGGCCTTAGCGGCTACGTCGTTCGCGAGCGAAATACAGAAGAGCAAGACCGCCATCTACAGTCCTCCGCAGACCGTGACCGCGACCGACCAGGGCACTACTAGCCCGACGCCGTCCACCATGACCGCCAAGGCCGACAACTACGCCGGCGTGCGCGACATGAAGATCTTCGACATCGGCAAGCCCCAGGCGGGCGCTGACAACCTGCGCATGGTCAAGCCGGAGCGCATGGGCGACCTGCAGGCAGCGATCGACATCGGCGGAAGCCCCGGCGAGATGGTGCGCACCAACGCGATCGGCGGCGGCTCGAATGCGATCATGATGATGGGCGGCAAGTTCGACTTCGGCAGCGGTCAGCACGCCATCGACCGCGTCACCCGCGCCGGCTACTGGGACAAGGGCCCCGCGATCGGCGCCTCACCTGGCGGCTCGCAGGACGGCGAGTTCGTCGCGACGGTCGTCGACCGCCGCGTCGGCGACCTCGGCAGCTCGGCCACCTTCGTCGGCATGCGCCACCGCTTCTAAGAAAAAAAGCACCGCACCTCTTCACGAAAGCCCGTCTTCGCACTTGATGCGATGGCGGGCTTTTTTCTTGCTTTTTACCAACCCTTTCTGTATAGTTTTCCAATCATGGTAGTTCGAATGCGACATACGCGATCCCACACGGCGAACCGCCGTTCCCATCACGCGCTCAAAGAGCTCTCGCTTTCGCTGTGCGAAAAATGTGGTTCTCCAAAGGAGAACCATCGCGCCTGCCCATCATGCGGTACCTACAAGGGCCGCGAAGTCGTGAACGTCTTGAAGAAAATGGAGAAGAAGCAGAAGAAGGCGAAGCGTGCCGAGAAGGAAGGCAGGTAATATTTACTCTGTTAAATAGACCTCTGGTCTAATTCACTCGGTGAATTATTTAACAGGGTAGACATTTTTTTTATAGTGCGGTAGTGTGAATTTGAGGAAGCTCTATATCAACCAGGATGGCAAACAGGCACCTTTCACGAAGCGTCGTCATGCAGACACTCTTTGAGTGGGACTTCAGAAAGAGTCTCGAGGGGGCGACTGCTGCCGATATGAAGGGAAAGAAGAAGGAGGCGCCTCTGGTGTCGGCCGAGGTGATTGGATCTATTTTAGAGAGGAACGCAGAGGAATTCGCTCCAGGTATGGGCGATTTTTCGTTTATGAAGCATCTCGCGCTTTCCGTGCTCGAGAAACAGGGGACGCTCGACGATATCATCGAAAAGGCGGCTCCCGACTGGCCGATCGAGCGCATCTCGGTCGCCGATCGCAACATCCTCCGCATCGGGCTCTTTGAGCTCCTTTTCTCCGACCGGAAGGAGGTGCCGCCGAAGGTCGCCATCAACGAAGCGATCGAGCTCGCCAAGACCTTTGGCGGAGAGAACTCCGGGAAGTTCGTGAACGGCGTCCTTGGCGCGGTCTACAAAGAGATGGGTGAGCCAGAGAAGGACCAGACGAGCGGGAAGAAAAAGGGGAATCAAGGCCTCGACCTCTCCAAGCTTCCGCTCGAGAAGCTCGGCGGTGCCGTCATCTACAGCCGCTACAAAGGCGAGCACTATCTCGCGCTCGTCCACGACATCTTCGGGCACTGGACGCTCTCGAAAGGACACGTCGCTCCCGAAGAGGACGAGGCAGAAGGTACCGCCCGCGAGATCAAGGACGAGCTCGGCATCGACGTTACGATCGGCGAGAAGCTCGGCGAGAACGAGTACGTCGCCTCGCATCCAGAGAAGGGAAAGATCCGGAAGCGCGTTTCGTATTTTCTCGCCGAGACGCCGTACCAGGAGCTCAAGCTCGAGAAAACGGGCGGGCTCGACGACGCGCGCTGGTTTCCCCTCCGCGACATGGATGATCTCAATATTTACGACGACATCCTGCCCCTGATCGCGAAAGGAGTGGAGAAGATCCTAACGGGGAGCGCTGCGTCGTCGGAGAAGAAAAAATAAGCGCTTGCGTCTTACGGGGGACTTAGTGTAGGTTGGCTACGTAATGGATATTGATTTCAGAAAATTCGAAGAAAAGACAGGCGTCACATTCAAAGACAAGGCGCTTCTTCGGCAGGCCTTTGTGCACCGCTCCTACATCAACGAGAATCCGGGGACGGGTACCGGCCACAACGAGCGGCTCGAGTTCTTGGGCGACGCGGTGCTCGAGCTTTCGGTCACCGACTATTTGTATAAGAAGTATCCCGAAAAGACAGAAGGCGACCTCACCGCCTACCGCGCGGCCCTCGTGAACGCGACCATCTTAGGCGAAGCTGCCAGTGCGCTCGGCATGAATGAATACCTCCTTCTTTCGAAAGGTGAAGCCAAGGATACCGGGAAGGCGCGCCAATACATCCTCGCGAACGTCTTCGAGAGCTTCATTGGCGCGCTCTATCTCGACCAGGGCTACGACGCCGCGGATAAGTTCGTCGCCGAGACGTTGTTTCAGCGGCTCGATTCCATCGTGAAGGCGGGCCTCTTCAGGGACCCGAAGAGCACCGTCCAGGAAAAGGCGCAGGAACATGTCGGCGTAACGCCATCGTACAAAGTACTCAAAGAGATCGGCCCGGACCATGATAAGTCATTCGTGGTCGGCATCTATTTCGGCGGCGACCTCGTGGCCGAAGGAAAGGGGAAGTCGAAGCAGGAGGCCGAGCAGCGCGCAGCGCAGACGGCGCTCTCTACCAAGCGCTGGAGCTAAAGATAGGCCACGCACGAGCCCGCATGACGTCGTTTCGCGGGCTAAATTTTTTGTATTTCCTGAGCTATACTGCCTAGCAATATGTATCTGAAACGCCTCGAGCTTTCGGGATTCAAGTCGTTCGCCAAGAAGACGTCGTTCGAGCTGGATGCCCCTATCACCGCGATCGTCGGGCCGAACGGCTCCGGCAAATCGAACGTAGCCGAAGGGGTGCGTTTTGTTTTGGGCGAGCAGTCGATGAAGTCGCTCCGCGGGAAATCGGGTACCGACCTCATCTTCAAGGGCGGAAAAACAGCCGGCGCGCTCGGTCGTGCCAGCGTCTCCATCGTGTTCGACAACAAGAAACGGGTATTTCAAAAGAAGGATGGCTCGGCCGGCGGTATTAACGTCGATTTCGACGAGATTATTATCACGCGCGAAGTGTACGGCGACGGCGAGAACCACTATCTCGTGAACGGCTCGCAGGTGCGGCTCAAGGACATCCTCGAACTCTTGGCGCCCCTCAACATCGGTTCGTCCGGGCATCACATCATCTCGCAGGGCGAGGCCGACAAGATACTGAACGCCTCGATCCGCGAACGCAAAGAGATGGTCGAGGATGCGCTCGGCCTCCGGGTATACCAGTACAAGATCGCGGAGAGCGAACGGAAGCTCGAGAAGACAAACGCGAACATGAAGGAAGCCGGAGCGCTCCGCCGCGAGCTTGCGCCGCACATCATCTTTTTAAAGAAGCAGGTGGAGAAGATAGAGAAGGCGAAGGAAATGCGCGAAGAGCTCCGTATACTCTATCTCGCGTATTTCGCGCGCGAGGTGGCCTATCTCTCGAACGAGGAGAAGAAGATTGCTAAGGACGCGAATATTCGGCATGAGCTTGTGGCGCTCGAGCAGAAGCTCATCGGGCTAAAGCGCGAGCTTACGCTTACTCCGGAGAACGAGGCATCGAACGAGCGCCGCCGCGCGATGGACGAGGAGCTCGCTGCGGTGCGGAACAAGAAAGACGAGCTCTCTCGTCGCCTCGGCCGCCTTGAAGGCATGATCGAACTTGAGGAGGAGCGGGCCGGCGAACGCGCGCGCTCGACGGAAGCGCTCGGCCTTGCTATGGTCCCGCTTCACGACGTCGAGGCGCTGTCGCTCGAGGTGTCCGAAACGGCGGAGCGCGCGCTCGGGAAGGAAGCATCCGCGCTCGAGGCGGCGCTCCGCGCCATCCGCGAGAAGCTCGTGTCGTTCGTGAAGCGCGTGCGCGCGGAGAAGGCGGCGCCTTCGGCGCACATCGCCGAGAAACTGAAGGAGCTGAAACGCGAGCGGGCAGAAGGGGAGAGGGAACTCGCAGACGTAGTTGCGAAAGAGCGCGAGCTCGCGGGAGCGGTCGCGAAGATCCAAGGAGAGCTCGAGGCGGCCAAGGAGAGCCTTCGCGACAAGGAGCGCGCCTATTTCGAGCTTTCGTCAAAGCGGAGCGAGCTCGTGTCGGCCGCCGGCATACTTTCAATACAAGAAGAAAAGCTCCGGAACGAGCGTTCGTATTTCGAACGCGAGCTCGCCGAGGCGGCGGTGCTCGTTGGCGAAGCGGTGAAACAGTACGGCCACGCGGAAGGTGAGGAAGAACGCGTCGAGCAGGAGAAGCGCCTTAAGTCGATCGAGCGCCTTAAGATTCGTCTTGAGGACGCGGGACTCTCGTCGATCGACGAGACGATGCGCGAATACGAGGAGATAACGGCGCGCGACCAGTTTCTGGAGAAGGAGCTTGCCGACCTCTCGTCGAGTAAGACATCGCTCGAAGGACTTATCGCCGAGCTTAAAGAAAAGCTTTCAGAAGAATTCAAGCACGGGGTAGGGAAGATCAACAGCCAGTTCGGTGAGTTCTTCAAGATGATGTTCGGCGGCGGAACGTCGAGTCTCGCCGTCGTGAAGCGCGAGAAACGCCAATACCGGAGCGTGGATGACGAGGCTGAGGAAGGGGTGCTCCTCGACGACGGCGAAAAGGAATTCGAAGAAGGTATCGAGATCAACGTCTCGCTTCCGCAGAAGAAGGTGAGGGATTTGAACATGCTCTCGGGCGGCGAGCGGGCGCTCACTTCGATCGCGCTTCTCTTCGCCATCTCGCAAGTGAATCCGCCGCCGTTCCTCATTCTCGACGAGACCGATGCTGCGCTCGACGAAGCGAACTCGAGGAAGTACGGCGACATGCTCGAGAATCTCTCAAAATTTTCCCACCTCGTCGTCATCACCCACAACCGCGAAACGATGTCCCGGGCGAGCGTTCTCTACGGCGTGACGATGGCGGGCGAGGGTATCTCGAAGCTCCTCTCGGTCAAATTCGACGAAGCGGCTGCTTATGCCAAGTAAAACGTCCCGCCGAAGCGGGACGTTGGCTATTGCGACGTGCTCTGGGGCGCATTTTCTTTTTTCTTCGCTGCTTCGACTTTTCTCTCTTCTTCCGCGAGAATCTCGGACAGATGTTTCTTCGTCTGTTCGTCGAGGATGAATTCTCTCTCCGATGCGTAGCCGGGTTTGAGCTTGCCGTGTACGTATCCGAGTCGCCTTGCTTCCTCGGCGACTTCTTTTGACACGGGGGTATGGTAGCGCCCGAAGGCGTTCGAATGCCCTCTCCCGTCGTCGGTGTAGGTGACAAGGAAGTATTGCTCATTGCCGACCGCGCGATCGAGGTGAAGTTCGACGCGCGCCTTGTCGCGATCGCTGGGAATGAAGGGATTGATGTCGAGCTGGTCGAGAAGTGTCACCATGTCGGTAATCGGTTCGTCGGGTCTTCGCCATTTACCCATAAGGAGCTCCTCTGGTTGTCTGTCTCAAAGACTAGGTTTCCGAAGGTTGGTTGTCAATGAAAAGCCCGCGCGAGCGCGGGCGGGAAAACTGGCCGTTTAGCCGGGCTGTTTTTGTTTGTGAGAGAGAAGGATTTTTCGAACGAAGGCCGACAGAAGCGTTGCTATCGCAAGGACGATGAGCACGCTCGCGACGCGTTCATCGGTATGGATGGCAATCCTTGAGAGAGCTTCGATGATGAGGAGGGCGCCCAGGAACGCCACTCCGATTTTTACAAGCATTTCTCTCCTCGCAAAAAAGTGAAGAAGGTTTCTGTGTATAGAGACGGAGGAGCTCGGGAAATATATCAAAAACGCCCCGCGCATGGCGGGGCAAGAAACCTCAGGGCTTTTTATTCCTCAAGAGCTCCAGGAAGTCGATGGGGTTTTCGCGATTGTCTTGTTCGATCGCTTCCATGAGCCGATACAAGGCTTCTCGCGTGTGACGGCTCCTACCGCCACTTACGCAGAATTCCACCGTGGCTGTCTGCTCCCGTACGTCCCCAGTCCCGATGGGCCACGGACCATCCTGATGTATGGAAACGATGACGTCCCCATCGGGTTGCCGTGCTACGGAAAGTCGACGGATTGGGTGCATGTCGCCTACCCGCACCTTCTCGATCAATCGACCCATGCGGGCCTCCTTATGAAAATGACTAAAAGAATCCTATTTTTAAGGCGCCTGAGTCAAACGAATGCGTAGTCGAGCGTCTTTCGCACCATGTCGGCGGCCGCTACCTTAAAGCGCACAGGGTCGCCGAGCGTGTAGGTCTTCCGGGTGCGTTCGCCGACGATGCGGTAGTTCTTTTCGTCGAAAATATAGAAATCGTCCCCTAGGTCGCGGAGCTTCACCATGCCTTCGCACTTCGTCTCCTTCTCCTCGATATAAATGCCCCATTCGGAGACGCCAGAGATGGTGCCGCTGAACGTCTGGCCGATGCGCTTTTGCATATATTCCACCTGTTTGTATTTGACGCTCGCGCGCTCCGCGTCGGCCGCCTCCTTTTCGCGCTGCGACGCGTAGATGCAGTCGGCTTCGTAGAGCCGCCATTCGTCTTCCTCCACTTTTTCGCCCCGCAGATACTTCATGAGGAGGCGGTGCACCATCACGTCCGGATAACGGCGGATAGGCGAGGTGAAGTGGGTGTAGTGCTCGAACGCAAGTCCGAAGTGGCCGATATTCTTCGTGGTGTAGACCGCCTTCGCCATGGAGCGGATGATCGCGGTTTGAATCGTATCCTTTCCCGGTTTCCCTTCGAGGCTCTGGATGAGCTCGTTCAGCGCCTTGCCTTCGACGAGGCCGTCTTTTTGGGGAAGCTCGTAGCCCAAGCTCTTCAAGAAGAGAGTAAGGTCGCGCATGCGGTCGTAGTCCGGATTGTCGTGGACACGATAGACGAAGACCATCTCTTCTTCCATCTCAGCGACGAACTTGGCGACATGCTTGTTCGCGAGAAGCATGAATTCCTCGATGAGCTTGTTGGTGTCCTGGCGTAGCTTCTTGAAGACGCGCACCGGCACACCGTCCTTGTCGAGCTCGAACTTCACTTCTTCCTGGTCCATGGCAATGGCGCCCGCCGCGAAACGCTTCGCGAGAAGCTTCTTTGCGAGGATGTTGAGGGCGTCGAGTTCTTCGTAGAACACTCCTTCTTTCTTATTGAGGATCTCCTGCGCCTCTTCGTAGCTGAAACGTTTGTCCGAATGGATTACGGTCTTTCCGTACCATTCGTCGACGATGTCGGCATGCTCGTTCAGCACGAAGACGGCACTCATGGCCAGCTTGTCTTCCTTGGGGTTGAGGCTACAGAGGTCGTTCGAGAGCGCCTCGGGGAGCATGGGAATGGTGCGGTCGACGAGATAGAGCGAGGTCGAACGCTTCACTGCTTCCTTGTCGAGGGCGGTGCCGGGAAGAACGTAATGCGAGACGTCGGCGATATGGATGCCGATCTCTATCTTCCCGCCGTCGAGCCGTTTGAAGGAGAGGGCGTCGTCAAAGTCTTTCGCGTCGACCGGGTCGATGGTGAACGTGGTGACTTTCCTGAAGTCGCGTCGATCGGCGAGCTCATCGTCGGTGATGCCCTTCGCTCGCTTCGCCTCCGCTTCCGCTTCGACATCGTGCGGGAACCCTTCACGGAAACCTTTCTCGAGCGCGATACCCTTCATCTCAGCGTTGTGCTCGCCGGGCTTGCCTAAGATTTCCGTCACTTCACCGATCGGGCTCCGGAGCGGATCCTTCCATTCAGTGATGGTGACGAAGACCTTCTGTCCTGGCGCGGCGCTATGGAGCTTCTCTTTCGGAATGACGATGTCCGTGTACATCTTCGTATCAGAGGGGACCAGGAAGAAGAGCCCGCGCTCTTCCTCGATGACGCCGGCGAATCCCGCCTTGGCGCGGGAGAGCACCTCGATCACTTCGCCGGTTTCCTGTCCGTCCCGGTTCCGCTTCGAGAGAAGGCGCACCCTGACAGTGTCTCCGTGGAGGCCGGTACCCAGGAACTTAGGGTCTATTTCCACATCTTCGTCGCGGTCCCTGGACCGGAGATAGCCAATGCCTTTCCCGGTAATAGCAAGGTTCCCTTCGACAATGAGAGATTTTTCTTCTTTCGTTTTTTGATGCTTAGTCATATGCGTTGGCGTCGAGTATACCACGCTACTGTAAATCGACGGACGATTGCTCGTCTTCACTACTGAATTCTCTACTAGCTAATGTATCTACACCATGATGCACGGAATAGTTGAGCGGGGCGCGACGACGCGTTCCATCGTTATGATCGCTGCGACAATAGCCGCCTTGTTCGCGGCATTTTATATGAGCACGCCGCCTGCTTCGGCGGCAATCGCCGCGCCCACGATGACCGGTGGCCCATCGAACGGGAGTACGGTCGCCACAAGTTCAGTCACCTTCTCGTTCACCGCTTCCGGAGCGGCGCTTACGCAGTGCCAGATCGGCGCCGACCCGACGGTCTACGCATGCGGCTCGCCACAGGCGTTCACGCTTCCTGACGGTATCTACTCCTTCAACGTCGCTGCGGGCGACGGGGCGGGGGATTGGGCGACCACCACGGTATCCTTCACGATCGACACCGTCACACCGCTCACCGTGACCGCTTCGGCGGGAGCGGGTGGCACGATCACGCCTTCAGGGGCGGTCGCAGTTACGCCCGGCAACGATCAGTCGTTTACGATCGCGGCTGATTCCGGGTTCAATATCGCGGACGTTGTGGTGGATGGACTCTCGGTGGGTGCTACCACCACGCATACGTTCTCAGACGTGATCGAAGCCCATACGATATCGGCGTCGTTTTCCCTCATTCCTGCTCCGGCGCCTGCCCCCTCGACGCCGTCGCCTGCTCTGAACGGTGGGAGTCCGGGGAACTTTGGCCTCGTGAATAGCGGCAGCGAAACATTCTCATCGCTCAGCGCTTCGGTCTCTGTAGCTCCTCCCACGCCGCCTGCGCCGTTCGTTGAGCTTCCGCTGATCGGACTCACGCCGGGAGTTCCTTCGACCGGTGAGGTGCCCCATTCGACTTCATTCTTCTTCACGACGACCCTTAGTCGGGGCGACCGAAGCGAGGAGGTGCTTGAATTGCAGCGGCGCCTTATGTCCATGGGCCTTTTCGACCACGATGTGCCCACCGGCTACTTTGGTCCCATCACCGAGCGCGGGGTCAAGGCATTTCAATTGAAGAGCAATCTTCCGCAAGTGGGAGTAGTCGGGCCGATGACCAGAACCATCCTGAACGCCATGTACGCCTCGGCGATGCGATAATCTAAATAAAGAGGGAAAAGCCGCCACTCTGGGCGGCTTTTCTCGTAATAAAATGGCCACACGTTATCCACTGCTTATACACCTGAAATCCACGCCCCTTGACGTTTAGCAAAAGGAAGAGTAGTAGTCTATCTATATCGCTCTACAGTCGCTAGTGAGGATTTCTCTTAATTAATCTTATATATGCAATCATTTACTCTTTCGAGGAGGGTCGCGGTCACCTTCACCTTTTTTCTCGTCCTCGCAGTCATTTTTTCGGTTTTTATTCCTTTTGCTGATGCTGCTGTCGTTAATGTGACGGTATCTGGTATTACAGCAAGCGATAAGACGTATGACGGTACAACCACAGCTACCATTGATACCACCAATGCCACGCTCAACGGGGTTGATCCGGGAGACACCGTACAGCTAGCATCATCCTCTCCTTCGGGTACTTTTAGCGACAAAAACGTAGGCATCAGTAAGACGATCACAATTAGTGGATACTCAATAAATATAATTGCGACTACGACAAGCAATGAGTACGTTTTGGTAACTCCTACTGCTACAGCCACAATTACTCCCCGGACGCTCTTGGTTACCGCGACGGGAGTCAATCGCGTCTACGATGCGACAACGAATGCGACGGTCACTCTTGCGAACGATAAAGTGTCGGGCGATGATCTGACAACAGTGTACTCAAACGCGTCTTTCGATTCAAAAACTGTCGGTGCAGGAAAGGCCGTCGATGTCTACGGCATCTCGATTTCGGGCGGCGCAGACTCGGGTAACTACTCGCTCGGAAATGCAACTGCAAGCACTACGGCAAACATTACCGCAAAGACTTTGACTGTTTCGGGAGTTACGGCAAATAACAAAATTTATAACGCAAATACTATCGCGACACTCGCGACAAGTAGCGCGTCGCTTGTCGGTATCGAAGGTAGCGACACGGTTACAATTGATGCCTCGGGGGCTGCCGGGACATTCGCTGATAAAAACGTGGGCACAGGAAAGACCGTTACTGTCACTGGCATCGTTATCGGGGGCGCTGATGCAGGAAATTATTCGCTTACGCAGCCTTCTCCGACAGCCGATATCACCGTTAAAACTCTTACCGTTTCAGGAGTGACTGCTAGCAATAAAACCTACGACGGTACGACAGCCGCAACGCTCGCGACAAGTAGCGCGTCGCTTGTCGGTGTCGAAGGCGGCGATACGGTTACGATCGATGCTTCTAGTGCTTCAGGTACGTTCGACAACAAGCATGTAGGTACGGGAAAAACAGTAACCGTCACCGGCATCATCATCGGCGGTGCGGACGGAGGCAACTACTCGCTCACGCAGCCGTCAACGACTGCGGACATCACTGTCCGTTCGCTTACCGTGACGGCAAATACGAATACAAAGACCTACGACGGAACGACAAGCTCGTCAGCTATCCCAAGCGTTACCGCAGGAAGTGTCGCGGGCGGCGATACTGGAAATTTCACGCAAAGCTACAGCACGAAGACGGTAGGAACCGGGAAGACACTCGTACCTTCGGGGTCGGTAACTGACGGAAACAGCGGCGTAAACTATACCATAACGTTTGTTAACAACACGACCGGCGTTATCGAAAGTCTGCATATTACGGGAAGCTTTACCGCGAACAATAAGGTTTACGACGGTACTACCTCTGCATCGGTTGCATCCCGGTCGCTCTCCGGAATTGTCGGCGGCGATACTATTAGTCTTTCGGGCGGTACAGCGACCTTCGCTGACAAGAACGTCGGTAACGGAAAAACCGTGACACTTGCAGGAGCAACGCTTGCTGGAGCCGACGCAGGAAACTACACGCTCGACAGCGTCAATACCACGACGGCCAACATCACCACGGCGACGCTTTCGATCACCGCTGACACCCTCAGTAAGGAGATGGGATCGGCTGATCCGATGCTCACCTTTTTAGCAAGCGGCTTAGGAGCCGGCGATGCGACCAGCACCGTGCTCACCGGCGCGCTCACGCGTGCGGCAGGGGAGACGGTCGGCACGTACGCCATTTCCCAAGGAACGCTCGCCCCAAACTCGAATTACTCCATCTTGTTCACTGGCGCGAACTTCAGCATCGTGGACACTACGCCGCCGAATGCGCCGTCAACGCCCGATCTTCAGGCGGGGAGCGATAGCGGAAGCTCCAGCACCGACAATATAACGAACGACAACACTCCAACCTTTACCGGGACCGCTGAAGTCGATTCTGTAGTAACGCTCTATGCTGGCGTAACGACGCTTGCAACGACCACGGCGGCCGGCGGGAATTGGTCCATCACTGCGCCTGTACTCAGTGACGGTCCGCACAGTATTACTGCAAAAGCGACCGACGCCTCGAATAACACGAGTGCGGCCTCGAGTGTTCTTTCGATAACGATCGATACCGCCGCCCCTTCAGCTCCTTCAGCGCCCGATCTTCAGGCGGCGAGCGACAGCGGAAGCTCCAGCACCGACGACATTACGAATGACAATACGCCGACGCTCTCCGGAACAGCCGAGACCAGCTCTACGGTGACGCTCTATGACTTCGGCGCCTCTCGGGGAAGCGCGACGGCGACCGGCGGTAACTGGTCGATAACGTCAGGTGTCACCCTTGGCCACGGTACGCATCAATTCACGGCCCGAGCGGTTGATGTAGCCGGAAATGAAAGCGTTGATTCCAGTTCGCTTACTATCATGGTCGACACCACGGCGCCATCGGCACCATCGGTCGCCCTCACGACCGACACCGGTAGTTCGGCGTCCGACACGATCTCTTCGGTAGGAACGCTCAGCCTCACCGGCGTTGAATCCGGAGCGAGCGTTGCATATTCCATCGATGGCGGCACGGTATTTACAGCAAACTTCACTGCTGTAGAAGGCGCGAATTCCGTACACGTGCGCCAAACCGATGTCGCAGGGAATGTTTCGAGCGCGCAACTCTTTACGTTCACCTATGACACTACCGCGCCGGTGATTACGCGGAGCGGAAGCAGCCCGATAAATACCTTCGCGGGCGCCCAATTCCCGTATGCTGATGCGGGGGCAACTGCGCTCGACGCAGTTGATGGAAATCTTACGAATTCGATTGTCGTGGTGAACGGCGTCAATAACCTTCTCGGCGGCACCTATACGGTCACCTATAACGTTACTGATGCGGCAGGAAACATTGCTTCAACGGTTACCCGAACGGTCCACGTAGTGCCTGTTGGAAGCGGGAGCGCGGCGCCTGGTGCGGTGCCGAGCGGAGGCGGGGGAGGCGGCGGTTCGTTCGTGGCCGTTTCGACACCGGCCGCAAATTCCACGCCTACGTCGCAGGGCCAGGTCTTAGGCGCAACAACCTCGTTCAATTTCACGCGAGCGCTTGTGGCCGGTACGCGGGGAACTGAAGTCGCGGAACTCCAGAAGAAGCTCATTGCGGAGAAACTTCTTTCTCCGGGGCTTGCCACTGGATTTTTCGGTTCGCTCACCGCGAACGCCATCAAGGCATTTCAGAAAAAGTACGGAATCGAACAGACCGGTACGGTCGGCCCAAAGACGCGGGCACAGCTCAATAAATTGAAGTAAGAAAAGCGCAGTGCTCTAATCTCAGACCCGTCAGACGGCGGGTTTGATTTTTGACGGGGACCGTAGCATGATGGAGGCAATGCAACGGCTTTTCCGGGCGCTTCAGGATTACTTCCTCCCTCGGGAGACGAACGACTATAAGCCCCACTCGCTCCGGCACTATTCGGCGCTTGGGCTCCTCCTCGCCGTTTTCCTTGTCGAAGCGCTCCTGCTCACCTCGCCGCTCCTTCTTTCGACGAAGGATTCCTATCTCGCGGCAGTGCTTGCTCCTGCGGTAGTCGAGCTTACCAACGAAAAGCGTGCGGAGAATAACGAAGCCCCGCTTCGCGTGAATGCACTTCTCCAAAAAGCGGCACAAGCCAAAGCCGAGGATATGGCCGTACGCGGTTACTTCTCGCACAACGATCCCGACGGCACGCCGCCATGGCGCTGGTTCGACGAGGCGGGGTACACCTACAGCTACGCAGGAGAGAATCTCGCGGTCAATTTTTTCGACTCGGCCGAAGTGGCAGAGGCATGGATGGCATCGCCTGCGCATCGCGCGAACATTGTACGCCATGATTTCTCAGACACCGGTGTCGGTGTTGCTCGAGGTTCTTATGAAGGAAAAGAGACCGTCTTCGTTGTACAGTTTTTTGGCACTCCGCCGTCCGCAGTCGCGGCTCCCTTTGTGCCCGATGATATTGCGGTCTCCGCGCCGCCATCAGAGGAGCCATCTGTACCAGTCGATTCACGCGTGCTTGCCGAGGCTATAACGATGATGCCGAACCCTTCGTTCTTAGCGCGCTTCGCTGCTTCGCCTCGGGCGACGGCCACCGAGGCGCTCATTGCGATCATGCTCTTTGTGGCACTCGCTCTCGTACTTGCCGTTTTTGTAAAATTCCGTATCCAGCATCCGGCGCTTATTCGAAACGGCGTGGCGCTCCTTGTAGTGATTTCAGTCGCCTTGTGGTTCAACGAGGAGACATCGCACCTTGTCGTCGAGGCCCCTGACGACCTTACAGCGAGCGCCATCAGTGCCCTTCGATAATAAGCTTTCATTGACCGTTTAAGTCGATTTTGCTACCATCGGCTCTATGTTAATGATCCGCCTACAGCGCATCGGACGCACCAACGACCCCTCGTTCCGGGTTGTTTTGACTGACCGCCGCAATTCGCCGAAGAGCCGGAACTTCGTGGAGATCCTCGGCACCATGAACGCAAAGACAGGGAAGCCCGCGCTCGAGGCCGATCGCATCAAGCATTGGCTCAAGATGGGAGCAAAGCCGTCGCCCTCGATGCACAACCTCCTCATTTCGGAGAAGGTCATCGAAGGAAAGAAGCTGAACGTCCTTCCGAAGAAGAGCCCAAGGAAGAAGGAAGTGGAGGGAGAAGCGCCAGCTGCCCCGGCAGCCGAAGCTCCTGCCGCAGAGGAAGCTCCGAAAGAAGAGACCCCCGCCGCCGAAGCAAAGGCTGAGTAACAACCGCCCAGGAGGGCGGTTTTACATTGATGTAATCCACTTTCGGTTCAGGAGTCACTATCGTAGTATGAAGAAAGAGCTTCTCTAGTCGGGAAGCGGCTTATACAAAAAAGAAACCCCCTCAGCTATGGACAAAGACCAGCAATTCCTAGAATTCGTAATCAAGTCATTGGTGGACAATCCGGACGACGTGAAGATACACCGGACAGTGGACGAGATGGGCGTGCTCCTCACGCTCGATATCAATCCCGCAGACATGGGGAAGGTCATCGGACGGCAAGGCAACACGGCGAAAGCGATCCGCACTCTCCTTCGGGTGGTAGGCATGAAAAACAACGCCCGCGTGAACCTCAAAATCAACGAGCCTGTCGGTGGCCGCCGCGACACGATGAGCGCGACCAAGACCGTCGAAGAGGCGATGGAGGGCCTCGACGGCATTTAATCGGAGATAACAGCAGCTTTTCAAGAACCGCCTCGGCGGTTTTTGATTTGTTGACTTATTATTATTTTTATTGTATAGAACATACAGACAAGAACCTTGGGAGAAACAGCATGCAATGCGAGGAACAGAAGCAAATCCTCGCCGAGCGCGGGGATTTTGGTGGAGTGGTCGTCGTGGTCATTGAAGAAAGGACTGGCCGCCTAGCGCTCGTGTATGAAGAGACCATGCCACCTCCGATTTACTGGAAATTCCCTGGCGGCGGTATAGAGTCGTCCGACAGCGACCCGATCGAGGCCGGCCGTCGTGAGGTCTTCGAAGAGACTGGGCTTGATATTCCTCGAGAGAACTTCATTCTCCTTAGGCGGAATAAGCGGCAATGGATCTACCTTGCACTTGCTCGCAGTTTTCGGAACATGAGGCCAGAGCGGGGAATGAAGGTCGAAGCTTTCTCGGCGGGGACGATCACAAGCATGCAAAAAGGAGGAACTTTCCTTCCGTCGCATTCGGACATCATGCGAGATGTAGTGCGCTTTCTTCGCACCCCGTCAGCCCTCGATTGAGTTCATCCTAGATGAGCCCGCCTAACAGTGGGCTTTTTTGTTTCTGAGTTTAGTGTGTTAGAACAAGACTATGACATTCCACGTAGTGACGCTTTTCCCGAACATGTTCGAGTCGTACCTCGGCGACTCGATTTTGGCGCGGGCGATACGAGAAAAGAAAGTAACGGTGAAGTTTTATAACCCGCGCGACTTTACCAAAGATAAGCATCGAAGGACCGATGACCGCGCCTACGGCGGCGGCCCCGGCATGGTCATGTACGCCGAGCCGATCTTGAAAGCGGTGGAGAAAGTGAGAGCGAAGAGAAAAAAGACCATACTTTTCTCGCCGTCAGGAAAGCTATTCACGAACGCGTATGCCGAGGCGCTCACCAAGACAAACGACGTAATCTTGATCTGCGGCCGCTATGAAGGCGTGGACGCGCGGGTGAAAAGGATACTGAAAGCCGAAGAACTCTCCATCGGCGACTATGTGCTCACGGGCGGTGAGCTTGCCGCCATGGCGGTTATCGATGCCACTTCGCGGCGCATCCCGGGCGTCCTCGGCAAGTTTGAATCAGTCGAAGAAAACCGCGTCTCGTCGAGCGAAACGTATACGCGGCCTGAAACGCTCGTCTATAAGAAGAAGAAGTATTGCGTGCCGAAGATTCTCCTCTCCGGCCACCATAAGCAGATTGAAGAATGGAAAAAGAGCCGGAAAAAATAACCGACAACCTTTCGTGGTACAAGCTGTTCTCCGTTTTCGGCGTTCTCGGACTTTTCATCCTTGTGTCGTACCTTGTCCGGACGCACGAGACGCTCGTGGTGTCGTGGGTTGATGCGGGGGGTATCTGGAGCCCTATCGTCTATTTTTTCCTCGGCATCGTGGCGGTCGTAGTGCCGCCGTTCTCGAACTTTTTCCTCATTCCCGTCGCCGCTGCGGCGTGGGGACCGTTCGCAACCGGAGTGATCACGGTTACCGGGTGGGGGATAGGCGCCGTTACCGCGTTCTATCTCGCGCGGCGTTTCGGCGAACCGCTTCGACTGAAGTTTCCTTCGCTCGCGTCTTTCCCGTACGTCGATGCGCTCATCTCAAAAGAGCATCCGTTTTGGTCTATCGTACTCCTTCGCATGACCATTCCAGTTGATGTACTCTCGTACGGACTCGGTTTTTTCACTAAGCTGCCGTGGAGGGTATATCTACCGGCCACGTTCGCCGGCATCACGCCGTTCGCATTCTTTTTTCCCTATGCGAGCAATCTTCCTTTTAAATACCAGCTCGTTCTTTTCTCTATCACAAGCACGGTGTTCGTCGTCTACGGATATTCCCGTCTCCGGCGCGTCGAAAAGAGTAATCCCCACGATGGGCAAAAGGGGATTTGACAAGTTCCTAGGCATCCGTATACTAGCCTCTACGATTGAGTTTTGGGGGAAAAGCGTTTTAGATACTCGTTTACGATACTTCGCGCCGCTCCACGGCGCACATAATTATCCGATAGCGCCATTCTGAAGACAGAAGGTAACCTTCCTTGTTGTCTTTCTATTTATAATTTTTCTCCCCATGAAGCGACAAAAGAAACACTTCGCAAAGTTCACGGAACCGATGGTCGCGCTCCCGAACCTCGTCGAGACGCAGATCAGTTCCTATAAGTGGCTCGTTGAGCACGGGCTCAAGGAAGTGTTCAAGGAATTCTCGCCGATCAAGGACTATTCGGAGAAGAAGTTCGATCTCGAGTTCACCTCGTTCGAGCTCTCGCAGCCGAAGCACGACGAATATTTCGCAAAACAACAGAAGCTTTCCTATGAAGCGCCGCTCCGCGCCAAGGTGAAGCTCACCAATAAGACGCACGGCTCCTCCAAAGAGCAGGAGATCTTCATGGCGGATTTCCCGCTCATGACCTCGCACGGCACCTTCATTATTAACGGCGTGGAGCGCGTTATCGTGCCCCAGCTCGCCCGCTCGTTCGGCGTCTTCTTCAACTCCCAGGAGCTTAAAGGCAAGAAGTATTTCGGCGCAAAGATCATTCCGGGCCGCGGCGCATGGCTCGAGTTCGAGTCAGATGCTGATGGCGTGATCCATGTGCGTATCGACCGCAAGCGCAAGTTCCCGGTGACCTCGCTCCTTCGCGTGATGGGGCTGAAGGGAGAGAAGGAGATGCTCAAGGCGTTCTCCGCCGACAAGACCGCTGAGAAGGTCATCGCCCTTACGCTCGAAAAGGACCCGGCAAAGACCGATAGCGACGCCTATATCGAGATCTACAAGCGCCTCCGCGACGGTGATCTCGCGACTGCCGAGAATGCGAAGCAATTTATCGATGGGATTTTCTCGGTCGAGCGCTATGACCTCTCACCGGTCGGCCGCTTCCGTTTCAATAAGCGCTTCGAGAAGCCGCTCGAGGGCAAGGAAGTGAACCGCCGCACGCTCTCGAAAGATGATCTCGTTACGATTGTGAACCATATCATCATGCTCAACAACACGTCGGGCGCGATCGAGGACGATATCGACCACCTTGGCTCGCGCCGCGTGCGCTACGTGGGCGAGATGCTCCAGCAGAAGATCCGCATGGGCATGTCCCAGATGAAGCGCAACATCCAGGACCGCATGTCGACGGTTGATGTGGAGACGACGCTGCCGATCCAGATCGTGAACCAGCGGCCGCTGCAGGCGCGCATCAAGGAGTTCTTCACCACGAACCAGCTCTCTCAGTTCATGAACCAGGAGAACATGCTCGCGGAGATCGAGCACTTGCGCACCCTCTCAGCGCTCGGTCCCGGCGGTCTCACCAGGGAGCGCGCGGGCTTCGAAGTGCGCGACGTGCACCCGTCGCACTACGGCCGCGTCTGCCCCATCCACACGCCGGAAGGCCAGAACATCGGCCTCATTCTTCACCTCTCGACATACGCCCGCGTGAACGATTTCGGCGTCATCGAGACGCCGTACATCAAAGTAGAGAAAGGGAAGATCACCGGCGAAGTCGTTTATCTGAACGCGCTTGAAGAGGAAAAATACAACATCGCTCACGCCGGTACGCCGCATGACGAGAAAGGGAACATCATCGAAGAGAAAGTCGAGGCGCGCGTCATGACCCGCCCCGGCATGGTGTCGAAGAAGGAGGTCGATTTCATCGACGTCTCGACCAATCAGGCCTTTTCGCTCGCCACCTCCATGATCCCGTTCCTCGAGCACGACGACGCGAACCGCGCGCTCATGGGTTCGAACATGCAAAAACAAGCGACGCCCTGCATCATCCCCGAGGCACCCCTCGTCTCGACCGGCATCGAAGAGGCGATCTCGCGCTACACCGGCCGCCTTATTACCGCAGAGAAGGCAGGCACTATTTCATATGTGGACGCACGCAAGATCAAAGTGAAGGACGACGATGGCAAAGAGCATGCTCATGACCTCGTGAACTTCGCCCGCACCAACAGCTTCAACGTCTTTCATCAGCGGCCGGTCGTCGGCATGGGGGAGAAGGTGAAGCGCGGCCAGGTGCTCGCCGACAACTCATCGTCGGATAACGGCCAGGTGGCACTCGGGCAGAACGTCCTCGTGGCGTTCATGGCCTGGAACGGCGCGAACTACGAAGACGCCATCATTCTCTCGGAGCGTCTCGTCAAGAACTCAAAATTCACCTCGATCCACATCGAGGAATTCATCGTCAACGTCCGTGACACCAAGCTCGGTCCTGAGATCACGACCTGCGACATCCCGAACGTCGGCGAAGTGAAATTGAAGAACCTCGATCCGGACGGCATCGTCAGGATCGGCGCAGAGGTGCGTCCGAACGACATTTTGGTAGGCAAGATCACTCCGAAGGGCGAGTCCGAACTCACGCCTGAAGAGCGCCTGCTCCGCTCCATCTTCGGCGAGAAGGCGCGCGACGTTAAGGACACGTCGCTTCGCATGGAGCACGGAAAGCGCGGCCGCGTGGTCGGCGTGAAGGTATTCTCTCGCGATCGCGGCGACTCCCTCGAGTCGGGCATCATTAAGCGCATCCACATCGAAGTGGCGCAGCTCCGCAATATCACTGTCGGCGACAAGCTCGCTGGCCGCCACGGCAACAAAGGCGTCATCTCAGTCATTCTTCCTGAAGAAGACATGCCATACATGGCGGACGGTACGCCCGTCGATGTCATCCTTACGCCGCTCGGTGTTCCGTCGCGTATGAACCTCGGCCAGATCCTCGAGATGCACCTCGGCCTCGCCGCGCACGCGCTCAATTATCAGGCAGTCGTGCCGCCATTCCTTGGCGCCTCCGACAAGGAGATCAAGGAAGAGCTCGTAAAGGCAGGCTTCCCTGAGGACGGCAAGGTAAAGCTCTTCGACGGCCGCACTGGCGAAGCATTCGGCCAGAACATCGCGATCGGCTACATGTATATCATGAAGCTCCACCACATGGTGGAAGACAAGATCCATATGCGTTCCATCGGTCCGTACTCCCTTATCACCCAGCAGCCGCTCGGCGGCAAGGCGCAGGGCGGCGGGCAGCGCTTCGGCGAAATGGAAGTGTGGGCCCTCGAAGGATACGGCGCGGCGCATATCCTCCGCGAGATGCTCACGATAAAGTCCGACGACATCCAGGGCCGTTCACAAGCGTTCGATTCCATCATCAAGAACGAGGAGATAAAGACGCCGAACGTACCTGCGGCATTCTCGGTCATGTTGAATACGCTTCGCGGCCTCGCGCTCGACGTGGAGCTCAGGAAGAGGGGTCCGAGTAAGAAATAATCGCCATACAAACCATGAAAACCATCGATACCCAGGATTTCAACGAATTGGTGCTGAAAGTGGCCTCGCCGGAGAAGATCCGCGAGTGGTCGTACGGCGAAGTTTCGAAGCCGGAGACCATCAACTACCGCACCGGCCGCTCAGAGCGCGGCGGCCTCTTCGACGAGCGTATTTTCGGTCCGGAAAAGGACTATGAATGCTACTGCGGAAAATACCGGCGCATCCGCTATAAGGACATCATCTGCGAGAAATGCGGCGTCGAGGTGACCCGCTCTATCGTGCGCCGCGAGCGCATGGGCCACATCGAGCTTGCCTCGCCGGTTGCCCACATCTGGTTCCTCCGCGGCGTCCCGTCGCGCATCGGGCTTTTGCTCGATACGCCGGTCGCTGACCTCGAGAAGGTCATCTATTTCGCCGGTTACATCGTCACGAAGGTGAACGAAGAAGAGAAGGCGAAGGTGATAAAGAACGTCGAGGCCGAATACAAATCGAAGATCAAGTCGGTGAACGACGAGAAGGGGCGCGAAAAGCTCAAAGAGCTTCTTCAAAACGCGAAGCGCGAGCTCACGGACCTCGTTCCCGGCAAAGTGCTCGATGAGGTCGTTTTCCACCGCTTCTCGATGAAGTACAGTGCCGTCTTCGAGGCCTCGATCGGCGCCGAAGCGCTCTATAACATTTTCAAATCGATCGATCTTCCGAAGCTTCGGACGAAGCTCGAAGCGGCGCTTGAGAAAGCCTCTGCCCTCGAGCGCGAGAAGCTCGACAAGCGTCTCTCGCTCGTGAAGGCGATGGCATCCTCGAAGGTGCGCCCCGAGTGGATGTTCTTAAAGGCGGTCCCGGTCATTCCGCCCGGACTCCGCCCAATGGTCGCGCTCGAAGGTGGCCGCCATGCGACCTCCGACGTGAACGATCTCTATCGCCGCGTCATCAACCGCAACAACCGCCTGAAGAAGCTCATGGAGATCGGTGCGCCCGAGGTCATCTTGAGGAACGAGAAGCGCATCCTTCAGGAAGCAGTAGACTCCCTTATCGATAATTCAATCCGCCGCCAGTCGGAATCGGTCGCGATGAGCCAGGCCCAGAAGCGCCAACTCAAGTCGCTCTCCGACAACCTCAAAGGCAAGCAGGGCCTTTTCCGCCAGAATCTCCTCGGCAAGCGCGTCGACTATTCGGGCCGCTCGGTCATCGTGGTCGGTCCTTCGCTCAAGCTCTCGCAGTGCGGACTCCCGAAGCACATGGCGCTCGAATTGTTCCGCCCGTTCGTCATATCGAAGATCCTCGAGCAGGAGCTTGCGTACAACATCCGCGGCGCTGGCAAGCTTATCGATGAAGGCATTCCCGAAGTGTGGGCCATTCTCGAAGAGGTCATCAAAGACAAGCACGTCCTCTTGAACCGCGCGCCGACGCTCCACCGTCTCGGCATTCAGGCCTTCCAGCCCGTCCTCATCGAAGGGAACGCGATCCAAGTCCATCCGCTCGTCTGTGCCGCCTTCAACGCCGACTTCGACGGTGACCAAATGGCCGTCCATGTGCCGCTTTCGGTCGAAGCGCAGACTGAGGCGCGCGAGCTTATGGCCGCAAATAAGAACCTCTTGAAGCCGGGGAACGGCGAGCCGATCGTGAACCCGAAACTCGACATCGTACTCGGGTGCTATTGGATGACCAAGCTCGTCGATGGCGACAAGGGCGAAGGCAAGATCTTCCCTTCGCCGAACTCCGCCATCACCGCGTATGACTTCGGCGCTGTCGGTTTCCGCGCCAAGATCAAGGTGCTCCCGTCCGACAAGCAGAAATACGCCAAGTTCGAAGGCAAGATCTTCGAGACGTCCGTCGGCCGCCTCCTCTTCAACTCGGTCCTTCCGGACGACCTTCCCTACATCAATGAAGAGATGAACGTGAAGAAGCTTGCGAACCTCGTCGACGACCTCATCATGCATTACGGCATCGACCGCACGCCGCGCATTCTCGATAAGATCAAGGACTTCGGTTATCGCTATGTCGCGACGTCAGGCATCACCTGGGGTATCGACGACGTGAAAGTTTCCGATAAGAAAGCGGCAATTATTGTTCGGGGTCGCAAAGAGGCTGAAGAGGTCCAGGGACAGTACGACGAAGGACTCCTTTCCGAAGAAGAGCGCTACCGAAAGACGATCGAGATTTGGCAGGGAGTGAAGAATGAAGTCGAGAAGCTCATTCCTGAAACGCTCCAGAAGAACGGGCCGGTCTACGACATGGTGAATTCGGGCGCCCGCGGTTCGCTCAACAATATCGGTCAGATGTCCGGCATGAAAGGCCTCATCATCAACACCGCCGGCCGTACCATCGACTTCCCAGTAGTGCCTTCCTATAAAGAAGGACTCTCGCCGATCGAATACTTCATCACCACCCACGGCGCCCGCAAGGGTCTCGCCGACACCGCGCTCAACACCGCGAAGGCAGGGTACCTTACACGTCGTCTCGTTGACGTCGCCCAGGATGCTGTGATTACCGACGAAGACTGTGGCACGAAGGAGGGCATCATGATGCACAAGGAAAGCGCTTCCGGCATCGTCGTTCCTATCTCGAAATCGATCCGCGGCAGGATCCTTGCAAGCGAGCTCAAGGACGCCGAGGGCAAGGTGCTCTACAAGCGCGGCCACCTCGTGACCAAGGACGATGCGCAGGCGATCGAAGCGCTCGGTGTGAATGAGGTGCTCGTCCGTTCGCCGCTCGCGTGCAAGACGATCTACGGCATCTGCCGCCACTGCTACGGTCTCGACCTTGGCCGCAACAAGCTCGTCGAATCCGGCGAGGCGGTGGGTATTGTCGCCGCGCAAGCGATCGGCGAGCCAGGCACCCAGCTCACCATGCGTACCTTCCATGCTGGCGGCGTGGCGGGCATCGATATCACTATGGGTCTTCCGCGCGTCGAAGAAATCTTCGAGCGCCGCATGCCGAAGAACCCGGCGGTCGTTGCGCACGGCAGCGGCACGGTAGTTTCAATAAAGGATTCAGGCACCGGCAAGGAAAAGATTCTTACTGTGCTTGAGGACGCCGAAGAAGGAAAGAAGGGGGGTTCGAAGGAAGTGGAGTATGAAGTCGCGTTTCGTCGCACGCCGCTCGTCAAAGCGGGCGACAAGGTGAAGCGCGGACAGATTCTCACCGACGGCTCGGCCGATATCGGCGAGGTCTTCAAGTACGGCGGCAAAGAAGCTGCGGAGGAATACATCATCCAGGAGATCAATAAGGTCTACGAGCTTCAAGGCGCCTCGATCTCGAGGAAGCACATCGAGGTCATCATCCGCCAGATGTTCTCGCGCCGCAAAGTGAAGGTAGCAGGGGACACCCGCTTCACCGCAGGCGAGACCATTGAGAACGTCGAATTCGCGCTTGAGAACGAGCGCGTCAAGGAAGCGGGGGGCGAGCAGGCTAAGGCTGAGATACTCATCCTCGGTATCTCGGAAGTCTCGCTCACGGCGAAGAGCTGGCTTTCAGCGGCATCGTTCCAGAACACCACACGCGTCCTCATTGCGAACGCCGTGAAGGGCGGTACCGATCCGATCCGCGGCCTTAAGGAGAACGTCATCATCGGACGGCTCATTCCTGCGGGCACCGGATTCAGGAAGCCGGCGAAGGAGGAGGGAGGAGCGGACGAGGAGTAATCGTAGGGCGGGGGCGCACTCCGCCTGCACCAGATGTCTTCATCAACCGAAGCAATAAAGGAGCGGCTTCCGGTCGCCCAGGTGATCGGAAACTATATCAAGCTCGAGCGCGCCGGCGCGAACTGGAAGGCGCGGTGTCCTTTCCATAACGAAAAGACGCCGTCGTTCGTGGTTTCGCCGTCGCGGAACACCTATCATTGCTTCGGCTGCAACCGCGGCGGCGACATCTTCACGTTCGTCGAGGAGATCGAAGGCGTCGACTTCAAGCGGGCGCTCGAGATCCTCGCCGACCGGGCGGGTATCACCCTCACCCGCCAAGATCCTCGCGAGCGGAGCGCGGAGGCGCGCGGCTACGCGCTCCTTGAGGAGGCTACGCGGCACTTCGAAGGGAATCTCTGGAATAACGAAACGGCGCTCGCGTATCTTCGCGGCCGGGGCCTCGCCGACGAAACGATCAAGCGTTTCCGGCTCGGGTATGCGACAAATGACTGGCGAGTGCTCCTTGCGCATCTTCGGGCGAAAAAGTGGAGCGATCAGGAGATCGAGCGGACCGGGCTCATCATCAAGAGTGAGAAGGGCTACTACGACCGCTTCCGCGGGCGTATCACTTTCCCTGTCGCGAACACGCAAGGAAAGATCGTCGGATTCTCCGGCCGACATTTCATTCCAGGGGTGAAAGAGGAAGGGGCGAAGTACATTAACACGCCCGAGACCCCGTTCTATAACAAATCTAAAGTACTCTACGGCTTCGACAAAGCGAAGCAAGCCATCATGCGGGAGGATGTGGCGGTGCTTGTCGAAGGGCAGATGGACTTGGTGATGTCGCATCAAGCCGGGCTCGAAAATACAGTCGCCTCTTCCGGAACCGCGCTCACCGAAGAGCATCTGGAAATGCTGAAGCGCTTCTCAGAAAAGCTCGTTATGGCCTTCGACGGCGACGAGGCAGGGTTTGCGGCGTCGGAGCGTGGATTCAATATGGCGCTCGCGAAAGGCTTCGACGTGCGCGTCGCCAAACTTCCGTCGGGCGTCGACCCGGCCGACCTTGCGGTGAAGGATGCGGAAGCCCTTCGGCGCGCCGTAGGGGAAGCGAAGCATATCATTGATTTCTATCTCGATTCATTACTCGAGCGCGGCCTCGAGGCGCGCGCGCTCAAACAGGAGGTCGCGAGGCGGGTCGTCCCTTACATCGCGCTCGTCAGGAATCGCATCGAACAGGCGCATTTCGTAGGACGGGTCGCGACCGCGCTTTCGATCGACGAAGCGCCGGTATGGGAGGAGGTGAAGAAGCGCGAGCGTGCCGCATTTGAAACACAGGAACCCGAGCGCGCTGCTGCCCCGCCGAAGACGAAGGAACGGCGTATACGTGATAAGTTGAGCGGACTCATCGCCTGGCAGGAGGCGAAACCGACCGGCGAGCGGAGCATCGACGTCGAAGCGGCCAGGGCGCGCTACCGCACGATTCCAGGCGGCGAGAGCGAGATGACGCAAGGAGAACGCGACAATCTCGTCTTGCAAGCGGAAGTCTATTACGGAGGAAGCGAGCGGCTCCCGGCAGAAATGAACGAGCTCTTCGCAAGCCTCGAACAGGAGCTTCTGGAGCGCGAACTTGTCCAAGCGATGGCGAACTTGCGCCTCGCCGAGAAGGGAAAAGACGAAGGCATGATGGAACAGGCGCTCGCGAGGTGTCACGAGCTCTCGAGAAAGCTCAACGAGGTCAAACAAAAATTCAAATACGCATGAAAAAGAAAAAGGCAAAACTGAAAAAAGGAAAGAAAAAGGTCGTAGCGAAACGTCCTTCTAAGAAGGCTGCCCCGAAGAAGGCGAAGGCCAAGAAAGTGGCGCCGAAGAAGGCCGCTTTGAAGGGAAGGAAGATCTCCGAAAAGGAGAAGGCAGCGCTCGCGCTCATCGACAAGGGCAAGAAGCGCGGGTTCATCACCTACGACGACATCCTGAAGACCTTCCCGACGATCGAGAACGACCTCCTTTTTCTCGACGAGCTCTACGAGCGCATGGCGGTCGCCGGCGTCGACGTCCTTGAAGGCGGCAATCTGCTCGACCTCGATGAGGTCGAGAAGGCAGCGAAGGGCTACGGCAAGGAAGGCGGTTCGTACGATTCCATCCAGATGTACCTGAAGGAGATCGGGCAGTACCCGCTCATCAGCGCCGCTATGGAGCGCGAGCTCGCAAAGCGGATCGAGAAAGGGGACCGAGAGGCGGTGGACCTTCTCGCCAAGGCGAACCTGCGCCTCGTCGTCTCCATCGCCAAGAAATACGTCGGCCGCTCGAGCGATCTCACCCTCCTCGACCTCATCCAGGAAGGGAACCTTGGTCTCTTCAAGGCAGTCGACAAGTTCGATTGGTCGAAGGGTTATAAGTTCTCGACCTACGCTACCTGGTGGATCCGCCAGGCCATCACGCGCGCCCTCGCCGACCAGTCGCGCACTATCCGCATCCCGGTCCACATGGTAGAGACCATCGCAAAGTATAAGCAGGTGGTACGCAGGTTAAGCCAGGACCTCGGCCGCGATCCGCTCCCTGAGGAGATCGCGACGGAGATGGGCGTCGAGGTGGAAAAGATCCACACGATCGAGAATATCAACCAGGATACGGTTTCCTTGGAGAAGCCGATCGGCGACGATGAAGACAAATCGACGCTCGGCGAATTTATCGCCGACGACAAGATCTTGAGTCCCGATCAGGAGTCGAGCCACCGCATCCTAAAGGACCAAATCTCGGAGATCCTGGGCGACCTTTCACCGAAGGAGCGGAAGATCCTCGAGATGCGCCACGGGCTCACCGACGGCGTGATGCACACCCTCGAAGAGGTGGGCCAGGAGTTCGGCGTCACGCGCGAGCGCATCCGCCAGATCGAAGCCAAGGTGCATGAAAAAATCCGTCAACACCAGAAAGTGGAGCGGCTCCGAAACTACTAAATATTTAAAAATATATATAGAACAACGAAGCCCCGCATTGCGCGGGGCTTTTTAGACGAAAGCGAATTCTTTTTTGATTTCTTTCCAGCGGTTGAGCCGTCTGACGTACATCAGCGTTACTTGGTCGAACGGAAGGTATTCGTATGCATATTCCTCACCTGATAGATATTGGATGGAATTTGCATGGCGAGGGGCGGTATTGTCGAACATTCCGCTGATGATGATGATTTTGTCATTATGCCGTACAGCGATTTCTGCCCGCGTATCTTCTGTTCGTGCGGGAACCCAGTATCCCGTAGCCTTAGTGAGGCTTCTCTCGAGATATCCTTGGCGTACTAGTCGCCTCAGTCTCTCTTCATTGAGCATGAGAACCTTTCATGTAAAAGAACGATGTCGCTAGGATATCATATTGATGTAAAAAGAAAACGGCCTTCCTTGGGCCGTTTTCAGACGTTTTTTTGACCCATTTTCAGGTACAGCTGATCGGGGTCGATCCACACATAGCGCATTGCGATATAGCGAAATCGCTCGCCGCGCCGCTCGGTCACGATGACAGTGTTTCGGTCGGTTTGTGCCGTCTCGTCGTTGAAACCAACGATACTGTAATCGATTCCGTTGTGTTGCACGACGACCTTAGCAGGATGGACAAGCTTCCATCGTCCGGGAATTGCGCGTTCCTCTCGGAAGCATTCAAGTTTTTTAAACTCATCGACTGTCGCCAATTCTTTCTCCCTAAAGAACAAAAAACAATGACCATACGATAACATAAAAAAAGGCGGGCCCGAAGACCCGCCGTACCTCCTGCCTCCTCACTAATGCAGCCGCGGAACGGTTTCCTCCATTCCGACGAATCTAACATCCTCTTTCGGGACATATCGCGGTTTTCCTTTCACTCGCGGAGTGAAGGTGATGATGACCCGGTCCGGCCAGAGCGGCGACTGGTGGTCGAACACCGCCCAGGCATAGCACCATACGCCCTTGTAAATGCACGGATAGATTCCGTCGCGGAACGTGTAGAAGCCCCGGACTTCCGTCTCCTCAAGCACTCCCTCGCTCGTCATCGTCTCGATCGTCATACTGGAACGCCCCCTTTGGTGATGTTGGTGGTGTTGCAACAAAAAAACTGCCTATGGGTGAAGACGCAGGAGGGCAAATTTCTTGCAGGTAAATTAAGAAAACCTCTCCGAAGAGAGGTCTGGGGTGCCGGCAGTCCGGCGAAGAACGGAGGAACGAAGATGGGGTGGGTGGGAAGGAAACGAATTTGTGGGTAAGCGGTTTGGAAACCAATTGGGAAATTCAAAGCGTTTCCTTCGCGCCCACAACCACATCGACGTACCTGTTCTGATTGCAGACTGGCAAAAACATTACTGTGCGTCAAGGAGCTCGAAATAGGGCGCATCAATTTTCGTCTCAATATATAGGAATTTTTGAAAGGAGCAGGCGATGAAGATTCTGTTTCGCCCTGAGCCGGGAGATATGGTTGTATACCATCCGCCGGGGGCGGCACCAGAGCTTTGCGTCGTGGACCGTGTCGGCCTTTCGGTGGTGTGGCGCGAACGCATTACGACCGCAGTGCAATTTATCGATGCCACATGGGCGCTCGTCGATGCGCCGCTACTCCCCGAGACCGCCTGGGGGAACGGCAAGATGCCGCTTCGCGCCTGGGTTCCTGACGTCCCCGAGGTGGCAGCCGCGCTCCGCGGCGCAAAGTGGGTCGCCGAGCATGGCCCGGGCGTCGGAAAGCCCGTCTACCATCTTCTGCTTGAAGATTGGGATTGCCGTCGGGGTGTGGTGAAGCTTTATCACGGCGAAAAGAAAGAAAAGGACGAGATGTTCTGGGAAACCGACAAAGAAATGAAAAAGCGACTGGGCCGTTGACTCCGCAGTTATACGCGGAGTTCTTATTTTCCTCCGAATGATCGATAATAAAAATATGGAAGAAAAACCACGCTGCCAGTCATGCGGAATGCCGCTTTTGCGGGCGCATCCGGAATTTTTAGGTACCGATGCTGTCGGGGCGCCAGTTCCTGACTACTGCAAGTTTTGTTTTCAGAACGGTGCTTTCACCGATCCGCGCCTTACGATGGAAGAGATGATACAGCGCAGTGTACGGTATATGACCGATACGCTCGGCTACAAAGAAGAGGCAGCAATCGCGAGTTCTAATGCCGTCATTCCCGGCTTGAAGCGTTGGCATCGGGAGAATCCCTACTGGAATGAAAATAAAAAGGGCCCGCAGTGATGCATCGCGGGCCCGAAACCTCAGGGTTGCTGCTGGTGGGAGAAGACTTCACCCTGAAGGAGCAACGAAGCCATTATATCAAAAAATAAACCCCGCTAGTTTCGGAGGCGAAACCAGCGGGGCGCCGCAGGGTCAGGGGAGAGAACGGCTGCGGCAACAGCAAAGAGAGCACATCTGGCCATTTAGACGTTTTCTAAGCCCTGAAATGACGCACGGAGGGGTTCTTTACGCTTCTTGGTGGGATATTAGGCCTATTTGCCGTACCCATTGCGCACTATTGACATAGTAATTTAAATATAGTATAATTAAAGCAAGCTGGTTCCTCACAATAACGCGTTACCATTATTAGCCAAGGGAGGCTAAAAAATGTTGCTCGAACTTTTCTTGCTCGTCGCAATCGACCGAAGAAATGAGTCGCGTGAATTCGTGCCCTGGATGGGCCTCGGCGCATTTTTCAGGCCCGTGGCAGTCCCTGGGTTCTATGCCGCCTGCGACGGGAAATCGCTCCGGCGCGGCAGTTACTACATCACGGGATTTTTCCTCTCCCCCGACAGGAACGGCGAGATTTCGGCGATCGAAGCGCGCCACCTTAACGACGTGGCGAGCGTCTGGATGCCGCAGGAGCTTTTCTTGTACCGCACAGGAGAGCTTCCCGTGCTCGACATCACGAAGCGCGTTTCCTGGCTCAAGAAGGGAACGCTTGACGAGAATCACGGCTACGAAGCCCACACCGGCGCCCTCCTTGCTTTCCCGGAACTTCGGCTGGCCGCATAACACACTCTGAGCCTTCGCCAGCTCGAGTCTCCGAGGCGCCCTATCTTTCACGAGGTACGGGCGCCTTTTTCTTTTTCTGTAAGTATTCTTCTTCCAGGTACGTCATACTCTCTGTGACTATTCGCCCCATTGCCCCGATGAGGCACATCTCGAGGAATGAAAGCATTGTAGGCAAGCGCCTCCGCGCGCGCCTTCTCTCCCTCGTCAAAAGCTTTCTTCCGAAAAAGACCCTTTTTCATCCTATCGAGCTCGAGCGCTATGTTCGTGAGCGATTCTCGCGCCGCCACAAGTTCGCGGCTAAGTAAATAACAAGCAAAGAAAAAGGCCTGCTGGGTGAGGGCAGGCCCTGAAGCTCTTAATTATTTTTCAGAGCGGTTGCGAAGTGGGGAGCAACGTCAGCGTTTTCGGCGGCCAGACGGTGCCGATCACGATATGTGTTTCGCCCCCTTCGGGTGGCGTCTCGAGGAATCCACGGGCCCGCGCTTCGTCGATCGACTCCGGATAGACGGGGAAGAACGGGCACGACACCCCGAAACGATATTCGACTTTCACGAGCGCGTTCAGGGCAATATCGTGCACCAACCTCCGCAGATGCGGGTTGTCGGTGATACAAACAAGTAAGAGAACTCCTTTTAACTGCTCTGGTTTAATGAACTGATGGTAGCTTTTCAAGTGGGTTCCTTTAGTAATGAAACTGAACCCCCCTCGCTCCTCGCATACCATCTGCTATTTTGCAAGAAAATTATCTTTTGTCAATGAAGCAGGCATCACGGTATTATCATTTAAATGAAGGATGATCTTAAAGCCACGTATAACCGTATTGCCGAGGATTGGCACCGCGACCATCAGAAAGACGACTGGTGGTTTGAGGGATTAAAGGCTTTTACAAGGCTGCTTTCTAAAGGAAGTAGCGTGCTTGATATTGGCTGTGGTGGTGGAACGCCCGCAAAATATTTAGCCGCAGAAGGATTGCGGGTGACCGGAATCGACTTTTCAGAAAAGATGATTGCTATCGCAAGGCGCAACGTTCCCCAGGGAAAGTTTTTGGTGATGGATGCTCATGAGCTTGAGAAGCTCAAGGAAGAATGGGATGGTATCTATATGCAAGCATTTCTTTTGCATATTCCAAAAAATGAAACAGAAGAAATCGTAAAAAGAGCGTTGCTGTACCTCCGTCCTAACGGTTTGCTCCTTACTGCGGTAAAAGAACAAAAGGAAGGCCAGAGTGAGGAAGAGATAAAAAAAGAAAACACTTATGGGTATCCTTATGAGCGTTTTTTTAGCTACTACACTGTGGCGGAGCTTGAATCATTATATAAACGCCTTGATCTTGCCGTCGTTTACAAAACTATACGTACAGTAAACAAAACCCGTTGGCTTCAAATTATCGGTAAAAAAGAAAATCGCTAAGCGATTCCTTCTGTTGTTTCTTCACCGACAAGACCGAGGCGGTAGATGTCGAAGGAGTTCTCGCCTTCGAAGAGGTCAGTCGGGTTTGGGAGGTAGAGGCGCTTGCGAGCGATCTCCTCGCTCGCGTCCTTGATGAGCTTATGGAAGACGCGGAAATCGTCGGCGCAGTCGGCGTAGGAGAGGACGTAGCGGCGCAGTTGCGGCGAGCCATCGTTGTTCTTTTTCTTTTTGCATTCATAGACGATGAAGCGCGAGGCAGGACGGCCGAAGTGCGCCTGCACGGTGTAGTAGTTGAACATGGCCTGCAGCGAGAAGAGCGTCTTCACGCCGCGGTATCCCTTGGCGCTGAACGTATCCACGAACTTGTGGTCGATGATATCGAGCGCTCCCTTCTCGGCGCGCGATTCGACGACGAGATCCGAGACTGCCTTCAGGGGAAGCGGCAGGCCGTCAACCGGCGCGAGCGCTTTCACTTCGACCCCGACGACTTTGTGGCGCGGTGGGCGTTCGAGGTAGAAACCTACGGCCTGAAGATACTCCTTTTCCATCTTTACGCGCTTCTCTTTCTTCGCGCGGCGGCTCTCTGCTTTCCCGAAATTGATCTCGAAGTCTGGAAAGTCGCGCAGGTAAGCGAGGCCGACCGCGAGCGCGGTTTCCTTGTCGCCGCCTTTATAGAAATGCTCGAGGGCGGCATGGCCGGCCCGGCCGACGATGGAAGACGGCGAGGAGAGCGTGTCATAGACGCCCTCCACGTAGCGCTTGTACCAGGCGAGCGGGTTCGAAAGGAAGCCGACGAGCGATGAGTGGCTCCAATGCTTGATGGGGTAGCGGCGGGACATGCAAGTAGTATACGAATAAACAGAACGATTGACAGGGAGTCTGAACCGACTAGAGTAGAGAAGGACTAATTCTTTACGAAAGGATATCTCATGCACGCGCATTCCTGGTATTTCAGATTGCCCGATGATTCCGCCGCAATGGGTCGCCTTATCGGGGCCATCAGTTATTCAGGAACCTGGACCTGGATTGAGGGCTCTCTCCGGCCGCCGGCGGGTCTCGCGGGTGTTGCCAAGGCGGTGGGATATGACGTGGGTCCCCACAGTCAAAGGCTCCAGGTTCACTCGTCCCGCCAGGCGGATCGTGCCGCCTTTGTGGTGAAGCGTCTCTTGCCGGCCTATGTCGGCTTTGAGCTCGCAGGGTTCGAAGAAAGGGCATTCGAAGAAGCGCGGAAGATCGCGCAGGGGTTTGTCGAGATGGGCTACCGCGGGCGGCTGCTGGTTGTCGCGAAGTCCCACGGTACCAATCGCGATTACAACGGAGCGCGATGCAACTTTCAGCTTTCTTCGTGGGAAGGAACGTGGTCGAGCGACGAGTCAGGAAATCAACCTGCCCGTCTTCGCCTTACGTTCGATTCCCGCTACGGCGGGATAGAAAAAGATCTCGAGTACATTTTGAGTGAGTGTCGCTCACTCCGGCTCGAGGAGTATGAGCCGAAGCGCGCCGTAGCGGCGTGAGTCAAAAAAGCCCTGCCGTTGTGGGAGGGCTTTTTATATTTGCCTGGATGGATGGAATTGCTTACTTCACTGCCTCAACTGCCGCACGCATCTCTTCGAGCGAGGCGGCGCCGACGAGGAGCGTTTTTGCCCCAGTTTTCATGTTCATGACGACGGAGCCGGGAGTGCCGTTCACGCCTGCTCGTATGCCATCTTGGAGCTGCGCTTCGATAAGTTCCTGGTATTTCCCTTCCTTAATGCACGCTGACAGTTTTTGCGGGTTGATGCCGATATCATTTCCGATCTCGAGAAGCTTCGCTTCTTCCAGACGATCGTTTGAAGGGGTAATGGCAAAGACGCGATCAATGTAGTTCCAGAAGGAGGTATTGCCGCCAAGTTCGGCAGCGCACTCCGCCGCTTCGGCTTCGAGGCGCGCTTTCGTATGGATGGTGTCAAGCGGGAAGTGGCGGTAGACCCAGGCGACGGTGCCGCCGGATGATTCGACGAGCTCGTGCATAATAGGGTGGAACGTTTTGCAATAAGGGCATTCGAGGTCAGAAAATTCGATCACGACGACCGGGGCGTTCGGGTTCCCATAAAGGTGGTCGTTCGCGGAGACGGCCGCCACTTCCTTCCCCTCCTGTAACGCCGCCGCCGGCCCTCCCGTCTTCGATAGAGTGCCGCGGGTGAGCAGTATGGCTGCCGCTATAATGACGGCCCCCAAGAGGATTGCCTGCGGAACTCCTAATTTTGTCTCCTGCATCGTTTTTAAGAATTAATCAGCTGATTATATCATGGAGAGTATGACCAAAAAGTCAGGCAAAAAGGCCGCGAAAGCCGCAAAAAAGGAGGTGATGAAGAAATCGCCGTATGTCTCGCCATGGGAGGAAATCATCGCCCATAGCCAGACCTACTACCTTCTCATGGACAAGAAAGGGAAGGTGCTCATCTCCGCAACGCGGGGCGCCGAGGCGCTCCTTCGCGAACCTTCGGAGTCCGAGGACATGCTCTCCGAGAATCACGAGCAGACCGTGCTTCGTCTGGAAGAGTTGAAAGGCATACCCTGCATCCGCATCATGCATCTCCATGATCGGTTCTACCGTCTCCGCTATTCATATGCCGGAGAGCACCTGCTTATCGAAGGTGTCGATGTCACCGAGCTCTATCTTGATGCGCGCCATGACACCCTTACCGGTCTTGCGAATCGCGGCTCGTTCTATGACATGCTCGAGAACACCGTCGCGCTCGCGAAGCGCGAAAAGGAGAAGCTCGCTGTCTTTGTGATGGACCTCAATGGCTTCAAGGCGGTGAACGACACCTACGGCCACATTTTCGGCGACGCGTTCCTGGTCGAGGTGGCGCGGCGCCTTAAGCACGCGGTGCGTGGCCATGACCTCATCGCTCGCGTCGGTGGTGACGAGTTCTATGCGCTCGGGCACGGTATCGCCGAACCAGCTGATGCGGATGTCTTCGCGAAGCGCATTCTCCGTTCGTTCGAAGCTCCGATTATCATCTTCGGCCAGAAACTGAAGGCCGAGATGTCGATCGGCGCGGCTATAGGTCCCATGGAAGGGGAGATCTCGTTCCCCGACGACTTCATCAGATTCGCCGATATCGCCATGTATCATGCAAAAAAAGCAGGCGATGCCTACCATCTTTTTTCAACAGAACAGGACGTCAAAGAGTAGCTATTATTCGGCGAGCGTGTAGTCGCGGCGAAAGAGGTCGCGGAAGAGCCAGAGGATCGTTGCGCCAAGGAGCACGGTGAGCACCTGGACGCTCGTTTGAGTGTTTAAGAACGCGTACGAGTAGAAGCGCGCCACCGCTCCAAGGTCGGTCACTGACGGCATGTTCATGAGCACGTTTTTCACCGATACCAGGTAAGTTTGGAAATAGAGGAGCGCGAGGACGGCATACATCTTCATGGCAATGCGGCCGTAAAGCTTCTTGATGAGGAAGACCATATAGATCCGCCGCATCGTCTCTTTTTTATATTGAATGGTGGGTTCCATGGTGATGATTGTGGTTACATCAGACTAAATGCTACTTTCTTGAACTCTTTCTTGGCGCGGTGGACCCTCGTCTTGATGACGCCCACCGAGACGCCTTCCTGTTTGGCGATCTCCTTCTGCGGCTTCCCTTCGATGAAGTACGCCTTGAGGACGTTCGCGAAAAGGGAGGGCATTCTCGAGAGGATGGAGAGGACGTAGTTGGAAGTGAACTCCTTGTCCACGTTCACCCGAAAGTTCGGAAGGAGTTCGGCGAGCTCTTCATCGAGCGGCATCGTCGCTTCGCGGTCGCGCTTCTGCTTCTTATAGTACGTGAAGCAGGCGTTCACGAGAATGCGGTAGGCCCACGACTTGAACGAGGCGCCTTCCTGTTTCTTGAATCGGCCGGCGTTCAGATAGATCTTCACGAACGCCTCCTGGACCAAGTCTTCGGCGTATTCCTCACCGACGATCTTTTTCGCCTTTCTAGTGAATTCCGCATGGTAGCGGTCGAAGAGAATCGAAAACACCGCCGGGCTCGAGAGGGAGAGCTTCAAAATCTCCTCATCAGGCGCGTGGCGCAGGTCTTCCGGTATGTCTTTTTCCATCGGGATCATTAAGGCCACTATAACCGGCAGCGAGGGAGAAATGAAGGGGCTACATTTCAATTTCAACCGAGCGAACCGGTTATATGGCTTGCTTCGCAAGCTATATATACGAGGTAAGGCCTTGTGCAACTGGCGAAAGAGAGGCGTCGCCTCTTCTCCCGCAGGCATTATTTCGTAATATTTCGACCTTTCTGATTGCTATAACATCCATGGCACTCCTTAAGTTACCTGTTTGACGTAGCGAGCTCTTTTCCTGTATGAATATCAGTGGATGCTTACTTAAAAAGGGAGGCGGAATGCAACGGATAATCGCCTGTGAAGCGCGGCCCAACTACCTACTCTGGGTTTTTTTCGAGGATGGCACGAACGGAGAAGTGTTCCTTCAGAACGTGCTCGAAGCAGTGCCTTCTCAGGTCTGGCCAGACGAAACGGCGTTCAAGAAGGTTGAGGTCGACAGGGGTCGCGGGGTGCTGGTCTGGGAGAACTACGTTTTTCTTGACGTGGACGTTCTCCATCTAGCGATAGCTCGTTCATCGAGGCTCCCTACTCTCAACGAAGCCATCGAGAAGCAAATCGTTGCGTATCTCGAGAAGGTGTTGCTCCTGGCGCGCGGGAAGGTGGCACTCGCTGCTAGGCTCGCGGGACGCAATCGCACCGAATTCCACCGTCTTCTCGCAAGCAAGGGGTTCACTAAGAAAAAAAGAGAAGAGCTTCTTGCTGTAAAACTTACTACCGAAAAGCAAGAAAAAAGAATGACAGTAAGCGTTTGATCAAGGCGGCACCGAAAGGTGCCGCTATTTCTTTTTCCACTGCGTGAGCTTTATCATTTCCATCTCGAGTGGGTCGGCGCGGCGGAGTTTCGCGAGCGCTTTCTTCGGAACGATAGGGAGGTGCGGCGCATCGAAGAGCGCGTCATTGATGTCGAACAGCTCTTCTTCGGCGGTGAGCCACCGTACCCCGAAGCGGTGCAGGTTGATGGGTCTGGTATAGCCGAGCAGGCTCTTCTTCCCACTCCCATATTCGTAGTACTCATGGAAGTAGGAGAGCGCAAGCTCGCGGATAGTCTTATAGACTGGGTCGCGCCATCTAAGTATTGCGTGGTTTACCTTTGAAATCGCGCCCCACAGGCCTTTCTCCTTGTAGACGGCAATGACATGGTCATCGTCGCCGTCGGTCGCGGCGAAGTGGACGAGGAGCGGCGAGTGGCCATGGTGGCGAAGCGCTGCGGCGGCGAGCAGGGCACCTTCGAGGCAATGCGCCTTGTTCTCCTGAAGTACCCGCCGCGGGGACATGCAGGTCTCACCACGCTCTTCAAAGTTGCTTGGAATCGAATTGAGGAAGTCCTGGATCCGGGCGGGAGTTTTTAGCTTGTCGAATATGGCTGTTTCGGCGCGGGAGAGGGGTTCCATACGGGAAATGGTAGCACGGTAAGGTACGGGATTCGGTGCCGTCTCCCATACCGTCCATGCAACGCGGATTCATCACTCCCATAGTCCTTTTGGGAATATTTTTATTTACGCTTACGCTGAGTGCCGAAGAGGTGCTGCTTTCGTTTGCGCGCGAGGGGGTTGTCCGTACAGCGGTGAACGAGACCATCTCATTTCCGTTCGAAGAAGCGTCGGCAGAGGAAGTGTCTGAAGTAGTTGAGCGCGCGCTGCCGTCAGTGGTTTCGATACATATCGTGAAAAAGATGACGACGTATGAGATCGCCTATGAAAACGCACTCGCTGGCGATCCTGACTTCGATGACCTGGAAATCTATGTGCCGGTATATCGCGCGTCCGGCGAGGCGTGGCGAAAGGCGGGCGGAGGAACCGGGTTCTTCGTAACCGCTAACGGGCATATCATCACCAATCGCCACGTGGTGTCTGACCTCTCCGCGCGCTACTTCGTCATCCTCTCTGACGGCACCGAAAAGGAGGCGCGTGTTGTGTACCGTAGTCCGGATGTCGACCTTGCTGTTCTGAAAGTGGACGGCGCGGTATATGCGTATGTCACGATCGACGATTCCGGGGCAGTGCGACGCGGCGAGCAGGTGGTTGCGATAGGGAATGCGCTCGGCCGCTTTGCGAACTCTGTAGCATCGGGCGTGGTGTCAGGAACGAATCGCACCGTCGAGGCGCTCGACTATGACGGCACCAGCGAACTCTTGGAGAACGTCATTCAGACCAATGCCGACATCCTGCCGGGATATTCCGGAGGTCCACTGCTTTCGCTCGATGGGGAAGTGATCGGGGTAAACGTAGCGATCGTTCCCGGATCAGAGCGCATCAGTTACGCAATTCCTTCAAACGAGGTACGTAAAGTCCTTGCGGAAGCGCTCAATTTTTAACTTTTTCCTTGGCGCGCCGCAATAAAAGACCACAGTTAAGGCTTCTTTTGCCGAAGTGGCCGCGCGTCGTTGCGCAGCAACGTATTTTTATCATTCTCTTTTTTCCGAGAACCGTGGTCAACGCTAAATAAATATTCTGATAAAAAATTTCTAAAATGGTCCTTATATAAGGCCGTATTTTTCTCCTTGACGTCGCTATGGCGTTTGTAGATACTTGTGGAGCTGATTCGGGAGAAAAGGAAGCGCCGACGAATAAATTAAAAAATTGATTTGTTCTGCGTCCCTCCGATTCAACACATTCGAAAATTACCACACACATTTACCGCTAAGATCCGACCAGCAGTAGCGCGTCCGCGCCCGATGAATGTCGTGGGCGCACCGCGCTTACATTAATAGATTACGATAGTAGCGCATTGAGGCGCCACACGGGCTTCTTTGCGTTATAGTGAACACATGAAAAAAACTACAGTGCATCCCTCACGTTTCCTTTCAGGAATGGCGGGGATCGTGAAGGCGGGAATGTTTATTGCCATTGCAGTGGCAATGTCGTTCATCGCACCTCTGTTCTTTTATTCGTTAACCGGGACCCCGGGCGGCATCGCCATCGCGGAAGCGGCGGAAGTAGACGTCTGGTGGCCCACGGAAGGCAAGACGATCACCGGCACGCAACCTTTCAAGGGAATGATGGCCGGTCAGTCCGTAGAGTCCTACCAGCTTTTCTGGCAGGTGGACGGCGGGCAGCTCAATGCCATGCCGTCGTCCTATGACGGCTATCCGCACAAGGAGGCGCTCGTTGATCTCTCAGGATGGAAATGGAAAGGTTCGGGTCCATACGTACTTACGTTCGTTGCGATGCAGAACGGCAACGTCTTTGCGAAGCGAAACGTGACCGTGTACACCGGCCCGCAGCCGACCTTGTCTGCAGTAGTCGCACAGCCTACCGCATCGACGGTACAGCCTGCGCCGGTAGTGACTCCTCTTCCTGTTGTGGCGCCTGCCCCCACTCCTTTGCCTATTGCTCCGGCCCCGGCGCCTCTTCCTGTTGCGACGGTGGCGGCAAGCGTAGAGAATCATTGGCCGGTCGACGGTAAGGTGGTTGTCGGCGTACAGCCTTTCAAGGGAATCGTCGCGAATCGCTCAGTCGATTCGTATCAGATGTTCTGGCAAGTGGACGGCGGAGGCCTCGTTGAGATGCGTACCAACCATGACGGTTATGCGCACAAAGAAGCGCTCGTCGACCTCTCAGGATGGAAATGGAAAGGAGTCGGGCCGTACCGCATCACCTTCGTGGCGAAGGAGAACGGCGCCACGATCGGACAGAAATCGTTCAACATCTATGCCGGGACGCCAACTTATATAGCGGCGGTGCCCACGACGCCGACAGCGACGCTCGCCTCGAGCGTCACCACAGTCGTGACAACGCCCGCTCCACAACCTGGTTCAGGGAATCCGCTTGCGGGAGCGCGTCTCTACGTCGATCCCAACAATACCGCAAAGCGGGAAGCGGTGCGTCTCCCTCATCTCGCTTCGCTCCTTAATAAGATCGGTGACAATCCGACCGCACGCTGGTTCGGCGATTGGAACCCGAGCATCCAAAGCGATGTGAACGGCTACGTGACTGCGGCCTCGAGTGCCGGAGCCGTGCCGGTCCTCATCGCCTACAACATTCCTGGTCGCGACTGCGGGAACTATTCTGCAGGCGGCGCGGGAAGTCTCGACGCGTACCGAAGCTGGATCCGCGGCATGGCGGACGGCATCGCCGGAAGGAAAGCAGTCGTCGTGCTCGAACCCGATGCACTTGCGCTCACTGAATGTCTCTCCGACGCAGCGCGCGAGACTCGCTTCAGTCTGGTGAAGGAGGCGATCTCAATGCTGAAGTCGAAGGGTGCATCGGTCTATCTCGACGCCGGCCATGCAGGATGGGTGAATGAAGCCGATATGGCGGCGCGCCTCGCGAAAGCGGGGGTAGCGTCTGCCGATGGATTCGCGCTCAATGTCTCGAACTTCGGCACAACCGAAGCGAACGCAAGCTATGGTGAGCGCATCTCCGCGCTCGCGGGCGGCAAACACTTCGTCATCGACACGAGCCGGAACGGCCGCGGGTCAAATGGCGAGTGGTGCAATCCCTGGGGTCGCGGTCTCGGCCAGAAGCCGACCGGCGATACCGGGAAGCCGCTCATTGACGGTTACCTCTGGCTCAAGGCCCCGGGTGAATCTGACGGCAACTGCAACGGCGGTCCGTCGGCAGGCACTTGGTGGCTCGATATGGCGCTCGAGCTTGCTCGAAACGCCGCATTCTAACGGTTCACGTTCTCTATAACACAAAACACCGGCCTTAAGGCCGGTGTTTTTTTGTTATCTCGCCACAGAGAACGATTCATCGTCGTAGCGGAGCTGGTATGCGTACAGTGTCAGGTTCCTTGAAAACGTCTTCTCGTCGAGTAGGTGGTAATGCGAGTCGAAATGCTGCTTGATGGCATCCTCGTAGCCCTGGTCATACGAGAGGAGGATCCATACGCGCCGATAGCCTCCGGTGAGCCGCTCGACGTCTTCCTTGAGCGTCGCTTCGGAGAATGGCGGGATCGGGCCGATAACATTCCGGTTCCATTCTGGGAGCGTTTTCAAGGACGCGCTGCCGTCATAGTAATACTCGACCGGGTAGATGGTGAAGGGCGCCGAGACGATGACGACGTCGTTCGGACCAGCGTTCTGGTTCAGGTATTCCGTCGCGCCGCGATAGTTCTCTTTCACGGGCGCTTCGGCGTTCATCGCTTGGATGCCGAGCGTCGTTACCATGATGGCGATGAGCGCTCCGCGAAAGGCAAAGGACGCGGCCGGAGCATAAGTGTGGATGACCCATGAGACGACGAGATAGACGGCGGGCGCGGTGAAGATGAGATAGCGGGAGACATAGAGAGGCTTCCAGAAGACGCTTGCGAGGTAGACGATGATGACCGGAAGGAACGCGGCGGCGATGAAGTAGACGCTCTCTTCCGGGGGGCGGTTGTATTTGCGGAGCGTGAGGAAGGAGACCAAGACGGCGATCGGCCAGGTGGAGATGATGAGCGCATTGAGGTGGTCCTCCTGGAAGCCGATGAAGAATTCCGCGAGGGCGTTGAACACATTGACGCTCGTCGGTATCGGAAGGAGCGGCTGTGTGTTGCCTCCGAGACCGAGGCTTACCACGTAGGCGAGCCACGGAGCGAACGCGAGGAATACGAAGCTCCCGATGATGAGGAGCTGGCGGGTCGTGCCTGCGGGGAACGAGCGGCGTTTCCAAAGATAGAATACGAGCTGGCTCGCGACAATGATCAGGAAGAAATAATGGGTGAATACGCCAAGGAGGGTGGCGATGCCGAAGCCGACGTATGAGACACGGTCGCCGTGCTTATAGAGGCCGAGGAAGAAATAATGCGAGAGGATGGCGAGAAGGGTCAAGAGGCTGTACATGCGGACCTCATTCCCGTACCAGTTCATGAACGGCGAGAGCGAAAAGAGCGCCGTCGCGAAGAGCGCTACGCCGCGGTGCTCATAGGCGCGCAGGCCGAGCAGGTAGAGCATCGGGATCGACGCGAGGAAGAAGACGAGCGAGAGGACGCGCGCCGCCACCACGTTATTCCCGAAGAGGAGCTCCCAGTAATGGAGGGTAAGGTGATAGAGCGGCACGTGCACGTCCTGGCCGACGATATGGAGTATCTCTTTCGGCGAATAACTGGTCTGCCAAAGGCTCTGCGACTCGTCGAGACGGAGGCTTTCGCCCAAGAAGAATGTGACGGAGAGTGCGGCGGCCATAGCCATAAGGAACGGCACAACGAAACTTGGGCGAAGCCAGTTTTGATTGTTGAGTTTTATTGCGTCCATACTTTGTTCCGCTTAACGTCGTCGCGCCGCCGCGCAGGGTAGCGGGTAGTCGGCGTTTCCAAGGGGTCTGCGGGGGTGGCGGCGGCAATGAACGGTGAGAACGTGACGATGTTGATGAGCGCCCAGGCGGTATTGGTGATGAGGGACGGGGTGATGCCGTCGCGGATGAGCCCGACCGTTACGCCACAGGCCACGATGCCGATGTAGGCGAGGTGTGGGATGGTGAGCTGGAGGAAGTTGCCGGAAAGACGCTTCTTCGAGGTGATGGCGAAGGATGCGCTTTTGCCAAGAATGATGCCGAAGAGCGCTTGAAGGTGGATGACAAAGGAGCCGACGGAGAAGGTGAGTGCTCTGAAGGTATATGCATAGTTTGTCGACTGCTGCAGCGTGTAGATCATGAGGAAGATATATGGGATGAATGCCGCTGCGAGCGCCATGGTAGAGACTGCGAAGGGGACTGCGCCAGTGAAGAAGAAAACGAGCGGCAGAAACGCGTTCATAAGGACGATGAGACCAGAAAGATAGTAGCCGGACGCCGAAAGGTAGAGAAAGCGCTGGGTAAAGGTAAGGCCTTTCCGGAAGAGCGGATTGTATTTGAAGAAAATTTCGAGGCTTCCGCGCGCCCAACGAAGCTGCTGCTTGTAGTAGGAAAGGAAATCTTCCGGTGCAAGTCCTTCGGCAAGCACCTCGGGGACATAGAACGATTTCCAGCCCTGCTCATGCATGAACATGCCGGTCGCGAAATCTTCGGCGATATTGAAGTCGCACATCCCACCGACCGTCTCGAGCGCCTTGCGGCGAAGCACCATGTTGGTGCCGCACATCGTCACCGTACCGAGCCGACTCCTTCCTTTACAGATAGGACCGTAATAGATCTCCTGCTGCTCCCATGCGGCGCGGGTCACTTCGTTCACTTCATAGTTCTTATAATACTGCGGCGTTTGTACGAACCCCATCTTCGGATCGGCGAAATACCCTACTGTTTTCTTTAGGAAATTGCGGTAAGGGACATGGTCGGCGTCAAAGACGACGACGAGGGGGTTCGCCGTCCTGCTGAGCGCATGATTGATGTTGCCCGCCTTTGCACCGCCCGGTTGGGTGCGTGTGATGCACGTGACTTTCGGTGAATATTTCTTCGCGAGCTCCTCCATCTCGCGCCAATTTTCCTTCTTCGCCACGAAGCCGTCGTTCAGGATGTAGACCTGGAAATCGGGATAGTCCATTTCGGACGCTGCCTTCACGGTTGCTTCGACTATTTCCGTCGGCTCGCCAGCGACGGTGATGAACACGTCGACAGGGGGCGCGAAGGAGGCATCGAAACGCGCCGCATGTTCAGTGTTCCAGACCGTATAGATATAGTTCAATCCTTGCCACAGGTAGAAGGTCTGCCCAAGCATGAGGAGGCCGAAAAGATAGTAGTTCTCAATCCGAAACCAAAAAAGGAGGATGAGGAAGTAGAAGATAGAAAGCGCGGCGCTCCATACGAGAATGCTTTTCGAGGCGCCTTCGCCTCCTGAGAAATATTCCTCTATGCTGGTGTCTATCTTTTTCATTGGGTGCGGCTTAGGGTGGCGGCGGATAAATCTGAGGCGAGATTCGGCAGCGCGTCGTTGTGGAGCGCGATGCCGAACCAGGCCCAATTGTCGTCGTAGTAGCTCATGAACTTCTTCCATCCGCGACTGTCTGGACTGTAGAGTATCTCGAGCTTTTCGCGATAGAGCTTCTTTCCGTCGCGCGGCTCCGCTACTTTGAAGTATCCGATAATGCCGCCATAGAATGCGGGCGACTCGTTTGCTAAGACGGTGGTGCCGTCGTGCGCATACACCATCGGGAGCTTTTTGTTCACCTTCCACTCTTCTTTGATGAACGAGAAACCCTCTAGAACTTCTTTGGCGCGCGGCTCGTTGAACCACGCGTGGTCGAGCGCCAAGCGCCACGGCACCCGCATGGCGTCAAAGCCGTAGTCGGTGTCGGGGGCGGCGACGATGGCGCCTGTCCGCTTATCGAGATAGAGCCAGTTCGGCGGGAGCCCAACGCTCTGTTCTTTACCAAGCGGGAGCGAAGCGCTTTTCTCTATGAGCTCATAGGAAGAATCGACGAGCAGCTCCCAGGGGTGATCGCGATCGATCGCGGCGAAAATACGATAGGCATACGGGGCGAAGTACGAGGGGTTCACGAGCACATAAGGGCTTGTCGAAGTTTTTTCAACACTGTTTGACGCAAGGTAGGGTGTGCCAGCGATGGTGACGACCTCTTTTTCCCAAATGCTGTCGATCACGGCCCGCGCTTGCTCCAAGTACTGTGCTTCGCCCCAACGGGAATAGGCGAATACGAGCGCGAGCGCGATGTCGGTGTCGGCGTCGGCGGCGCTGTTCGCGCCGCCGCGTTCTGAGAGTACGCCGAAGGATCCGTTCGGATGGCGGCCATAGAGCCAAGAGAAGAGGTTATCCTCGCGACGAAGGTGTTTATTGGTCCAGGCAAGGCTTTTATCGAACGTTGCTTTGTCATCCTGCCACACGGCACGAAGCATGGTGTAGCTCTGTCCCTCCGACGTGGTGATGTTTTCTCGCTGGCGATCGAGCGTCCGTCCGCTGGTGGGCTCGATATAATTTTTTTTGTAGTCTTCCCATAACGACGACAACATGGCGCGCTTTGAAAAAACGATCGGCGACGTGTTCTTCAGATGTTGACCATACGCCGTACCGAGGAAAATACCGAGTGCAACAGCGATGAGAATGATGCCTGAGAGGCGTTGCGTACCCGCAGCCGCCCGATATCGGGAAATCATGGAATCATCGACGTCGGCTATACCCGCCGCTCTGCGTTCTTCTGCGCGCCGTACACGCCGTTTCATCCGTTCGCCGCGCATAACAAGGAGTACTCCGCCAAAGGTTCCGAGAATGCCCGCACCGGCCGCGGTGATGAGCTCGGTCGGGGTGAGCGTAGGCGCTTCCCCGTAGTGATAGGCCGCGGCAATGGGCGCATGGTTTCCGAATGGGAGCGTAGCGTCGTCCACGGCGGCGCTTGTCGTTCCCTTATCGTTATCGTGGCCGGTTGAGGGAATGGAAGGTGGAAGCGTCGCGCCGCCGAACGGTATTGAAGAGGTTGAGATACTCGGAGCGGGTGTGCTGGCCGAGACTGTGCTCGGCGAGTTTCCTGCGGAGGGCGTGGTGGTCGCTGGGGGCGGAGTCGTCGTTTCAGACGAAGTGCTATGTACGCTTTGAGGAGTATTTGTCGCTCCATCATCTTTTTTATGATCCCCTCCTTTCTTCGTTTCTCGATGATTTTCTCCTTCTGTTGTGCGTTCAAAAAAAATTTTCACATTCTTACGAAACCACTCGGATTCTTCATTCGATAGAAGAGGAAACGGGGAGATGGGGAAGAAATACGGGAGGATTAGGAACGAGAAACACGCGGTGGGGATGGCGAATCGATGGGGAAGAGAAAGATGGTATTTCTTGCGAATGAGTGCCATAGACGAAAAAAGCCTAGCGGCTGTAGCGCGCCCTCGGGGCGAGGGCGCCGCGCATCACCTCTGACGACCTGCTCACTTCGCCCCTTACAATGCAACGTTCTCGGTGTAAGGAGGGGGGGACGGGGCCGTCAACTTGTACGTGACTGAACAACCGACCAGGGGAGGGGGCCGCCGTGTTTTTTCGTCTCAATTTTTGTATCTTATCCATGAAAACAATCGTTCGAACGCTGGGAGTGCTGTATCGCGGAGGCCTCCGCGACGAACGAGTGTTGCAATTCTTCCGGTTCGGGAGCGTGGGAGTCGTGAATACGTCGGTCGATCTCGGGTTCTATTTCGCCCTGACGAGGCTGCTGCCCTTCGGGGAGTTCGTCGTGCTCGCGAAAGGAGTCTCATATTTCATCGCGACAGTGGTTTCGTTCTTTCTCAACCGCTTCTGGACGTTCAAGAAAAGCTCCTCCGTCCGATGGCACGAAGTAGGCCGCTTCTATGCCTCGGTGGCGTTCGCCATCTTGGTGAACACGGCGGCGATGTATTTCTTCACGAGTATGGTCGGGCTCCACGACGGGATTGCGGCGCTCCTTGCGACCGGCACAACGATGCTATGGAACTTCTTCTCGATGAAGTTCTGGGTGTATTCGGAAGAAAAAAAGGAGGAAACGACGTATGTGCCAGGTCGGAGTATCGAACGGCGCCGGTTCCCGCGGGCGGCGGGTCGTGTTAATGCCTAGTTGACAGAGCATTCCCTTTTCTATATACGATAGAAAGAGATGAGTAGGTCGGGTATCAAAAAGGAAAAAGAGGCGGTTCCTAAAAAACGTCGTTATATGAAACCCCACACCAAAGAAGAATTTTTAATAGCGTATAAGGAGCATGCAGACGCGCTCTTCCGACACTGCTTCTTTAAGGTGTCGAATCGCGAGATCGCGCTCGATCTCGTGCAAGACGTGTACACGAAGACCTGGAACTATTTGGTGCAGGGCGGGGATGTCGAGAACATGAAGGCGTTTCTCTATCGCACCGCGAACAACCTCATCATCGACTACTATCGTAAGAAGAAGCCGCTCTCCCTCGACGAGCTTCATGACGAAGGATTTGATCCGGTCTACGCCCCCGAGCGCGAATTGGTGAACCAGCTCGACGGCGAGCGCGCCATCAAGTGCCTCCAGAAGATACCTGACAATTATCGCGACGTAGTCTTCATGCGCTACGTGCAAGAGCTCTCGATCAAGGAAATCGCTTCGATTCTCGACGAGACCGAGAACAACGTTTCTGTGCGTCTGCATCGTGCGCTCGAACGCCTGCGCGCTGTGTTCGATAAAGAAAGAGTGCAATAATACCAGCTATAATCCCACTCCCATGGATCGCGACCTCAAGAAACTGTTCAGAGACGCTAAGTCGTTAGTGCTTTTCGCCAAGGAGCGTATCCGCCTTGAGCAGCACGTCAAAAAGCTGATGCACCCTTCCTTGAAGACGCTCTCGCCACAGCAAGAAGCGCTATGGCTGAAAGGAGAGCTCTCGGTACCGAAAACAGCAGCTCCGAAAACTAGCCCTCGCCGCGGACGTCGATAATCGCACATGAAGCAACAAAAAGCCCGACAATCGAGTCGGACTTTTTTGTTCGCCATTGCGGTGGCGCAATGAATGTTGGCCGCGATTATAACATCTTCGTTTTCGCGCGGCGATGCCTTACTATTTCAAACACAACCGGGAGGAACGAAACAATGATGATGCCCAGGATGATCGGAAGGAGAAAATGCTCTGCGTTGGGTATCGAGTTTCCAAGGAAGAATCCGAGGAGCGTAACGCCCATTCCCCACACGACGGCGCCAATGACGTTGTAGCGGAAGAAGGTCGAATAGTCCATGTTGCCGACCCCGGCGAAGATGGGCGTGAAGGTCCGCACCACCGGGATGAACCGCGCAAGTATCACTGCCCGGGGGCCGTATTTTGCGTAAAAGGCCGAAGTGCGTTCGAGATGTCGTTTGTTGAAGAAGAAGGAATCCTCGCGGCTGAAGAGGGCGGGGCCTATCTTCCGTCCGAACCAGTAACCGATGTTGTCGCCGATGATCGCCCCGAGGACGAGGAGGAACCCGAGAACCCATATGTTGAACACTCCTTGCGAGGCAAGGAGGCCTGCAGTGAAGAGAAGGCTGTCGCCGGGCAGAAAGAAGCCGAAGACCACGCCTGATTCGACGAGTACGATGATGAAAAGACCGAGGTATCCGAGGACCTCGATCAGTTCGATCATGCCGATATTGATGAAGGGAAGTGCAAGCGGCGCGCTCATAGTTCCTTCGACGCTCCGTTGTTTTCGCTCTTACAAAAAACCGCCCTATCGGCGGTTTTTTGTAATGCGCGAAGTTACGGAACGAAGATGTTCACTGATTTGGTGGTGAGCGTCGAGCCGCTCCCTTCCTTCGCGATGAAAGTGATCGTGTACGGATCGGCGCCTTTCCAGTTCCATCCCGAGAGGTCGACCAGCGCTTCTTTGTGCGGATAGCCTTCCTGGCTATCGTACATGTCGTTCAATCGATCGCCATCAACCTGCCAGAACATCGAATACGTCGAGATGTCGCGGTTCGGAATCATCGCTTTGAATGGCTGGAGGCCGGAAACATGGCTGCCGTCCCCGGGCCACCAGATGTCGATGGTCGCGGGACCTGTAGGCGCAGGGGGAGTCGTTGTGCTTCCTCCGCCTCCGCCACTTCCGCTTACGGTGAAGGTAGCGGCGCTATCGTTCCAATAATAGTTCGTCGACCAGTTGCTGTTAAAGACACCAAGCTTCATGGTATAGGAGCCGACATCGGGAGTCGCAAATGAGGTGGTATACGTCTTCGACTGGTTCGCAGTGAAGCTCTCGCCTTCGTAAAGCTTTTGAAAGAGCTTGTTTCCCGCCGACGAGTAGACTTCGATGTCAACCACGGCTCCCGACGCGGGGTTCACACCATTAGTGACGGTCCCGGCGAGCGTCACCGCTTGGTTAGGGCTTGCGGTGGCTGGTGTCGCGCTTCCTGTTCCGGTGAACGTGACGGGTCCTGATGAAGGTGGCGGAGTCGTGCCCTGGACGGTGACACTCGCCACGTTGCCCCAGAAGTGCGCCGTGGTCCAGGTCGAGTTGAATACGCCGACGATGACGGTATAGTTACCCTCCATTTCTGGCGTCCATGAGACGGTATACGTCTTCGACTGGTTCGCAGTGAAGCTCTCGCCTTCGTAGAATTTCTGGAATACCTTTTCGTTCGATGATGAGCGGACCTCGACGTCGATGATCACGTTCGATGCGGCGCTTGCGGCGGTTACGGTAGTCTGGAGGGTGGTGGGCTGGTTTTTGGCTACTCCTGCCGGCGAAGCGCTCCCCGTCGCGCTGAACGAGGCGTTCGTGGGTTGCGGAGTAGGCGTGGGCGTCGGCGCGCTCCCGAACCAGTCGCGCATCACCTGTTCGGCGCGCTTGTTCTGCGGCGTAAAGCCCGTGTCTCCTTGGCCGCCTGCGTTAGGGTCGCTCGACCAGTCCCAGAGGAATCCTCCTCTCATATATGAATGATCGTTCCAATAGGAGAAAAGGGCTGTATAGTCATTTGCCTGTTCCGTCTCGTCGAACCAGCCGCCGCGCCAATAATTCCAAGGATCGCTATGTGCGTCATTTACGCTTCGGTAGCCGACTTCAGTGAAGAGCACCTGCTTCCCGTACTGATCCGAAATGGGCTTCACTTTGTTCCAGTTCCAATAGTCCCAGGCGCCTTTGAGTGCGTCGACGGAGTTGTTCGACCCCGTGCCGAGGGGATAATAGGCGCTGATGCCGATGTAATCGAGCGCGCCCCAGAAAACAACATCCGGCGTTTCTTCCTCAAAATCGCCGCCGCCCCAGTTTGCGCTGTACGTAAGCGTGCCGGGAAAGACACTTCGTATGCTGCCGATGAGCGTGCCCCATCGTCCGGCATTGTCACGATTGGTCGCGAGCTTGATGAGTTCAGCGCCGATGACCATCTGATCAACGCCGTGCGCGGCGCCCATTCGGCCATAGTGGGTGAGAATATCGGTGTACGTGCGGAACCATGCGTCCTTGTCGTACGGATCGATATGGGCGCGCCAAGCCCCATCGTATGATTCCATGTGAATCTTGAGCGCCACCTTGAGTCCGATAGAGCGGGCGTAATTGATACCAGCAATGAGGGAGGCATCGGTCGGCGTGTTCCAACCGCGCCCTATGTCGATCGCCCACTGATTTTGTTGGTAATACGGGATGATGAGCGCCACGTAATTGCCCCCGGCGCCCTTCAGGTCATCAAGCGAACGCTTGAATGATTCGCTTCCGAAATCTCCGTCCCATCGCGGCTGAATCGCGGCGCCGCGCTGCCATTCACCGATCGCCGCGATGCCTGGCTCTGGAACGACAAACAGCATCGGGAGCACAAGTAAAGGAATAAGGAATGCACGAAATAACATTTTCATACGCCCGTTCAGACGGTTCGCCGATTCCTAAATTACAAAACTATTTTGTGAGAAAACGACCAAATAAAAAGAGCGGCAGTCCGAAAGCCGCTCTTTTTCATTAATTAATTGTATACGTACCTACGGGGATATGGTGAGCGTCGACACTTTGTCGTGCCAATGCAGGAGTTTCGTCCATCCTGCCTCAAATACACCCACCTTCCAGTGGTACGTTCCGGCGGGAAGCGTCTCGGGAGAGGTGAAGTCTTCGGAACGGAAGGCGGCCGTGTCTTTGCGGAATTTGAGGTTATCTTTGTAAGCCTGATGCATCATTGCCCCCGATTCGTTGTAGAGTTCCACATCGACGAGGATATCCTGCCAATCACCGCTCTCAAGATTTAGGCTCACGTTGAGGTTGGTGGTACTGCCTACAGATATGCTCGGGTTATTCTGCTTGGCGAAGACCATGGCCACGTCGCCGCGCACGCCTGAAGGTGGCGACGAGGTGGCGGCTGGTGTCGTAGTGGAAATCCCTGGCTCGATGACCTCAAATTTCCCCGCCGCATCGAACCACGCAAGGGGACCTGACCAGTCTGACCTGAAGACGCCGATCTTCCAAGTATAATCTCCGACTGGCAGATGTCCGATGCCGAGGATGGCGGCCTTGGTCACGGCGCCTCCTGCCGGCACATTCTCTCCCCAGAAGACCTGGTAGACCTTCGTGGTCCCACGATACACTTCGTAATCGATGATGACCGGCATCGACGCGGAGGAGCTATTACTAATGGAAGCCGTGCCACGCACGCTGTCGACGCCGCGTACCATCGTGGTGCGATCGAGGGATGCGCTCCTGAGCGTCGGCGTGCCGTTCGTTGCAGCCCCGGAACTTCCCGTGACGGTTGTCGTCGCCGCCTCATCGTGCCAACGGACGAGTTCAGCCCACCCCGGAGTGAAGATGCCTACTTTGAAGGCATACTTGCCGTTCGGAAAATACGGTTGATATTTTGCGGTGAGCGGAAGCTCCACCATTTCGCCAGGTGCGAGCGTGCGTTCCTCGAACGCTTGAGCGATGCGGCCGAGCGAGCTGTGTATCTCAAGGTCGAGCAGAACGCGCTCCGAAGACGTTCCGGTATTTATGAAGCGCGCACGATGAAGGTTGGGCAAATTGGGCACGCCAAGCGTCACGTTCAGGGCGTCTGGCCAGGCAGTCAGTAGCTGGACTGATGACGGCGCCGCGTGAGCATTCGTTGCTCCCGCGAAGAGAGCGAAGAGAAGTGCGAACGTAAAGACTAGGCGAAAACTATGATTCAAAGAATACGAATACACGTTATTATGGATTATTTGACTGTTGACTGTTCGACGCCCGGAAAGACGCATTATAAAGAGGTTGCTTACCAGTGGTATTGCAGCGTAACGCTATTTTTAGGCGAGCGTCTTGGTAAACATGGACAAGCGAAGCGCTTTTTACCGATACTCATTCGTATGGGTGACGTTCCTTTTCTTCGCTTTCTCGCTCCTTGGCCACTGGCTCTTCGCCTGGTATGCGTATCTTGATGAAGCCCGCGACCATGGCACTGTCGCTGAGTTTGGGGCGTTCCTTATCGAAGTGATGCGCGATACGCTCGAAAACTGGCAGTCGGAGTTTCTACAGCTCATTTGGCAGGTAGCAGGGCTCTCGTTCCTCATTTCCCTCGGCTCGCCGCAGTCGAAAGAAGGCGACGAACGGAAGGAGGAGAAGCTCGATGCCATCTTGAAGAAGCTCGATCCGAAGGAAGCCGAAAAAATAATAGCGACACTCGATCGGAAATATCCCAAGGGGTGATACAGTGTCGGTATGGAAATTAAAAAGGCGGCGGTCTTTGGGGGCGGTTGCTTCTGGTGCACCGAGGCCGTGTTCAAGATGCTTCGCGGCATTTTGTCGGTGATGCCCGGCTATGCGGGAGGCTCGAAGGAGAACCCGCGCTACGACGAAGTGTCCGAAGGAACGACGGGCCATGCCGAGGTGGTGAAGATCGAATACGATCCTTCGCAGATCTCTTATCGCGATTTGCTCACGGTCTTCTTCGGTTCGCACGACCCGACGTCGGTGAACCGCCAGGGGAACGACGTCGGTACTCAGTATCGATCGGTCATTTTCTACGCCGACGAAAGTGAGAAGGAAGAAGCGGAATCATTTATTAAAGAATTGAACGCTTCGAGCAAGGAAGGGAAGACAGTCGTTACGGAAGTGGTACCGCTTACGAATTTTTATGAAGCAGAGAAGTACCACAAGGATTATTACGCCGCAAACCGAGGGAATCCCTATTGCGAGCTCATCATCAACCCGAAGCTTGAGAAAGTACAAAAAGAATTCGCTGCGCTCCTCAATAGACGAAGCCGCCCGTAGGCGGCTTCAGGAAGGAGAGACGATGACTTCGAGGCTGACCGAACCCTCGATAATGTCGAGGACGATTTTTTTTCTGAGCTCCAGCACCTCTTCGTCGTCATTCTGCGCTGCTTCGTACCACCGGAGGCGCCCGTCGTCATATTCATAGAGAGTGACTACTCTCCACCGGTGTCCCGGGAATTTTTCCTCCAGCTTCCTCTCCACGGTTGCCGCGTCGGTGTTGCGATTGCGGTCCTTAATCAAATACCTTCTCCCTCCGATGGTCATTCGTGACTTCCTTATATAGAACGAACTAGGGTGGTAAGACGATATATTCCGCCATACCTGACAGCTATGTAATCGAGCGGTAGGACAATGCGTCAATAAGTAGACCACGCCTCGATGAAACAAACCCTTGTTACCGTTGTAGTCGCAGGGTATCTCTTTTCTGCGGCTCCTGATGCATCGTACGCGCAGACCGTAAGGCCCGGCTTTCAGGTCGAGATAGTCGCGGGAGGGCTTATGCTGCCGACACAGATGGCCTTTGCTCCGGATGGAAGCATCTATGTGGCGGAAAAAAACGGCACGGTCCGTCGTGTGGTGAACGGCGCAGTGCTTCCGACGCCCGTCATTACGCTCTCGAATGTGAACACGTACGCCGATCGAGGCCTCTTGGGGCTTGCGCTTGATCCAAATTTTTCATCAAATGGTTATTTGTACCTTCTCTATACCTACGAAAATACGCCGGGATTCAACTATGAGGGCAAGAAGACCGCCCGTTTGGTGCGCGTCACCGTCGTCGATGGCGTAGCGAGCGAATCATCACTTGCTATTCTTCTCGGACGAGTTGGTGGAGATAGTGTTAAGCCTTCATGCAACGATTTTGCGATGGGTACCGACTGCATCCCTTCCGATTCTGAGACTCATTCCGGCGGTGGGATCATATTCGGCCCTGACGGCAAGCTCTACGCTTCGCTCGGCGATGGCGCCGAATTTACCTTTGCCGATCCGAACGCGAGGAAGGCGCTCGAGCTGGACAGCCTCGCTGGGAAGATCGTTCGCCTCAATCCCGACGGTACGGCGCCCGCCGACAACCCCTTCTATAATGGAAACGCGCTCGCGAATCGATCTAAGGTGTGGACATACGGCCATCGCAATACCCTTCGATTCTCGTTCCGTCCTTCCAATGGCAAGCTCTACTCCGGCGATGTGGGTTGGTACACCTGGGAGGAGATGAATATCGGCATAAGAGGAGCGAACTTCGGTTGGCCGTGTCGGGAAGGTAAGCTGCCAGCGCCGGAGTACAATTGCACAACAGAGAATTACACCGATCCCGTGTATGTGTATGATCATAGCTCGGGTACCGGCTCGGCAATCGGCGGCGTCTTTGCGGGAAGCGCGTACCCGGCCGATTATGCGGGCAGCTACTTTCTTGGTGATTATAGCCAGGACAACATCCGTCGTTTTTCGATGGATGCGAACGACAACATCCTTGCCGTCGAAACGTTCATTGAGGGCGCGGGCGGCCCGGTTGATTTTAAGCTTGGTCCTGACGGAAGCGTCTACTACATTGGCATCTATAACGGCGATATCAGGCGCATCGTGCATTCGAGCGCGAATCGAACTCCTGTTGCGGCCGCCGCAGGAACTCCGGCGACCGGCGCCTCGGCGCCCCTCACGGTGCGCTTCTCGAGCGCAGGTTCGAGCGATCCCGACGGCGACACACTTTCATATCTCTGGACGTTCGGCGATGGTGCCACCTCGACCGCCGCGAATCCTGAACATACGTATATCCGCGAAGGCATTTTTACCGCGACGCTTGCGGTGACGGACACGAAGGGCGCGAGCGCGAGCGCATCGGTGACCATACGTATCGGCTCAGTTCCGTCGGAGGTTTCGCCTCGGCACGTCCGCACGACGATCGACGCTATGCCTACGTTCATCGGACGCACCGCGCTCATCACTTCGACGATCGAGAACCGTGGAACCACGGGACCCGTGAACGTGGACATTGAAATCTATAACCAGAGCGGCACTAAGGTCGCCCAGAAAGTGTACGAGCGCGAACCTATCGCCGCAGGAAGCTCTCGCGATTTCACTTTGAGCTGGTTTCCCCCGACCGTAGGGACTTATCGTGTCGCCGTCGGTTTGTTCCACGAGGATTGGGGTGGTATGTACGAGTGGGTGAACGAGGCGCTCGTCATCAACGTCGAAGACCGTGCGCCGACGACGCCGATCGCGCCCGTGCACGCAGGAACTGTTATAACCCCGGCCTCGGTGAAGGTCGGCACGACAGCCGACGTCCAAGTGTCAGTGCGAAACGGCGGTGGTGCAGGGCAGGCACTCATCGACATCGAAGTGTATCGCGGAAGTGAAAAAGTGAGCCAGAAATTTTTCGACAATGAGGCATTTGCGGCGGGGGAAACAAGGACGTTTGGCCATCTCGTTACGCCGGATACCGCAGGCGATTATCGCGTGGCGGTCGGCATCTTCAAGCCCGGGTGGCAGGAGATCTACGCTTGGCACAACGATGTCGGCTATCTCACGGCGGAAAGTGCCGCGACGACGAGCGCTCCGCTCTCGATATTCGTAAGCTCGCTCGCGCCAGGGTGGGAGAACTGGTCGTGGGATACGGCGGTTGATTTCAACGCGACGCCCGGACACAACAATCCACCATCCATGAAGGTGACGTTCGCTTCGCCGTGGGCCGGCCTCTACCTTCATCGTTCACCCTTCTCGCTTTCCGGTAAAAGCGCCATTAACTTCTCGGCGATGGGGGTGACCGCCGGCGGCCAACAGCTCAAGCTCTTTTTCTTCGACGAACAAGGCAGAGCGCTTCCGGCAGTGAACATTAATTCCTATATCTCGCCGATGACCACTACCCGCTGGTCTAGCATCAACATTCCGCTCGCCGACCTTGGTGCGGCCGGAAAGACCGTGAGCGGATTCGCCTTGCAGGGAAACGATGGCCGGGTGCAAGACACGTTTCTTATCGACGACATTACCATTCGGTAGCGTGTCGGTTTAAATAAAAACACCCCGCAACTGCTGCGGGGCGTTCTGGTAAAAAAGAGTCGATCAAAATGTGCGATTTTTCACCTCGATTTCGTCGATGAGCCTCTCCCAAAGAGTCATGGGCTCTTTCGCAAAGAAAAGCGCAGGTCGTTCTTCGAGGACGTGCCAAAACCCTCGTCTGATTTCCTCTTCTAGTTCGCCGGCGCCCCAGATCACGAGGCCGGCAAAATAGCGAGCGTCATCGTTCCTTTCTTCGATGATCTTGTCGATGACGCGGTTATTTCGCGCCATAAACAATCCCTTAGTGAGCTCGAAGGAGCCGGGACCAGGGCTCACCGGAGCATGCGTCACCGCAAAGAGCGAGCGCATTCCCTTCGGGCCGCCGAAATAGACGGGCGAGATCACTTTATGGGAAGGTTCGTGGGAAGGAAACAGAGAGCCCAGTTGGCGGGTCGTAGGCTGGTTGAGTATGAAGCCCACATGTAGTTCGTTCGCCGGGGAAGCCGAAACGATGGTTTCCTTCCACGCTCCTGCCAAGTGCCGTTTTGCTACAAGAAGTTTAGGGATCGACAGGTCGTGCGACTCCGCGGCCGTCGGAAGGGCGAACAAGAAGAGCACTACCGCGGCGACCGCAATAACGAGACGTTTGTGCATAGTTCCCCCGTGGTTGGTGGTAAGGACGTCTGTAGTCACTATCGTAAATTTACGCGATCGAGTCAATTGAAAACCCCGCGCGGGCGGGGTCCGTTCTCCTCTTTTAGGTGTGCATCTTACGGATGGTGTGCATCGCTTCTTCTTCGGCGTGCGGCGAAGGTGGAAGATCGGAGGGGAGGCCGAGACGGCAACGCACTTCCTGCCATTCCTCCTCTTTAGGCGAAGGGAAAGACGATGCATCCGGTGGCGGAGGTGTTTTCATAAGAGACTCCTTTGAAAAAGCTATCTAAACAATGACATAGAGTATAGTTATGTCAAATTTTTTTATCCCTTTCCGCTCGTTCTTCCCTGGGATACAATGGGGAGCATAGTAGTAATCAATAATGTTATGGCAAAGTCAAATTCAGCGTTCATGAAGCCCATGCAGGTGAGCGACGAGCTCGCGGCGGTGGTAGGGAAGGGCCCCATGCCCCGTTCGGAAGTGACCAAGAAGATCTGGGAATATATCAAGAAGAACGGCCTCCAGGACCAGAAGAACAAGCGGAACATCAACGCTGACGACAAACTCAAGGTAGTATTCGGCGGCAAGGGACAGATCAATATGTTCGAGATGACGAAGCTCGTGAACGGTCACCTCTCCTAACCTTCAATAACGGTAATAAAAATAAGCACCTGAAGGTGCTTATTTTTATTTTCCTTGAAAGATTTAGCGGCTGAGTTCTCCGACCTTCTCCTTGGCGAGCGCCGCAGTCTTTACGGCGAGCATCTTCGCCGCTATCGCAGCCTGCTCCTGCAGCTTACTCTCTGCTTCCGGCAACATGCTTGCTTCCTCCTCCTCGACGTGGTCAAGCACCGTCCTTTTGAGGGTTTCCATCATGTCCTCGTATCCTGTCTCGAATCTCGATGCGCGGATGCGGGTGATGAGCTGCTTCATTTCGCCATGTTCCTCTTTGGCATGCCTAAGCATTGCTGCGATCGGAGGCGAAGCCACTTTGCCGAGGGCGGGATAAAACACTTGCTCTTCCGCCAGCGCGTGGGCCGAGAGGGCGGAAAGTATGTTGTCAGCGATGCTCTTGCGTTCTCCTTCGTCGCCCGCATTCTCAAATTTAACGAATAAATCGCTTACTTTCGCATGGTCGCGGCGAAGCATCTCTACTGCCTTGTCGATTGATTTTTTCATACAAAGCGTAGACGGGATAAATGCGAGATATTACACACAAGAAAAACCGCAGGCACTGCCGGCGGTTTTCATTCCTTGAGGACTTCGTAGTCAAGGACGAGCGGAATATTAAGTCTTACGGTTGCGATGCGCACGGCGTCCTTGTACGTATCCCAGGTGCTTTTGGGTTTAGTGAAAAGCACTACTACCGTGGCAGCGAGCCCATGAAGTTGCCGCCTCACTTTTCTGGCGAGCAGGGGGACCTCTGTCGGAACAAGTAGATGGTCGTAATAGGGGATTTTTTCCTCTTCTCCGATCAAGCCGTAGTTCGCTGAAAGAATAAAGAAGCGTGCGTTTTGTTTTTTCGCCGCCTCCCGCGCAAGGGCGATATGGGACCCAAGATACCGCTCTTTGGCCGGCAGAAGTTCCTCATCCTCCGCCTTTTCCCTGCTGCAGACCGTGATGGCTATTTTCAAATAACCTCCTAAAGTGGACGAGAGGACATTACTACTAAAAGAAAGGCTACGCCCTCGCCGGACAGGAGTCAAACCTAGAGATGCGTTCCAAAGAGGTAAGGAATAAGGGAGAGAAGGGCGAGAACAAGAACGATAATAAGGACATGCGTTAATTTCATACTCTACAGAAAGGGGATGTATGGTCATGGTACCATGGTTATAAAGTAATTAATTTTTTTCTATGACTTCTAAAAGCGTCCTTATCGTAGTGCTGATAGTTTTTGCGGGAGTTGTTGGCGGCTGGTTTCTTGTTGGGAACAAAGGGGAGGAGGGTAGTACTGCCGCGAAAAGGCTCGAATCCTCTTCAGACAACTTAGGAGGCGGCTCTCTACCGGCCCCAGAAGGAGTTTCTAATACTTCTTCGGGGACTAGTCAGCCGTCGTCTGGCTCGGTTTCCGGAGGAATTCAGTCTTCCAACTCCTCGTCAGGATCGGGAAGTTCGGGAATCGCTCCAACTCCCACTGCCGCAGCAGCTGCTGTCACGGTCTCGGCTTCCATTAAAGGGTTTGCCTTCGCTCCGGCCACAATCACCATTAAGAAAGGGGACACGGTGGTATGGACGAATCAGGATTCTGCTCCGCATACCGTCACTGGCAGTCAGGACGGCTTCTCTTCCGGGTCGTTCGATAGCGGCAATATGAGCGCCGGTGCCACTTACAACCACACCTTCACGAGCGCCGGAACGTTCTCGTACCGCTGCGCCTATCATCCGGGCATGCGCGCCACAGTCGTAGTCACTGAATAATATGGGTCCTTTTCCGCACCGCATCAATTTCGCGTTCCTGGTCGCCCTTATCGCCGTAGGGCTCGACGTGCTCTTCCATATCACGCTCACCGAGCCGATGGAATCGTTCGATTATTTCGCGGTGAAATTCCTCATCGGCTTTACGGTAACGACCATTTTTCTCGATTGGCCCCCGATGGCAAGCGGGCGGGTGATAGCGTTCTACGAAAGTTTCTGGCCTATGCTCGTTCCCGCCGCCTTTTTCACGTTCTTCATGAGTCTGTACTACCGCTGGTGGGAATACCTCTCGGGCGTGCCGTATGGCGTACGCCCGCCCGATATAACTTTCGTAGACCGCGATAACACGTTCCTTTTTGCGCTCGCATGGTTCATCGCGCATTCTATCTTCTATCTCGTCGGCGTGTACGTGACGAAGCGCCTTATCGGTTCGCCGCAGGGACGTTAGACAGCAATAAAAAAGGCCACCTTGGGGGTGGCCTTTTGCCGAAATAAGTTCTTTATTTCGGCAGAGGACGGAGGACGGAAAGCGCATCCTTGAATTTTTCCCAGAACGTCGGCTCGACGTAGCCAGTGAAAAGGAGTGGAAGTTTGAGATGATCGGCTACCCCCTCCGGCGTCGATAAGCCGTCGATGAGGCCGAGATCATAGGCTCTTTTCCCTGTCCACATCCTCCCGCTCGCGAGCTCGCTATGTTTCATCTTGAGCTTGCCTTCGCGATAGCCCATTACATAGCTCAGGAATTCCGTAGCTACCTCGTTAACAAGCTCTTGGGCGAGCGCTCGACCTTCTTTGTTTGTGTAGTCGAGGACTTTGCCCGTTCCGCTTGCGATGTACTTCACTTTCTTCATCTCCGCTTCATCATAGGTCATCATGCTTCCAATGGAACCTACGTGTGACGCCGGAGCGGCATGGACGTTGCCAGCGCAGAGGGCGATATAGAACGCCGCACTGGTACCGAAATACCCGACGGTGGTGTAAGTCAATCGTGGTTCTTGGCCACTCGCTTCGGCTCGAGCTTTTTCCTTCGCCTTGACGCTTTCGAGATATACACAAAAACGCCACGCTTCGGAAAGTGCTCCACCGGTCGAATCGATGTGAAATACGACCGCTTTCGCATTCGGATCGTTGTAGGCTTCTTCGACCCGGGGCTTCAGGAAGTCAGTGAGCCCCGGAATGACATCGCCCGTGATATCGATGCGTGCCACGTAGGGGACGCGTGCCGGCGTCTCCGGATAGGCGCCCTTGTAGATCGCGTATCCGACAGTTCCGACAATTACCCAAAAGAGAAGCCACAGCCCAATACGGTTTGTACCTTCCAGTATTCTTTTGAGGGTATCCATTTTCTCCCTTTCCAGAGTGAAGTTTTAGAGTGCTTCTTTTTAAATTTAACCATATTTAGCTCTAAAAGTCAATGTAGGAGAAAGAGGTACTACCCGTCGTTAGGGGGGTTATGAAGAAAGGAGGCTTGTTTGTCACAATGGCCGTCTTTCTACTGATGACGGCCTACATAGGAGCCACGGCGGCTCCTAAAGAGGTACGGGCTCCCAAATGGCCGCTTGATAAAAAATGCGAACCGTACACCGGTAGCGCGTTGTTTACGCCAGGGGTGAGCCTCATCTATTCGCAAGGTGGATACGAACAGATACGCCACAACATGCTCGAGATGGTCGATGACGACACTATCGCCATCGCCACGTATCTTCCGGTCGTGTGGAAGAATTACATCAAAAGCTATGACGCGTACATCCAGCTCGTGAACACCGACACGCGGGTGGTGGAACTGCGTTCCGACAATGCCTCGACGTCGGGCGGCTTCCATTACCCAGGAGACGTGGCGGTCGGCGAACATACAGACCTTTGGATTGCCACGTCGACAGAAGCGGGAGATTTCGTCGATATCTATGCAACTTCGACCTATGTAGGACAGGAAAGTCCGACGAAATGGTATGTCGGCGACTACACCGAGCACACCACCTTCGGAGCCCGGGTGTACGACAAGAAGACAGGCGTTTTTCTCGGCTTCAACACGCCGACGCCGACGTCCCAACTCTCTGATCTCTGGGCCTGTAAAAACTAATCGAATATCTTGATAAGGTAGGGATCGATGTCGCGTTGCGGGAGGTCGTAGAAGTTCTTTCCTTGATCGTGGAGCCTGGTGGCGAGCTCGATGCCGACGTAGCGCCAATGCCATGGCTCGAACATGTAGTATGCGTTCCCTTTTGGATAGGAGAGGACAAAGCCAAAGCGATGGGCGTTTTTCCTGAGCCAGTCGTAGGCGCCGGACGATTCTCCGGCGAGGCCGCCGCTCTTTTTCGTGCCGAAATCGACGGCGGTACCGAGCTGGTGCTCGGAGTAGCCTTGTTCGGCCGAGAAGCGGTTCGCGCCGCTTCCGTACGTCACGCGGTATTGCGATTTGAGGTCGGCTTGTGCGCCGAACGAGCGGTAGCCTGAGACGATGTTGATGTCGATGCCCGCCGCCCGCGCCTCGCGTACGAGGGCTTCGGTGCGACCCTTTATCTTCGAGTGGATTTGGACCGGCTTCCTCGTGTCGAACAGGAAATCTGTTTCCACAAGGGAGAGTTCCGCGGGAAGGTAGTTCTCGTTCAGGAAATAGACCTTCGAATACTTCTGGAGGAGTTGGGCGTCGAGCGAGTTCAGCTTCTCGAACTCAGAGATGCGCGTCTTCACGAATTCGACTTCGTTTTGGAAATCAGCGGTGCGCGCCCGGAGCAGTGTGAGCAGGTTCTCGTTTTCGATAGTAGAGGAAGCGAGGCGCGCCGAGAGGCTGTCGATGACGCCCTCGAACACTTTCGAAGTCTCTGCAGACTCTGCTTCGATGGTTGTGTAGTTGTAGCTCGCGTAGATCACGACGCCGAGGACGGCGAGAAGGGTGATTATGGAGAGAAGGGTACTGAACGAAATGCGGTGGTGGAGAAATTCCTTCATCCTGTTAGAAATAGGAAACACTTTGTTTCTGCTTAAGGAAGGGGCTTATAAAATTAATAATAGATTATTGAGGTTTTTTATCATATTTTGCATGTTTCCGTAACTCTTTGGTCTTTTTGAGCGTGGTAAGTATTCCTACTATGACCAAAGAGTTATTTCTAACAGGATCATGCCGCGATTGTAGCACAAACAAAACGCCGCAAGCGGGGCCTGCGGCGGGTGACGCGAATTACTTCAAATTGATGACGCGGCGGATTTCCGTTTTTTTCTGCCACCTTGCGTGTTCGGCGAGAATGGTCTCGACAACGTATTTCGGCGGGCCGATGGTCGGGACGACGCAGTCGAAATCGCTGTCGGGCCAGGCCCAGCCGGGGTAGAGCTTGTCGTAGCGTTCCCGGTCGTTCTGATCGCGTTCGCGGATGCGTCGTTCGACTTCTTTTCGAGAAATCCCATCACTGTCCTTATAGCGCCGCATCGCGCGAGTCCCGTAGGGACACATGAGGCGGACATGGAAAGCGTGCGGTACGAACACGTGCGGCAAGCGCCCTTCGAGCACGGTGTAGTTTTGCTTTCCGTATTCGGCCATTGCCTTGTCGCAGAGGGCATCGAAGCCCCGTTCGGGATGTTCTCGAGCGTGAGCGGCGAACGCTTCGATGGTCATGCCGAGCTCGTGTGCGAACCTGCGCATAATGCCGCCGCCACTCACATAGCGCCACATGCCGCCCAGCCGTTCGCTGAGACCGTTGATGGCGGTGGTAGAGCCGACGCCGGTTTCGCTCGTGATGGTGATGACGTGTGAGAGGTAGGTCCGAGGCCGCCTGGCCTCTTTGGAAAAGCGTCGCTTTCCTTGAGGCATATGCGTCCTTTTTGGTTGAGGGTACGTTCCGTTTGTTTTGTATGGCAAAACACGATCTATGTCAAACCCCGCAGTAGATTTCATTTCATGAAATTCACTAGGGGGTCAAACAAAACCACCCTCGCGAGGGTGGTTCATTTTTCCTGTCTTAGATTGGAGATTTCAACATACGTGTACATCACGGCGTTCCCGAAAAGCGATCGGGACACCATTGTCTTTATCTGGTCTGCCGCGTGCGCTTCGCCGAGGGCCTCAACTGTTGCGGTGCCGGTTTTCCCATAATGTCTGGTCATGGCGTTATTGAATCGCCAGGTACCTTCCCATTTCATTTTTTCCTCCGTAGTGGGACGTTTCTTTCGGCATACTGCTCTTCCCGCACCTTAATGTCAAATAAGAAGATGTTTTTGTACTTACACTTACAGCACGAAGCGGATTGGCCGCACTAGCCATTCAAGAAAGCGGTCTGAGAGATGGCGCTGTTTCCAAGTGGCGGCGGTGAGAGCATTCGAGCGCTTAAGGTCGTTTTTAAAATGCGAAGCGAGCGCGGCAACGAAGCCCGGCTCGGTCGAGACGAGATTTCCTTCGAAGTTGTATTGCAGACTTGCATGGTCGAGGTTCAAGCTTCCGATGGTCGCCCAGTCGTCGATGACGCCGGTTTTCGCGTGAAGCACGTGTGGCTGGTAGAGCAAGATGCGGATACCGGCTGCGAGCGTCCGTTCAAAATTGCTTCGCGTGCCGAGGTCGACGAGCATGTTATCCGAGCGCTCGGGAAGGAGGAGTGTGACCGCGACGCCACGTTTCGCCGCGCGGCGAAGCGCGTGAAAGAGCCGCCGATCGGGTACGAAGTAGGGAGTCGAGAGCCATATACGGCGTGTGGCCTTCTCGATGCGTTCAACGAGCTCGTAATAGAGCGTCCTTCGCCGCCGCCACGGCATGCTCGGAAGAAAGAGAAATCGCCTCGCCTCATCGAGGAATTCCCGCACGCGCGGGAGCGTTCCCCGTTTCTCGGCGTACGTCCACATATAGTCGAAGGAGCGTTCCATGTCCGTGACCACCGGCCCTTCGATGACTACAACGGTGTCGCGCCAGTCCGTCATATGTTCCTGGAAACATACGCCGCCGGTGATTGCCTGCTTCGAATCGACGACGATAAGTTTTCGATGGTCGCGAAAGAACCATGGGGTGTAGTGGCTCCAGGTGAGCGGGATGATGGAATTGAAGAAGATGAGCTCGACGCCCGCTTCCTTGAATTCGTCGTTGAGATGCGCCTGAAAGAGTTCGGCGCTCCCGATGGCATCGAGGAGAAGACGCACTCGCACCCCTTCCTTCGCTTTCCGCTTGAAGAGTTCGATGAAACGGCCTCCTGCCGCATCGTCACGGAGGATGAAATGCTCGAACGAGATCGAGGTCGTGGCCGAGGCGCAGGCCGCATAGACAGCGTCCCACGCCTCGTTTGCTTTCAGGAAGAATTGGTAGCGATGCGATTGGTCCACAGAGGAGATAGGTTCTATACAAACAAGGACGATGTATGCATCAATCTTACTACAAAACACGTTTTTGACTTTTAGCCATAAAAATATAGAGTTGCCGCAGAAGTATCTCTTACAAGGAGGTAGTGCACATGGAACCGAAACTGGTAGCCAAAGCGAACCTGCACAATTTGAGTGTTAATGCGTACCCCGGCAGAGGGCTCATTGTGGGCAGGGCGGAAACCGGAGAGATCGCCATGGTCTACTGGATCATGGGCCGTAGCCCTAACAGCAGGAATCGGGTATTTGTCGCGCAGGGCGGCAAGGTGTCCACCGAATTCGCTGATCCTTCTAAGGGCGGTGATCCGGCGCTCGTCATCTACAACGCCATGCTGGAATATCCGCATGACGGTTTTTATGCGGTGAGCAACGGGGCCCAGACCGACGCGATCATCGGCCGGGGGAGCGAGGTTCTTCTTGAATGGGAGTATGAGCCGGATGCGCCCAATTTCACGCCACGCATCTCAGCGACAGTCTCTATGAGCATCAAACTTTCGGTGGTGCTCACGCTCCTTCGGAAGTCCCCCTGGGGCGAGGCATGCGAACGCCACTTCTATCGGTATAGTCATCTCGAGCCGGGGTATGGCCATTGCCTTACCACTTACGCAGGAGATAGCGCCTTGGCACTCCCTGCTTTTCGCGGGGAGCCGCTTCTTGTACCGCTCGAAGGCGCTATCGACGAAGTCGCGTCCGCGTACTGGGAGGCATTGAACGAGGAGAACCGTGTATCGCTCGCCGTGAAGTTCGTCGGCGCTCGCGGAAAGTCGCGTGTCCGCCTCATTAATAGGTATGAAAAGATCCTGGCTTGAAAAAGCCAATCGTTAATCGCCGCCCCGCGCGGCGATTTTTTATTACCAAAAAAAAGAACCCGCCTAACGAGCATGGCCGTTAAGGCGGGTGGATCGAATGTGTTAGTCGCTGAGCGCAAGCTTCACCAGCGGATTTTCAGGGTCCGACCAGTTCTTGTCTTTCTTCTCCGCGCGGCTGAGGAAATATTTCCGCAGGAGGAGCCGCGAGCGTTCGGCAAGTAATCCTTCCTCGAAAATCGGCCGCTCGCTCTTGAATCGGTCGGGGAGCATCTCCGGGTGCTTGAGCAAACAGCTCCCGCCGCCGTATGGGTCGGGCAGTGCCCACACTATCCGGCTCACCCTAACCGTCATGAGCGTCGCCATGCAGTTAAGACAAGGTTCCAGGGTCGAAAAAACCTCAAATCCGTCGAGGTCTCTTGGGCCCTCACTGCCCCAGAGCAGCTGATTGCAGCCGTTCAGCTCGGCATGGTCGAGCCGGGGATGTTTATGCTCTCCGCCGAGCTTGCGGCCGTGTCCAACCACCTGGTTGTTGCGTACGAAGACGGCACCCACCGGTATCCAGCCATTATTAAGGGCGATTTCCGCCTGATCGTACGCGAGTGCCATGAATCCCTCGTCGGTATGCTTGCTCACTGGATTTCTCCTCTGAATGGAATCCTGTTTGAGTTCTACCACACAGGATTTCTTTTGTCTAAACCTTAGGTGAGTCGGAGTTTTTCTTCCTGCTCTTTATCACGCCCACGATGCCAGCTATCACTGCGATGAGCCCGAGCAGTTGTGCTCCGGGGCTGTCGTCATACCCGCCATACACGAACATGAAGGAGCCAAACAGAATTGCAAGAATGGAGTACGTCATTCGATACATATTCATATTGAGAATTATACTGCTCTGCTAGACTTAACCCATGGCCGAACTAAAGACAAAAGTAACCAAGGCGAGCGTCCTCAATTTCATCAAAAGCGTCCCTGACGAGAAGAAGCGCAAGGACGGCCTCGCACTCCTTAAGCTTTTTAAGGAGGTTACCGGAGAAAAGCCCAAAATGTGGGGGACGAGCATCATCGGGTTCGGCTCGTATCACTACAAATCAGAAAGAAGCAGGCAGGAAGGCGACTGGCCGCTCACCGGGTTCTCTCCGCGCAAGCAGAATCTCACGATCTATATCATGCTCGGCCTCGCCGAGTCCGAGGACCTGCTCAAGAAATTAGGGAAGTACAAGACAAGCGTTGGATGCCTCTACATCAACAAGCTCGACGACGTGGATACCGGGGTGCTGAAGCGCATCATCAAGAGATCCGTCGTGGCGATGAAGAAGAAATATAAAGTATAACGACCTAAATCCCGATCTTACTTTTCAGCTGACTCCAAATCATAGAAGATAGTCTGTACTAAAATCTTCCCTTCCCTGATTAAAAATGAATCAACCCCATGACTAACTTCCGTGTGGGTAGACTTGCCCGACCACACCAAATAGGCCATCTCGCTAACGTTTTCTTGAATGTTATAGGTAATTTCCGGATCAGGCAGTTGCTGCTGTAGAAGTGCCGCGCTTTCACGGACCCCACTATGGCCGCGAAATATACCGTGATTCGATATTAAAACTACATCTGGGGAATAGTTCTGTGTGATGTCTTCTTCCACATTGCCTTGAAGGCGTAATTCTAAGTGAGCTTTGAAAACTTCATCTGCTGATCTATTTTCCATGTATTTCTGTCTTGGCTCCGCGGGTAGGACTCGAACCTACAACCCAGTGATTAACAGTCACTTGCTCTACCATTGAGCTACCGCGGAATATGAGGAATATGCTAGCAAAATCGGCCTCTTTTCGCAAAAGCACCCTTCGCTATATAATTGTTATACATGTCTCTCCATCCACCATTCCTGCGGTAAGCGACGGGCGGCTTTGATCGTCGGGATAGAGAGCAGATGACTTTTTTGTTCAGTAGGAGGTTTTAGTAGGTAAGGTTAAACAATTAAATAACGCGCCATGCACATAAAGATCCACGCCCCCGACCTCACGCTTACTCCTCAGATTCAGGATTACATCGAAAAACGGGCAAGGGCGCTCGAGAAATTTCTCGGGAAGCAGGACGGCGACGCAGTGCTCCTCGACGTCGAGGTGCGGAAGATAAGTCATCGACATCGGCAAGGCGAAGTTTACCGTGCCGAGATGAACCTGACGATGCCAGGGAAGCAGCTCCGGGCGACCGCTGAAGAGGAAGATTTATATACTGCAGTCGACGTAGTCAAGGAGGAAATGGAACGGGAGCTGACGTCATCGAAAGAGAAAGAGCGGACGCTCTTTCGGCGCGGATCGGTGGTGGTCAAAGACCTCATCAAGGGGTTCGGTAACATTAAATGGAAGCGTTTTCCCAAGCTCCCTCGGTTTCCTCGCTGGAAGAAGTAAGCATGGACAAGGAGATAGAAAGCGCCCTCAGAAAAGAAGGGTATGACCGCGTATATACGGGAAAAGAACCCTCTCGCGAGGAAGATTCTTCGCACCAGCACTCCTTCGACACTAAACTGATTATTTTAGACGGAAGTGTAGAAATTGAAAAAGAAAACGAGAAAATTATACTAAAAAAGGGTGATAGTATAGAAATACCCCGTGGGGTTGTGCATTCAGCAAGGGCGGGGGAAGAAGGATATAGCTATATAGCCGCTGAACGACATTAAAAAATGTCCACTACATTAAAGTCAATTGCCATCCTCACCGCGCTTGCCATTGCCGGCGCATTCCTCTGGTGGTATGCATCGGACAACACCAAACAAACCGAGAGCCTCGTCTCAAACTATGGGACGAGCACAGAGGGTGCGAGCCTGCCGACCGGAAGCAGAGAGAGCGGGAATGAGAACATTACCAACACCACTAGTGCCACACACGTGATTATAAAGACCAACAAGGGGGAGATCGAGCTTGAGCTCTGGCGCGACGCCGCGCCGAAGACGGTCGCGAACTTCGAGAAGCTCGCGAAGGAAGGCTTCTACGACGGCACCAAGTTCCATCGCGTCATCAAGGATTTCATGATCCAGGGCGGCGATCCTTTGTCGAAGGACGACAGTCAGCGTGCGCGGTGGGGGACCGGCGGCCCGGGCTATCAGTTCGCCGACGAATTCAACGCGAATAAGCTCGTCAAAGGCGTGCTCGCCATGGCAAACGCCGGACCGGATACGAACGGCAGCCAATTTTTCATCATCACAGCGGCGGCGACGCCCTGGCTCGATGGCAAGCATACCGGCTTCGGTCGCGTCGTGCGCGGCATGGAGGTCGTCGAATCGATCGGGAACGCCGTCACTGTCGCTAACGACCAACCAAAGGAGAATATCGTTGTAGAGAAGGTGATCGTCCAGTAGCTCAAAAAGAGAAATGCGCCGCAAGGCGCTTTTTTCTTTTGAACGGGTGTATACTTTAGACAGAAGTCCAACCAACAATGGGGGATGAATGGAACCGATCGTTCAAAGTTCCGAAGAGCCCAAAGAAGAACCGAGGCGGTGGCTCAGTTTTTCCGAGCCGGAGCAGTCCCATGTGCATCTGGGGAATCCGACTGAAATCCGTGGGTTCCAGCTCTGGGGCGATGTTCGCGAGGTCGAAAGGTCTACGATGGAGCCTGTAACCGGCACGGTGACTGTCGAAGAAGCTCTTTTCTTTCCGGACGGAGTTCCCTGCGTCCTGTATCGGGTAAATGTAGCCGATCCATCGTTGCGATTTACAAACCTTTAAGAAAGTCCTCGTATTCCATTTCGCGTCCGCCTTCGGGTAGGACGCGTTTCATTTTGAATGCTCCGTTCTCGAGGGTTGCGTCCGTCACGATGACGCGGATTTTTTTTCCATGGCGTTCGGCAAAAAAGTAAGTTCCCGGCCAGCCGTAGTACGCGCGGAATTTTCTATAGTTTTCCTCTGCGTCGCCCATAGGGTCGATGAGCCCGTCCTTTTTATCAATGAGCTTGGTGTAGGTCGCCTTGTCGTCCTCCTGCGCCTTCGGTGTCAGGCGTCCGGCGAGATAGTCGGGGATGGCGCGGACGAGAAGTTCGCTCCCTAATTGCGAAAGCTTCATTTCAAGTTCCGGCGCCCTCTCGTCCGTGATGGGAAATTTCTCTTGCATGATTATCGGTCCATGATCCATCTTTTCATCAAGGATCATTATAGAGACCCCTGTTTCAGTGAGGCCTTCGAGGAGTGCGCCTTGGATGGGCGCCGGGCCGCGCCACTTCGGGAGGAACGAGGGGTGAACGTTGAGCGCGCCCTTTTTAGGAATATCGAGCAATCGTTTCGGCAGGATTTTCCCGTAGGCGACGACGACAAATACATCCCACTCATTTTTTTGAAGCGTCGCCATGAACACATCGTCGAGCTTCTCCGGCTGCAGCACGGTAATGCCGTGATCTACGGCTATCCTCTTTATAGGCGGCGGCGCGAGCTCGAGGCCGCGCCCTTTCGGCCGGTCAGGGGCGGTCACGACGAGGATCGGCGCGAGCCCTCGTTCGATAAGGCGCTCGAGCGACGGCACGGCAAAGTGGGGAGTGCCGAAGAAGGCGATATGAGGAGTTTTATTTTGCATGCGATTTCGCGCGTCGCTCTTCCTCGGCCTTTTGGAGCTCCGGCGGAATGTCTTCCACGTCGCGCGCCTTGTCGATGAAGAGGGCCCCTTCGAGATGGTCGATTTCGTGCTGGAAGATCTGCGCGAGAAGGCCTGACGCGCCGCGCGTGAACTTTTCGCCTTTTTCATCCACAGCTTCGATCGTCACCTTCTTTTTGCGCTCGACGCTGCCGTAGAGCCAGCGGAGCGAGAGGCATCCTTCGACCATCCAATCAGAATCTTTCGAAGTCTTGATGATGCGAGGATTTACGAAGACCAGGTCTTTGTGTGCGTGTTTCACTTTCTCGGGGTCTCCCAGCCCTTCTTCGGGAAGCGTATCGCCGCCGCCGCGCCGCTTGAGCGCGAAGACCTTTCCGGAGACGACGAAAATGCGCAAGGGCACGCCGACTTGAGGCGCGGCGATGGCTACGCCGTCCTCTTCGGCCCGGAGCGCCTTTTTCATGTCGCGGATGACCTCCTTCACGGTGGCCGATTTGAGTTCTTTTTGAGAAACTTCGGCCGCTTTCTGCCGGAGCGCCTTATGGTGCCTCCCTACGAGGATATGCATGCATCCAGTATACGGAAGATAGGTACGGGCGGCTACAAGAGGTCGTCCGGGTCGATGCGCACCTCATAGGCTTGGGGGAGCGAGCGAAGTAGCGCTTCGAGCCGCTTGTCGATCTTTCCGCTTACGTCGCGCGGAAGCGGCCAGTCCGCCGTCGGGAGGCGGAGCGCAATGTGGCTCCGATAGAGCCCTTTCATTTTGGAAATGAACGCGTTGAAGGACTCGGGCGAGTAAGGAGCAAGCAGTTTCTCGACCGCTTCGCGCTCGGAATCGATCGTGGGCTTCTTTCCTTCGATCGTTATCTTCACAAGCCGGACCGCCGGCGGATAGCGGAATTCGAGTCGCTGGGATATCTCTTCGCGATAGAAGTTGAGGAGATCGCCTTCTTGGGCTTTCTTGAGCAGGCTTTTGTCACGGAGGCGCGTTTGGACGAGAAATGCTTTCTCGCTTCGGAGGCGGAGGGAGAGGAGCGTGCGCAGGATGCGCTCGTTCCCGCGGAACGAGGGGATGCTCGCGAGCGAGTCGATCGAGGCGATGATGACCGTGTCGATGGCGCCATCGAGATAATGGAGCGCAAGCTCGGTCCCTACGAGAACCCTTCCTTTTCCTTCCTCAAACCAGTCGGCGAGCGCGCGGGCTTTTCCTTTCGCAGGGACGCTGTCTTTATCGAAGACGCGTACGTCCGCATCGGGGAATTTTTTCTTGAGCTCGTCGGCGACGCCTTCGGTGCCATAGCCGAGCATGGCGAGCCGCCAGCCGCCGCAGTTAGCGCACGGCGCGTCGGCGGGGCGCTCACGCTTGCACTTATGGCAGACGAAGACGCGATCGCCCGCCTTTTCGCCATGAAGGACGAGGGGTGACTCGCAGCGTTCGCAGGTGACCGTCGTGCCGCAGTCGCTGCAGAGCGTGAGCGGGCGGAAGCCACGCCGCGCGGCGTAGACGAGGACGTTCTTTTTTCGAAGGAGCGCATCCTTGATCGCGACAGCGGTCTCTTCGGCTATGAGTGAAAATTTTTCTTCCTTCTCGCGCGTGTCGACGAGGGAGGCGCTCCCGCTCTGCGAGAGGCGCCACTTGAGCGGAGCGAATTCGAGGAAGTCGCCCTGTTCATGGCGATAGAGCGTTTCGAGCTGCAAGAGCGTGTCGGCGAGGATGAGCTTCTTTCCGGCCTTCATGGCGAGCGTTTCGACGAAGACACGGAAGTCGAGATAGGGTCGTTCGCGGGTGCGGTACGCGCCGGACGACTCGTGCTCGACGATGATCGTTTCGATGTCATCACGCGGGATGAAGAGAAATGCCGGTGTGCCGATAATGAGCACCGGATGCTTGTCGTTCGCGAGCTTGTTGTAGCGTGCAAGCATCTCTTTCTTCGATAGGTCGCCATGGAAGACGTAGCTATAGGAGCCGATGCCGCGCGAGAGGAGCGCGGCAAAGCGCTCGGCCTCTTCGACGGTAGGGACGAGTAAGAAGAGCGACGCGCCGCGTGCGAAGTCAGTGCGGATCATCGATTTGTAGGTGTCGACGCGCTCGCTGAACTCGCGCTGATAGACGAATTGCTCTGGCTTGAACCCGCTGCTCTTTTTTGTCCTGCGTATCGCGGGACGCTCCCATTCTTTGTATTTATCAAAAAGAAGCTTCGGTGCGGCGTGCGCGATGACCTCTCCTTGGCGTGCGGCGTAGAAGCGACTTACTGCTTCGGTGGTCGCTAGGAATGCTGGCGTGAATAAGCTGTCGCCGAGCGAGCTTCCTGCTTTGCGGAGCCGAAACGACGATGCACGGAGCGTGGCTTTTTCTGCGGACGCTTCGCGCCGCGCGGCGACGAGGCCGAGCACGCTTTTCCCTCGAAGCGGAATGGATACGATAGTGCCGGGAGCTATGTCTTTCGCCGTGAAATAGGAGAGGGTATTGCTGCCCTGTCCGGGTGCGCCCTTTGCGAACGGGATGACCTCGATGATGTGCATTAGCTTCATACTAGCAGAGGCAGAAAAAAGGCCGCTACGCGATGCGCGAGCGGCCAAGTTGCTGTGGCTTAGGCGGGCCGGACGGGAGGAGCGCTGGCCCCCAGATTCTGAGCCGCACCTTTTCGATGCAGTCGGCATTCCCGTTCCTCCCGACCCTCGTTTCGATGATTTCGACTTCGGTTGCCGGATTCTTCTTGAGGTGGCCGATGATGTCGGAGACGTCGCGCATGGTGGCGCAGTTTCCGTGCGAGGGAGTCACGCTAAACCATTTGGCGACGCTGTCATCAGGACCCGCAAGGCGGGTGAGAAGGCGCTCGCCCAAGAGGACCGCGAGGAGGAGCGCTGCGGCGAGGCTGCCGATCAGCAGGTAGTTTCGTTTTGCCTCCCCTTCCTCACTTGCCTTCAATTCGATCTCTTTCACGACAGTCCCTCCCCAGTGGTGGTTGTAGAGCGTTCTTTTTTTATTTAAACATTTTTTATTAACAATGTCAATCGCTGTCCACAACATCAATGTGATGAAGTTCGATATATCATATGTGATATGAACCACCGAGAGACGGAAAGTCAGCAGAAGATAGGCTATTTCATCAAGAATCTACGCGAAGAGCGCGGGCTCACACAGGAGCGCTTTGCAAAGGAGCTTGGCACGTCGCAGTCCGCCGTCGCCCGCATGGAGGCCGGCGGGCAGAATTTCAGCACGGAGGTATTGATGAAGATAAGCCGTCTCCTGAATCGAAAGATCGTCGCCATCTCCGAATCGCTCGATTTCAAGATAGAAGGCGGGCGGAAGCTCGAAGGGTCGATCGCCACTAATTTCTCGAAGAACGGATCGGTCGTGCTCCTTTGCGCGACGCTCCTTAATTCCGGAAAGACCGTTCTGCACGGCATTTCGAGGATCGAGGAAGTGAACCGGCTCATCGAGATCATGCAGTCGATCGGCGTCACGGTGCGATGGGTCGGGAAGAATAGCGTCGAGGTGGCGCCGCCTGAACGCTTCGCGCTCGACGCGCTCGACAAAGCCGCCGCTGCCCGTATCCGCTCTTCGCTTATGCTCATCGGCCCGCTCATTCATGCGGTAAAGCGCTTCGCGCTGCCGCACGCCGGCGGCTGCAAGATGGGGAACCGCACCATCGCGGCGCATCGATATGGACTCGAAAAGCTCGGCGTGCGCATCGTGACGAAGGAAGGGCACTATGACGTGAAGGCAGTGCGTCTCCGTCCGTCCGACATCGTCATGTATGAAGCGGGGGACACGGCGACCAACAACATTCTCATGGCGGCGGCGCTCATTCCAGGGACGACGGTTATCCGCTTTGCGCCGCCGAACTACCAGGTGCAGGAGCTCTGCTTCTTTCTCGAGCGGATGGGCGTGAAGGTCGAAGGCATCGGGACGACGACACTCACGGTGCACGGCATCGAACGATTTAATGGCACGCTCGAGTACCACAACAGCGAAGACCCGATCGAATCAATGATGTTCATCGCCGCCGCCGCGACCACGCGCTCGCGGCTCGAGGTGCGCCGCGTGCCGATCGAATTCCTTTCCGTCGAGCTCTTAAAACTCGAAAAGATGGGGCTTAAGTTCAAAGTGTCCACGCCGTATCTTTCGTACAATAAAAAGACGAAGCTCGTTGATGTCATCGTGCATCCGTCGAACCTGCGAGCGCTCTCCGACAAGATCCACGCGCTCCCGTATCCAGGCATTAATACCGACAACTTGCCGTTCTTCGTGCCGATCGCGACCCAGGCAAAAGGGACGACGCTCATCCATGACTGGATGTGGGAGAACCGCGCCGTCTATTTCACTGAACTGAACCGGCTCGGCGCTTCGGTCACGCTCGCTGATCCGCACCGGGTCTTCGTGGCGGGGAAGACGCCGCTCCGCGGCGCGCAGGTGGTCTGCCCCCCGGCGCTTCGGCCGGCCATGATTATCCTCATCGGCATGCTTGCCGCCGAAGGAACATCCATCCTTCGCAACATCTACTCGATCAACCGCGGGTACGAGGAAATCGCGGAGCGCCTCAATTCAATCGGGGCGGATATCGAGATTCTAGGCGGTTTGTGAGTAAAAATTGTGGAGCGGCAGGTACCGTAGTAGAATAGTGCATACTTTTCTGTTATGGGCTTTTTCTCCACAAAACTCGGCATCGACCTCGGCACCGCGAACACGCTGGTCTATTTGCCGGGCAAGGGCGTCGTCTTGAACGAGCCGTCAGTCGTCGCGGTCTCCGAGCACGAGAACAAGATCCTTGCGGTCGGGATCGAGGCGAAGGAAATGATCGGGAAGACGCCCGAGAGCATCATCGCGTATCGTCCGATGAAGGATGGCGTCATCGCCGACTATCGCGTGACGGAGGCGATGCTCCGTTACTTCATTTCGAAAGCACTCGGCCGCTTCAATCTCTGGAAGCCGGAAGTGATGGTCTCCGTGCCAGCAGGTGTCACGTCGACAGAGCGCCGCGCCGTAGTCGAAGCGGCCATCAAGGCCGGTGCTAAGAACGCCTACGTGGTGAAAGAGCCGATCCTCGCCGCGATTGGCGCGGGCATTCCCATCCATGAGGCGCACGGTCACATGATCGTGGACATCGGTGGCGGCACGACCGATGTTGCCGTCATTTCGCTCGGCGGCATCGTCGCCGCGAACTCGGTGAAGTGCGCTGGGAACCGCATTGACCACGCCATCGCCGATTACATCAAAAAGACTTTCAATTTAGGTATCGGCGACAGGACCGCCGAAGAAGTGAAGATCAGAATCGGTTCCGCCATCCCCGTCGAGGACGAGCTCAAGATGACGATCAAGGGCCGCGACTTCATCGCAGGCCTTCCGCGTTCGGTGGAAATCTCCACCAACGAGATCGTGAAGGCGATCGACAAGGAGCTTCGCGTCATGGTCAAGGCCATGAAGGACGTCCTCCAGGAGACGCCGCCTGAGCTTTCGGCCGATATCATCGACCGTGGCATCATCATGACCGGCGGCACCTCGCAGCTCCGTAATTTTCCGGAGCTCGTCTATCGCCGCACCGGCGTGAAGGCGGTGCTCGCCGACGAGGCGCTCTTCTGTGTTGCCAAAGGGACCGGCATCGCCCTCGAACACTTGGATACGTACAAAAAGTCGATCATCGCGAAGCGCTAGCTAAGGGCATATGGTCGTCACCTCAGGAGCCATCATTACGAATAGCGAGGGTAAGTATCTGCTCCAGTTGCGCGATGCTAAGGCTCCGACCTATCCGAACGAATGGGGGCTTTTCGGCGGACACGCTGAGGGGAATGAGACGCCGCTCGAAACGCTTATCCGCGAGCTCAGGGAGGAGCTCGATATCTTGTTTTCGCCCAAGCGCTTCGCAGTCATCTTTGCCGCTCAGGTCCTGGAAGACGGAATTATGTCTTCTTATTATTCTCTCCAGATCACTGACGAAGAATGCGCGCACATCTCGCTCAACGAAGGTGCGGCATACGGCTTCTTTTCGAAAGAAGAAATGGCTGAACTCGCGATCTTGCCGGTGCATCGCATGCTCTTGCGAGGCCTTATTGAAAAGGCCGAAGCCCCACTTTCTGCCGCAACCCAAACGGCCTAACTGCATCAAAGGAAAAGGGGATAAAAACGACACCGGCCAAACAGGCCGGTGCTTTTCTTTTTTCTTATGACTCTTCAGGAACTACTCGCCATCCGCCGTCGGAAGGGACCATTCGGACGAACTGTATCGGCCCCGTAGCGCGAAGGTGCCGTTTCCGGCGTAGACTCTGCGCGGCAGAGAGGACGAGAAACACGGCCACGACGGCAAGGAAGAAGATCCATAGCGATACCGTCGCCCTTTCCGTTTCGGACCATACGATGCCGCTCGTGAGGTCCGATGACTGCAGACTCCGGTATAGCTGATAGTCGAAGACGAGGCAACTGAACGCAGTCGCGACCAGCAGCATTTCTTTAAAATAACGCCGCATACGATTCTCTCCCGATTGAACAAGCTGGTATTTTTATAACACAAGAGCGTAATGTAGTCAAAATAAGTTGTGGAGACCAGGGGCCGCATATACAATGATTCCTATCATGCATTCGATTGCTGAGATGTATGCGAAGGGCAAATCGCTCCATCACGCCTATTTGGTAGATGGCGAGCGGGTGCCGACCCTCGCCGAGCTCCGCCGGTTTTTTGAGAGGGAGCTCAAAGTCGCCGTGCAAGGGAACCCAGACGTGATCGTCCAGGAGTTCGAGACGCTCGGCATCGACGATTCGCGCGCCCTCAAAGATTTCGCGAACAGAAAGGCGCTCGGCGGAAAAAAGCTCTTCGTTGTCGCAGCGGACTTCTTTACCCGCGAAGCCCAGAACTCGCTCCTCAAGCTTTTCGAAGAGCCGGCGCCTGACACTCATTTTTTCATCGTGACCGAGAACGCCGATACGCTCCTTCCCACACTCAAGTCGCGGCTCATGCGGGTGTACGCCGAAGGGGAGGGAAAACAAGGGCTCCTGAAGGAAATCGATGATTTCCTGAAGATGCCCGCGCGCCTCCGTCTCGAATCGCCGCTCATCACGACGCTCATCGAAGAGAAGGACAAGCAGAAAGCGATCTCGTTCCTCGACGCGCTCGCGCTCGAACTCCGCGAGCGGGCGGGGAAGGACGTCGCTTTGTATAAATCGGTCTTCGAGGAGATGCTCGCGTCGAGGAACTACCTCCGCGACCGCGCCGCGTCGGTGAAGCTCATCCTTGAGCATCTCTCGCTCATCGTTCCGACGCTGCGGTAGTATACTGCTCTTATATGACATACGATTTTTCCAATTTTAAGAAAGAAGCGAAGGAAGTGGAGGAGTGGCTTCGCCGCGAATACGGCGGCATCAACACCGGCCGTGCCACCCCGGCCGTGCTCGACAATGTCCAGGTCGAAGTGTATGGCTCGCGCATGCCGATCGCGCACCTCGCGGCCATCTCCATCGAGGACCCGCGCACACTTCGTGTCGCTCCGTGGGACAAATCGCAGATAAAGGACATCGAGAAGGCGATCATTGCCTCGAATCTCGGGCTCTCGGTCTCGGCCGATGACGCGGGGCTCCGCGTCGGCTTCCCGCAGCTCACGACCGAAAACCGGCTCGGTCTCATTAAGATATTGAAGGCGCGGCTCGAAGACGCGCGGGTCAAGGTGCGCGCCGAACGCGAGACGACATGGGGCGACATCCAGGCGAAAGAGAAAGACGGCAAGATGTCCGAGGACGACAAGTTCAAGGCGAAAGAGGAGCTTCAGAAGCACGTCGATGAGAGCAATCAGGGACTCGAGGCGATATTCGAAAAGAAAGAGAAGGAAGTAATGGGGTAACTCATGTCCATCATTCTATTCCTCATCATCCTCGCAGTGCTCATCGTCTCGCATGAGTTCGGGCATTTTATCGTGGCGAAGAAGAGCGGCATCCGCGTCGACGAATTCGCGGTCGGCTTTCCGCCGAAGCTCCTCTCATGGACGCGCGGCGAGACGCGCTATTCGCTGAATCTCATCCCGTTCGGCGGCTTCGTCAAGATCTTCGGCGAAGACCCGAACGACGAATCGCTCAAAGGTCCGGACAGCTCGCGGAGCTTCACCGCGAAGCCTCGTATCGTGCAAGCAGCGGTGGTTGCGGCGGGCGTGATTTTCAATCTCCTCCTCGCCTGGCTTCTTTTCGCCTGGGGGTTCATGGCGGGGCTTCCGGTTTCCGAATCGTCGATCCCGAAGGGCGGCGTCTTTACGAACCCCGCGCTTACCATTACTGCCGTCCTTCCTGAGTCGCCGGCCGCGATGGCGGAACTTTCTGAGGGCGATCGCATCGTCGAGCTTGGCACCGACAAAGCGAAACTCACGGCGCTCACTCCCGAAGCGATGCAGGAATTCATCGCGGCGCATCCGAACGAGAAGATCGCGGTGGTGTACGAGCGCGGAAGGGGAAACAACACGAAAACGCACTCGTCCGTCGTGACCCCGTCAGAAGGGCTCGTTGAAGGCCGCGCCGCGATTGGTGCGGCGCTCGATATCGTCGGTACCGTGCGCTTGCCGATCCATCGCGCTGTAATGGAGGGCGCGAAGCTCACCGCCTCGGTGACCACGCTCACTCTCAAGGGGTTCTACGACCTCATCGCGAAATCAATCAAGAAAGAGGAAGGCGGCGGTCTCGCCGCGCTCACGGGGCCGGTCGGTATCGTGGGGCTCGTCGGCGACGCCTCGGAATTCGGCTTCGCATATCTTCTCTCGTTTACGGCCATCATTTCAGTGAACCTTGCGGTGCTCAATATGATCCCGTTCCCCGCGCTCGACGGCGGGCGCCTTCTCTTCATCGGCATCGAGGGAATCATCCGGAGGCCCATTCCGCTGCGCGTCGCGAACGGCCTGAATATGCTCGGTTTCGCCTTTCTCATTACGCTCATGATTGTCGTGACCTATCGCGACATCGTTCGCGTGATCGCCCAATAAAAGCCGCCCGGGAGGGGGCGGCTTTTTGCTATAGCGCTTTACTGGGTCATTTTCATGACCCTCTTCGCAATCACGATGACCCACGGGATGAGCGAGAAAAGGAAGATCCACATGGTGGTTGTTGCCCATCCTTGCGGAAGCGCTGCGGTCGCCCAGAGAACAAGGGCGGCACCGACAACTAAATGGATGAATGAAGCTGCTACCAGGGAATCCGACGACTTTTTCGGCACCGTAATTCTCCTAAAAGAAGTTATTTGACGCGGCGAAATGTTTTTCGCCATGCGTCAGAGAAACGGAATTCCTCGTCCGTCACGTCGCGTCCGAACCACTTCCTCCACACGATGTCGCAGGTCATGCCGAGGGGAATGAGCGCCACCATCGCGAAGATCGCAATGATCGCGGCCCCGATCCATGTGTCGCGCTCCCAGAGGAGACGCTGTTGCAGAGAGCGAAAATGTTCGGGAACAAGTCCGATGTAGGCGAGATATGTCCACCAAAGGGGTTGTAGTGCGCAGGCGATGAACGTAGCGGGAAAATTTAAAAAAAGCTCTTTGAGCGTTTTCATAGCACTCTCCGTAAGTACCTGGTTAAAACAGTACAACTTACTATTTTAAATGTCAACTATTTTTTGAGGTTTAAATAAAGCGGGGTAGAATGATTCCAATGTTGCAATCGAAACTCTTCACGAAGACGCGCAAAGAAGCCCCGGCCGACGAGGTGGCGAAGAACGCACAGCTCTTAATCCGTGCGGGGTACATCGACAAGCTTCAATCCGGCGTCTATACCTATCTGCCGCTCGGCTTTCGTGTGCTGAAGAACATCGAGCGTATCATCCGCGAAGAGATGGATGCGGCCGGAGGTCAGGAGCTCTTGATGCCCGCGCTCCATCCGAAGGATAATTGGGTGACAACCGGCCGCTGGGAATCGATGGACGATCTCTATAAGGTGAAGGACGCGTCCGGGCGCGAAAACGCGCTCGGCGCCACGCACGAAGAAATCATCGTGCCGCTCGCCAAGCAGTTCGTCTCGTCCTACCGCGATCTGCCGTTTGCGGCTTATCAAATACAAGACAAGTTCCGGATGGAGCTTCGGGCGAAGTCCGGCATCCTTCGCGGCCGCGAGTTCATCATGAAAGACCTCTATTCGTTTCATGAGGATGAAGCGGATCTCGCGGTCTATTACGAAACGATGAAAAGGTCATACATGCGGATCTATGAACGAGTTGGTATTGGTGCACGAACCTATCTTACGTATGCATCGGGAGGCACCTTCTCCAAATATTCGCACGAGTTCCAGGCGGTAACTGACGCAGGCGAAGATATTATTTTCATATGCGAAAAATGTCGGATTGCGGTGAATAAGGAAATTGGCGGCGAGGTGCCGGAATGCCCTTGCGGCGCGAAGGATCTTGTTGAGAAGAAGTCTATCGAAGTAGGCAACATTTTCGAGCTCAAGACAAAGTATTCGGAACCTTTCGAGCTTACGTATACTGCGAAGGACGGGAGCAAGAAAACGGTAGTTATGGGTTGTTATGGCATCGGACTCGGCCGCCTCATGGGGACGATCGTCGAAGTATTGGCGGACGAGAGAGGCATTGTGTGGCCGAAAGAGATCGCGCCGTTCCAGGTCCACCTGATCGGGCTCTCTAAAGAAGGTGACGGTGCCGATATGGAAGGAGCGGCGCTCTACGAACGCTTGCAAAAGGCGGGGATTACCGTACTCTATGATGAACGAAAAGGGGTGAGTGCGGGAGAAAAATTCGCGGACAGCGACCTTATCGGAATTCCATTTCGCGTCGTCGTTTCAGCAAAAGCAAAAGCCGCTGGCGGCGTCGAATTGAAGGAACGAAGCGGCAGCGATGCGCGTATCGTACGTCCTGAAGAACTCCTCAGCGTTTTGGGGAAGTAGTAATTTCAATAAACAATTCCACCACGCATACGAGCTATGCTTGATAAATTTTATTCGCTATTTTCGAACGACATCGGCATCGACCTCGGTACCGCAAACACGCTCGTGTATCTGAAAGGGCAGGGGATTGTCTTGAACGAGCCGTCGGTCGTTGCGCTCAATCAGAAGACCGGACGCGTCGTCGCGGTTGGAAACGAAGCGCGTGAGATGCTCGGGCGTACGCCCTCGCACATCGCTGCAGTGCGGCCGCTCGTCGAGGGGGTGATTTCAGATTTCGAAGTCACGGAAGAGATGCTCCGCTATCTCCTCAATAAGGCCGCAAAGATGTCCCCAAAACTCGTGAAGCCCCGAGTCGTCGTCGGCGTGCCATCAGGTATCACTAACGTGGAGACAAGGGCCGTCTATGACGCGGCGCGGAATGCCGGCGCCCGCGAGGTGCACATCGTGGAAGAGCCGATGGCGGCCGCTCTCGGCATTAAGCTTCCGGTGCGCGAGCCGGTGGGTTCACTCATCGTCGATATGGGCGGCGGCACGACCGACATCGCCGTCATCTCACTCGGCGGCATTGTGCGCTCGAAGAGCCTCAAGATCGCGGGTGATCGTCTCAATCAGGACATCATCACGTACCTGAGGGACGAATTCAAGATCCTCATCGGCGAGAAAACCGCCGAAGGCGTGAAGATCGCGGTCGGCGCCGTATCGCCGGGAACCCACATGGAGGCCGCGGTGCGTGGCCGGGACCTCATCACCGGACTTCCCCGCGAGGTCATCATCACCGACTCGGACATTCGTGAGGCGTTCTCTTCTTCGATTTCGAATCTCGTCGACTCCATCAAGGAGGTGCTCGAAGACACGCCCCCGGAGATCCTCTCTGACGTGATGCACCGCGGTATGGTGCTCGTCGGTGGCGGCGCGCTCACGCAAGGGCTCGCCGAGCTCATTCAGGCTTCTATCAAGATCCCGGTCTATGTGGCCGAAGATCCGCTCTCGGCGGTCGCCCGCGGGACCGGCGTGATCCTCGAGGATCTTGAGCTGCATAAAGACCTTTTAGTGACGAGCGAAGATGAATTACCGCCGCGATAGCTTTGAACGCGACCGCCGCCGCGCCCGCTGGACGCCGTTCCTTATCCTTGCGTTGATTGTCGCTTTTTTCTTTTTCATCCCCTCTGTCGCTGAGCGCACGGGCCGAATGCTCGTTGCCGGAAGTTCGTTCATTTTTGGAAGCGAGAGCGTGGTGTCGAAAGGTGTACGCTCGATCGGCGTCCTCTTGGCTGACAAGCGTTCGCTGATTGAGGAGAACGAACGTCTTTCGTTCGAGGTGGCGCGGCTCGCCGAGCTTGCCACTGAAGAAGCAGCCTTGAAAGAGGAGAATGCCCGGCTGCTCGCGCTCATGGGCAAGGAAAAACGGACGATCGTCGCGTCGGTCCTCCTCTCGCCGAATCGCTCGCCCTATGATACGTTCGTTGTCGGTGTCGGCGAGATGGATGGTCTCACAGACGGAGCTCAGGTCTTCTCAAAAGGATATCTGCTCGGGACGGTCGAATTAGTCGAGGCGCGCACCGCGCGCGTACTGCTTTTTTCGGCGCCAGGAAGGACGTTTTCTGCCCGCATCAACGGCATTTCGCCCGTCGAGATTACTGGTCGGGGCGGCGGCTCGTTTGAGGCGTTGGTTCCGCGCGGCACCGGCATTAAGGAAGGCGACGAGGTGACGGTCCCGTCGCTTGAGCGCGTGCTTATAGGGACCGTCGAGGCGGTGCTTGCCGACCCGCGCGACCCGCTAGAGCGCCTCCTCATTCTCTCGCCAGTTTCGCTCTCGGACCTTGAGTACGTCGATATCGAACGCTAATCCATGCACGCCACGCTTTCGCTCAGAATAGCCGCTTCGCTTATCATGCTTATCGGCGCGCTGGTGCTGCCGTGGTGGATGGCGATGGCGCTCGGCGCCGCATTTTTGTTTGCGTTCAGGACTTTTTTTGAATTTCCGTTCGTCTTTCTTGCGCTCGACCTTTTGTATGGGGGAGCGACGCACACGGCGTTCGGCATCCCGTATTTCCTCTCGGTGGCGAGCCTCGCGCTCTACGCGCTCTCGATTTATCTGAAGCGGCGCCTCCTTCTGTATCAACTTTCCCATGCCTAAACAACGCTGGAACCATGAAATAGACCCTGATGAGATATTCCTTGATTCGAGGAACTCTCCTGATTTCGACATGCAGCAATTCGAGGGCAGGCTTGAGCGCCCCATCTCGTACTCCGCGCTCGTCCTTCTTGCCGCTTCGTTCGCGCTCGTCTTTATTCTTTTTTCGTCGCGCATCTTCCAGCTCCAGGTGGCGCGCGGCGAATTCTATCAGGAGAAAAGCGAACAGAACCGGCTCGAAGAGCAGCCGATCTTCGGCGATCGCGGCGTCATCTACGACAGGAACCGGCTCGAACTCGCCTGGAACAAGACGTCAGAAGGGAGCGATTTCTATAGGCGCGCCTATCGCGAGGTGGACGGACTCTCCCAGCTCCTCGGCTACGTGGCGCATCCGAAGAAGGATGGCCAAGGTCTCTATTGGCAGACCGAGACCTTCGGCCGCGAGGGCCTTGAGCGCGAATACGACGGCTTCCTGAAGGGGCAGACGGGAAAGAAACTCGTTGAAATCGACGCGCGCGGAAACATCGTATCGGAGGGACTGGTCCAGAAGTCATCGAATGGCGACAATCTGATGCTTGCGATCGACGCGCGCGTGCAAGAGGAACTTTTCGCGCGCATCCGCGCTACCGCAGGGCAGATCGGCTATGTGTCGGGCGCTGGCGTCATCATGGACGTCGCGACCGGCGAGCTCCTCGCGGCAGTGAGCTATCCGGAATACAGCTCGAATCTGCTATCTTCCGGATCGAATTCGAAAGCGATCGAAGCCCTCCTTCGCGACACGCGCAAACCTTTCCTTAATCGGGCGGTGGCCGGCCTCTATGCTCCGGGCTCCATCGTGAAGCCGTTTGTCGCCATTGCGGCCCTCGCGGAAGGAGTTATCGATCCTGACAAAGAAATTCTTTCGACGGGATCCATCTCAGTGCCCAATCCGTATTTGCCGGGCGAGAAAACGATCTTTAAGGACTGGAAAGCGCACGGGTACACCGACATGCGCCGCGCCATCGCCGTATCCTCCGACGTGTATTTCTATACCGTCGGCGGCGGCTTCGGTGACCAGGAAGGTCTCGGCATCGAAAAGATAGAGGAGTACGCGCGCCGCTTCGGCATCGGCGAGCCGACCGGCATCGACATCCCCGGCGAAGCCGAGGGCGTCATCCCTAACCCGGAATGGAAGGCCGCGCAATTCGACGGCGAGCGCTGGCTCCTCGGCAACACCTACCATACCGCCATCGGCCAGTACGGATTCCAGGTGACGCCGATCCAGATGGCGCGGGCCGTCGGCGCGATCGCGAACGAAGGCACGCTGCTCACCCCGCGCCTCGTCATGGGCAAGCGGCCGAGCGAAGAGTATGTCGATATCGATAAGAGCTATTTCAAGATCATCAAGGAGGGGATGCGCGAAGCGGTGACCGAGGGCGGCACGGCGCAAGGATTGAACGTTCCTGGTCTTGCGATTGCGGCAAAGACCGGCACCGCCGAAGTGGGCGCGAGAAAAGACAAAATAAACTCATGGGTGATCGGCTTCTTCCCGTACGAGAAGCCCCGTTTCGCCTTCGCGCTCGTCATGGAGCGTGGTCCGGCTGGCAACACAATGGGCGCGACTGCGGTCATGCGCGGGCTCGTCGATTGGATGCAGGCAAACACGCCAGAGTATTTGAAATAAAAAAGCCGCCCGTGCGGGCGGCGTTAGGTTTCTGGAACTATCAGGCGGCGTGGCGCTTCTCTCGCATCGCGGCGAGTGCTCCACTGAAGTCGATGTGCCATTCAGGGACATCGGTGCCGTAATACTTGTTCTTAATCATCGGGCAGGCGGTCGCGAGGCCTTTCTCGAGGAGCGTTTTACCGTCTTTTTCCCTGAGGTGCTTCGCAAGTACTTCGATTTCGCGTCGTACCGAGAAGAGGCTGTGCGAAGGACGCTTCGAATCCTTGAAACCCCGGAAGATGACGAGGGTGTAGGGAAGTCCAGCATAGCGTTCGGTCGCGAACGTGATGCCGAGTCGCTTCCGCTCGACGTCGACAGGAAAGACTTGGGCGTACCATCTCGAATGCATGTCTTGGCGCTTACGATTTCCCCAGGGTCGTCGTACGAATAATCGCCCCGTATCCTCGGCGTTAAGGACAACATCTCCGAAGCGGGAGAACCGCACCGTATACGCCTCCGGGCCCTGACGCCGTTCTTCTCCCAATATTTCGGCCATCTTATTGTGCTCCTCGAAATGAGTGGTCATAGTGGTGGGGAACTAGTTTTTACTGAAGTATGTGACGGCCGTCAAGATATTGTATTTCCGGGAACCCTGATGGTATACTTTCCGCACTTATATGGAGTATCTCTCGGAGGAGAAATTGAAGGCGCTCGAGAAGGAGCTTGAAATGCTTCGGACCGTGAAGCGAAAGGAGATCGCCGAGAGCCTGGAGTTCGCCAAGTCGCTTGGCGATTTATCGGAGAATTCAGAGTATATCCAGGCGCGCGAGGAGCAGGCGAGCATCGAAGAGCGCATTGCGAAGCTCGAGAACATTATGAAGACCGCGGTAGTGGTAGCAAAGCACCACTCAAGCGTCGTCGAAGTCGGTTCGACGGTCGTCGTCGAGAAGCAAGGCGGCAAAGGGCCGCAAAAATATCAGATTGTCGGCTCTGAAGAGGCTGACATGAGCGCTGGAAAGATTTCCAATACGTCGCCGCTCGGCGCCGCTCTTTTCGGTAAGAAGAAAGGCGAGAATGTGTCATTCAAGAGTCCCAAGGGCATGTCGTCCTATACCATAGTCGATATCGAGTAACCTGTCCTGCTAGAAGCTGTCCACAATGCAATACAACAGAGATATGTGCGATATGCATACCTTGCGTAATAATTTTGTTGGCGATCACGCCCTAGCTTTCTAACAGGATGGCTTCGCTCGAAGAACTACGCGCTGAACGGCAAAAGAAGCTCGAATTGCTGAAGGAGCGGGGCATGTCGCCCTACCCGGTCGTGACTGAACGTACCGCGACGCTCGAGGCGGCGACCAAGGATTTTTCCAAGCTTTCGAAGAAGAAAAGCGTCGTCCTCGCGGGTCGCGTCATGGCGATCCGCGGCCAGGGCGCGCTTATTTTTTTCGACCTCTTCGATGGCACTGGCACCTTCCAGGGACTTATGAAGAAGGGGGAGACCGACGAGGCGGCGTTCTCGCTGTTCGGAGAAGCAGGGGATATCGGCGACTTCATCGAAGTCAAAGGGACCCTCTTCGTCACCAAGCGAAAGGAGAAGACGCTCCTCGTAAAAGAGTGGCGAATGCTCGCAAAGAGCCTTCGGCCGCTTCCGGACAAGTGGCACGGCCTCACCGACATCGAGGAGCGCCTCCGCCACCGCTACCTCGACACGCTCATGTCGCCCGAAGTGCGCAACCGATTCGTCACTCGCTCGCGCCTCATCGCAGCGCTCCGCGAGCACCTAAACGCCGAGGGGTTCATCGAAGTCGAGACGCCGATGCTCCAGCCGCAGGCCGGGGGTGCGCTCGCGGAGCCGTTCGTGACGCATCACAATGCGCTCGATATCGATCTCTATCTTCGCGTTGCCCCCGAGCTTTATCTGAAACAGCTGCTCGTCGGCGGCTTCACTAAGGTCTACGAGCTTTCGCGCAATTTCAGGAACGAGGGTATCGACGTCACGCACAATCCCGAGTTCACCATGCTCGAGTACTACGAGGCCTACAGCGACGCCGCGCTGCAGATGGCCTTTGTGGAGAAGATGCTGAAATCGATCGTGAAGAAGGTGCAGAAGACGCCGTCCGTGCCACACGAAGGGGGTGTAATTGATTTTGGCAAGAAGTTCACGGTCATTTCATATTTCGATCTTCTCCGCCGCTACGCGCTCATCACGCATCCCGAGAAGGCGAGCCTGCAAGAGCTCTCGCTCAAAGCCCAGCAGCTCGCGGTCGAGACGAAGCCGTCGGATAGCCCGGAGAAAATCATGGACGGCATCTACAAGAAGGCGTGCCGGCCGAAGCTCATCCAGCCGACGTTCATCGTCGATTATCCGGCGGCGTTCTCGCCGTTCGCGAAGCGGAAGGAATCGGATCCAAAGTTCATCGACCGCTTCCAGCTCGTTGCCGGCGGACTTGAGCTCGTGAATGCATTCTCCGAGCTCAACGATCCGATTGAACAAGCCGCTCGCTATGAAGAACAGGAGGAGAAGCGGAAAGGCGGGGAGAAGGATGTCTCGCCGTCGGACACACTCTATCTCGAAGCGATGGAACACGGCATGCCGCCCGCCGGAGGCGTGGGTATCGGCATCGACCGCTTGACAATGCTCTTAACTGATGTTAAAAACATAAAAGAGGTGATTTTGTTTCCAACGATGCGTCCCAAGTGACGCATTTCCCACACTAAAAAAGAAGGAGGGAACATGCAATTTAGTCAGTTGCGCGAGGAGGTCCACAACATTCTCGTAAATCTGCAGGAAGAGGAAAAGCTCAGCTTGATCGTTCCTCACGGGCACAGCCTTCCCCAGGCGATGATTGCGGACCATCATGCCTTCGAGGCTTACCGCGAACTCGCTATCGCTGTCGACGAGGAGCTGTACGCCGCGGGCATCCCCCTAGGGGACGAAAAAGCGCACGAGGCGTTCGTGCTAAGCGACAAGCTGGTATCGAAGTACTTCGGTGAGTTTTTGCCGAAGGTGCAGCCGCTCCTCAACGTCTCTCCCGTCGACGTCGGCATGTAGCGGCGATCGCATTCCACAAGGCCCTTTGAAAGAAGGGCTTTTTGTTGTGTAAGCCGGTTGTGGATAACCCGTCTTTTGGAAAAGTGGGGCAAAGTGGAGTATAATTTCAATTAAGTGGGACAAAGTGGGAATATATTCGAACCATGCTGATCGGCCAGTACGCGCACACGCTCGACCCGAAGAAGCGGCTTTCGTTGCCGTCGCGTTTTCGCAAGGAGCTCGGCCGTCGTGTAGTCGTGACGAACGGTCTCGATAATTGTCTTTTTTTGTACCCGCTCAAGGAATGGGAGCGCGTGGCGCAGAAGCTCGGCGACCTGCCGATCGGTGCCGCCGGTTCGCGAGGATTTAATCGCTTCATGCTCGCCGGCGCCCATGAAGTCGAAATCGACTCCGCGGGACGTATCCTCATCCCTGATTTTTTGAAAGAGTTCGCCGGCCTCAAGGAAAAGGTGGTGCTCGCCGGCGTCCACACCCGCGTGGAGATCTGGGACGAGAAGGCCTGGGTTAGCTACAAACGGCGGGTGGAGAAGGACGCCGACATGCTCGCCGAGAAGCTCGGTGAGGTAGGCGCACTCTAAATGCACGTTCCAGTTCTTTTACACGAAGCGATAGCGGGGCTCGAGCCGAAGGAAGGCGACGTCGTCATCGACGCGACGCTCGGCGGCGCGGGCCACGCCAAGGAGCTCTCGAAGCGTCTAGGGAAGAAAGGCACACTGCTCTGCATCGATGCCGACGAGGCGGCGATAGCGCGAGGAAAAAAGCTCCTCAAGGGAGGGAACGCTAAATTCCTCCACGGGAACTTCCGCGCGCTCAAAGCCCTCGCTGAGAAAGCGAAGCTTGCGCGCGTAAACGGCATCCTCTTCGATCTCGGCGTCTCAAGCTTCCATTACGAGTCAGGGAGGGGATTCAGCTTCCGGCGCGACGAGCCGCTCACCATGACCTTCGGCGCGAAGAAGAGCATGCTCTTCGACGCACGGGACATCGTGAACGAATGGGACGAGAGTAACCTCCGGGACGTCATTGCGGGCTATGGCGAAGAACGCTATGCCGCACGGATCGCGAGAGGGATCATCACGGCGCGCGAACGAAAGCCGATAGCGAAATCCCTCGAGCTTGCCGCCATCATCGAAGCCTCGGTCCCGGTGGCGTATCGGCGCCGCAAGATCCATCCGGCAACGAAGACCTTCCAGGCGCTTCGAATGGCGGTGAACGACGAACTTGCGTCGCTCCGTGAAGGGCTCAAAGGGGCGCTCGCGATTCTCTCGTCAGGCGGGCGGATGGCGGTTATCTCCTTCCATAGCCTCGAAGACCGCATCGTAAAGCATTTCATGAAAGAAGGCGTGGTGGCGGGAAAGCTCCGCCTTATCACCAAAAAGCCTATTGTGCCAGGCGACGCGGAAGTAAACGAGAACCCGCGCGCACGGAGCGCGAAGCTCCGCATCGCAGAAAAGATTTAAAAACGAATGACGGAAAAAATTTTACAACTCAATAACGAATTCATCGGGAATAACGGCACCAAGACCCTTTTTGTGGGACTCGTCTCGGGGCTTGCCGTCATGTTTTTGCTCTACAGCTATCTTGTCGGGTCAATCATCTTTTCGGTGGTGGCAAGGAAGGATACCGAAGCAAAGACACGCGAGCAGAGGAGCGCAGTCGGGGTGCTCGAGGTGGAATATCTGAAACTTGCAGGCCAAATCACGCTTGAGCGGGCTCACGCGCTCGGCTTCAAGGAGGCCACGAGCCAGGTGTTCGCCGCAAGGAAAAGCGCCGGGTTGTCCCTTACTACGAGCGGCGAATGAACGGTCAGAACTCCATATCCCGCATACGCCTCCTCTCGTTTCTCATCCTCGCCTTCGGTGGGGTTCTCCTCGCCAAGCTCTCGTATCTCCAGCTTGTGAGGGGAAACGAGTATGGCGAGATGGCGGAGCGCCAGTACACTACCCCAGCCGCCTCGGTCTTCGACCGAGGCTCTATTTTTTTTAGGGAACGGACCGGCGAGCTCGCTTCGGCCGCGACGCTCGCCGCAGGGTTCATTGTCGCGGTGAATCCGAAAGAGGTGACTGACCCTGACACCGTCTATGCGACGCTCTCAAAGCACCTCACTATATCGCGCGATGAGTTCCTGCAAAAGGTTGCGAAGAAGGACGATCCCTACGAAGAGCTTGCCCGCCGCGTGCCGCGTGATATCGCCGATAAGATAATCGCTGAGAAGCTTCCGGGAGTCCACCTCTATCGCGAAAAGTGGCGTTTCTATCCCGGCGGCAGCACGGCAGCGCGCGTTATCGGTTTTCTCGGCTATAACAACGACAATGTCTACGCAGGACGCTACGGCGTCGAGCGGTATTACGAGGAGGTGCTCGGGCGGGGCGGGGACGATCTCTATGTGAATTTTTTCGCAGAAGTTTTCTCGAGTCTCGGCGACACGCTGCTCTCGCGCGAGAACCGTGAAGGCGACGTCATTCTCACGATCGAGCCGGAAGCCGAACGAGCGCTCCACGAAGAACTCCGGAAAGTGATGGAAGAATGGCGCTCCGATCTCGCGGGCGGCATCATTATGAATCCGATGGATGGCTCCATCTATGCAATGGAAGTGCTTCCGAGCTTCGATCCCAACAATCTGAAGACCGCCGAGGCGCGCCTTCTCGGAAATCCGCTTGTCGAGGGCGTGTACGAAATGGGCTCCATCATGAAGCCGCTCACGATGGCAGCAGGGCTCGACGCCGGAGTCATTACCACTAAGACTACTTATAATGACGAGGGTGAGGTGATCATCGATGGCGCCACCATTAAGAATTTCGACGGGAAGGCCCGCGGCACGGTTCCTATACAGGAGATTTTGAATCAGTCACTGAACACCGGTATGGCATTCGTCGCGAAGCGCCTCGGCCCGGAGCGCGTGCGCGAGTATCTTTTGAATTACGGCCTTGGCGAGGAGACGGGGATCGACCTGCCGGGCGAAGTCGGGGGGCTCATGAAAAACCTGGAGAGCCCGCGCGAGCTTGAGTACGCGACCGCCTCGTTCGGGCAGGGGATCGCGACCTCGCCCATCGCCACCGTGCGCGCGCTCGCGACGCTTGCGAACGGCGGCTACCTGGTGAACCCGCATATAACCGAATCCATTGACTATAAGGGCGGTTTTTCAAGAAAACCGGAGTTCCAGCTCGGCGAGCAGGTGCTCACCAAAGAAACGTCCGAAGAGATCACGCGCATGCTGGTCGAAGTCGTGGACAAGGCGCTTCTTGGCGGTACGGTGAAGATACCGGAATATTCGATCGCCGCGAAGACCGGCACTGCGCAGATGGCGCGCGAGGGCGGCAAAGGATATTACGAAGACCGCTATCTGCACTCGTTCTTTGGCTATTTCCCCGCGTACGAGCCTAAATTTCTGATATTTCTTTATACCGTCAATCCGAAGGGCGTAAACTATGCCTCACATACGCTCACGTATCCATTCATTCGCCTCGCCAAGTTCCTACTTAATTATTACGAGGTCCCGCCCGATCGGGCCGAGGTCGCGCTACAATAGGGAGTATCGTCCTCTCTGAACGGTCATGGTAAAAAAAATCGGAAAATTCATAGTGGTCGGCGCGCTCACGTTCCTCGCGCGCCTTGTCCTTAAGAAATATAAACCGAAGCTGATTGCCGTTGCCGGAAGCGTTGGCAAAACATCGACCAAAGACGCTATTCATACCGTCATGAGCGCGGCCTTACGGGTGAGAAAAAGCCAGAAAAGCTATAACTCGGAGTTCGGCGTACCGCTTACCATCCTCGGTCTCGAGACGGCGTGGAGGAACCCGCTCGGCTGGCTCTTGAACATCTGGCAGGGATTCGAACTCCTCGTGTTCCGCGAGGCGTATCCGAAATACATCATTCTTGAGACGGGCGCCGACCGTCCTGGCGACATTGAGGTGCTCACCAAATGGCTACGGTTCGATGCGGCGGTACTCACGCGCTTTGGCGAAACGCCAGTGCATATCGAATTCTTCAAGGGTCGTGAGGAGCTCATCGAAGAAGATGCTCGCGTGATTGATGCTCTGAAGAAAGGCGGCGTGCTTGTTTTGAACCACGATGATCCCGATACCAGGGCGCTCCGCGCGCTTGCGAAGTCAAAGACCTATACCTTCGGCTTTTCCGAAGATGCCACGGTCATTGCGTCGAATGTGCAGGTCATTTACGAACATGGTCGCCCGATCGGCGTCACCTGCAAGATACGCATGGGAGGAAATACGATGCCGCTTCGCATCATGGGCGTCGTAGGGAAGGCGCAGATCTATGCCTGTCTTCCGGCGCTTCTGATCGGCCAGGAGTTCGGCGTGAACATGGTCTCGGGCATGGGGGCGCTGGAGCGCCATGAGACGCCGCCAGGACGCCTCAGGCTCATCGAAGGACTGAAAGGAGCGACGATCATCGACGATACCTACAATGCCTCACCGGTCGCCGCCGAAGAGGCGCTCTCTGCGCTTCTTGAAATCGAGACCAAGGGGCGGAAGATCGCTATCCTTGCCGACATGCTCGAGCTCGGTAAGAATTCCGAGGAAGAGCATAAGCGGATAGGGAAGCTCGCAGGCGAGGTCGCGGACGTGGTTATTACGGTCGGCATCAGGGCGCGGCGCATTGCCGAAGGGGCGCAGATCGGAGGGCTTACGGAGAAGAATATTTTCCAGTTCGACGGCGCGCGTGAGGCGGGAAAATTTTTGGAACAGCTCATCGGGGAAGGGGACATCATTTTGATAAAAGGTTCGCAGGGCATGCGCATGGAGCGGGTCGTGGAAGAGATAATGCTTCACCCGGAAGACAAAGAGCGGCTTCTTGTGCGACAGGACAAGAAGTGGCAAAAGCTCTGATCTATCGCATGCGTACTATTATTATTTAAAAGTATAGAGTATAAAAAAAGAAGAAAATATAAATCAGAATAAGCGTGGGCGGGCCGTAGGTCAGCACTCTCCATTTGAGTGGGACTAAGGATGTTTCTTGTAGCGCACTTTTCCAAGAGCCGATCACACCAAAAATCAATATAAGTATGAACATGCCCCATAAGAGGAACGCTGGGATAATCTCTGAAACTTTGAGTTTTTCAGGTGACATACCTATGCCCATAAAAATCGAGAATATAATGAATCCTCCAAAAGCAAGCGATATGAGTGTGTTAAAGATCGCGAGTATTATCTTTAAGCTTTTTATCATTGGTAGATTGTAGCATTATTGCTTGACCGGTACTCAGAGCGAGCGTAGGTATAGCAGGGCTAATCTACAAGAGGTGGGCAAATGAGGGAAGTTTCGTACGTGCGAGAGCGCTGGAGGGACCTCTGGGCGCGCCTCGGGGTCACTGACAAGGATTGGATAAGGAATCGCTATTCGAAGCTCTATTGGCGCTATGCTGAGCCGCATCGGCACTACCATACGCTTGAGCATATCGAGTACGGCCTCCGGCTTCTCGACGAATATCGTTATCTGGCACGGGATTTCGATGCGATGGAAGTGGCTTGGTTCTATCACGATGTGATATACGATACGTCGGAAAAGAAAGCGGCGATGAGCAACGAAGCGTTGAGCGCAAGCTATGCGGAGCGCGTGCTCTCGAATAAAGGGTTCCTTCTCTCGTTCCGTGAGCGTGTTCGCCGCCTCATCTTTGTAACGTTCGACCGAAGGAATGCGACAAGGCGCGACCAGATGCTTTTCATCGACATCGACTGGAGCGTGGTGGGGCTCTCGTGGGAGGAGTATCGTGGGTATGTCGCTCGGGTTCGGAAGGAGTATGTGGGGTATACCGACAAAGAGTTTCTGGTAGGCCGCGTCGGATGGCTCGTGAGCGCGCAAAAAAGAAGGCTGTTTTTCACCGCCGCTTTCCGAGACCGGTACGAGACCTTGGCTCGCGAAAATATGAGCCGGGAGCTCGCTCTATACGAAAGAGCCGATTTTGCGGAATTTTTGGAGCTTCCGTGAGGCGGCTCTTTTTGTTTGATATACTCGCCGTACGGGGTCTGCAGAGGCCGAGCGCTGAACTTTCCCCGTCCCATTTCAAGAGGAGGATTTGATGGATATCAGCGATTATTGCTGGGAGCAGGTGCTCCGCGCCCTCAAGCTCTCTAGTTCTTTTAAACGGCGGGCATCGGGTGTTTTGGTAGGGAAGTGCGTAATCCACAGCGAAAAATCACCTTCGCTCCATCTGTGGCCGCGTTCGAGGCGCTACAAGTGCCATGGTTGTGGCGCGGAGGGCGACATGGTGAGCTTCGTCATCGAATACTGGCATCCCTGGCCCAAGCGGGCTACCTTCGCACCGGGATGGTACGCGGAAGTGGAGGAGTTCTTTAAAAACTTGCCACCGCTCGTCTCGCCAGACCAATTGAGTTTCGATTTTTCATAAGGCGCCCTTGCGAAAGCTGGGCGCCTTTTTGTTTTGCTTGACCGGTGTTCGCCGTGGAGGTAGGGTAGTACTCAGAAAGGAGACCACATGTTTTTTGTCTACGGTCTGATCGTGCTCGGCATTGGCCTGCTCTGTTTCGCTGTCTACCGGATGCGCTGGTGTTCCCGTTGCAAGCGGCTGAGCGGGGAACTCCAGATAGGAACCGAGAAGCATTGCGACGGTCGCGTGGCGCTTGGCTATCGCCGGTGGGTGTGCGTTCCGTGCAATACGCTTCTGTGGGAGCGGCCGACCGGTGTCGCGCTGAAGTGAAATGAAAAAGGAGGAATGATGCGATTCCACTATGGCCACGGCTATTCGTTCCCGCCCAGCCTAACGGTCATGAGCATCCATCTCGGCCTTGATGGCGAGCGTCTCAAGGGCACGCTCGAAGAGTTAGGGGTAAGCGAGGGGATATACTTTGGCGTTTTTGCCGGTAACTACATGACGTTTATCAGCTGGGACAAGGAAGGGAGGGAACTTGCGGTAAATGTCAGCGAGCGGGAGGGTTTGCTAAAAATTCGACCGGAGCCAGGCCTAATCCACGTCGTCGCGCCATTTTTCTGCAACTCTTGCAAGAAGACTACCAAACTCAGGCTGCAGAGGCCGGTTTCAGAGTTCGGCATAGGAAAACACCGCAACAAGGTGTTGCAGATGGTCGCCGAAGATAAACACGTTCACTGGGAGCCCCCCGATACTCCCGACGGCACACAGGAGGTGGAGAGGCTGGAAAAAGAGACCTCGTGTTCTCATTGCGGAAGAGGCTTTATCCAATTCGTCTGGTCCTTCGGCGGTGGATAATTCTGAATTTTGAGTACCATGGCGCCCCCGCAAAGGGCGCCTTTTTGTTTGAGATGATATATTGGGCGTATGAAAAAATACGAAGGCGGATGCCATTGCGGCGCGGTGCGCTACGAGGTCGAGACAGAGCTCGCGAAGGTGATTTCCTGCAACTGCTCGCACTGCGAGGCGAAGGGGCTCCTCCTCGACTTCGTCGACAACGACAAGTTCAAGCTTCTCTCTGGTGAAGATAATCTCACTGAATATCTCTTTAACAAGAAGGCAATCCGCCATCTTTTCTGTAAAACGTGCGGCGTGCAATCGTTCGCCGAAGGCATCAATTTCCCAAAGACCGCCATCAATATTCGCTGTCTCAAAGATCTAGATATTTCAAAGCTCACTATAACGCCGTTTGAAGGGAAGGGACTGTAAAAATAAAAAAGCCCGGCCTTGCGGTCGGGCTTTTGATCCGTCAGTCAGTCCGGGATCGGAACGACTACGAAATACGGTGAGCCGTTCAGGTTTTCTCGAGCATCGCTCAGGACTTTTTCTAATGATTCGTAGCGTCCAGAGCTGTCGAGGAAACAAAAGTCCCCATCTTCAAGCAGGGGCTTCAGAAGCTCCACGAGTTTTTCGCCAGCTGCCTCTTTGGTGAGGGCGGTAGCATACACCGTCGGAACTTCCGGCATATCCACGTCACCGACAATCTCGTATTTCATGTTCTCTCCTAAGGGAATGACGCCTGGATTTCAGCGCCTCGGGTGTAAAGCAACCCAGGGAGAAGACATTACGACGAGAGAAATAAATTGAGATTTAATACAACTGTTTTTATAATAGATTATATTTTTATATTTGTCAAGTTATTAAGAATAGTTATTTATGGAGCACATCCTTTTTGTAGTGCTTCAGGTAGGCGACGACGATGAAGCTGATGATGACCATGAGGAACCATGAGGTGATCTTGTTTGTCGAGACCACGCTCCAGGCGTGTATTTGGTCGGGATACTGCCAGGCGCCGAGATAGGTTGAGATGTTCTCTGCGATCCAGATGAAGAATGCGATGAGGAGAAAGGCAATGTTGAGCGGCATCGACCGGAGTTTTCCTTCGATGATGGTGAAATGCACTCGCGTCTTAGAGTACAAGAGGAAGATGATCGGGATCAGAAAATAGCGGATGTCATAGACGAAGTGGTTTGCGAAGAAGTTGGCATAGATCGCGACCGCAAGGATGACGCTCCATTTGTAAGCCGGAACGTCGGTGAGTCGCAGATTAAGAATCCGCCACGCCTGCGCGATGTAGCTCCCCACGGCCGCATACATGAACCCGCTGTAGAGCGGCACGGTCGCTATCTTGAAGAATGCGTCTTCCGGATAGCTCCACGAGCCGACGGACGGATGGGTCTTGAAGAGCTCGAGACAGAGGCCGATGAGGTGGAAGAGAAAGATCGTCTTCACCTCGTCTTTGGTCTCGATTTTAGTGAAGTAAAGAACGACCTGAAGCGCGATTGCGGCGAGGAAGAGAAAGTCGTAACGAGGGAGGCCAAAGAGCGGGATGTGACTCGACAGGAAGAGGAGGACGAAAAAAGAGCCGGCAAAGATGCTTGCCCGCGCTTCTTTCAGGACGAACATGGCGAATTCCCGCATGGGTAGTGTCTCTATATAACGTTACTACGAGAAAATTGGTGAACCGCATCGGGACAGATCTCGAACTTCTAAGAATCGGTCAGCTCTAATACGGCGTCTTGTAGAACACCTTAGCATGTCGAACACACCCGCCCTATCGGGCACGGAGCTTCGAGACCATCATGAGCGAGCGCATACAAAGCGCTACGCCCACTCACACGCGATGGCGGCAGAATTCAACCGGCGGCGACGCAGTGGAATAACCCATCGCCGTCCTCCTGATTCCTCCTCCAGTCTCGCTCCATAGCGCCCTCGGCACCAGAGGAGAGAACGTGCCTCCTAGGCCTCGTTCTCGTCGTCCTTTGCCTTGAGCGGAAGCCGCCCTTCGGCTTCCAGGCGCAGGTAGATGTCGTAGACGACATCTAGAAAACGCCTGAGGTTTGCCGTTGCCTCGATGAGCTCTGCTTCGTCGGCATCTGGTAGCAACCTGTGCACCAGGGGCGAGATCTCTAGTTCTTTGTTTTCTTCTTCGACCATGTCATAGGGGTAGCAGACGCGGGCGGCTTGACGAAATAGAAATCTGTGCTTCTATGTAGTTAGAAGTTATTCCTCCGCATTGGCGACTCCCTGAATTTCTCGGGGAGCGGCCATATGGGGAGGAACGTGAAAGATAACGAAAAAGGCCTTCGCAGCGCGCAGGAAAGCGTAATGATTGCTGCCGCTTGCAAGGCCGTAGATGATGGTCGCGTGAATGATGTCTTAGCGTTAATGGAGCGTGTCGAACACTTCTGGCCGCAAGGTCTCTCAGCGGTACTTGCAGTGTTCTGCACTCACCCGACGAAGTATCAGACTGCCCAGGCATTTGCCTTGTTTCGCAGGCAGCTCACGCTGTGTTCGAACCCAAACGCGCTGGTACACGTAGCCTTGTGGGTTAGAAACCCCAAGAGATCTTTTTTCCTTCCGAAAAGCTTGCAAGAGCTGATCGATCAAAGGCAGAGAGAGCTCGATCCGAACTGGAACGGGGTATGGGAAAACCCGGGTCTTAAAGGCATCGTTGATTGGAGGCGATTGTCTCCGAACAATGTTTATGACCCAGAAACGTGCCTCATGGCTGCTAGTCAACGCAAGGATTGGAATCCGTGGCTGATGCGATATCTGTCCCTGGGAGGAGATCCTGATAACCCGAAGTATCTGAAGCTCAGGGTTACCAGGGCATTCACCATAGGCCTTACCGCATCGCCGGGAGCCAAGAAATCATTGCGGCGATACTGCGAGGTGGAAGAACCCGTCCGCCTGAGGAAACTCTTGCGGAGTATCACCCCGACAGAAAAGCCGTACGGCGCCTTCTATCCCAATAGGGGGCTATCGCATTTCGCGCTTCTCGTCTATTGCAGTTGCGAGAAGATCGAGCACAACGCTGAGGACTGGGCCCATATCGCGAGGAGCGCTATGTACCTAGGGAATGACACCATCGAGAGGATTGCTCAGCGGGGATTAGCTTCCGTAGAGCGTACTCCGCCGATGCAGCGCGTGCTCGATGAACTTACGATTCGTCATGGGCAGATGCGGGTCACTGGCAGTGCCAAAGGGGACATCGGGGCCATCAGTAACCCGATTTGGCAAAGCGTCTACAAGCTTCTACCTATAGACGCAAACGCCAGGAGGATTCTGATTTCCTACTCTAGGCTTGAAACGGAAAATTTTGAGTAGTTGATCTGGGTTCTCAAAAGGCAGCTTCGGCTGCCTTTTTCATTTCTCGGAGAGGTGTCCCGTCCCTTGAGCAAATCGAAGAAAGAAAGCTTTGTCTTTAGGGTGCGTTAGAAGCTCAGCTACTTCGTCGCTTTTTACCCAACGAGCCTCAGGGTTTCCTGGATCAATGGGCCTAAGGGAGTTCTGCTTCGTTTTGAAGAGAAACATTGTAATTTCCTTAAGCTCGGAAGTGTCGTCGCCTCCCTTTGGGTGGATTCGATACCTTTCATAGACGCCCAGTTCTCTCACCAACTCGAGGTCCTCGATCCCGCTCTCTTCGTAGATTTCTCGTTTCGCCGCAGCCAGAGCATCTTCGCCGTTTTCTATGCCACCTTTTGGTAATGACCACGAAGTGCCATGTTGACTGACGACAAGGACTTCACCCTCGTTGTTCATCACCACACCGCCTGCGGATTTAGTTCTTCTTGTTTCTTGATTCATGGTTAATGTTCTTCGCGAGCTGCGCTTTCCTCTATACGATTCAGTAAAACATGAACGGTTGGTGAGGGCCAGGACGTACTTCTTCGCTTCACCACACAAGTTCCCGGGGCGCCTATAGGTGCCTTTTTGTTTGCCTTGACGAAATAAAAATCTGTTGTAGCTTGGATTAGTTGTTCTTCATTCCTCCGCATTGGTTACCGCCTGAATTTCTCGGGTGGCAACCATATGGGGAGGAAGTCATGGGTTACCTTATAGCGTTTCTGTTCGGCCTCGCAGTCGGGACTTCAGAGCCGCCTACCACGCAAGCCAATGTTCAGCGGCTTTCTTCGGAAGAAATGGAGATACGCCATGCGCGTTGGTGGGCCGCATACGATTGCGAACGCGGCCTTCCTTCGCGTAAGACCGAGCCAGTCGGACGAACGAGATCGCGAGTATTGTCAGACGAGGAATACGCGCCGAGATACAACCGTTGGACAAAGGCGTGCACGTATTTCGTCGATCTTTAGACATCTAACCTACCAGGCAGCTTCGGCTGCCTTTTTGTTTTTATGAAGTTCGATTCCCCTTAGGGTGTTGCACGTTTTGAGCGACTCACAAAAGAAAAAACGCTTCGCGACGGAGCGTTTTTTCTTTGCAGCTGCAATGTAGTTTCTACTTTTCCACAGTCAAGAGTAGAGAACGTGCCAACCAGGCTTCATGGTGACCCTACGGGGAATCGAACCCCGATTTGAAGCTTGAGAAGCTTCCGTCCTAACCGTTAGACGATAGGGCCGTATGTTCTTTTTCCTAACCGTTACCCGCCCGTACCGAACGGTACGTTCGAGCGGGGACGATAGGGCCGTGCAGACAAATTAGAACTCATCTAATATAGCAAATTCCCATATTTTTCAAAACAAAAAAGGCGGCCGTAGCCGCCCGTTTGAAAACTTTCTTTTCAGCGCTTGATTTCGGCATAGGCGCCGTGCCCCAGAAAGACGTACACGCCCCCGGTCGCTCCGCTGGGAAGCCATGCACTGATTGCGTCCTTGAGGATGCCGATTTTCCGGCCGAGATTTTCGCGCCGCTCGGGGTAATCATTCGCGAAGATCATAAGGAAGAGGTCGGGCATGTTGACGGCGTTCCCTTCGAAGCTAGGAGCACATTCGACGATTACCTCCTCTTCCTCAACTTTTCCTTCCAGTGTTTTTTCGCACGTGAGCATGCGTACGACGAGACGGGGGATTTCCCGCATCATCGGACGAAGCCGCGCTTGCGAGATATTTCTACCCGCCGAATTGAATCGGATCTGTACCAGGGGCATGTGCCCTCCTAAAAAGGTCTTTTCAAAGGCTACACCCGAATGAATGGATGTCAAACCACGTGGTAGATTTCACTTCATGAAATTCACTATGGGGTTAAACAAACACCGCCGTCACAAGGACGGCGGTTACTTCAATCTGCTTATTTCTTGAGGCCTGCGCGACGCAACCATTGATGGACCACGTCGGCGACCATCGCTGTCCAGCCAGGATGGGTGAGCGAGAGCCCATAGGCTACGATCAGGAAAATGCCAAGAACCACATACAGTAATTCCATTGATTCTTCTCCCTTCAAAGGTTACTGCTTTTTCTTCAAGCCTCGACTGCAAAGGGCTTTCCACCCCCTCACGATGAGGTCACGCTTGATCGGATCGGCAGTTATGGCCCATACGATCACGACGACGGCAATTACGGCCATGCCGCCGACGGTAATAGCGCTCATGGGCTCCTCCTTAAGTTTGGTCCCGTCTAAAGGCTACTCCTTTGGAGCATACTGTCAACAAAAGAAAGAGGCCTTGAGGGCCTCTGTAGGGGTGCTGGTTTCAGTTGATGATGGTGGCGTGGAACTCCGACAGTACCCGGCCTTCCTGGTGATGTTTCCATCCCAGGCGGTATGCCGCGGAAGCGTCCGCCGAGATTTCGCCTACTTCCTTCGAATGCCGATCAGACCAACCCTGAAGGTAGTCGGGACGATTGGCCGGGTTCTGTTCCGGACATCCGTCCTCATGGCCTACGGCATGAGCGACTGCTCTGCCACAGATATTACAAGGACCACATGCCATTCCTGTCTCCTCTGGTGAGTACTCTCTCCACAGCCTACTCAAAATCGTCCGGTCGTCAAACGCTGTGACAGATTTCATTCCTTGAAAATTCACAGGTGTCAAACAAAACGGCGACTGAGAAGCAGTCGCCGGAAAGGTCTCACAGGTAAGGGTCAAGAGCGGGCGCGTATCGCCTGGAGACATGCGGTATAGATCGCTTTTCGCCGCTTTTTGGAAGGCGTTTTGAGTGGCCGTTCAGGTCCACTTGCGGCATGCCGTGCCGGCAGGGGGCTGATAGCGGCGCGCACAGCAGGAGTGCGGACAAATTCCAACAGTTCTTTTTCGAGACAAGAAGTCGATTGTGTTCGGCGGGACGATTGGTTTTTTGCCATACATACCTCCTTTCTTCCTTTAGTATATACTTTCGCTATGTCTATAAAAACTATCGCAGAAATTTCCGTAGTACTCCTCCTTGTTGCGGGCGGATGGCATGCGGTTAATCGTTCAGGAGAAGATACCGCGCATATGGAAGACTACGATATTCGTACGCTCGTTACCGAATTCGGGACGAAGTTGCAATTCGTTTCGCTTGCCGCCCCGACCGACCTCAGGCGTGCCGCGATGGAAGTGCATTTTGGCCAGTTCGTTGCACCCGAACTCATTCAGGCGTGGGCACCAGAAGGCACTGAGGCGCTCGGTCGCTACAGTTCAAGTCCTAGGCCAGATCGCATCGACATCGTCGAAGTGCGTCACGCTGGAACGAATTACGTAGTCGAAGCGAATGTCATCGAAGTAGCCAGTACGCCCGAAGGCGACGAACAGCCGGCGGTGGTCTATCCCGTTACGCTCTCGCTCGAGAAGCGGCAGGGGGAATGGAAGATCGTGAAGATGGAGAAAGGCGCCTATAGCGAACTCCCGCAGCGCCGAAGCATCGTCGGGTTCTGGGAGTGCTTGCCTCCCAAGAACCCCTCGCTTCCGACCACGGGCGAATGCGCCCTCGGCATCGCCGTTGACCAAAGCGACGGCCATTATGCCGTCGATACGAGGCTTATGGCGGCAATCGTGAACATCCCCATGGGAGCAAAGGTGCGCGTGAGCGGAGTCGTCACCCCCGCTACTCATTTGAGCAGCATCCCGAAATACGACATCGACGGCATCATAAGCGCGACCGCGATAGAACGGCTTTAAATCTGGCGTATAGGACGTTCTGCATCCGCAGGGCGTTTTCATTTGTAAACAGCGTCTTTTTGGTTCGTCGGAGAGGGCATGCAGACCTCGATGCTGGTAGGTATATTAGTCGCCCTTTCGGTCTCCGCTATGATCATCGGCGGGTCGTTGCTTGATTTTGGGGACGAACCAGAGACGATCGCACAAAACGATTCTCCGCTCATTTCTGCCACCTCCTCCGGCCTTGCGCTCGATACCCCCTCATCTGAACGCACGGCCCTCTCGGCGCCCAATCGATTCATCCCCCTCATTCCCTCGACGGGTGATGACGCCCTGTCGACTTCGCTCGCGCCACAATCACCGCAATTATCTCCGCGATCCGCGTCCGGGTATTATCCGAACACCGAGCCTGCTCTCTGGTACGCGCTCCCGGGACAAACGCTCTCGTTCAGCGGGACCGGCTTTGCGCCGAATGAAACCGTGACAGTAAGTGGCACCGATGTGCGATTCAGCGGCACTGCAGCCGCGAACGGCACGTTCAATTCAGGAAACGCATTCGTCGTGCCATTCGGCTGGCAAAACTCTTTTCGCACATTCACCGTCGAGGGCAGCATCAGCCGTTTTCCGAACACGATGCGCATTGCCATCGGGTCGTTCTATCCGCAACTGGAGCCTTCATCATATTGGGTAAGCCGCGGGCAGTCGATGAGCGCGCAAGGCACCGCGTTCGCACCAAATGAGGAAGTGCGTCTTATGTTGAACGGGCAAGAGATCGCGCGAACCCGGGCCGACGGGAAAGGGGGCGTTGCATGGGTCTTCGCGGCGCCGGGGGTCGGCGCAAGTTTTGACCTCCGGGCGACGGGTCTCTCAAGCGGCCAGTCGAGCGTGCGCACTATCTATCTTCATCCATAAGAAAAACCCCGCTTTAAGCGGGGTTTTTCGATTAGGGTTTTTTTAGTGCTTGATCTCTCCGAGCGCCTTTTTCATTTCTTCGTCCAAGAGTTCCTTGGCGCGCTTTTGATACGGCTGAGGGATGGCGCCGATTCGCTGTTCACCAGCTTTGAATTCTTTGAGCGCGTTTACAACGACTTCATCGGCCTCGTTGCGCTCTGCGATTGCGATGACATCATCGAGATCCATCGCCGTGGCAAGCTCCTGTTCGATAGGGGTCATTTCTCCCGTCTCGAATGCCTCTGCATTGAATGCTCGCTCGCGGATCGTTGCGTCTTCGTTGAAGTGTTCCATAGAGTTATTTAGTTGTTATTGTAGCGCCTAATAAGCTAATTTGATTGTGGGTATATTATACACACAAAACATAATCTTGTCAACTATGCTACAGTAGCGCCATGAAAAGGGTGCTTTCTATCGATGAACTACAGGGGAGCGGAGTAAACTATGCCAAATCGCTCCTCGGCAAGTATCTGGTGCGGCGGATAGGCAATAAGGAAGTGGCACTTATGATAAACGAGCTGGAATTGTACGAAGGGCTCGAAGACCGGTCGTCGCATGCTTTCAGGGGGAACAAGGGAAGGGCGTCGGTGATGTACGGGCCGGGCGGCCATTGGTACGTGTACCTGTGTTACGGTATGTACGAGATGCTGAACCTGGTCATCGGAGAAAACGGTTTTCCTGCGGCCGTGCTGATTCGCGGCGCAGGCGACTATCACGGCCCCGGCAAGCTGACCAAAGCGCTCGATATCGGCCGTGAGTTGTACGGAAAGCCCGCGACAAAGAAATCAGGACTGTGGATCGAAGATAGGGGAGTGACGATACCGTCGAAAGAGATTCTCGCGACGCCGCGCATCGGTCTCGGCAATGCCGGCGAATGGCTGCATACGCCGCATCGGTTCGTACTCAAAACTCGCTAAATCGCAATATACTATAATTATGCTATAGCATAATTATAGTATATTTATTCTCTGTAATTCTTATAATAATAAAAAGAGGCCAGCTTGTGGGCTGGCCTCGGGGGTGAGAGGGCGTCAGATGAGCCTCGGCATGCCGGGCTTGCTTTCCTCCGGGTCTTCCGGCGGGGTCGCGGCCTGGCGCACCTGCTCCTCCTTCACTTTTCCCGCAAAGCCGTTTTTCACGAACTTGCGGATGGCGGGAAGGTGGATGGCAACGCTCTTCCTTGCCTCCAGAATGACGCGGCGGATGATGCCGTCGCAGCGTTCCTTTTCCCACGCGGTGATATCGTTTCGCGCGCACTGCTCGATCACAAGGCGCGCCTTTTCCTTTTGCCACTCCGTCGGTTCGGCTCTTCCTTTCGGCCGTGCGAGCGGCGAGTAGCTTGCGAGCGTCGCCTCAGTTTTCTGGTCCAAGAAATTCTCCTCGATAATTGTTGGGGAACTGCCTGTATACTCTGACGGTATTATATAGCAAAAAATTACATTTGTCAATATATGGCGTAAATAAAAGGCCCCGCGGGATGCGGGGCTAGCGTTTGACGGGACGTTCGTACCACGGCGGGTCACCGCGCTCGTAATCGGCGATCCATGCATCGATTTCGGCTTGCGTGATGACCGTAGGCCTGATCGACTTTTTGCCTCTAGGCTTGTTTTTTCTTGCTTTCCAAAGGACTTTGCCGACCGCCTGTCCCAGTTCTCGCGGTGCATCTATTTTTCGGAGGGCGCAGATGCTGCTATAGATTTCCTTGAAATCAACCTTCCTTTTTTCGTCGTAGCACTTCCGAAATTCCTTGCGGACTTCAGCGGCGACGAGGAACGAAAGGAAGGCGAAGCCACAGCTCTCCGGGGTCATGCGAAGCATGGCACTTCCTCTCTTGAAGGTTATAAAGCTCTGTGTTAAATTTAACTACAAAATGCTTATAACGTCAACTATGCGAGCAGCTTGTCCACGACGGCCTTCACAACGGCGCCGTCGGCCTTGCCCTTCAAATCCCTCAGGAGAGCGCCGGTGATTTTTCCAGCTTCCGTCTTATCGATCACGCCCAATTCTTTTATTTTAGCGAGCACCAGGGGGATAAGTTCCTCTTCGCTCATGGTCGGAGGAAGATAGGCTTCGATGATGGCAAGCTCCTCTCGTTCGGCGGCTGCAAGCTCGGAGCGATTGCCTTTTTCGAACTGCGCAATGGAGTCGCGGCGTTGTTTCGCCGCGCGACGGATTACTTCGAGGGCCTTTTCGTCTGAAAGCGGTTCTGTCGGGCGTTGGCGATTCTCGACGAGGTAATTGACGAACCCCGAAACCAGGCTACGGAGCGTCGTAAGACGAAGATTGTCTTTTGCGCGAAGTGCATCAAGCATCGCTTCTTTTACTTTTTCTTGCACGGTCATAATATGGCGAAAGTATACCATTCTATTTTTGCATTGTATTGTTGCTAAAATTCGCTACAGGATACGCATGGGGCCCTCAAAGGGGACGTGATAAAATAAGCGGCACATGAGCCAGTATTACAAGCCGAACCGGAAGCCCGACTGGAACTATGGCGGGAACAAATGGCGCCTTTCCCGCTCAAAGATCGGGCTCTTTCTCGAGTGTCCGCGCTGCTTCTACATCGACAACCGGCTCGGCACCGCCCGCCCGCCCGGCTATCCGTTCAACTTGAACAGCGCCGTCGACGCCCTTCTTAAGAAGGAATTCGACGTGCATCGCGCGAAGGGGAGCACGCATCCACTTTGCGATACCTACGGCGTCGATGCGGTGCCATTCCAGCATCCGAAGATGGACATTTGGCGCGAGAATTTCAAAGGCATCGACTACAAGCATCCGGCGACTGGCTTCACGATAAGCGGCGCGATCGATGATGTCTGGGTGAACCCCAAAGGCGAACTCATTATCGTCGACTACAAATCTACATCGAAAGACGAGAAGATCGAGGTGCTCGACAAGGACTGGCACGACGGCTACAAGAAGCAGATGGAGACGTATCAGTGGCTTTTTAGGAGGAACGGTTTTACGGTCTCGGACACGGGCTATTTCGTATATGCGAACGCATCGAAAGACAGAGAAGCGTTCGACGCGAAGCTTGAGTTCGAGGTGACCCTCGTGCCGCACCAGGGCGACGATTCGTGGGTCGAGCCGACGCTCAAAAGAATCAAGGAATGCCTCGACGGCGACACAATCCCGCAACCGATGCCGGAATGCGACTACTGCATGTATCGCGAGGCGGTAGGGAAGACGCTTGCCGAGCTGCGCGCCGCAACAAAGAAAGAACACAAAGCGCCCGAAGCAGCGAAAACCACCTTATTCTAAGCCTGCCTGCGGCAGGCTCCCGTGGTAAACTGTGGTCATGGAAATCGTGCTCTATGTGTTGATCGGGCTTGTCGCTGGGGCGGCAGCGGTGTTTTTCATGTCCCGCAAGGGAGTTGAAGCGCCCAAAGGTACCGATCAGGGGCTCATCCTCCTTCAGAACCAACTCGACCACCTGACGAAGACGCTCGAGACGAAGCTTGGCGAATCGGGCCGTGAAATGCGCGACGCGGTGCGCACGCAGTTCTCGGAATCCCAGCGCCTCATCAAAGACATCACCAAAGAGCTCACTGAAGTGAAAGAGACGGGCAAGCAAGTGGCCTCGGTCGCCGAAGAGCTCGGTGAGCTCCAGGACATACTGCGGAATCCCAAGCAGCGCGGCATCCTCGGCGAATACTACCTCGAGACGCTTCTCAAGAACGTCATGCCGCCGGGTTCGTATGAAATGCAGCATCGTCTCGGCAAGAACGATGACGGCGAGGAGCTCATTCCCGACGCGGTCGTGTTCGTGCGCAAGAAGATAATCCCCGTGGATTCGAAGTTCTCGCTCGAAAATTATAACCGCATGGTCGAGACGCGCGACCCGGCGGAGAAAGACCGCCTCGCAAAGATCTTTGAGAACGACCTCAAGAACCGCATCGTCGAGACGTCGAAGTACATCCAGCCCTCGAAGGGCACGATGGATTTCGCGTTCATGTTCATCCCGCACGAAGCCATTTACTACGATCTGTTGGTCGGGAAGGTAGGGAAGGACACAGAGGAAAATTTGATACAGCGGGCCGCGTCGAAATACAAGGTCATCATCGTTTCGCCGACATCATTCCTAGCGTATCTGCAGACGGTGCTCCAGGGGCTTAAGGCGCTCGAGATCGAGGACAAGGTGCAGGATGTCATCAAACGGGTAGGTGAGCTCATGAAGCACCTGTCGGCGTATGAGTCGTATCACAACAAAGTAGGGAACGCGCTCGGAACGGCGGTGAACCAATGGGAGTTCGCCTCGAAGGAGCTTAAAAAGGTGGACAAGGATGTTCTGAAGATCACCGGCAAATCGGCGGGCATCGAAACGCCGGTACTCGAACGCCCGCGCGTCGCGGAAGAGGTATAAAAAGAAAGACCGCGCACTCAGGGGGAAGAGAGCAGCGCGGTCTGGGTTCCGACGAACCATTCGCCGGATGCCCCGCTTTGCCTATAAGGGAGGGAATAGGCTAGGCGCTTTTACTATACCAATAGGGGCAGGAAAATCAATAACCCTTGCGCGGCAACGCTTTTTATGTAGAATAGGGGAATTATGACTTTTGCGATCATAGAGACCGGCGGCAAGCAGTACCTCGTGGAGAAGGGAGCTATCATCCGCATCGAGAAGCTTTCCGGCATGAAAGAGGGCGACGCCGTCACCTTCGACAAGGTGCTCCTTGTCGAAGACGGGAACGAGTTCAAGCTCGGCATGCCCTTCGTCTCAGGCGCCAAGGTGTCCGGGAAAATCGTCTCTGCAGGTCGCGCCAAGAAAGTGGAGGTTTTGAAGTACAAGGCGAAGAGCCGCTACCGCAAGCTCCGCGGCCACCGTCAGCCGTACATGACGGTCGCGATCGAGAGCCTCTAAGCCTCGAGAAAAAACCGCCCCGGAGGGCGGTTTTTTATTTGAGAATCGGGGGGCGGTCAGTCCCAGCCGGCAGAGCGAGCGAAACGTCGGAAATATCCCGAAAATTCGTAGCCGATCAAAACAAAAAAGACAAAGAGGAGCGACGAGAACGCGAGTACGATTCCTACTCCTCCGCATTCAGCCCAGATTTCTGCCACCTGAGAGCTTTTCAAGCCAATCGAAGTGATGAGTAGGCCGAGTGCGACACTTCCGGACGAAATGCCGAGCAGGGTGTTTCTGAAGTGATCGATTCTTACCGAGTAGCTGCAGCCACCCACGATCACGGCATACAGCGCCATGAAGATAAGGAAGCCGGTAAGCAGCGCCGGGTCCAGTATCAGTATCCCCGCAAGAATCGCGGCAATTCCTGCGAAGCATACGAATGCAAGCATCGTACCTCCCTTATAAATGAACTGTCGTCAATACTAGGCGAATACGCAGCGGAAATCAACCTCGGTTTCTGAGCGCGTTCTTGAGCGTGTCCTTATCGGAGTATTCGAGCTCGGTGCCGGTCGAGAGGCCGCGGCCGAGGACCGTCACCTTGAGCGCATGCTTCTCGGCGAGCGGTTCGAGCGTCTTTCGCACATAGTCGGCGGTATTGTCGCCTTCGACGTTCGCCGAGAGGGCGATAATGACCTCTTTGAGCGAACCTTGCAGCTGTTTGCCGACTTCGGCGACCAGCTCTCTGATGCGGATCTTTTCTGTCGGGTTCTTTTCAAGGATCGGCAGAAGACCGCCGAGGATGAAGTAGCGCCCGCCGTAGGCGCCGGTCTTCCGGACGTTCTCCAGGTCAACATCCTTCTCGAGCACCATCATGGTCGTATGGTCGGTCGATGACGATGCGCAGATGTCGCAGACGGCATCCTTCCCTTCAAAAAAGCGCATGCACGACGCGCATTGCCGCACATTCTCCTTGAGCTCTCGTAGAAGGGTCGCAAAGCCGTCGAGAAAACGCTCATCCTGGCCGAGGAGAAAATAGACGAAGCGGCGTGCTTGCCGCGGCCCGATGCCGGGGAGCTTCGTAAAATATTCGGCCGCCTTCCGTGCCTTGTCCATGTGTCCTTAATTTAGAAATCAGAGCCGCTGGCGAATTCGGCGAGGCCGGTCTTGTCGAGATCGAGGAAGGTGGTCTTCTGGTCGTCGAAGTTGAGCTCGACCTTGCCGGTAGGGCCGTTTCGGTGCTTTTCGATGAGGATCTCGGCGGTTGCCGATTTGCCGCCTTCGTCCTTTGCTTCGCGATGGATGAACATCACTACGTCGGCATCCTGTTCGATGGAGCCCGAGTCGCGCAGGTCGGAGAGCTTCGGTTTCCCGCCGCGCGATTCGACGGCGCGAGAGAGCTGGGAGAGGGCGAGGACCGGCACGTCGAGCTCGCGGGCGAGCGCTTTGAGCGAGCGGGAGATCTCGGTGACCTGATGGACCATCGAGTCGTAAACACGCGTCGGGGTCATGAGCTGGAGGTAGTCGACGACGATGAGGCCCAGGTTCTGTTCGCGCTTGAGGCGTCGCGCCACGCTTCGCATGCGGACGATGTTCGACGACGGCTCGTCGTCGATGAAGACGGGCGCCTTGGAGAGGGAATCGAGGGCGTTCCGGAGGTTTTCGAAGTCTTCGTCACGCGAGAGCTTGCCGGTGCGGAGTTTCCAGGCATCCACGCGCGACTGGGCGGCGAGCATGCGGTCGACGAGCTGCTGAGAGGACATTTCGAGCGAGAAGACGCAGACCGGGATCTTCTCGTTGAGCGCGGCGTGGCGGGCGATGTCGAGCGCGAGCGCGGTCTTACCCATCGAGGGACGTGCAGCGAGGATGATGAGATCGGATTTTTGGAGTCCGGCAAGCTTGTTGTCGATGCCACGGAAGCCGGTCGGTACGCCGCGGAGCCCGCCTTCGGGGGTGTGGAGCTTCTCGATGCGCTCCCAGGCTTCGCCGAGAATGTCTTTCATCGACGTGTAGCGGCGTTTGCCGCTCGTCGATGAGGTGATGGCGAAGATGCGCTTCTCAGCATCGTCGAGGAGCATCTCGAGATCGTTTTCTTCCTTGAAGCCGAGTTCGGAGATGTGATCGGCCGCCTCGATGAGCTTTCGAAGGACGTATTTGCGGCGCACGACCTCGGCGTAGTAGACGAGGTTCGATGACGACGGCACGAGGTTCACAAGCTCGGTGAGATAGGCGCGTCCGCCGATCGCGTCGAGCTGCTTCTTTTCCTTGAGCCGCGAGGAGAGCGAGAGGAGGTCGATCGGTTCGTGCTTCTGGAAAAGTTCGATCATTGCTTTCCAGATGACGCGGTGCTTCTCGGCGTAGAACGAGTGCTCATCGACGATCTCGAGCACGTCGTGGATCGCTTCGGGACGAAGCATGACGGAACCCAAGAGCGCCTTCTCAGAATCGATATTCTGGGGCGGGATTCTGATAGGCGAAGGGATGTTGCCGCGCGGAGTAGCCATGGATAGGGAAAGTGTACCACCGGGGGCGTACCGCTGGAAGCGCGTATATGTAAGGAAGATGTGTCTAACCTGTTGATTCTGGCCTTATTCTATTTAGGCGAGATTTTTGGGCCGTGGGAGGTGTCTTTGACGGTATAACCCTTTTCTTCAATGACTTGCCGCAGGGTGTCCGCACGGGAAAAATTGCCGCCTTTTCGCGCCATCTCGCGCTCTTGGGCGAGCGCCTCTATTTCATGAGGGATGACGGCCACTTTGAGGAGGCCGAGGCCGAGGCCGAGTACCTGATCGAAGTCAAGGAGCGTTGCCCTCTTATCAGCGTGGGAGTGGGTGCTTTCGAGCGTTTCCCAGACGATCGCAAGGGCGGCGGGAGTGTTGAGGTCGGCGGCAAGCGCGGCTCGGAATTTCTCGGCGAGCGTTTTGTCGGTATGGCCTTCTTTCTCGCCAAGATCGAGAAATCGAGCATGGAGTTTTTCGAGTGCGTTTTGCGCACCCGTCATCGCTTCCTCGCTCCATTCGATCGGCTTCCGATAGTGCGCGGAGAGCAGGAAGTAGCGGTAGGCGAGGGGAGAGAAGCCTTGCTTCTCGACGTCCCCGAGCGTGAGGAAATTGCCTTCCGACTTCGCCATCTTCTCGCCGGATATATTCACGAACCCGCTGTGCATCCAGATGTCGACGAATGTATCTCCGGTCGCATTCTCTGACTGGGCGATTTCGTTGGTGTGATGCGGAAAAATAAGATCATTCCCGCCGGTGTGGATGTCGAAGTGCTCGCCTAGATACTTCATTGCCATTGCCGAGCATTCGATATGCCAGCCAGGGAAACCGACTCCCCATGGTGATTCCCATTCCTGAAGGCGGGCCTCGCCTGGCGGCGAGAATTTCCACAAGGCGAAGTCGGCGGGACTGCGTTTCTCCTCGTTTCGTTCGACGCGGCTTCCGGCGAATAACTCTTCTTTATTGAGGTGGGCGAGCGCGCCATATTTTAGATCCTTTGCGGTATCGAAATATACGCCGTCGCTCGTCTGATACGCAAAGCCCTTTTCATGAAGCCGCTTGATGAGGGCGATCTGCTCTTCAATATGGCTCGATGCGCGCGGAAACGTGATGTGTCTGGTATCGACATTGAGCGCGAGAAGGTCCTTTACGAAAGCCTCGGTGTAGAAGGCAGCGATCTCTTCGGCGCTTTTCGATTCTTGCTTCGCCTGACGTTCGATCTTGTCTTCGCCTGTCGTTTCGGTAAGATGCCCGACGTCGGTGATGTTCATGACATGCCGGACGTCGTAGCCCGCATAACGGAGCGTTCTCCCGAGAAGGTCGGCGAAGACGAAGCTACGCATGTTACCAATATGCGCATAGTGATAGACCGTCGGTCCGCAGGAATAGAGCCCGACCTTCGAGCCTTTTTTCTTATTGAGCGTTTCTTCTTTCCGGGTGAGCGAGCTGTAAAGCGTTAGAACCATTTCTTGTACTTAAAGAAGATGAAGACCATCGTCCCGGTGAGAAGCATGAGGGCGATAACCTTCCAGAAAGCGTCTGGGGTGCCCGTAAGGGGGATGCCGGAAACGCTCATGCCGAATATCTGTCCGATGAGCGCCATCGGGAGCATCACGAAGCTCATAATAGTAAGCGCTTTCATGATTTCGTTTGTTTTTGAGGTGAGAAGCGATTCGTTGGTCTCGCGCAAGTCGTTCAGTGTCTCTTTTTGATTTTCGAGCTGATTGTAGACCTTGAAGTATTCGCCGACGAGCGAGCGCAGGTAGTAGTGGAAGCGGGGCTCAAAGAATTGCTTGCCGGCGGCCTCGAACGATTCGAGGATCTCGCGGTGGAAGCGGATGGATTCGCGGAAATCGAGGAGCGCCTTGTTCGTCTTCGAAATGGCCGTCACCATCCGACCTTCTTCGCCCCGGAAGATATGTTCTTCGATTTCCTTGAGGCGCGTCGAGAGACTGTGGAGGTCGTCGCCGAGGTGCTTGTACATCTCGCGCATCATATAGAAGAAGAGGTAGCCGCCGTGCTCGGCCATCGTTGACTTATCGAGCATCGAATTCACCTCAAAGACCTTGGCGAATTCCCGGAGCGCGTCGACGATGTCGTAGTGGACGGTGATGAGGAAATCCTTGCCGATGACGAAGTCGATTTCTTGCTCGGTTTCGCCGTTATGTGAATGGGTGACTGACGGGAAGTGAAGGATAAGGTAGATGAAGTTGTCGTAGAGGTCGACTTTGGGCCGCACGGTGGGGGAGAGAAGCTCCTGTCCGACGAGCGGATGGATGTGGTAGCGGCGCATTAGCTCCTCCACTTCGTCGTGCGTGGGGTTTTCGAGGTCCACCCACGTGAACTTTTTATGGGTGTAGGTGTGAATCATCGAGGGTATGTATGGTTAAAAGTATATCACGGTGCGACAATGCAGCGCCTCGCCGTTTTGTGATAAAATCATCTGTATGTTCACGATCTATGGAAGAAAAGTAGCGCTCATTCTCGCGATCGTCGCGGGTTTTGCGCTCTCGTTTGGGGCGGGCCTCGCGGTGGGCGGCCGGGGAGGCGATCTTCCGGGCATCGAGAAGGTTACCGGTCTCAGCAACAAAGAGGCACCCCCAGGCCTTCTCGACGAAGAGACCGACTTCTCCGCCTTCTGGAAGGCGTGGAATGTCCTCGACGAGAAATTCATCTCCTTCAAGTCGACCACGACCGATCAGGAACGCGTCTGGGGCGCCATCCAGGGGCTCGCGCAGTCGTTCGGTGACCCGTATACCGTCTTCTTCCCGCCGGAAGAGGCGAAGAGCTTCCAGGCTTCGATTAGCGGCGAGTTCACCGGCGTCGGCATGGAGATCGGCCTCCGCGATCGCGTCATCACTGTCATCGCACCCTTGAAAGACACCCCGGCGGCACGCGCCGGCATCAAGGCAGGTGACCGCATCTTGGAAATCGACGAAACACCGACCGCCGACATGACCGTCGAGAAGGCGGTCTCGCTCATTCGCGGGCCGAAAGGCACGTCAGTCGCGCTCGCGCTCTATCGAGAAGGAGTCTCCGAGCCGATCAGAGTCAAGGTGACGCGCGATGTCATCGCTATCCCGACGATCGACACTGAAAAGCGCGAGGATGGCATCTTTGTCATCAGACTCTACAGCTTCTCGGCAAACTCGCCGACGCTCTTTAGGAATGCGCTGCAGGAATTCGTCAACTCAGGTTCCGATAAGCTGCTCCTTGACCTCCGCAACAATCCGGGCGGCTATCTCGAGGCGGCAGTCGATATGGCCAGCTGGTTCCTTCCTTCCGGGAAGACTATTGTGATCGAAGAGAGCCGTGGTGGCGGCCAAGATAAGGTATTTAGGAGCAAAGGCTACAACATCTTCACCGAAAACCTTAAGTTCGTGATTCTCGTGAACGAAGGGTCGGCGTCGGCGTCGGAAATCCTGGCAGGGGCGCTCTCGGAGCATGGTATCGCAACGCTTGTCGGCACCAAGACCTTCGGCAAGGGATCGGTACAGGAGCTTGTCGATATCACCGAAGACACGTCCCTCAAAGTGACTATAGCCCGCTGGCTCACGCCGAAAGGCGTCTCCATCTCGGAGGGTGGCCTCAAGCCCGATGTCGAGGTCAAGAATACCCCTGAGGACATCGAAGTAGGCAAAGACCGGGAGCTTGAACGCGCCGTCTCGATTCTGCTACAGTAAGCACCTAACCAAAAACCAACGACCATGCGGATGATACTTTTGAAAGACGTGCCCGGCCTCGGCCGGCGCCATGAGGTGAAGGAGGTGTCGCCGGGCTACGCGAGGAACTTCCTTATTCCGAGAAAGCTTGCCGAGCCGGCAGCGCCCGATGCGCTTGAGCGACTCGCCAAAACGGCTGCCGCTGAGAACGCCGAAGAGCGAATGCAGAAGGAATTACTCCATAAGAACATCGAGAGCCTGAACGGAAAGAAGCTTGTGGTCAAGGAGAACGCGAATGACGAAGGACATCTCTATGCCGGTATTCATGCCCGCGAAGTAGTGGCACTCGTGAAGAAAGAATTCAATCTCAATATTCCGGAAGCGCTCATTCGCCTCGAGAAGCCGATCAAGGAGCTCGGTGCTACCGAAGTTTCGATAGGGGACGGCGAGCGCACAGGAAAGCTCACCCTTGAAGTGGAGCGTGCGTAATCATTTTGAAAAAGAAAAAACCGCCCTCAGAAATCGAGTAGCGGTTTTTTCTTTGATGGATTTGATTATTCGATATTCGCGACTTTCTTCGTGACAGTCGTTCCGTCGAAGCTCACTTTTCGTTTCGAGGTGAATTTCACCTTGCCTTCCTTGAGAGCAAAGATCGTGTGGTCCTTGCCGAGCCCAACGTTCTTGCCAGGGAGAACGTCCGTGCCGCGCTGGCGAACGAGGATAGAGCCTGCCTTGGCGATCTGCCCGTCATAGAGCTTCACGCCTAGGTATTTAGGCTTGGAATCATTAAGGTTTGAGGCTGTACCTGCGGCTTTTCGTGTTGCCATGGTCTGTTATATTTACCGTATGACTATACCCGAAGCCCTGGCTAAAATCAAGCAGGCAAAGGCGAAAATCGAAGAGCCTCGGGTTTACTATTCACTCCTCCTCCTACTTGCTGTATTCGCCTCGTTCGGCCTCGGCAGGCTCTCGGTGGAGGAGGGTAGGGGAGGCGGACCCGTGCGGATAACCGGCGGCGTCGAACGGACGTCGCCTTCGCTTGCGACGCAAGGAGAGGCGCAGGTCGCGGCGGTCGCCCTTTCCGGAGCAGAAGTATATGCTTCTAAAAATGGCACTAAATATTATTACGCGCACTGCTCAGGGCTGAAGCGCATCCTCGACGCGAATCGCATCACATTCACATCGAAGGAAGAGGCCGAGAGCGCCGGTTTCTCGCTCGCGTCAGGATGCGTTTCCCGTTGACTTCGCGGTCCGTGTGAGGATTTCTGTAAGAGCGGTATACTTTTAAGTATGGAACAACGAACGTTTAATTCTATCGTCGGAAGCGTGTTGTCGGTCGTGGCGGTCCTTCATCTGCTGCGTGCCGTCTACTCGTGGGAGGCGGTGATAGGAGGATGGATGGTACCTGTGTGGGTGAGCTACGTAGCGGTGCTTGTTGCCGGTTTCCTCGCCTACAGCGCCTTCAGACTCAATAGATAATTAGGTATAGCTTTTGTTGTGGTAGTACTTACGACGCTTAGTCGGTTTTTCGGCTTGGCTCGTGAAATATAAGAGAGGCTACGAACGTCATGAATTTTACCTTAGCCAAAAAATATAATGAAACTTGGAAGTACTTCATTTTCGAACAACGGGATGATTCCCGATGTACATACCTGCGACGGCGATAATACAAGCCCCGCGCTCGCGTGGGAAGATGCTCCCGAAGGGATGGAGAGCTTCGTTCTCATTATGACTGACCCAGATATTCCCGATACGGTGAAGGAGTCGCGCGGCATCACAATGTTCGATCATTGGGTCGTGTTCAATATTCCACCTGAAGTGACGAGCATCGAAGCGGGGAGCGAGCCGATAGGCGTGCCGGGACTCAATAGCAACGGCGAGACAGGTTACAAAGGGCCGTGCCCGCCCGACCGCGAGCACCGTTACTTCTTCAGGCTCTGCGCGCTCGATACCATGCTCGACCTTGCGGCCGGCGCATCGCGCGAGGAGGTGGAGAAAGCGATGGAGGGCCACATCATCGACGAAGCGACGCTCATCGGCCGCTACGAGCGTGTCACAACAAGAGGGTAATAAAAAACCCGCCCGTGCGAATTGTATGCAGGGCGGTGGTGTAAAGGGGAGAGGGCGTTAGCCGATATAGTAGCGGGCACGGAAACCTCTGAGCTCTGCTTCGCTCGTGCCGATCGCTTCGGCAGAGAACCCGCCGAGCTCCATCTCGGTGCGCAGGGAGTAATAGCTCCATCGCGCTCCCGGGGCGCCCTTTCGCAAGAGGCTAAGGTAGCGTTTAGCCGCAGCCTTTGCGCAGCGCGCTCGAAGGGCTTCGAGTTCTGCTTTGCTGGTGCCGAGTTCCTCGAGTGAGTAGTTGCTTTTTTCAGCGTCCCATTGCAGTTCGCTCATGAGGTAGAGCCAGTAGCCCTTAAGGATGCCGCCACTTTTCTTTGCTGTGCCGTTCAGAGCCCCTTTGCGGAGGGCTGCCAAATGGCGCCGGGCCCTCAGATACGCAGACATAGGAAACTCCTTGGTGAACGTGTCTTTATATAGAGACGGAAAAAGAGACAATCGGTGGCGGTTTACTTCCGTAGTGACCATCCCTTCGCGTTGAGCGCAGATTTTATTTTCGGAATCGAGGTTTTTCCCATGCCGTGGAGTCCGAGCAGTTCTTTTTCCGACCATTTGGATATTTTGGCGAAGGTGTCGAGTTTAGCGCCGAGGAGGGTCCGGAGGGCCGGAGTGGGGAGAGAGGAGGGCAGGTCAGTTCCCGCTTTTGTTTTATAAAACCGCGGCCAGCATTTCGGGCAGACCGGAACTGCGCTCGATCGGTTTGAACTTATGTCCGCGACTGCAGATTTTCCAACTTGCCTTCATGGTCATTAGCTTACCCTAAGATGATCGAGGGGAGGCCATATATCCCTGGGTTGTAAAGGGCTATAGCGTCGCACAATCTTTGTTTTACGACGCTATGCCTAGGACAACCCTAGGCCCCTCTCGTGCATGCTCCTTTAATCCCCCTTACGCGGTCCGTGGCCTCCCGACGCTCGTCTTAATAGTTCTTTAAATGAAAAATCAATAATAAAGATTAATCAAACAGAAAAGTTTTTTGTTTTTCTTCAACAAACTACTTCCCTTCTAAGTTAACGCAGATATGTCACTTTTCTCTCTAAGCTCTTGCATTTCGCACCATCCGTTCAAGCCTAGTCGCTGCAGCGGCGATGAGGCCTGCGCCTGCGATAACGATGAGTCCCATGAAGATCACCGGTGGACGGTCGTCGCTCTCTTTAAACAGGAGGAAGGCCATTCCTCCCACCGCAAAGCCGATGAGGGCAATCCCGCAGCGCCGTATGGTCCGCAGAGCTCGTACGGTCGCTTCCGAGAATCCTTTGCCCTCCCGCACGTACAAAAGCGCCTTCCAGGCCTGATAGAGCGCCACGAAGAACGGAATGGAGGCTAGATACGCATACGCCAAGAACGGATCATCGAAGTAAATCTCTCGGAGCGTAGTGGCATGGGCATTCACTCCCTCAATCCAGGGTTCCCAGAGCAGGAACGTCAGGGCTGCCGCGCCGACGAGCACGACGGCTATTTGGAGGTAGGGCGAGATCCTTTGCATATACACCCCATCCTACTCCCCGCCTGCCCTGCCGCAAGTTCATAACTTTTTGTAAAATATTCCTACAGGCGGTGATTATTGACTTATAGCCCTAGAAGCATAGATTAGCGAGAGCAGTACCCGTCCCGCCACAGCGCGGGGCATAACCCAAGAGCAAAGGAGCTTTACTGATGGACGAAATTACGGCAGTCGAAGAAGTATCCCCTTCTCTTCTCGTACGAGAGGTTCGTCCGGTCCTCAACTGGAACGAGTGGCTCGAGCGTTGGAAAATGGCAGTGACCAGCGAGGAGATGAGCGGTCTCATTCATATGGGATTCCAGATTCCCCTGGACTACGGCGTGCGGTATGGTGAGCGCAAGTACACCTACTACGACCGCATCGCCTTCTATTTCGGCCTCGCCGACGGCTGGGCAAACCGAGACCTCCTCAAGGTTGAAGGGCGTGATGAAAAGTCGTATTTTGCCGGCTATAACCGTCACGGTATGAGCATGAACATCAGCGAAAGTCAGGCGCGACAGGAACTCGCCCGAAAGGCGTTTTTCCTCCTCTGCACAAATTTCTTCAAGCTTGAGTTCGAATCCCGGCACCGCCAGACCGCCGATGAGGTCGAATACGCCTGGATGGAGCGATTTGTGGGAGAAGACCTCTTCCCTATTTTCCTCCATTTTTTTCGTTCCTACGAAAGATGGGAGGGTCAGCCCGAGCGCCGGAATCTCCCCCGACCTGTAGGAGACGAGGACGCGCGCAACGAAGAGAAATACGTTCATGATTTTTTCCTCCGCCTCGCTCGCTTCCTCTGGACCTGGCATGAAAGAAGAATCCAGTCTTACTGGAAGGACGAGGAGAAGAAAAAATTGGAAGAGGAGAACATCTTCCTTCGTGGCCGCATTGCGGTGGCACAGCCGGAGATGATCGAACTCCTTTTCGCGATTGGAAAGGGTGAGGTCCTGCGGGAATGGCTACTTTCGTTCGACGGGGCGTGTCTCAAGAAGCTTGAAGAGATAGCGCTTCGAAACAGACTCCGCTCCCATCAGCATCCCGTCTTGGAAGACCGTAAAGTTGAGACTATCGATGAGGCTCTCCTTGTAGGTTCAAGGGCCGCATGGCTCCTCAAAGAGTACGAGCTCAAGAAAGCGGAGTTCGACCGCCTCTCCGCGCTTCGCGCCGCCGAATGGCGAAAGCGTGAGTCCGAGCGCGACATCGAACGGTTGTCTAAAGCCAAATAACCTGTAGCACTAGTGCGACCAAAAGCCCGCAGCAATGCGGGCTTTGTTTTTGATTGACTTACCTTTTTGTGGGGCGTAGGGTGAGTGCAGCTTGGGAATTCTCCCACGCACATTGAAAGGAGTCTGGAAATGGATTCGTCCAGCAGACTGCAGGCGATTCTGGGCCAACTTCGGGTTGCTGCCTCAGCAATGACGCCAGGAGAATGGCACACCGTGGTCACGGTCGCACTCGAGCAGTACAAGCCCCACCTCAAGTACCTGCCCGGCTTCAAGCCTCTCAAGGAACTTTTTAGCTGCATGATGGGGCATGGCAATACTTACGACCGCCGCATCACCGACCCAGGTGTGGTCGAGTACTCTTCACCGGAGGTGGACGGCGATACCAAATGCCTCTGGGTTGCGAGCATCTCTCACCAAACGGAAGGTGAAAACAGGGCGAGCAGGCACCACGGATGCCGTTTCGTCCAGAAAAAAGACCTCTACCTGACGATCAAGGGCGACTTCGTCCTCTCCGACCACAAGTACGAGCGGGTCGTCCATAGCGGCCTCGGCTATCGCCAGCATCGCGAAGGCATTTACGAGACCGCCGTGTGGTGGAAATTCACCGTAGTCGAAGGTGACAGCCTGCGCCCCTTGCTTGTGGCAGACGTCGGGTCTTCGATTCTCGACGTGCTTCTCAAGTACGGCCGAGAAAGTGTACATCAGCGCCGGCAACACCTGCGCGCCGTCGAAGATGCCACACGGTACGTCTGGAAGGTGCGCCAGTCCATCGACAGCCCATGCCGGATCATCTGACTCCAACCGCCACCGAAACCGCCCTCCCGGGCGGTTTCTTTTTGTTTGACTTTTTACCGGACAAGCGTAGCCTTATCCCAGATTATTTTCTTTTAAAGGAGTAACTCTTAATGGGCGGAGAAAGAACCTTGCCTTGGTTGAACGAAACTTCTTTCGAGCATCGTTCGAGAAACGGCGTTAATTTCGTCGCCGATCGCTGCGATTTTCGGAACGGCGTGACTGCGAAAATCCCGCAAGATTTGCCGGAGCTGTTGAACGACAAAGAGAAGCTGATGCAGGATGTGGCAGAAATGGTTGGTTATCACGCCACCAACATTTGGGAGCGCCTCAACGGCTTCCAAGGCTACGACACCGTAACCTTCACGATCGAAATTGAGAGAGAATCCGCTTAAACCAATAAAGGAAAGCCTAGTTCTTCTCGACTAAGACCACACAAGCCCGCAGCAATGCGGGCTTTGTTTTTATTGAGTTAACGGCGCGCTGCCGCTTGTTGACTGTTGGTTCATCGCATTCGGGACGAGCGCATCGGGAACAACAGGCAGGAACTGAAGATTCTCTGGCTTCTTTTCGTAAATGGCTTTCACGTTGTTCGCGGTGATGGCGAAGGCCTGCTTGATGGCGCCGACGAAGACGCTGTTCCAGAGGACGAGCGTCGGCTCCTTGAGGAATTCCTCCCAAATGTATTTCGAGGAGACCACCACATAGCTCCAATTTTTCTGGGTGGCGGGCGATTCGACGAACGATTGGATGTCGAAGCTGAAAAAGCTTGCGATGAGGAAAAGGACGATCGCGAGGATGACGATCCGTCCGATAAAACCCTGCTGATAGTTCGTATACATCATGTGATTATAGATATGAAAGCGGATTGAGGTAGCCGTTCAAGGACGAGAGCGGGATACGGAGGTACGTCTTGCAGACCCGGCTCTTGTATTCTGTCGGCCCGGCGATGTGGACCGCCTGCGAGGCGTAGACCGTGAAGTGGAGGTGCGGTCCGGTCGAGTAGCCGGTGTTCCCGCTGTAGCCGATCACTTCCCTATTCTCCACGCGCTGGCCGGGCACGACCTTGATCAGGTCGAGGTGGGCGTAGAGGGTGGAGAGGCCGTTATCGTGCCTGATGAGCACCCAGCGGCCGTAAGAGACGCCATAGCACTGCTTGTCGGTGTCTCCGGTCCCCACGACTTCGCCCGCGAGCGCGGATTTTATTTCCGTACCGCGACTCACCGCGAGGTCGATGCCGTTGTGCCCGCTTCCATTGTATACCTGCGGATTTTTGGCCGCAAAAGAAGTCTTGCCGAAACGCTGTGTGATGGTCACTTTGTCGACCGGCCACGAGAGGACGCCACTTCCGGTCTGCGGAAGCTTGGAGAAATCGACCAAGACGTCGAGCTTCCCTTCGATCTCGAGGATTTCGCGTTCGATAGCGACCTTCTTCTCGTACTGCTCGGCGAGGAGGCGCTGATATTCCGATTCCTTATTCTCGGTCGCGGTAAGAAGGCGATTCTTCTCAACTTTGGTGTTTTCTACCACTTTCCGCTGATCCGAAAGGTTGCGCTGGAGCCCTTGAAGCTTTTTCTTCTCGGCCTCCTTCTTTTCCTTGTTGGTGACGAGCCCTTCCTTTATCTTCCGAACCTGGTCGATGTGTGTGTTAAGACTCTCTTGGATGGTGTTCAAATTGTCGATGTCTTCCCAGACGTCGGAGAAGTTCTTGCTTGAGAGGAGAACCTGGACGATGTTTGTCGATTCGAGCTCATAGACGCCGCGCATGCTCGAGGCGAGCGCGGAGAGGCTACGCCTAAGCTGGGTGTCGCGCTCGCCGATGTTCGAATCGAGCTGCTTGATGGTCGCGTTCGCGACAGCGATCTTGTTCTCGGTCGCGCGAATCTCAGCAAGCACCTTGCGCCGGTTCGCTTCGAGCTGGCCAATGGCCTTCTTCAGGGTGTCGGCCTCTTTGCCCGTCTTTTCGATCTCTTTCTGGAAGGCGGCGATCTCCTTTTCGATCGCCTCAAGCTCCTTATTCTTGCGGTCGATGAGCTCTTCGAGCTCGCGCGCAGCCTTCTCTTCTTCCGTCTCAACGTCCTCTTCGACGGCTGCGGCAGTCTCGGCGGTTTCTTGCGCGCGAACGACAAGCGTGGGCACGACGAGCGCGGCAAAGAGTCCTATGATTATGAAAAATGTGTTACGCATTCAATTTGTCGAGCGCGGCTTCGATACGAAAAAGCGTCTCGTCTTTGCCGAGGAGCTCTGCGACGCTGAAGGGGTCCGGGCTCTTGTCCTTGCCGGTGAGCGCGAAGCGAAGCGGCCAGAGCACGTCCCCTCGCCCGTGCTCGTCGGCGTAGGGCATGAGCTTCGCCTTCAGCGATTCCCCCGCCCACTCCGATACATCCGTTTTCTTGAGCGCTTGCAGGACCTTATCGAGGTGGATCTTGGCCGCCTCAAGCGGAGAGTCCTTCCAGGCGAGCCGGGCAACCTCGTACTCGGGGCGGTCGAAAAAGCCGAACTCGCCGTCCTTCATAAGCTTCTTCACTTCGTTCAAGGTCGAAACGCGGCCGATGAGGAGCGCCACGATGCGGTCCACTGTCTTTTGATCGGCCTTCGGGAGTACGGTCCGTATCTCATGCGAGATGAGCTTTGAATCCTGCTTCAGGTATTCGCGGTTCATCCATTTGAGTTTCTCGATATCGAAGACGGCGCCGCCTTTCTGGACGCGCGTAAGGTCAAACGCGCGGGCGAGCTCGTCCTTCGGGAAGAGCTCCTGTTCGGTGCCGGGATTCCAGCCGAGAAGAGCGAGGTAGTTCATCATAGCTTCGGGAAGGTAGCCGTCGTCACGGAACTCGATGAGGGAGACGGCGCCGTGGCGCTTGGAGAGCTTGGAGCGGTCCTTGGCGAGGATGAGCGGGATATGCGCATAGAGCGGCCGCGGCGCGCCGAGCGCTTCGCCGAGGAGTATCTGGCGGGGCGTGTTCGAGATATGGTCTTCGCCGCGAATGACGTGCGTCACGCCCATCTCTAAGTCGTCGACGACGACCGCGAAGTGGTAGAGGGGCTCTTCGAGCGATTTCGCGATTACGAAGTTGCCGAGCTCGGCGGTGTCGAACTCGATGTCGCCGCGGATAAGGTCGTTGAACTTGAGCCGCCGGCCCGGGTTCCTGAAGCGCACCACGCTCTCGCGGTCTCCTTCCTTCTTCACTTCTTCCTTCGAGATATATGCTTTATCCTCGTCGACGAGGCGCTTCAAATGCTTAGTGTAAGTCTCGGTGCGCTCAGACTGGCGGTAGAACTCGTCCCAAGAGAGCCCGAGCCACGAGAGCCCTTCGAGGATATTCCCCTCGTACTCGCGCTTGGAACGCTCTTTATCGGTGTCCTCGATACGGAGGATGAACTTGCCGCCGTACTTCTTGGCGTAGAGGTAGTTGAAGAGCGCGGCCCGTGCTGTGCCGATATGCAAATTCCCCGTCGGCGACGGGGCGATGCGCACTATGGGGCCGTTCGAATTACTTTTCATGCTCGATGGCGAGCGCCATGATCTCCTTCGCGATTACCTGGGCCGCATCGGGGCGATAGAAGCGCTTGGCGCCAGCGGAGAGGCGCGCCTGCAAGTCCTTGTTCGAGGCGATCTTGTCGATCTCGGAGGTAAGGACGTGGGGCGTGAGGTTGTTCTCCTCGATGACGACCGCCGCGCCGTAGCGCGCGTAGTTGAAGGCATTTTTCATCTGGTCGTGGCTCACTTCTTCGCTGATGGGAACGAGAATGGACGGCAAGCCCCAGGCAGCGATCTCAAAGATGGTCGAACCTGCTCGCGAAATAACCATGGTCGAGATGCCCGCCGCCATGCGGAGCGAGAGGTCGTTCAGGTACCCATATACCTTGTAACGCCCCTTGTTGGGGTCGTCTTTCAAGATGACACTCGTGAGTTTTTGGCAAAGCTCAACATTTTTCGGCCCGGCCTGGTGGATGACCTGATATTTCTTGAGGAGGTCCGGAAGCGCGCGGAGCAACACATCGTTGATGAGTTCGGCGCCCTGCGAACCGCCCATCACGAAGATGGTCGGGACCGACGGCTCGAGTTGAAGATAGTCATAGGCCCCCTCTTTCTGCGGAAGGCGGATTGATTTTCTGATGGGCTGGCCGGTGTAGGCGGTCTTCTCTTTGGGGAAATAAACGATCGCCTCTTCCCATGAGACCGCGATGCGCTTCGCGAACTTAGCCGCCCAGGCGTTCACCCGGCCCGGATGCGAGTCGGACTCATGAATGAAGACCGGGATGCCGAGAAGGCGCGCGGCGAAGAGCGCCGGGAACGACGCGTAGCCGCCTTTGCCGAAGACCACATCGGGGTAGATGAAAAAGACGGTGATGAGCGCCTGGATCGAGCCGATCAGTGTTTTCCAGAAGTCGAAGAAGTTCGCGATGGAAAAATAACGACGGAGCTTGCCCGCGGCGACCGATTTATAGATGATGCCGTTGTCGAAAAGGGCCTTTTCGTTGTACGGCGTCGGCGAGAGGAAATAAAGCTTCGCTTCGAGGATCTTCTCCTTCTCGATGATCTGATTGAGCTCTTCCGCGATCGCGACGATGGGATAGAAATGCCCGCCGGTCGCGCCGCCGCCAAATAGGATTCTCATGTGTTCTGAAATGAGGCCATATCGATGGCCTGTTCGCCTTAGTATAGCAAAAAATCGGCCGTTCTAGGGCCTTATTTACCGCTTAGAGAAACGAGAGACGCTGAGGATGATGCCCACCTGGAGGAGGCCGAAGAGGAGCGCCGTACCCCCCTGGGAGACGAAGACCACCGGGACCCCGACGAGCGGCAGGACCCCGAGCATGGAGCCGATGTTCATGAACGACTGGATGACGATGAGCGAGACGAGGCCGACCGCGAGAAGCCTCCCGAATTGATCGTCGGCGCCCTGCGCGATCTTGAGGCCGCGGAGCGCGAAGGCAAGGAAGAGGATGATGAGTGTCGCGCCGCCGATGAAGCCGAACTCTTCGGAGAGCACGGCGAAAATAGAATCCCCTACCGGCTCGGGAAGAAAGTTGAATTTCTGGATACTCTGCCCGAAGCCGCGGCCGAAGACTTCCCCTGAGCCGATAGCGATGAGCGACTGCTGGAGTTGGTACGAGGCGCCGAGCGGGTCGGCTGCTGGATTCAGGTACGTGAGGATGCGAGCGCGCAGATAGGGCTTCAGGATCGAGAGGATTACAAGGCCGACACTGGAGAGAATGAACATGAAGCCTATGTCGCGGTAGCGGGCGCCGGCGACGAGGAGCATGGCGAGGCCGCTCGCGAAGATGACGAAAAAGGTTCCGGTGTCAGGTTGGGCGAGCAGAAATCCGCCGGTTATTGTAGAGAGCGCAAGGAACGGCAGAAGGCCGTACTTGAAAGTCTTCACTTTCTCTTTCGTCCAGGCGAGCCACGCGGCAAAATAGACGACGAAGCCGATCTTCAGGAGCTCGGCGGGTTGGAACGAGAAGCCAAGAAGATGAATCCAGCGCTTTGCACCGTTGTGTTCGAAGCCGATGCCCGGCACAAAGACAAACAGGTTTACTAATATAGAGAAGACAAGGAAATAAAAGGCGTAGCGCTTGAAATGGCGGTAATCGAGTCGCGAAAATATGAAAAGCGCCGCAAGGCCGCCGGCGAGGCCGAGGATCACCTGCGTGAAGAGCATTTTGTAGAACTTTGCTTCGCTTTTCGCGAGGACGCCGAGCGCGGCGGAGCTGAACATGAAAATGCCCGCGATGAGGAGGATCGCGGTGATGACGAAAAAAATCGTATCGCTTCTTCTCATTATGAAAAGGCGCTAGCCGACAAAGGCGATGACCATGCCGATGAGCGCAAAGATGACGGAGATGACCCAGAAGCGCATGGTCACCTTGTAGGGCGGCCAGCCGAGCGCCTCGAAGTGGTGGTGTACTGGCGCGACCAGGAAAATCTTTTTACCGCGGATTTTCTTCGAGAGCGTCTGGACGATGACCGAACCCGAAGCGACAAAGAGCGGGAACGCGATGATGGGAAGCACGACGACTGCATCCGTAAGGAAGGCGACAACGGAGAGCGCGGTAGTGAGGCCGAGCATGCCGGTCTCCGACATGTAAAAGCGCGCCGGGGGGATGTTGAACCACAGGAAAGCGAGGATGCCTCCCGTCACTACAGCGCAGAAGGCCGCAATATCGATCTGATTTTGGAAAAAAGCGATGCCGGCATAGGCGGTCCAGATGGCCGCCATGGTGCCGCCCGAGAGCCCGTCGATGCCGTCGATGATGCCGCCGCTAAAGATAGCGAGCATGACGAGCATGAAGAGTGGTATGAAATAGAGCCCCAGTTCCCACTGCCCGTAGAACGGCACGTGGATGCTCGAGGCATCGAGCTTTACGTAGAACCACGATGCCGCAATAAGTCCGAGCAAAAGGACAAGAAGGATGCGAAGCCTGAGGGAGAGTCCCCCGCCTGCATAGCCGCCCTCTTCTTCCTTTTCGCGAATGACGAGCAGGTCGTCGACGAGCCCGATGAGCGACGCGAACATCAGCGTGAAGAACGGAAGCCATGTCTGGTTCCTGGAAAGGAAGTTGAGCTTGCTGGTCGTCTCGTCGGGAAGGAAGAAGAAGATGAGGTACGCCGTTAGGGTGGTGATGAAGACGCTTCCCCAGATTACGATGCCGCCCATGCGTGGCGTCCCAACCTCCTTCTCTTTGTGGAGCTCGGTGAAGATGGGCGTGGCGCTCCCGTCGAGACCGCGCGACCGCGGCTTTTTCTTCCAGGCGCGGTATTTATAGAGATAGTGCGTGAGGATCGGTGTGATGGCGATGCCAGTTATACTCTCGAAGGCAGTAGGCGCAAAGACCTTAACGACGTCCGTGATCATGCGTAGAGTATAACTGGCAGCGAGGGATAAACAAAAGCTCGCTTTTATTTAGACCGAGTGAACCAGTTATATGCCCGCGAAGCGGGCATATAACGTTCTTCAAAAAAGCCGACAAAAAAGATTATCGAGCCTCAGTCGAGAGGGATTCGATCGAGAGCGCGACGAGCCGCTTTACGTCATCGAATCGGCTGGCTTCTGATGAGCCGAGCACGACGACGATGACCGGACGCATGAACCCGGCGTCGAATGCGATGACCAGGTTGCCTCCCGCGACGTCGGTAAAGCCTGTTTTTGAACCGAGAAGGCCCGGAATGGCGCCTGCCGCCTTGTTGGTGTTCTCTGCGGTGTGGGCGGCTGAGAGCGAAGCAGTGACCAGTTTTTCTTTGGCAGTAGCTTCGAGGATTTCAGGGAATTTGGCGAGGAATTTGGCCATGAAAAGCGCCACCTCCTTCGCCGAGCCGTAGGCGCCGGCGTTGTCGCCGTAATCAAGGCCGGTCGAATCGAGGAAATACATACCCGGAAGTCCGAGACGCCTCGCCTCTTCGTTCATCGCCGTGATGAAGCCTTTTTCTTTTTCCACGCCGACGGAGACGAAAGGGCCGACTGCCGAAGCGAGCGCATGGGCGCCGTCGTTCGATGACGCGGTGAGCGTGAACTCGACGAGCGGACGGAGCTCCCACACTTCGCCTGCCCGGAGCCCGCTGTCGCCGTCACGTTTGATTGATTCGGGGCCGATGACGATGGCCGTATTTTCGGGTGCGCGCGAGAGCGCGAGCCACGCGGTCATGAGCTTGGTGATGGACGCGAGCGGGAGCGGCACGTTTTCGTTCTTCGCGTAGAGCACCGCTCCGCTCGTAAGGTCGTATACATAAGCGGCTTTAGCTTCGATCGTCACTTCCTTGAAGAGGTCGACCTTTTCTACTTCAACTTTCGCGACAACAGGCGCTGGCCCGCGCGCGGCGGTGTCGGAGATGAGGATGATCGCCATCACGGCGATACCGATGAATATATAGGATTGCTTCATGAAGGTTGCGTTGGCGGCGGTTCGGCGCCTGGCGGGACCTCGTCCGGCGCGGTCGCTCTCGCGAGTTCGGCGAGCAGAGTATCGTGGTCGGGAAGCTCCTCCTTTTTCGTGATGCCAAGATAATTATACAGGTCGAACGTCGGCGCGTAGATGAAGCTTCGGCTGTCCTTGGGATTCGTCTTGCGTTCGACCAGGCCGCGTATCTGGAGCGCGCGGAGAATGAACGACGAATTGACGCCGCGGATATAGTCGATATCCGCTTTAGTGGCGCTTCCCTGGTAGAGGATGATGGAGAGCGTTTCGACGGAGGCTTTGGAGAGATCGCCCTCGAGCGCCTCTTTGGAGAGCCTTTCGATGAGCGGCGCCATCTCCTTCGCGGTCACGAGCATCACTTCGCCATCCAGGCGGGAAAGCGCGATGCCGCGGCCCTGGAGGCTTGCTTCGAGTTCGCCGAGGGCTTCTTCGACTTCGGATTCTTTCCTCTCGAGGAGTTTTGCGAGCTTTTTCACCGGCATCGAGTCGGTTTCGAAGAAAAGAAGGGCTTCGAGCTGTGCGGAAAGCGGAAGGGTCATGATGCGCTCGCGCTAGTGACTTCGATGTCGGCGAAATGCTGCTCTTGTTCGGCGCCGACGATGCCCTGCTTCACAAGTTCGAGCATGGCGAGAAAGGAGACGATGACGAACACCTTCTTCTCGCGATCCGGTTTCGAGCCGTGACCGGTCCACTCCTTGAAGGAGACTTTCATGGCTTCTCCTACGCGGCCGACCAGATTCTCGATCATCTGCTCGATGGTGACGGCCTTCTTGATGGTCGTTTCCGGAATCTTCTCTTTCACGGGCGCGTTTGCAATGGTCTCGCGGAGCGCTTGCGCCAGGTTCTCTTTGGTGAGAACGGCGTCGGGGACGAAGATAGGGGTCACGCTCGGATACGGACGCTTCATGAGCGGTTGCTTCATGAAGATTGCCTTCAGTCCCTCGCCTGCGTCGCGGAAAAGCCGATAGAGCGCGAGGCGGCGCTTCAGTTCGTCGATGCTTCCCTCTTCTTCGGCGGTGAGCGAGAGATTAGGAAGGAGCGATTTAGATTTGATGAGAATGAGCGCGGCCGCGGTGATGATGAAATTCGCCGTGTACGAAAGCGGCATCGAACCGAACGATTTCAGATGTGCGAGAAAGTCATCGGTCACGGCGGCGAGCGAGATATCGCTGATCTGAAGTTTCTTTTTCTCCACGAGCTCGGCGAGGAGCTCGAGCGGCCCCTCGAAGGTGGCGGTTTTTATCTTGAACGCACTTTCCATCAGCAAAGTGTACTTGATTTAGGCCGTTTTTTCAATGCTGTTAATTGACAGTTTAATGATAAATAGGTAGGGTTTACTTAGCGAGAAAGAGGGTTCTTTTAACCGATTCGAAGACGGAGGGGGCATGCAAGAGGCAAAGAAGCCACTGAAGCCGCAGATTATGTTGTGCAATCGACTGCCGGGGCATTCTCGATGCACAGGAAAGATCAGTAAAGGGAAATGCCCGGGAGCGGTAGAAAAACAATGCTGTTCGCATCGCCAGAACGCGATCAACGCCGACTTGGAGGCCGCAAAAGAGCGACTTGCCGCCTGAACCAGTTTCAAAACAAAAAAGCCGATGTGATGCGTCGGCTTTTTCATTTGGGTTTATGCTTTCGGTTCGTCGGTCGAGAGGAGGAGATCAATGCGGTTGAGGTCTCTCGGGAAGAGCGTTGCTTCCTTCACGTTCGGAAGATTGAGCATCCGCGCAGTGATGCGCTCGAGGCCCGTCGCCGAACCGCCGTGCGGCGGCATGCCCACCTTAAAGGCCTCGAGGTAGAAGGCGAACTTCCCAGGGTCCATGCCTCGGCTTTTGATCTTTTCGACGAGTAGGTCGTGATTATGGATGCGCTGGCCGCCGGTCGTTATCTCAAGGCCGCGGAAGAGAAGATCGAAGCTTTTGGTAAAGCCATGATCAGCCTCGTCTTCGTAGGTGTAAAACGGTCGTTTTGCTGCCGGGTAGTGGGTGACGAATACGAAATCGCTTCCCTTCTCTTTCTTTGCCCACTCACAGAGTGCGCGTTCATGTTCGGGCTCGAGGTCTGGTTCGTCGCCGACGCCGAGGAGCCTCTGGGCTTCGCGGAGCTTAAGGACGGGAATTTCGGCAGGCAAGAGCGGCGTACCCTCAGGGTTCATCTTGGCGAGGGTCGCGGCGTGCCGCTCTTCCACGGCGCGGAGCGCTTTGCGAATGGCGCGTTCGAGCACTTTCATTACATCGCGGTGGTCCTTGATGAAGCCCATCTCGAAGTCCATCGAGCTGTATTCGTTCAGGTGGCGCGGCGTCGAATGCTTTTCGCCGCGAAAGACCTTCGGCGTCGAAAAGGCGCGCTCGTAGACGCCGACCATGATCTGTTTGTAAAACTGCGGCGACGTCGCGAGGAATGCTTTCTGGTTGTAGTGATAGGCGACTTCGAACGCGGCCGCTCCCCCTTCGGCGTCGCCGCCGACGATCGCCGGCGCTTGGAATTCAGTGAAGTCGTCGTGCTTGAGCGACGCACGGAATGCCTCGAGGATGGTCTCCTGCACTTTGAATATCTCTTTCGAGCGCTTGCTCCTCAGTGTGTAGGGCTGATGGTCGAGATAAGTATCGATGTTGAGCTCGGAGCCAAGCTCGAACGGAATCTCCGCAACCGAAAGGATGGTGAGGTGCTGCACCTGGAGCTCGATGTCGCCGTTTAAGACGTCGGGATTCACGTTCTTCTCGGGGCGCTTGTTTACCACGCCTTCCGCTTCAACCACGTACTCTACGCGCGCCTCTTTGCCGGCAGTGATCGCTGCTTCGCTTGGGAGAATGACGCCCTGCACCATGCCGCTTCGGTCGCGGAGGTCGATGAAGACCATCTTCCCCTGGTCGCGGCGCACAGCGATCCAGCCGGCGACGGCGACTTTCTTTCCGACATGCGTGGCTAACTCTTTTATGAGCGTTCGTTCCATGTCGTTCTTATGATAACCCGACTTTTTTACGCACGTCTTTCATCTTGGCCTGGGCGCGAAGCCTGGCCTTCTGGCCGCCGTTTCTGAGGATCGCTTCCACTACACCAGGGTCCTTGGCTATCTTTTCGCGCTTTGCGCGGAACGGGGCGATGAACGCTTCCATGTTCTTCAAAAGTATCTCTTTGGATTCGTGGTAGCCGATGCCGCCCTTCCTGTATCTTGCCTCGATGTCTTTGAGCTGTTCGCCGCTAAAGAGCCGATGGAGGGCGAAAATGGTGCAGGTATCGGGGTTTTTAGGCTCGGTGATGCCCTTGGAATCGGTCTGGATGGAGAGCACGAGCTTCCGCAGCTCTTCGCGCGTCGCGAAGAACGGGATGGTGTTGCCATAGCTCTTTGACATCTTCCGCCCGTCGAGGCCGGGGATGACCGCTACGTTTTCGAGGATATGCGCGTCAGGGAGTTTGAAGGTGGGCCCGTAGATACGGTTGAACTTCTCGGCTGTGTCGCGCGCGTACTCGACGTGCTGCTTCTGGTCCTGCCCTACCGGTACGACGTCGGCGTCCTGCATAAGGATATCAGCCGCCATGAGCATCGGATAGTTGAAGAGGCCGACATTCACCTCCTTGCCTTTCATGTCGGCGTCCTTGAAGGCGTGGGCGCGGGAGAGATATGGCACGGTAGTGATGGTGTCGAAGATCCAGGCGAGTTCGGTCACCTCCGGGACGTCGGATTGGAGAAAGAGCACCACCTTCTTGGGGTCGACGCCTGCCGCGATGTAGTCGATGGCGAGTGAGAGTGAATTCTGTTTGAGCGTATCCGCATCCTGAATAGTGGTGAGGGCGTGATAGTTCGCCACGAAGACGAAGCATTCGTATTTCTCTTCGAGCTCGATGAACTGCCGTATGGCGCCGAAATAGTTCCCGACATGGATTTTCCCAGAAGGCTGGATGCCGGAGAGGAGGGTCTTTTTCATCATGGGATAATAGTACCGAATGACGGCCTCATTTCAAAGTATTTCCGTTTTAGGTTAGCGTTCCCGGAATACAAAGAGAAGAAGTGAGAGAAGGCTCGCAAAGACGAAGAGCGAGTGGCCGATGACGGTAAGCACGGCATTGTGTGAGGTGAAGACGAGAAGGCCGGCGACACCGAGCACGACGCCGTCGATCGAGAGGATGAGCATCTTGAGCTTTGCCGCAAAGCCGCGAACGATGCGTCCTGTCTGCTGGAAAAAATCAGCCCAGAAGAGGCCATAGAAGAGCGCCGTGAGCCCGATGAGCCAAGTGGCGATCGGCGTGGTGTTCCAAAAAATAGTTCCCCAGGCTCCGACTACTGGAAAGCGAAAATCGGTTATCTCGAGCCAGAGCGCAGTGACGCCGACCCCGATAACGATCGTGTTAATGACGAAGCTGTGCTTTTCCACGAACCCCCGGTTCAGCGATGTTTGCACTTTGAGCGCCGTGAGGAGAAGGGCATACAGGAAGAACGTGCCCACAATATAACCGCCACCGATCATTCTGAGGTCATGGATATTCATGAGCCCGGGGATCGAGAGCGCGAGCGAGTGGAGGCAGAGCAAAAGGAAGGTGAGGGAAAGATAAAAGATAGCCCGATTATGCGACTTCTGGTAGGAGATATAGGCAGAAAGAGCGACCAGGCCGCACAAAACGCCCCCGGTGAAATAGAGAAGCGGCGTCAGGGGGATGAGCGAGAGAAGGTTCATAGCGCTTTGGCAAAGCGGTCGGCTTGTTCCGCTTCTTTCACCTGCTCGTACTCATTCAGTTCGACGAAGAATGTCGAGCCCTTGCCTTCACCGGCAGAATGAGCCCAGATCTTTCCCTGATGAGCTTCGATCACCTCTTTCGCGAGATAGAGCCCGAGCCCTGAGCCGCCCGTATTTATTTTTGAAACTCCTTCGCCGCGACTGAACTTCTCAAAGAGACGATTCTCGAGCTCTTTGGGAATCCCCATCCCGTTATCGGTTATCGAAAGAGTTATCTTTCCACTTTCCTTTTGTTTATCGATAAAGATCTTAACGTCTCCTTTGGGCGCGTACTTTACGGAATTATCAATCAGGTTAGCTATCACCTGCCGCAATTTTTCAAAATCGGCGAGTACATAATACTCCTTCTCTCCATTATCACCGATCGCAATCGCTACTCCGGCACGCTCGATGTTCGGCTTAAGTTCGGCTACTGTGTCCACGGCAAGCTTCTTGAGGTCGACTTTGGTGAACTCGAATTTCATTCCGCCCTGCTCGATCTTCGTGACATTCAGGAAGTCCTCGACCACCTTGGCGAGATGAAGGCTCGACTCGAAGATGCGTCGCACCGCTTCTTTCGCCTTAACGTCGACGGGACCGAAAGAGCCCTCCACTACCATCGAGGCGTACCCCTTGATGGCGGTAAGTGGCCCGCGGAGCTGGTGCGAAGCGATGGAGACGAACTCGGATTTCTGCTGGTCGAGCACTTTGAGGCGCGCGTTCGCCTTTGAAAGATCTTCAGCGAGGCGCTCTATCTTTTCGCGCGTCTCGACTTCCTTGATCACGCTTCGCACTAAGAAAATGCCTGAGATGGTCGTGGCGAGCAAAAGGACGCCGTTCACGATTTGGTCTTGGAGCGTATCCGAAATGAGGGTGCGGATCAAAATAAAGAACCAGATCGAGAACGTAAGCACTTCGGCAGTGATGACTTTGACGTTGAAGAGGTGGTGTCGGAACACGGCATACCCGATCGAGAATACCATGATGAGCGTGAACACCGGCCCGAGCCAGATCTGGCGGTAATTACCCAGGAACGGGAGAAAGAGATTGAAGGTCATTCCAAGCAGATATGAGATCAGTGTTCCCCATACAATGAAGCGAAGCTGGATTTTTTCCAGGATATTCTTTGATTCCAGATATGATTTTCCGAGCTGGTAATAGGAAAGCGTCACGAAAAAGAGGAAGTAGAGGGCATAGACAAGGTAGAATCCCTGATTCAGCACGACTGCTTTGTGCCGCCCGTCCAGGCTGATTTCAGCGAGGATTATGTTCCGATTCGCGAGTGTCGCGAGGATAAGAAGGAGAAACGGAAGAAGATAGAGCGTGTGCTTCCATTTCCAGCGCTTGGTTGTCTCCGGAGGGAAGAAGAGAGAAAAGTAAAAAAAGAGAAGCGGGATTGCTGCTGCTGCAAGGTAGTAATTATTGGCGTAAAAAAGTCCGCGCGCAAGATCGCTCGAGGCGATGAAAAGCGCAAGATTGACCGACCAGAGCGCGACCGAGAGCGTGACAAGGGAGAAGAGGATATTAGTCTTGTTCTTCTCCCCTTCCAGCAAGAAATAGCTGAAGAGGGCGTTCAGTACTGCTATGGCGAAAAGTGATACTACTTCGTACGGCATTATTTTCTTGCTACCAACACGAAATGAATTCCCATGGGCTCTACCATCACGCGAAGATCGTCATCGCGGAACCCAGCGGCGCGCGCCAACTCATAAAAATCCTCCGGTTCGCGGTATACCATCCGCCAGCCCACGAAATTAGTGAGAAAGGGGCGTTCGAGGTTGTTCCGGATATTCGCGGTTATGAGCACGCCCCCGGGCGCGAGCTTCTCGCGGATGAGCGCGAGAAGCTCCTTTACTTTCTCGTCGCTGAAATAATCGAGGAGGCCCACCATTTCAACGATATCGGGCGCATCGGCATGATGGGGAAAGTTGCTCGCAGTGTCTTCGGCCCATGAAAAGGTGTAGTTCGAAGGAAGCGCGCTCTCCTTAGCAAACGCTTTGCTGTATTCAAGGGCCTTAGGGTTCTTGTCGAGAAAGAACACTGAGCATGGAAGGGTTTCTTGTTGAGTGAGCTTGAGGGAATCGACCACTGCGCGCGCCGACCCCGAGGCGATGCTGAGGATTTTCACCGATTTTCCGTCGCTGAAGCGCTTTCGAAGTTCAGCAGAGAGTTCGCGCGTGACGAGACGCAGGCGATTGCGGACCGCTTTGGGATTATTGGTGGTGAACCACAGATTAAAGAAAAACGCTTGAAGCCAGCCTTTTGTTTTGTGCGGCTCCCCGTCACGGTAAAGAATTTCTAGGGCTTCATGCGAAGTTGCCTTGTCGATGATGCCTCCTGCCGAACGATGCGTTTTTCGAGCGAGCCCACGGAGAGAGCCCGGGAGCAAGTTGAGTAGCGGGATAAGGAAAAAATTCAACAGACGGCGCGACCACGAGTTGGTCTCGTACTTGAGAGTAGTATCACGGTCAAAAAAAATCCGCGGATGATGCGCTTTCATCGTTAGATTAATTATACTACGTTCCTTTTATCCCTTGAGCTTCTTTACCTCCTCCATTGCTCTTTCGGCTGCACGCTTATAGTCTTCGACGGTAGGTTCGGAGATGCCGGGGAAAAGCTCGTCAGGCCATATCGGAGCTCCGAAGGTCACCGAAAAACGATACCAGCCAAGAATAAATTTTCCCCACGAAAAATTCTTCGTGCCGACAATGTAGGTGGGTACGATCGGCGCATTCGCGGCATGCGCGAGGTACGCGACGCCGCCGTGGGCGGGTTTGATTGAGCCGTCAGGCGAAATGCCGCCTTCAGGGAAAATAAGGAGCGATTTCCCTTCTTTCAGGATTTCAGCGTGGATGTTGAGCGATAAGCGATAGTCTTTGAGCCCCTCTCGCACGGGGTATGCTCCCCACAGCTTGAAAAAAGCGCCGCCGTACAAGAGCGCGACCATCCCCTTCTTTTCATAGAACTCCCTTTTCTTCGCAACATAGAACATGGGAATGAAGCGGGAGAGGAACGGAAATGACGCTGGTACCAAGATGACATCGATCTCACTCGCGTGGTTTCCAGCAAAGACGACCGGGCCCTTGATGTTACGCAAATGCTCCGCTCCTCGTACGCGAAAACGCGCGAAGAGCATGAGCATGAACTTGACCAGCGGCCAGATAAGATTCTGCAGATAATCGGGGGCGAACGTCCTGATCATAGCGATGCAGGAAGCGGCTCCTTAGGAGTTTCTTTGTTGGTTCGGAACGAGCGCTCGATAAGCACCCCGATGATCATGCCGGCGATGCTCGCAAGAAAGCCGATGATGATGGAAGGTACCACTGCTTCTTCGGCGCCGAAATGCTCGGCATATTGCCAGGCGAGCGCGCCGAGGAACATGGCGAGTACCGCGCCTAGATTATTCGCCTTCTTCCAGTAGAGCCCTGCTGCAAGCGGAACGAAGGCAGACACAAGGGTGATGGAGTAGGCGCTTCCCACTAGGTCGTAAATATTCCCCTGCTTGATGGCAAGCAGGATGGCCCCTGCGGCCACCGTGAGCACGGAGCCCTTGATGAGCTTGAGCAATCGCTCGTCAGAGAGGTTCGGGAAGAAGGGACGGACGATGTTCTCGGCGACAAGGGTTGCGGGCGCAAGGATGGCGGCGCTCGCCGTGGACATGATGGCCGAGAGAAGCGCGCCGTAAAAGAGCACTTGGATGAAGAGACCGGTGTGCTCGTTCACGAGCGTCGGGATAAGGAGCTGTGAATCCCCGTTTTCGATGAGCTCCGGATAGAGCATGCGCGCGGCGAGGCCTAGAAAGAGCGGAATGAGGACGACGGTAAAGTAAAGGACGCCGCCGAGGATCGACGCCCACATCGAGATGGAGGCCGATTTTGCCGACATGGCGCGCTGGTATACGTCCTGCTGTGGGATGGAGCCGAGGCCGATGGTCATGAGCGCGGCGAGCAGAGCAAGCCATTCTTTGGCGGTGTGTTCCTGCGGTGTGAGATTGAAGAATTCGGGCGGCGTGGCGGTGATGATAGCGGAGAGCCCGCCTACTTCCATGAGGACGCTTATGAATATCGCGACGAGCCCGATGACGATAATGATCGTTTGGACAAGGTCATGGATGGCAACCGACCACATGCCGCCGATGTACGTGTAGATGACCACAATACCCGCAGCAATGAGAATCCCCGTGGTGAGCGACATGCCGAAGACGAACTGCATGACGATGCCGAGCGCGACGAACTGCGCCGCGACCCAGCCGAAGTAAGTGACGGTGATGGCGATGGAGAGGAGCATGGCGACCGTTTTGTTATAACGGTCGCGAAAATAGTCGCCGATGGTGAGGTGCTTGAGCGCATAGAGCTTCCGCGCGAAGAAAAGGCCGATGAGGATAAGGCAGAGTCCCGCGCCGAAGGGGTCCTGCATCACCGCTAGGAATCCGCCTTCAGCCATCTCGGAAGATGCCCCAAGGATGCTCTCCGAACCGAGCCAGGTGGCGAAGACCGTGGCGAGCGCCATATAGAACGGCAGGTTCCTTCCGGCGAGCACATAGTCCGTCGAGGTCCGCACGAATCGCGCGGCATAGAAGCTGATGGGAATCATCGCCACCAGATAGAGAAGCACCGAGATGCCGAGTACGCTCATGGGTTAGATACCTTCCTCTCGTAATTTCTCGATAAGGTCGCGGACCTTCTTCGAGAGCCTGGTCGGGAGCGTCACTTCGACCTTGATAAGCAGGTCGCCGCGCATTCCTTTCCCCGTGGGGACGCCTTTTCCTTTGACGCGCAGCACTTCGTTCGGCGAAACGCCTTCCGGGATCTTTACGGCGATGTCGCCGTCGAGCGTCCGTACCGTATAGTCGCCGCCGAGAATGGCGTCAGAGAGCTTGACGTTCAGGTTCATAAGCAAGTTGTTGCCGTCGCGCTTGAAGAGAGGATCCGGAATGACGCCGATCTTTACATAGAGATCGCCTGAGGGCGCGCGCGGGACCGCCTCGCCCATCTCGGCAAGTCGGATGATCTCGCCGTTCTTGAGACCGGCAGGAACTTTGACGATGACCTCTTCTTGTCCGCGCAGCACGCCCTTTCCCCTGCAAGAGTCGCAGGCTTCGGCCGGAATGGTGCCACCCCCGTGGCAGGTGCCGCAGGCTCGGACGCTCGTGAAGGTGCCGAAGAACGACCGCCTCGTCTCGTGGATCTTGCCGTTCCCGTTGCAGGCGGTGCACTTTTTCTGGGCGGTGCCAGGCTTTCCGCCGTTCCCATTGCAGGCTTTGCAGACGCTCGTCTTGTTGATGAGAATCTTCCGTTCGGTGCCGAAGATCGATTCTTTGAACGAAATGGCGAGCTCGATCGACATATCTCTCCCGCGGCGCAGTCCTCCTTCTTCGCCCATTCCGCCGCCGAAGAATTCGCTGAAGATATCGTTGAGGTTTCCGAAATCGAAGTTTTGAAAACCGGAAGGGTCGAAGCCTTCTTGGCCGTTCCCGGTGAAGACGCGGCCGTACGAATCGTATTCGGCACGCTTTCGGTCGTCCGAGAGCACTTGGTAGGCTTCATTGATCTCCTTGAACCTTGCCTCATCGCCACCCTTCTTGTCAGGGTGATATTTGTGCGCAAGCTTATGAAAAGCTTTCTTTATCTCCTCTTTCGAAGCGCCTCGCTCAATACCCAACACTTTGTAGTAATCTTTGGCCATGTGCTTTTTTATATAGCGTCATTATATGAGTTTCGTACCAAAAGAAAAGGACCCTCACGGAGAGGGTCCTTTGATAACAACACAACGCAAGAGGAACGGCGGAAGTATGACAAGCGTACCAATTGCCGCGAAGGCAAGCGTCACGATCATCAGGAACCCGAGGTTCCGTACCGGTTCGAATGGCGAGGAAAGGAGCGGCGCAAAACAGCACATGTTGAGCGCCATGTCCTTCAGGATGATGCCTCCTTCCTCAGTGAGGCTCTTTGCCATCGCTTCTGCTTTTGCGACCCCTTCACCGATCAGTTTCTGAAAGGTGTTGGCGAAGTAAATAGCGAAGTCGATGGACGCATTGATGGCGATCGCACCGATCGGGGCCGTAGCCGCGTCGAGCGGAACGCCAAAGAGCATCATCACGGCCATGATGGCCGCCGAAGCGAACAGAAACGGTACCGAGAGGACGATGCCGCCCGCAAGCGGTGAAAGCGACGCGGCGACCGCCGCACGCTTCCGCCACCAGATCCAGAGCCCGATGAGCACTATGATGCTCACCTGGCTCGTGAGGGCGTTCAGCGGTTTCCCGAGCACGATATATTCATCGATGCTCGGATATAGCGCTGTTTTCCCGAAAAGCGAGACGCGGAGTTCCGGATAATCGGCGCGTTTCGCCGCTACCGCGCTCCGGAGCTCTTGCATCGTCAGGCTATTCTCTGCGGTGGAAGACACTGACAAGCGGTACCCTTCTCCGTTCTCAAGCGCTGCACGGACCTGCGGGTCGAATCCCTCGAGCTTCGCTAAAAGCAGCTTGAGTTCCCCTTCAGTTTCAGGGGCATTCTTCCGCAGTATCGATGTTGCAAGGTCGCCGAGGACGAGCGGCACGCCGAATACTTCCCGGACATGCGTTGCGTCTTTGAGGTTCCGTGCGAACTCGATGGTTTTTCGCAGCTGTTCGATGCGGCTTGTACCTTCCGCTCTTTCTACGAAGAGCTCGAGACTGTCGAAGCCCGGCTTTCCGTACCCCGCGAGAAACGTCGCAGCGCGGTCAACGAGCGTGCCTTTTACGTAATTCCCCGGTGTGCTCTTTACTGAGAGTGCGCCGAGCGCGAAAAGGCAACCCGCGACCACGATCGGCACAAAGAGGAGCAGCGAGGCGCTGAGACTGGAGGCTATGAAGGGCCGTCCTGTCCCGTCCGTCGCATACTCCGGCCGTACCGGTTTTGCAACGTACAGCACAGGTACTACGTGCGACGAAAGGAAGTAGAGGCTCGCCACCCCAAGCGCTGAGATTACTCCCAGTTCTCGGATAGCGAGCACTTCGAAGCTCCAGAGCGTCGCGAATCCCACTATGCTTACCACCGAAGTGACGGCAAGGAGGGGTCCTGTCGCTTGTCTCGCCTTCTCCCAGCTTCCCGTGGCGTTGTACGCCGCGAAGAGATGGAGCCCGAACGAAACACCTTGCACGATGCAGTTGGTGTACGCAAGGAGCACGTAGACGCGCTCTCTTATCGGAAACCCTGCCACATCGAGAAGCCCGATCATTCCGCGTGTCCACAGGATGCTTATGAGTACGAGGACGAGCGAACAGAACACGGCTTGAAGGGCGGAGCGGAGGAATACGTAGAAAAGCACGGTTGCAAGCGCGATGCCAATGGTGATCGTCTTAAGGACGTCGCTGTTTAAGGCACCGTCGATCAAGCCGCGACCCATCACCCACCCCGCGACCAAAATGCTCCGATCGGCAGGATAGAGGTCGCTTTTTACGAACCATTCCCATGCAGGGATCTCCCGTTCCTCTAGCACTTCGACGATGCTCCGAAAGAGCATCGTCTCGTCGGCGTTCACCGGCGGGTAGAGGATGAAGAGCGCATAGCCGCCGGTGACCGGTGCCATGATGTTCGCAGGATTCGTAAGGCCGTCATTCAGCAGTTTTCCGTACGCGCTCTCTGAGAGCGCTTCCCGCCAAATGTATCGATCGAACGAATCTATATTCCCCACGCGGCCGCTCGTTGCAGATACACGATACAAAACATTTTGCGTATCGGTACAGACTGCGACCATTCCTTTGCTCTCGTGTCGATGGCAAAGAGTATTTGCGGCGCTCAGTATCGCGATGCCGCTGAGCTTCGGCGACGAGCGCAGCTTCTCGTGAAAGCGATTGATAGCGGCGAGTTCGGCTGAAATTCCTTCAGCCGTATCCGCCACCGCAAGTTGCTTCACGAGATAGACAGGCTCTCCTCCGTTAAATACCGCGCGAACATGCCGATCTTCCTTGAGGAAGGGATCGTCTTCATTCTGCACGGCATTGTCGAGGATGCCGCCTTTCTTGACCCAGTGCACGTTGCTCCACAGAAGGAGCGCGGTGCCGGTCGCGAACAAAAGCGCGATAAACGCATTTTTGAAGCGAAGCATGACTCTCTCCTTGAGGGATGCGTTGGTTGACAAATAACTTACCAACGTCAATTATATCATATATTTTAAAATAAGTCAAATTAAAAACGGCCTAACAAGGCCGTTTTTAAGTTTATTTATGAAGTTTCTTATTCTTTTTTGTCGTCTTCTTTTTTCTCTTCTTGCGGGACGTCGCGAACGTTTCCATTTGGAGATCCACCTTGTTCCCCGTCCTTCATCATGGCTTCGCCGATTTTCTGCATCTCGCGTGAGAGTTCCTCAGCGGCGCTCTTGAGCGCTGCAGCGTCCGTGCCTTCTCTCGCTTTCTTCACCGTGTCGATCTTCTCCTGCACTGTTTTCTTCACGTTCTCAGGGACTTTGTCACCGGCGTCGCGGAGTGCCTTTTCGGCGGTATAGATGAGCATTTCAGATGCGTTCCGCTGGTCGATCAGCTCTTTCTTCTTCGCGTCTTCTTCGGCATGCGCTTCGGCGTCCTGCTGCATCTTTTTGATATCGGCGTCAGAGAGCCCGGAGCGCGCTTCGATGCGGATAGACTGCGTCTTTCCGCTCGCCTTGTCTTTCGCCGTCACGCCGAGAATGCCGTTCGCATCAACGTCAAAGGTGACTTCGATCTGCGGCAGGCCGCGGGGGGAAGGCGGAATGCCGTCGAGGATGAAGCGGCCGAGGGATTTGTTGTCCGCAGCCATAGGACGCTCGCCCTGGACGATATGGATCTCGACGGACGTCTGATTGTCGGCAGCGGTCGAGAAGGTCTGCGAGCGCGAAGTAGGGATAGTGGTGTTGCGTTCGATGAGCTTGGTTCCCACGCCGCCAAGCGTTTCGATGCCGAGAGAAAGCGGGATCACGTCGAGGAGGAGCACGTCCTTCACGTCGCCCTGGAGGACGCCAGCCTGCACGGCGGCGCCGAGCGCTACCACTTCATCGGGATTGATCGAGCGATTTGGCTCTTTGCCGAAGTATTGCTTCACCGATTCGACGATGAGCGGCATCCTGGTCTGTCCGCCGACCATGATGATCTCGTGGATCTCTTCTTTCTTGAACGGAGAGTTCTTGATGGCGCGATCGACGATTTCCATCGAACGGTCGACGTATTCGCGGGCGAGCGTCTCGAGCGTTGCCCGGGACATCTTCATGAGGAGGTGGACCGGCCCCTCGGCGCCTGAGGAGATGAAGGGGATGTTGATTTCCGATTCCATCGTAGTCGAGAGCTCATGTTTCGCCTTCTCAGCCGCTTCTTTGAGGCGCTGGATGGCGAGCGGGTCCTTAACCACGTCGATCCCCGACTGCTTTTTGAATTCGTCGGCGATCCAGCGGATGATTTTCTGGTCGATGTCTTCGCCGCCCATGTGCGAGTCGCCGTCGGTCGATTTCACCTCAATGACGTCGTCCCCTACTTCGAGCACCGAGACGTCGAAGGTGCCGCCGCCGAAGTCGTAGACCACGATTTTCTCGTTCTTTTTCTTATTGAAACCGTATGCGAGCGCGGCGGCGGTTGGTTCGTTGATGATGCGCTTTACGTCGAGTCCGGCGATCTGTCCGGCGTCTTTGGTCGCTTTGCGCTGGGCGTCGTTGAAATAGGCAGGCACGGTGATGACCGCTTCGGTGATTTTCTCGCCGAGCTTGGCTTCTGTATCCGCTTTTATCTTCTGCAACACCATGGCGGAGATCTCCTCAGGGCGATAGAACTTGTCGCCCATCTTCACCTTCACTCCGCCGTCGTCGCTCGCCTCGATGGTAAAAGGCACGGCTTTCCGGTCGCGTTCCACTTCTTCGTCCGCGAAGCGATGGCCCATGAGGCGTTTGATGCCGTAGATGGTGTTCTCAGGGTTCGTCACCGCCTGGCGCTTCGCGAGAAGCCCCACCAGCCGTTCGCCGTTCTTCGCCTGCGCGACGACCGAGGGCGTGATGCGCGCCCCTTCGATGTTCTCGATGATTCTCGGCTCACCGCCCTCAATGATAGCGATGGCCGAGTTCGTGGTGCCGAGGTCAATTCCGATGATCTTTGCCATATGCCTATGTGTGATTATTCGTTATTAAAAACGTATACCTTCACGCGCGCCGGGCGGATGACTTTGTCCTTCAGACGGAATCCTTGCTGCAGGACTTCTGCCACCTTGCCATCATCCGCTTCGTTGTCCGTATCGACGTTCGCTATGGCGGCGTGGAGTTTTGGATCGAACGGATCTAGCTCTTTCCCGATCGGTTCAAGACCGTGATGCCGCAAAACTTCCATTAGCTTCGCGTAGAGATGCTCGACGCCCATCCTCCAGTTCGGCGAGACCGATTCCCATACTTCCTTGTTCGAGAATGCGAGTTCAAATCCGTCGACGACCGGAAGGAGCTCGTCGATAAGCCGTCCGTTCGCATACTCGAAAAGGTCTTTTTTCGCCCGCTCCTCGTCGCGTTTCCAGTTGATGAGGTCAGCCTTGGAGCGCTGCCATCCGGCGAGGTACTCGTCGCGCTCCTTCTCGATGGTTCGGAGCTTCTCGCGGAGCTTCTTCGCCTTTGCTTCGAGGGTTTCAGCCGCACCTTCGTCGGACGTCGCCTCGAGCGTTATGCCGTCATCATAGGAGCCGTCACGCGGCTCGTCAAGATTTTTATCGTCTCGTTCGTCGTCCGCCATAGCGATTGTACGAAAACGTTACGTTCCTAATAAAGAAAACAGAGCGAAGGGGAGCGTGTTCGGTCTCCGTCGAAACTAGCGTTTACTCCACGTCGGCGCCTTACGAGCTTTCTTCAGACCGAACTTCTTGCGTTCCTTCTTGCGAGGGTCGCGTTTGAGGTAGCCGAGCTTCTTCAGGCGGCCGCGGAGCTCGCGGTCATAGGTAATGAGGGCGCGCGAGAGGCCGTGACGGAGCGCTTCGGCTTGCGAGTGGATGCCGCTGCCGTACACCTTCACCGAGACATGGAATTTCTGTTCGATGGCTGCGCCCTTGAACGCTTCGTCTACAATGGAACGGAGTTCCTCGGTCTTGAAATAGGTCGAAAGGGGCTTGTCGTTGATCACCGTCTCGGTCTTTGCCGCCGGCGTAATACGCACGCGGGCTACGGCGCTTTTGCGGCGCCCGACGGCTTCGATGTACTGTTGTTTGGTCTTTTCCATAGATTATTCGGTGATGATGAGATTCCGGAGGCGCTTGTCCTGAAGCTTGTTTTTCGGAAGCATGCCCTTCACCGCGTGATAGATAACCGCTTTCATTCCTTTTTTCTCGGCGACTTCTTCGAGCGAGCGTTCCTTGAGGCCGCCTGGGTAGCCGGAGAAGGTCTTGTAGCGTTTCACCTTAGCCTTTTTAGGGTGCACTTTGACCTTGCTTGCGTTCGTGATAGTGACCGTGAGCTCCTTTACGGCATTTCGCTTGAAATCGGGGGTCGTTTTTCCGAGAAGGCGGAGCGCAGCCTCGGTAGCTACCCTGCCGATAGCCTTGCCGTTCGCGTCGATTGTGTAGGTTTCCTTGGTCATAAGTTAAACGAATTCGATGACTGCCATTTTGCTTCCGTCGCTTTTGCGCCGCGGCAGCTTCACGATGCGCGTATAGCCGCCTTTCCTCCCTTCGTAGCGCGGTGCGATCTCAGCGATAAGCTTTTTTGCCATCGAACGCTCATTCGAAAGGGTCGCTGTAATGAGCTTTCGCGCGTGCGGCGTGCCGGTGCGCGCCTTGGTCACGAGGCCTTCGATCATAGGACGAAGCTCCTTGGCTTTCGCTTCGGTTGTAGTGATCCGCTCATGGAGGATGAGCGAGCGGGTGAGGCTCTTCATAAGAGCGCGGCGTGCATTCCGTTCCCTTCCGAATTTTCTGTTGGCGTTATGGTGGCGCATTGATTATTTAAGGGTCAGACCGTGATTTCCGAGTACGCGCTTGATTTCCTGGATACCTTTTTCGCCAAGACCGTCCATCTCTTCAAGGTCTTCTCGCTTCTTGCGCGCAAGACCGCCAAGGCTCCGTATGCCACCCTCGGTGAGGGCGTTCAGGGTCCTGGTGGAGAAGCCGAGCTCCTCGACTTTCATCTTGAGCACATCGTCCGTACCGTTCTCTTTGTCGCTACCCTCCTTCGCTGCCTCATCTGCCGGAGCTTCTGCGGCAATCTCAGGTTCCTTGAAGCCGATGATGGCCTTCAGTTGGTGGATCATCGTCTCGATGGAGCGTTCGAGCGCTTCGCGCGGCGTGATGGTGCCGTCTGTCTCGATGGCGATGCGGAGGCGGTTGTGGTCGGTCCGGTCGCCGACGCGCATGTTCTCGACTTCGTAGTTGACGCGACGGATAGGCGTATAGATGGCGTCGAGGGCGATCGTGCCGATGTCCACCTTATCTTTCTGATGGACTTCCTTCGGCACATAGCCAAGCCCGCGCTCAACGCGCATCTCGACATCGAGCGAGGTCTTACCGGTGAGCTCGCAGATGTACTGGTCCTTATTGAGCACTTCCACCTGGCCGGGCGCCTTGAGCGTGGCGGCGGTGACCACCTCGGGCCCTTTCACCTTAAGTGTGATCGTCTGGGCTTCGTCGCCGGAAATCTTAAAGCGGACCTTTTTGAGGTTGAGGAGCATTGTGACGATATCTTCTTTAATACCGTCCATCGTTGAAAACTCATGCGAAACACCATCGATCTTGATCGTAGTAATGGCTGCGCCGGGAAGCGACGAAAGAATGATGCGCCGGAGCGAGTTTCCGAGCGTATGTCCGTAGCCCGGATAGAGCCCGTCGATTTCGTAGACACCGCCCGTCCCGTCTTCTTTAACGACGCGCGGTTTCGACGGCAAAATTATATTGTGTTCGCTCATAATGGTATGTATATATTTGGTTATTAACGGCTATAAAATTCGAGCACCGAGTTGAGGCTAAGCGTCATCTCCCCCCCTTCCGGCTTCCCTTTAATGGAAGCGCGTCCCTTTTTCGGCTCGACGGCGAGCCATGACGGCGTTGGGTGCGCTTCAAGGCGCTCGGCGAGTTCCTTGAAAGGCCCAATTTTCTTGCTTCCTTCGCGGACCGCGACGACGTCGCCCACGCGGGCGCTGTAGGACGGTACCGTCACCTTGGTTCCGTTCACGGTGATGTGGCCGTGCGAAACGAGCTGGCGGGCAAATGCACGCGACGGCGCGAGGCCGAGGCGATAGACTACGTTGTCGAGGCGTCGCTCGAGGAGCTCATAGAGCTCGCCGGCCGGATTCGAACCTTTTTTGTCGCGAATCTTTTTCACGTAATTTGAAAACTGCTTCTCAGAGATGCCGTAGCTATGGCGGACCTTCTGCTTCTCGATCATCTGCAGGCCGTATTCGGAGCGGCTCGATTTATGCTTTCGCTCTGAATCAAGCTTACCGGGTGGATAAGGCTTCCTTCGGAACGCGCACTTAACGCGCCCGCACAGGGACTCTCCGAGACGACGACACTTTTTACAAGAAATACGCGACATGATGGTTAGATTCGGCGGGGCTTCTTAGCCTTAGGGCCGTTATGAGGAACCGGTGTCATATCCTTGATGGAAAGGATATCGATGCCGCGCGCGGCGAACGAGCGGATGGCCGACTCGCGGCCAGAACCCACGCCGATGACCACGACGTCAACCTCCTTGATGCCGATAAGTACCGCCTTCTCGCCTACGAGGTCGCCGATCTTCGAAGCCGCGAAGGGGGTGCCTTTCTTCGCACCCTTGAAGCCGAGGCTGCCGCTCGAAGACCAGAGGAGGACTGCTCCCTCGGAGTCCGTAAGGGAGACCTTGGTGTTGTTGTAGGTCGACTCGACATAGAGCCGGCCGCTCACTACTTTCTTTTTCGGGGTCTTCGAAAGGGACCGAGACTTGAGTCCTTGGTCGACCGCTCCTCCTTCTTTTTTTACAATGCGCTTTTTGCCCATATCAAATTAAAAGTGTTCGACGTCGTTTCGGAAAATAGCCTGCAAATGATAACCCGAAGCGAGACGTCTGTAAAGGTGTAGCAATTAGGTCTTTTCTACCTTACGGCGGCCGCTACCCATGGTCTTTCGCACATTGCCGCGGACGGTCCGGGAGTTGGTTTTAGTGCGCTGGCCTCGTACCGGGAGACGGCGCTGATGGCGGATGCCTCGATACGCCTTGATGTCCTTCAGGCGCTTGATGTTGGCCGCTACCTCGCGCTTGAGGTCGCCTTCGAGCCGGACGGCTTCGACGAGCTTCCTGATGCGGTTCTCCTCTTCGGCGGAGAGTTCTTTGGCCTTCTTGTTTGCTTCGACGGAGGCTTCGCGAAGGATGTCCTTCGCGCGGGCGCGCCCGATGCCATAAAAAACAGTGAGCCCGATCTCGAGCCGCTTTTCCTCTGGTACGGTGATGCCTAGAATTCTCATAGGTTTCGTTATCCTTGTTTCTGCTTATGCCGCGGATTGTCGCAAATGATGCGTACTGCCCCGCCCCGGCGCGTGACCTTGCATTTGACGCACATCTTCTTTACCGAGCTTTTTACGCGCATGGGAAATAATAAATGAAAAAGAGGGATTCGCTCCCGCAATTTTGGTGGCCACAGTATACCTCAGTCAGAGCCGCTTTACAATACGAGCTTTCCCTCCATAGGGATCGAGCTTCAAAAGGACCTTGTCGCCCACCAGCACCTTGATGCGGTGGAGGCGCATTTTGCCCGAAAGGTAGGCGATGAGCTCGCCCTCCCCCATCTTCACTTTGAAAAGGGTGGAGGGTAGCGCTTCGGTCACCATGCCTTCGGCAAGCTCCTCTTTGCTCTCTGCTCCTTCAGTCATTCTGTGCAGTTGGATAATAACAGGGTTCTTTTTAAGAGTCAAACGTAGCCTATACTACTGCCCCCTTGTTATCGCGATATCGTCGGCGTTTTCGGGGAGCGTTTGCGCCCAGAACGGCGAGATTGTGAGTTCTGCCCTGTCGATAGCGCGATATTTCGCGAGCACAGACTCAAAGTTCTTTTTCGGCTTTCCCCGTAAATCATCCTTCAGTGCGGCTTCATCGAAATCCCAGACGATCGTCACGGGGCCGCTTAGGGTGAGTGAAATCGTGCCAAGATTCTCGACATCGAGCCTCATCTTATCCTTCACGGTCACCGTGAGGTCGTCGAGCGAAGAGCTTTCGACTGGCGAGCCATCGAAGTCGCGTATTTCTGTTTGTGCCAAGTACTTAGCGAGGCTTCCACGGTTTAGTATCACAGCACGAAGCGTACCTTCCATCGTAATCGTGACTTCCTTCGATTCGGTGCCGGTCACTTTGAGGTCACCGAAATCAAGGAAGATACCATCGCGATAGAGCACGAAGTCGGCAGGCACGTTTTCTTTCGCATTCTTGATAAGTCGTTCCGTAAGGTCTGCGGTGAGTGTCGCCCTCGCGTTCGCTTCGTCCTTTTCAGATACGGCGAAGGTCGTGCCGATCATGCCGCCCTGCATGGCCGTTTTTGACCGTCCATAGAATTTTGAGTATCGCGCGCCTCCTTTAAAGCCAGGGAGCGTAAAGTCGGTCTTTCCGATGTTGTATTCTTCGCCCGGTTCATCGGCATAAACGACCACTTCGACGCTTCCCGGAATTTGTTTTCCGCCTGAAACCGTCATGCCGGGGACGACGATAGGCGCATCAATACGGAATATCTTGCCATCCGGGGTCTCGAAACGGGTGTTTTTGATGAGACGCTGGGGGTTGCCATCGTACTCGTTATAAACCACGATCGTGCCGGAAGCTTTTTTTCTCACCTCTTTGGTTCCAGTGGCAGTCGCCTTGAGCGAAGCGCTGTCCTTGAGCTCGAGCGTTTCGAAATGGAGCGGGGTCGAACCTTCTTTGCTTGCCGCGACCGTGCGCTCAACGCTGATCTCGCGCTCTTTAGGATATACCTCAACTTCAGCGCCCACGAAAAAGATAGAGAGCGAAAACAGGAGTACGATGAACGCGATGCCCGCGAGCGCATAGAGGGCAAACCGACGGCGCGGCGTTCCCGAACGCTCGCGTTCATAGCGTTCGTGTACCGGTGGGCGAGGCGGAAGTGGGCGCTTGCCGCCGCTGTGCAAAGAAGCGCTCGGCAGCTTGCGCTTCTTGCGTTCTATGATGATGTCCTGAATCGATGATTTCGCCATTCGTTATACGGATGCGTTCGATGCGAGATAGATGGATTCGAGCGCGATGAACCTGTCACGTTCTATTGTAGCATCGAACGATAAGTGCCTGTGCAATAATGACCCACCAATCGTTGTAACCGCGAACTTTCCCGCGGAGAGTGCGTATTGACCGTATTCTTCCTTCTCAATCGCGTCAATGAACCACTTCACGATCTCCCCGTCCGCGAAAAGAAAGACCGAATCTGGAACGAGCAGCGTGTTAAGTTCGTCGAGGCATTCGTTGAATGCAAGGAGCCACTCCTTTCGGACTTCGAGCAGTCCTGCTTCTATTTCTTTTCTCACGGCGTTCTCGAGCCTCCCTTCGAAGAGGAGCTTTAAGAGCGAGCGCGTTTCCTCGGCATCTTTCTTGAGGACGGCACTGCCTCGTCGAAGCACGAAATTCTTTCCGAGGGGAAACGAAACGGTGCCGGTGAGAACACCCTCGCGCATAAGGGAAACTTCAGTCACCTCGCCGCCGATATCGATAAGCAGCGCATCTTGCGTATCGTGAAATAAATCGCGCAATACGGCGAAGAACGGCAGAAGGAACGAATGGAATGTGATCGGCAACCCGGGAAGGGGCCGTCTGATCGCTTCAATGATATCAGTGATGGTCTGATGCGGCGCAAGTCCGAGCATAAGGGAGAGTTCCACTTCCTTCGCCTTCTTGCCCAGAGGATTTGCGGTCGGGTAACCGTTGAGACGCACGTCAATCACCTTATTCTCTATCAAATATGCATGTCCCTTGAGCCGGCGGTATCGTTCTAGTTCCTCCGCAGCGAAGCGCTCGAGTTCACCCTCGACGATGCTGTTCATAAGCTTCTGATCGAAGACGAACTCCTTTCCTTTGAGGGAGTGGTGTATCGCGCGCACTTCCGAGCTGTACCATGGCGCAGAAAGGAAGCAATACGCCTTTGCTGGACGCCCTGAAGCGCCCTTGAGAACTCCCTGAATCGAGTTTTCAAGTGCCTTGAGGGTGAGCCTGAGGAAGCGGTCAAAGCGCAAATGCGGCTGGAATTGCACTGGCGTTCGCGTGCTACGGATGACGTACGGAAGAGCGCCTTTCTTTAAAAGGACAAGGGCTGCGCCGACCGAGGCGCTCCCCACGTCGATAACCAGTACAAGATCTTTTTTCTCCCCAAAAAATAGGGCCATGCGAGATACGAAAAGTATATCACCTACTCAAGGATGGCCTTGATGCGTCGTATGCCTGCCGAGACCGCTTCCTCTTTCTGGATCTTGAAATTTCCAAGCTCGCTGGTGTTGGTGACGTGCGGCCCGCCGCAAAATTCGAGACTGAAGCTCCCTATTGTGTAGACACGGACCTTATCGCCGTATTTCTCTTCAAAGAGGCCGATGGCACCGCGCTCTTTTGCCGCTTCCAAAGAAAGGTCTTCATAGGAAACCGGGAGCGCCTCCTTTATCTTGGTATTCACGAGCGCTTCCACTTCCCTTTTCTCACCGTCAGTCATTTTGCGGTCGAATGAAAAGTCGAAACGGAGACGCTCCGGTGTGATGTTCGATCCTTTCTGAAGCACCTGCTCGCCGAGCACGGTGCGGAGCGCCTGGTGCAGGAGGTGGGTCGCGGTATGGTATTTCACCGACTGCGGAGAATGGTCCATAAGTCCGCCTTTGAACTTCTGCTCGGCGCCCGCGCGAGAGAGTTCCTGGTGCTTTTTCATCTCATCGGCGAATTGACCATCGTCCACCGCAATGCCTTTTTCTTTTGCCAGCTCTTTCGTCATCTCGAATGGAAAACCGAACGTTGAAAAGAGGACGAAGGCTTCCTTTCCTGAAATTCCTTCTGCGGAGATCTTCTCGAACTCACGCATCCCTTGAACGAGCGTCTTCCTGAACTTGCTCTCCTCTTCTTCGATCTCTTTTTTGATTCGATCTGCAGCCGCCCCGATTGTCAGGTAGGCTTCTTTGTATTTTTCAATGACTGCCTGAGCTATCCAGAAGAGACTTCCTGGTTTCATTTGAAGCACATCCGCATAACGGACCGCGCGGCGGAGCAAGCGCCTTAAGATATAACCGCGATCGGTATTCGAAGGCACGACGCCGTCTGTGATCATGAAGACCGACGTGCGGACATGGTCGGCGACGATACGACGGGCTTTGTGGTCAGTCGAAGAAGTGAACTCGTCGATTTTGCCCATTATCGGCGAAAAAAGGTCAGTATCAAAAATATTATTCTTACCTTGTAAAAGCATAGCGACACGCTCAAGACCGGCTCCAGTATCCACATTTTGTTGCGCAAGCTTTCCAACTACTTTTCCATCTTTCTTCTGGAATTCCATAAAAACGTCGTTCCAAAATTCAACAATGCGCTGTTCATCTGTGGCTTTCAGGAATTCTTCTTTAGAAAGTACCCCGAGGCCCTTCTCAGTAAGGTCATAAAACATCTCAGTATCTGGCCCACTAGGACCGTTGTCGCCAGGACTCCACCAGTTGTCTTTTGCGCCAAGAAAATAAATTCTTTCTTTCGGAATACCGAGCGATTCCCAAACTGCCGCAGATTCTGTATCGCGCGGAGCGTTCTCGTCACCTTCAAAGCAGGTAATATAGAGCCGATTTTTATCAAGCCCAAACCCTTCTTCTTTCGAAGTAATAAGCTCATAACTCCATGTAATCGCTTCTTTCTTGAAGTACGAACCGAGCGACCAGTTGCCGAGCATTTCGAAGAAAGTGTCGTGGGTATTGTCGCCCACCTCTTCGATATCCTGGGTACGGACGCATTTCTGGACATTCACCAGCTTGTCGCCCTTTGGGTGCTTCTCGCCCATGAGGTACGGGATGAGCGGCTGCATGCCGGCCGTAGTAAAAAGCACGGTCGGATCGTGTTCGGGCACGAGCGAAGCCGAAGGGACTATCGCATGCCCCCGTTTTTCGAAGAATTTCAAAAACCTCTGTCTGATCTCACTCGATTGCATATAGCGCTTCCTTAATTAAGCGTAATCAGTATAGCGCCAAGGGCCATAAGGACGCCACCGGCGAGCATTTTCCATCCCGCCGCTTCGCCAAGGAAAAGCGCCGCGAGTATCACTACAAAGACAATTGAGAGTTTGTCGATTGCGGCGACTGAGGAGGCGTTACCATGCTTGAGCGCAAAAAAGTATGCAAGCCACGAGAGCGCCCCGGCTATGCCAGAGAGGGCAATAAGGAGCCATTCCTTTCCTGAGAACGCCGAGAACGAAAAATCTTTGAACTTACCGATCGCAAGCGAAAGGACGAGCAGGAATCCCGCCATAATGATCGCCCGAACGGTGGTGGCGAGCGTCGAATCTACCGATTGAAGCCCAAGCTTCGCGAGAATTGCCACGAGCCCGGCAAAGAAGGCGGCAAGGAAGGCGTAGGCGATCCACATGCTATTTTTCCCACCAGCGCTTTACCAGCGTTTCGGCATACCAGAGGACGGTGAACGTGAAAAGTGTGAAGAGCGACACCACGACCGCGAGTTCAAAAAGGCCGAATCCCGCCGCCATACCGATGCCTGCGGCGACCCAGAGCGCGCTTGCAGTCGTCAGTCCCTGGAGATGCGAATCCTTGAAGATGATGAGTCCGGCACCTAAGAATCCGACGCCGACGACGATTTGCGAAGCCACACGGAGCGGATCTCCGTCGGTGTTCACAAGCTCAGAGATGATCACAAAGAGCGCAGAGCCCATCGATACAAGACCGTAGGTGCGCATTCCCGCGGTTTTGTGTGCGAGCACCCGCTCGAGGCCGATGAGCGTGCCGAGACCGAGGGCGACAAGAAGCCGCGTTGAGAGCTCTATCATGCCGCTTGAGAGGAATGTTTCCATGGATTATTTAAAGTTAACTATCTTTAAAGTATAGCAGAGAGCTACTCGATGATGCCGCCGCCGAGGCACAGCGTTCCGTCATAAAGCACAATGGATTGCCCCGTTGTCACCGTGTAATCATCGCGCTCAGGCCGTATCGAGAACGCTCTTTTGTTGGCTTCCGTCACGACGACGGGCGTAAGCTTGCCGCGGTACCGGAATCTGCCGAAATAGCGTTTCTTTTCAGGCGGAACTCCTAAGGTAAAATTCGCGTTCCGTCCAGAGATTGTCGTGCGCGACGCGCTGTGCGAGGCGGGGTCTCCCGAGACGATAAGCTCGTTTTTCTTCATGTTTTTTCCGACGACATACCGCCGCCGCTCATCGCTCCCCTTCTTGGTTATTTCGAAACCATGGCGCTCTCCGATTGTATAGAGCGCGGCACCCTGATGCCAACCTACGATGTTTCCATCCATGTCGCGCACTTTTCCTTTCTTTGGCCGGATGTAGTGCGCAAGAAACTCCTTCATATCTATCTTGCCAATGAAGCAGAGCCCCTGACTGTCTTTCTTCTCGGCGGTCGGAAGGCCGAATTCCTTGGCAAGGCGCCGCACCTCGCCTTTCTGCATGCCACCGACAGGAAAGAGGGTTCGTGCGAGCTCCTGTTGCCCGAGATTCCAAAGAAAATAGCTTTGATCCTTCTCTTTATCCGTCGACTGGTGAAGCTCGAAGCGGCCGGATTTTGCATTGAAAACGTTTCGAGCATAATGTCCGGTCGCCACATAGTCGGCGCCTTGCTTCGTTGCATACGCAAGGAAAGCGCCGAACTTGACTTCTTTGTTGCACATCGCATCAGGGTTCGGTGTCGCGCCGCGCGCATACTCCCGGAGCATATAATCGACGACCCCTTCCTTATATTCTTTCTCGAGGTCGAGCGTGACGAACGGAATGTCGATGAGGGCGGCGACCCGCATGGCATCGAGGCGGTCTTCCCGAGAGGCGCAGGCGATGAAGGGCGGCTGCCAGACCTTGATGAAGACACCCGTCACTTCAAAGCCGGCACGTTTCAAAAGCGCCGCTGAAACAGAGGAATCAACCCCCCCCGACATGCCGACAAATACTTTCTTTCGTAAGTCGCCGACATGCCCCGCAGGAAGCCTCTGCTTCCCTACTGGGGTCATGCCCACATATACCTTTTTACCGTTCGCCCTTTGCATAGGACGCCACTTTAGCACGCCTTACGTATTCGATGGAATAGCAAAAAGTTCCGCGGTCGTGGGCGGAAGCGCTGCCGCAGCCCCCTTCAGCCCGAGCAGGCGCTTATAGAGCTCGAACGTCGCGCGTGCGTCAGAAAGAGCGGTATGGGCATTCTTGTTGTCGATGCCGAAGTGCTCGCAGAGCGCTTGCAGGGAAAATTTCTGGACCTTTGGGTTGTCATAAAGAAGCGCAAAAGCGAGCGAGATGGTGTCGATCTTGTGATAATGCATTGTGTTCCGTATCCCCTCGTCTTCGAAGGCTTTACGCAGGAACGCGTCGTCGAACGCGACGTTGTGACCGACCATGATGGCGTCCCTCGCCTTCTCAATGAGGATGAGGAGCGCATCTTTGATCGGTATGGCCGATTTCCATTCGAGCGCATTATAACCGTTTACTTTGAGCGCGCCGCGGTCTGCGGTCTCGATGCGCATCGGTTTCACCTTGATTTCAAACTCTTCGACGACCTCCACCTCAGGGCCCTTGTCCGCCCGTTCGACTTGGCGGACTATCACGCAGCCGATTTGGATGATTTCATGCCGTTCGATTCCGAAACCGGTCGTCTCAGTATCAATGAAGGCAAGATTATTCTTTCGCATAGGATTACCTTACTACAACTAATACGCGCCATCAATTGACATGGATAGCTTTCTGCTTCAAATGCGCTTCGTAGGTTGAGGAATAGTAGACGTTTCCTCTCCGATCGGAAAGATAATAAAGGTATTCCGATGCGGTGGGTTGCATGGCCGCACGGAGCGCACCTTCCCCTGGGTTGCCGATTGGGCCTGCGGGAAGCCCTCGTCTGGTATAGGTGTTGTACGGCGAGTCGGTGCGCAAGTCAGCGGTGGTGAGCTCATATGTATTTTTGTCGATCACATAGGCAAAGGCGGCGTCTACCTGAAGGGCCATGCCGATATCGAGGCGCTTCCACAAGATGCCTGAGATGAGTTTCCTGTCCTCTTCGCGACGCGCCTCTTTCTCAAGCAGCGAGGCCATGATGACAACGTCGCGCGTGCTCCTTCTTGAGCGCTTGAGGTCTTCATACATATTTGCTAATTTCTCCCGAAAATTCTCTTCCATCGCGAGCACCACTTCTTCGGCGGTGACTCCCGGAAAGAAAAGGTACGTATCAGGGAAAAGGTATCCTTCTTTCGGTTCCGCTAGTGCCAGGAAAGCCGCTGTATCGAAGCCGGGAAAGGCGTTTGAGGCTATCCTTGCAATGTCGCGCACCGTGGCGCCTTCAGGGACCGTGAGTTTAGCCGGAGCGAGCCCGAACTTTCCCTCCATGAGACGGAATGCGACGCCCGGCCCGCTTAAGGGCTCGCTGAATACATAGTCCCCCGCTTTGAGCGACCTACTCCCGCCAGCAAGAAACACCGTGAGCTTGAACATGAGTGGCGACCGTATAAGATGTTTCGTCCACAATCCTTCTGATATTTCTCCAAGTGAAGCGCCTTTTTCGATCCTTACCTTGCTGCCGATCGGGAAATCAGCTGGTGCCTTAAGATACAGCTGATAGGCGAAGACGAACGCGACGGTTGCGCATAGAAAGATAATGAATACGCGCCGCGAAAGGAGAAGCAGAGCGCGGAAACGCAGGAAATAGTCGCCGACAAACGTAAGGAATCGTCCCATAGTGCCGCATTAGATGGGAAGATTGACCGGCGGTTCGGCCTTCTTCGACTCGATTCTTCCGAAGGACGGCGTCTGCGAGACGCGGCCAGGGAAGTGATAGAGCGTCGCGAGCTCTTCGGTGGTGAGAACGAACGGGTCCCGACGGTATGAGCCGTAAAAATAGCCGCGGCTTCGGTAAAGATCGAAAAGCTTGAGCTTCATCTGCTCGGTCGTCTTCAGTCCGAAATTTACGTATGGTATGAAGCCGTCGAATCCGACATACTCCTCCCAAGGAAAGTTCACTGCGGTGGCCCGGGCAGGCCTAAATCCATTTAGGGTATTAGAGTTGTATTGTTTCAAAATATTAACGAGAGCGGGAATGTTAGGCCCGTTGAATGCTTGTTTTTCAGCAATGTAGATAGCTCGAATCCCTATATCAAATGCGACCTTTTCCGAATGACGTTCGATAGCAGCAATGACGTCGCGTTCACCCTTGGTAAGCTTCGTGTCCTGGAATCCTTCTTCAACCTTGCCGCCGGCTTTTTTAAGTGCTTCTTCCTTAAACTTTTTTATTTCTTCTTGGGCTTCTTTTACCCACGTTTTCGCATCTTTGACTGACGCGCGAGCGAGTATCTGGATCCACATCTGCTCTCCCTTCTGCATCGAACCCATGAGTTCGATCATGGAGGTTATTGGATCGATCTTCTCCTCTTCTTTAACATTCTTGTCGACACCATAGTCGACGTAGGTTTTTATCGGATAGGGATCAGGTTTAGTGAGAACGAATTCCGTACCCCACATGCTCCATCGCCCGTCGTTTGCATAAGCAACACGCTCGACATAATCTGGCACCTCCTTGATTTCTGCCTCCGGGTATTGAGCGTACACATATGATTCTACTAAATTCTTGAATTGAATCGGGCTCCGTATAAGGAAATGCACGGCTCCTTCAATGGAAACAATTTCAAGGGAAAAGTATTGCCGGAGACGGCCAAGCCAGTATCGATCGTACCAGGTGGAAGTTCCTCCGGTTTGATGGAGCGCGGTCAGCACCAGCTCCATCGCGAGCGGGCTGCGCCGGATTTCGCGAGGAAGCTGGATGTCGAGCAGCACCCACTTTATATTACGAAGGAACTCAGTATTGATGTAGTAAAGCCAGATATGCCACGCAGCGATGCCGAGAACGACCGGCATGACGAGCCACGCGCTCTTATATGCGAGAGAGAAAACACCAGTAAAGGAGGCGAAGAAAAGACCTACAAAATCCATGTATAGGAGAATTGTAGCGCAAAAAAACAAAACGCGCCCCTACGTCCAAGGGCGCATGTTGTGTTCAGTCGGTTATTTGGCTGACGTATAGAGTCCTTGCTTGTTTTTCTTGAAATACTTGCTGTTCTGGAGATTGACTGAAATGGTGTTTTCCTTCACATAGCGTTTTTCGAGGACCTTCTTAATCACGTCCTCCTTCGACAGCGGACCTTCCTTCTTAAGGACGTCGCGGATGACGTCGCGCACTACCCCTTGGCTGTAGCCCCAATCGCGGAGCGCGTAGATGCCACGGCCGACGAGCACGAAACGAGGGTCTTTGATGAGCTCGTTGTGAGTCGTGGCCACATGAGCGTTCTTGCCGAAAATCTTCGAGATCTCGCCAGCCACTTCCTTGAAGTGGAGCGGCTTCTTGTGCCGGCGCAGTACGAGGTACGCGTAATCCTTGATGCCGCGGGTGCGGACGCCCGCAGAATGGGATTTGCCCCATTCACCGAGCGGGTTCTTGCCGATCTTTTTCGACATGGAGAGCCAGCGCTTGAGTATTTCTTCGTTCTTGTAGTGGCCGGCCACGTCTTTAAGCTGAGCGAGGAACGTATTGATGACGTCGTCCTCCGACCACAGCTCCTCTTCGCTCATGGACTCATAGAGTTTCTGGAGCGAATCATGGACGCGGTCCGACGTTTCTTTGTCGATGGTCCATCGGTGATAAAAATGCTCGTCTTCTTTGTGCTTTACGAAGTCATCATGGAGCACGAGGAAGAAATGGATGTGGTTCTTGGTCGATTCGTCCTTGCCAAGATGCTGCAGGAGGTCGCTTTCCGCGAGCACGCCGCCGAGTTTACGAACCGCTTCTTTGAGCTCAGCGAACGACGCTTCCTCCTCTTTATAGGCAGGAGACTTCTTGATCGCCTGCATGGCGAAATTTTCGATCTGGCGTACCCGTTCGCGAGTGATGCCATAGGTTTCGCCGATCGCTTCGAGGGTCTTGCGTTCCGCGTCGTCGCCGAGACCGAAGCGGCTCTGGAGCACATCACGAGCCCGCTCAGGGAGCGGGCTAGTAAGTCGTTTGGTTACTTGGCGGGGCTTGAAGGAAAGAGTGATAGTGACCATAGATTTCCTGATCTGTCTATATACCGTAGCATCTATATAGGGTTTTTGTCAAATAGGCCTCGTTACGCCACGATATTAAGCAGCCTCCCTGCGACATAAATCGTCTTTTTGACCGGCTTATCGCCGACATGGAGCTTCACTGCGCGCTCGCCTAGAGCGAGTGCGATCGCTTCCGCTTCCGAGATCCCTGCCGGAACGATGAGCTGCGCCCTTACTTTGCCGTTCACCTGTACCGCAATAGTGACCGTCGTTTCGAGAAGCTTCGATTCGTCGTAGCGCGGCCACGCCTCCGCCGCAATGAGCCCGCTATGCCCGAGGGAAGCCCACAGCTCTTCGGCGATATGCGGCGCGAAAGGAGCAAGCATGAGCAGGAAGAGCTCGAAGTGCCTTTTGGAAACGCTTTTGCCCTTCTCGAACTCGTTCATAAGGATCATGAGCTCCGAGACTGCGGTATTAAAACGCATCATCTCGATGTCATCGCCTACCTTTTTGAGCGCACGGTGTACGCGGCCCTCAATAGCTGCATTTTCTCCATCGGTCACCGTTGCGGCGAGTTTCCATACCCGCTCAAGGAACCGTCGCGGTCCGACGATGCTCTCCTCGCTCCAGGCGACCGCCTGATCGAAAGGCCCCATGAACATCTCATAGAGCCGGAGCGTGTCCGCGCCGTACATCGCGACTATCTGATCGGGACTCACTACGTTCCCTTTTGATTTGGACATCTTCTCCCCTCCCTTCGCCAGAATGAGCCCGTGCGAAGTGCGTTTTGCGTAAGGTTCAGGGGTGGGAACGACCCCGATGTCGTAGAGGAATTTGTGCCAGAAGCGCGAATAAAGGAGATGGAGCGTCGTGTGCTCCATGCCGCCGTTGTACCAATCAACCGGCGTCCAATATTCAAGGTTCTCCTTTGAGGCGAACATCTTGTCGTTGTGGGCATCGGCATAGCGGAGAAAATACCATGAGGAACCCGCCCATTGCGGCATGGTATCGGTCTCGCGCCGGGCGAAACCGCCGCACATCGGACACGTCGTGTTCACCCACGTTTCCACTTTCGCGAGGGGCGATTCGCCCGTGTCGGTCGGTGTGTACGCGCCCACTTCAGGGAGCGTGAGCGGCAGCGCGTCCTCGGGAAGTGCGACCCAGCCGTCCTTCTCGCACCAGACGAGCGGAATGGGCTCGCCCCAATAGCGCTGACGAGAGAACACCCAGTCCCGCAGCTTGAACTTCTTCGTCCACGTACCGCCGACTGCTTCGGTAATCCTGGCTTTTGCTTCCGCGGAAGGAAGGCCCGTGAACTTGCCGGAGTTCGTGAGCACGCCTTCACCGGTATAAGGTTTTTCCTGAACGAATTTCCTGAAGATGTAGCGGTGGAGCGGGTCTTCAATCTCCTGTTCGGCTTTCTCCGGCGTCACCCACTCGACCTTGAAATTATTCTGCTCCGAAGCGTCGTGCGCCACTGCCGTCATTTCGTCGCTTATGAGCTCGAAATTGAGGCCTATAGCGTCGATCTCTCGGGCTTTTTTCTTGGCGTGGGCGTAATAGTGATGATGAACAGCTTCGGAAACGCCGAGAAGTTTGACGTTCCGGTATCCCGTCTCCTCGCCAATCTCGCGTACGGCCGCGATTTCGGGCGTTTCGCCTGCTTCGAGCCCTCCGCCAATGAGGAGGCGACCGCCGAGCGCTTTTCCCCAATCGAGGGTGAGGATTTCGCCTTTCGAGTTCCGGACAAGCGCCACAATACTGCGGCGCTTTTCCTCGTTTTCCCTAGGCGTACCGGTCACCGGCTCGATGACGGTCATTACCGGGATATTAAATTTCTTTGCGAATTCAAAATCACGTTCGTCATGCGCTGGGACCGCCATGATAGCACCCGTTCCGTACTCGGCGAGCACATAATCGGCGACATACATTGGAATTGCTTCGCTGTTCGCGGGATTTATCGCCACGACGCCCTTCAGTTCGACGCCTGTTTTTTCCCTGCCTTCCGCCGTGCGCTCGATCTCAGGGCGTTTTTTAGCTGCTGCTACGTACTCGCGCACTTCGTTTTTATTCTCGAGCACATGGTGCCTTTCATCCGTCGCGAGCTTAACCCAAAGATGCTCCGGGGAAAGCACTAGGTACGTTGCGCCGAACAAAGTGTCAGGCCGAGTGGTATACACCGAAATAGCGGCTTTTTCCCCTTGCGGTCCCCGGTGTTCGTTTGCCTTTTCGTCGTAAGTAAATTTAAGAAGGAAGGAAATCTCGGCGCCCTCGCTCCGTCCTATCCAGTTTTTCTGCTGGAGCTTGATGCGCTCCTGATAATCTACGGCGTCGAGATCGTCATGGAGCCGGTCAGCGTATTTGGTGATGGCGAGCATCCACTGCTCCTTCTCGCGCTTCTCCGTCTCGCCGCCGCATCGCTCGCAAGCGCCGTCGACGACTTCTTCGTTCGCAAGGCCGATCTTGCAGGAAAGGCACCAGTTGATCTCGGTCTTCTTTTTATAGGCGAGCCCGTGCTTGAAGAACTGGAGGAATATCCATTGCGTCCATTTGTAATACGAAGGATCCGTGGTGTTCACTTCGCGGGACCAGTCGAAGGAGAGGCCGAGCGACTTCAGCTGGCGCCGGAAATTGTCGGTGTTCTGCTTGGTGACCACCGCAGGCGGCGTCTTCGTCTTGATGGCGAAATTCTCCGTAGGAAGTCCGAATGCGTCCCATCCTATCGGATAGAGGACGTTCTTGCCCTCCATGCGCCGCTTTCGCGCGAGTATATCGAGCGCAGTGTAGCTTCGCACGTGGCCGTTGTGGAGCCCCTCGCCGGACGGATAAGGAAACTCGATGAGAAGGTAGTATTTCTGCTTCTTCGACGCATTGTCCGCCTCGAAACAGCGCTCTTTCTCCCAGCGCTCCTGCCACTTCTTTTCTATCCGTTTGTGGTCATACGGCTCCATAGTAAAGATGTGACTCATTGTAGCAAGAAAAACGGCCTCTGTAAGGCCGTTTTTCTTCAATAACTCTTTAGTAGACGGGTTTCTCTGGATGAGGAGGGAAGAGGTCGGGATCGATCGTGCGCTCGAAACATCCCTTTCCTTCTCCGTGCTTGAAATAGGGCGCGTCATCGAAACCGCCTCCCCTGGGGTATGGAGATGACATGCCGATCCCGTCATACGCTCCCCTTCCCTTGAGGTCCCGTGATGGCTGGGCAAAGGTAGCGCACAGCTCGAACGTTAGGTTTTTCCCCGGCACGATGCGGTACTCATACGGAATCCCTGTCTCTGGATCTTTCGGGATGATGATTCCCTGCAAGGCATCTTCAAGTTCGCTCAAAGCCAGGGGAAGCTTTTCTTTTTGCTGCCAATGGTTGGCCACCTGCCACTGGAGTTGCTGGAGGTCGCTCACACGCCGCGCGTCGAAGCGGTAGTCGCGCTGAGTGGTGGGCGAACCCATGATGAAGAAACTGCCCACGATCGAAATGAGCACGAATGCGCCGGAGAGCATCATAAACAGGCGCGGTCGTATGTCGCGACGGATATCGAGGATGTAATACCAGAACACGCCGCCCGCAACCGCGAGCACTGCGAGCACCTTCAGAATGAACCGAGTGGTGATCTCCCCGCCGAGGAATGTGTTGATGAGTACGATGAGGTCGATGATGACGCCTACTCCGGCAATGAAGAGCGTGAAAAAGATGAGCCAGCGGCGCACGGCAAAGACGCGCTTCTCCGGGTACGTCGTGTAGTCACGATCGAGATACCAGGTGATGAGGAGGTATATAGGGAAAAGGATGACGAGCGAAGCCACTGCGAAGCGCATGCTCCCGGAATACGGGTCGGCGTAATAGGCGAGCGCGTCAGGGAACTGGTAATTGATGATATCGAAAAGGAGCGTGAGAAGGCTTCCGACGCTCACATAGAGCGCCGCGATCATACCGAGCACCAGGAAGAAATCGAGTGGTGTTGTTCTTTTTTCCATATGGTTATTTGTTGCTATGTATAACGATTATATCACGCGATTCTTTCTTACTTTGTCATTTATATCTTAAATTCAATGACGTCTCCGTCGTTGACCACATACTCCTTTCCTTCCGTCCGGACGAGGCCTTTCGACCGTGCCTCCGCGTATGAGCCGGCGTCGAGTAGGTCCTTCCAAAACACGACTTCGGCGCGAATGAACTTGTCCTTGAAGTCGGTATGGATAGCGGTGCCGGCGAGCGGTGCGGTCCAGCCTTTGGTGATGGTCCAGGCCCTTGTTTCCGCTTCGCCGGTGGTGAAATAGGTGATGAGTCCGAGGAGCTCGTAGCTTCCTTTGATGAGCGCATCGATGCCGTCGTCTTTGCCGCCGAGCTCTTTTCTGAAGGTTTCTTTTTCCTCTCCCGCGAAGTCTTTGAGTTCGCTTTCTATCTTCGCGTCGATGACCACATAATGGGCTTTCTCTGCTCTTAAAAACTCAATGAGCTTCGCGTAGCGTTCGTCGCCCATTTCGTCGAGATTCATGCCGCCTGCTTTCTTGTTGAGCCCATAGATGATCGGTTTCTGGGAGAGTAGATTGAGTTGTTTCAGGAACTTCTCTTCTTCCTCGCTCCACGGGCGCGACGAGAGCAGTTTCCCCGCCTCAAGGAGCAAGAGGGCTTCCTTGAGTGTCGCCTCTTCTTTGAGCGCCTCTTTATCGCCCTTTTTGACGTCTTTTCCGAGATTCGCAAGGCGCTTCGTCACGGTCTCAAAGTCGGCAAGGATGAGCTCGAGGTTGATGACGGAAATATCCTGGAGGGGATTTACTTTGCCGTCGACGTGGATGACGCCAGGATCCTCGAAGATGCGCACGACCTCCAGGATAGCGTCGGTCTCACGGATATTGGAAAGAAATTGGTTGCCGAGCCCCTCGCCTTTTGAGGCGCCGGCGACAAGCCCGGCTATGTCAACGAACTCGATGATGGCAGGGATCGTCTTTTTCGATTTCGAGAATTCGGAAAGCTTGCCTAGCCGCTCATCCGGCACGGCCACAATGCCGACCGACGGATCGATGGTACAGAACGGATAGTTCTCCGCCGGCACCGACTTGTTCGTGAGTGCGTTGAAGAGCGTGGACTTGCCCACGTTCGGAAGACCGACGATGCCGATCGAGAGTGACATGGGTTAATGAGGGCTTATAATACCATCTCCATTTCTGGAATAATACTGCCGCTTTTGAACCTAAACCGCTCTTCTGTAAATCTTCGTCCTGTATCGATAAATCCTAATTTTTTATAAAAATTAATTGCCTTGAGGTTATATGTCGCCACGCTTACTGTCGTTTTTTGACTGGGAGTTGAATATTTTCTTAAACTTTCCCATAGCTTAGTTCCTATTCCTTGCCCATGATACTCCGGAAGGACATATATCGACTGTAATTCGTTTTTCTCTTCATGTCGAACAATGCGAGCCACTCCTACCAACCTACTCCCGTCTTTAGCAAAAATAAGCGTTTCGTTATTATCCTGATTAACGATTCTTTGTTCCGCTTTCTTAAGCCGCTCTTCTGTAAATGCCTCTTTCCAACTTTCTACGATGTCTTCTCGGGTAATCCCAGCCCCCCGATTAGGATACGTTTCGAGCCATGCTTTGTAATAGACCTCCTGCATGGCGCGTGCGTCCGAAGGATCAGACGCTACGCTAATAACAATACTCATCAAGAATCATGAGATTTTTTTAAACCGCGACACTTTTACTCCCTCCTGCTCGACCTCTTCGAGAAAATTCGAGAGCGAACGTATCCAGATCAGGCCTTCGCCATACAATGCCTTGTAGACGACCGCTGGTTCTTCGTTCTCTTCTAAGAGACCCACCGCAACGATCACATAAGGCTGGTCAGGCATTCGATAATGAACGTATCGATCCCCAGGAGTAAGCGCGCTGGCGCGTTCGATCCGATCTTTTAATTCATTTTCAGAAAGATGCCCCATACTACTCTGCCGCCGTTCCCATGGCGTAGATTTTTTTAGCCCATTTTTCTTTCCATTCCGCAGAAGCGCCTTTCAAGGGACCGATTTTAGTGACCTTAGTTTTGACACCTGAAAATCCTAGTATGGCGCTCCTGATTTCGTTGGAATTATCGCCAAAGAGAATGCGGGAGAGCATCGGTGGCGAATCCATGTTGATGATGACCCGTCCGGTGCGGCCGGCGAGCAGTTTTTCCCATCCCATCCGATCCTTGTAGAAGCGGAACGCGAATCCTGGAATGAAAAAGCGATCGAACAATCCTTTGAGCATCGCCGGCATCGTTCCCCACCAGTTCGGGTAGACGATGACGATATGATCCGCCCAACGGAAATCGTCCTGGAGCTTTACCAGGTCCGGCTCAAGCTGCTGGATCACCTTATAACCCTGATGGAGGATGGGGTCGAAGTTGAGCTCCCCGATGTTGGCGCGCCGCACTTCGTGGCCTGCCTCGCGAGCCCCGGCCTCATAGGCGTCAGAAAAAACCCCCGAAGTAGTTGCTTTGTCAGTATGCCCGAGGAGCACCAGGATCTTCCGTTTGGTCATTTGAGAATATTGTAGCAGGCGAAACGGCCTATTCCTCGCAGGTAGTCCCCAACCCGCCGACGCATTCTTCGGTGGGCGGCGTGCCGCGTTCAGGGCACGTTTCCGAGTAGATGCAGGCGGTATCCGTCACCGAAGTAAGCTCGGTTGCTACGCGCTCCGCCGACGGCGTGCCGTAGGTAAGGAGAATGCGGTCAAGGTCCTTCACTTCGTAGTCCGCCATATTCTTGACCTCGATGCCGTTCACATAGAGCGCAAGGTCCTTTCCTTGCCCCTCACAATACTGCTCGCCCGTATCAAGACGAAGACATCCGCTGGTGAGAACGATGCCAAACGTGTTCAAAAAATAACGGAGCGTGATGCCTTCCTTGTGGATATGGATCGTAGAGCTGTTCTTATCATGAAAGTGGGTATGCGCATCAAGCTCAGCTTCCTTCGTCGACTGGTACTTGTCGCTTGAAAAATCGAGCGCCTTGCCGTTCACATACGCCTTGAAGTCAGCGTGAATGTGGTATGTCTTGCTTGCTCCACCAGCCACACTGCCTTTTTCGATGGCATCCTCGATCATCCTCTTGAGCTCTTGATAATCGCGCGGGTTCGTTACTTTTTCCCCGTTCACGAAAAGGCTCGGTGTGCCGCTTACGCCGACTTTAGCGCCGCCTTCATAATGGTTTCTTATCTTTTCTTCAATTTCTTTCGAATCAAGGTCTGTGGCGAAGCGCGTAGCGTCGAGCGCGAGCGAGGCGGCATAGCCCTTGACCAAATCCTTTGCATTCGTGGCGTTCGACCATTCGGTCTGCTTCTCGAAGAGGAGATCATGCATCTCCCAGAACTTGCCTTGCTTACCGGCAGCTTCGCAGGCCTTGGAGGCAAGGAGCGCGTTCGGATGGATCTGTACGAGCGGGAAATGGCGATACGCGAAGAGGAGCGAATCCTTGAAGTCTTCTTGCGCCTGTCGGAAGAGTGGCTCGTAAGCGCCGCACGCCGGACACTGGAAATCGCCGTACTCGATAATAGTCACTTTGGGGCTCGAAGCGCCGCGCGTCCAATCTTCCGCCGTGATAGCCACCTTTGCTCCGCCGCCGTTGTTTCCGTTCTGTGCGGCAAAGAAAAGTCCTCCGAATGCGATGATAATGAGCCCTAAGGCGATAAGTGTGCTTTTATTCATAGTCATAAAGTATACACTGGAGATAAATTGCAATCAAAATGCCGCCCATAGGCGGCATTTTGATATGGGTATTACTGTACTGGACGCAATTTTGTAGCTTCCTCGATTTCCTCTATGAGCGCCCTGAGTTCGCTATGCTCTTCCTTTAAACTAGCCCCGGCCTTTTCCGCTTTACCTGCAAGTATGCCGAGTTCAGCCTGAATGAGCTTGAGCTGACGGACCCGCTCGCTCTGCTGACCCTGTGCGGCTTCGGGATCATTGAGCGCCTCAATAAGTTCGTCAATTTTTGGCCTTCTTTCTTGCACTTCGCGCAAAATATCCTCGGGATTCAACTCTAGTTCCGCAGTTTCAAAACTCTCTGTAAAATCTAAACTCGAAGGATCTTTTGGTGCTTCTAAGCTCATGGATTATTAATTTATTACTATACGTAGTTGCGGGATTCTACTTCTGATAAATTTATAGCTTATATAAGAATTATAAAGTAAAATAACAGTAATTGCCATGCGAAGAAAAAAGGGGCGTTTCCTAAAAATACTACTCGGTCTCCTGGCTGTTGCCCCTTTTGCGCTCGGTGCTTCGCTCTTCTTTACCGAGGCGCCTTCCGGCCCACTCGTCACTACTGTAGATATCGAGCGCAAGATGATCCTTGACGAAACGGCTGCTGATACGGCGGTATCGGCCGCTTCACCATCCCCTGCGCGCACTGCGCTCGAGAACCTGAAAGAGTTCGCTTCCGCCCTCCCCGCTCTTGCCAATCCTTCGGTTGAATACGTTCGCATCTCGCCAGGCATGCGAAAAGAAGAAGTGCTCTCCCTTCTGGGAAAGAAACTCAAATGGACGGATGTTCAAAAAGAGGAATTTCTTTCGACAGCGGTCGGAAGTACCGACATCACCGAGGGGGTGTTCTATCCCGGTGTGTACCTTCTCCCCCGCGGCGCTGATGGCGAATCCGTTGGGGAGTTCGTTGCCGAGCGATTTGAAGAGAAGGTCGCTGCACGCTACGCATCGTCGACCAAGAAAGCCGTAAGCCTCGAAACCGCGCTCAAGATTGCCTCGATCATCGAACGCGAGGCGGGAAGGCGCGATATGCACCTCGTCTCCGGCGTGATCTGGAACCGGCTCTTTAGGGAGATGTCGCTCGATATGGATGCCACGCTCCAGTATGTCAAAGGCAACGAAAAGATCGGCTGGTGGCCGAAGGTACTCCCCCAGGATAAGTTCATAAAATCACCCTTCAATACTTATTTGTACGAAGGCCTGCCGCCTGCCCCTATTTCGAACCCGAGCATCGCCTCAGTAGAAGCCGCCTTGAACCCAAAAAAAACTGAATATCTCTACTATCTCCATGATCGTTATGGGAATTTCCGCGGAGCTAAAACCTACAAAGAGCACTTGAAGAATATCGAACGGTATCTAAAATAAATATGGTAGGATAGTTGCCGAAGGGTTTTGCCCGCCTATATGAGAGTACATATAGGCCCAGCGCCGAAACGAAATGAAATATTGGATATTTCTTCGTATTCGGAAAAAATTTCTTGAAAACAAGCTTTCAAAAATTTTTTCCTCACACGAGGATATTTCGTTTCGTGGAAGACTAAGGGCCTATAGTAAAGTGGTATTACGCAGCATTCGCATTGCTGAGGCGCGAGTTCGATTCTCGCTAGGTCCACCATTCTATTTCGGAATTACAATTTTTGCCGACTTGTCTGATTTTTTGATCGTCACCACATTTCCAGATTCAAGTATTACACTTGTTTCCTGGTTGTCCGCATAAAGGATTGCTGGGCCTCTAGTGATTTCCATTTCAATAATGGAATCTTCTTTAAGAATCATATGATCGGATTGCTCGATCGAATTATTGAACGCGAGCCCTATCCCTACCTCGAAAAAACTATCCGTGATGCTTCTGAAATAGCCAGTCGCGCCGAACGAGGGTGTTGCGACGACGATGCCGTCGCCGATCACCTCATGACCAAGATCCTTTCCATTCACTCGAATGCGGTACCGAATAGCATGGCGTGGATCGCTGTTGTGAATAATAATATCGTTCATACCGATCAATGTTATCCCTTTGACGAGAGCTTCAAGCTTGATCAGCTCCTCGATCGTATAGCTTTCTTCCTTTGCTTTTTTGAGAACTTCTTCATTGGTAAACGCTGAACACTTCTTGCAGATAAGACTATCCTTCAGGATTATTTTCGGGATTCCAGAATACTCTGCTTCCGCATGCATCAGCGTACCGTCACCACCGAAGCTCACTACGAAGTCCGGCTGTTCTCCCGAAATCGAAAACCCCGCCGATATGACGGAGCTTTCGATTTTTTCTTTATTTCTGCCAACAATAGCGACGTTCATATCGGGCTGCCGGGAATCGAACCCGGACCTCACACTCCCGAAGCGTGTATACTACCACTATACTACAGCCCGAAAAATACCTTTCCAGTAAAGCAAATTTCGCCCTAAAGCGAAAGTTTCTTGAGCGCTTTTACCTCTGATTCAGTGAGGCGTCGCGCCTCTCCTACCGTTAATCCCTTTTTCGTAAGCCCGCCGATGCGGGTGCGTTCGAGCCGCGCGACGGTAAGCCGGAGCGCATCGCACATGCGGCGTATCTGATGCTTCCTTCCTTCGCGGATGACGAGCGAGAACTCATGCGCCCCGAGCTGCTTCGTCTTCGCCGGAAGCGTCATGCCGTCAGAGAGCCTGATGCCGTTCGCCATGCGCTCAAGCAACGGCGGCGTCACTGCTTCGCGCACCGTCACGCGGTATTCTTTTTCCACCAGGTGCGCCTCGCCAGTGAGCTGTTTCGCTATCACGCCGTCGTTCGTGAGGATGAGCAATCCCTCGCTTTCCTTATCGAGACGACCCGCCACATGCAGATGCGCGTACTGCGGGAAAAGATCGAGCACCGTTTCCCCTTCTTTGGAATCACGCGAGCTTACGATGCCACGCGGCTTGTAGAGAAGCACCGTTTCAAACGACGCGCCTTCCGCCACGGTCACTTTGTCATTCCCGGGATCTATCGATTGGCCGATAGAGGCTTTTTCGCCGTTCACCAAGATCTTGCCCGCGCGAATGAACTCCTCAGCCTTGCGGCGAGAAAGAATTCCCTGTTCGGAGAGATATTTTTGAATGCGTATCATCGGTCGGGATTAATGAGCGTGAACGGGAGCGGAGCGTCGAGCGAAGTACGGAACCCCGCGGCGCTTTTCTGTCCGCCGCCGCCGTAGCGTTTGGCGATAACCGACACATCGATCGAGCCGTCGCTGCGAAGCCCGAACCGGCGAGTTCCCTCTTTTTCGTACCACATGAGCGAAAACGGCCCTTTTTTCAAAGCGAGCTCGTTGCCTAAATCGGAAAAGAAGAATCCCGGAGCGTTCAGGGTATAAATTTCATAGCCTTCGAAATTTGCCAGGGAAGCATCTTCAGAAAGCTCCTTCCGGAGATGAGTAAGGTACTCGAGATACGCCTCGCCTTTTTTCACATATTCCGATAAACGCTCCGGGATTTCGAAGTCAGCGAGTAAGCGATCCCAAAGCTCGAACTCAAGCGGAAGGGTGTTCATGTACGCCCGCAGCTCTGCCTGATGCGGCAAGACGTATTTCCAAAGGTCGGTATCCTGCACATACTGCATGAAAAGTGGGAGCGGAACCTCGGCATGAAAATAGTTCCATGCTATGCCGGCGCCGGAGCGCTCGGGATCGTATACATGTTCCTTGACCGCAGTGATGGATTCTTTTGCGGAGACATGGTGGTCCAATATCACGAACTTTTTCGCTTTTTTTTCAAAATCCAAGAGAACCTCTTTCGGGTAGCTGGTGAAGTCGATGAGATAGACCTCTTTCCCTTCGAGCCCTTCCGGGAACGGTTCGCCGCGCTTGGCCGGTATGTAGCTCGCATCGGCGCCGAACTTTTTCCATGCCGCAAAGGCGCCGCCGAAGCCATCTGGGCATTTGTCGTGATACAAAATGACTTTCTCGGGCGACATGGTGGACGATGGAGGATTCGAACCTCCGACCCCAGCAATGTGAATGCTGTACTCTAACCAGCTGAGCTAATCGTCCTTGGTGGACCATACCGGAATCGAACCGGTCGCCTCATCCATGCCATGGATGCGCTCTACCAAATGAGCTAATGGCCCCTCACATGAGAGAATTTTTGAGGCGTTTTTTGAGATGAGTAGTGCTTCCCGAAAAACGTTTCAACATATCTTCTCTGTGTCGTGCATCAGCTCGTGATTTATAGGCTTCGTAGTAAACGAGCTGAAAAGGAGCTTTGTTTTTTGTTGAAACGTTTTTCTTTTCATTATGTTCAACAAAACGCCTTTTCAAATCATCACTATATCCAACATACAAACTATCATCTTTATCACTTTTTAACACATACACATAAAACATATCATGGTGAGGGGCTAATGGCCCGTAACGGGAATACTGTACCTATTTTTTGGCGTTTTTGCCATACCGGTCCTTGTCCCGCCCGGTCATTTTCGAGAAGCTTTTTCTGATCGCGCGATCGAGATCAAGGTCATTCGAATTCGCGTAGCAGATGAGCGTATACATGACGTCGCCCATCTCCTCTTCAATATCCTGGTCTTTCTCTATCTCTTTTTTCTTTTTGTCGCCGTGGAGGTGGTTTACGAGCCGCGCGAACTCGCCCACCTCTTCCATGAGCCGCCCGAGGATAGAGAGCGGCGACCAGTATTTCCAGTCGTTTTCTTTATAGAAAGCGTCCAGTTCCTTTTGATATTTTTCCATTATTATCGGGCTGCCGAGAATCGAACTCGGGGCTCATCCACCCCATGGACGTATATTACCACTATACTACAGCCCGTTTTTTGATTGGATCATAGTAGCATAGCGCTCCTTAAAAACGGAAAAACCGCCGTCTCGGCGGTCCGCCGATTTTCTTTTTATTTTTATTACTGTTCCAGCCGCACGCTGGTACCGAGCGAATTGGTGCGATATACGTAGGTTTGCCCGCCTGATTCCATAGTGACGCGGTAACCTTCAACGAGCGCCTGTGTACAGATTTCACCCTGTCGGTCGAGCCCAAGGCATCCGTTCGGCCAGGTAGATGCTTCGACATCGGTTATCGTAACGTTCCCGATCGTTGTTCCGAGCCTTGACGCGAGCACCGCTCTCGCTGAAAGCGCCGCCCCTGACGAAAGGAGTGTGTTGTCGCCTGCTCCGGTATCGGGCGTATCGTCATAATCCCCAGCGCCAGGAGTGCCCGTTTTGATCGTCGACGTCGGGCTCGGTGAGCCGTTTCCGTCAATAATATCGGCATTGTCCCTGTTCGCGAACCACAAAAGGCCGAGCACCACGAGCACAAGGACGACGAGCGTGATGACAGCGTTTCTATTGTTTTCCATATTCCAAAAAGACGTTATTTATAAGCCTAACTTACTGGACTTCTGCTTGGGCACCGAGTGGACCCGACCGGATTCGAACCGGTGACCTCCTCATTGCAAATGAGGCGCTCTACCAACTAAGCTACGGGCCCAAAGCTCAAATACTATATCATTTCCGCTGCATCGCAAGTGTGATGAGATGGTCGACGAACTCAGGCAGGTTCGAACCGACCGCATGAAGCGCCTTAGGGAAAAGCGACGCCTCGCAAAGGCCGGGCAAGTTGTTGATCTCCAGAATATAAATATGACCGCGTGGTGTGACGATGAAATCCGAGCGCGAGTAGTCGTTCAACCCGAGCGCTTCATGAGCCTCCATAGCATGACGCTCCAGCTCCTCTTTTTCCTTAGGACTGAAGCTTCCCGGTACAGCCTCGTCGGCATGACCGCTATATTTCGAAACATAGTCGAAGAAATCATTCCCTTTTGCCCTAATCTCGACCGGCATCAGCGGATAGAGTTTCTTGTTGCGGAAATCACGGATTACGCCGACAGTCGCTTCCTTGCCGCGGATATACTGCTCCGCCACGATGTCACCGCCGTAGCTGAAAAGCTGCGAGAGCGCGTGGACGAGCTCTCCCCAATTCTTCGCTACATAGGTGTTGATGGACGATCCGCCGCGCGCCGGCTTCAGGACCCATGGCGAAGGAATGTTTCTGAAAATCTTGTGCGCGAGCTCTTGTATCTTCTCGGGAATTTCCCCGACGATGGTCGAATCGCGATAATCCTCGATGGTCATGCCGGGCGGGACCCTGATGCCAGCACGCCGAAACGCCTCTTTGGCGAGCGGCTTATTCATGGCAAGAGCGCTTGGCAAGGTATTCGACCCGGTATAGGGAATATCGTGTGTCTCGAAGAGACGGGAAGCTTTGCCGTCCTCTCCGAATTCGCCATGGAGCGCGTTGAACACGACATCCACGTTCGCGCGCATCTGGCGGATGTTCTTAGGCACACCTTCGACGTGCCACTCCCCGTCTTTTGAAAGCAGAATATCGATGCCGACGTATTTATCCTTAGGAAGCGCCGCGAGCACGCTCGCTCCCGTCTTGATGGAGACCTCGAACTCATCGCTCACGCCTCCTCGTACTACCCCAACGCGTATCATGATGCGTTTATTATACCACTACCTCATGGTAATGACGTTGAAAAACAAGCGTCTTTTTATATTAGAGCGGCGGGATCCCCGCCTTTGACAATCAATTCCTAAAAGGAGGGTGTGTATGCGTACCACGTTGGTGTCGTTGGTTCTCGCCGCTATCGGAATCTTTCTATTGAGCGGCTGCGAAAGGAATATCATCACGGGTGCCGTCACGCCCACATCTGCAGTAACTCCGGACGAGCGAACGCTGTCGAGGCTCCAAGGAGTGGAGACTGCGAAGGCGCTCATCAGCCAAAAAAGCGGCCAGTTCAAGTGCTCGCCCCAGGAGACGAGCGTGCATACCACCGACGCGTTCAAGGTCGCAAAGTCGAAGGACGACTTTTTTGCGGGCTATAAGGAAGAATGCGAGCGGATGGTTGCGAGCAAAACTGAACGTGACATGGTGACGGAGCTCTATAAGACCGTTCGAACCGACCAAGATCGCATTGCGAAGCTCGAAGGTCAGACAACGATCGTTGTTGCCCAGAGAAGTCCGAAAGCGGCCGCAGCGGCCGGCAGCACAGCGCCCAAAAAGACCGTACGGGAAAAAACGCCCATCACCTACGAAGGCCCGATCTGTCCCTGCCGCTAGCTCGCGACACCCCTTAAATCTCCCGCTCCGGCGGGGGATTTTTTATTATTGAAATAAAATGCAGGTGTTTACCAATCGAGCGTTCCTCCAGTCTTGTACTCAATGACACGCGTTTCGAAGAAGTTTTTTTCCTTGTTGAGATCGACTGCTTCCGACATCCACGGGAAAGGATTGGGGGTGTTGTACTGACTCGCAAGTCCGATGCGGTTGAGGCGCCGGTCGGCGATATGCTCGATGTATTTCTTGAAGCCGTCGGCGTTCATGCCGAAGATGCCTTTCGGAAAGACTTCTTGTGCGAAGGTATATTCGAGAACGACCGCTTGCTTCACTAAATCAATGATGCGCGCCTGGAACTGGGGGGTCCACAGCTCCGGCTGTTCTTCTTTGATCGTATTGATCATCGAGATGCCGAAATTGAGGTGCATGGACTCGTCGCGCATGATGTATTGGATCTGTTCGGCGCTTCCGGTCATCTTGTTTTGGCGCTGGAAACCAAACACTACCGCGAACGAGCTGTAGAAAAAGATGCCCTCCATGATGAGGGAAAAGACGATCAGGTTCTCGAGGAACTTCTGGTCGGCTTCGAACGTCCCGGTCTTGAAATTCGGATTGAAAATGCCTTCGTTGAAAGAGAGGATGAACTGGTCCTTGTTGTAGATCGCTTCTACCTCGCGGTACATATTGAAGATCTCGCCCTCGTCGAGCGCGAGCGATTCAACGATGTACTGGTAGGCGTGCGTATGGATCGCCTCCTCATATGCCTGCCTGAGAAGATAGAGACGTACTTCGGGTGATGTGATGTGCTTGTAGAACGCGAGTGCTACGTTATTCGCAGCGATCGAGTCCGCCGTAGTGAAGAAGCCGAGCACGGTCTTCAGCGCCTTTCGCTCGTCGTCGGTGAGCACGTTCGGGGCACGCCACTGCTCCACGTCACGCTGCATGCCGATCTCGGTGGGAAGCCAATGGTTCGCGTTCGCCGCGTTGTAAGCGTCCCAAGCAAAGACATGCTTCATCGGATAGAGCTGAATAACATCAGCATCGGCACCGTTGATGATGCGACGCTGATTGATATCAACTTTCTGAGTTGTCTTTCGGATGGACATCGTGCGGTGTAGCTAGTGTAGCCCCTACTGACAGGACTCGCAATCGGGATCTTCAATCTTGCAGAGCTTAGGTTCTGTTTGGCCGGCTGCCGGAGCGGCTGCGACGACCTTCTTCGGCTCAACTGCCACCCTTGCCTCTTCCATAACCGGCAATTTGACGGCGACGGGCGACGGTATAGGCGAAGCTTCTTGCTTCCTGGTATGCGTGCTCCCGTATTCCGCTGTGCTTACGGTCGATTTTTCCACTTGGGAGGCGCCCATGGTGCGCAGATAGTAGGTGGTCTTGAGTCCCATCTTCCAGGCGTAGTCATATACATCGGAGATCTCCTTTCCCGATGAGCCCGCATAGTAGATGTTCAGGGATTGGCTCTGATCGATCCATTTACCGCGATAGGCCGCCGCTTTGATAAGCCACTCGGGCCGGATCTCGAAGACTTCCTTGTACTTCTCCTTGAACTCCTGCGGGATCTCGGGGATATTCTTGATGCTGCCGTCGTTGAACTTGATCTTCCCCAGCATCTCGAAGTTCCAAAGATTGAGCTTTTTCAGGTCCTCGACGAGATACGGGTTGATGACCGTGAAATCGCCCGCCTGGTTCGATTTGACGTAGATGTTCTTATAAATTGGCTCGATGGTGGGAATGGAACCGGAAATGTTCGAAATAGTGGCGGTCGGAGCGAGCGCCATGGTGTTCGAGTTTCGCATGCCATACTTCTTCACGGCTTCGCGCACCGGCGTCCAGTCGAGGGCTCCCGAGCATTCCACGTCGATCTTCTCGCCGCGCTCCTCTTCAAGGAGTGCGAGCGTATCCACTGGGAAGATGCCACGGTCCCACTTCGAGCCCTTGTAGGTCTCGTAGGCACCGCGCTCCTTCGCAAGCTCAGCCGAAGCAAGGATGGCGTGATACGCTACCACCTCCATCGACTTGTCGGCAAAATCAACGGCACGCTCGCTGTCGAAATTGATATCGAGCTGATAGAGCGCGTCGTGGAAGCCCATGAGGCCGAGCCCGACCGGACGGTGCTTCATATTGGAGCGCTTCGAATCCTCGGTTGGATAGAAATTGACGTCGATGACGTTGTCGAGCATACGCATGCCGACCCGGACCGTTTCGGCGACCATCTTCTCATCAAACTTTCCGTCCTTCACGTGCTTCGCGAAGTTGACGGAACCGAGATTGCAGACTGCGGTTTCTTTTTCGTTTGTATTGAGCGTGATCTCGGTGCAAAGGTTCGAGTTATGCACCACGCCGGCGTGATCCTGCGGAGAACGGATATTCGAGGGGTCTTTCCAGGTGATCCACGGATGACCAGTCTCGAAAAGCATGTTAACCATCTTCTTCCAGAGGTCGCGTGCTTTCATGATTTTAAAGAGCGCGATCTTCCCTTCTTGCGCGAGCTTCTCGTATTCTGCATAGCGCTTCTCGAACTTTTTCCCATAGAGGTCGTGGAGGTCCGGGGTCTCGTCAGGAGAGAAAAGCGTCCAGTCCTTGTCCTCGCGCACACGCTTCATGAAAAGATCGGGAATCCAGTTCGCAGTGTTCATGTCGTGCGTACGTCGGCGCTCATCGCCAGTGTTCTTCCTGAGCTCGAGGAAATCCTCGATATCAAGATGCCAGGTCTCGAGATAGACGCAGGTCGCGCCGCGGCGCTTTCCCGAGCGGTTTATGGCGACCGTCACGTCATTCGCGATCTTGAGATACGGAATGACGCCCTGCGACGGTACGCCGATCTTCTTCACCATGGCTCCAGTGGCGCGCACCGGCGTCCAGTCCGTGCCGATGCCCCCCGACCACTTTGAGAGTTGGGCGTTGTCGGCGTAGGTCTTGAAGATGTTGGTGAGCTCGTCCTGGACTGTGTTGAGGTAGCAGGAAGAGAGTTGGGGGTGCGACGTGCCTGCATGGAGGAGTGTCGGCGTCGAAGGCACGAAGCGGAGCGATGACATCATCTCGTAGAACTCCATTGCCCGCGCTTCTTTGTCTTTTTCAAGGAGCGAGAGGCCCATAGCGACCCGCATCCAGAACATCTGCGGCGTCTCAAGGAGCCTGCCCTTGTCATTGAGGTCCGATACGAAATAACGATCTGAAAGGGTCTGGAGGCCGAGATAGAGGAGGTCGTTGTCGCGTCCGATCGCAAGCGTTTTAGCGAGTTTCTCGAGATCAAAGTCGAGCATACGCTTGTCGAGGCGGCCGATCGCAACGCCGTGCTTCATGTTCGCCACGAACGCTTTGCGATACTGGGGCTCGAGCTCCTTGAAATCGATCTGGTCGACGCCGATGACACCTTTATAGACAGTCGAAAGGAGGAGTCGCGCCGCGACGTTCGAATATGCGGGATCCTGTTCAATGAGCGAGCGCGTGGTCATGATGAGGGCGCGCTTGATGTCCTTCGTTTTGATGCCGTCGTAGATCTCGAGCCGGCACTGCGTCGCGATCGCATCGACGTCAACGATATGCTCGTATCCCTTCACCGCGAACGTGAGTGAACGCTTGAGCTTGTCCATCGCGAACTTTTCCTTCGTACCGTCGCGCTTCTCGACAATGAGCGCCCCTTCGTCGATCCGTTCTACAAGTTCCTCCTTCTTCTTCTCGCGAATCTTTTCGTGTTCGTAACGATAGAGAATGTACGACTTCGCGACGTCGAAATACCCTGCCTCCATGATGGAACGCTCAACGAGGTCCTGGACGTCCTCGACTGAGGGCGTCGGTGCGCCTTCGCGATAGAGCGGCGAGAGCGCTTCCGTTACTTTCGCCGTTATTTCAAGGGCTATTTTCTCGTGATCGTTCCCTCTCACGTCGCGGAACGCGCTCTTTACCGCGTTCGCGATCTTCGACTCATCGAAGGGAACGATTTCTCCGCTCCGCTTCTTCAACTTATTGATGGTTGGCATGCCGGCGCTTCTAAATTAGTGCGCTGATAAAGGTTCGAAGCGATAAAAAACAAAGAATAAAGAAGAAGGAACGGCAGCAAAGGCCGTTGCTATCCCGAGTGGGACAGCGCGTCTATTCTTTACTTTTTACGAGTGCTTCTTACGCAAAGTATATCACGCACTTATCGCGAATCGCGCAAATAGTCGCTCTGAAAAACAGTCGGGTCGGCTTGACGCGCGTCGGTTCGGATGGTTCAGAAAATATTCGTCGAGCGGGTCTTTGTTTTTCTCACTTTTGTCCCCCTTCCGCGCATTTCGCGGTGGTAGTTGATCGCGAACCGGTGCGCTTCGGCATTTGCAAGCAGTATCTCCCCTCCTCGGTTATCCACAACCACTTTCGGACCTAGCACACGCTCCGGTTTGTGGCGCACGTTCTTCACTACTGCTGCGACGGGAATGGGAAGCCCCAACTCGCGAAGGATTTTCTCTGCTGCGTTCTTCTGTGCGACACTGCCGTCTACGACTACGAGCTCAGGGAATCTCCATTCTGGGTGCCGGAAACGTCTTGCGAGCATTTCCACAAGGCCGCCGATGTCATCAACGACATTTTTTTTGAGTTTGAACTTGCGATATTCGCTTTTGTTTGGCCGTCCTTCCTCAAGGACAGTCATGACGCCGACGCGCGAGGTGCCGCTCAAATGCGCCAGGTCATATGCCTCGATCCGAAACGCTCCTTTGTCTGATACCGACATCCGATCGGTGTCCTTTATGAGTGCGATGTCCTTTATGTGCGTGAGCGCGAAGATGCGCCGCTTGATAGTGTCGGCTTTTTCGAATTCCTCTTCTTTCGCATATGCCTTCATCTCCTGTTCGAGCAATCGAAGGATCTCTGATTTCTTCCCTTCGAAGAATCGTTTGATGTTCTGAATGATCCTGCCGTATTCTTTCTCGTCGATTTCTCCCGTGCACACGCCCGGACAGAGCCCGATCTGGCGATTGAAGCATGGCTTCACTTGCCCCGGCGTGCAGCTCGAATCCCTGTACGGAAATATCCTGCGTATGAGCTTCATGGCTTCACGGAGCAAAAGTCCGCCCGGGAACGGGCCGAACACATATTTTCTCTTTTTCCATTCGGGAGAATGGGCGAGGTCGCGGCCGCGCACCAAAACTATCCGCGGAAATGCCTCTTTAGTAATCACCACGCAATTGAAACTCTTATCGTCTTTCTCGCGAGTGTTGAACCGCGGCTGATGGCGCTTGATGAGCCGATGTTCCAAGAGGAGTGCTTCGAGCGCCGAATCGGTGGGCAGTATTCGCACCGTGTCGGCAAGCGTCACCATGTTCGAGATATGGAGGCCGCGGGAATGGAGCACGTCGTCGTTGAAATAGCTCCGCAGGCGGTCGGTAAGGGAGGCGGCTTTGCCGATATAGAGAATTTCCTCCTTTTCGCGTGAAGATGCTCCTTTCTTTATAAAGAGATAAACGCCTGGAATGGCCGGTAGATCAAGGTTTTTCAGGTCCTTTAGCTTCATTTTAATTTAGCAGTATAGCGCGTAGCTCTCATTGCCTAAAGGCTTGCATTGTCAGACCGGAATTATATAGTTACGGCAGTATCCTTATCACCCGCGGAGGCACCATGCCGTTATCGCTCGATATGCGGGGGGAAAACAAGCAAGGAAAAGTACAACGTAATACAGGCTGGACGAACACCGACAAGCATACCATTGCCCAACTGACCTTTCACGAGGCCGGACGCTCCCAAGAGGGGTGGTTTGAGGTTAAAATTGCCCCTCTTTTGAGAGAGGGCAAGGTCGGCGATTTCGGAGAGCCGAAGAAATTGACGTTCGACCAACTCAACGAGCTCATCGATCTAGCCAAAGGGGTTAACAGCTCCAAGGTGATGTTCTCTGCTAAAGGGAACGGTGGGCAGTTGCTGCACAACTGGGCGCCCATAGGATGGCTTGAGCACGCTATCAACAACGGTCGCCAGTCGGCAAAGAACTGGGAGCTCATTTACGGCCGCAAGAGACGGAAGACACGGAAGAAACGCTTTAAGCGCCCGTAAGCGATCGCCGGAAGATACTCTCTTCCGGCGATTTTCATTTTTTAAGCGCTTTTTTCAAATACTTGCCCGTGTGGGAGTGCGGGCTTCCTGCGACGTCCTCCGGAGTGCCGCGCGCCACTATCTTTCCACCACCGACACCGCCTTCAGGGCCGATGTCGATGACATAGTCCGTCGACTTGATGATATCCATGTTGTGTTCGATGAGCATGACCGTATTCCCTTTGTCGACGAGCTTCTGGAGTATCTCGATGAGCTTTTTCACATCCTCGTAATGGAGCCCGATGGTCGGTTCGTCCAAGAGATAGATGGTCTTCTCCACGTGCGGCCGGTAGAGCTCCGATGAGATCTTCACGCGCTGCGCCTCGCCCCCGGAGAGCGTCGTCGCCGACTGCCCGAGCTCGAGATAGCCGAGCCCCACGTCCATGAGCGTCTTCAGGCGGTCATGGATCTGCGGAATGTCCCGGAAGAACTCTTCTGCTTCCTCGACGGTCATCCTAAGCACGTCGTGGATCGATTTTTTCTTGTATTTGACCTCAAGGGTCTCTTTCATGAACCGGCGGCCGTTGCAGACGTCGCAGGTCACGTACACCGTCGGCAGGAAGTGCATCTCGACGGCGATCTCGCCGTTCCCTTGGCAGGCTTCGCACCGGCCGCCCTTTACGTTGAAGGAAAAGCGATTCGCCTTCCAGCCGCGAAGCCTCGCCTCCTCAGTCTCAGCAAAGAGGTCGCGAACGAAAGTGAATGCCCCTGTATAGGTAGCCGGATTCGAGCGCGGCGTGCGTCCTATCGGCGACTGGTCGATGAGGATGGCGCGGGAGAGATACTCGGCGCCGGTGAACGATTCCACGTTATAGAGCTTCGCGCTCCGATATTGCCGGTCAAGTTTCGCCCGAAAGTTCTTATACAAAAGTTCATACATGAAGGTCGACTTGCCGGAACCCGAGACGCCGGTAATGGCGATGAAGCGGCCAAGCGGGATATCGACGTTCAGATTTTTGATGTTGAACGCCGCTCCGCCGCGCACTCGCACGACCCCGGCCTCCTTATCGCGGCGCTTCTTCGGCACTTCGACCTTCCGATCGCCCCGCAAGTAATCGAGCGTGATCGATTTTGACGGATTGGTCCGCGCAGTAAGGAGCTTGTCGAGATGGTCGGCGACGACGATGTTCCCGCCATGCACGCCCGCACCGGGACCGATGTCCACGATGTAATCGGACGAATAGATGGTGTCTTCATCGTGTTCGACCACGATGATGGTGTTGCCGAGGTCGCGGAGCTCGGTTAGCGTCTTGATGAGGCGTTCGTTGTCACGCTGATGGAGCCCGATGGTCGGCTCGTCCAGCACATAGAGCGCGCCGACAAGCCGAGAGCCGAGCTGGGACGCAAGGCGTATGCGCTGGGCTTCGCCGCCGGAGAGCGTATTCGCGCGGCGATCGAGCGAAAGATAGTCCAAGCCGACGTTGAGGAGGAAGACGAGCCTCGAGGCTATTTCGCGGATGACGACCGACGAGATCTCTTTTTCTTGCGGGGTGAGTGTAAGTCCGTCGAAATACTCTTTCGCCTTATCGATCGAGAGCGCGGTCAGGTCGACGATGGAGAGCTTTGACTTCTCGTCGAGAAAAACATTCAGAGCCTCTTTGCGAAGCCGTTTTCCTTGGCATCCGTCGCAGGCATCCAAATCCCAAAAATTCTTAGTACCAAGCCCATGACAGACCTCGCAGGCACCGTACGGCGAGTTGAATGAAAAAAGACGGGGTTCGATCTCTGGATACGAGAACCCGTCGTTCGGACAGGAGAATTTCGAGGACATGAGCGCCTCTTCGCCGCCGATCGAGAGCAATACCAGCCCGTCAGTTTCCTCGAGCGCCCGCTCGAGCGCCTCAGAGAGCCGTTCAACCCCGCCTTTTCCCTTCCCAAGGCTGTCGACGGCGATTTCGTCGACCAGGAAGTGGATTTCGTGCTTCTTCTGCTTGTCGAGGGCGATGCGGTCACGCAGGTTATGCATGGCGCCGTCGACGCGGACCTTGGTGAAGCCCTTGCCGAGCATGTCGTAAAGAAGCTGGTAATACTCGCCTTTCCGGCCGCGCACCATAGGGGCGAAGACGAGAAGCTGGTCTGTCGAGTACTCGACGCCCATCACCTTCTTTCGCTCGCCTTTCTTGCCGAGCTTTTTCGCCTTTTCCAGGGCGAAGTTCAGGATCTCTTCGTTCGAGAGCTTTTCGATGCGATTGCCGCAGACGAGACAGTGCGGCTTTCCGATGCGGGCGTAGAGCACGCGGAGGTAGTCATATATCTCGGTCACCGTCGCGACCGTCGAACGCGGGTTGCGGCCAGCCGACTTCTGGTCGATGGAGATGGCAGGCGAAAGGCCGACGATCTCATCGACGTCGGGCTTCTGCATCTGGTTCAGGAACTGGCGCGCATAGGCCGACAAGGATTCAACGTAGCGCCGTTGCCCTTCCGCAAAGATGGTATCGAAAGCGAGCGACGACTTCCCTGAACCCGAAAGTCCGGTGAAGACCACCATCTTCCCGCGCGGCATCTCCACGGTCACGTTCTTCAGATTGTGGGTACGCGCCCCTTTGACGATTATTTTTTCTTCTTTTTTGTTCTCTTTGGGCATATAAAACGTCGAAATTACCCCTGGGGCGCCGCCATGGGGTATATAACGAATTCACTATAACATCTTAACAATCACTCTAAAACAGAGAGTCGGGACCTTATCTGGCCCCGACTTAACTGGTCTTTCCATTGCCGTTCAGCGTTTTTTTAAAGCGCTCGATGAGCGGTTGTAGTTCGCTCACCAATTTTTCGATTTCTTCTTCATTCAAGGATCGTTGGCTGTTAGGCTGATACCCGAAAGGCAGTTCTTCTCCTTTGTGGTAAATTACCGGTCTCGCATTTCCTTCGAACGGGCAGGGATCAATGATTGAGCCATGCGTTGTCCTCAGCCAGGAATGCGGCCTTCCTTTCACGAACCCATCTACCACTTCCAGCACCGAAAAACTTCCCCTTCTTAGTGCCCGCGCAAACACTGCCGGAGAAATATCCTCCATATGACTTGCGCGTAGCATTCCTACCACCTTCACTATTTCATGAAAAATCGCTAAATCTTGCAACTTTTCCGTCATACCCCCTCCTTTAGGGATGATTGCTCTATTTGAAGCAAAGCACCCTCCATAATAAAGGTCAAGGCACCCCCACCCGGAGCCTTTATTTCTTCTTTTTTTCGAATCGTCCTTTGAGCACCTTCAGTTCGTCGCGAAGGACCGCAGCGGTCTCGAAATCCAGCACTTTCACCGCTTCTTCCATCGCGACCTCTTTCTCTCTGATAAATTTCTTCGGGTTCTTTTCGAACAGCTGTTCATCGATACCGAGCATCATCTGAGCGGCGCGACGGTGTTCGCCCTCGAGTTCTTCGGTGATGTCCTTGATGCGCTTCTTGATAGTCTGCGGCGTGATGCCGTGCGCTGTGTTATAGGCGACCTGACGCTCGCGGCGGCGATTCGTTTCCTTGAGTGCCCGTTCGATGGATCCCGTCATTTGATCGGCGTAGAGTATGACGCGGCCGGCAGCGTTTCGCGCGGCACGGCCTATCGTCTGAATGAGCGACACTTCGCTCCGCAGAAACCCTTCCTTATCCGCGTCGAGAATCCCGATAAACGAAACTTCCGGAAGGTCGAGCCCTTCGCGAAGCAGGTTCACGCCGACAAGGCAATTGAATTCGCCTTTACGGAACGAGGTAAGTATCTTGATGCGGTCGATGGTCTTGATGTCGCTGTGAAGATACTCCGACTTCACTCCCGCTTCTTTCAGATACACCGAAAGGTCCTCCGACATGCGCTTGGTGAGCGTCGTCACCATCACTCGCCCGCCCTTTTCGATTTCTTTCATCGCCTCAGCGATGAAATCCTGCACCTGGCCCTTGTACTGGCCTTTCTCTTGTATCGGCCGCACCGTCACGTCCGGATCGACGAGCCCTGTCGGTCGGATGATCTGCTCTACCACCTGTTCGCTCTCGCGAAGCTCCTGTTCGCCGGGCGTCGCTGACGTATAGATGGTCTGTCCCACACGCTTTTCGAATTCATGGTATTTGAGCGGACGATTGTCCATCGCCGAAGGCAGGCGGAAGCCGTGCTCGACGAGCGTCTTCTTTCGCGAATGATCGCCTTCGTACATGCCGCCGAGCTGCGGTAGCGTTACATGCGATTCGTCGATGACAAGGAGAAAATCGGGACTACCGTCTTTTTTCTTGGGGAAATAGGAAAGCAAGGTATCAGGCGGCTCGCCCGGCAACTTACCCGAGAGATGTCGCGAATAGTTCTCGATTCCTGAGCAGTAACCTACTTCCTTTATCATCGCAAGATCGTATTTGGTCCGCCGTCGCAACCGTTCGACCTCGAGGATCTTTCCTTCTGCTTCCAATTCTTTCAATCGCTCCTTTAGTTCATGCTCGATCGCCCTGATCGCCTTGTCGCGCTTCCCTTTTTCGGTGAGAAAGTGTTTGGCGGGGAAAAGGAAGAAATGCTGAACCTCATGCTCCAGTATCTTTTGCGAGACAGGATCGATTTTAAGTATTCGGATGATCGTGTCGCCTTCGAATTCGAGGCTCCATACGAAACGCTCCGATACCGGCATGATCTCGACCTTGCCTCCGACCGAGCGGAAGGTCCCCGGCTCGAGGTCAGCGGTCGTGCGCTCGAAATGTACGGCAATGAGCCGGCGGAGAAAATCGTTCTTCAGAACCTTCTGACCGACCGATACTTTCATGTTCTCCTTCTCGTATTCCTCCGGGCTTCCGAGGCCGTAGATGCACGAAACCGATGCCACGATGATGACGTCGCGGCGGGAAAGGAGCGCCTGCGTTGAGGCATGGCGCAAGCGGTCAATCTCTTCGTTGATGGCGGCGTCCTTCTCAATGTAGGTGTCGGTCACCGGCATGTACGCCTCCGGCTGATAGAAATCATAGTAAGAGACGAAATAGTGAACTGCGTTCTGGGGAAAAAACTCGCGGTATTCCTGGGCGAGCTGAGCGGCAAGCGTCTTGTTGTGGGCGATGACGAGGGTCGGCCGCTGGATCTGCTGTATCACGTTTGCGACGGTGAACGTCTTTCCGGAACCGGTCACGCCGAGGAGGGTCTGCTTCCGCATTCCTTTTTCAACTCCTTTGACGAGCGCCTCGATCGCCTTCGGCTGGTCGCCGTCAGGCTTGAACTTGGTGGTGAGCTTGAACTTCGACATATATAATGTGTAAAGACTATATACCACCGTCGTACAAATTTCATCATTAGGGAGGGAAGATGGCGCTCGCGATCATGTACTACAGCCGCACGAGATACATCAAAGTAAGAGGGAGGCGGGTTCGCTTGTTGCCAGGCTACTACCTTGACCAAGGCGCCGGGCGGCGACCCGTCCGGATGGAAATGAAATCTCGACCTACCAGATGGGGCGGCCCACGCGCCACGACGCCGATCCCCATCTGACTTTTCTGAACAGTCAAAAGCCCCGCGTGCGTTGCGGGGCTTTTTTACGGTCGACTTAGCCGCAATGAGGATGCTGCTCAAGCGGCGGTCCCTCCGACAAGAGCGGAATCGGCAAATCAGATATGTCCCCCGCAGGCATGCCCAGTACGGGTTCGCGGACAATCGCCTGCTTTCCTCCCGTCTTTTCGAGCACCAGAGGAGTGATGAGCGTTCTGATCAGGATCCGTTTCTGTTCCGGAGAACCATGATGGAACATGTGCTGTTGCTCTGGCGTCATCAGGACGGTGACCCGATGATCTCGCCAATCCGCGCCTTCATGCTGGACGCGTGTGTCGAACGTCTCTTCTACTTTAGCAGTTGCCATTCCGTACTCCTTCCTAAAATTGTCTGTCTACTTGTAGTACCGGGTTAAAAATCCCTGCTTCAGGCTTGAAAAAGTTCCTTCCAAAATGTTGTGACGTATCGTTGCCATTAATCTGACAATGAAACGGAGGTTGTGTATTGAGGCAAGCGTGGACGCGAATATCTCTTTGGCGCGAAAAAGATGCGCAAGGTAGGCACGGGTATAGTTGCTACAGGTATAGCAGTCGCATTCGGGATCGAGCGGCAAAAAGTCGTCTTTGAACCGGGCGTTCAGTATATTGAGCGGGCCGTCCGGTGTATAGAGCGTTCCATTCCGTGCGATCCGGGTGGGGGCGACGCAGTCGAAGAGGTCAGCACCATGTTCCACGCCGCCGAACAAATCTCCGGGCTCTCCGATACCGAGAAGATGGCGCGGCTTCGCTTCCGGAAGGAGCTTGTTCACCCATCCTACTACCCCGTGCATATCCTCCTTGTCGAATGAGCCGCCGATGCCGAAGCCGTCAAACTCCATGCCGCCGATCACCCGCGCGCTCTCTTCGCGAAGCGCCCGGGAACGTCCGCCTTGGACAATGCCGAAGAGCGCCTGGTCTTCTTTGGAGTGGGCATCGAGGCTTCGTTTGGCCCATCGATGGGTCCGCTCCATCGCCTCGCGCTGGTAGTGCTCTCCCGCCACAGGCGACGTGCACTCGTCGAACGCGAAGATGATATCGGCGCCCAATGCTTCCTGGATCCGCATCGATGATTCCGGAGTGAAGCGATGCTCGCTCCCGTCGAGGTGCGATTTGAATGTCACGCCGTCTTCGTCGATTGCTGCGAGCTTCCCTATGGGTGATTCAACCTCGTCACTCACTGATTCTTTTTTTGCAACCTTGGAAACATGCTGTCCAAACGCCGCGCCGAGCGAGAAAACCTGGAATCCGCCGGAGTCGGTGATGGTGGGACCCTGCCAGTGCATGAACTTCGCCATGCCACCCGCTTTTTCGACCGTATCCGCACCAGGCTGAAGATAAAGATGATACGTATTTCCGAGCACGACTTGCGCGCCGACCCCTTTCACCTGTTCGGGGCTGAGCGCCTTCACGCTCCCCTTTGTTCCTACGACGGCGAATGCGGGAGTGTCGATGGTACCGTGCGGTGTTTCAAGTACGCCGGCCCGCATGAGGCCGTTATTTCCTTTTTTGAGGATGGAAAATCGCATAGAGGGACTATTGCACAGCGTCGCTTAAAAGAAAAATGTGCGCTTAACAAAACGGATGCCGAAAAAGAGGATTGCGAAAAGCCCACCATAGAATAGAAGTTTGCTGTCGAGCGCCATCGCCGCAAGGCTCATCGCGAAGGCGCCGATGTACGCAAGCGGACGTTCCGCGCCTCCTAAGAACTTGCCTGCATCCGTCACGGCGTCCTTGCTCGGCGCGGAAGCGAGCACCGCTATCTTCGTATTGAAATCAGCCGCTTTGCCGTCGGCCCAGGCCTTGCTTTCCTCGCGCAACCACTCCAGCGCCCCCGCCCCCGCCTGGGCGGTATCGAGCACCGGCGCCGGAAGGTTTTTCTCGGCGTACTCTTTGGCGACGTCGAGCTTTTCAGTCACGAACGTCTTTGCGCTCGACGTGGCGTTCCCTGCGGACGTGGGAGCGGCCACGAATTTCTCGCTTTCATCGGTTCGATTGTTCGTCACCGCCGTGTTCTTGATGACCGCATAGATCTTGTGATATCCCTCAGTGACTTTCCACGGGATCGAAACGTCGCTATAACCGCCGTTCGGCGAGACAGTGACCTCCCGTTTGCCGAGAAGCGTCTCGCCGTCATAGAATTCCACAGTACTCGTGAAAGAGCGCCCTCCGCTATTGAAGACGATGGTATGAATGTCGATGCGGTCACCCGCCGTGAACGGGTCCTTTGAATACCAGATGTTCCCTGGTAAAAATCCGGCGTTCTCTATCTTCTCCTGGGCCAAAACGGGAAATGCAAAAAAGAGAGCGATCGAAAAGAAAGAAAAGTATGCAAGTTTCATGTTGATAAATAAAACGAGAGGGATCCTGTCGGGAAAGAATCCCTCTCTGTCCTATGCCGCATTGCCGCGGAATTTACCGTGCAGCACGGACGGCTGGTTCGGATCTTTTGTATAGAGCGTCCGACGCGGCCATCCGCACATCTCGAGGCAAGCGCACTGCATTTCAATGACCCCCGACCACCAGATGGCGGCCCAATATGCTTGAGCATCGTACATGGGACCCCTTTCCCAAAGAACTACCCTTTTATTGTACGCCTTATCTAGCGCCTGTCGATGCGGTCAAGATGTCTCGGTTTTATGAAATAGAACCATAGGTAGAGCGTGGCGAGTAAAAGCACGTTCGGGATGAAAATAATCGGGTCGCCCCAGGAATGTCCGTTCACTTGAAGGTCCGATACGGGCCAAAGAAATGGCGTGGGGAAAAACGCAGTCGAATGTGTCGGAATGTCGAAAAGGATGTGCAGTCCCCATGCCGAGAACTCCCAGATAGGTCGCCTGAAAATAATCCACAATGTCAGAAATATGAGGGAGAAGATGATCAGGCTGTGGCTTATGTTATACACCGCGTATACATAGTCGGGAATCGTCAACGGGTTCGGCGGTTCTCCGAGCGCGAGACGCTCACCGCCTCGCCCCACGACCCGCGTGATGAAGAATGGCGCAAAGGCGAGAAAATCCGGGAGAATGCCGAACAGAAATGCGAGCCAGAAACTTCGCCTGTTTTTCCGCCCGAAGGCGATGCTTCCCCACAGGCCGTGCGAAATGATATCCATGTCCTATGAGACGATCAAAGGTCGAAATTCCTCATCACCTCCACGTTGTCCACGATCGAAAGGTCATCCTCGCGCACGGCGCCATAGAAGCGCACCGTGTCGCCTACCTGGAAACGACTGAGGGTGGTCGGCTTTTTATTGTTCTTTAGGATTTTAGTTGAAGGACTGAGACGCACCGTATATTCCTTGCTGGTGAGCGCCACGACCATCGTGGTCGGTAGCGTCGTCCCCTCCATGCTCTTTATCTTTCCTTGGAAGTTATGCGGGGCGAATGCGCCAGGGTCCTGATAGACGTCGACGCGCGATGCGGCGAGGACTTTGGTGGAGAAATCGTACGTACCTGCGGCAAAGGTCACCTTGTCTCCGCTCTTTAACTTTGCGGTTCCGATCGGGATGATCCCTTTTTTCATAGCCGCGCCGTTCACCGTCACCGTGATGATCGTCCCTCGATGCGTGCGCATCGTGAATTCGTCCTTGTCGGGAACGACCGAAAGTATGGTCCCTCGCGTTTCCAGGCTCTCCTTCTCAAGCGAGCTGTTCACGATCGACGTCGCATGGATGATGAACGAATCGGACGAGCTCGGGAATTTTCCTTCGATATCGAGATAGTCTCCTTCTTTGATGTCAGTGACGGCTGCCTTCTCGCCGTGACGCTTTTCGATCTTGGTGTCCGCGCTCGTCACCACCGTCACGCGAAGGAACACCTCGCCCCAGTAGATGCGCGTATAGAAATTAGTGCCGGCACGCTGAAAGACTTGGGCATTTTTGAGCGAGACTTTTCCGTCTTTGGAAATGTTGATTTCGCCGCTCTCTGCCGCATGGAGAAAGAGGGATGAAACGAAAAAGAGGAGAATGGCGGCGACGCTAAAGAGAAAAAGCTTTGCCTGCATACCGAAACAGCATACCACGACGCCGACGGAAGGAGCTACGTTCAGACGAAGAGGAAAAAGGAAGCGGCGGCGAGCGAAAGGAGCGTTCCGATCCAGACGATGCACCAGAGCACGATATGCACGGCGCGCGTTCTCGCACCCTCGAAGAAGAGCGTGATCGGGTAGCCAAGCACCATAGATCCGGTAGCGAGCGCCGAAAAAATGAATAGTCCGAGAGCGAGGATAGGGCCTGCGAATTCGGGCACCCGCTCCGACATGTCTTCGAAAAGACGGAAGATGACCGCGAATGAAAAGAGACTGAGGTACGTGAACACGCCGAACGTCTGCAAGAGCGCGACGACCGAAGGCGAAAGGGAATCGAAGAATTTCTTCATATCAAGGATAACTAATACTACTTCGAAAAAGTCACCTATTGAACAAAAAAGCCGCCGAAGAACGGCGGCTTTTTAGTCCCTGCTTATTATTTAAGCGGATTTTCGCCGCGGATGACGCGCACGAGGAACATGATGACCGCAGCGACAAGCAAGAGATGGATGAACCAGCCGATGCTGTAGACGCCGATGACCCCCAAGAACCAAAGTACCAGAAGTATTACTGCAATGGTGGTAAGCATGGTGTTGTGTAATTACTGCTTCTTCGACCTTTTTCTTTTTCGGGCCGGCACCTTAGCACCGCTTCGGCGCGCCTCGGAGAGTCCGATGGCGATGGCTTGTTTCCGGCTCGTAACGCGCTTTCCGCTTCGGCCGCTTTTAAGCTTGCCTCGTTTATATTCGCGTACCGCTTTCGCCACTTTTTTCCCCGCCTTTGGACCGTACTTTCGTGCCATAGCTTGCCAATAATGACGGCAGAATAAGGCCCTTATTACCTTGTCTCGCCTCAGTTTACGTGGATTGAGACGATGAACGCCCCGGAAGAAAAGACGCAGTCTCCAGGACGCCCGGCTTCAAAGTGCGCCGAATAGGAATACTGCGGTGAGCGAGGAGCGGTCGAAAGGACGGTGATCACGCCCTCTCTGCTACAGGAGAAGTATCCATTATTGTTGTCGCGTCCACTCAAAAGAATATTAAAACGCGTGCCGGACGCATATATGAACGTCTTTCCGTAATCTTCTTCTGTTATCGTGACGTCGTTCGAGGGCGCCGCCGCGTACGAAACTGCCGCGCGTTGTTCTCCGACATATCCTTGATACGGCGTCGGGGCGACGGCGAACGAGAATCCCCTGACGTACGGTGCAAGATGGGCAAGGAAGGCGCCGAGAAGTGCGATCGCGAGTATGACGGCGGCTCCCCACAAGACTATCCGCATATATCTTCCGTGACGGGAGGATCAGTAGTGCATTACCGCGACATGCCGATTAAGCAGCCTGGAAACGCTCTTTATAGATGGAAAAAAGCGAATGGAGGAACGACAGCGTGAGCGGCCCGAGCAGCAAGCCGACCGGACCCATGAGCGCGACGCCGCCGAGTACTGAAAAGAGGATGAGGAGCGGCGGGATGGCAATGCGCTTTCCCATGATGATGGGATTCAAAACGTTATCTACAGATCCGACCATAACAATCGCCCAGACGATGAGGCCGATCGCTGCGGCAGGGGCGCCAGTGACGACGAGGTAGAGCACTGCCGGTACGGAAACCAGCGCGGTGCCGACGGTGGGAATGAGCGAAGCGATAGCGGCCACGACGCCCCAAAGCGCCGCTTGTGGCACGCCGAAGAGCGCAAGACCGGCACCCATCAGGACGCCTTGTATGACGCCGATCAAAAGATAGCCCCGGACAATGCCGTCGGTTGCCTGGGCGAGACGCGAAAGGAGCCGCACATCGTCTGCATCGGAGAGCGGGCTAATGCGTACGATGAAATCGCGCCATGCGGCCCCGTCCTTCAGGAAGTAAAAGAGCGTAAAGATCGTGAGTAGGAACGCGAGCGACGTCGCGAGCGTCGCCGTGAAGATCGTCGCAATGTGCTCCGAGATGAAGGCAAGCGCGGAGCTCGCCTGGTCAGCTAGATTGAACTGAAATCCTTCCGGAAGGAGGTTATTTACGAAATCATTGATACTCGCGATGAAAGGTCCGGTCGAGCTGCCGAGTGCGACTGACCGATAAAGCGCCTCTGATTGTTCGAAGACTACCGAGCCGATGATGAAAAGCGGCGCGCAGAGGATGAGCAGGAAGACGAGGAGCGTGCAGAGTGCGGCAAGGCCGTTTCGTTCGCCGACGCCGAGCGCCCCGTACTTGAACCACCGAAAGACCGGCTGAAGGACGACAGCAAGCGCCGCGCCGACCGCCGCGACCGCAAGAAAGGGCTTCAGGATGAAGAAAGCGAACACCGACACGCCGAGGAGAATGGCGAAGAAAAAATACTTCTCTATGATCTCACCGTTCATGGCCCTAGTGTATCACGACCCGCCGTGTAAGCCCGAGGTAGAGCCCTCGTCTGCCCTCGATGAAAATCGCCCTTATATATTCATGAAATCACGCACTGCCATACCCGACCCCGTCCAATACCTGAAGGACGACCATGCCCGCATCGCCACACTCATATCGGAAGTCGAAAAGACTCGCGAAGGCGACATCGAGCGGCGTCGCGAATGCTTCGAGAAGCTTCGCGAGGCGTTGGTGGCCCATGCGAACGCTGAAGAGTACGCCCTCTACCCCGCGCTTGCGGAAAAAAAGGAAACCGCTGAGCTTGCCGCCGAAGCGGTCGAAGAACACCGGCTAGTAAGCGAACTCCTCGAACAGCTCGGTGGGATGCTCCTTGATACCAAGGAATGGAGCTACAAATTCAAAGTGCTCGCTGGCAGCGTCGCTAATCACGTCGAAGAAGAAGAGAACGAGATATTTCCGAAATTCGAAGAGCTGTTGGCGCCAGCTGAAGTTGATGCCGTCGCCGAGCACATGGAAAAACTGATGAGTACGACCGAAGCCTGATCAGGAAAGCTTTGCAATGCGCCGCATATGGCGCTCCTCGGGAGGAAAGGGCGTCGCGAGGAAAAGCTCGACTGCCATCACCGCGTCCCCGGCTGCAACGAAGCGCGCGCCGAGACTGAGAATGTTGGCGTTATTGTGCTCGCGGGCGAGCCGCACGATATCGAGCGTACCGCCATAGTAGACTGCGGCGCGCGCGCCCTTCACTCGGTTCGCCGCCATCGCCTCCCCTTGTCCAGAACCGCCAAGAACGATACCGAACGTGCCCTGCTCTCGCGCCACCGCTTCGGCGACTGGCAGGATGAAATCAGGATAGTCGTCGTCTTCATCGAAGCTCGTCGCGCCCATGTCCTTTACGTGGTGGCCGTTTGAGAGAAGATGGGCCACGAGTTGCTGCTTAAGCTCGAACCCTGCATGATCGCTCCCAAGAAATACTTTCATCGTTTATAGAAATTCTCCCGCTTTAAGGACGTGGCGCACGAGCGTATTTGCGTACCCCATTTCATTGTCATACCAGACGAGCACCTTCACGAGATTTCCGCCCACCACTTTAGTAAATGAGAGATCGGCGATAGCGCCGTGCGTGTTCCCTACGATATCAGACGAGACGACCGCCTCGCGCGTCGTCGTGAAGACCCCTTGCCAGCGTTCTTCGCTCGCCGCCTTTTCGAGGATCGCGTTCACCTCCTCAGGCGTCGTCGTTTTCTTCGCGACGAACGTAATGTCGGCGATCGAACCGGAAATGACCGGGACGCGGAGCGCGATACCGTCGAATTTCCCGGCGAGGCTAGGGAGTGCTTTGGTGACAGCGATCGCGGCGCCGGTCGTCGAGGGCACGATATTCTGCGCCCCGGCGCGGCCGCGGCGAAAGTCCCCCTTGTCAGGGGCATCCACTATTTTTTGCGTCGCCGTGTAGGCATGCACCGTATTAAGGAGCGCTTTCTCGATGCCAAGCGCTTCGTCAAGGATCGCCATCACGGGACTTCCTGCGTTCGTGGTGCAGGATGCATTCGACGATACCGGGAAGTGTTTGAGTTCATCCTCGTTGATCCCCATGAGCACCGTTACGCCGTCTCCCCCGCCTTTCGCCGGCGCAGTGATGACGACGCGTTTCGCGCCTGCCTCGATATGGCCGCGGGCGCTTTCGAAGCTCTCGAAGAATCCCGTCGATTCGACCACTACCTCGATACCGAGCTCGCCCCAGGGAAGGTTCTTCGGCTCCTTCTCGTTCAAAAAGAGCACGCGGTGGCCGTTTACAGAAAGATACGGCTTCTCGCCGTCCTTCTTCGCTTCGATCTTGAGTCCGCTCTTACCGTAGGCAGTGTCATATTTCAAAAGGTAGGCGAGGTTGTCGATATCGCCGAGGTCGTTCACTGCCACGATTTCAAGTTCCGCATGCGCTGTAGCGAGGCGGAGAAACGCCCGCCCTATCCTTCCGAGTCCGTTAATCGCTACTTTTGCCATGAGTGGGATGATTACAGTTTTAATTTGTTGGGCGGCTCATTTCCTTCGAGGAATTCGATGATGTTCTTTGCTGCGAGTTCGGCCATTTTCTTGCGCGTCGCAAGCGTCGCTGAAGCGATATGCGGCGTGACGATGACATTATCGAGTTCTCGAAGCGTGGGATGCATCGCCGGCTCGTGCTCGAAGACGTCGAGCGCCGCGCCGGCGATCTTCTTGTCCTTGAGCGCCCCTGCAAGCGCCGCTTCGTCGATGACCGGGCCGCGCGACGTGTTCACGAGGTAAGCAGTCGGCTTCATGAGCGAGAGTTTTGCTGCATCGATAAGATGCGTCGTCGAAGGAAGGAGCGGCACGTGGATGGAAATGAAATCGGCTTCCTTGAGCACTTCCTCAGGAGTGGCACGGAACGTTGCGCCATACTCCTTCTCAAGGGTTTCATTCCTCGCGACGTCGTAGTAGATGACCTGCATGCCGAAGCCACGCGCGCCGTGGTGCGCCACGCGCGCGCCGATCCTTCCCGCGCCGAGGATGCCGAGCGTCTTGCCGGTGAGATCGGCGCCGAGGAGCATCATCGGCTCCCAGTTCTTGAACTTTCCGGCCCGCATGAACTTGTCGGCCTCGACCAGGCGGCAGGCAATGGCGATCATGAGCGCGAACGTATGCTCGGCGACGGTATTGGTGAGTACTTCCGGCGTATTGGTCACCGTGATCCCGCGCGCTTTGGCCGCAACGGTGTCGATGTTGTTATAGCCGACCGCAAAGTTTGCGAAGATCTTCGCTTCGGGCGCCGCGTCAAAGACGTCGCCGTCGATCTTGTCGGTAAGGAGGCAGAGCACGGCGTCGTAGCCTCTTCCCTTGAGGGCGGCGATGAGTTCTTCTTTGGTAAGCACGTCGTCCTTGTTACTTACCGTCACCTGGTACCCCTTTTCTTCGAGCATCACCGTCGCGCTCTCCGGGATTGCTCTCGTTACGTAGACTTTCTTCATATCTTTCCTATAAAGATATCATAGAAGTGCTTGTAGTTGAGGGCGATAGCGTGGGTAGCATCGTCCGCCGTGAGCCGTCCTGCGATGTGCTCGGCGAGCGGTTTGAAGAATATCGTCCTCCCGACGGCAAAGCCGATGACGCCCGGCACCTTCCGTCCGGCTCGCATCCAGAGCTCCACATCTTCCTTGCGCTCGCCTCTCCCTAAAATAACGATCCCCACGCCCTGCCGCGCCGCGCTGTTCCGCGCGATCGCGGCTATTTTCCGATAGACGCCCTCTTCCGGCGAACCCTCGAGCTTCCAAACGTCCGGATCCACGCCGGCCTCCTGAAAGGCGCGCATGGCCCGCTCGGTGAGCGACCCGCGCAGATCGGCATCGAAACGCGAGTAGCTTCCTGCGACCGCGAGCTGGGTCTTGGTGGGCGGCACCAGAAGCTCGACGAGGTACTTATAGCCTTCCTTCTTCGCGAATGCGCCGAGCGTGCGGAGCCGCTCGAGCTGGCGTCCGTTCATTGCCGCATCGTCGTCAGGGTTGTAGCGCACGAGCGCTTTCACGAAATGTGGATTGATGCGCTTCACGTGCGCGCCGAACTCATCGCCGTATTCGAAATGGAATTCGCGCTCTCCGCTCTTTTCGACCGTAAGGCAGGTGGTATAGCCGTTCACGTGCGCCTCGATGAGAAGCTCCGCGCCGTATTCTTCGTCGATGAGTACCGCCGCCCCGTCGGCAGGGACGCCGAGCTCGAGCGCGCGTTCGAACGCCTGGAAAATGACTCGTTTCACTGCGCGGATGCGTTCTTTGTCGCGCGGCGAGAGCGCCCCCTGAAGCTTGAATAGTTCTTCGGCGAACGTCTTCCGATGATCGAACGGAAGGAGATAGAGCGGCTTCGAATAACCGAGTGGCATGATGCATAAAGTATACACCGCGCCTGTTATACTGTGCCCATGGCAAATCTGGACTTCGTCGCGATCGGCGACATCACCACTGACGCATTCATCCGCCTGAAAGACGCGGAGATACACTGCGACATAAATCGCGACAAGTGCCAGCTCTGCATGGACTTCGCCACGAAGATTCCCTACGAATCCGTGAAGGTGGTTCCGGCCGTCGGGAACAGCGCGAACGCTGCCGTTGCGGCCGCGCGCCTCGGCTTAAAAAGCGCCCTCGTAACGAACCTTGGCGACGACGCGAACGGCAAGGAATGCATCGCCCGCCTCCGCGAAGAGAAAGTGGGGACGGATTATGTAAAGGCCCATGCGAACAAGCTCACCAACTACCACTACGTGCTCTGGTACGAGGACGAACGCACCATCCTCATCAAGCACGAGGAGTACGACTACCACCTCCCCGCCTTCATGCCGCCGAAATGGCTCTACCTTTCCTCCCTCGGCGCAAGCGGCGAAAAGTTCCACACCGATATCGCGAACTATCTCGATCATCATCCCGACGTGAAGCTCGCCTTCCAGCCCGGGACGTTCCAGATCGCCCTCGGTCCGGAAAAACTGAAGCGTCTCTATGCCCGCGCGAGCGTCTTTTTCTGCAATGTCGCCGAAGCGCAGACCATCCTCCACTCGGAAGACGCGGATATCGTGAAGTTGCTCTCCAAGATGAAGGAGCTCGGTCCCGAGATGGTGGTCATCACCGACGGGAAAAAGGGCGCCTACATGCACTATCAGAAAGAGATGTTCTTCATGCCTCCCTATCCCGACGAATCGCCGCCGTACGAGCGCACCGGCGCAGGCGACGCGTTCGCTTCCACCTTCGCGGCCGCGCTCGCGCTCGGCAAGACCCCGCTCGAAGCCATCAAATGGTCGCCCATCAACTCAATGTCGGTCGTCCAGCGCATCGGCGCCCAGGAAGGCCTCCTTTCGCGCAAAAAAATCGAAGAATATTTAAAAAACGCCCCCCAATCTTATAAACCAGAGATTGTCGTTTAGTTAGGTTTTTTATCTACCGAACTTAATTCGCGCGGCCAATCAGCTTCTTCGCTTTGGTAATGATGTCCGGAAGATCGAGGCCGTAGTGGCGCAAGAGCTCGTTCGGCTGCCCTGACTGGCCGAACTGGTCCGCGACTGCCACGAACTCCATCGGTACCGGGAAATTGCGCGCGAGTACTTCGGCGATGGCGCTTCCCATACCGCCCGCCATCTGGTGTTCCTCTATGGTGAGTATCCGCCCAGTCTTGTGCGCGAGCGCGATGAAACTCTCTTCGTCGAGCGGTTTTATCGTCGCCACATTCACCACTTCAACACCGATACCTTCGCTTTCGAGGTGGAGCGCCGCTTGAAGCGCCTTATGGACGAGCGCGCCCGTCGCAACGATGCCAATGGTATGCCGCGTCCCCTGCTTCATGCGCCAGAGCGTTTGCGCTTTGCCGATCTTGAAAGGCGTGAATTCGGTGGTGATGACGGGCGTCTTCTCGCGCGCGAGGCGGATATAGGTCGGAGAGTTCGTCTTCGCCGCGGCGATGGTCGCCTTCTTCGCCTCGACGGTATCGCACGGCACGATGACGTTCATGCGCGGAATGACCCGCATGATGGCGATATCCTCGATCGCCTGGTGCGTGCCGCCGTCCGGGCCGACTGAAACGCCTGCATGCGAACCGGCGATCTTCACTGGCCGATCGTTGTAGCAGATCGTGGTGCGGATCTGTTCCCAGTTCCTTCCGGGGCTGAACATAGCATATGACGTGATGAAGGGGATTTTCCCCATCGCCGCCATGCCGGAAGCGACGGTCGCGAGATTCTGCTCCGCGACACCGATCTCCACGAATCGCTCGGGAAATTTGTTTTTGAAAAGATGCATCTGCGTCGACTCGGTGAGGTCGGCACAGAGCCCGACCACGCGCGAATCGGCTTCGCCGGCGGCAAGCAACCCTTCACCGAAGCCTTTGCGGATCGGAAATTGCTCGACGTCAGTGTCGAAGAGCTTCGGATTCAGTTTTGCATCTGGGTTCAGCATGAAATTATTTTCTGCCTACGAATGCAGCCACAAATGCGATCAGAATGAGAAGCCATATCAAAAAAGAGGCGTCACTCATGTTCGCTTTTAACCCGCCCGCCGAGAGTGCGCAGTTCTTTGAGCGCCATCTTCGCCTGCTCCTTGTTCGGCGGGATACCGTGCCACTTGTAATCGCGCTCCCACTCCTTCACGCCCTTACCGGGAATGGTGTGTGCGATGATGACGGAAGGTTTTTCGAAGACCGCTTTGGTCTGCGCGATCGCGTCGTCAATCGAATGGAAGCTGTGCCCGTCGATTTCGATCACATGCCAGCCGAACGATTCCCACTTTGCGTGGAGCGGCTCGAGCGGCATCACGTCCTCAGTGAAGCCGTCAATCTGGATGTTGTTGCGGTCGATGATGGCGATCAGATTGTGGAGTCGCTCCTTGCCCGCGAAGAGCGCGGCCTCCCAGGTGTTCCCTGCGTCGAGCTCGCCGTCCGACATGAGGCAATAGAAAAAGCGCGACGTCGAGCGGCCGTAGTCCATTCGATCGGCGAGCGCCATACCGGCCGCTTGCGAAAGTCCCGACCCGAGCGGTCCCGATGAGGTTTCGATGCCCGGCAGCCATTCTCGATGTGGGTGACCCTGGAGCCGTGATTTGAATTTGCGGAGTGTCTTTAGCTCCTCGACCGGAAAATAGCCAGCATGGGCCATGGCCGCATAGAGCACCGGGCAGATGTGCCCGTTCGAGAGGATGACGCGGTCGCGCCCTTCCCACAAGGGATTTCTCGGCGTATGCCGGAGGATATGGAAATAGAGGGCGGTGAAGATGTCTGCCATGCCCAAGGGGCCGGCGGTGTGGCCGGATCCGGCCTCAAGGAGCGTCTCGATGATCGATTGCCGGATGTCGTTCGCCTTGCCTTCAAGCTCTTTTATTTTTTTGTCAGTGAGATACGAGGACACTAGAGGACGGAGGAGAGTTCGCGGAGCCCCGAAAGCGGATCGCGTTTCTCCCAGACCGCAGAGCCGGCGATGAGTCGCGTCGCGCCTGCGTCGGCGAGTTTGCGCGCCGTGTTCGTGTTCACGCTGCCGTCAACACTAAGTATAAGGTCGGGATAGGTCGCACGCAATTCGTGAAGTCGCATAAGCGCGCGAGTATCGAACGGTTCTCCCTGAAATCCGATGCGCGCGATGCCCATCACTTGCACGAACGAGATTTCTGGAAGAAATTCGCGAAGTACCGATATAGGTGTGTCGTTTGAGAGCGACATTCCTACCTGAACATCAAATTGTCTCGTTTCATGGAGCGCGTGATGCAATTCAGCGACCGAGGCACTTTCATAATGAAATACCATTCGGGACGCCCCAAGATGCATGAATTTTCCAATGACTCCGTGCGGATTGCGGACCATCAGATCGAATTCATATTTAAAGTCATCAATGTAGGGCAATTGCTCATTTTCGATCGAAAGTTTGCCGGGCGCCACGTAGGGATACGATGTGTTTGGCACGAACTCGCCGTCCATGACATCAAGCTGCACCCAGGGCGTGACGCCGCGCACCCAGGTGAGCTTCTTTTCGAGTTCCGCTATTGTCTTCGGCATGAGCGCCGGAAGGAGTTCGATCATAGTGTCCTACTATTGTATACGACCCTTGACGATAAGTTGTCCCGACGTATGCTATGCGAAGTCCGAATTGTTATTTTAACCAAGGAGAAGAACGTGAGATACCTGCTCATGGATGAGGTACGCCGACGGTACTCCCTTAAGTGGCACCAGAGCGGCCTGTCCATTATTGTCGCCATACCGGCGGCAGTCCTCGCTGGTGCAAAAATACCGGAGGGTATTTTCGAGGCCATGCGGGAAGACTTCGGCTTCAAGGTAGCTACGCCGTCGCTCAGGGATAATTTCGGCTTCGAAAAAAGCCTAATGCGGTTCGACCGCGGAGAAAAAGTGGAATTCATCGCCGCACTCCCGAAGCTCGGCTTTTACCTCGACCGGCCCTGTAAGGAGTGCGGCGGCGAGAAGGAGCGCGAAGGGATGGCGTGCCTCTACTGCAACGGCAAAGGGCTCGAGTACGTAGTGAAGCACGATGACGTGAACGCGCTCTCGGCAAGCCTTGCAATACTCTTCCTCTCGCTGAACGCCATGAAAGGAGAGATCCCGGGCTCACTTGACCGCCAGTTCATGGAAATTACCCTCACCGCACGGCGTGGCTGCTTCGGCATCTGCGGCATCTTCGGAAGCCTCGTTGTCCGATGGCTCCGCGCGCGCCAAGGCCACGTCTTCGAAATGGAGACAGCTATGCGGCGGGCATACGACCATATGTTCGAAGGAAACCGATCTTTCGGCGGCCAGTGCGAAGCGAAGATCACCGACAGAAACGGGTGGCTCAATGTAACTATCCCGGGTCAGGGCTGCGGGCTCGTCCCCAACATGACGGGATTCGGCCGGCATCCGGGATATGAGTTCTCCGATCACAACGTGGACAACGCAGGACAACAGCTCGCGCTTCTCGCCGGCCTTGCCGCGCTCCACGACCTCACGCACTTTAGCCTTTCCGCCGCAGCCTGATTGCGCGAAAAGCAAAACGCCATCGTATAGCTACACGATGGCGTTTCTTTTTTACTGCTGTGAATGCCCGAACGCTTCGTCAGCGTGGTCGGCATCGGCATCCGCCTTGGTAGCGTGCACGGTGCCGTCGAGATGGTTCGGCGGCGAGTAGACGGTATAGAGCTTGAGCGGTTCAGTGCCCTCGTTCAGGAAGTTATGCTTCGTGTTCGGCTTCACGACGATAACATCGCCGGGGTGGACCGTGCGCGAATCGCCGCCGACAATGGCGCGTCCGACGCCCGAGAAGATGAAGAGCGTCTGTTCGACATGCTCATGCACCTCTTCGCCGATCTCGCCGCCCGCCGGGATATGCATGACGACGAGTTGCGACCGGTCGCCGGTGTAGAGTACCTTGCGATAATTTTTGTTCTGTTCGGCTTCTTTAAGGATGTTGACGATGTAGGACATATTTAAAGTGGACGGCATAATTTGCCTTTGTTTACATTGCTATATCAAATAGTGCCTCGGTGTAGAGATGCCCGAAGACATTCAAAAAACCCGCATACGCGAGTTTCTTGAATAGGCCCGAAGATCATATCGCATCTTACGACACGCAAAGCTTTCCCTTACAGTACAGCTTTCCTACCTCCGAACCTATGTATAAGTATGTGCCTCCTCTTGGAGGAACGCAAAGAGGTTATCCACAGGCGCTTTTCTGTTTCAAAAATGGACGACGCGCTGCAGCCTTGTTTACCACAGCCCTTGGAAAACGCTCATTTCTTCGCCTTCTTTGAAGCGACCCATGTCACCTTCCGCGGACTCGTGCGGGCATACGACTTGCTCACGATACGGCCCGAGAGCGAGCTGTGCGGCTGAGCTTTCTTCCAATTGTGCTTCTTCGCATCTTTCTTTGCCATACGAAAAGTATATAGGGAATGCGCCGAGCAGGGTGTGGAAACACTTACCATACTGACCGCTCGAGTTCAGGAATCCCTTCGCGCACCTCGAACGTCGTACGGCCGACGAGACCGCCTCCTGCCGTCCGTACCGAACAGCGCCAGCGGCCTTCGGGCAAGTCGAACTTGATGCTGTAGCCGCGATATCCCTCTTCGCGTCCGCCAGAGACAGGGAAAGAAATGATTGAGCGCACATCCCACTCCTTCGCCGCTTCATCGTAGTGCTCCCAGTGATGCTCGATGTTCGCTGAAAGCCTCGCCGGCGCGAACACGGCGCTCGCGCAATAGGCGGGCGCGCCGGTGGGCCTCACAAAGACGTTCGACGTCGCACGAGTGAATTGCCACCACTCGGGCCGCTCATAGGTCGCCTCATAATCGCCGCTCGAAAGCTTGACCATATGGTGATAGACGCCGATCGAGGTGAGCGCAAGCGGGACCGGCGGGAGCACGTGCGTGAAATAGAGCGCGTTCCAGAGCGCGAACACCGATGCGATGAGCAGAATGTTCTGTCGACGGGCGAGCACCACGCGTTCGCGCGCTATGGAACGAAGTAATAAGAGGAAAAGCGTGACGAACGCGAGCGAAACAATGCCCGAGAGCACGAATAGGGCATCTCCCACACTTCCGAAAAGAATCGGAACGATGATGGCGACGTACGCGAAGAGAAGGAAATACCACGCGGCGATGTGGAATGAGAGCCTCGCGTAGTAGGTACGCAAAAATTCATTCCCGAAAAGGAAGGCGAGGAGGATGAGGAAGAAAAGCCAGTTCCCTTCGAAGCTTCCGCTCTGTCCGTAGACCACGAAGAGTCCCCCGGCGAGGTTACCGAACGAGAACTGCATCACCGGAAGTGCTAAGATCGGCGGCTCGCGCTTCTGCCGCTCATAGATCGCGATGATGACGATCGCACCCGCGGCGATCGTCAGGTACGCGACGAAGACGATGTTATTGAAGAGCGAGTCAGGGCGCCCTAGCGTGAGCGAATCCCAGATGAAACCGAACACGACAGCGCCGACCGAAACATGGCGCTCGTACTTTTTTATGAGGTCGCGAAGTTCGGAATAGGAAGGCATATGCTTCTAGTCTAACAAAAGAGACGACGCCCTGTAGGGCGTCGCATGTCATCCGATATAGAACTTTCCGCTCGTCTTCCTACGAGCTTGCTTGTCCCAGTCCTGTATCTTTTCTTTTTTCTGCTGTGTGGTGAGTTTGTGATCCCGTGATACTTGACCCACGAACTGGCCTCGGGCCCGCACGTGATTGAGATTGCTCATTTGCCCAACGTATGCTCCCCAGGCCCCGCGTCGCTCCGCCTCTTTTTCGATCGCTCGCATGTCCTCGTCGCTTAGTCGCCGCTTTCTTGGCGCGCGACCGTATTTCTCGTTCGCCATGAGTCCTCCGAAGTTCAAAACTTACATAAGGCTACTCACGGGTGCAAAATAAGTCAACAAAACGACAGACCGCCCGGTCACCCGGACGGTCTGTCGCGAATGCCGCTCGCTCTGGCGAGCGGCCTTACATATCATCCGCTACGTCTTCGCCGCGCGATGTGGCACCAATACGCTCTATCACCCCCGCCACCTCATCCGAAGAACTAAACTGCATAGGCGGAATCTGCCGCAATGTCGATATGACGTTCTCGTCCGCCCCCTGTGATTTCGCGGCGTTCACTAATTCCTCAGTCGAACAAGGATAATCGACTCCCTTCAAATACTTCTGCACTTGCACGGGATTCACTATGGTAGCCATGGATATGAAATTACGCCTTATAACTGTTCGACGAACTAGAGACGATGATTGCCTGCCTCGTCTTACGCCCTGACAGAGACGCTTCCGCGCCCCGTCGTTCTCGTATATGCGCGCCATATGGTCCGGGGCTCTGTCGTTCGGCCTCATCAATATTCCGGTCAAGCTCTACAGCGCCTCCGAAGAGCGGGCGCTCAAGTTCCGCATGCTCTCGAAGCACGGCAACTGCCCCGTGAGCTACATGAAAGTCTGCCGGGCCACGGGCAAAGAGATCGAATGGCAGGATATCGTGAAAGGGTATGAATACGAGGAAGGAGATTATGTGGTCCTGACCGACGAGGACTTCAAGAAAGCGAGCCCCAAGAAGACGAAGACCATCGATATCGAGCGCTTCACCGAAGAGAAAGAGGTCGAGTTCAAGTACGTGGCGAAACCCTACTTCATAGAACCGGATAAGAAGGCCGAGAAAGCGTATGTGCTCCTTCGGGAAGCGCTCCGTCGCTCGAAAAAAGTGGGTATCGCCCGCTTCGTGCTCAAGGACAAGGAACATATCGCCATGGTAAAGCCTGAAGGCACCGCCCTTCTCCTCGTACAACTCCGCTTTGAGGACGAATTGCGGAAGCCGGAGGACCTGCGTATTCCCGGCACTGCGAAGTACTCGAAAAAAGAGCTCGACGTGGCGCTCCTCCTCATCGAACAGCTCAATGAGCACTTCAAGGCCTCCGACTACAAAGACACTTATGTAGAGGATCTGAAGAAGATCATCGCCAAAAAAGCTAAAGGGAAACCGGTGCGGCTCAAGGCGACCGATAACGTGCCGGTACCGACGGACATGCGCGACCTCATGGAGATACTAAAAAAGAGCCTTGAGAAAGAGAAAGTCAGTAAAGGGCGATGACACTGCTCTCGGAATACAAAAAGAAGCGGAAATTCGAAAGGACCCCTGAACCTTCCGGAAAAATAAAAAGAAGCGCGTCTGAACGACCGCTTATGTTCGTAGTGCAGAAACATCGCGCCTCTCGTCTTCATTATGATTTCCGACTGGAACTCGACGGTGTTCTAAAAAGCTGGGCCATCCCCAAAGGCCCTTCCCTCGATCCGTCCGTGAAGCGCCTCGCCATGATGACCGAGGACCACCCGCTCGAATATCGGATGTTCGAAGGGACTATTCCCAAGGGGAATTACGGCGCAGGTGAAGTCATCGTCTGGGACGATGGGGTCTATCACAGTGCGGAAACGGCCGACCCCAAGGAAAACAGGAAAAAACTGAAGTCCGGGCTCATGCGCGGACACCTCGACATCCTGTTGCTCGGAAAAAAGCTCAAAGGCAGGTTCTTGCTTCACAAGATAAAAGGCGACGAAAGCGAGCGCGGCAATCCATGGCTGCTCATCAAACAGGAAGACGAATACGCTTCGGGCGCCGAAGTGGTCGACGACATAACGTCGGTGCGTTCGCGACGGACGCTTCCCTGATACTAAATGCCTAACAACATAAAGCCAATGCTCGCCACCCTGGTTGATATGCCGTTCGATCGGAAGGGGTGGTTTTTTGAGATCAAATGGGATGGCTATCGCGCCATCGCCAAGGTCGGCAGAAGGAAAGGCGAGGCGCCGCCTGCCGTAAAAATCTATTCGCGCAACCTTCTTTCGTTCAACGAGAAATTTCCGCCCATCGTCGAAGCGCTCCGCGCGCTCCCGCGCTCTGCCGTGCTCGACGGAGAGATCGTGGCGCATAAAGACGGCGCGCCCGATTTCCATGCCCTTCAGAACTGGGAAGAGAATTGTCTGCCGCTCTCGTATGTCGTTTTCGACCTTCTTAGCCTCGATGGCAAGGACCTTCGCTCGCTACCCTTGCGCGAACGCAAATCGCTTCTGAAAAAGTTTCTTCCAAAACATCCGGCGCTCCTCTACTCGGAGCATGTCGAAGGAAACGGCCTCCGGTTCTTCGAGAGCATCGTGAAAAAGAATATTGAAGGCATGGTGGCAAAAGACGCCGAGAGCCCGTACCGCGAAGGGTATCGCGGCGGCGAATGGCTCAAGGTGAAAAAATGGAACGAGCAAGAGGCCATCATTATCGGCTTCACCGAGCCGCGCGGGAGCCGCAAGTATTTGGGCGCGCTTGTGCTCGGTGCCTACGAGAACGGTACGCTCCGCTACATCGGGCACTCGGGCGGCGGCTTTACAGGAAAAGAGATCAAAGAGATCTATGAACGTCTTATTAAGATACGGACCGCCGCGGCGCCGGTGAAAGAAAAGGTGTCAGTCAATGCTCCTATCACCTGGGTGAAGCCGCGCTACGTCTGCCAGGTGAAGTTCAGCGAATGGACGCCTGACGGGCGCATGCGTCATCCCATCTATGCCGGTCTTCGGCTCGACAAGGCGCCAAAAGAAGTGACGCGCGAATCTCCTATCGCCATGCCTGACCAAAAAAATCAAGACAAAAACGCTCCGAAGCTCACTAATCTCGACAAGATTTTTTGGCCGAAAGAGAAATATACCAAGGGCGACGTCATCGCCTACTACGAGAAGATGGCCGATACCATCCTGCCGTATCTCAAAGGCCGACCTGAATCGCTGCATCGCCATCCGAACGGTATCAAGGGCGAAAGTTTTTTCCAGAAAGATATCCGTCAGGCGGTGCCGCCCTTCGTCGCCACCAAGGAAATATGGTCGGAGAGCAACAAGAAAAAGATCCACTATCTTCTCTGCGAAAACAAAGCGACGCTCCTCTATCTCGCGAACCTCGGATGCATCGAGCTCAATCCCTGGAATTCGCGCATCCAGGCGCTCGAGAAGCCGGATTACATGATCATCGACCTCGATCCCGCCGACAACACCTTCGAGCAAGTGATCGAAGTGGCGAAGGTCGTCCATCAGGTGCTGATAGATGCATGTGAGGAGCACTACATTAAGACCTCCGGAAAGACCGGCCTTCATGTGCTTGTGCCGCTCGGGGCGAAATACACCTACGACGAAATTAAGGAATTTGTGAAGCTCCTCGCACAAGTGGTGCATCAGCGCATTCCGGACATCACGAGCATCGAGCGGAGTCCGGTAAAGCGAAAAAAGAAAATCTACATCGATTATCTGCAGAACCGGAAGGGGCAGACCATCGCCGCTCCTTACTCGCTCCGCCCCTGGCCGGGTGCCACCGTCTCGACGCCGCTCCTCTGGAGCGAAGTGAAGCGGGGACTCGACCCGTCTGCGTTCACTATTGAGACGATATGGAAGCGGCTCGATAAAGTGGGCGACCTCATGCAGCCGCTCCTTACGTCAGTGATCGATCTTCGCGAGTCGATACGCTGCCTTGAGCGGCATCTTGAAAAATGAAAAGGTGGTCCGTGTTAGGGGCCGCCTTTTTAGGTTTCAAATGCGTGTCGAGAAGGAGCGCGGGTCTATACGGATTATCTTGTCGTCCTTTTCTTTAGGGCTGCCGCGCCCATCGCGATTGTTGGTGAGAACATAGAGCATCCCGTCAGGCCCCGCGGTCACGCTCCGGAGACGCCCGTACGTGCCGCGAAGGTACGATTTCAAATCCTTTGCTTCGCCGCTCGAGATATCCACGACATACAGCGATTCGCCGCGGAGCCCGGCGAAATAGAGATAGCCATGGAGCTGCGCCATACCGGACGGCGCCCAGGTATCTTCCGCACCCGAGTGAAGCGCCGGCGCGACCATCCCCGCGCGCGTAGCGCCGCCTTCGATTGTCGGCCAGCCGTAGTTCTTCCCTTTCTCGATCAGGTTCACCTCGTCATAGCCCGACTGGAATCCGGAACGGCCATGCTCGGTCGCCCACAGCCGCCCGCTGTCGTCCCAGGCAAGTCCTTGCACGTTCCGATGACCGTACGAATAGACCGCATTTCCGAATGGATTGTCGGAAGGGATCGAACCATCATCATTGAGGCGGAGGATTTTCCCCGCGAGGCTCGCCGTATCCTGTGCGCTCGTCTCTTTTCCGGCGTCGCCGGTCGCGATGTAGAGCATGCCATCTGGCCCGAAGGCGATGCGGCCGCCGTCATGGTTCGCCGCACCCGGAATCCCTTCGATGATCACTTTCCGCGCGGAAAGTGCCGTCTCGTCGAGCCGATAGCGTTCGACCCGGTTCGTAAGTCCGCTTCCGCTCGCAGTAGTGAGGTAAAGATAGATGAGCTGGTTCTCGGCGAAGTTCGGATGGAGCGCGAGGCCGAGAAGGCCGCCTTCGCCGCGATGCGCGACGCCGGAAATAGGAATGGTATTTTTATACTCATCGATGCGGAGCAACCTTCCCGGCCGTTCGGTCACCAGCAAGTCGCCGTCGGGCAAAAAGACGAGCTCCCAGGGAATATCGAGTTCGGTGGCGACGATCTCGGGCCCCCTTACTCGGCTATCGACATTTCCCCCTTCCACCGTGCTCTCCGTCGGCTCGAAGAGTTCGGCCGTAAACTTGTCGCGGCTGTGATAGAGCGCTGCGCCAACGGCAAGCATCGCTCCGAGAAATATGAGTGACTTTTTCATAAGAGTATTGTAGCGCTTCATTGACAATCCGCGCCTATTCTCTACATTTACTGCAGGTACACCCACAAGGAGGAAGGATGCGCTCATTACTGAAGGCGCTTTATCGCATCGCGCGATGGGCACAGCGCGTCCCAGCCATTGAACGGCATAAGACGCGGCAACTCGAAATGGAAGTCCTGCGTTCGTGGGAAGAGGTACTGCGGCTCAGAACAAAAAACGAAGTCTTGGAAGAGGACCTGAGAAGGAGCGATCGAAAGAATCAGGAACTCATTGGTGAGGCAGATCGCCTTCGTCTCAACCACAAAAAGCTTCGCGAAGAGCATATTCAGCGCCTCGTCCAGGAGCACCCGCAAGAAAAAACATCCTGGAGCATCACCTGGGAAACAATCGACCGAATTAAGGACAAGGCTCGCAATGGCCTGCCATGAAATAAGCCCGCGCACGGATACGTGTCGCGGGCGTTTTGTTTGTCTCCCTTTATCCCGTTACTCGCGCCGTCCGCTGAAGTCGAGCATAAGCTCGTAAGGAAGCATTCGCGATGCAGTACCCTCCCGGTCGTAGAAAAAATAAAGCGCGATCGCGACTCCGATCAGGATGGCGGCGAGCACGGAATAGAACACGTGGTGGGCCATGGCGTTGCTACTCAACGACGGTCTCCTCTCCCGGTTTCTTTGCGGTCGTGACCGTCATCCAGAGCGCCTCGCGAAGGCGCGGCTCGTCGCTGTTCCCTGAGCAAACCGCTTGGCTCGGCTCGAATACCAAAAAGAAATCATCGAACTCCTTCGCCGACGGCGGCGAGGTGGTCGCGTTCGCCGCCGCCTCGAGCGTCTCGAGCGTCCAGTTGGTCCGGTTTTCCCCACCCTCGACGAGCGCCGCTTTTTCGATCCGGTAGAACGCGCCGAGATAACAGTCCGGCGCGCTCGCCCGTATCTCCTCGGTCGTCATGAAGAGGACCGATCCCACGCCCTGTGCGGTCCGTGCGTCGTAGGTAAGGGATGGCGGCAAGCTGCCGGGGCTTATGGAAACGCCGAGCTGTTTGAGCTCAAACTCCTGTACTGCCGGCGTCCACAGATAAAAGGCGACAAGCGCCACGATAAGGACGCCAATGACCGTTATCCAGGCGATTCTCATGCTAGTTGAGACGGCGAGCGCCAATTATCCTTGCCTTCCAACATAGGCAAAGTATAGGATACGAAAAGCCAATGACAGGAGTTCTTTCGTGAAAAACATACTGCTTTCGGTGTTCGGGACCTTTGGGGAATACCGCAACAACACCACCGAACTGGTGGCCCGCAGACTCCTCGGCAGTTTCCTTGCCGGATACAAGGTACACGTCATCAAATTCCCTGCCACCATTCCCGCAACATCAGAGATCAATCGTGGTATTCGGCTCTTCCGTGAGGCACTGCGAATCGAAGCAAGCGCAATCCTCTCGCTCGGTATGGCGTCCGCCAAGACCGGGCTCTGCGTCGAGCAGCAGGCGCGAAACCTCAATACTAACGCAAAGTACTGTGGAGAAGCGTTGCATCAGCCCGTAGACCAAAATCAGAAACTCGGCGAACTGCTCGAACTCAACCTCGACCAATGGAATATCGGAAAGTTCATCCGGGAGTGCCGCAAAGAGCGTGTCCGCGTAATGCGGCCCTCAAGCGACGCCGGTGGATTCTGCTGCAACCATCTTGCCTACCAGGCAAGATTAGCGCAGCTGTCGCGGAGCGAGTGGGATGAGATCCCGTACATCTTCATCCATACGCCCTGCTCACCGGAAGCGATTGCCGAGAAAGACAAACCAGCGTTCATCGCCGCAAAAAAGACGATGATGTCAATGGACGAGATCGTCTACGGCCTCGAAATCCTTGTCGGAAGGGCCCGTCTCGGCCGTCAGTCGAACCGAAAAAAGAAAACTGCGCCCGCTTCTGTATGAAGCGGGCGGTTTTTTATTAGACTGCTGCGGCCGGATTCGCCGGCATCTTGCTGATGTCCATATAGAAGAATTCCCACTGGTGGCCGTCGAGGTCGTCAAATGCCCTCCCGTACATCCATCCGTAATCTTCCGTCGGCCGGGTCTCTTTGCCGCCTGCGGCGATCGCCCGCTCGAACATCGCATCCACCACTTCCTTGCTCTCGAACGAGAAGGCGTTGATGGTTTCGGTTGTCGTGTGCGCGTCGGCGATTGCTTTTGTGGTGAAGCGCCGCATGCTCTCGTGGGTCATGAGCATGGCATAGAATCCCGCCTTCTCGTTGATGATGAGGCAGGCGGCGGTGTCGTCGGTGAACCGCGGATTGAAGGTGAAGCCGAGCTTCGTGAAGAATTCCTTAGTCTTTTCAAGGTCGCGCACCGGCAGGTTGATGAATACTTGTTGCGGCATGGCGATAAGATTATTCCATCTTCGGCATCGGGAGGCACTCCATCACCTCGACGCGATCGCCGGGGAAGATCGTGAAGTGCGGATGGTTCAGGAAGAGCTCGGCCGCCGCTTCGTGCGACTCCGCCTCGACGATGGTCCACGCGCCCATTTCGTTCGAGACGTCGGCAATGCCCTGCTTGCTCACGGCCTTTGTCTTTCCGAGGGGCGAGCCCCAATCCACGATCGCTGCCCCGTGCTTCTTGCCCCACTCCATCCACGCCTCCATGCCGGTCTTATCGTTCTTCTTCCGCATCTCCTCGTCCATCTCGCGGTACTTCTGCATCGCCTCGGGCGAGCCGAGGAATACTGCCATGTATCGTTTCATATAAAAATAAGAAGTTAGTTGCTAATTTCGCTCAGTATACCAGCCGCCTAGTGCTTCCGGTCGATGAAGCGGAGCTCGTCCGCAGGCGACCGAGGGATGTCGATCTTCCGCATCTTTCGAATCTTCCCGGTGCCGGGCTTCTTCTTCGGCGGTTTCAGCCGGACGTTTTTCTGCGCCGCCTCAAGGCGCGGCGGCCGGACCAGGTGGCCCGTGGCCCGCTCGATCTTCCGCTTGTCGGCGCGCGGCTTGTCCTTCTTAAGCGGCTTCATACAAAAAATGACGTATGGGCGCGGATATATTGCCGCGCTAGAGCGTGATCGCGACGCGCACTCTGTCGCCCTCAACGATCTTTTCCTTCTTCCGCACCGCGGCTTTGATGACAAGAAGGTACGTGCCGGACTTCTTGTCGGGCCAGAGCGCCGTCTTCCAGGTTGTCTTTCCTATCTTCGCCTGTACGGGAATATAGCCGAACGTCCCGCGCCATATCGTTTTCGCATTTTTGATGCGTTCGGAGTGGTTCTTGGGGAGATTCACGAAATGCCAGCTGCCCGCGCCCGGATAGCGCCACACGGTGCCGGTGATGACGAGCGACTTCATATGATCGAAAAGGATTGATGCTTACTTCGGATTCTGGAGGACCGAAAGGATGTTGCCGGCCGGATCCTTGAACCAGGCGATGTCGGGACCCATCTTCGCCGCAATGCCGCGGCCTATTGCCTTCTCGTCCTGATTGAATCCCTCGTAGCGCTCGAAGGTGACGCCACGGCGCGAGAGCTCCTCGACCGCCGCATCGATATCGTCCACCTCCAGGTTGAGGACCGTGAACGTCGCCGGTTCGTGGTTTTCCTTCTCGTACACGAATATCGAGCCGCCCTGCGGCAAGTGGAGCTCAAGTCCCATCTCTTCCGTCACCTTGAGGCCGAGGATTTCGCTATAAAATTGCTTCGCTTTTGCCGCGTCGTCGACCGAGAACCCGCCGAAACCTGCTTTTGCCTTGAACATTCTTGTAATGAAATATTAGTTGTTAATTTGCCGCCCTTGTCTCGTTAGAAGTTAACCTCATAGCCAATATGGTTACATCACTAAGCCGTAAGGCGCTTCGCTTACTTACTCTTGAATACTTCAAAAAATTTGATGAACTTCTAATGGGATTCGACGTACTTCTTAAAGTTGTCGAGGATCGCCTGCCAACCCGCCCGCTGCATCTCCTCCGGGTTTTCCTGCTCAGGGTCGAAGCTCTGGACGATCCGCACGCCTTCCGGTACTTCCATGAATTCCGCCTTCACGTGCCGTCCGTCATCCATATCGTATTCGATGACCGAGTGTTCGATCACGTTCGTATAGGTGCCCCCGAAGTCGAAGCCTGCGCTTCCGTCCTTGGCCTGCATCCGGGTCGTAAAAGTTCCGCCGGTGCGGACGTCGTTCGTCGCCCTTGGCGCCTCCCAGTCGTCCGAAGCAAACGCCCACTTGGTGATATACTCCGGCTTCGTCCAATACTCCCATACCTTTTCGATGGGGGCGTTGATGGTTATTTCAATAGTGATAGGGTTCATTGGATTTATAGATTATTTAAATTTAATTGTACTATACTTATCTTAATGCTATCTCACCAAACTCAAATAATTCTTATACGTTCGACGCAGACAGTTACTGCCTTATTACTCATAATTGCAGCTCTTGGAATCTATAAGAATTTCTATGTATTAAATTTTGGAATATCAATTGGATTTTTAATTCTTTCCCTTCTTGCGTTCCTAATGGGATATAAAAAGATTGGAGTAGGCGGAATAATACTAGCTGTTATTTATAATCCTCTAGTTTCACTTTCTTTGCCTCGGCATATTTGGGTGATTATCGATATTGTTTCCCTTGCTGCTCTTTGGCGCTTTGTATATCAAACTACTAATTCTTATGAAAAAGGTGCTCGATTTGAAAAGTACATAGCTACGCTTTTCCCTGATACAGCCTATACGATAGTTACTCAAACCAAAGATGTTTCGAAGTTTTTTAATCGTTCCGTAGAATCAGACAAGCACCCTGATTTTGTATTTCGTAATCGAAATACTGGCAAAACTTTTGCGGTGGAGTGTAAGTGGCGCGGCCGTTGGGCGAAAAATTTTAAAGGAGAAACCGGACTCTGGTGGGATTTAAATAGAGGGAATCGGTATATAGCTTACGAGCAAGAAAATAATATTCCTGTATTTATAGCGCTAGGTATTGAAGGAACTCCTGAACGACCTAAGGAAACTTATTTCTTTGAAGTTTCTTTATTACGATATCCTTTTATGCTTCAGTCGTTTGTGAGGAGCGGGAAAACTTCTTTAATTTTGTAACTATTCCAGTTCAAGGTAACTAAAAAGAGAATAAAATTGATTACCTTACTATCTAAAAGGGTATATCATCAGGATCAATCTCATCTTCCTTTTTTGCTCCCTTTAGAATAGTCGCCCCTCAGCATATAACATTCCGATATTCTGCAGAATGTCGGAATGTTGTGGACAAGCCTTAGCAAGCTTGCAAAAGGGTGTGGATAACTTCGCTTGGCTATTTTCTAGTTTCTTTCTATACTAGAAAATATATAGAAAGTAGCCATCACAACGCCATGCTTACCAAACGCCAGAAAGAAGTGCTCGATTTCATAAAGTCCTACAGCAAAAGGAAGGGTTATGCCCCTTCCCTCGAGGAAATCCAGAAGGAATGCGACTTTGCCTCCGTCTCGACCGCCCATTTCCATGTCACCAAGCTGAAAGAGAACGGCTACCTCGACAAGACCGAGAACAAAGCCCGCGCGCTCCAGCCGACGACCGAAGAGCGCTGGCTCAAGATCTACCTCATGGGCCTCATCCCGGCTGGCGGCCCGATCGAAGCGATCCGTGATCCGAAGCTGATCGAAGTCCCCCGCTCGATGGTCCCGCCTGGAAGCAAGTACTACGCGCTCAAGGTCTCGGGCACCTCGATGATCGAGGAGGGCATCTCCGACGGCGACATCGTCATCGTCCGCGAACAGGAAACGGTCGACGACGGCGAGAAAGCGGTCGCCTATCTTCCCGACAAGGACGCGGTGACGCTGAAGAAGGTCTACCGGGACAAAGGCAAGGTGAAACTCGTCCCGGCGAACGCGACCATGAAGCCCTGGTACGAGACGAACGTGGAGATCCAAGGAAAGGTAGTCGGTGTCTTACGAAGCGAACAATAACCATCAACTAATTTAGACATCATGCAATATCGATACACCATGCCCTTCTTCGTCCGCCTCGCGCAGTGGTACCTCTCCATCTACATGAACCGTAAGAAAAAGAAGCGCCTCTCCCGTTTCGGCCGCTTCGCGAACTTCCTCTAGACACCATTGCATCTCATTCCTACTGGCGGTAAGGTAGGAAAAGAAAGGAGACTCACAATGCATTGGATGCTTTGGACCTTCCTTGCAGCTTCCGGGCTCTTTGCCTGGTGCGTGTACTTCAGTTCCGGTAATCCCCTCACGGTTCAACGCTGGAAAAACAGCGAGACCATCGTCATGCTGGTGCGGATCGCGAGCATCATGAGCACCTTGATGCTCACCCTCCTTCTCCTCTGGCAAACCTGGGAGCCAATCCTCCGCTTCGTCATTTTCATATGGCTGTGGATGCTGTGGTGGTTTATAGCCTGGCCGATGACGCCGCGCGAATGGCGCTACATGACCGCCGCCATGACCGTACCGACACCGCCTGCCGGGTATTCGTACCCATTGGTGGGCAGCAGCCAGCTCTGGTCACGCAATCCGCTCACACGAGAACAAGTGTGGCGAATGCCCTTCCGCCGCAAAAAGAAGTAGTTGTTCCGGAAATTAAAAGCCCGCGATCCGGCGGGCTTTTGCTTTTCTTTTTTCTTCAGCTATCATTGCCTGAGCAGCACACTCCGGAGGGGAAGGCGCGGAGGCCTGTACCCCTTCGCAAACACCACCTCAGCAATGAGGATCGCCGATCCGTCGGCGATGGAGGTAGACCAATCTGGGCAGCCTCCACGCTATACGTTCGTGACGCTTACGCCTCCGGCCCTCGGGACACTTTCCGAGAGCATGGCGGCAGTACTCCGCGCGAAGGCCTCTGATCTGGTCCGACCGCAGCTCGGGCTGGACCGCAAAGACCGCCATCGCGGAGATTCGTACGTGGCGTGTCGCGAACGAGCAGGAAACCCTTGGAACCCGCCTGTGTGGCGGGACTCCCCTCCGGAGTCCAAGGGTTTTTTTATTTGATTGCCAAACGTCTCCTTTTTCTTTAGCATGGACCCGGATTACAACCGGAGGCCGTCATGACTTCACTCAGTACGACTGAGGGAGTCCATGAGACCCCCTCGCACCTTTTCAGATGGCAACTTGTCGGGAAAAAACGTCGCCTCATCGGCGCACCGAACAAACCAATGAAAGAAGCTCAAGAATTCTTTTTAGCCCAACTCAAGCCCCTCGCGCCGCGCTTTCACAGCTCGACCGCAAAGGAATACGGCCTGGGGGCGGTGAGGAATGCGAGAGCGCATCACGGAAATCGCTTCATCTTCACTCTCGACTTTGCTGACGCCTTTGACCACGTCGACGGAGATCGTCTTGCCGAGATGATCACCCGCGCCTACAACAAACGCTATCCTTGGGATGCACAGCCCGAGCGGAATAAGGAGTACGTATGGAAACAAAGCCTCTGGCGGCAAGTCCTCTTTAGGTTTTGTCTTACCGAGAAGGGCGGCCTCATCCAAGGAAGCACGCTTTCTCCCTTCCTCTTCGACTGGTATTGCGAAGAACTCGTCGATCGGCCGATACGGCATTATCTCTACGAAGCGGCACGTGTGTACTACGGCTACCAACCCTACGTCTATACTCGCTTTGTCGACAATCTCGTCATCAGCGGAAATGAGCGAATCTACCGCTCCACCCGCGCCGCAATCCGGAGGATTATCGCGAAGGCGGGGTTTGCCGAGAACTTCGGAAAAACAGTCTTCATCGACCCGTTCAAGAAGAAAGGCCGGACAGCAATGGTGACGGGTATCCGCGTAAGCGAAACCCATTTCGGCCTTCCCCGTAAAAAAGTGAAGGAAACGGAGCGGATGATCGTACGCGCACTCGAAACACCGCTCTTTGGCGAAAAGCCGTCAGTCATAAAAGGCCATGCTCTGTACCTTCTCGACGTGCTCCGCGGAAAGCCGAAGCTGAATGCCTTGGAAGCACGGGCGCTTCGACAGTACGTAGCGTGGTGCGATAAAAACAACGAGAACAGTAGCTGGGCGAAGAAGACGCTTGAGAAAAAAGCACCTCCGACACTACCAAAAAAGAAACGCAGCAAAAAGCCCTAGACCGATGTCCGGGGCTTTTTTATTTACTGAATGAGATTGAGTCCCGTCGGCTCGTCGAAGGCGCGCATGATCTCCCCTTCCACGCGCGTGATATAGACTTCCCCGGTCGCCGAGATTATGAGCTTCTTTATGTGGCCGCCCACGGTCGAGAGATCGCGCTTGCCGAAGACACCGTGCGCATGAAGCGCCGGCTCGCCGTTCAGTCGCCCGATGTTCCCCGTCACGCTCACGATCTCCAGGTCTTCGTTGAACTCGTGGTCTTCATACTTTTTATCCGGAAGACAGTAGTAGGAAAGCGTGAGCTCGCCGCACGCTCCGATGACAGTAAAATGCCCGGCGGCGATGCCTTTCTCTTTCGCGAATACGAGCATGTTCGCGACCACGTCATCGCCTTTGTCGAAGCGAAGAAACCACGCCCCTTCACCCTCTGAGATTATTTTCATACGAACAGCATAGCAGATGTTCAAATTGACACGCTGTCTCGCGGCGCGTAGGGTACAGGAGGATAAATTGACAAGGAGGTACTCCGTGCATTTGAAGGCGATCTTACCGACCGACCGCCACTACGAAGGCCGGCTGCAGTTCAAGGGCACAAAAACCCTTACGCTTGATGTCCCGGTCGCCGGGCTCCCCGCATCAGACCCGGAGCGCGCAGGATTGCGCAGGGGAACCTATGCGCTCAAGCGGGTCGTGCAAATCCCCGAGAAAAGCGGAGCGCAGCCGATGTACGGCGAAGCGATCCTTTATTTCGTCAAAGACGGCAGCCCGCGGAACATGCTCGCGCTCCATGGCGGCACCACCGACAACGCCGGAAAGCTTTTTGCAGGCGAGAAGAGCCTGCGGGTGACCAATACGATGCTCGAGATGCTCCTCACGCTCTTCAGCATCGACGAAACGACGCTTGAAGTAGTCGAAGAAGATCTCGGCTTTCTCGCGCGGTTTCGCCGAAAGGAAGTGGGCGATCTCTTGCCGCCGCGGTATTGTCCGGCGCAGATGTGGAATGATGCTTCCGCCAGGGACACGCTCTTCTGGATGTGGCTCTATCGGCAATTTGGAGCTCCCCGGAGTACGGCCTGCGAATGGGTACCGGCCGAACATGTCGCTCCGTTCTTCAACGCCGCGGCCTAAGCCGCCCCAACCTGCTCGAGAGAAGCCGCATGGCCTCCTCTCGGGTAGGTTTTTTTATTTTCCAAATTGACACCCTGCCTCGCGGCGCGTACCCTTACTGAGGATTTTCTTTTCAATGGAGATTACATGGAAGACTTGAAACGGCTCGTCATCACTGGCGGGCCCTGTGGCGGCAAAACGACAGCGCTTGCCTTTCTCTCGCAGAAGCTGCAGGAGGCGGGCTACACACCCATCATGGTCCCGGAAGCGGCGACGCTTCTCATGGGGCAAGGCATCAAGCCGGACAAGGTCGGAAGGCTCCCCTTTCAGGAGCTTGTAATCGTCTGTTCGCGGTCAAACGAAGATATTGCCGAGGCGGGAGCGCGACACATCGCCGAGCGGAAGCTTCCGCAGCCGATCGTCGTATGTGATCGCGGCATCATGGACGGTGGCGCGTACGTGCCGCTCCTCGATTTCGAAGCGCTCCTCACTCGTAAGTTCGGGCCGGTATCGCCGCGGGACCACCGCTACGACGCCGTGTTCCATCTGCGAACGGCCGCCGACGGCGCGGAGCCGTTCTACACGCTCGAGACCAACAAGGAACGCACGGAAACGCCTGAAGAAGCCCGGACGCTGGACGAAAAAACGGTTCGCGCCTGGACAGGGCATCCGCACCTGCGCATCCTCGACAACTCGACCGACTTCGACGGCAAAAAGCGGCGGCTGTGGGAGCACGTCTGTTCCACACTCGGCATTCCGGTGCCGATCGAACGGGAGCGCAAGTTCCAGGTAGAGCGGTTCGACGTGTCGAAGATCACGGACACCTACCAGCAGATCGACATCGAGCAGGCGTACCTCATGAGCTCCGACTCGCGCAAGGAGATCCGCATCCGGCGGCGCGGACAGAACGGCGTCTACACCTACTACCGCACCGTAAAACGCACCGTTCTTCCGGGCGAACGCGCGGAGACCGAGCGCCGCATCAGCAAGGAGGAGTACGAAGTAAGTATGCAGTTCCGGCTGCGCGACAGGAACGTCATCCGCAAGCAGCGCACCTGCTTCGTCTACAAGAACCAGTACTTTGAGTGCGATCGTTTCGAGAATGGGCTGCGGTGGGACATGCTCGAGATCGAACTCACTACGCTGCAAAGCGAAGTGGTACTCCCGCCGGAAATTAAGGTCGTCGACGAAGTGACTGGCAAGCCGGAGTATTCCAACTTCCACCTTGCCGAGATCTTCCAACCCGCCTGATGCATTCGCACCCGCTCAAAAGCCCGCTCCCCGCGGGCTTTTTTCTTCGTACTGCCTCTCACCTCCCTAAAAACTCAATATACTATAATTATGCTATAGCATAATTATAGTATTTAGGAATTATTTCTATTTTCGTTACATCGGTACGTCGATAAGCAGTAGCTTGCTCGCCTCGATTGTTTCAAACGAAAATTCTGGAGTATCGGAAATAGCGATTGCATCGCGCGGGCCGAGTTCGAGCTCGTTCACTTTTACCTTTCCTTCAATCACGAAAAGGTACGCTCCGCGCTTTCCTTCGGTGAAGCGGTGCGTGTGGTCGGCCCGCGCATAGAACCTGCCGAGATAGACAAACGCATCCTGGTGGATGAAGAGCGGTCCGTCGGTCTCGCGCGGCGGATCGCCGGAGACGAGCAGTCTGAATCCGTTCTCGGTATCCGGGAACGACCGCTGATCGTGCCGCGGCGCATGCCCTTTCTTGTTGGTCTGAAACCACAACTGAAAAAGTTCGAGTGGCTCCTCATTCGAGCGATTCCACTCCGAGTGCGTCACGCCGGCACCTGCGCTCATGACCTGGACTTCACCCGCCTGCACGATGCCGGTATTTCCCATGCTGTCCTCATGCGCCACGGCGCCTTTGATGACAATAGTAACGATTTCCATATCGCGATGCGAGTGCGGCGGGAACCCCGACTCCGGCGCTACCCGATCGTCGTTCAATACCCTAAGTGCGCCAAACCCCATACGCTTCGGTTCGTACCAATCAGCAAAGCTAAAACTGTACCGCGTCGTAAGCCAGCCATATTCTCCCCTTCCTCGTTCATTCGCGAGATGCGTCTCGACCTTCATGATATTGCTGACTATAGCAGAGGAATCTTCTTACGAAAAAACCGCCCTGAGGCGGTCGTTTCATTATCGTTTCTTTACGTTCTTGTCATAAGTGCACGGCAGACAGTCAGTCTGACCTTTCCTTGTGCGGATGTATTTCTTGCCGCAAACGCATACCAAGATCTCCGCCTTGGTGCGCTGCGTGACCCATTTCCCCCACGTGCTGAAATTTCGCTGTGATGAATTCATGATGTTATTCCACAAAGGTAAGCGCTTTTCCTTTCTTGTCACCGCGGCCGGTGCGTCCGATACGGTGCACGTAGTCATCGTAGGTAGCCGGAATGTCGTAGTTAATGACATGGGAAACGCCGGCGATGTCGAGCCCGCGCGCCGCCACGTCCGTCGCCACAAGGACCTGAACGTGATCGCGCTTGAAGAGGTCGAGCGCACGAATGCGACCACCCTGCGTCTTGTTGCCATGAATCGATTCGGCCTTGAAGCCGCGCTCGATAAGCTTCTTGGTGAGCTTTTCGACGCCGTGCTTGGTACGCCCGAACACGAGCACCTTGTCAAAGCCTTCTTGGATGAGGAGGTCGTGGAGCACATCGAGCTTGTCCTTGCCGCGGACCTCGACGACGTCCTGGTCGACGCTCGTCGGGGTCTCTTTGGTCTTCACCGAAACGAAGACGGGGTTATTGAGAAAATCGCTGATGAGCCGCTCGATCTCCGGTGAGAGCGTTGCCGAAAAGAAGAGCGTGTGGCGCTCCTTCGGCATGCGCGACATCATAAAGCGCATATCGTTGATGAAGCCCATATCGAGCATGCGATCCGCCTCGTCGAGGACGATCGAACGAAACTTTTCGAGCTTGAGATGCCCGCGCTCGATAAGGTCCTTGAGACGCCCCGGCGTGCCGATGATGAAATTATTATGATGGCGAAGGTCCGAGATCTGGCGGCCGATGGAAGCACCGCCCACGCAGGTCGCGCCGAAGAGCCCGAGCCCTTTGGCGAAGCCACGAAGCTCTTCCTCAATCTGGAGCGCAAGCTCGCGGGTCGGGACGACGATGAGCACGCTCTCTTTTTTATCCTTGAGCGTCTTTTCGATGAGCGGAATGAGGAATGCAGCGGTCTTGCCGGTCCCCGTGTTCGCGATGCCGACAATATCGGAACCGCGAAGAATGTGCGGGATGGTCGCATCCTGAATCGGGGTCGGCGTCACATAGCCTTTCGCCACGATGTTTGCCTGAAGGCGCGCATCTACGTTGAAATCGACGAATGCATGCTGAATGACCGGCTTCGGCGCGGGCGCCTCGGTAACCGCCGGCGCCTTGTTGATGAAACGGGCAGGGTCAATGCGCTGTCCTTTCGGACCGCGAGAATTAGAGCGACCGCTCCTCCCGGCATGAAAGCCTCCAGAGCGAGAATGGGAACTATTATTCGACCTGAAACCAGGCCGTTTGGTACGGGAATTGCCTTTATACATTGTTGTGTCTCAACGGTTCTGTATCTTTTAAAGGACGATTCCCCAAAACAAAACTACTGAGATATTAACTTGTGCGGCAATAGTATCCTAAAAACGAAAGTTTGTCAATACCTTTTTATTGCTTGAGTCCGAGACCCTTCCTGATGAGATACCATGCGACACCAAGGAATACGAGCGCAAGGAGAAGAAGAACGAAGAACGAGGTCCATAACGAGACATCGGCGGTGCCAAGAAGACCGTATCGAAGGCCGTTAATAATGTAAAAGACCGGATTATAGAGCGTGAATTTCTGCCAGAATTCAGGAAGCGCCTGTACCGAATAAAATATACCGCCGAGATAGATAAGCGGCGTAAGCACAAAGACCGGTACAATATTGATACTGTCCCAGTTCTTGGCATACACGCCGTTAATGAGCCCCGCGAGACCGAACACCAAGCTGCCGAGCGCAAGGAAAAGGAACGCTATGAAAATATTGTGAATCTGGAAGGGGGCGAAGAAGAGCGATACAAGGAGGACTAATGAGCCGATAAGGAGGCCACGAATCATGCCCGATGTAATGAATGCGGCAATAATGACCCATGGAGGAGTCGGGGAAACCAATATCTCATTAATATTCCGATTGAAGAATTTTGCGCCAAAGAAAATGAAGGCGACATGCTCGAAGGTGCTCGTCGCAGCGGAGAGCATCATGAGACCCGGAATGACGAACGAGACGAATGCGACGCCGTGAATATCACCGATGCGAGAACCGAGGAACTCGCCGAAGATAAGGAAATAGAGCGCCGAAGTGACCGCGGCCGGAAGGAAATTCTGTGCCCACAGTCGGAAGCCGCGCACGACTTCCTTTCGTACGAGCGTATACCAAGCAATAAAAAGGCCGTACGCGTTCATGGTTATACCGGATCTTTAGTGAGATGCAAGAAAACCTCTTCGAGACGCCCGGATTTCTGCCGCACCGTCTGCACAGGGAATCCTTCACGGTCGAGCGCGGTAACGGCACCCGATATTGCCTTTCCTTCGCCGATCTCTATCTCTACGGTAGTTTCATCTGCAAGGTGCGGGTGATACGCCTCAAGCGCTGAAATGGCCGAGAGCTTTTCTTTCGAGACTGGCTTCACCAGATCGAGCAGAACCCGTTCAGTCTTAAGGCGTCCCAATACATCCTTCATCGTGCCTGACGCGATGAATTCTCCCTTATTCACGATCGCCACGTGCTTGCAGAGCTGCTCCGCCTCTTCGAGATAATGGGTGGTGAGGAGGATAGTGACACCTTCTGACGTGAGCGACTTGAGGTAATCCCACATGCCGCGACGAAGCTCGACATCGACGCCCGCCGTTGGCTCGTCGAGAATGAGAAACTTAGGCTGATGGATAAGCGCCCGCGCGATCATAAGCCGGCGCTTCATACCGCCCGAGAGCATCATGGCGTGCATATGGCGCTTTTCGAAAAGACCGAGATCTTTGAGTAGTTTTTCGGCGCGGGGAATGGCGACGCTTCGCGGAATGCCGTAGTAGCCCGCCACGTTCACTAAGATATCGAAGGGTTTCCCGAAAAAATCAATATTATCTTCCTGGGGCACCAACCCGATATAGGTCTTTGCAAGATCAGGATCTTTATCGATGTTAACGCCAAAGACACTCACCTCACCCGCTGTTTTGGTCACCAGGTTAGTGACAATGCCGATCAGCGTCGTTTTTCCTGCACCATTCGGACCGAGCAATGCGAAAAAATCGCCCTTAGGAATTTCGAGCGAAACCCCCTTGAGCGCCTCGGTACCGGCTGCATACGTTTTTTTAAGATTTTTGACGGAGAGCGCGAAATCCATAGTATAGAAACGTTATTGTAGCACGTCGTCTAGAGGCGTAATATGAGCGCTTTCATTACAGCAACGGCTTTTGGCTTCGCCTACGCCGGCATTTTTTTCGGCGTCATATTGCTCGGCGGCACAGTGCTCATTCCGGCAATCTACTTCGCGATCTTGGGAAAGATCGATCTGCTCCTCCTCTTCTTCACCGTACTCGCGGCCGGAATAGCAGCAGATACATTCTGGTACGTTATAGGACGGCGCGCACGAAAGCGCTTTGTCTTCAGATTCGTATGGAACATACTCGGCAAAGAAGGAACGCTGTCAAAAATATACGCGAAGCATCCGTTCTGGACCGTCTTCATCGCTAAGTTCGTCTTCGGGACACGCATCGCGAGCCAGCTGCTCGCCGGCTTCAATAAGATGAGTTACCTTAAGTTCCTCGGCGGCACCGCGACGGGAACCATCCTCTGGTTCTCGCTGTTCTATGTCTTTATGTATGTCGCAGGCACCGGCGTCGAAGCGACAAGGCTTGCCGGACTCCGTCTTCAATTCACAGTAGCGGGAGGCGTAGCGGCGCTCGTCGCCTTCTTCTTTATAGGAAAGTATGCCAAACGCCGCTGGCTATCGTACCCCGATGCTTAACGCCGTCTCGATTACGCCCCTTGCCCCTGCCGCGCTTTATCAATAGCGGCAACGTCGATTTTTTTCATAGTCATCATGGCGTCGAACGCGCGCTTTGCTTCTGCGCCGCCGACCGCGAGCGCCTCGATCAATGTACGCGGTGTGATCTGCCATGATACTCCCCAACGGTCCTTGCACCATCCGCACGCACTCTCCTTTCCACCATTTCCCACGATTGCGTTCCAGTAGCGATCCGTTTCTTCCTGATCGTCCGTTGAAATCTGAAAAGAAAATGCTTCGCTTTGCTTAAACACAGGACCTCCGTTCAGTCCCACGCAAGGAATCCCGCAAACGGTGAACTCTACGGTGAGCACGTCGCCTTTCTTGCCATCAGGAAAATCGCTCGGCGCATGGAAGACGTTAGTTACCTTGCTATCCGGAAATGTGGCGGCATAAAATTTCGCCGCGCTTTCTGCATCCTTATCAAACCAAAGGCAAATTGTGTTTTTCGGTATCATGTTTGTTTGTAATAGTTAAAATAATATTTTACAACGCACTGTTACGGACTGCCGGGCTTGGACTCGAACCAAGATACTAGGCTTCAAAGGCCCATGTCCTACCATTAGACGACCCGGCAACAAGTGCCTTAATGAAAGCATGTTTCGCTTGAATTTTCTATGCCGGACGCCTATGCTACCTCTAGGTGCACTAACCCCACAAGGAGGAGGAGATGCGCGTCATGCTCGCCGTATAGCGATGGCGGTTCTGCTCGGCTTTTACTCGCAGGCCGCGTCGGCACAAGTCATCATCCACGATCTCGGCGTCCCCAAAAGGGAGACGTATACGCTGCTTGAAACATCTCCCTTCGTCCGTGAAATAGGAGGGGTCGTAGCAGGGACAAGGGCATGCGGAAAATACTTTATCTACGCCATCGTGGATAACCAGCTGGAAATATCTCTTTCGGGGATATCCAGATGGCCGGAAGTAATCAAAGCTGCATGGGTAGTTCAGCGAGACAGCCTGCAGATCCAGTTCTCAAATGTCCGGATCATTCCGACCATCGAGGTAATTAAAGGAGGGGAAACTCCGCTTCGCTTTACGCTCTACATTAGTGAGGAAAAATACCGAAATTCCCCTTGTCTTATAAAAAGAGAAGAGAGAAAAAGACAACAACCTTCCGACGACCGGGAGGACGAAGCTCTTCTCGCCACGAAAACGCCGTTCTCCGGAGCGGCGTTTTTACCTTTGTTTTTGAACGTATAATTCGGCAGTAGACAAGATAGTTCAGCCCGCTATAATGACGCTGCTTTGAATAAGGCAGTAAAAATCTTGTCAGTCGTGGCGACAATCGCGGCAACGGCCGCGATTGTCTTTGTGGTTCACGCTTCTTCCGTCCCCCACGGGCCGGCATTTCAGGCTTCCATACAAATTTCTGAACCTCCGGCGCCTGTGACGGAGAGCGTATTCGTAGAGACGACCCGAGCGGAGAATCTTACAAACACCCCGGCCACCCTTTCCCACGCCATTTCGCCCCCCGTAACGGCCCCTGCCGCAGCGGCCCCTTCGGCAACCCAACCACCTGCCCCCTCCACCCCTGCTCCGACGACCCCGGCGGCCGTTAATGGCAGCTGGCCAGTCCGCCTCATTGTTCCTGTGATCGGTCTCGATGTGCCGATCGAGTACATGGGGATAAATGAGAAAGGCGAAATGGCCGTGCCGGACGGGAAGACAAGGAATGTCGGTTGGTACAAGGACGGCACCGTCCCGGGCAACACCGGAAGCGCGGTCTTCGCCGCCCACGTCTATGCCGCCTTCTCGAAACTGAAAGACGTTCCTCTCGGGAGCGATATCTATGTCGTCCGAAGCGACGGTACCAAGCTCCTCTTCCGAGCAGGCGAAGCGAAGACCCACTGGCTCAATCAAATGTCAGCGGAGGACCTCTTCAACCGAAACGATGCGAAGCGCCTCAACCTCATCACCTGCGCCGGCACCTATATCAAAGAGCTCGACACCTACGACCGCCGCCTCGTCATCTACGCTACCCTCGTCGAATAAAAAGCCCCGCATTGCGCGGTGTTTTTTGTTTGAAGCTATTTTTGAGCCGGCTCGCTGATGAGCCGTATGAGCGCGAGCTCGAGCGGGAGCTCGGGAATGACCGAATGATCGATCTCAGAATAAGCATTCAAAAGCTCGCGCAGAAGCGAAGAGGAGAGATTCGGGCCGTACTCCTTGGCGAACCCGAGCGTGCCCACTTCCGCTCCCATGCGCGCTGCCACTTCGGGGGCGTACTTGAAGAGAAGCGCCATACGAAGTTTGTGGAGAATGAGCTTCAGGTACACCTTCATGTCGACGTTCTCCTTGCGAGCACCGGCGAGCGCTTCGATCCCCCGTCCCAGGTCTTTGTTGAAAATGGCAAGCAGAAAATCATCGATGAGCTCAGCTTTCGGTGCACCGGTGATCGCCTCGACTTCGGCGCGATCGATCTTCTTGTCCTTAGAAAAGGACATCACCTTCTGCAGGATGCCGAGCGTGTCACGGAACGAACCGTCGCCGAGGAGCGCCACGAGCTCCGCCCCTTCGGCGCCAATCTTGTAACCTTCCTTAGTAGCCACCTCCTGCACAAGCCCCTTCAAAATCTCTTCGGAGGGTTTCTTGAACGAGAACGGCTGACAGCGCGACACGACCGTTTCAGGGAGCTTCTCAAGCTCCGTCGTGGCGAGGATGAAAATAACGTGCTTCGGGGGCTCTTCGAGCGTCTTTAGAAGCGCATTGAACGCCTCCTTCGTGAGCATGTGCACCTCGTCGATGATGTATACCTTGTACTTAGATTCGAACGGGTTCACCCGCACCGCTTCGCGAAGCTCGCGAATATCGTCGATGCCGCGGTTCGAGGCGGCATCGATCTCCACAAGGTCCGTATCGGAGGTGTCGAGCGCCTTCGCAAGGATGCGCGCGACCGACGTCTTTCCGGTGCCGCGCGAACCGGAGAAGAGGTATGCGTGAGCGGGCTTTCCGTTCTTCACCGCGGCTTCAAGGACCCGTACGATATGATCCTGTCCGGTGACTTCCTTGAAGCTTCCGGGGCGATATTTTCGATAAAGGGCAAGTTCAGACATATATAGAAAGAGTATAACCTTTCTAGGGGCGTTCAAACAAAAACGGCGCCACACGGGCGCCGCTTCGAACTTCCTAGAGGGGATTAAGAGCGATCTGCGAGAGACGGCGATTGCAGTGCGGACAGTACCGCGATTCGTAGATCGGCTGCCACGTGCCAAACGCATACGCGACCTCTTTCCTCGCGAAAAAAGAAAAGAACTCTTTGCCGCACCCGCTCGGCTCCTCGCAGGTGGTCTTCTTAAAGCACGGCTCGATGAGCAAAAACAACATGGATGCGACCAACCCAACGGCGAGTACGATTCCTATGGCCATACTAATCCCTCCTTAACGTAGGCAAATTAGGCCCTTACAAAATTCACCGGCGGAGTGACAGGAAAGGTCCCGTAAAACGGTCCTTGTATGCCCCCCTCAGCACGAAGTCGATAAGTGACCTGATTGATCGCTACCTCATGAAGCCATGGAAGGCCTCCGCGGAACTTATACATCGGACGATCGCAGGCAATCGATGTCCCCATCCCGAAAGGAAAAGAGTTGAACGCTTCCTCCTTCTCCGACGCGCGAAAGATCTGCACCCATGCATGCCGTCGGTTGAAGTGGTAATGCACGAAGCAGACAGAAACAAACCCATCTCCCTTCCTTACCATAAGGTCGATCAGCGTATACGTTGCGTCCTGCTCAGGAGAGCGTCGCTGGACAACCTTTGTCGCAAAGAATCTCATGTTTCCCCCTTTCTAAGAACCTAAAATTACTTTACGCTCCTAAAAACCCTTTGACAATCGTCTCGACTTCGTCCGCGCTCGCGGTCTCCATGAGCCGCATTCGAAGCTCTTTTGCCCCATCAAATCCGTTCGCGTAAGCTTTGTAGTGCTTTTTCATGATGGCGAAGTTCTTGAGATCGCCGAGCTTCTTCTCGAAAAGACGCGTATGCTCGAGCATCACGCTGAGCCGCTCTTCGAGCGGAATCGATTCGTAGCGGATGTTCCGATTGAAGAGCCAAGGATTCCCGAAGATGGCGCGGCCAAGCATCACGCCGTCCGCGCCGCTCTCCTTCGCTTTCATTTCAGCATCGGCAAGATCTTTTACGTCGCCATTCCCAATAATGAGCGTGTCGGTTCCCTTCGCAAGATGGACGGCGCGAGCGACCGCCTCCCACCGTGCGGGCACCAGCGACATTTCTTTTCTCGTGCGAGCGTGGACGGTGATCGCGGCGGGCTTTGTCTCGAGCAGCGTCCCCACCCATTCTTCAAGAATGTCCTTGGTATAGCCGATGCGGGTCTTTACCGACACCGGAAGCCCGTCGGCGCCTTCCATGGTCGCAAGGACAATTTCTTTCGCGAGTTTCGGGTTCTTGATGAGAATGGCGCCACCGCCGCTTTTTTCAACGCCTCGGTCCGGACAGCCCATGTTGATATCGATCCCGTCGAAGCCGAGCTTCTTCGCGAGCTCCGCCACTTCCTTGAAATTATGCGGCTTGCCGCCGAATATCTGCGCCACAATAGGACGCTCGTTCTCGGTATATTCAAAATCGCGAAGCAGCACCTTCTGTCCGGGACTAAGAAGCCCGTCAACGGAGACGAACTCCGTCCAAAAAACGTCAGGACCGCCATGCGGCTTTCCGTGGTCGCTGTATTTCGCGATGAGCTCGCGAAACGCCGTGTCGGTGACGTCCGCCATTGGTGCGAGCACGAAGAATGGTCGCTTCAGTTTCTCCCAGAATCCCTTTTGCATGGCACCACCATACCATATAAAAATAAAGCCGAGCATTGCCCGGCTTAGTTCCTCCTCCTTCTCATTTTTTTCAGCGCCTTTGCGTTGAATGCGCTATAAGAGCGCACGCGCGACTCCACCGCTTTTAGCGTGCGCGGTATCAGCAAAGGCCCCGGCCGGTCCACTCGAAGCGCGTTTTTGATGCCTTCTCTAAAATCCGCCGTGACCCCCTCTGTAAGTTGAACGCCCGCGGCAAGGAACTCGTTCGCCATAAGCGTTAGTTCAAAACGGATTCCGGTATCGGTTGACCCATCGCATACCTCAACCACAAGCGCTTCGGTGCTGCGTAGCCGACTAGGGAGCCGGTGCTGAATCGCAAGCGCATGCCGCGCGAGCCGTTCAGCCACGTGCGGAAGAGATCCTTCGATCAGAAGAACCTCCGCCCGTTCCAGCCGTAATGCTTCAAGCGCCAGGCACGGGACTGCGTCCACACCAGCTGCTACAAACTGCCGGTCAACAAGCGGCGTTACTTCAATGCCGCAACGCGCAAGCAGCGATACGAATTCCGGAAGCTCAGGTGCTTCTTTGTCGCATTCGTCCACGCCTCCTCCTTACGTAAAAGAACTAATTTGTTATATCGTCTCGAACACGCTCCGTCAACGCGAAGCTAATCGAATTTAAAAAATACCTTATTGCCGAACCGAAGATCGATATATTGGAGCGCTGAGCGCCTTTTTGCCATGTCTGATTTTAGCGGCTCAGCGTCAAGCGCCGATTCAAGATTAGAGAGCGTCTTTTCCATATCTTCCTTGAGGGAAATCACCACCTTACCCCCTTCCTTTAAATAAAGCTCGGCATCCCCGCTTTCTTTTTTCACCAGATAGGACGGCGTGAGCGAAAGCGCTGTCGCAGAACCCAAAAATGCGGCGAGCGGCGCGAACTGTCTAGATGTCAGAAAAAATCTTCCAGCCGCATCTTCTTCCGTAGTATATGAAAGCGACGCCTCTCCTTCTTCAAGCGGGCCATAGAATCGGACAAGCACGCTTCCAGAGAACGTCGGGGCGCGCTCAAAGACATACCCCTCGTTGTCCAGAAAATAGCAGCCGGTCGTGACCACTTCCTTTTCCTTGCCGCACCACAGATATGCGGGCGTGCGCTCATCGAGCGTCACCTGTATCGAATCAAATCCCACACCGGAAACCTCGACCTCCTTGAGGCGCTTGAATCGCTCGGACAAATCGCGCTCCATCGCCTCGCGCGGATAAAAAAAGATACTGTCGCGAGGAATGACCGTCGCGTACGTACCAAGCAAATGCGCCCCTAGGGCTGCGCTGATCTCTTGCTCGGAAAGCGCCTCCTCTCCTTCAATAACGATGGCCTGGACGCGCACGAAGGGCTCGCGCACGAAGAATACGAATGCACTTACAATCCCGATGGCAAGTACCACACCAAAAAACATGCTCCATGCACGAGCGGTCTTTCTCTTTTGCCGTAGCGGAGAAGCGCCTTTAGATTGAGGGCGCGGCAATGAGCGGCGGGATAGCATCGCTCTTTATTGTAAACCAACTTTGCCTAAGCGGCGCGACGAATGACGCTCTTCCCCATGTATGGGACGAGTACTTCAGGAACGCGGATACTGCCGTCTTCTTCTTGATAGTTCTCGACGATAGCGACCAGAACGCGGGGCGTGGCGATGGCGGTGTTGTTGAGCGAATGCGCGAAGCGGAGCTTGCCATCCGCATCCTTATAGCGGATGTTGAGGCGGCGCGTCTGAAAATCATGGAAATAGGACGAGGAGTGCGTTTCGCGATACTTCTCCTGGGAGGGAACCCAGGCTTCAATATCGTACTTCTTCACTTGCCCGAGACCAAGATCGCCGCCGCAGTTCGCGACCACGCGATACGGGAGCTTCAGGGCGGCGAGGAGCCGCTCGGCATTCGCCGTGAGCTCTTCGTGATATTTCACCGAAAGTTCGTGGCTCCCCTCGAGCAGCACCACCTGCTCGAGCTTGAAGAATTCATGCACGCGCACGAGCCCTTTCGTGTCCTTGCCGTGACTCCCCGCCTCGCGACGGAAACACGGCGAGAACGCGACGAACTTCTTCGGCAATTCTGATGTATCGAGCACTTCGTCCATGTAATACCCCATGGTGGCGACCTCACCAGTACCGGCAAGGTAGTCAGATTCGCTCGCCTTATAGAGGTCTTCCTCGCCCTGCGGCAGATAGCCGGTGCCGAACAGCGTATCCTTTTTCACGAGCGACGGCACCAGCATCGGCTCGAATCCCTGCGCGAGCAGTTCTTTGAGCACAAACTGCCACACGGCGAACGAGAGGAGCGCGCCGTCGCCCTTCAAAAAATATCCTCGAAAACCCGCGACCTTGGTCCCGCGCTCGAAATCGACCATTCCGAGCGATTCCATGAGCGCGATATGGTCCTTCGGCGCAAAACCAAACTTCGTCGGCTCGCCGACGCGGCGCACCTCCTGGTTCTCTTCGTCCGAGGCGCCCTCGGGCACCGACATATCCGGAATGTTCGGTACCGCGAGCATGAGTGTCTGCCATTTCTTCATCACCTCGCGAAGCTCCTCTTCTTTTTCCTTCAAGTGCTCTTTCAGAGAGCGCATCTCCTTGATGAGCCCTTCGCGTTCGGCATCGTCCTTGCTCCGCGCCACGCGGTCGGTGATGCGGTTCTGCTCGGTCCGGAGCTTCTCGACAAGCGAGAGTATCTCGAGGCGCGTCTTATCGAGCTCAACGAGCGCATCCACGTTAAAGGACAGGTGCTTCTTGCGCACCGCTTCCTTGATGAGATCAGGATTCTCGCGGATGAACTTTATGTCGAGCACGGAAGCCGTAGTTAGCCTTAGAATTTCAGTATACACCATCCCCGTACGGCAAACGGGTATACAATAGTAGTGTGGAATTGCGAAAATTCTCCAAAGAGAAGTTCCCCGACCTCCTCGCTCCCCTCCTCGAAATACCGAAATCGCCCGAACACCTCTACCTCCGCGGCACGATCCCTCAAGAAGGGACGGTGCTCATTGCCGTAGTCGGTTCGCGGAAATATTCGCCGTACGGTAAAGAAGCGTGCGAGCACCTCATCCGCGGACTTGCCGGCTATCCTGTCGCTATCGTCTCGGGACTTGCGCTCGGGCTTGACTCCATCGCCCACCGCGCGGCGCTCGACGCGAAAATCCCCACCATCGCTATTCCCGGTTCCGGACTCTCGGATGCGGCGATCTATCCGCGCTCCCACGCCTACCTTGCTAAAGAGATAGTGGAACAAGGGGGCGCGCTCCTCTCTGAATATGAGCCGGATTTCAAGGCGACGCTGTGGAGCTTCCCAAAGCGGAATCGCCTCATCGCCGGACTGGCCCGTCTCGTGCTTATCGTCGAAGCTGAGATGCGCTCTGGAGCGCTCATCACCGCTCGCCTCGCGCTCGACTTCGGAAAGGACGTCGCCGTCGTCCCTGGTTCAATATTTTCCGATGGCAGCAAAGGAACGCACTATCTATTGCGCCATGGAGCAGCTCCCGTCACGGGGCCTGACGATATCCTTGAGCTCCTCGGCTTTGAATACGAAACTAGGAATCCCGACGTGGCGCTCGAAGGCGCGTCCTCCGAAGAACTCCTCATTCTCGAAACATTGAGCGAGCCAAAGTCGCGCGAAGAGCTCAGCGAAGCGCTCTCGATCCCTATAAGCGCACTTGGCGTCGCGCTCTCCATGCTCGAGATAAAAGGGGCCATTATCGAAGAGGGCGGCAAGGTGCGAAAACGATAAACCGCGCGGCGCAGTTCGCGTAGTGTTGTTTGCAAAAAAAATTCACATGCAGTATTAATTAGGGTCATGGCGAAAAAGAAAAAGGGATCGTTAAAGCTCCTCATCGTCGAATCCCCCTCAAAAGCGAAGACGATTTCAAAATATCTCAACAATGAGTATGAGGTACGTGCCTCCGTCGGCCATATCCGCGACCTCCCCAAGTCGAACAAGCGCGCGATCGACATCAAGGCAGGATTCGTTCCTCACTATGAAATCAGCAAAGGAAAAGAAAAGGTGGTCGAAGAGCTCCGCGAGCTCGCCGAGCGGGCAAGCGAGGTCTTGCTGGCGACCGACCCCGACCGTGAAGGAGAAGCCATTGCGTGGCATGTCGAAGAAGCCTGCGGTCTGAAGGGCGCGAAGCGCATCGTATTCCATGAGATCACTGAAGAGGCAGTAAAGGAAGCGCTTACCCATCCGCGCGCCATCGACAAGAACCTGCGGCGCGCCCAGGAGGCGCGTCGCGTGCTCGATCGCCTCGTCGGCTATGACCTCTCCGGTCTCATTTGGAAAAAAGTTCGCTACGGCCTTTCGGCCGGCCGCGTGCAGTCTCCTGCGCTTCGCATCATCATGGAGCGGGAGCGGGAGATTCGCGCCTTCGTACCGGAACAATTCTGGCGCCTCTCGGGCGTATGGAAAACCCGACGCGACGAACTACTTGCCCTCACCTGCGAAGAAGAGCCGCGCAATAAAGAAGAAGTGGATCGCATTCTCGCCGCCGGAAAATCAGGCAAATGGACGATCAAAGATATCAAGGAAACAGAAATGAGCCGATCGCCGCGGGCACCCTTCATCACCTCAACGCTCCAGCAGACCGCAAGTTCCCGGCTCGGCTTCGCACCGTCGCGCACGATGGGTATTGCCCAGAAACTCTACGAGCGGGGCTACATCACGTACATGCGCACCGACTCGACCAATATCGCGAAGTCCGCGCAAGCGCAGATCGTCGGAGAAATCGAAAAACGCTTCGGCAAGGAGTATGCTCTGGCGCGGATTTATAAAACAAAATCAAAAAACGCTCAGGAGGCTCACGAGGCGATACGCCCCACTACGATTAAGAACGAATCGATCCAGGGCTCCGAAGAAGAGAAGAAGCTCTATCGCCTCATCTGGGGACGCACCATGGCGAGCCAGATGGCGGACGCTCGCATCATGAGCACCAAGCTGCGCGCCAACATCGAAGGAAAGGAATCGATCCCTGATTTTTCGACTACGGGTTCGCGCACGCTCTACGAGGGATGGCTCAAGGCAGATCCTGACGGCCGTGGCGAGGATGTCGAGCTTCCGAAGACAGAGATTGGCGAGGCGCTCCGCTTGAAGGAGCTCGACGCCGAGGAAAAGGCCACTGAGCCGCCGCCGCGCTATACGGAAGCCGGCCTCATCAAGGAGCTGGAGAAACGGGGTATTGGAAGGCCCTCCACGTACGCATCGATCATCAAAACGATCGTCGACCGCGGCTATGTGATGAAAGAAGGACGTGCGCTTCGTCCCACCGATACAGGCGACGTCGTAAGCACTTTCCTTGAAGAGAATTTCGCGAACTACGTGAGCGACACGTTCACCGCAGAAATGGAAGACGAGCTCGACGAGATCGCCGCAGGAAAGCGCGATTACGAGAAAACCCTCAAAGATTTCTACGGGCCATTCCTCAAGGACGTGAAATCGAAAGAGAAGATCGATAAGCTCACGACGCTCGGCGCCGCGCCCGAAGGCGTACAATGTCCCGTTTGCGGAAACAACATGGTGGTAAAACTCGGCCGAAGCGGCAAGTTCCTCTCATGCGAACGCTTCCCTGAATGCACCGGTGCACGCACCATTGACGGCAAAGAACTTGAGGGACCGAAAGAAACCGGCGAAGCCTGCCCTGAATGCAAGGACGGAAAGCTTGTCGAGCGCGACGGCCGCTTCGGACGCTTCGTCGCCTGCTCAAACTATCCCAAATGCAAATTCATCAAGAAATCAAAGGAAGAGGAAGAGCGAGGCAACACCGGCGTCACGTGCACCGCATGCGCCGACGGCACGCTCCGCGAGCGACGCGGACGCTTCGGTCTTTTTTACAGCTGTTCGAACTACCCGAAATGCAAACTCGCCATCAAGGCCCGTCCCACCGGCAACAAATGCGAAACCTGCGGCGCGCTAAAGATGGAGGGGACCAAAACTATACCTGAACGATGTTCGGATAAGAATTGCATACAGCACAATCCGCACAAGACAAAAACCCCTTAGTTTAGAGGCTGAAAAGAGTCATTTGCTTTTTTCACGCGCTTCCTTATAGTAGAAAGATATGACTCCCCTTTCTTCGATCGAGGAGATTTTGCATTTGCTCTCTCCTCGTACCCAAGAAGCGGAATCACTCCTCAAGAAAGCATACGAATTCGGCAAACGCGCGCACGAAGGCCAGACGCGCTACTCCGGCGAACCTTATTTCAATCACTCGGTCGCCGTTGCCAAAAGTCTCGCCGAAATGAAGATGGACCCTGCCACGATCGCGGCGGGTTTTCTGCATGACGTACTGGAAGACGCACATATCTCCGAAGAGGAAATCGAAAAAGAGTTCGGGCAAGAGATCCTGTTCCTCGTGAAGGGAGTGACGAAGCTCGGGAAACTGAAGTACCGCGGCATGGAGCGGCACGTGGAGAGCCTCCGCAAATTCTTCATCGCTATGGCGCAGGACATCCGCGTACTCATCATCAAGCTCTGCGACCGGCTTCATAACGTAAATACGCTCTCGCACGTACCGAAAGAAAAACGGCGGCGCATCGCGCTTGAGACGATCGAGATTCATGCCCGACTCGCCGACCGACTCAACATCGGCCGCCTCAGGAATGCCCTCGAGAACGCAGCATTCCCCTACGCATATCCTAAAGAGTATGAAATCGCGCGAACGTTACTGAAGGACCGGAAGGACGTGAATGAGAAGGATGTGGAGAAAATCCACCGCGATCTGCAGAAAGAACTCGCGAAAGACGGCCTCATCAACATTTCGACGGAGCACCGCATCAAGCCGCTCTACAGCCTCTATAAAAAGCTCGAACGGAAAGACAAAGACCCGAACAAGATCTACGACCTGGTGGCGCTCCGCGTCATCGTCCCATCAATCGAGGAGTGCTATCGGGTACTCGGCATCATCCACCGCCTATGGCGCCCCCTTCCCGGCCGGATCAAAGACTACATCGCGCTTCCGAAACCAAATGGCTACCAAAGCCTCCACACCACCATCTTCACCGGCGAAGGGGGTATCGTGGAAGTTCAGATACGGACAAGGGAAATGCATGACGAGGCCGAGTACGGCATCGCCGCGCACCTTTTTTATAAAGAAAAAGAGCCAGGGAAAACAGACAAGAATCTCCGCTGGGTAGAGCAGCTTCTCGAGTGGCAGAAACACGTCCATCACTCGGGAGAATTCATGCAAAACCTCTTTTCCGATTTCTTCAAATACCGCGTCTTCGTCTTCACACCAAAAGGAGACGTCATCGATTTGCCCGAGGAATCAGGCCCCATCGATCTGGCCTATGCTATTCACTCCGATATCGGCGACCATATCGCCGGCGCCAAAGTGAACGGAAAGCTCGTTCCACTCGACACCAAGCTCAAGAATGGCGATATCGTCGAAATAGAAACCAAGAAAACTGCGCTCCCTAAAGCGAAGTGGCTCGGCTATGCGAAGACTACCGTCGCGAAGCGCCACATCAGAACCTACCTTGAAGAGAATAATCCGATAAAAAAGTTCTTCGCTGGGCGAAAGAAAAACGCCTAAACCCTATATTGAAAAATTCTTGATGTTGTAGAGATCTTCCTCTTCTTCGTCGTTCTTGACCTCCTCCTTGGAACGGTCGTCAATTGGTGTTTCCGGCGCGGCGGGGAGCATCGCTTCTGAAGATCCTTCCTGGGCCGCAACCGGTTCCACAGCGACTGACGCTGCAGCCGGAGCGGCGGCCACATTCGCTTCGCTTTCCTTCTTCGCCTTAATGAGGTTCACGATGGACGCAAGGTCGCTCTCGGAGAAGAAATCGATCATGATCTTCCCGCCGTTCTCCCGCTTCTCGATCTGCACGCGGGTACCGAGCGTCTCGGCAAGCCCTTCCTCAAGCGCGATAAGGTTCGGATCGAACATGCGCTCTTTCTTGCGCGCCCGATCGTGAGCGATGCGCCGGGCGATCCCTTCGGCCTCGCGCACCGTCATCTTGCGCTCCATGATCTCCATGAAAAGCTTCGTCTGCTCCTCCGGGCGATCGACGAGCATCATGAGCGGCCGCGCATGACCTTCGGAAATCTTTCCTGCCGAAAGGGCGCTAAGGATCGTTTCCGGGAGCGCAAGGAGGCGGAGCGTGTTAGAGACGTATTCACGGCTCTTACCTACCTTCTGGCCGATTTCGCCATGCTTGAATCCGAACTCAGCGGCGAGGCGCTCGAAGGCCTTGGCCCGGTCAACGGGATTGAGGTCCTCGCGCTGAAGGTTCTCGATGATGGCAAGCTCGAGCTTCATCTTTGCGTCGTCGCCGACGCGGATCAAGACCGGCACCTGGCTGATGCCCGCAAGCTTCGAGGCACGTAAGCGGCGCTCCCCCGCGATAAGCTCATACTCGACCACGAGTCCGCCGTCTTCCTTTTCCACTTCTTTGCGAGTAACGACGAGCGGCTGAAGGATGCCGTATTGGCGGATGGAGTCGGAGAGCTCTTTGAGCTTCTCCGGATCGAATTCGCGCCGCGGCTGGTACGGGTTGGGGCTTATCTTTTCGGTTTCGATCCAGAAAATCGAGTTTGAGTATGGCTGCTGGGTCATGGAATAATGTTCCTATTCTAACATGTGCCGGGAGAGAGAATCGAACTCTCATGTCTTGCGACACACGATTTTGAGTCGTGCGCGTCTACCAATTCCGCCATCCCGGCAACGTGCAGATTGTAACAAGAAAAATGAAAACCGGCTCTAGTGCCATTTGAGCCGGGTTCCAGCTTTTCTTTATGGCGAGCCTGGTCCCCGCCGGGCACATATCGACCTTTCTAATCCGCAAATTGGCACGCGAATCTGCAAAAAACTATCATACTGAAGAATAATGTCAAAGCCGCCCCGTGGGGCGGCTTTTTCAGGAACTACCGGTCTCGTGAAGAAGAAGTGGCGGCACGCGAGTTCTTTTCACTGACTCGTTCGTCATGGGATCCGGAAAAAGTCGGGCCCACCCACCTTCGACAGGAACGAAGTCGATTATCTTGCCGGGCTCAGATTCGAGGCTTCTCGCAGTGATTTTTTTGCTCGGCCAATGAAATTGGTCTCCTCCTAAAACATAGACGACACGGGCGCGGTCGAGAAGTTTTCCTTCGCAAAGCACGTGCAATACCTCGCCTTCATACATACGGTCCTCCCAAGGAACATTAATATCGGGAGTATAGAACGTTTTTGATAAATAACAAAGGCACCCGGAGGTGCCTTTTTCGATGATGAAGAGCGGCTAAGCTGCGGCCGATCTTGTTATGAACCTCTTCGGCCAACGAACGAGCCCCCAGAGTCCGATGATGGCATGGATGAACATGAAAGCGAAAGCAATCACGACGAGCCCCACTACCTGGAACTTGAGCAGATCGAAGAGCTCGGACTCCTGTTCGCCGCTGTTCACGGCCCAGATCAGAGCTATCACTTCGATCACCACCCACGCTCCAGGGAAAACCCAGGAAAACGCCCGGTTTATCCCGCTGGTCAGCATGAGAAAAGCGCATCCCGCAAAAACTGTAAATATCCACGGCCCCCACAGAATGCTCATCCACAGCAAATCAATGTTCTGAACCTGCATCCGATTCTCCTTGTTGATTGGAAACCTTTTTTAATTATATCACAATATTTTATAAAGTCAATAATTACAAAAGCCCCTTGCGGAGCTCTTGTAGTATCACTATTTGCTGAAATTATATCTTCCCTACCAAATCCATGCCGGGCTTCAAGGTTTCATCGCCGGGTTCCCAGCTCGCAGGGCACACCTGACCGCCGTGTTCGCGTACAAACTGTGCCGCCTTCAACTTGCGCATAAGTTCCTTCGCGCTCCGCCCGATATCGTTGTGATTCACTTCGATCGCGCGTAATACGCCGTCAGGATCGATAATAAACGTACCGCGAAGTGCCATTCCCTCCTCCTCAATAAGGACGTTCATCATCCGCGAAAGCTTGTGCGTAGGATCGGCAAGCATCGGGTAGCGCACCTTCTTGATTGCTTCCGATGTGTCATGCCACGCCTTGTGCGTGAAAACGGTGTCCGTCGAAACAGAGAGCACTTCAGTGTTTAGCTTCTTGAACTCGTCGTAATTGTCGGCAAGCTCCTCGAGCTCTGTCGGACAGACGAACGTGAAGTCTGCCGGATAGAACACAAGTACCGCCCATTTTCCACGGAAGTCAGAGAGTTTTATCTTATGCACTTCGTCATTGTGATACGCCTCAGCCTCGAAATCGGGGACCTTGGCGCCTATCTTGATCGCTTCCATGATTGATATTCCGTTTAAGCTTTGTAATTTACCCGCTATGATAGCATACGCGCATGCAGAAACCGAAAATCATCGCCATCGTCGGCCCCACTGCCTCCGGAAAGAGCGCGCTTGCCGTTCGTCTCGCCAAGAAATTCAACGGAGAAGTGATTTCAGCCGATTCGCGCCAAGTGTATAAGGGCCTCGACATCGGTACGGGAAAAGTGACTGCCCGAGAAACGCGCGGAATCCCCCATCACCTGCTCGACGTCGCTTCGCCCATTCGGCAATTTTCCATCGCCCGCTACAAGACGCTCGCGGAGAAAACGATCGATCGCCTTGTGCGTCACCACAAACTCCCCATACTTTGCGGCGGCACCGGGTTCTATGTCGAGACGATAACTAAGGGAATTGTCTTACCGAATGTAACGCCAGACCCTGCGCTCCGCACAACGCTCGGCAAGAAATCGCCCGCGACCCTCCATGCGCTCCTTAGCAAACTCGATCCTGCCCGCGCGCGCACGATCGATCGTCACAACCCGCGCCGCCTCATCCGGGCAATCGAGATAGCAAAAGCGCTCGGCAAAGTGCCGAAAGCTAAGAGCGTGTCGCGCTACGATGTGCTGCAAATAGGCCTTATGCCGGAGCCCCGCAAACTGCGGAAAAAAATTAGGGCTCGGCTTCTCGCTCGCCTGCGCCAAGGGATGGTAGCGGAAGTACGACGGCTGCGAAGCCAAGGCCTCTCGTGGAAACGCATGGAGGAGCTCGGGCTAGAATACCGCTATATTGCCCGCTTCCTCAAAGGCGAGCTTTCCAAAACTGAAATGGTGAACGCACTCGAGACGGCGAGCTGGCAGTATGCCAAGCGCCAAATGACGTGGTTCAAGCGCGACAACACTATTAAATGGTTTACGCCAGTTGAAATAAAAAGGATAGAAAAGGAAGCGGCAAAATTCATCAAAAAATAACGGGTGCCGTGAGGCACCCGTGTTTTATGCCGGCCCGAGCACCAGCGCATTCCCTCGCAGGAACTCCAGCACTTGCGGCACCGTTCGCTCGCGAATTCCTACCAACCATGAGCGGTAGGCATCTTCGGTGATCTTTTCCCGACTGCACACCCGCCGCTCGTAGTCGCGTTTTACCCCAATTACGCGCTGGAACAGCGGAGCAAGTTCCGGGAAGCACTCTAGGTATCTCTTTCCTACCTGCTCTTTTGAATCGACCTCGAGGTGGTGCCCTTTCATCCAGAGCACTTTTCGCGCGAGATAGGAGGGTACGTCGAAAACCTTTGCGAGGAACTGCAGCCGCTCACCTTGCCCCATCGTGGAATGACGGATGTAGGCCTTCTGAATGCTCGTGAGCTTACTTGCTACGTAGCCCCGGACGTTCTCCACGGACGAATGAAAAGAAAAATGAGAGAGCGGATCGCCTTTGAGCACGCCGCCTCTTGTCGCCGCCCAGCGCAGATGATGGCCGAAATCCTCACCGATGGTGTGGTAGCCGAGCGCCGCCATTTCCGAATCAAACGGGATGAGCTGAAGCGGCACGTGGTGCTCCCACGCGGATTCCGTGAGCTCGGCCATGACCGAGAATGCGTTACTGTTACGCTTCCAGTCATACACCACAATGCAGTCGATGTCGCTCGTTGCTACCGAGTCGTGCCGAAGCACAGAACCGAAGTAGAGCACCGCCTCGAAGGCGGGACTCGCGAAGCGTTTCCGCATCATCTGTAGCGTCGCTTCAAAATCATCCTTGGTCGGCAGCGCCCCTTTAGCGATCGCCGTATACGGGAAAACACGAGACATAACCCCTCCCTTTGTAGTACGTCTAGCGGCCAGTATATCTGAATCCATCGCTGCCACAAGTGCTTGGAAAATCGCGCTTTCTATGCAAAAATCTCTGCATTGCGTCGGTGGCAGAGCGGTCAATTGCAATAGACTGTAAATCTATCGCCCATTGGGCTACGGAGGTTCGAATCCTCCCCGGCGCACTAGCCCACGCAGAACCGCCTTCGGGCGGTTTTTGCGTGGGTAGTAGTGGAGGATGAGAAAGTCGGAGCGCGACGGCGCGAGGCGGGGTCGCGTGAAATTTCAGCAGAAATTTACACATGACCGAATCCTCCCAAAAAATAAATTAGTAAATCGGAAAGGTGTACTGATCCTGTAAGGGGCGAGTCCAGACGCACTCTAAAAGAAAAGGCCCTATCTCACGACAGAGCCCTGTACACAACTCACCAACGATAAAGGAATTGCGCAAATGCGCCAGCGACATTCCCGGCTTTTTTGAACGAGTCCTCAAGAGAGGACGCCGACATCGCGGAGTTTGCGATGAGGACATTCTCAAAAGGAATCCAACCCACCGTAAACGTCACGGGCCCTTCCACGGAGATTGCCGGGACCGGCAGGATGCCTTGATACGCCTTTTCCGGTTTTCCGTTTTTCGAAGGAATGCCATAGCTCACAAACGCAAGCTGGCCTCCCACCCACAACCGTATTCCCTTTATCTCCAGGATCTCGGCTTGATAGCACGGCCCGAACGACGTCGCTCTGCCATCCTGCGTGTTACGAAGCGTATCGACGGCAACACACCATCGCTCTTTCCCGTTCTCGCTCACGGCGTAGTAATACTTGAACCCCCAGCCGTGATTCTCTTCGCGATGGTTCGGGTCATAGCGGGCATGGCTGCTCGCCCACCATTTCGTCAGCTCCAGACGATTTCTATTCCCGGCGCCGTCAAGGCTGAATCGCATGAAGCTAAAACCGGAATCCTCGCGAAAGAACGGGCTGCGCGGTCCTTGATCGTACGGCTTCGCGAGCACCAGGCTCAACGCGAAGGAATCCCTCCCCTCGACGTCAACGCGGGTGAACGAAAAGGAATGGGTGCCGCCCAGGGCTTCGCGGGCGTCTCCCGGGAACCGCCCCGTGGATACGACATTCACCGAAGACCCTGGTCCCTGGCTGCTAAAAGAAAAACGGCTTTTTTCGGCGACGTAGCGCTGAAATCCAGCTTCCCTTGCCCCGTAGCGGTCTTCCGGAAATGCTTGGCCTTCTGCTTGCTTTGAAGTTGAAACTGAAACGACGAGTAGCGCCGCCCCTGCGACGTGAAGCAATTTCATAGCTTCCCTCCTCGATAGTTAACCCCTAGCCTCATTTTTTGTCCTTCGTACTCCTTCCTCAATTCAACTCCTCTGTCGCAATAGCGTCAAATGCGCAATTCGTTGCATTTTTAGGCTGTTTATAGTAGCGTAGGGAGGTAATAAATCCAGAGAACCATGCCTCAGCCGCAACTCATCAAACTTTCCTGCTCGAAATGCAAAGAAATCAACTACTGGAGCAGAAAGAACAAGAAAAAGGTGGAACGCAAGATAGAACTCAAGAAGTATTGCAAGTTCTGTAAAGTCGCCACCCCCCACAAGGAGACTAAGAAATAAACCTCGCCTCCCGCGAGGTTTTTGGTATACTCAAGGCCATTAGGGCCCATATCATAATCCGATATCGACCCTGTAGTCTTAGCTAAAGGGCCCATAGTTCAGTGGTAGAATGACGGTCTCCAAAACCGTTGACCGAGGTTCGAATCCTCGTGGGCCCGCCGCGTAGCAAGGGAACAAAGCAGCAAACTGCTTTGCTGCGTCCGAGGATTCGAAAACGGCTGACGACTTGTCAGTTAAAACTTTTTTTGAAAACCTTCTCCAGGAGCTAGAAAATTAAAATCGTGAGGTTAAATAAAAAGCCCTGCCGAAGCGGGGCTTTTGATTAGCGAGCGAGCGCCTTTTCTGGTTTCGGGAATTTCTTGCGCGGAGCAGCGCCTTTCTTCGACTCTATATTGAGCTTGCCTTCACGGACCGTTACCTGGATGATATCCCCCGCACGCACCGAACCTCCTACGATGAGCGATGCGATGGGGTTTAAGACCGCGGTCTGAATGAGGCGCTTCAGCGGACGGGCGCCATAGCTCGGGTTATACCCCTCTTTCGCAAGATAGCCGAGCGCGTCGTCGGTGAGCGAGATCGTGATGCCTTTCTCGGCGAGGCGCTTCACGATACCGGCGATCTGTACGGTAACGATCTGGCGGATGACCTCGGGGCTCAGGATATCGAAGACGATGGTCTCGTCGAGGCGGTTCAAAAACTCAGGCCTGAAGTAGTCCTTGAGGCTCTCGATCACCTTGTCTTTCACTTCGAGATAATCATCGCGCTTCGAGTTCGTAGTAAAACCGATGGACTCCATCTTCTCGATGAACTGCGAACCGATGTTCGACGTGAGGATAATGACGGTATTTTTGAAATTAACAACGCGACCCTTAGCATCAGTAAGACGGCCTTCGTCGAGAACCTGGAGGAGAATGTTGAAGACCTCCGGATGCGCCTTTTCAATTTCGTCGAAAAGCACCACGGAGTAGGGGCGATGGCGTACCGCCTCAGTGAGCTGTCCGGACTCATCGTAGCCGACGTACCCCGGCGGCGAGCCGATAAGCTTCGAGATGGAATGCTTCTCCATATATTCGGACATATCCACCTTGATGAGCGCCTTCTCGTCGTTGAACATGAATTCCGCAAGCGCCTTGGTGAGCTCTGTCTTTCCGACGCCGGTCGGACCGAGGAACATGAATGAGCCGATAGGACGATTCGGGTCGCTGATGCCTGCACGAGAGCGGCGCACGGCGTCTGAAATCTTCTGGATGGCGTCATTCTGCCCGACTACGCGCTTCTTGAGCGCATCTTCCATGCGGCCGAGCTTCTCGGATTCCTCCTCGAGCATGCGCGAGAGCGGGATGCCGGTCCACCGAGAGACCACATCGGCGATATCCTCTTCCGTGATCTCTTCTTTGAGGATGCGACGCGACTTCTGGAGCTTCACGAGGCGCGACGACTTTGCCTCGAGCTCTTTCTCGAGCGTCGGGATCTTGCCATAGCGGATCTCTGCGGCCTTGCCGAGATCGGCCTTGGCCTCCGCCGCCTCGCCTTCGAGACGGAGCGTCTCGAGCTGCTTTTTGATGGCGCGAATCTCAGTAAGAACGCTCTTTTCGTTCGTCCACTTAAGTTCGAGCTCGCGCGTCTTTTCTTTGAGGTTCGCTATCTCGCGGTCGATCGCCTTGGTGCGCGACTTTGCGGATTTTCCCGCCTCCCCTTCGACTTCTGATTCCTTCTTGAGCGCTTCCTTCTCTATCTCAAGGCGCATGACCATGCGGTGCGTTTCTTCAAGCACCTGCGGCTTGTTTTCGAGCGCGATGCGAAGCGACGATGAGGCTTCGTCGATGAGGTCGACTGCTTTGTCGGGAAGAAAACGGTTAGTGATGTAACGCGTAGAGAGGTTCACTGCCGCAAGAATGGCGTCGTCAGTGATGCGCACGCCATGATAGAGTTCGTATTTCTCCTTAAGGCCGCGCAAAATTGCAATCGTATCTTCGACCGACGGCTCGTCGATGTAAACAGGCTGGAAGCGCCGCGCGAGCGCTGGATCCTTCTCGATGTATTTCTGATACTCCTTAAGGGTCGTCGCACCTACCGCCCGGAGTTCGCCGCGCGCGAGCGCGGGCTTCATCATCTGCGATGCATCCATGGTGTTATCCGCGGCTCCCGCGCCCACGATGGTGTGGATTTCATCGATGAAAAGAATGATCTTCCCTTCAGCGCGCTCAATCTCCTTCATGATGGTCTTCAGGCGCTCTTCGAACTCGCCGCGGTATTTGGTGCCAGCTATGAGCAACCCGAGGTCGAGCGAGACGAGCTCTTTTTCCTTGAGCGAATCGGGGACATCGCCCTTCGACATGCGTATGGCGAGCCCTTCCACCACCGCGGTCTTTCCTGTTCCCGCCTCGCCGATAAGGATCGGGTTGTTCTTGGTGCGGCGCGAAAGAATCTGAATGATGCGCATGATCTCCTTGTCGCGGCCGATGACGGGATCGAGCTTGTCCTCGGCAGCAAGCTGAGTAAGGTTCCTGGTGTACTTCGAGAGCGTACGCGCCCGCTTCGGCGCTTCGGTCTCAGTGCCGCCTTGATTCCTGAGCTCTTCGAGCGCGCTCATTAGCTGGTCGCGCGAAACCTTGAAGCGCGAAAGGAGCGTGCGCACCTGCGGCGACACGTCCATGAGCGAGATGAAAAGATGCTCTGTCGAAATGAACTCGTCTTTGAGTTCCTGCTTCACGCGATCGGAATGCTCGAATGCGCCGGCAAGCTCCGGCGTGAGATAGAGCTGATACGACGGCGAAACCACTGAAGAGGCCTCAGGTGCCTCGAGCGACTCCAAAACGGAGTCGGTGAGCAAGACCGTGTCGATATCGAGCTTATCAAGGATAGAAAGCACCATGCTCTCCTCCTGAGAGAGGAGGGACGCTAGAAGGTGCATGGGGGTCACATGGTTCTGACCACGTTGGATAGCGAGTTCATGCGCGTTCCTGATGGCCTCCTTCGCTTTGGTTGTGAAATTATTGAATGGGGGTGGCATGTATGTTGTGTACGCTAAAGAAAGAACATTGTACAGCGCCCGGGAACGCTGTCAAAAGCCGACAACCGACCTCGGCTATTCGGCCTTTTTGACCGCGGCAAGGCTCTCTTTCAGGATATTCGAGGGAACCGCTACTTTAAGGCCATCCTTGTATATTGTAATACCGATGACCTGGCCATCAAGGTTAATGAGCGGGCTCCCTGAATTCTCAGACGACAGAGCTATCGAAAGCTTAAAAAGCTTCACCGACGTGACCGCGGTGGCGGGCGTCGAAGTAGCATCGCCGTCGGTCGTCGAATCGCGGACAATGCCGGAGATAAGGCCTTTTTGAAGCGTATCTGCCCCCGGCGAAACGACCAGTACGGTCTGCCCGATCCTCGCCTTGTCTGAATCCCCGAGCGTGAGCACCTTAGGCGCATACGCCGGCTTCCCGGCCTCGCCCACAAGCGACGCTCTAAAGAGCGAAATGCCACTTTTATCTTTAGTAACGAACGAGAGGGGCAATTCCTTGCCGTCGGAGAACACCACAACGTAGCGGACTTCCTCAGCGAAGTTCGCCGTATTGATATCGGTCGCCACGATGCCGTCCGTGCTGATCACCGCACCATAGCCGACGATATCACCGCCCTCCCCCAGACGGATTTTTACTGTGCCACTTACGTTTTTTTCGACCGCGGCGACGATGAGATCGTCATCGTTCGCGCGCACCACGGTCGCAGGCTCCTTTTTCTCGACGACCTTTTCGATCGTTTGCGTCACCACCTTGTTGATCGTCTGCGTCACGCTCTGCGGCGCCTGCTCCATGAGCGAGACCGTGACGATGCCGGTGGCGATGGAGGTGACGAAGCTCACAAGAAGGGCGAGGAGGATCAGCTGGTTCTTGTTGAGGTCTTCCATTACTGTGCAGTATAACGATTTTTAAGTCCCCGGGCAAGAAAAAAGCCCGTTACAGCGGGCTTTTCGTCCCTTTGCGGACTTCATCGAGGAAACTGACGAGCTCACCCACATTTCCTACGGTTTCCTCGGCAGGAATGCCAAGCCGCATATGACAGCCAGCACACCAGAGGATGTTTTTCGCGACCGAGACTCTCTTGAGCACTATGTCCGGCTTACTGTTATCGGTATGAAGGTGAATCAGGCGAACCTCGGCTATCAACCTTCTTGCCAATTCTTCTGCCTCAAGCTTCTCAGGGGACGTTTCGATCTTCATCAGTCCTTCATGATTCGGAAGAAGGACCCGGACGGGCTGCAAGGAGCGCGAGAATGTTGCGAGTAAGGTACTCACCGGAAACCTCCTCAGAAATAATTTCCTTCCCGTACCCTACTCTTCTCTACTAACTATTGCAAACGTGTCTCTACTACATCCCAGTCAATCGCTTTAAAGAACGCTTCGATGTAGTCCGCGCGCTTCACGCCATAATCGAGCATAAACGCATGCTCGAATACGTCCATGATGAGAAGAGGCACGCCGCCCGCGAGATGTCCCGTGTCGTGCTCGTTCACCCAGGTATTAAACATCATCTTCTTCACGGGGTCGTAAGCGAGAATGGCCCAGCCGATACCACGCATGGCGCCGGTGGCAATGAAATCCTTCTTCCACCCGTCGAACGAACCCCACAGATAGGTGAAAACCTTCGACAGCTCGCCGTCCTCAGTGAGGGGCGTCCCTCCGTTTTTCATATTCCCGAAATAGAGCTCGTGGAGCCGCATCCCGTTCCACTCCCAGCCGAACCGGCGACGAAGTTCCGCGAACTGGGGTGTGCCGGGCTCCATCTTTTTGAACTCCTCAAGGAGTTTGTTCGTGTTCGTGACGTATCCCTGATACAGCGTGAAATGGTTCTTGAGAAGCGCGTCAGAAAATCCCGGCGTGCCGAGTAGATGATCGAAATTTTTAGCTTCGTAATTCATTTTTCTTCGCAATTAACTTTTTAATCGCCGAAAGGGTGTAATCGATGTCTTTTTTGGTCGTGCTCCGACCGAGCGTGAGGCGCACCGACTCGTTCGCTTCGCGTGCGCTCTTCCCTAGCGCGAGTATAACATGTGACGCTTCGTCGGAGCCCGCCTTGCAGGCGCTCTTTGTCGAGGCGGCGATGCCCGCCGTATCGAGCTGGAGCACGAAGAATTCATTATCGATTCCTTGAATGGAAACGTTCACATTGTTCGGCAAGCGCTCGTTCGCGCTGCCGTTCAATGCCACACCCGGAAGCACGAGCAACTTTGTTATGAAGTAATCGCGAAGCGCGGCGAGGCGTGCTCTCTCCCGCTCCAGCAGCAGTGCGGCTTTCGAGAGCGAGCGGCCCATTCCGACGATGAGCGGCACGTTTTCCGTCCCAGGCCGCAGCCCTTTTTCCTGACCGCCGCCATAGAGCAAAGACGAAAGCGGCGTACCACGCTTCGTGTATAGAACGGCAATTCCTTTAGGACCGTAGATCTTTCCCGCATTCAATGTAAGAAGCTGGACTCCCAAGCTGTTCACGTCGAGCGAAAGGTAATTCGCCGCCTGGCAGGCATCAGTATGAAAAAGCGGATACAGAGGATTCTTCTTTTTCATCTTCCATAGCCTAATCGCACGACCTATCTCCTTGATGGGCTGGATGGTGCCGATCTCGTTGTTCGCATACATGACCGACACGAGTACAGTGTTCTTATTCAAATGCTTTTCGATATCGCGCACGGCAACGACGCCGTCGTGGTTCGGCTGAATGTAGATTATTTTCACTCTCCACTGCTCGAGCGCACGTGCGGCCCCCAACACTGCCTCGTGCTCGATGGAACTCACGATGACTTCAGGCGTCCCCTTGTGCGTCGCCTTCCATGACTGAACAGCGCCCAACAGCGCAAGGTTGAGCGACTCAGTCGCGCCGTTCGTAAACACGATCTCTTCCGCGCGACACTTCAGAACGTCGGCGACCTCTTTGCGTGCTGCTTCTATGGCACGCTTCGCCGCTACGCCTTCCTTATAGATAGCCGAAGGGTTCCCGAACTCTTTGGAGAGATAGGGCTCCATCGCCTTCGCCACCTCCTTATCGATAGGGGTAGTAGAAGCATGGTCCAAATAGACGCGTTTTCGAGCTTTTGACATATGGCGATTCTAGTATTTGCGAGAAAAAATAACAATTGAAAAGCCCACCTCTCGCGAGAGGTGGGCTTTGTTGCTTGTGTTCCAAGTGCTGCTGAGTCTGCTGGTCTTCCGTGTTGTGCTAGTGCGAGTACCACTCGCGGGGCTTGTGTTCCAACAACAATCTATCAGCGTCTGAAATAATTATATTATTATTAAAAATTATGTCAAGTCCCTTGGTAAATACACAATAAATGGGCTATAATTTCAAAATATTTTCATGACAGTCGACACGAACATCCTCCTCTATGCGCTCATCGGCATCATTGCCGTCCTCATCGGCCTTGTCATCTATCTCGAGCTCCGCGTGCGAAGACTCCTTCGCGGCAAAGATGCAAAGAGCCTTGAAGACTCCTATCTCGCGCTCGTCGCCGAAGTCGATGAGCTCCACAAGTCGCGCGAAGAGATCGAGAACTATCTGAAGCAAGTGGAGATGCGCCTCCGCCGGAGCGTCTCGGGCGTGGGCACCATCCGCTTCAATCCTTTCCACGGCTCATCCGGCTCGAACCAGAGCTTCGCGACGGCGCTCCTCAACGAGAAAGGCGACGGCGTGGTCTTTTCATCGCTTTATTCTCGCGACCGCGTGAGCGTCTTCGCCAAGCCCGTAAAAGGCGGTTCGTCCGAATACGAACTGACCGACGAAGAGAAGCAGGCGATTGCAAAAACGAAGGAGTAAGCGTAGGCTACCTTCACGAGCCTCCATGGCACCCCATCGAAACTCCCTCATCACAACGATATGTCCGCACAACACGCAAAAACATCTGTGGCGCGTCCTCCCGTCATCGTCATCACGGGGCATATTGATCATGGCAAATCCACACTCCTCGATTACATCAGAAAATCTAACGTCGTAGCCGGCGAAGCAGGCGGCATCACCCAGCACCTCTCGGCCTACGAGGTCACCCATAAGAAAGAAGACGGTACGCTCCAGAAAATAACCTTCCTCGACACGCCCGGCCACGAAGCGTTCTCCGGTATGCGTGAACGCGGCGTCTCGGCGGCGGACATCGCCATCCTCATCGTTTCGGCCGAGGACGGCGTGAAGGCGCAGACTATCGAAGCGCTGAAGACGATCAAGAACGCATCGCTCCCCTACATCGTCGCTATCAATAAGATCGACAAGCCAGCCGCGAACATCGAGAAGACGAAGAGCGAGCTTATGGAGAAGGAAGTCTACCTCGAAGGCTACGGCGGCGACGTGCCGTTCGTGCCTATTTCCGCGAAGACCGGCGAGGGCGTGCCGGAACTCCTCGATATGATCCTCCTCGTCGCCGAGCTCAAGGAACTCACTGCGAACCCGGAAGCGCAGGCGAAGGGCATCGTCATCGAATCGCATCTTGATCCGAAACGCGGCATTTCCGCAACGCTCATCGTGAAAGACGGCACGCTCCGGCGCGGCGAGCATCTAGTGATAGAGAATTCCGTCTCGCCCATCCGCATCGCCGAAAATTTTCTCGGCGAAGCGCTAAAGGAAGCACCTCCTGGTACGCCGGTCTTTATGGCAGGACTCTCAGCACAGCCGCGCGTGGGCGCCCTTTTTACGACATACGACAATAAGAAAGATACTGAGCGCGCGGTGGCGGAATATACGAAGGAAGCTCCTAAGAAATCGGCCCCTGACCCGGCGCTCTCCGAAGAGGAAGCAAAACTCGTCAAAATGATTCCGCTCACGCTCAAAGCCGATACCGTGGGCACGCTCGAAGCGCTTGAGAAGGAGATTGCGAAGCTCAAGTCCGACGGCGCGATCATCCGCATCGTCGGCCGAGGCGTCGGTGCCATCGGTGAAGGCGAAATCAAGAGCGCGCTCGGCGCCAAAGACGATGCCATCATCATCGGTTTCCACGTGAAAGTGGAATCGAAGGCGAAAGAACTCGCCGACCGCGAAGGCGTCACGGTCATGACCTTCGACATCATCTACAAGCTCACTGAATGGCTTGCTCTCGAAATGGAGAAGCGCCGGCCGCGCGTGAAGGTCGAAGAACCGACCGGCAAAGCGAAGCTCGTCAGGCTCTTCTCGAAGCAGGGCGACAAACAGGTCGTCGGCGGACGCGTGCGGGAT
>Ga0196964_10000012_pt1 | contig 266758 bp, 269 predicted proteins | sample S1_10metaG_FD_148615 | JGI IMG/M metagenome (GOLD analysis project Ga0196964, IMG submission 148615) | Soil microbial communities from Anza Borrego desert, Southern California, United States - S1_10 | ecosystem: Environmental > Terrestrial > Soil > Desert | place: USA: California | collected...
TTCCGGTCGCCGATTGGAAGTTCGTGATCTGCATCGGGCCCCCTCCACCACTTCGTGGTCCCCCTCCCCCAAGAGGGGAGGATTGAGGAAGGCGCGCGTCATCGTCCGCCCGCCGGTCGGCGTCGGTGTGGGGTGGAGGGCCTGGCGGAGCGCCGGGCGCGGCGCCCGGAGACCGTGAGGATATGTGTGTTTCGGCGTCGCGTCGTCGCTCCGCGCGGCGGGTTTTCGACTGCGCCCCTGCCCTTGCGACACCCTCTTAAGGTGCAGGCCGTCCGCGCGCTGCGGGCAGGGACGGCCGACGACCGCCTCCTGGATCGGACGGGTACTCTTCCCCGTCCCTTGGCCCCCGGGCTTCTCACCCCGGCTGACCCCGCGTCCCGCCTGAGAAAACCCAGCCGGTCGCGGCCCGCTCCAACCGCATCCCCCCGACGCCTCGGATCGCCGGCCGAGCGAGCCCTCCGTGACGGTGAGATAGGGAGAAGCTTAGCACGAGGCGGAAGGGGTGATGGGCCGGGGGGGCGAGATCGGCGTGATGGCAGGCGGAGCAAGGGATCGGGAAGGGGAAGGTGGGGGACCGAAGAAGAGTTCCTTCTCCCGGAGGGGAGAAGGATGCAAAGGCGACGCTTGAGGAACCTCGGCCGAAACGCCACCTTTAGCCCATCATGAGCGACCGCTCCGCCGGGCTCGCGCCGTCACGGGTGGTGGCGGTCCTGGGGCCCACCAATACGGGGAAGACCCACCTGGCCGTGGAGCGGATGCTGGGCCATGCGTCCGGCATGATCGGCCTGCCGCTCCGGCTGCTGGCGCGCGAGGTCTATGAGCGGGTGGTGAAGCGTCGGGGCGCGGCCTCGGTCGCCCTGATCACCGGCGAGGAAAAGATCGTCCCCGCCCGCCCGGCCTATTTCATCTGCACGGTCGAGGCCATGCCGCTGGAGCGGTCGGTGGACTTCCTGGCGGTGGACGAGATCCAGCTGGTCGCCGATCCGGAGCGCGGGCACGTCTTCACCCAGCGGCTGCTGCACGCGCGCGGCCGGTTCGAGACCATGTTCCTGGGCGCCGGGACCATGGCCCCCTTGATGCGCCAGCTGGTTCCGGAGGTGGAGATCCAGTCCCGGGACCGGCTGTCGATCCTGTCCTACGCCGGCTCCAAGAAGCTGACCCGGCTGCCGCGCCGATCGGCCATCGTCGCCTTCTCCACCGACCAGGTCTACGCCATCGCCGAGTTGATCCGGCGCCAGAGGGGCGGGGCGGCGGTGGTGATGGGGTCGCTGAGTCCGCGCACGCGCAACGCCCAGGTGGAGCTGTTCCAGTCCGGCGAGGTGGACTTCCTGGTGGCGACGGACGCCATCGGCATGGGCCTGAACATGGACGTGGACCATGTGGCGTTCGCGGGGCTTCGGAAGTTCGACGGGCGGCGCACGCGCTGGCTGCATGCGCAGGAGATCGGCCAGATCGCCGGGCGCGCCGGGCGGCACATGCGAGACGGCGCCTTCGGCGTCACGGCCGAGGCCGAGGATCTGGATCCCGACCTGGTCGAACAGGTGGTGGAGCACCGCTTCGATCCGGTGGAGGCGGCGGAATGGCGGAACGGCCGGCTGGACTTCGACACCCTCCCGGACCTGCTGCGGTCGCTCGTGCTGACGCCGCAGCGGGCCGGGCTGAAGCTGACGGACCAAGCGCTGGACGAGACCCTGCTGCGCCGCCTCATGACCGATGAGGAGGTCCAGCGCGTCGGACGCTCGCGCGGGGCCCTGATGCGGCTGTGGGACGCCTGCCAGCTGCCGGATTTCGAGAAGACCACGCTGGACGAGCACGCGCGGCTGGCCAAGACCATCTTCCACGCCTTGACGGGGCCGGGCGGGCGGCTGGGCGAGGACTGGATCGCGCCCCGCTTCAAGGCGCTGGACCGCGACGACGGACAGATCGACCAGCTGTCGGCGCGGCTGTCGGGGGTGCGCACCCTGTCCTATGTGGCGAACCGGCCGGATTGGCTGCACGGCGCCCAGCATTGGCGGGATCGCACGCGCGAGCTGGAGGACCGGCTGTCGGACGTGCTGCACCAGCGGTTGACCGCGCGCTTCGTCGACCGACGCACCACGGCCCTGATGCGGGCGCTGAACGTCAGTCCGGAGACCTCCACCGAGGTCGACGACGAGGGGGCGGTGACGGTGGAGGGCGCCGTGGTCGGGCGGCTGGAGGGCGTGCGCTTCTCGGCGGAAAAAGGCGCTTCCGCCCTGGAGGATCGGGCCTTGCGGCAGGCGGCGGTGCGCGCCGTGGGCCCCGAGGTGGCGCGCAGGCTCGGTCAACTGGCGGGCGACGCGGACGAGGCCTTCGCCGTCACGCCCGAGGGCCAGGTGCTTTGGCGCGGAACGTTGGCCGGAAAGGTGACGAACAGCGACCCCTTCTCCCCCCGGGTGCGCCTGATCGGGGAGCTGGGACCGGCCGCGGCCCGGGAGCGGGCGGAGCGGCGGCTGGAGGCGTGGCTCGCCGTCGAGGCCGGCCGCGCGCTACGGGCTTTGAAGCGGCTGAAGGGCGCGGTGGAGAGCGGCCAGCTGAAGGGGCTGGCGCGGGGGCTCGCCTTCCGCCTGGTGGAGGCCGGGGGCGTGGTGGCGCGCGGCGAGGTGGACCGCGACGCGGCGGCTCTGTCCCAGGCGGAGCGGCGCACCTTGAAGAGCTTCGGCGTCCGGTTGGGCGCTCACTCCGTCTGGCTGCCCGACGTGCTGAAGCCCCGAGCCATGGGGCTGGCGCAGGCGTTTCTGGGCGAGCGGCCGACATGGGCCGGCGAGGGTCTGTTCGAGCTGAGAGGTCAGCCTGACGCGCGCACCCTGTCGGCCTATGGCCTGCGCGCCTGCGGCAAGTGGGCCGCGCCGGTGGAGGCGCTGGAGCGCATGGCCGAACTGCGCGCCGCCGGCGAGGGCCGGCTGACGGCCGAGGCGCTGGAGAGCTTGGGCTGGACGGAGGCTCAGGCCAAACAGGTGCTGCAAGGCGTGCGCGTGGCGCGGGCCAAGGCGGCGGACAAGCCGGGCGGGAAGCCCAAGCCGGTTCCGGAGGGGCCGTTCGCGGCCCTGGCGGCCCTGGGGGCGGAACCCGCTCCGCCCGCGCGGCGGAAGCGGGTGCGTCGCAAGCGGACGGCCGCGTGATTTCCCTCCTCCGCTCATCCCGGCGGAAGCCGGGACCCAGTTCTTTGGGTGATCGCCTCCGAACCGATCTTCGGAGGGCCCAATCCAAGCCGCGCCTGATGAGGTGCTCACTGGGTCCCGGCTTCCGCCGGGATGAGCGGAGGTGTTGGTGATCGAGGCGTGCCGTATCGATGTCTGGCTGTGGCGGGCGCGGTTCGCCAAGACCCGGTCGCTGGCGGCCAGGCTGGTGGAGGCGGGGTCCGTGCGGCTGACGCACCAAGGGCGGCAAGCGCGTCTGGATAAGGCGTCGCGTTGCGTGCACGTGGGCGACGAGCTGGTGTTCGCCCTGTCGGGGCGGCTGCACGCCCTCCGGGTGGAGGCGCTGGGCGAGCGGCGCGGCCCGGCGGCGGAAGCGCGAAGCCTCTACAGTCCGCTGGAGCCGCCCGCGAGTTGACAGCGACCCCTGCGGGCGTCATCTGCGGCGCCTCTCGAAAAGAGCCGTTCCCGCCCGATGACCTACATCGTCACCGACGCCTGCGTCCGCTGCAAGTTCATGGACTGCGTGGAAGTCTGCCCCGTGGACTGCTTCTACGAGGGCGAGAACTTCCTGGTGATCGCGCCTGACGAGTGCATCGACTGCGGCGTGTGCGAGCCGGAGTGTCCAGTGGACGCCATCAAGCCGGACACCGAGGACGAGCCGGACGGCAAGTGGCTGCAGATCAACGCCGAATACGCCAAGGCCTGGCCCAACATCACGGTGAAGGGCGAGCCGCCGGCGGACCGCGAACAGTTCGAACGCGAGACCGGCAAGTTCGAGAAGTACTTCAGCCCCAAGCCCGGGCAGGGGCGGTGATCGACGAGGTTGTCATCCCGGCTCTCGCCTTCGGCCCGGCCGGGATGACAAGGGTTCTCGCTGTGCTCGCCCGGGATGACACGGCGCTTTGTCCGGGATGACAAATGCGCCTCCCGCCTAGCCTTTGCGGTGGACGTTTTGAATTTTCATCCGTTTGTGATATAAGGGCCTCCTTGGTACGGGCGGTCCGCGAAAACTCGGCCGCCCGTGTTTGCGACAGAATCCCGGCCACGAAGTCGGGATCGGCCAGAGGTTCGGTGATCCGCATCCGTTTCTAGAGCACGCATGGGGGCCGGCGCCTGTGACGCCGACCGTCGCCTTGTCGTCGCTTCGATGGATGCGCCTCGCTTCCCTTCCGGTCGAGAAAGGAAGAACGAGTCATGACGAGCAAGACGGGTCTGGAGTTCAAGGTCGGCGACGCGGTCGTCTATCCGGCGCACGGCGTCGGCAAGGTGGCGGCGATCGAGGTCCAGGAGGTCGCCGGCATGTCTCTGGAGGTCTATGTCGTGACCTTCGACCACGAGAAGATGACCCTGCGGGTGCCGACCAAGAAGGCCAAGACGGCGGGCCTGCGCTCGCTGGCGGCCGACGACGTGGTGACCAAGGCGCTGACCACGCTGAAGGGCCGCGCCCGCATCAAGCGCACCATGTGGTCGCGTCGCGCTCAGGAATATGAAGCCAAGATCAACTCCGGCGACCTGATCTCCATCGCCGAGGTGGTCCGCGACCTGCACCGCGCCGAAAGCCAGCCGGAGCAGTCCTATTCCGAGCGCCAGCTGTACGAGTCCGCGCTCGACCGCATGGCCCGCGAGGTGGCGGCCGCCAACCGCATCGACAAGGACGCGGCGGTCGAGCTGCTGGCCAAGTCGCTGTCGGCCAAGAAGCCGATCCAGCCCGCGACGGCCGAAGCCGCCTGATCGGCGGACGATCCAAGGAAGATTGGAGGCCCGGGAGCGATCCCGGGCCTTTTCCTTATGCCGCCGCGTAGAGCGCCGGCGGTTCGGGGTCCCCCGAGGCGCGGGCCGGAGCCTCGAGCTCGGCCGCCGGGCGCCGGGCGCGGCGGGGGAGCAGGATCAGGCTGAGCAGATAGCCGACGATCGCGCTGCCGCTGTAGCCCACGAGCGGCGTGGGGTAGTTGCCGAGCGCGGCGGCCAGGACGATCGCCGCCCAGCAGGCGCCGAAAACGACGGCCCCGGGCCCGGGTCGCCAGAACAGCAGCGCGGGCGCGATCAGCAGGACCGACCCGGCGACCACGGCGACGCCGGCCAGCGGATGCACGTCGAAGGCCGAGTAGAGGATGCGGTCGACGAAGGGCACGGCCGGCGAGGGGTCCGGCGCCGCGAGGGTGACGGCGAAGGCGGCTCCCGCCCCCAGGAGGGCGAGGAGCGCCGGCCGGCCGGGACGAACGAGGACCAGGGCGAGAAGGCCGGCCGCCAGGGCGCCGGCCATGGCGCGGTCGGGCTGAAGCGCGAGGCCGAGCGCCGCGACGAGGAGGCCTCCCGCCGCCGTCCAGCCGGGCGCCCGCGCGAACAGGCCGAGCATGAGGGGCAGGACGACGAGGCTCGGCTGGACGACCAGACCGCCGAGGTTCAGCCAGCGCGCCACGCCGTCCGCCTCCGCGCCCCAGACGGCGACGGCCAGGATCAGGGCGCCCAGCGCGAGGTTCAACGGTCCGGCCGGCAGGTGGCCTCGTTGCTCGGCGAGCGACACGATGGCCAGGCCGAGCAGGCCGCAGATCAGGGCGCCGACATTGATCATGAGATAGGACGCCGGAGCGCCCGCCAGCCTCATGTAGAGGAGGCCGAGCCCTGTCGCCGCGAGGGCGCAGAGGAGGCCTGTGGCGCGCTGATCGTTCGGAAGGCGAGACATGGGGGGCTCCGGTCGGGTGGCCTGAAGGCGCGACAGCCGGGCGGACAGGGCCGCGCCCGCCGCCCAGCAGAGGCAGCCGAGGGCGAAGCGCAGGCGCGCGGGCGGGCACGGGATGAAGAGCAGTTCCGCGGCGGCGGCCTGGCCCCAGCGGGCCAGCTTTGGCGGCAGCAGCGCGCGCGCGACTCTCAGGAGGAGGGCGGACAAGCGGTTCACGCGGGGCGACCGGCGGGCGCGGGGTCGGGCTCCACGGCCGGGTTCTCGGCCGCCAGCCGAACGCCGGCGGGGGTCAGACGATAGACGTGTCGGGGCGGCCGGGCGGCGCCCTCGCTTTCGCGCCATTCGGCCGAGAGATACCCTTGCGCCTCCCACCGGATCAGCAGGGGATAGAGGGTGCCAGACTTCACCTCCGCCTCGCGGCACAAGTCGTAGCCGTGCCGCCAGCCGCCCTCCGCCAAGGCGGCGAGGACGCGGCGGGCGACGGCGGAGAGGGCGCGGGCGCGAACCATCCGCGCATAACTCTACATATGTAGAGTTATGTCAATCGCCGCTGCTTCAGAAGTACTCCGCTCCCGCCGGGCACTGGGCCGAGATGCGGCGGGCGGTGATGCTGGCGGGGATATAGGGCGTGCCGCGCATGACCTGGGCCCCGCCCCGGAAGGTGAAGCTCTCGGTCGTATAGGGGCCGTTCAGACGCACGTTGACGCGCCGCCCCTTGCGGTCGGTGCACACCCCTTCGAAGCGCGCGTTGCCGCCGCCGACCTGCCGCACCGGATAGGTGCACTGCCAGCGCCGCGTGGACAGGCCGCCGAAGAAGCGGTTGATCTCGCTGGGACGCACGCAGCGGCGCTCGGTGTCGCGGTCGCCGGGAATCTGCGTGGTGTATTCCCAATAGCCCGGCTGCGGCGTCTCGCCGGCCTGGGCCGGCGCGGGGGCGGAGCCGGCGGGGGCCGCCAGCATGACGGCGCCCGCCAGCACGGGCGCCAAGGCCAGGGTTCGGATCAGCTTGCTCATCAGGTCCCCGAGGGTTGTCTGTTCATCCTTGGCTAACGCCCATATGTGGCGGCATTTGAACCGGGGCTGAACGGGCGGGCGGGGCGGCTTCGGCTTGACGCGGCGGAGGGGCTTCTCTATAGGCCCCGTCTCTCGCGCGGGACGCCCTCCCGCGCGCAACTGTTTCATGCGCCCGCCATACGTATCGCGGGCGATCTCGAAGGACCTGACGATGGCTCGTCGTTGCGAACTCACCGGTGTCGGCCCCATGGTCGGCCACAGCGTGAGCCACTCCAACATCAAGACCAAGCGCCGCTTCCTGCCGTCGCTGAAGACGGTCAAGGTGGCCTCGGACGCGCTCGGCCAGACCTTCTCGCTGCGCATCTCCAACGCGGCCCTGCGCACGCTGGACTTCAAGGGCGGTCTCGACGCCTACATCGTCAAGGCGCGCGACGAGCAGCTGTCGCCGACGGCCCAGCGCATCAAGCGCCAGGTCAAGGCCAAGCTGGCCGAACAGGCCGCCTGAGCCGCAGGGCATGCTGAGTTGAAAGAGGCCGGCGGAAACGCCGGCCTTTTTCATTTCCTGGCCGTCTTCTCATCGGCAGAAGGCGTGTTTCAGCCCTTGCTCACCTTCCGCTCATGACGCTCACCGGCCGCGAGACCATGCCTGGCGTCACATCGGACAGAGGAGAGCGGCGATGACGACGAGCAATTCCCAGGGCGGCGGCTTGAGGGCCCTTTTCAGGTTCGGCCCTTGGGTCGGCGCCGCGGCGCTGCTGGCGCTGCCGGCGATCGCCGTGCGCTATTCGACCGAGGTGGCCTGGACCACCTTCGACTTCCTGTTCGCGGGGGGCATGTTCCTGGCGGTGCTGATCCCCTGGGAGCTGGCCATGCGCACCGGCCGGGACCTGGCCTTTCTGGTCGGGTGCGCCATCGCGCTGGGCCTGGGCTTTCTGACGGTCTGGTTCACTGGCGCGGTCGGCATCATCGGCTCCGAGGACAATCCGGCGAACTTCATGTTCTTCGGCGTGCTGGCCGTCGCCCTGCTGGGGACGGTCTTCAGCGGCTTCAAGGCCAAGGGCATGAGCCTGGCCATGGTCGCGGCCGCGGCGGCTCAGCTGCTGGTCGGCGCGATCGCCTATCTCGGAAACATGGGCGTCGAGGGGGAAAGCTGGCCGAAGGATGTGATCGGCCTCACGGGCGTGTTCACCCTGCTCTGGGTGCTCGCGGGCGGGCTGCTGCGGCATTCGAGCCGAACCAGCTCCGGCGCGCCGGCCCGGGAGCCCTTCGCCTAGCCGGGCGGTCGCGGGGCGGCGCGAGGGCCATTTCGCTTGCCGCCCTCGCGCGCCTCCGCCTAAGCTGCCGGCGAAGGGGATCGGCGCGCGTGCAGCTTCTTGCGGTTCTAGTTTCAGCCCTGCTGAGCCAGGCGGCGCAGACGCCGCCGATCGTGCAGCCGGGCGCGCCCGGCCAGCCGTCCCGCGCCATCACCGCGCGGGACGCGGTGGCGCTGAGCCGCACCACCTTCATCGAGGCGGACGTCCGCTTCATGCAGCACATGATCGTCCATCACGCCCAGGCGGTGGAGATGGTCGAGCTGCTGCGCGCCCACGGCGCCGACGCTCAAGTGAAGCTGCTCGGCGAACGGATCGCCCTCAGCCAGGCGGCGGAGGTCGAACGCATGCGCGGGTGGCTGGCGGAGCGAGGACAGACCCTGGAAGCGCCGTCATCATCACACGAGCACCACGGCCATTCGCACAGCCACGGCGGCGAGCCTCACCCCGAGCCTGATCTCGACGACCTGGCCGCCATGCGCGGCATGCTGACGCCGCGCCAGATGCGCGCCCTGGCCGAGGCGCGCGGGGCGGCGTTCGACCGGCTGTTCCTGCAAGGCATGATCCAGCACCACCAGGGCGCTCTGGGCATGGTCGACGCCCTGCTGGCCGTCCCGGGCGCGGCCGAGGATCCGTCCCTGTCCGATTTCGCGGCCTCGGTGGTCGCCGACCAGTCGGCCGAGATCCTGCGCATGCAGAACCTGTTGTCCGCCCTTCAACCCTGATCCGCCGGAGACGCGACCTCATGACCGTTCGCAGCACCCTGCTTTCCACCGTCGCCGCCCTGGGCGTGCTCCTCGGCGCGGCCGCGGCGGCGGCCCAGACGCAGACCATTCCGTCCGACGAGCGCAGCGCGCTGTCGCCCGGGCTCCACGACGCCGGACTGGCGATCCGTGGCATGGCGCTGGAGCACGCCCTGCCGCCGCCGCCGGGGTTCTTCGCCGAGGAGGCCCTCTTCGCGGTCCCGCAGACGGAGGCCGAGTTCCAGGCCTTCGCCCAGCGCATGCAGACCAATCCGCCGCGCTACGGCCCACTGGCTCTGGCCAGCACGGACATGGCCATGGCCAAGGGTCGGCTGTTCGTGGGCAACTTCAACGGCTTCAACATCTGGGATGTGTCGGGCGCGGGCGAACCCAAGCTGATCAGCTCGGTCGTCTGCCCCGGCGGCCAGGGGGACCTCTCCGTCCACGGCGATCTGCTGTTCATGTCGGTCGAGGAGAACCGGGCGCGCCTCGACTGCGGCACGGCGGCGGCGAGCGGAGACGTCAACGCCGAGCGCTTCCGCGGCGTCCGCATCTTCGACATCAGCGACATCCGCGCCCCTCGTCAGGTCGCGGCCGTGCAGACCTGCCGGGGCTCCCACACGCACACGCTGGTTCCCGATCCGCGCGACCGTAACGTGCTCTATATCTACAACTCGGGCACCTCGGGCGTGCGCAAGACCGACGAGCTGTCGATCTGCAGCGCGGGCGAGCCGGGGACCAATCCGAACACCGCCCTCTACTCCATCGACGTGATCAAGGTGCCGCTGGATCGGCCGCAGGATGCGGCCATCGCCAACCGGCCGCGCATCTTCGCCGACCGCGCGACGGGCCAGGTGAACGGGCTGTGGACCGGCGGCAAGGCGGGCGTGGCCAGCCAGGAGACCGCCCGCACCAATCAGTGCCACGACATCACCGTCTATCCGGAGCTGAACCTCGCGGGCGGCGCCTGCGCCGGCAACGGCATTCTGCTGGACATCTCCGACCCGCAGAACCCGTCGCGGGTGTCGGAGATGTTCGATCCCGACATGGCCTACTGGCACTCGGCCACCTTCAACAACGCCGGCGACAAGGTGGTCTTCACCGACGAGTGGGGCGGCGGCCTGGCGGCGCGCTGCACCAGCGCCGATCCGTCCAGCTGGGGGGCCAACCTGATCGCCACGGTCGAGGACCGCAAGCTGAAGGGGCAAACCTACTTCAAGCTGCCCAGCGTCCAGACGCGCCAGGAGAACTGCGTCGCCCACAACGGCAACATCATCCCCGTGCCCGGCCGCGACCTGATGGTGCAGGCCTGGTATCAGGGCGGGGTGTCGATCATGGACTTCACCGACCCCAAGAAGCCGGTGGAGATCGCCTATTTCGACCGCGGTCCCGTGGCCAACGACAAGCTGGTCATGGCCGGCTCCTGGTCGGCCTACTGGCTGAACGGGCGCATCTATTCCTCGGAGATCTCGCGCGGGCTGGACGTGCTGAAGCTGCTCCCGAGCGAGCAGCTGTCGGCGGCGGAGATCGCCGCGGCCGAGGCCGTGCGCATGGACGTCATCAACCCGCAGACGCAGACGCGCGTCAGCTGGGCCGACACGCCGGACGTGGCCCAAGCCTATCTGGACCAGCTGGCCCGCACGCCCGCCGCCCTGGACGCCGCCCTGGCGACCCAGGCGCGGACGGCGATCGACGGCTGGCGGCGCAACCGGGCCGATCGCCGGGCCATGGGTCAGCTCTCCACCGCGCTCGCCGAAGCGGCCGGCAAGGCGCAAGGGGCGGATGCATCCCGACTGAAGGCGCTGTCGGACCTGTTCGGCCGCCGGAGCGCCGCGCGATGAGCCGTCTGATCCTGGCCACTGTCCTGGCTCTGGCGGCGAGCTCGCCCGCCCTGGCCCAGGAAACGACCACGCCGGCGCCGGCCCAGCCTGCGGTCGCTCAAGGCGCGCCTGCTCAGCCCGCGACCCAGGCCGCGCCCGCCGCCGATCCGGCGGCCGCTCAGCCGGCCCAGGCCGCGCCCGCCGCGCCCCAGGCCCAGGCGATCGCCATTCCCCCGGCGCGAGCCTCGGACGTGGCGACGCCGGAAGCGATCGTCACGGCGCTCTATGAGGTGATCTCGGGCGACAAGGGGCAGGCGCGCGACTGGAACCGCTTCCGCTCGCTGATGCACCCGTCGGGGCGGCTGATCGCCTCCGGACGCAATCCGGCGGGCCAGACGGTGTCGCGGGTGAGCACGCCCGAAGACTACATCCGGCGCAGCGAACCCTTCATGCTGGCCGAGGGCTTCCACGAGCGGGAACTGGCGCGCCGCACGGAGCGGTTCGGCACCATGGCGCACGTCTGGTCGACCTATGAGGCGCGCCACGCGCTGACGGACGAGAAGCCGCTGGTGCGCGGGATCAACAGCATCCAGCTGTTCAACGACGGCTCGCGATGGTGGGTGCTCAGCGTCTACTGGCTGCCCGAAAGCGAGAGCCTGCCGCTGCCGCCGGAGTACCTGCCTTAAGGGCGAAGAGAGCGCCCCGGTCGTCCGGGGCGCTCCTGTCTTCGGGACTACATGGGCGAGGCGGACAGCCCCGAGCCGCTGGATTGAGAGCCCTCGGCGCGGTGGCCGCCGTTCCGCTCCAGGACGTCGCGCACCATCTGCGGCTGAACGCCGTCGCGGCTGGTGTCCACCGCCAGGAAGATGCCGCCCTGGTTGATGTGCTGCTCGAAATAGCGGGCGTCGTGCTCGTCCACGCCGTGCTTGCCGAGCAGGCCCACCAGACCGCCGCCCGCGGCGCCGATGGCCGCGCCGGTCGCCGCCGCGCCCGGAACGGCGGAAGCCGCGATCGCGCCCGCGCCCACCAGCGGCCCCACGCCCGGAATGGCCAGGGCCGCGACGCCCAGCGCCACGCCCAACGCGCCGCCGCCGAGAGCGCCCTTCACGGCGTCGCCCGCCTTGTCGGCGGCCTTCTCGCCCGCGCCGTCGGTGCTGGTCGTCTCCCCTTCGTGGCGCGCGATCAGGGAGATGGACTCGTTCGTGACGCCCAGCTGGCGCAGTTCGGCGGCGGCTTCCTCGGCCTGGGAATGGTTGTTGAAGATGGCGGCGACGGTCTGTTGCATGGGGTGGTCCTGACTTGACGTTACGGCAGCGGGTCCGCTGCCCGTGGCCCAACCGGGGCGGACTCCCCCGGTTCCGGCGGGCCCTCGGAAATCGCCGGTGATCGCGCAAGGGTGAACGCGGGCTCGCGCATTCGCCGGCTTGCCGCTAGCGTGGCCGCATGATCCGCGCCCTTCTGCTCGCTTCCGCCTGCCTCCTCACGCCCGTCGCCGCCCAAGCCCAGGCGGTGCAGAGCTCGCCCCAGACGCTGACGACCGGCGCCGCGCGCGCGCCGGAGCAGGAGGCCGTGCGGTTCGATCGCGCGGACCTGGCGTTCAGGGTCGTGCCGGAAGCCAAGCGCCTCCACGGCGACGCCACCCTGACGTTCACCGCCGTGGCGGCCGTCTCCCGGCTGGTGGTCGACCTGGACAGCCGCTTCACGGTCGAGCGGGTGGAGATCGATGGCGAGCCGCTCTCCGCCGACGACGACTGGGGAGACGACGACGGCCGCATGTGGCTGGACATCGGCCGTCAACTGAAGCCGGGCGAAGCGGTTCGGGCGCGGATCGTCTATTCCGGCGTGCCGCACGAGGCCAAGAACGCGCCGTGGGACGGCGGCTTCGTGTGGAAGACGGCGCCGTCCGGCGAGCCCTGGATCGCCACGGCGGTGCAGGGCGAGGGCTGCGACCTGTTCTGGCCCTGCATCGACCATCCCCAGGGCGAGCCCGCGCGCGTGGACACCGCGGTAACCGTGCCGGCGAGCCTGGCAGCGCCGGGCAACGGCCGTTTCGTCGGCAAGACCGACAACGCGGACGGCACCACCACCTGGCGGTGGAGCGCGCGGGACGTCACGCCTTACGGCGTCTCGATCAACGTCGGCCCCTTCGTCGAGCGGGCGGGCGAGTACCGAAGCCGGTTCGGCAACGTCATCCCGATGCGCTTCTGGCATCTGAAGACCGACCCGCTGCCCAAGGTGGACGCGCTCTGGGCCGAGTTCCCGAAGATGCTCGAGTTCTACGAGGCGACGGTGGGACCCTACCCCTTCGCCGACGAGAAGATGGGGGTCGTGGAGACGCCGCACCTCGGCATGGAGCACCAGACGATCAACGCCTATGGCAACGGCTACAAGGTGGACAAGCGGGGCTACGACTGGCTGCTCCAGCATGAGTTGGCGCACGAATGGTTCGGCAACCAGCTGACCAACGCCGACTGGGACCACATGTGGCTGCACGAGGGCCTGGGCACCTATATGCAGCCGCTCTACGCCCGCTGGCTGGAAGGCGAGGGGGCGATGCAGTCCGAACTGCGCACCTTCCGCTTTGACGTGGCGAACCGCTTCCCGCTTGTCTCGGGCAAGCCGCAGACCTCCAACGCCGTCTACGAGGATGCGACCGGCCCCGGCCTCGACCTCTACTACAAGGCGGCCCTGGTCATGCACTCGCTGCGCATGCTGGTGGGCGACGAGGACTTCTGGGAGATCGTGCGTCGGTCCGTCTATGGCCGGCCCGATCCTGCGCCGGGCAACTTCCAGCCGCGCTATGGCACGACGCGCGAGTTCATGGCGATCACGCGCGAGGTGACGGGCCGCGACCTGAACTGGTTCTTCGACGCCTACCTCTACCAGGCCGCCCTGCCCAGGCTGGAGCAGACGCGGAACGGCGAGCAGGTGCGGCTGCGGTGGACGGCCGGCGGCGGCGGACCCTTCCCCATGCCGCTGGAGGTGGAGGTCGGCGGCCGCCGCCAGACCCTGCCCATGACCGGCGGAACCGGCGTGATCGCCGCCCCCGGGGGCGCCCACATTCTGATCGACCCCGACAACAAGGTGCTGCGTCAGTCGGACACGGTCGACCGCTACCGGGCGTCTCAGCGAACGGCTGGCTGACACTCAAGGGGCGTCGCGTCTTCCGATGGCGCGGGCGGAGGCCCTGCCGATCGGCCGGTCGGACCGCTAGGCGCTCTCGGACCCGCACTCCAGGAGGCGTTCCGGGTCCTGACGCTCCGAAGCTTTCCCGACGGTCGCCAGCAGCTTCTTGCCTTCGTAGACATGCGCCGCGATCCCGCTGGCGTGGCGCTTCAACAGCCGTTCGGCCTCGATCTTGGCTTCGTCGAGGCTTTCCGCCTCCAGCACCTCGAGATGAGGCACCGTCATGGCGGTGCAGTCGATGAAGCAGATGTAGGTCACGGGCCAGTTCCCAGTCCGATGGCGGCGGGAGTATGCGGCGTGCGCTACCGATCTCTCTCAAGCATCGGCGCCAGATATCTGCCGATGACCCCCAAGCCATACGCCTTCGCGGTGAAAAAAGCGACATCCGAGAGCGACAATCGCCCGGGAACGCTTCGGCGCTACGGCTCCAGCTCGATGTCCCAGTAGAGGTAGTCGAGCCAGCTCTGGTGGAGGTAGTTGGGCGGGAAGCGGCGGCCCAACTCCTGCAGCTGCCAGGCGTTGGGACGATGCGGGCCGCGCCGGAGCGGCATGCCGGCCTGCTCGGGCGTGCGGCCGCCCTTGCGCAGATTGCAGGGGCCGCAGGCGGCGACGATGTTCTCCCAGGTGGTGCGGCCGCCCCGGCTGCGCGGGACCACGTGGTCGAAGGTCAGCTCGCCCGTGCCGCCGCAGTACTGACAGCTGAAGCCGTCGCGCAGGAAGACGTTGAAGCGGGTGAAGGCCGGCGCGCGGTCCTGGTCGACATAGGACTTCAGGCTGACCACGCTGGGCAGCCGGAACTCCATGGAGGGGCTCCGGACCACCTTGTCGTAGGTGGAGACCACGTCCACCCGATCCTGCCACACGGCCTTGACCACCTCCTGCCAGGGCCAGATCGACAGGGGATAGTAGGACAGGGGTCGGAAGTCGGCGTTCAGCACCAGGGCCGGAAAGCCGGACGGCGGACGGGTCGAGACCTGCATCAGGGCCTCGCCGCTTCGAGAAGGGTCAACGCGACAGGACTGAAGACACGGCTCCTTCCCTTGTCAGGCGCCTTGAGCCTAGCCGCGATTCGGCGATGCGGCCATGACTCCAGCGTGACGGTTCTAGTGAACGCGCGGTCAGGCGTTCCGGCTCCCGGGAAAGGCCGGCAGGCTCCAGCCCCAGACCAAGGCCCCGGCTCTGAGGGCGAAGCCGGCGGGCACGGCGACCGCCGCCGCGGGCCAGGGCTCCAGCCCCAGCGCCCGGGCGGCGACATAGAGGGTGGCGGCGAGCAGCGCGGCCGAGACCGTGATCTCGCGCCGCAGCAGGATGGAGGGCTGTCCGGCCAGGAGGTCGCGCACCACCCCGCCGAAACAGGCGGTCAGCGCGCCCATGACCACGCAGATGAGCGGAGCCACGCCATAGGCCTCGGCCTTGGCCGCGCCGATCACGCCGTAGGCCGCCAACCCGATGGCGTCGAGCCACAGCAGGGCGCTGAACCGCCAGGAGCGGCTGCCCGCCAGCCAGACCGCCACGGAGGCGGCGAGGCAGACGCCGATGTAGCGCCAGTCCTGCACCCAGAAGACGGGAGCGTTGATGAGCAGATCCCGCAGCGTCCCGCCGCCGACGCCGGTGATGGCGGCGAAGAAGGCCATGGTGACGAGATCCTGCTTCTCGCGGGCGGCGGCGAGCGCGCCCGTGGCGGCGAACACGGCCACGCCGGCGAAGTCCAGGGCGGCCAGCACCGTCTCCGGTCGTGCGAGGTTGGGATCGACCAGCGGGGTCACGCCGCCTCCCTCGAGAGTTCGCCGCGCTTCACCGCGCCGTACCAGGCCCACAGCAGGTGGGCGGCCACGCCGCGGTAGGGACGCCACGCCTCGGCGCGCGCATAGGCCGCCTTCTGGTTCGGGCGCGTGTCCTGCCGGTCCATCCAGCGCATGGCCTCCTGCAGCGCGACGTCGCCGCCCGGGAAAACGTCCAGCCGCCCCTGGCAGAACATCAGATAGGTCTCCGCCGTCCAGAGTCCCACGCCCTTGATGGCGCAGAGGCGCGCGACCGCCTCCTCGTCCGGCAGACTCTCCAGGTGCTCCAGGTCGATGAAGCCGGAGGTCTGGGCGCGGGCGATCTCGTGGAAGTAGCGGGCCTTGGGCAGGGACAGTCCGTAGCCGCGCAGTGTCTCGATGTCGCGCGCCAGCACGCCCTCGGCGGTGACCGCGCCGCCCAGCCCGTCCTCGACCCGCTTCCAGATGGCGGCGCCCGCGGCCAGCGACACCTGCTGATCGACGATCAGCCGCACCAGGCCGACGAACCCGCCCTCCGCCTCGCGCCAGGGGAAGGGCGGCACGACCGCGTCCACCCGCCCGAGCGCCGGGTCGCGATCCGCCAGCGCGCGACGCGCGGCGGCGATGTCAGCGGGCGTGGGCGGAGCGGGCATGCCGAGAGGGTAGGCGCTGGTCCCGGGGGCGCAAGGCCGAAGCGCCGACCGAGTCCGATCTCCGCTCGGACCCGCGTCAGGAGTGCTGGCCAGCGCCAGAGGCGGGCGAGAACCAGGCGTGATATGAGCCCGGCATGTTCACCACCCGGTTCGCGCCCTCGCCGACGGGGCGGCTGCATCGCGGCCACGCCTTTTCGGCCCTGACCGCCTGGGCGGCCGCGCGGGAGGCCGGCGGACGCTTCCTGCTGAGGATCGAGGACATCGATCCGACCCGCTGCCGGCCGGAATACGAGGCCGCCGTGCTCGAGGACCTGGCCTGGCTGGGGCTGGAGTGGGACCGGCCGGTCAGGCGGCAGTCGGATCATCTGAACGACTACGCCACCGTGGCGGATGTGCTGAACCGGCGCGGGCTGCTCTATCGCTGCTTCCGCACGCGCAAGGAGATCCTGGACGCCATCGGCGACGCCCCTCACGGACCTGCGGAGTCGGTGCGGCCCGGGCCTCACCCCGCCGAGGAGGAGGCGCGGCTTCTGGAGGAGGGGCGGCCCTTCGCCTGGCGGCTGTCGCTGGAGCGGGCGAAGGAGGCCCTGGGCGGCCGCGCGTGGGAGACCCTGCGGTTTCGCGAGGAGGGCGAGGGGCCAGATGGGGAGCGGGGGCTGATCGCCGCTCGGCCCGAGACGGCCGGGGACGTTGTGGTGGCGCGCAAGGACGCCGGGACCGCCTATCATGTCGCGGTCACCCACGACGACGCCTTGCAGGGGGTGACCCATGTGATCCGGGGCCAGGACCTGTTCGAGGCCACCCACATCCAGGTGCTGATCCAGGCCCTGATGGGGTGGGAGACGCCGGTCTACCGCCACCATCGGCTGCTGGTCGGCGCCGACGGCAAGCGCTTCGCCAAGCGGGATCGCTCCGAGACACTGGCCGAGCTTCGCGCCGCCGGCGTCAGCCCCGCGACCCTGCGAGCGGAGCTCGGCTTCGGCTGAGCCTTTCAGCCGTGTTTCAGCCCTGTCGCAGAAATCGGCCACTCTCGCCGTCAAGCTTGCGCGCTTCTAACGTGCGGCCGCCCCCGCGCTGGACTAAGCAGCCGCCGCCGAGAGAACGAGGGACGCCCACATGATCACCCGCCGCCTGCTGCTGTCCGGCCTGACCGCCGCGCCCGCCTTGTCCGCCATGCCCGCCCTGGCCCAGGCGGACACGCCCGAGACGGTGCTCGACGCCGCCATCGCCGGCGCGGGCGCGCCGCCCGCCATGATCGCCGCAGGGGTGGACCGGGATGGGCTGAGATGGACGGCGGCTCGGGGCCTGCGCCGCTTCGACGGCGCCGATGCGGTCACGGCGGAAGACCGCTGGCACCTCGGCTCCAACACCAAGGCCATGACGGCGGCCCTGTGGGGCCGGCTGGTGGATCAGGGGCGGGCGCGGTTCGGCATGACGCTGTCGGAGGCGTTTCCCGGCGTGGCGCTGGACCCGGCCTTCGCCGACACCACCCTGGTTCAGGTGATGCAGCACCGCGCCGGCCTGAAGGACGCCGACACCATGGGCCGCGAATGGCTGATGTCGGCGCGCGGCGATCCCCGCTCCCTGACGGAGCAGAGGGCGGCGCTGACGGCGGGCGCGCTCGGCAAGGGGCCGACCGGAGCGCCGGGCGCCTTCGCCTATGGCAACATCAACTACATCGTCGCCGGCGCGGCGATCGAGCGGCTGACCGGTCAGCCTTGGGAAGAGGTGATGCGGACCGAGCTGTTCGGCCCGCTGGGCATCCGCTCGGGAGCCTTCGGCGCGCCCAAGGGCGCGGGCGGGGCGGAGAACGCCTGGGGTCACCGGCCGAACCCGGCGGGCGGCCTCATGCCCATGACGCCCGACAGCCCCGGCGCCGACAATCCCCTGGCCATGGGGCCGGCCGGCGGCGCGTCCATGACCGTCGGCGACTACGCCCGCTTCATCCGCGTCTTTCTGAACCAGGGAGCGGGGTGGTTGAAGCCGGACACGGTGCGCGCCCTGATCACGCCGCCGTCGGGCGAGGGCCGGCCCTATGCGCTCGGCTGGGGCGTGTCGCGGCCAGCTTGGGCGGAGGGAACCCCGGTGCTGGCGCACGAAGGCTCCAACACCCTGTGGCACGCCTTGGCCATGGTCGCGCCGGACACGCGCAAGGCCCTGATCCTCTGCGCCAACGCCTTCTCGCCGCCGGTCATGCAGGCGACGGCGCAGAAGCTGGTCGGGATGCTCTGATGGGTCCAGTCGGCAGTCGTTGTCATCCCGGCCGAGCCGCAGGCGAGAGCCGGGACGGAGACTCGAGCCAGGGAGTGCTCCGGGGAGCGTGAGCTCACCCGGAGCGCGCGTGAGGGCGTCCTGCCCTTCGCCCGGGCTCAGCCTTTCGGCTGTCCGGGCGGCGGTTTCGAGGAGCGGCTGCGTCCCGGCTCTCGCCTGCGGCTCGGCCGGGATGACAAGCGGCTCCACGCTCTGCTGCGGCCCGGATGACAGGCGGCTCTCCGATTCCTTACGGCGGGATGACGAGCGGCTCTGCGCTAAGCGACCGAGAGACTTGCTGGTGGAACAAGGGTTCGGCATGGTTCCTGGCCGGATAAGGAGACCGCCATGCGCCACCTGCTGATCGCCGCCGTGCTGCTGGCCGCGCCCCTGCCGGCGCTGGCGCAGAGCGCCACGCCCTTCGTTCAGGCCGAGACGCCGGTCGTCGCCGAGGCGAGGGCCTTCATGGCGGAGTACGCCGCGCGGCTGACGCGGCCGGACGTCGACGCCGTCGGCGCCCTCTACAGCCGCCGGGGCGCGCATTGGACCCACCGCTCCTCCAGCGTGTTCGAGAGCCAGGCCCAGATCACCGCCGCCTACAGGGACGGCGGCTGGGGGCCTGCGGCGAAGTTCGAATGGGTGGGGCTGCGCTACGAGCCCCTGGGGGCCGACGCCGTGGTCGTCAGCGGAACCTTCCTCTGGCACGACAAGGACGGCTCCGAGCCCAAGCCGATGGGTTATACGGCGTTGCTGACGCGCGATGACGACGGGCGCCTGCGCATCCGGCTGGAGCACGAGTGAGCGTTTCGCCGACGCATCGCGTTCAGCGGTAAAGCTGGGCCTTCATGAAGCGCGACTTCGCCGATTTCTGGAATCTGTTGTGGGAGGCGGCGCTCGGCGTATGCGCGGCCTTCTTCCTGATGAACGCCTTCGCCCCGCCTCAGGACCTGCCGTGGACGCCGCTGGACCTGGATCGGCCCATCGGCGCGGCGACGGAGGCCAAGGTGGCCGATTTCCAGCTCGCCCGGACCGCGGCTCCGGAGGAAGTCATGGCTCAGACCGAGGCCTGCATGCAGACCCTGCGCGAGGCCGGGGTGCGGGTCGAGCGGGCCGAGGACACGGACGACGGCCAGTTCTGCCAGGTGCAGGGGGCGGTGCGCATCACCGGCGGCGACGTGACGCCGCTTTCGCCGTCCGTGATCATGCAGTGCCCCCTGGCCGTCCGCTACGTCATCTGGGACCGTCAGGTGCTGCGTCCCGCCGCGCGCGAGGTCTATGGGACCGATGTGGCGCGGGTCGAGAACTACGGGACCTACTCCTGCCGCCGCATCTATGGGCAGACGGACGTCTCCGCCCGCCCCTCGGAGCACGCGCGCGCCAACGCCCTGGACGTCGCGGCCGTCCGGCTGAGGGATGGTCGGACCGTGCGCGTGCTGGAGGACTGGCCGCCGGAAGGGACGCAAGGAGAGGCGGGCGCGCGCTTCCTGAGGCGCGTCCGCGACGGGGCCTGCCGGGTGTTCTCTACGGTGCTGAGCCCCGACTACAACGAGGCCCACGCCAACCACCTGCACCTGGACGGCGCGCCCAACAGCCTGTGCGCTTAACGCTGTTCATCCGACAGGCGAATCGTTTCCGGTTGACCGGCTCCGCTTCACGGGGGACAAGGCTTGCGCAGTCCGGATACTGCGCGGCCTCCACAACCGCGTTTCGCTCCTTCGCCTGAACGAGCTCGTCCAGATGGACTGACGGGCGCCCCAGCAAGGGCGCCTGCCTGGAAAAGCGCGTTACTACGGAGAGCGCAACATGGCGACCGGTACGGTCAAGTGGTTCAACGGAACCAAGGGCTTCGGCTTCATCCAGCCCGATGGCGGCGGCAACGATGTGTTCGTTCACATCACCGCGGTTCAGAAGGCGGGCCTGATGGGCCTGGATGAAAACGCCAAGGTCGAATACGAGCTGGAAAACCAGCGCGGCAAGACGGCGGCGGTGAACCTGAAGGTCCTCTAAGTCCTTCCGGACACAAGACTTCAGGCGGGCGCGGGACCTTGGGGTTCCGCGCCCGTTTTCGTTCGCGCCGACCACTGGGCCAGCAGGACGGCCGTCAGGACCAGCAGCCCGCCGCCGATCTGGATGGCCGTCATGGTCTCGGCGAACAGGGCCCAGCCCAGCACGGCCGCGATCACGGGCTGGATCAGGGCGGTGACGGAGGTGAGCGACGCCGGCAGCCGGCCCAGCGCCCAGGCGATGCCGCCCTGGCCCGCCACGTGCACGAGGCCCAGCGCGGCCACCGCGCCCCAGCCGCCCCCGGTCTTGGGCAGCAGCGTCTCCCCCAGGGCCAGGGAGACGATCAGCAGGATCGGCAGGCCGACGACGGAGGCCCAGAGCGTCACCCTGAGCGCCCCGGCGGTCTTTCGCGCCTCCCCCACCGACAGGAAGATGCCGGCGTACCAGACGCTGACCAGAAGGGCGAAGAGGTCGCCCAGCGCCGGGTCCGTCCCCTGGTCTCCGCTGGCGCCCGCCGCCATGCCGAAGGCGCCGACCACCGCCACGCCGAGCGCCAGGAGGAACAGCGCCTTGGGCCTCTGACGCAGCACCAGCCAGGCGAAGAGGGTGACGACGATGGGCGTGAGGTTGCACAGCGCCGTGGCGTTGGCCACGGAGGTCATGCCGATGCTGTAGTGCCAAAAGGTGAAGTCCAGGGCGAAGAACAGCCCCGCGAGCGCCATCCACCGGTTCGGCCGCCCCAGGCCGCCCTCCACCCGCCACGTCAGGACGAGCAGCAAGGGCAGGGCGAAGGCGAAGCGCCAGAAGGCGGTGGCCGTCGGCCCCGCGTCCGACACCCGCACCAAAATGGGCGCCACGCCCAGCAGAGCGGCCGAGGCGAGCAGGACCAGAACGGGAAGGGCGCGAGAGGGGGTCACGCCTTCTCCCTACGGAGAGTCCGCCGCCTTGTCCCGCCGCGCGCCCTCGAACGCCCAGCGCAGGGTCTGGGCGAGGGCGAGGGCGGCCACGCGCGTCCCCGGCGGCGCGTGTGGCAGGCCGTGCATCCGTCGCGCCCATGGCGGCAGGAGGTCGGCGCCGGCCTGGAGCGCGGCGCGCTGGAGCGGCGCGACCGTCCGAGAAGCGGGCGGCTGGGTCAGAACCCGTTCACGCACCTCGGCTGTGCGCGCGTCGGCCGCCAACTCGGGGCGGTAGGCTTCGATGAGGGCGCGGGCCTCGGCGCGGGTGCGGGGCAGGGGATCGACGCCCAGGCGCGCGCCCACCTCCGCCATCTCGGCGAAGTAGCGGTCCTGGTCCGCCAGGCTCAGGCGCGGCTCGACGTAGCGGACATAGCCGGAAAGAAAGCTGGTCGCCTCCGTCACATGCACCCAGGCCAGCAGGTGAGGATCGGACGCGCGGTAGGGCTCGCCCCCCGGCAGGGTTCCGGCCACCTGCTCGTGGATGCGGCGCACGCGCTCGACCGCGGCCAGGGCCTCGTCGCGCCCGCCAAAGGTGGTGACGGCGATGAACCGGGCGGTGCGGCGCAGACGCCCATGCATGTCGGCGCGGAAGTTGGAGTGGTCCCACACGCCGGCCAGCACCTTGGGGTGCAGCATCTGCAGCAGAAGGCCCGCCACGCCGCCGACCAGCATGGCGGCGACGTCTCCGTGCACGCGCCAGGCGACGGAGCCGGGGCCGAACAGGCCGTCAGGGCGTCGCACGACCGGCCGTTCGCTGCGGGCCGGGTCGTTGAACAGGCCGACGACCTGGTCCGCGATGGCGCGGCGAAGCGGCTGGGCGAGATCGAGGGGGCGGCTCACGGCACGAGGTTAATGCGCGCGGAGCATCGGCGGAACAGTCGCGAAACGAATCAGGACCGAATCACTGACTCGCTCCGATTCGCGATCTGTTCACCACAAGCTATTGTAGCTTAAGCCGGATTAACCACAAATCGCGCGGCGAGGCGGGGGCGCGGCGCTTCCCCCGGACAATCGGACGCGCTAGGCAGTGCCCGCTGGTTCGGCCCCGTAGCTCAGCTGCATAGAGCAAGGCTTTCCTAAAGCCGAGGTCGCAGGTTGGAGTCCTGCCGGGGTCGCCAGCGCCGCGCTTCCGATTGCCCTGGCGCCGCCCCTGTGCTTGGCTCGACGTCGGCAGGGGAGAGGATGATCGGGCTCGATCGCAGGACCGTTCTGGCCGCCGTGGCGGGCGTCGCCGCCTGGCCCGCGGCGGCGCGCGCCCCCCGGCTGCGGGTGAACGCGCGCAGCGAGGAGGGCGGTCGTCAGCTGAGGATCCTGGCGCGCGCCCTGCCGGAGTTGCGCCGCACCGGCGCCTGGGCGCGGCAGGTGGCGCTGCACGCCGACATGACGCACCAGCAGCACGGCTCCTGGCGCTTCCTGCCCTGGCACCGCGCGCAACTGGTCTGGTTCGAGCGCATGGTGTCGGCCGCCGCGGGCGAACCGTTCAACCTGCCCTACTGGGACTGGACGACGGCCCAGCCCCTGCCGGACGAACTGTTCGACCTGCCGGAGCTGACGATCCGAGGCCTTGCGGTGGGCGGAGCGGACCGGCGCATCCGCAAGGGGCAGGGCGTGCCGGGTTCATACCGCGCCCGGTTCGAGGGCAGCCTGGGCGATGAGCCGGCCAGGTTCCTCGGCGGCCCGATGACCCAGACACCGGCGGGACCGGCCTACCACATGGGTTCGGCCGAGCAGCATGGCCACGCCTGGATGCACGCCTTCGCGGGCGGGGACATGACCCTGGCCGAAACGGCGCCCAACGACCCGGCGTTCTGGCTGCACCACGCCAATGTCGATCGCATCTGGGCCTCCTGGTCGCGGCAGTGGAGCGCGGCGTCGGAGGGGCGGATCGCCTATCCGGAGGCCTGGCTTTCGCTGCCGATCGGCGGGTTCGAGGACGAGGGCGGGGCGCGCGTCGCCGACGCGCGAAGCGCCGATTTCCTGGACCCCGGGGCGCTCGTGGGCGCCTACGCTCCATACAGCTACGCCTACGACCGGCTGCTGCCGCCGGGCGCCCGGTTCGCCGCGCGTGAGCGGGGGGCGGTGGTCGAGGCGCAGTCGTTCAGCCTGACGATGAGGGGTTCGGACGGGGTGTTCTCCATTCCGCGCGATCTCGCGGCGTTTCGGCGGCGGGCCGAGGCGGCGGGGCGGTCGCTGGAGCTCGCGGCCGAACTGGAGGTGGTGGTCCTGGCCCAGCCGAACCGCCGACGGTGCCTGACCTTCGACGCGCCTTCAGCGGAGGCGGAGCCGGTGGTGACCGTCTTTCCCATGCGCCACGCCCATCCGACCCTCTGCCGGACGGACGCGTCCCGGGCGGTGGAGGCGGCGCTCGGCGACGGCCGCCCCCTGCGCCTGAGGAGTTTCGATCCGTTCGACCCGGCGCGGGGGCCGCTGCAGATCCTGTCCGCTCGGATCACTGGGCGGATCGAGGCGCGCGATCGGGAGCGGATCGGTGGCTGACGGGGCGCGTGGAGGTCGATCGGCCGGCCGGGTCGCGCTCACCGTGGTGCGGCTGGGTCTGGCGCTCGCGCTGGGCGTCGGCGTCCACGGCTGCATCGGCCAGCAGGTTCCGCCGCCACCGGTGGTGGCCCCGCCGCCGCCCCCGCCGCCGCCTCCTCCGCCGCCGCCACCGCCGCCCGCCATCATTCGCGGCGATGCCGTGGAAGCCGGAGCCATGCCATGGGTCGCCCTGGTCATGATCGCTCATCCGGACGGCGAGGAGCGTTGCACAGGCTCCCTGATCCGGGGGGACTGGGTCGTCACCGCCGCGCACTGCTTCTTCCATCGCGACCGCCGCACAGGGCGCCACGTCCGAACGGAGGCGCGAGCGGTCCGGGTGCGGAGCGGCGAGCTTGTTCGCTTCGGCGGCGACGGATGGCGGCGGGCCGCCGAGGTGATCGTGCACGAACGCTATGACCGGGGCGGCCCCATCGATCACGACATCGCCCTGGTGCGGCTGGCGCCCACGTCCGAGCCGTCGTCCGGTGGGGCCGCCCTGCCCTGGGGAGAGCAATCCGTGCCCGCCGGCCAGACCCTGGAAGTCGCCGGCTTCGGCTTCACCGAGGACGGGGGGCTGCCCGACCGGCTGATGCGCGGCGAGGTGGTGGCGCTGGAGCCCTCGGAGTGCGCGCGGCGGCTGGATCAGGAGGGTTTCGCCTATGCCGACCCCCGCAACGTCCTGTGCGCGGCGCCGGGGCGGAGCTCCACCTGCTATGGCGACAGCGGCGGGCCCCTGATGCGGCCGGGGCTTCATCCGCCGGCCCTCGCGGGCGTGTCGATGATGGGCCTGGTGGGGGTGCGGGGCGACGTCCGCGACTGCCTCAGCGAGACCCTGCCGGTCTACTTCACCCGGATCGACCGCTACGTCGCCTGGATCGAGGACAGGACGGCGCGGTAGCCCACGGCGGGATCAGCGCCCGGGACCCGGCCACATGGTGGGCGGAGGCGGGGGCGGGTCCGGCGGCCCCGCCGGCTTGTGGCGCGGGGCGTGCTGCGGCTGCGGCTGCGACGGCCAGTAGTAGTGTGGTGGATAGGAGGTGCAGCCCGCGACGAGGGCGGCGATCGCCAAACCGAGAAGCGTCCTCATGAGCATGATCTCCCAGCGATGGCGAAGCTTGGCAGCAAAGCCGTCGTCTGTGAACCTCTGGCCGAAACCTACCCCAGGGCGTCCGCGAGCATGGCCTGGAGTTCGTGCAGCCGGAACGGCTTCCTCAGGATCCGAGCGTCCGCCCCCATGACCGCCTCGATCGCGGCGGTGTCCGCATAGCCGCTGACGAAGACGATGGGCAGGTCCGGCCGCTGTTCGCGCACCTGCCGCGCCACCTCCGCCCCCGTCATGCCCGGCATGGCGTAGTCCAGGATAACCAGGTCGGGAGCGGCCGCCTCCATGGCCTCGAGCCCCGCGGCGCCGTCCGCCGCCTCCTCCACCTGATAGCCGAGGGTGTCCAGGGAGTCGGCCAGGAAACGGCGGAGCTCCGGGTCGTCGTCCACCACCAGCACGCGGGCTGACCGGGCCTGACCGCCGCCGCCGTCCTCGGCCTCCGCCAGCGCCTCGGCGACCGGAAGCTCGGTGCGGCGCAGGAAGAGGCGAACAGTCGTGCCCTTGCCCGGCGCGCTCTCGATCCGCGCCGTTCCCCCCGCCTGGCGCGCGATGCCATAGACCTGGGACAGGCCGAGCCCGGTCCCCTGGCCCACCCCCTTGGTGGTGAAGAAGGGGTCGAACGCCCGCGCGACGACATCGGCCGGCATGCCGGCGCCGCTGTCGGACACCGCCAGTTCGATGTATTCGCCCGGAGCCAGTTCGGGGTCGCTCTCGATCTCCAGCAGCCGCTTGCGAAGCGTCAGCCGGCCCCCGTCCGGCATGGCGTCGCGCGCGTTGATGGCGAGGTTCAGGATCGCCATCTCCAGCTGGGTCGGGTCGGTGAGCACCGGAATCCGCTCCACCTCGTTGATCACCTCCAGCTCGATCTGCGGCCCAAGGGTGCGGGTCAGCATGTCCCGCATGCCGTCCAGCACGCCCGAGACGTAGATCGGCTTCAGCTCCAGTTTCTGCGCCCGGGCGAAGGCCAGCAGCTGGCTGGTCAGCTTGGCCCCGCGTTCGGCCGCGGTGAAGGCGTTGTCCACGAAGCGGCGGGACCGGTCGTCCAGGCTGCCGCGCCGCCGCACGAGGTCCAGCGAGCCGACGATGGCGCCGAGCAGGTTGTTGAAGTCGTGGGCGATGCCGCCCGCCAGCTGACCGACGGCCTGCATCTTCTGGCCCTGGCGCAGGGCCTCCTCCGCCTGGGCCAGCCGCGCCTGTTCGCCCAGGCGATCGGTGACGTCGTAGACGAACTGATAGGCGCCGATCCGCCGGCCTTTCGCATCCACCAGCGGCCGGAAGCGCATCTCGTAGTAGCGGCGATCCAGGCTGGGGTCGCCGAATTCGTCCATCTCTGTGAAGGCGTCCTCGGCCAGGGCGCGGCGCCAGATCGCCTCCACGCCCGCCCGGTGTTCCGGCTGCCCTTCGAGGAGCTTCAGCATGTTGTCGCCGATCTTGGGGCGAATGCCGAAGATGCGCTCGAACTCGTCGGCAGCGGCGCGGTTGATGGCCAGCCAGTTCAGGTCCATGTCCGCGACCTGGACGAAGGCGTCGGTGTTCTCGACCAGGTCGGCCAGCAGCTTGCGCTCGGCCAGAGCCTCGGCGATGCGCTCCTCCAGCCGCGCGTTCGAGGCCTCCGCGGCTTCCTGGGCGGACTTCAGGGCGTGAATGTCGGTCGCCGTGCCGTACCAGCGGATCGCCCGTCCATCACGATCACGCTCCGGGACGGCGCGGCTGACGTGCCAGGCCCAGGTCCCGTCCGCGCGTCGCAGCCGATGCTCGCAGGTGTAGGGCTCGCCGGAGCGATGCGCCTCCTCCCAGGCGGCGTGGGTCGCGGCCCTGTCGTCCTCATGAACCAGCGGCGCCCAGTCGTACTCGCCCGCGCGCTCCTCCAGGCCTCGATACTCGGCGCGACGGGCGTTGTAGTAGTCGACACGCCCATCGGCGTGGGCGGTCCACACCAGTTGCGGCATGGCGTCGGCCAGCGCCCGGAAACGGGCTTCGCTGGCTCGGAGCTCGGCGTCGGCGCGCCGGCGGTGAGTCACGTCGCGGATGACGCCGACCGCCCGCACCGCGCGCCCGCCGTCGTCGCGGATCATGGCGCCGTGGGAAGCGAGCCAGCGCTCGCCGCCGTCGGGCGCAGGGTGAGCGGTGCGGAACTCGGCCATATAGGCGGGGCCGCCCGGCTCGCGCGCCGCGTTGAACGCCTCCTCCACCGCTGGCCGATCGTCCGCATGAACCAGGGCCATCCAGCCCTCGCTCTTGAAGACACGCGGGAAGTCCGGCGGGAAGCCGAAGACGCGCAGGGCCGCCTCGTCGGTCATGCCCCTGTCGCGCACCAGGTCGAAGTCCCAGGCCCCCATGTCGGCCGCGTGCGCCGCCATGCGCAGACGCTCCTCGCTGGCCTTGAGCGCCTCTTCCGCGCGGCGGCGGTCCGTCTCGTCCATGTAGATGGCGGTGACGGAGACCGGCTCGCCGTCGCCGTCTCGCGTCACCCGGCCCCGGCCGAGCAGCCAGCGCACCTGCCCGTCGGGCCGGGTGATCCTGTGCTGGACCTCGTAGAAGCTTTGGCCGGTCTCCAGGATCTGGCGTCGCTCCTCGACGACGCGAGCCAGGTCCTCGGGATGGTACTGCGATCGAAGCTCGTCGAGCGTCAGCCGTCGGTCCTCCGCGTGACCCAGCAGCCGGGCGAAGGCCGCGCCGTGTCGGACGGAGTCGTCCGTGAGGTCGAAGACGACCTCGGCCAGCTGCCCCGCGTCGATCGCCAGGCGAAGGCGGGCTTCGCTGTCGCGCAGGTCGGCCTCGGCGCTCACCCGCTCGACGTGGGCCCACGACCGCTCGGTGACCTCGGCGATCAGGGCCTTCTCGTAGTCGGTCCAGACCCGCGCTTCGCGATCGTGGATGGCCATGAGCGCGCGCAGTCGCCCGTCTTTGACCAGCGGCATGCAGACTGTGGCGGTGATGCCGATGGCCTGGAAGGTGGCGGCCTCTTCCGGCGCGAGCTCCTCCAGGTTGTTGTTGACGATCAAGGGGCGGCCGGCGCTCAGCTCCTGCACGGCCAGCCTGCCGAAGTCGGCGAGCTTGTAGTGCCCGACGATGCTGGGCGACCCCGGCGCGGCCCAGTCGTCGCGGATGGTGAAACCGTCCTGGTCCTCGTCCATGTCGGCATAGGCGCAGTCCGACAGCTTCAGGTGCTCGGCCACCATCCGGCAGGTGACGGCCAGGATTTCATCGGCGTCGGTGCTCCCGGACGTGGCCGCGGCCAGATCGTTCAGGAACCGCAGCCGGGCCTCGCTGGCGGTCAGGGCGTCCTGGACGCTGCGGACGTCATGGATGTCCACCACCGAGCCGACAAAGCCCATGAACTCGCCGTCGGCGCCGAAGCGGGGCGCCGCCGCGTCGATGGCCCAGCGGTAGCCGCCGTCGAACCGCCTCAGTCGATATTCCAGGCGAAACGGCTCGCACCGCGCGTTGGCGGTCAGGAAGACCCGCCCCGCCTCGTCCGCGTCGTCCGGATGCACCGCCGACAGCCAGCCGAGGCCCAGCGCCTCCTCAACGGTCTGGCCGGTGAAGTCGTACCATTGCCGGTTCAGATAGGTGCAGGCGCCGTCCGGGTCCGTGACCCAGATCATCACCGGCGCGTGGTCGGCGACGTTGCGGAATCGCGCCTCGCTTTCGCGCAGGGCGGCCTCGTTCCGCTTCGCCTCGCTGATGTCCTGAACCAGGGCGTAGAAGCCCTCGACGGCGCCGGTCGCCCCGCGGCGCGGCACATATTCGACGCGGATGTCCCTGGCGCCGCCCGGATAGGGCATGACCGCTTCGAACGTCAGCCGCTCTCCGGCCAGCACGCCGTCGATGCGGGGTTTGACCGCCGCATAGGCGGCCTCGCCGATCACCTCGTCCACGCGCCGACCGATCAGCTGGTCCCGGTTCAGCGAAAACCAGGTCTCGTACCCCTTGTTGACGAAGCGGTAGCGGCGGTCGCGATCGACATAGGAGATCAGCACCGGGAGGGCGTCCGCCATCACCTCCAGCTCATGGCGGCCGTCCTCGACCGCCGCCTCGGCGATCAGGCGGTCCGAGACGTCGTAGCCTTCGCAGAAGATGCCGGTGACCCGGCCGGCCGGGTCGCGGATCGGCTGGTAGACGAAGTCCAGGAAATACTGGCGCAGCGGCAGGCCGTCGCGCCCTCCCACGGCCACCGGCGCGCCGCGCAGGGTGCGGGAGGCGCCCTGCGAATAGACCTCGTCGAGCAGTTCGAAATAGCCCTGGCCGGCGAACTCGGGCAGCGCCTCGCGAACGGGCTTGCCGAGCCAGCCCTCGCTGTCGAACAGCCGCCGATGCGCCGTGTTGATATAGTCGAAGACGTGGTCCGGCCCCTGGGTGGTGCAGATGAAGCTGGGGGCGTTTTCGAACAGGCCCATCAGCCGGTCGCGCTCGGCCGACAGCCGCCGGTCCGCCAGGACCTTGTCGGTGACCTCCTGACAGGCGCAGAACATGCCCGCCACCGCGCCGGTCTCGTCCCGAACGGGCGTATAGCTGAAGGCGAAATGCGCCTCCTGCGGTCGGCCGTCCCGCAGGAGCATGAACTGGATGTCGTCCATGTGGGTGGGCTCGCCGGTGAAGGCGCGCTCCAGGATCGGGCCGACGTCGCCCATGATGTCGTGCCAGACCTCGCGAAAGGGTCGGCCCAGGGCGGCCGGATGTCGGTCGCGGCACAGCTCGGCGTAGCCGTCGTTGTAGAGCATGGTCCGCTCGGGACCCCAGGCGGTGAACATCGGCTGGCCGGAGCCGAGCATGACGCTGACCAGCGTCTTCAGAACCTGGGGCCAGTCGCCCGGTTCGCCCAGCGGCGACGCGGACCAGTCATGGGCGCGCATGAGCGAGCCCATCTCCCCGCCTCCTCGCAGGAAGCTCGTCCGCTCTGAATCTAGACCCAAGTCACGCCCCGTCAGCCTACTCCGACGCGACGCCTCCCCGTCTCCGCTCTAGCAGGGGCGGAGTGCTCTGACGAGGGCCGACGCGATGCGCCCTTCTCTCCGCCACAACCAGCCGCTAGCGTGGCCCCGCCTTTTCGGGAGAGCGTGGCATGGCGAAGAAGTCGTGGTGGCTGGCGGGCGTGGCCGGCCTGGTGTTGGCGAGCGCGTTGAACGCGCCGGTCCTGGCCCAGGAGCGGCCCCAGGCCGCCGCCTCGCGGACCGAGGGGACGCTGATCCCGTCCGAGAGCTTCATCCTGCCGAACGGGCTGAAGGTGATCTTCCACATCGACCGGTCCGATCCGGTGACAGCCGTGGTGCTGGCCGCCAAGGTCGGCTCCGCGCGCGAAACGCCGGGCCGCACCGGCTTCGCCCACATGTTCGAGCACCTGTTCTTCCTGAATTCGGAGAACCTTGGGCCCGGCGGGCTCGATCGCCTGTCGACCCGCATCGGCGGCGCGGGGGCCAACGGCTTCACCACCACCGACATCACCCAGTACGTCCAGACGGTGCCCAACGACGCCCTGGAGAAGATGATCTGGGCCGAGGCCGACAAGCTGGGCTTCTTCATCAACACCGTCACCGACGCCGTGGTCACCAAGGAAAAGGAGGTGGTGAAGAACGAGAAGCGGCAGTCGAACGACAACCAGCCCTATGGCCATACCAACGAGGTGATCCAGCGGGCCATGTTCCCGGCCGACCACCCCTATAGCTGGACGGTGATCGGCTCGCTGGCCGACCTCAGCGCCGCCACGCTGGACGACGCCAAGGACTTCTACCGGCGCTGGTACACGCCGAACAACTCCATGCTGGTGATCTCGGGCGACTTCGATCCCGCTCAGGCGCGCCAATGGGTCGAGAAGTATTTCTCCGAAATCCCGCGCGGGGAGGCGGCGCCCGCCGTGCGGCCCCGGCCGGCCCGGCTTTCGGCCACCCAGCGGCTGATGCACGAGGACAACTTCGCCAAACTGCCCCGGCTGACGCTGGCCTTCCCGACCGTCGAGGCGGGACATCGCGACGAGGCCGCCGTCGACGTGCTGATGGAGCTGCTGACGGACGGCAAGGAGGCGCCGCTGACCGCCGTGCTGGTGGACGAGAAGAAGCTGACCGACGAGGTCCGCGCCTTCACCCAGCACGTGCAGATCGCGGGCGCGGGCTATCTTCAGGTGACGGCCTTCGAGAACACGGACCTGGACCAGGTGCGGGCGGCGCTGGACGAGGGGCTGGCCCGCTTCGAGCGCGAGGGCGTGGACGCGGCGGCGCTCCAGCGGGTGAAGACCCAGGCCGAGGTCGCCTTCTATGCCGGTCTGGACGATGTGGAGGGCAAGGCCACTCAGCTGGCCTTCGGCGAGCTCTACGGCGTCACGCCCGACCAGCAGCTGGCCGCCATCCGCCGCGTCAGCGCGGCCGACGTGATGCGGGTCTACCGCCAGTACTTCAAGGACAAGGCCCACATCGCCACGAGCTTCGTGCCCAAGGGCCAGGCGCAGCTGGCGCTCGAAGGCTCCGCCGTGGCCAAGGTGACGGAGGAGCCCATCGTCCAGGGCGCGGAGGCGCCGGTGGATCAGAACGCCGGCCGCACGGAGGTGGCGCGCACGCCCTCGAGCTTCGACCGAACGGTGGAGCCGCCGTCCGGCCCCACCCCGGTGATCCCCACGCCCCAGGTGTGGCAGGCGACCACCGCCAACGGGCTGAAGCTGTCCGGCATCCAGAGCACGGAGCTGCCTCTGGTCACCTTCCAGCTCTCGGTGGACGGGGGGCGGCTGTTCGACGACCCGAACAAGCCCGGGACGACCAACATGCTGGCGCGGATGCTGGATCGCGGCACGCGCACCAAGACGCCGGCCGAGCTGGAGAACGCCTTCAAGAGCCTGGGCGCCGAGGTGAACGTCTCGGCGGGCGACGAGCGCTTCGTCATCACCGGCACCACCCTGTCGCGCAACTTCGCCGCCACGGTGGACCTGGTGGAGGAGATGCTGTTCGAACCCCGCTGGGACGACGCCGAACTGGCCCTGGCCAAGGCGGCGGTGACGGCCGAGATCCAGGCCCAGCGGGCCCAGCCCAACGCCCTGGCGTCGCGTGTCTACAGCCTGGTCTCCTACGGCCCGGACCACATCCTGTCGCGCAACCGGCTGGGCACGGAGAGCTCGGTCGCGGCCATCACCATGGACGACCTGAAGGCCTATCTGACCGAGCGGCTGGCGCCGAACCACGCCCGCTTCCGCGTGGTCGGCGACGTGGACCAGGCGGCGGCGGAAGCGGCGGTGCGGGATCTGGGCAGCCGGTGGACGCGGCGCGAGCTTAGCGTCCCGACCTTCACCCGGCCGTCCGCGCCGGAGAAGACGCAGGTCTACTTCTACGACGTGCCGGGCGCGCGCCAGTCGGTGCTGCTGTTCGGCCGCCCCGGCCCGCGCCGGGCGGACGCCGACTACTTCACCAGCGCGGCCTCCAACTACATCCTGGGCGGCGGCGGTTTCGCCTCGCGGCTGACGCAGCAGCTGCGCGAGGGCAAGGGCTACACCTACGGGATCCGCTCCAACTTCGCCGGGGGACAGGGGATCGGCAACTTCACCGTCTCCAGCGGCGTCCGCGCCAATGTGACCCTGGAAGCCGCCCAGCTGGCTCGCGACATCATGCGCGACTACGGCCGGACCTTCACCGAGGCCGACCTGGAGACCACCCGCACCGCCATGACCAAGAGCCGCGCCCGCGCCTTCGAGACGGCGGGCGACAAGCTGGCGGTTCTGGAAGCCATCGGCGACTACGGCCTGCCGGTGAACTATGTGGCGCTGGAGACCGAGCAGCTGCAGCGGCTCTCCATCGAGCAGGTGCGCGAGCTGGCGGGCCGCTACTTCGACACCCACCACCTCTACATCGTGGTGGTGGGCGACCGCGCGACTCAGGCCGACCGGCTGGAGGCGCTGGGCTATGGCCCGCCGATCCTGATCAACGACCGGGTGGCGGCGGCGGACCGCTAGGCCGCCGCTACCGCCACTTGGAGCCCTTGCCGTGGCCGCCGGTGCTTTCCCACTCCGGCGGCGCGGCCTTGTGCACATACTGCTCGGCGACCAGCCAGCCCTTCAGCGGGCGGAGCACCGCCATGCACGCCAGGGCGATCAGCGGCAGGGTGATGACGAAGTGGACCCAGGCTTCCGGATGCTGGGTGAACTCGAACCACATCATGCCGACCATGCCGAGCACGCCGACCAGGGACATGCCGAAAAACGCCGGGCCGTCGGCCGGATCGGCGAAGCCGTAGCTCAGGCCGCACCTGGGACAGCCCTCGCGGATCTTCAGATAGCCCCGCAGCAGCGGCCCCTCGCCACAGCGGGGGCAGCGGCAACGCAGGCCCGTCTTCAGCGTGCTCAGGCGGGGGGAGGCTTGGGGCTCGGTCACGGAAGGTCCTGACAAGGGTCGGCGGCGGGGATGTGCGCCCCGGCGGTCGCCACCACAAGCGGCGTGGTGTCGCGCACACATCGGAACAGCCGCCCCGCCGGGGCCGTTCCGGGCGTGATGAGCGAGACCGCCGCCACCCTCACTCGCAGCCTGCCCAACGAGGTCGAGGACCTGGCCGGCCAGGTGCTGACGCTCGCCTGCGACAAGAAGAAGTCCATCGCCACGGCCGAGAGCTGCACCGGCGGGCTGTTCGCCTCCCTGCTGACCGACGTGGAGGGGCGCTCCCACGCGTTCGAGCGCGGCTATGTCACCTATACGGAGGACGCCAAGCACGAGGAGCTGGGCGTGCCGCGCGAGCTGCTGGAAGCCCACGGGGCTGTGTCGGAGCCCTGCGCCCGCGCCATGGCGGAAGGGGCGCTGAAGGCGTCGGGCGCCGACGTCGCCATATCGGTGACGGGCTTCGCGGGCGACGGCGACGAGCCGGGCCTTGTCCATCTCGCCGTGGCCAGTCGCGCGGGCGGGGTGGAGCACGAATGTCATCATTTCGGCGACGTCGGGCGCGGGCCGGTGCGGGTCGAGGCGCTCAGGGCTGGCCTGCGCATGCTGCTCCGCGCGCTGAGCTGACATCCACCATCCGTTAACCGCGCTTCAAGGCCATCCATGCATGGGTCGAGCGGAATGCCCGCCTCGTCCGCCCATCGCCGGATGCTGAAGACCACCGTGGCCGCCGCCGCGGCGGGCGCGGTCGCCTTCGCGCCGCTCGCGCCCCTGGCGCAGGAGGCGGCCGGGCCGCTCGATCCCGTCACCATCCGCGTCGGCCAGACGCGCGAGTTCACGCGCGTGGAGTTCGCCGGCGTGATCGGGGCCCGCTCCCAGGTCCGCCGCGACGGCAAGGCCGTGATCGTGCGCATCGGCGCCACCGCCGCGCCGGACGTGTCGCGCCTGAAGGTCCAGCCGCCGCCCGGCGTCGACAAGGTCGAGACCCGCGCGGTCCAGGGCGGCACCGAACTGGTGCTGACGCTGAAGGACGGCGCCGACGCCCGCACAGGGGCGGCGGACGGCGCGGTGTGGCTGAACCTTTACGAGACCGCGCCCCCGGCGGCCGCCGCTCCCCAGGCTGCGGCCCAGCAGGCGGTGGTCCCCGTCACGGCGCAGGCCGACGCCGCCCAGGCGACGCTGCGGTTCGCCTGGTCCGAGTCCGTGGGCGCCGCCGTGTTCCGGCGCGGGGAGGCGGTCTGGGTTGTGTTCGACGCGCCCGCGCGCCTGGACGCGAGCAAGGCCCGGGCGACAGGGCCGGTCAAGGACCTGCGAGCGGCCGTGGGCGACGACCACCTGGCCGTACGGCTCGCCGCGCCCAAGGGCCTGGCCGTCACGGCCGAGGTCGAGGGGTCTGCCTGGGTCGTCCGCGTGGGCGGCGAGGCCAAGGCCGGAGAGGGCGTCGAGGTGATGCGCGCCGACGACGGCGAGGCTCAGCTGGTCGCGCAGATGGCGGGCGCCACGCGAGTGGTGTGGCTGACGGACCCACTGGTCGGCGACCGCTTCGCGGCGGTCACGGCGCGCGCGCCCGGCAAGGGGCTGGGGGAGACCCGGTCGACGGTCGATCTGACCCTGCTTCCGACGGCCCACGGCCTGGCGGTCGAGACCGCGCGCGAGGACCTGGCGATCAAGGCGGACGGCGACAGGGTGGTGCTGTCGCGCTCACAAGGGCTCGTGCTGTCGCCGCCCTCGGCGGGGCTCGAAGCCGCCGAACCGCTGGGTCCGGCCGTGCCGAAGAAAGCGCCGCTGCCCGGCCTGATCCTGGCCGAATGGGCGGACCAGGGGCACGCCGGCTTCTCGGCGCGTCACCGCGAGCTCCAGGACGCGGCGGCAAAGGAAGCCTTGGCCGCGGGCGAGGACCCCAAGGCGCCGGTGGAAGGCCGGTTGGCGCTGGCCCGGTTCCTGGTCGGCTCGGGCCTGAACTATGAGGCCATCGGCGTGCTGAACGCCCTGGTCAAGGCCGCGCCCAACCTGTCGGGCGAGCCGGAGGTGCGGGGCCTGAGAGGCGCGGCGCGGGCGGCCATCGGCCGCCACGAGGAGGCCGCCGCCGACCTGGCCTCCGGGGCGCTCTCCGGCGACCCGGCGACCAAGGTCTGGCAGGGGTATCTGGCGTCCAAGGCGGGCGACTGGGCGGAGGCGCGGCGCGGCTTCGCCGCCGGCGCGGGCGCGGTCGACCAGTTCCCGTCCGAATGGCGCGCGCGCTTCGCCGTGGCCCACGCGCAGGCCGCCCTGGAGGAGGGCGACAAGGCCGCCGCCGAACAGCTGCTGGCCTATGCCTTCGGACAGCAGCCGGCGGCCGGCGACGAGATGGCGGCCCGGCTGATCCAGGCGCGGTTGATGGAGGCGAACGGCGACGCGGGGCGGGCGCTGGCCATCTACAAGCAGGTCGCCCAGGCGCCGGTCGAGAGCCTGGCCGTGGCGGGGCAGCTGGGGGTGGTGCGGCTGTCCCTGGCGGACGGCTCCATGGCCCCGCCCGTGGCCGCCAAGACTCTGGAGTCGCTGAAGTGGCGCTGGCGTGGCGACGCCACCGAGCTCGAGGTCATCCGCACCCTGGGCAGGCTCTACATGGACCAGGGGCTTTATCGCGAGGCGCTCACGGCTCTGAGGGGGGCGGGACCCAATCTGAACCGGCTGTGGGGCGCGGCCGACCTGCAGGCCGACCTTCAGAACGCGTTCCGGGCGCTGTTCCTGGAAGGCGGAGCCGACGGCCTGCAGCCCGTTCAGGCGCTCGGCCTGTTCTATGATTTCCGCGAGCTGACGCCGGTGGGCGCCGACGGCGACGAGATGGTGCGTCGGCTGTCTCGCCGACTCGTGGACGTGGACCTGCTCGATCAGGCTGCGGAGCTGCTTAAGTATCAGGTCGACAACCGGCTGGAAGGCGTGGCCAAGGCGTCCGTGGCCACCGACCTCGCCACCATCTACCTGATGGACCGCCAGCCGGAGCCGGCGCTTCAGGCCATCTGGACCTCGCGCACCACGCTGCTGCCCACCGCCATGCAGGCGGAGCGCCGGGCGCTGGAGGCTCGGGCCTTGATGGAGCTCGGCCGCTTCGACCATGCGCTGGAGGTGCTGGGCGCCGACGCCTCGCCGGCCGCCCGCGAGGTTCGCGCCGAGGTGTTCTGGAAGCAGCAGAACTGGGTGGAGGCCGCCAGGCTGTACGAGGCGCGATTGGGCGATCGCCACAAGACGCCAGGGCCGCTGAAGCCCGACGAGGAGGGCCGGCTGATCCGGGCCGGCATCGGCTATTCCCTCGGACGGGACGGGGCTGCGGTGGCGCGGCTGGCGCGGACCTGGGGCGGCTTCATCGAGGGCGCTCGCAACCCGGCCGCCCTGCGCATCGCGCTTGACGGTCTCACGGGCATGGAGGGGGGCGTCAGCGCCACCGACTTCGCCGGGCTGAACGCCTCGGCCGACACCTTCGCGGGATGGGTGGGCTCCGCCAAGCAGGCGTTTCGCCAAAAGCAGACGGGCGGAAACGGCCCCGCCGCTCCCGCCCGTCCCTGACTTCGCGCCTCATCCTCCGCCCTTCGGCGGGATGAGGCGAGAGGGTCTTACTTGTTCACCGCGTCCTTCAGCGGCTTGGAGACCCGGAAGCGCACGGCCTTGGAGGCGGCGATCTTGATGGTCTGGCCGGTCGCCGGGTTGCGGCCTTCGCGGGCGGCGCGCTCGGCCGTGTCGAACACGCCGAGGTTGGAGATGCGCACGTCGCCGCCGGAGGCCAGGCTCTTGTGGATCTGGTTGACGATGGCGGTCAGCACCTTGCCAGCGTCGCCCTGGCTCACGCCGGCTTCCTTGGCGACGGCGGCGATCATTTCAGCTTGAGTGGTCATTATGGGTCGTTTCCCGATGGTGAATCGCCCGCACTTCGGACGATGACGGGCTGATCAACACGCGTTTGGCGGCGCTTGGCAAGCCACCTTTCGGCCTCAAAGCCAATGAGGGCGGGATTTATCCCCCGCCGGACGCCCTCTGGAAGCTCTCGACCAGGCTCCCCGCGACCAGTCGCCAGCCGTCCACGAGCACGAAGAAGATGAGCTTGAACGGCAGGGAGACGACCACGGGCGGGAGCATCATCATGCCCATGGACATGAGCACGCTGGCGACCACCAGATCGATCACAAGGAACGGAACGAAAAGGAGAAATCCTATCTCGAAGGCCCGCTTCAGCTCCGAGATCATGAAGGCCGGCGTGACCACCCGGAGCGGCAGGTCGGCGGCGCTCTCGGGGCGCTCGATCCGGGACAGCCGGGTGAAGAGGTTGAGGTCCCCCTGGTCCACCTGGGCGAGCATGAAGGTTTTCACCGGCTCGGAGGCGGCGTCGAAGGCCTGGGGCAGCTCCATCTGCTGGTCCAGCAGGGGGCGGATGCCCGAATCATAGGCGTCCTGCCAGGTCGGAGCCATGACGATGGCCGACAGAAACAGGGCCAGGGATACGAGCACCGCGTTGGGCGGCGACTGCTGGAGGCCCAGCGCCGTGCGGAGCAGCGACAGCACGACCACGATCCGCACGAAGCTGGTGGTCATGATGACGATGGAGGGCGCCAGCGACAGCACGGTCATCAGCCCGACCAGCTGGACCACGCGCTCCGTGAGCCCCGAGCCCGTGCCCAGGTCGATATTGATGGCGCTGCCGGTCTGGGCGGCCTCCTGCGCCAGAGCCGCCAGCGGCCAGAGCAGGCAGAGCGCCGTGGCCACGAGCGAGAGGAGCGCCGCGCGCTTGAGCTCGGCGCGGGTGGGGAGGGCGAAGACCGCCGGGCGGTTCACTTCCCGCCTCCCGGCTGGCGCGGTTCGATCAGCTCCTTGCCCTCGCCGAGGAGCAGCAGCCGCTCCTCCTGATCGATACGGACCAGGACCAGGCGGCGGGCGGGGTCGAGCATCAGGGTTTCGACCACCTTCATCCGCTTCTCGCCGCGCTCGGCGGACAGCCGCGCCATCAGCTGGGGCGCGTAGCGGCGCGCGGCCCAGGCGGCCACGCCGATCAGGCCCAGGGTGAAGGCCAGGCCGAAGATGGCGCGCGCGAAGTCGAGGAGGTTCATTGCCTAAGGATCGCCCAGCCGGCGCCTGGGGCCGGTAAGGCAAGTGTTAACGACGGTGGTTAACGCGGCGTTGAGATAACCCCCTCTTAACCATGCGCCCGGCAGATTTCGCCGGGTAACCCGATCGTGCCGGAGGTGCGCCGTGGGCGTCGCCGACATCCCCCTGCTGAAACAGATCACCGGCCGGCTGACCTGGCTGGACGAGCGCCAGCGCGTGATCGCGCAGAACGTCGCCAACGCCGACACCCCCGGCTATGTCGCCCGCGACCTGAAGGCGCCCACCGATTTCGCCCGCGCGCTCGAGCAGGGCGGCTCCTTGCGCATGACGCGCACTTCCGCAGGCCATATCGCTCCGTGCGGACCCGCGGCCCGCTTCACCAGCCAGCCAGCCCCGGATTCCGAGACCACCCTCGACGGCAACGCGGTGGTCGTCGAGGAGCAGATGCTGAAGATGGCCGAGAGCCGCATGGCCTATGACGCCGCCATCGGCCTCTATCAGAAGTCGCTGTCCATGCTGCGGCTGGCGGCGCGCAAGCCCGGAGCCTGATCTGAATGACCGATCCCGTGCCGCCCCGGAACAACGCCATGGCCGTCGCCGCCAGCGCGCTGAAGGCGCAGCAGTCGCGCATGCGGGTGATCGCCGAGAACATCGCCAACGCCGAGTCCACCGCGCCCACGGCCGGCGGCGACCCCTACCGCCGCCAGGTGCCGGTCTTTCGGGCGCGGGAGATCGACGGGGCCACCGGCGTGACCCTGGCCGAGGTGCGCCCTGACGACCGGCCTTTTCGGGTGGAATACGACCCGTCCCACCCGGCGGCTGACGCCCAAGGCTATGTGAAACGGCCCAACGTCGACACCCTGATCGAGGCCATGGACATGCGCGAGGCGCAGCGCGCCTATGAGGCGAACCTCAACGTCATCGAGACGGCGCGGGCCATGGAAAGCCGCACCCTCGACCTCCTCAAGCGCTGAGAGGCTAGACCATGAACCCGATGATGGCGGTGAAGGCCTATCAGGCGGCGCAGGCCGGCGGTCTGTCCTCGACTTCCGGCGCGGCGGGTCCTTCGGAGGCGGGAGGCTTCGCCGACCTGCTGCAAGGCGTCATGACCGAGGCGACCCAGGCCACGCGCGGCGCCGAGCAGCAGATGGCGGCGGCGACGCAAGGGAAGGGCAGCCTGATCGACGTGGTCACCGCCGTCAGCTCTGCGGAAGCCTCGCTGGAAAGCGTCGTCGCCATTCGCGATCAGGTGATCCAGGCCTATCAGGAGATCATGCGCATGCCGATCTGAGGCGGCGCCGGGGTCCGGAACTCGACCTCGCGTCGGCCGCTCTGGCTGGATCGGATCGGGAGACGCCGCCGTGCTGAAGGACCTGACCGCCACCGCCTGCCTGCCGGTGAAGGATCTGGAGCGGGCGCGTCGCTTCTACGAAGACGTGCTGGGGCTGGAGCCCGTCACGTCACAGCCCGAGGGGCCGCTCGTCTACCGGACCGGACAGACCACCATCACCGTGTATCCATCCGAATACGCCGGGACAAACCAGGCCAACGCCGTCGCCTGGGACACCGCCGACGAGACCGAGGCCTTGGTGGCCGCCCTGAAGGCCAGGGGCGTGGCCTTCGAACACTACGACCTGCCGGGTTTAACCTTGGACGGCGACCTCCACCGGGCCGGCGACTACAAGCTCGCCTGGTTCAAGGATCCCGACGGCAACATTCTGCATCTCGTCGGCCGTTAGCCTTCAAGCGACACCACCGGCTGAGTCGCAGGCGCGGGCCGCGAGCGACGGCGGCTCAGCCACGCCTTGATCCGGTTCTGGATGGGCGTGTCGATCGCGTGGTGGAAGCAGAAGGCGAAGACGAAGGCCGCCAGCACCCCGCCGCCCCACAGCGCCCATTGGATCGGCTCGGACAGGCCGAGCCTGGCGATCGCCACATTGGCCGCGCCGAACCAGGCGATGCGCACCACCTCGTTGGTGATGAACATGGAGAAGCTGACCAGCGCCGCCTGCTCCACCAGCTTGGACGGTCGCCGCACGGGGATGGCGCCCGCCGCCACGATGATCAGCGAGATGAAGGCGAGCGAGATCAGGGCGTTCTTGTCGAACCACTGAGCCACGCACAGGCCCGCCGTCGCCAGCGCCAGGGTCCAGCCCGCCAGGCGGGGCGCGATCCAGACCTTCTGCGCGAACCAGGCGAGCGCCATGCCGAGGAAGAACAGCGGCAGCGCGCGGAAGAAGCCGAACCGCATGGGCATCTGATAGACGGGATAGCCGAGCAGCGCCCAGGTCAGCTGGTTGGCCAGCAGGTAGAGGCCGACGCCGAGGATCAACACGCTCCAGGGGCCGAGCCGCACCAGGCCGCGCGCGATCCAGGGAAAGGCGAGATAGCAGCCGATCAGCGCCGAGACCGACCAGGACGGCGCGTTCCAGCCCAGGCCCCCGTGCACGCCGAAGGACTGCACCAGCGCCAGCTGCGCCGGCAGCTGGTCCCAGGCGAACCATTCCGGATTGCGCGGCGCGGCGCCCACGGCCGTGCCGACGAGGACGAGCCCCACGAGGCTCAGGCCCATGATCAGGTGCGCGGGGACCACCCTGACGTACCGCTTCAGGAAGAAGTCGCCGGCCCCCATGCGGCCGCCGACCAGCTGCGCGCCATAGACCCGCATCAGCACATAGCCGGAGTCGATCAGGAAGAAGTTGGTCAGCAGGAAGCCGCCCCGCTCGAACACGGGGTGCGCCGCCTCCGCCAGGGCGTGCGGCCCCGCCGCCTGGAAGTGATGCAGGATGATCAGGCTGGCCACGATGAACCGCAGCGCGTCCAGCCAGCCGCCCCGAACGATGGGCGGTGTCTCATTCCGGGTCGAAATCAGGGTCCAGGCCATGTGAAAAGCCTCCTTGGAGGCGAAATCCGCAAGGGCCGGGCCGCTGGCCACCGTTCTCCGAGGCGGCTAGAAGCGCGGCCGTGATGCGCGTCTTCCACCATCTCCTGGTCAACAACCTCGTCGCCAACATCACCAACTTCACCGTCTGGTTCGCCCTGACGTTCTGGGTGTTCCTGGAGACGCGATCGGTGCTGGCCACCGGCATGATCGCGGGCGTCTATCTGGTGCTGATCGCCGCCTCCGGCATCTGGATGGGCAGCGTGGTGGATCATCACCGCAAGAAGCGGGTGATGCTGATCTCCAGCATCGCCTCCTTCGCCTTCTTCGCCCTCTCGCTGGCGGTGCATGAACTGACGCCGCGCCCGGTCCTGACCCAGGTCGACGCGGTTCCGCTGTGGCTGTTCATCGGCGTCGTCATGCTGGGCGTGATCGCGGGCAATCTGCGCACCATCGCGCTCCCGACCCTGGTCACCGTGCTGGTGCCCGAGGATCGCCGCGACAAGGCCAACGGCCTGGTGGGCATGGCCACGGGGGTGGGTTTCCTGACCACCTCGGCCATTTCCGGCTTTCTGGTCGCGCAAGGCGGCATGCGGCTGGCGCTGATCGCCGCCATGGCGCTGACGGTTGTCGTCTTCCTGCACCTGCGCTTTGTCGGAGTGGATGAGCCGGAGCCGGGTGGCGAGAGCGGCCAAAAGGAGCCGAAGCGGGTCGATCTGAAGGGGACGCTGAAGGTGGTCGGCGCCGTTCCCGGGCTGTTCGCCCTGATCCTGTTCTCGACCTTCAACAACTTCCTGGGCGGGGTCTTCATGGCGCTGATGGACGCCTATGGGCTGTCGCTGGTGGAGGTTCAGGTCTGGGGTCTGCTGTGGGCGCTGATCTCCTGCGCCTTCATCGTCAGCGGACTGGTGATCGCCAGGACGGGGCTCGGGCGGAACCCGATTCGGACGCTGCTGCTCGTCAATGTCGTCGCCTGGTCGGCGGCGGCCGTCTTCACCCTCCAGTCGTCGATCTGGCTGCTGGTCGCGGGCTGCATGGTCTGGATGTTCCTGGGGCCGTTCGCGGAGGCCGCGGAGCACACCACGCTGCAGAAGGTGGTGCCGTTCGAGCGCCAGGGGCGCGTCTTCGGCTTCGCCCAGTCGGTGGAGCAGGCGGCCTCGCCCTTCACCGCCTTCCTGATGGGGCCGCTGACCCAGCTGATCTTCATCCCCTTCATGACCGACGGCTGGGGCGCCCGGACCATCGGCGGCTGGTTCGGCACGGGGCCGGAGCGCGGCATCGCCCTGGTCTTCACCCTGTCGGGCCTGATCGGCCTGGTGGTGACGATCCTGGCGCTGAACTCAAAGCCCTACCGCCAGCTGTCGGCGGCCTACGCCGCCGCACCCGATGTGGAGCTGGAGAGCGCTAGCTAGCCTTTGTCATCCCGGCTCTCGCCTGCGGCTCGGCCGGGATGACAAGAGGGCTACGAGGGAGCTCTCGCTGCGGCTCGGCCGGGATGACAAGGGAGCTCTCGCCGGCGGATCGGCCGGGATAACAGGCGCTAGGCGCCCCGCGCGAGCCGGAGGAACTCCTCGCGGGTGCGGGGATCGTCCCGCACCACGCCGAGCAGGTGGCTGGTGGTCAGGCTGGCGCCCGGCACGTTGACGCCGCGGAGCGTCATGCAGCTGTGCTCGGCCTCCACCACCACGCCGACGCCCTGCGGCCGCAGCACCTCGTGGATGGCCAGGGCGATCTCGGAGGTCATCTTCTCCTGGATCTGAAGGCGGCGACCGTAGCCCTGGACCACCCGCGCCAGCTTGGAGATGCCCACCACCCGGTCGGTCGGCAGATAGCCGACGTGCGCCCGGCCGATGACCGGCAGCATGTGGTGCTCGCAGAAGGAGACGAAGCGGATGTCCTTCAGCACCACCAGCTCGTCATAGCCGCCCACCTCCTCGAACGTCCGCTCCAGATAGGCGCGGGGGTCCTGATCGTAGCCGGCGAACAGCTCACGATAGGAGCGGGCGACGCGGGCCGGGGTGTCGAGCAGGCCCTCGCGGTCGGGATCGTCCCCCGCCCAGCGGATCAGGGTGCGAACGGCGGCCTCGGCTTCTTCGGCGGTGACGGGGGTGCTCATGAAGCGGGAAACGCCTGAGGCGGCGCTTGGTCTCGGGTGAGTCGTGAGCGAAGGGGTGGCAAGTGAGCAGCTCGAGGCCAGCCGCGCTCACTCGTCACCACCCACGAGTCACTCCTCAGGAGTCACCTCTTCACCGCCCATTAACCACGCTCCCGGCAAATCCTGCCCAGTAGTGGAGCGGAGTTGCGGGCGGCCATGAACGGCGCGGAAGTTCTGGATGTGGGCCGCGACGCCCTGTGGCTGACCATCCAGCTGTGCGCCCCGGTGCTCGGGGTCGGCCTGGTGGTGGGCGTGGTCATCGGTCTGTTCCAGGCGCTGACCCAGATCCAGGAGCAGACCCTGGTCTATGCGCCCAAGATCCTGGCGATCTTCGTGTCCCTGCTGCTGTTCCTGCCGCTGATGGGGGCGCTGCTCGGCGGCTTCATGCGCACCATCGCGGCGCGTATCGCGGGCATGTAGTGGACCCCTACGCCACCTCGGACCAGGTCTGGGCCGGCGCCCTGATCTTCGCCCGGCTGGGCGCCATCGTCCTCATGCTGCCGGGAATCGGCGAAAGCTATGTGCCGCCGCGCATCCGGCTGTCGCTGGCCCTGCTGCTGACGCTCACGGTCTGGCCGCTGGTCGCCGGCTCCCTGCCGCCCCTGCCCGAGACCGTGGGCGGCATGGCGGGATGGGTGCTGCGCGAGGTCATCACCGGCGTCGCCATCGGCGCCCTGCTCAGGACGCTGATGGGCGCCCTGTCGGTGGCGGGAGAGATCGTGGCCTTGCAGACCGCGCTCGGCTTCGCCCAGACCGCCAATCCGATCCAGGCCCAGCCCGGCACGACCATCGCGGCCTTCTTGACGCTGCTGGGCGTCACCCTGCTGTTCGCGACGGACGTGCACCACCTGTTCATCGCGGGGCTGCTCGGCAGCTACACCCTGATCGCCCCGGCCAAGCCGCTGATCACGGGGGACTTCACGGCCCTGGCCATCCGCACCCTGTCGGACAGCTTCCTGCTGGGGGTTCAGCTGGCGGCGCCGGTGATCGTCTTCTCGCTGGTCTTCAACCTGGCCAGCGGGCTGATCGCGCGCGTCATGCCCCAGTTCCAGGTCTTCTTCGCCGCCGCGCCCCTGAACATCCTGCTGGGCTTGAGCGTCTTCACCCTCAGCCTCGGCGTGGTGGGCACGGTCTTCATCGACCGCTACCGCGCCTTGGCCAATGTCTTCGCGGGAGGCGCCGGTGGCTGAAGGCGCCGATCCCGAGTCGAAGACAGAAGAGGCGACCCCGCGAAAACTCGAGGAGGCGCGCAAGAAGGGCGACGTCGCCAAGTCGGCCGACGTCGCCTCGGCCCTGTCGCTGGCCGGGGCGGCGGCCGTGCTGCTGACCGCCGGCGGCTGGTTCGCCACGAGCCTGGCCGAACAGCTCCTGCCCTTCATCGCCCAGCCCCACGAGCTGATCGGCCTGCTGGAGAACGGCTCGGGCCTGCAGATCGGCTCGCGCGCGCTGTGGGCGGCCGCGCCCTTCGTGGCCGCGATCATGCTGGCCACCATTCTCGGCGGCGTGGGCGGCAACCTGGCGCAGTCGGGCCTGATCTTCACCGGCGAGAAGATGAAGCCGCAGTGGGAGAAGGTGAATCCGCTGGCCGGCTTCAAGCGCATCTTCGGTCCGGATGGGCTGGTCCAGTTCGTGAAGACCTTCCTGAAGCTGCTCGCGGTCGGCGCCATCTGCTGGTTCACGCTGAATCCGCACGCGGCCGAGCTGTCGAACACGGCGGCCATGAGTCCGCTGCTCATCCTGCCGCTGGCGCGGGACCTCGCCATCGCCCTGTTCGCCAGCGCGCTGGTCTTCCTCGGCTTCACCGCCGGCGCCGACTACCTGTGGCAGCGCATCCGCTTCGCCCAGCGCATGCGCATGACCAAGGAGGAACTGAAGGAGGACTACAAGCAGACCGAGGGCGACCCGCACGTGAAGGCGCGGCTGAAGCAGATCCGCATCCAGCGCTCCCGCCGTCGCATGATGCAGAACGTGAAGACCGCGACCGTCGTGGTCACAAACCCGACCCACTATTCGGTGGCGCTGCGCTACAAGCCGGAGGAGGGCGACGCCGCCCCGGTCTGCGTCGCCAAGGGCGTCGACCAGCTGGCGCTCCGCATCCGCGAGACGGCGCGCGAGCACGGGGTGGAGGTGGTGGAGAACGTGCCGCTGGCCCGCGCCCTCTACGCCGCGGTCGATATCGACGAGGTCATCCCCAAGGCCCACTTCGAAGCGGCCGCCAAGGTCATCGGCTTCGTCATGCAGAAGCGGAAGAGGCGATAGGCGCCCTTTCTCCCGCAAGGGGAGAAGGATGTTTTCGTTGTATCCTCCTCCATCGAATCGCCTCCGAGAGGGGTCATGAGCGCTCTTGAGACCCGCCGCCTCGCCATCGATCCCCTGCTGGTCGCCATGGCGGCCGGGTGCGCCCTCCTTGTCGCGGCCATGGCCTATCCGGCGTTCCGCGCCGATCCCTGGAGCGCGCCTGGGCTGATCCTGATCTTCGCCGCGGGCGCGGTCGCCCTGATCGGCCTGTTCGCCTTCGGCCGCGCCGAGCGCCGGGCTCCGTCGGGCGACGCCGCGGTGGAGATGCTGGAGGCTCTGGCCGAGCCGGCCGCCCTGGTCTTCGGCTCCGGCCATGTGCTGGCCTTCAACGGCGCCTGGGCCGAACGGAACGGCTCGAGCACCAGCCTGCCCAAGGGGCGGTCGGCCCAGGCCCTTTACATGGCCTTCGCCGAGGCTCGCGCCGGAGGGCAGGGCCGCGCCATCGTCACCATCGGCGAAGGCGAGCAGGAGGTGCTGATCGCCGCCGCCGGCGACAGCCGTTTCCTGGTGCGCGCCGCGCCCGAGCCCGAAGCCATCGTGGCGACGGCGGGTCAGATGGCCGCGCCGACCGCCCACAACGGCGACGCGCGGGCCATGGCGGCGGGGGCCCCCTTCGGCTCGGCCGTGCTCGCGGGTGAGGACCTGTTCGCCGGCAAGGTGGAGGAGTCCAATCCCGCCCTGGCCGTCCTGACCGGTCCTTCCGCGGCGCGCGACGCGGCCTTCGGCCATCTGTTCGAGCCCGCCGGCGTCGCTGAGGCCCGGGCCAAGCTGGCGGCCGGCTCGCAAGGGCCGATCGAGCTTGTCGCGCGCGCCTTTCCCGACAAGGCGCTGCATCTCTACGTCGCGCCGGAAGGCGAGAAGCGGCGCATCTGGCTGTTCGACGTCTCCAGCCAGAAGTCGATGGAGCTGCAGCTGTCCCAGGCGCAGAAGATGCAGGCGGTGGGCCAGCTGGCCGGCGGCGTCGCGCACGACTTCAACAACCTGTTGACCGCCATCCAGATGCAGCTGTCCGAGCTGCTGGAGCGGCATCCCGTCGGCGATCCCTCCTACGACGGGCTGAACCAGATCCGCCAGACGGCGGTGCGCGCCGCCGACCTGGTGAGGAAGCTGCTCGCCTTCTCGCGCAAGTCCACCGTGCGGCGCGAGCGACTGGACCTCGGCGAACTGGTCGGCGAGTTCGCCGTCCTCCTGCGCCGGCTGCTGCGCGAGGACGTGCGGCTGGAGACCGACTACGGCCGGGACCTGCCGATCGTGCTGGCCGACAAGAGTCAGCTCGAGACCGCGGTCATGAACCTGGCGGTCAACGCGCGGGACGCCATGCGGGGCGTGGTCGAGCCGGGCGAGGCGGTGGTCACCATCCGCACGCGTCGCCTGGCCCGCGACGAGGCTCGCGGCCTGGGCTGGCTCGAGGCGCCGGAGACGGAGATCGCCCTGATCGAGGTGTCGGACACCGGCCCCGGCGTGCCGCCTGAGATCATCGGCAAGATCTTCGAGCCCTTCTTCACCACCAAGGCGGTGAACGAGGGCACCGGCATGGGCCTGGCCACCGTCTACGGCATCGTCGAGCAGGCCGGCGGGCACATCAACGTCGCCAATCTGGAGGGCGCGGGGGCGGCCTTCCGCATCTTCCTGCCCGCCGCCGCCGAAGCCGAGCTGGCCGAGGTCGCGCCGGTGGAGGTCAAGCAGAAGGCGCCGCGCGACCTGTCCGGCGCCGGGCGCATCCTGTTCGTGGAGGACGAGGACGCCGTCCGTGGCATCGCCGCCCGCCTCCTACGCCAGCGCGGCTATGAGGTGATCGAGGCCGCCGACGGCGAGGAGGCCCTGATCCTGGCCGAGGAGCACGCCGGCCAGATCGACATGCTGATCTCCGACGTCATCATGCCGGGGCTGGACGGCCCGTCCCTGCTGAAGAAGGCCCGGCCCTACCTCGGCGGCGCGCCGGTGATGTTCATCTCCGGCTATGCCGAGAGCGACTTCTCCGACCTGCTCCAGGACGAAACCGGCGTCTCCTTCCTGCCCAAGCCGCTCGACATCAAGACCCTGGCGGAACGGGTGAAGCAGGAACTGCGGGCGGCTTAGGTCGTCCTTCTCCCGCAAGGGGAGGAGGACCAGTCAGCTCTTGCCAGCCGAGCTGAGACGCCTTCACTTGGCCAGACAGTAGCCCTCGGAGCTCCCATGCTGAACCGTCGCCAGATGCTCGCCGCCTCGGCCGCGGGCGCCGCCTTCGCCGCCGCGCCCGCTCTCGCCCAGCCGACCACGGAAGACGCCAGGCTCGACGTCCTGCTGACGCGCCAGTTCGAGGAGGGGCTCGGCCGCTCGCCGCAGGGGGTGACCAGCCTCGGGCTGGATGTCGGCGCGCGAGCCGGCCAGCGGGCCGAGCTGAATGATCGCTCGCCGGCGGCGGTGGCCCAGCAGCGCGCCATCAACGCCCGCAATCTGGAGCAGCTGAAAACCATCCGGGCCGACCAGCTGTCGGAGGAGGCGCGGCTCTCCTACGACATCGCCCTGTTCCAGCGCGAGATCGCCGCCGCCGAGGCGCGGTTCCCCTGGCACACCACCGAAGGGTGGCGACGCACGCCCTATGTCATCTCCCAGATCGGCGGCGTGTACAGCCAGGTTCCGGACTTCCTCGACAGCATCCATCCGGTGAACACGCGCGAGGACGCCGACGCCTATCTGGCCCGCCTGGCCGCCTTTCCGAAGGCGCTGGACGACGACACGGAGCGCAGCCGGGCGCACGCCGAGATGGGCGTGGTGGCGCCGGACTTCATTCTCGACAAGACCCTGCTTCAGCTGCGGGCGCTGCGCGACGGCGCCTCGGAGGAGAAGGCCATCGTCCGCTCGCTCGACCGCCGCGCTCGCGACAAGGGGCTGGGCGAGGACTGGGGCGCGCGCGCCAAGACCCTATTCGACGGCCCCGTGCGGGAAGCCTTGTCGCGTCAGATCGCGGAGATCGAGCGCCAGCGGGGCCTCACCAGCCACGAGGCGGGCCTCGGCCGCGTGCCGGACAACCAGGCCTATTACGCGCTGAACCTGAAGGCCTACACGACCACGGAATACTCGGCCGACGAGATCCACCGCATCGGCCTGGAGCAGGTGCGCGACCTGCAAGGGCAGATCGACGGCCTGCTCAAGTCCGAGGGCTATACCCAAGGCTCCGTGGCCGAGCGGCTGGCGGCGCTGCGCAAGGAGCCGCGCTTCGTCTGGCCCAACACGGATGCGGGCCGCGCGGAGCTGCTGGCCTATGTCAACGCCGAGATGGCCAAGATCCGCGCGCTGATGCCCCAGGTGTTCCCGCGCATTCCCAAGACGGACTTCGTGGTGCGGCGCGTGCCGCCGGCTACCGAGGCCGGGGCGCCCGGCGGCTACGCCCAGGGCGGATCGCTGGATGGCTCGCGCCCGGGCGCCTACTACATCAATCTGCGGGACACGGCGGAGTGGCCGCGCTGGACGCTGAAGACCCTGACCTATCACGAGGCGGCGCCCGGCCACCTTTTCCAGGGCGCGTTGGCGCTGGAGCAGGGGGAGCTGCCGCTGTACCGCCGCGCCGGAGGGGGCTTCTCGGCCTATTCCGAGGGCTGGGGCCTGTATTCGGAGCGGCTGGCGGACGAACTCGGTGTGTACGAAGGCGATCCCTTCGGCCGCATCGGCTATCTGGAAAGCTTCCTGTTCCGCGCCAATCGGCTGGTGGTCGACACGGGCCTCCATTCCAAGGGCTGGAGCCGCGAACAGGCGATCGCCTGGTTCCGCGACAACCTCGGCGACCCGAACGAGACGGAGGTCGATCGCTACTGCGTCGCCCCGGGCCAGGCCTGTTCCTACAAGTTGGGCGAGATCTTCATCACCAACCTGCGCGAGGAGATGAAGCGGCGGCCCGGCTTCGATCTGAAGCGCTTCCATGCGGCGGTGATCGACGGCGGCAACATCCCGCTGACCGTGCTGGAGCGGCGGGTGAAGCGGCTCCTGGCCTAGGCGGCGGCCACCGCCCGGTCGGCGCGCGCCTCGGCCATCAGCCATTCGCGAAAGCGGACGATCTTGGGTGAGCGGCGGCGGTCCTCGGGCCAAACGATCCAGTAGCCGGGGCTGAGCTCGACCGCCTCCTTGAAGGGCCGAACCAGCAGCCCCGCCTCGATCTCCCTCGCGAACAGGATGGGGGAGGCGAGCGCCACCCCCTGGCCGCCGAGCGCCGCCGCGACCTCCAGCGCCTGGTAGTCGGCTGTCATCTGGCTGGTGATCTCGCCTTCCGGCGTCACGCCCGCATGGGCGAACCAGGCGCGCCATTCCTTTTCCTGGCCAACGCGGGGCGCCTTCAGCAGGTCGGCGGGGCTTTCCAGCTTCAGCCGGCCGCACAGCGCCGGGGTGCAGAGCGGGGTGAACAGGCTGGGCATCAGCCGCTCGGACTGCATGCCGGGCCAGTCTCCGGACCCCGAGCGGATGGCCACGTCGAAGCCGTCGCGCATCAGGTCCTGCACCGCAGGGCTGGTGTCCAGCCGCACGGCCAGGCCGGGGTTGGCGACCTGAAAGCCGCCCAGCCGGGGCGCCAGCCACTGGGTGGCGAAGCTGGCGAGCGTGGTCACCGACAGGATGGCCTGGTCCGCTTCGGTGAGGTCGCTGACCGCCCGCCGGATCAGGGTCATGGCTTCCGTCGCCGCGCGCGCCAGCCGCTCGCCGCTGTCGGTCAGCTGGACCTCCCGGGGCAGGCGGCGGAACAGCTGCTGCCCCAGCCGACCCTCCAGCGTCTTCACCTGCCAGGACACGGCCGCCTGGGTCATGCCCAGCTGCTCCGCCGCCCGGGTGAAGCTCTTCAGGCGGGCCGCCGCCTCGAAGACGCGGATGGAGGAGAGGGGAATGCTGGACAGGGGGTCGGCCATAAGCGCGCCTTGTGACAAGAGCCCGCATCCTCGTTTGCCGCCCGCCGCTGTCAAGCTGATGCTCCCTTCGTCGATCAGCGAATGGGAGGCGCGCCATGACGGACCCGGAAGGGCATGAGGATCTGGCCCGTCAGTGGCCGGAGGTTCTGCGCCGCTGGAAGGACAGCCTGGCGCCGCCGCCTCCGCCAAGGCCTGTTTCCTTCCGCCTGATCTCGAGAACAGCGCCCGTCGAGGGCCTGTCGGCCGTCTGCTTCCGGTCGCCTCATGACGCCGGGGCCCAGGGTCTCTCCACCCTGCCGCTCCGGCGTCAGTCCACCGTCCAGCCGTCCGCCTCCCGCAGGGCGTTGTGGATGGCGGTGGCCGCGACGGCCGCCTCGGCGGTCGCCACCGCGATCTGGTTCAACCCCTTGACCACGTCGCCCACGGCGTAGAGGCCCGGCAGGCCGATCTGCTGGTGGTCGTCCACGACCAGCCGCCCGTCGTCCGACAGCGGCACGCCCAAGGCTTGGGCGAGCTCCACGTTCGGGCTCGTGCCCAGGGCGGAGTAGACATAGTCAAATTGGCGGTATTCCCCGCCCCAGCACAGGGCGGAAGCGCGATCGCCCTCCAGCCGTACGGCCTCGACCGGGACCTCGACAAGATCCACGCCCATCTCGGCCAGCGCCCGCCGCTCCGTCAGGGCCTCGGTCGGGCCGACGTGGATCAAGGTGATCTCGCGCGTATAGGTGCGCAGGAAGGCCGCTTCGCGCACGCCCATGTCGTCCTTGCCCAGGATCGCCACCCGCTTGCCGGTCGCCTCGTAGCCGTCGCAGATCGGGCAGATGCGCACGAGCGATCGGCGGATGGCGTCCTCAACGCCCGGCAAGGGCGGTTGGTGGTCGAGCACCCCGGTCGCCAGCAGCACGGACCGGGCCTTCACCCGCTGATCGCCGAGGCCGACGCTGAAGTGGTCGGGGCGGCGGGCCAATCCCTCGACGCGCCCCGGGTGAATGACCGCGCCGTACTCCTCGGCCTGCTCGCGCATGCGCTTCAGGATGTCCCGGCCCCGGATGCCCTCGGGGAAGCCCGGGAGATTGTGGCTCACCGGGATCCAGGAGGCGCGAGGTTCTCCTCCGTCGGCGACCAGCACGCGCCGCCGGAAACGTCCCAGATAGGTGGCTGCCGTCAGCCCGCCTGGGCCTGCGCCGACGACCAGGCAGTCCCAGGCGGGGCCCGTCTCGGGCGAAGGATCGGTCGGGTCGGCGGTCAGGGGCTGCATGCCAGCGCCAACGCGGCAGCGGTCCGATGGTGGCGCTCCGTCAGGCCTTGCGCAGCTCGTCCGGCTTGTGCGCGGCCTCGGCGCCGGTCTTGTCGCTCTTGACCAGATATTCCGGATTGTCCTTCGAGGCCTTGGCGGTGTGGCCCTTGATCCGGGTGGTGGAGGTCAGCTTCTTGACCACCTTGCCGGTGGTGGTCCCCTGGCTGTGGTCCCACTTCACCTTGTCGCCGGACTTGAAGCTTTTCTGCTCGGCCATGCGTCGGCCTCCTCGTTGGATGCGCCTTCCCCATGGGCAAGCAGCACGCCGCGCATAAGTTCCTCGTCGAGGATCGGGGGCGCTTCGCAGAAGGCCAGGATCCACTGGTCGTGCAGGCGCTGCAACTCGGGCGTCATGGCGGCTGAACCCCGCGCGCGACTCGCGGTTTCAGCTTGGCGGTTGGGCAAGAGGGTTAACCCCTTTGCGCGCGGAAGCGCCGTCGCTATACCCCCGCCACCTTCCGGAACCCAGAACAAGAGGCTCGAGCCAGCATGGCCAAGATCAAGGTCGCAAATCCCATCGTGGACATCGACGGCGACGAGATGACCCGGATCATCTGGCAGATGATCAAGGACAAGCTGGTCTTCCCCTATCTGGACCTCGAGCTCGACTACTACGACCTGTCGATCCAGCACCGCGACGCCACCGAGGACAAGGTCACGGTGGAGGCCGCCGAGGCCATCAAGCGCCACGGCGTGGGCGTGAAGTGCGCCACCATCACCCCGGACGAGGCCCGGGTCGAGGAGTTCGGCCTCAAGAAGATGTGGAAGTCGCCGAACGGCACCATCCGCAACATCCTGGGCGGCGTGGTCTTCCGCGAGCCGATCATCTGCCGCAACGTGCCGCGCCTGGTGCCGGGCTGGACCCAGCCCATCGTGGTCGGCCGCCACGCCTTCGGCGACCAGTACAAGGCCACCGACTTCCTGATGCCGGGCGCCGGCACCCTCTCGATCAAGTTCGTGGGCGACGACGGCCAGGTGATCGAGCACGAGGTCTTCAAGAGTCCGTCGGCCGGCGTGGCCATGGGCATGTACAACCTGGATGAGTCGATCACCGAGTTCGCCCGCGCCTCCTTCGCGTTCGGCCTGCAGCGCAACTACCCGGTCTATCTCTCGACCAAGAACACCATCCTCAAGGCCTACGACGGCCGCTTCAAGGACATCTTCCAGCAGGTGTTCGACGCCGAGTTCGCGACCGAGTTCAAGGCCAAGGGCCTGAGCTATGAGCACCGCCTGATCGACGACATGGTGGCTTCGGCGCTGAAGTGGTCCGGCGGCTTCGTCTGGGCGTGCAAGAACTACGACGGCGACGTGCAGTCCGACGTGGTGGCGCAAGGGTTCGGCTCGCTGGGCCTCATGACCTCGGTGCTGATGACGCCGGATGGCAAGGTGCTGGAGTCCGAGGCCGCCCACGGCACGGTGACCCGCCACTATCGCCAGCATCAGAAGGGCGAGGCGACCTCGACCAACTCCATCGCCTCCATCTTCGCCTGGACGCGCGGCTTCTCCCACCGCGCCAAGCTGGACGGCAACGCCGAGCTCGCCGCCTTCGCCGCCACCCTGGAGCGGGTCACGGTCGAGACCGTCGAGGCCGGCCACATGACCAAGGACCTGGCGCTGCTGGTCGGCGATCAGCAGGGCTGGCTGACCACCGAGGGCTTCCTCGACAAGGTGGCCGAGAACCTGACCAAGGCCATGGCGGCCTGAGGATCAGGCTCCCGTCAGGGGGCGGGTCGGACGGGGCTGACCCGCACCTTGCCGCCGCAGGGCTGCAGGCTTTGCGCCAGAAGGGCGGGCGAGGTGTCGCCCGGCATGGTCACACGGGCCATGGCCGCCGTCGGACAGGCGGAGGGGTTCGCCGCCCCGGTGGTCCCGGACCAGGTCATGTCGAACACGGCCTTGCCCTGAGGTTGGAGCAGCACGCCCGTCTGCACGCCCCCGATGGCCACGGCGGGCGCGGGTTCGGATTGCACGGTGGTGATCACCCGGCCGCGCGCGTCGGCCAGCTGCACCGTCGGATAGCCGCTGACCGCGCAGGGCTGCTGGCCGACGTTCTGCACGCCCACGGTCATGCCGCGCTGGCCGGCGCCTGCGTCGGCCGCTTCCCGGCTGAGCCTGAGCTGAGGCCCGCGACAGGGCGCGGCCGCGGGCGTGGCTCCGACCGGCGGCAAGGGCTGTCCGGCGATGGCCGCCTGGCCCGGCGCGGGTATGGGGCCGGGCGCGGCAGCCGTGGGATCGGCGGGCGCCGAGGGGCGGGCGCAGCGCTCCAGAACCGCCACGCCGACATCGTCGTTGGGCCCCATCCGGCTGAGGGTCGCGCCCTCCTGGCCGTCGCGGTTCGCCGTCCACCACTCCAGGCCCGATCCGGTGAACCGGGCGCCTGACGCGGCCTGGGCCGGGCGCATGAGATAGGACTGGCCCTTGTAGGTGATCTGGGTGGTCGCCGGATCGACATACTGGACCTGAACCGACTGGCCGCTTTCGCAGGCGTAGGCGACGGGCGGGGTCTGCGGCGCCTGGGGCTGAACGGGCGCGGGCGCGGTCGCCGGCTCAACCGGCTGGGGCGGCTCCGCCTGCTGCTGATCGCAGGCGCCGAGCGCCAAGGCTGCGGCGGTGGCGGCTGTGGCGAAGCGGGCTGCGGGCATGGACGACCTCGGTTGACGGCGTTCGGTTAACGCCATCGAACAGCAAAGGCTCCGCTTGCGACAGGCTTCAGGCGGCGGCCAGGGCCGGCGCCTCGCGACGTCGCACGAGGATGTCGCCGCCGTCTCCGATCAGGCTCTGGGCGAAGCTCACCGCCTCGCCCTCCAGCCGCACCGCCGACAGCATGTTCCACTTGTAGACGCCGGTATCGACGCCGATGCGACGGTGGTCGCGGTGAACGTCGCGAGCGGGGGTGTGGCCATGCACCACCACCTTCTCGAAGGCTCCGGCGTCGTCGAGGAAGGAGCCCCGGATCCACATCAGGTCGCGCTCGCTCTGCGCGTCCAGAGGCACGCCCGGCCGCGCTCCCGCGTGGGTGAAGAAGTAGCCGCCGATGGACACGGCCGGCTCCAGGTTCTCCAGCAGGTGGCGGTGGGATTTCGGCAGGCGGTGGTCGAGATCGGCCGCGACGTGGCCCCAGGCCTGGGCCACATGCTTCATGGCCGGCGGGTGCAGTCCATAGGACTCCAGCGCCTCCACACCGCCGTACTCGCACCAGGAGGGCCCCACGGTGGAGTCCTCCAGGAAGGCCATCATCCGCTCCTCGTGGTTGCCGCGGATGAAGCGGGCCTCCACGGCGGTGTCGGCCGCGACCTCCACCAGCCGGTCCAGCACGCCCTTGGAGTCGGGTCCCCGATCGATGTAGTCGCCGAGAAACACGATCACCTTGCGCCCGGCCGCCGACGCCCGGAGGTCCTCCATCAGGTGGTCGAGCAAGGGGTTGAGCAGGTCCAGGCGCCCGTGGATGTCGCCCACGGCCCAGACGACCGTTCCCGGAGGAACCGCGGCCGGCTCGCGCTGGGGCTTGGGACGCTTAGGCTTGAACAACAAGCGGCTGATCATCTGAACCAATTGGCCCATCGGGCCGGCGAAGGCAACGAATCAGGCGGCCTGCGTCAGCCTGTCGGCCACCGCCTCGCCGATCGCCAGCGAACTTGTCAGTCCGGGGCTCTCTATGCCGAACAAGGCCATCAGCCCGGGCAGGCCATGGGTCTCGGCGCCGTCGAGGCGGAAGTCGGGCTGGGGCTCGCCCGGCCCGTGCAGCTTGGGCCGCAAGCCGGCGTAGTCGGGAGAGAGGGCCCCGTCCGGCAGGCCGGGCCAGAAGCGGCGAATGGTGCGCTCGAACTCGGCCGCGCGGGCGGGGTCGATGCCGTAGTCCTCCGACTCCACATAGGACAGGTCTGGTCCGAACACCGCCTGGCCGCCCAGGTCCTTTCGGTAGTGCGTGCCCAGGGCCCCGGGGATCGGCGGTGGATAGATCAGGTGCTCGAACGGCGCCCGACCCGTCAGCCGGAAATAGACTCCCTTGCCCAGATGGCGCTCGGGGATCTGCGCCGCTGGATAGCCGTCCACCCGCGCGGCCGCCGCCTGGGCCCCGAGCCCGGGAGCGAGGACCAGGAGCCGGGTCGTCAGCGCCGCGCCCGCTTCGCCCCCCGCCCATACGCGGAAGCCGCCGCCCGGGAGAGGCTCGGCGCGCTCGAACGGCGTGGAGACCACGACAGAGCCGCCCGCGTCCTCGATCTCGCCCTGAAGCGCCAGCATGTAGCCGTGGCTGTCGAACAAGCCGCTTTCGGGGGAGCGCAGGGCCTCGGCGACCTTGAGGCCGGGCTCCAGGGCCGCTGCCTCCGCGCCCGACAGCCTCGTCACGCCCTCGACGCCGTTGGTTTCGGCCTGAGCCTGGATGGCGTCCAGCCGCTGGACCTCCGCCGCCTCCGTCGCGACCACGAGCTTGCCGCACTTCCGATAGGCGACCTTGCGGGTCTCCAGATAGTCATAGAGCGCGCGCCGTCCCGCCACGCAGAAGCGCGCCTTCAGAGAGCCGGTCGGATAGTAGAGGCCCGCGTGGATCACCTCCGAGTTGCGCGAGGAGACGCCTTGGCCGATCGCCGGCTCCATCTCCAGCACCAGAACGGAGAGGCCGCGGGTCGCCAGAGCGCGGCCGCACGCCAGGCCGACCGCGCCCGCCCCCACCACCGTCGCGTCGAAGTCGAAGGCCATGCGCGGCGTCAGCCGCCCTGCGGGTTCAGGTCGACGGCCGACAGCTTCCAGCCGAACAGGCCGTGTCGGCGCATCAGCAGCGCCAATTGCTGATCGGGCTGATCCTCCCGGGTCAGGGTGACGGCGAAGGTGTCGAGGTTCCGGTAGCCGTAGCCCTGGTGCAGGCGGGGTTCGTCGCTTGAGGTCGCGGGCTCGGGACGTCGCGTGGGATCCGGGGCCTGGCCCTTCTCCACCATGGCGGCGATGGCGTCGGGGGTGACCAGGACGTCCACCGCGCCCGACACCAGGGCCGGAGCCAGCATCATGCCGAGCCCCGACAGCGCCGACCCGCCCGGATCCTGCCGCGCTTCCGACATCAGTCGCTCGCGAAGCTCCTCCTTCAGGCTGGCGCGAAAGGACGGGAAGTCGACCAGTTCCTCCAGCGCCTTGCGGTCGCCGGATTCCGCCGCCGAGCGCAGGCGCTGCGCCGCGAGAAAGGGCGAGGCGAAATAGGCGCCGACGAAGGCGACGAGGGCCAGGGCCAGGAGGCCGCCGACGAGCTTACGCATGACTCACACTTCCCTTCCGCCCCGGCCAACGTTCGGCCAATGGCGAAGGTTGCGCAAGGCTTCAGCCGGTTACGCGCTTGCGGCCGACGTTGTCGCCGACGCGCGGAACCGGCGCCGCCGCCACGGCCGGCGCCGCGCCCTCCGGCAGGCCGATGTGGACCAGCTTCCATTCGAACGGTCCCTTGCGCTCGAAGGTGAAGATGGTGTCCGAACCGCCCTCGTCCGTGACCTTGAGCCGGGCCCGGTTCACGCCCCAGAAGACGGGGCTCGGCCAGGGCGCGGCGGCCGTGGAGGGGGCGGCGCCCGTGCGCTGTGCGGCCAGGCGTCCTTCCCCCCGCGTCAGAGCCGAAAGGGCGGCCGGGGTGAGATAGTCGTCGGCTTGAGGGCCGCGCGCGGGCGGCTGCGCGTCTTCCAACCGCCGCCGAACCGCGCCGATGGGGTCCTCGATGAACGAGGGCGGCGGTTGCAGCGCCTCGGGCCGGCCGGTCAGTTGAGGCCGCAGCGACTGCCTCACCGCGCCGAAATCGATCAGGCGGGCCAGTCCCTGCACGTCGTTGGCTTCGGCGGCCGATCGCATGGCGAAGAAGGCCACGGCGGGCGCGGCGAAGAAGCTGATCGCGGCCACCACCAGCGCCAGTCCGAGGAGGCGGCTCAACAGCTTCATTCAAGGGCTCCTTCAGCGATGGCGCGATACTGCACGATCTGTAACGCCGCTCAATCGGACTCGGCTCTCACGCGCCGAACGGATAGGGGCTGACCGACTTGGACCAGTCGTCCACCGCCAGCGGCCGGCCGAGCGGCGGGGCGGCCCGCTCGGCGCAGGGGTGCCGCTCGCACAGCCGGCACGCGGGACCGATCGGCGTCACGTCCGGGTTGAGAAGGTCCAGGCCGCGCGCATAGGCCAGCCGGTGCGCATGCCCCAGCTCGCAGCCCAGGCCGATCGCCAGGTCGTGGCCCTCGCCGTAGCCGTCCGCGCCTTGTCGATCCACCGTGCGCGCCAGGGTGAACCAGCGGGCGCCGTCCGGCGTCTCGATGATCTGGGTGACCACGCGGCCGGGGGTGCGGAAGGCGGAGTGCAGCCGCCAGCGGGCGCAGGAGCCGCCGAAACGCGAGAAGGGGAAGGTGCCGGCGGCGTAGCGTTTGGAGACGTTGCCCGCCTGGTCCACCCGCATCAGGAAGAAGGGGACGCCGCGCGCGCTGGGCCGCGACAGGGTGGTCAGGCGATGCGCCGCCTGCTCGAAGGAGACGCCGAACCGCGCCTGGAGCCGACCCAGGTCGTAGCCGGAGTCCTCCGCCGCCCGATGAAAGGCCGCATAGGGCATGAGGGTGGCCGCCGCGAGCGTGTTCGTCAGCGACACCTTCAGCAGGCGGCGGGTGGCGGGATCGGGTGGCGCGGCGGCCTCCGTAAGCCGCTCGAGGTGGCTTCCGTGTTCCGAGAGGGCCAGCTGATAGGCGATGGCGAACAGGCGCGAAGAGGGCCCCAGCATGTCCGACAGCAGCAGGCGTCGCCTGTGCGCGTCGAAACGGCGGGTCCATTCGACCATGACCTCGGGGGGCAGGGTGCGGACCGTCAGGCCGTGGCGGGTGAGAAGCCGCTGGCGGGCCAGGGCTTCGAAGCCCTCCAGGGGTCCGGCTTCGGCGTGCAGGCTGTCCGACAGCCCCTCGCCGAGCGCATCCAGTTCCGGGAAGTGATTGCGTCGGGCCTGGACGTATTCGCGCACCCAATCGGCCGGGGTGTCGCTGAGCGCGCCGCCCTGATCGACGGCGATCCGCTCCCGCTCGCGCGCGGCGTCCAGCGCGCGGTACAGGCGGGTCAGGGCCTCGGCCGCCGCCGGCAGGTCTTCGGCCAACTGCAGCAGCTCGTGCCGAGGGACGACCAGGCCCCCCAGGGCCGGGTCGGCCAGCAACTCGCCCAGGGTCTCCGCCGTGACCGCGCGACCCTGGCTCAGGGCGCGGACGTCGATGTCATAGGTCTCCGCCAGGCGCAGGAGGAGCTGGGCGGAGACGGGCCGCTGATTGCGTTCGATGTGGTTGAGATAGGAGGGGGAGACGCCGAGCGCCCCGGCCATGGCGGTCTGGGTGAGGCCCAGCTCCCGCCTCAGGCGCTTCATCCGCCCGCCCAGGAACAGCTTGCGATCGGCGTCCGGCATGCGGGCATTCTGTCACAAAAAGAAGCTGACCGCCTAGTCACATTGTGACACTGTGACATCAAAGAAGCTGAAGGAGCGGTAACAATCGCGACTTCGACGTGTTCTGCTGATCGGACCCGGCGGCCTGTCGTCGCCTTCAGGATCAGAGAGCCCGATGACAACCTTCGCCGATCTCGTCACCTCTCCCGCAGGGCGTTTCGACAGCGTCGAGCGGCCCTATACGCCCGAGGACGTTCTGCGGCTGCGGGGTTCGGTGCCGATCACCCACACCCTGGCCGAGCGCGGCGCCAATCGCCTGTGGGAACTGCTGCATTCGGAGCCCTACATCAATGCGCTCGGCGCCGTGACCGGCAATCAGGCCATGCAGATGGTCCGGGCGGGTCTGAAGGCGATCTATCTGTCCGGCTGGCAGGTGGCGGCCGACGCCAACACCGTCGGCGCCATGTATCCGGACCAGTCGCTGTACCCGGCCAACGCCGCGCCGGACCTGTGTCGCCGCATCAACCGCACCCTCCAGCGCGCCGATCAGATCGAGCATGCCGAGGGCGGGGCCAAGCGGGATTGGTTCGTGCCCATCGTCGCCGACGCCGAGGCCGGTTTCGGCGGGCCGCTGAACAGCTTCGAGATCATGAAGGCCTTCATCGAGGCGGGCGCCGCCGGCGTGCACTTCGAGGACCAGCTGGCCTCCGAGAAGAAGTGCGGCCACCTCGGCGGCAAGGTGCTGATCCCCACCCAGGCGCACGAGCGCAACCTGATCGCCGCGCGCCTGGCCGCCGACGTCATGGGCGCGCCGACCCTGATCGTGGCCCGCACCGACGCGGAGTCGGCCCAGCTGATCACCTCCGACGTGGATGAGCGAGACCACCCCTTCATCGACCGCGAGAACCGCACGCCTGAAGGCTTCTTCCGCCTGAAGCCCGGCACGGGGCTGGACCACTGCATCGCGCGCGGCCTGTCGTATGCGCCCTATGCCGACGTCCTGTGGTGGGAGACGTCGCACCCCGATCTGGACGACGCCCGCAAGTTCGCGGAGGCGGTGCACGCCCGCTATCCGGGCAAGCTGCTGGCCTACAACTGCTCGCCGTCCTTCAACTGGAAGGCCAAGCTGGACGACGCCACCATCGCCAGGTTCCAGCGCGAGCTCGGCGCCATGGGCTACAAGTTCCAATTCGTGACGCTCGCCGGCTTCCACGCGCTGAACAACTCCATGTTCGAGCTGGCGGACGGCTATCGCGAGCGCGGCATGGCGGCCTATTCCGAGCTGCAACAGCGCGAGTTCGCCAACGAGGCTTCCGGCTACACCGCCACGCGGCACCAGCGCGAGGTCGGCACCGGCTATTTCGACCAGGTCGCCACCGTCATCTCCAACGGCCAGTCGTCCACGACCGCGCTGAAGGACTCGACCGAAACCGCCCAGTTCATCGCCGCTGAATAAGGAGCAGCACCATGGAACCCCTGACCCGCACCGACCACATCATCGACTTCTGCCTGGCGCCGCTGAACTTCGACGGCTCGACCGAGGCCGAGCGCGAAGTCCGTCGCCGGCTGGAGCATGTGCTCAAGACCTATCAGGCCAAGAGCGCCCAGCCGATCGCCGTGGACTTCTCCGCCATGCCGACGCAGGTCATCAACGAGGCCGCCCACGGGTACGAGTAGGTGATCGGGTCGCTCCCCAAGCCTTTCCCGGCCTGGGGAGCGACGCTCAAGGCTAGGCCCAGGCGAACAGGAGCCGGCCTTCGCCCATGCGTTCGCGCAGACGCGGCAGATCGGCCTGGGCGACCGAGAAGCAGCCGTAGGAACGACCCAGCTTGCCTTCACGCGCGAGGAACTCAGGGTCGGCGTAGTCGGCGCCGTGGACGATGATCGCCCGCTCGCGCGCGCGGTCGTTGGTGTACTCCAGCCCATCCAGCAGAACGTTCGGCCCGTGCTCGGAGCCCCAGCCGCCGCCGGCGGTGCGGAAGGCCCCGACCGAGCTCATGTGGCTGTCGGGGGTGTTGCCGAAGCGTGTGGCGTAGCCGGTGTGCGAAGGATCGGACCCCTTGCCGTGGCAGGTGCGCATCAGGGTGACGGCGCCGCCTTCCAGATCCACCTCATAGAGGCGCTCGTCGCCTGAGAAGCGGGTGAAATCGACCAGATACATCCGGTCGCGGCGGGTGATCCGGTGCTGGTGGATGTCCAAGGCCGCCTGGGCCCGCTCCATCAGTTCGCGCCGGACCTGACCGCGCGGATCCAGCAGGCGCGTGGTGTTCAGCTGGGCCGTGATGGCTTCGGGATCGGCGGCCGGCGCGGAGACCAGCTGCAGCCGGGGAACGGCGGCGACGCTGACGCCGGGCGTGCCGGCGCTGGCCGTGGCGCAGCCCGCCAGGACGGCCGTTCCGCCCACGATCAATCCACGCCGGGTAAGCTTATGCATGCGACGCCCCTCGCGATGCTGGTCACTGGTCGTTGCGGAATGTTTCAAAAACAGCGGCTTGTTTCAACCTGAGCCATGGCCGAAGGTGCCGGCGAAAGCCGCGAACAGGCGGGCCGGGAGGGTTGATCGTGAAGTGGATGGCAGGTCTGGCGGCGGCGGCCGCACTGGTGGCGGCGACGGCGGCTCAGGCGCAAACCCCTGCTTCCACGGGCTTAGCCGCCGCTGAGCAGACGGTGTTCGTTCAGGTCGGCCGGCTTCTCGCCGATCCGGCTACAGGACAGGTGACGCGCGATAAAACCCTCGTGATCCGTGGGAACCGGGTCGCTGAAATCCGCGACGGCTTCGTTTCGGGCGAGGGGCGGGTGGTGGACCTCCGCGACAGCTTCGTCCTGCCAGGTCTGATCGACAGCCATGTGCACATCACCCGCGAGCAGAACCCGAACGCTCGCCTGATGGCGATGACCGACTCCGAGGCCGATCTCGCCATGGCCGGCGCGCGCTACGCCCGCCGCACGCTCGGCGCCGGCTTCACCACCGTGGCGGACCTCGGCGCGTCCAACGAGGCCATCTTCGCCCTCCGCACGGCTGTGGCGCGGGGCGACGTGCCGGGGCCCCGGATCATCGCCTCCGGCTCGTCCGTCTCGATCCACGGCGGCCACGGCGACATCAACGGCTATCGCGAAGACCTGATGCACATGCTGTCGGGCGAGAGCATCTGCTCGGGCCCCGAGGACTGCATGCGCGCCGTGCGCACCCAGGTTCGGGCCGGCGCCGACATCATCAAGATCACCTCCACCGGCGGCGTGCTGTCCAATACGGCGGCGGGACTCGGCCAGCAATTCACCGACGCCGAGCTGGCCGCCATCGTCGAGGTGGCCCACCGCATGGGCCGACAGGTGACGGCGCACGCCCACGGCGTGGACGGCATCAACGCCTTCCTGCGCGCGGGCGGCGACTCCATCGAGCACGGGACCTACCTCGACCAGGAGTCCATCCGGCTGTTCAAGCAGAAGGGAGCCTATCTGATTCCGACCCTGCTGGCGGGCGACTTCGTGGCCCGCGTCGCGGCCTCGCCCAACAACTTCTTCACGCCGGCCCAGACCGCGAAGGCCCTGGAGGCGGGGCCGAAGATGCTGGACATGGCGCGTCGCGCCCACGCCGCCGGTGTGAAGATCGCGTTTGGAACCGATTCGGGCGTCTCGGCGCACGGCGACAACGCCAAGGAGTTCGCCCTGCTGGTCCAGGCCGGCATGACGCCGCTCCAGGCGATCCAGGCCGCCACCGTCAACGCCGCCGACCATCTGAAGATCTCGGCCGAGGCCGGGCGGCTTCAGCCGGGGATGCCGGCGGACCTGGTGGCCGTGCGCGGCGATCCGCTGACGGACGTGACGGAGCTGGAGCGGGTGAGGTTCGTCATGCGCGCCGGCGTGGTGCACCGCGCCGACTAGCGTTCGACTGCGCTCAGGCGGCGAGCGCCTGAGCCTTCCGCGCGTCGGCCCAGCGGATCAGGGCGGCGCGCGGCCAAGCGACGATCCATGAGCGGGCGACGTACTTGCCCTCCTCGATCAGCGCCTTGCGCGTCGGCGAACTGGTCGCCGCCCGTTCCGTATGGATGTCGCCGGGTCCCTGATGGATCATGAAGGCGCCGTGCTTCAGCGGATTGAGCCGGAGATAGGCCAGGCGCGGGCTGATCTCTTCCAGCGGGGGATCGTAGAACCAGGAGGATCCAAGCATCCCGGCCATGTCCGGCCGGCGCTTGAGGATTTCGGCGGCCGTGGCCCAGGCGCGGTCCCAGCCGGCCTCGTTGAAGTCGCAGAGCTCCCGGCTCTCGGTGTGCACCTCAAGCCAGGGCTTCCAGGCCTGGGCGCGGGCGTAGGCGGGAATGACCGCCCAGCCCCAGCCCTCGCGGGCGTGCCGCAGCACCTGCCCCGCGCCGAGCGGAGAGGACAGGTCGATCATCTGGGTCCGGGCGCCCGGGACCGAAAGCGCCAGCGACAGCCGCACGTCCTTGGCCCAGAAGTCGCGCTCATAGGGGCCGGCGGCCTCCGTCAGGAAGGCGGCCATGCGCCCGACCCATTCCGGATAGAGGGCGTGGACCTCCGGCGGCAGGTTCTCGGCGGCCGCCCGGCCGGGCAGATCAAGAGCCCAGAGGGCCATCAGGGCCCGGCGGTGATCGTCGGTCAGACGCGGACCGAACGCCGCTTCCAGGGCTTCGTCCACGGCGTGGCTAGGAAGGTCGAAGTTCCAATGGGGCGCGGCCGTCCGCGCCGCAGCGGCTGCGTGCGGGGCCAGGGTCTCCACCGCTGCGCGGTCTTCGGGAGCGAGACGCGCGATCACCGCGCGGAACGCCTGGGCGTGATCGGGAGAGAGCCTGTCCATGGCCGGCGATCCTACCGGCCATGGATGTGCGAAGGCTTAATCGAACAGGGTTACTGCGGATTAGGCGTCTTCGGCTCCGTCGTGTCGGTGTCGTTGTCCGGCACGTCCGGAGAGCTCACCGGCGGCGTCGGTCGCGCCGGATTGTTCATGGTGGTGGCGGCCTCGCCCGGTCGCGGCGGCTGCATCTGCGGCGTGGTGTTCTGAAGCGCGGGGGAGTTCAGCCGGGCGGTGGGCGTGGCGTTGGCCGCGCCATTCGCGGAAGCCGTCCGGGCCACGTCCGGGACGCGGGCGTTCTCGGTCATGCCGCGCAACTCGCCGACGCTGGAGCCGGACCAGCGGCCCCGGCGGCCGTCCATCTGGCCGTCGGTGGGGTGGATCACCGGCGTGGAGGAGATCACCGTGACCATGCCGGCCTGAGCGCCGTTCGGCGCGCGCTCGCCCGGCTGGGCCGCGCGGGTGTAGCTGGCGCTCCAGGTGGAGCGGGACGGGTCCTGAGGCTGGGACTGGGCCATGGCGGCGCCGGCGGCGGCCATGGCGGCGAGGGTGGTGAGACAGGCGACGGATCGCATCTTTTCAACTCCTTGAAGCGACACCCGCCGGCCGGCGGGCGGCCCCGACGCGGGAGTCAATCGGCGGAGGCGTCCAAGAGTTCCGTTCGGCGATCCAGCGGCGCGCCGAGCTGCGTCGCCTCCACCCACCATCCGGGATGGCGGGCTCGGATCGCCGCCGCCGCCGTCGCGGCCTGTTCCGGGGAAGGGCACAGGCCGAAGACGGTGGCGCCCGAGCCGGACATGCGGGCCAGGGCCACGCCGGGGGCGACGTCGAGGGCGGCCAGTGCGTCGCCGATCAGGGGCTGGAGCCGGACGGCGGGGGCTTCCAGGTCGTTGCGCTGTTGCCGGAGCCAGCCGATCACGCCCCCGACCGACCAGTCATCCGGCTCAGACGGCCGCTCGATCGAGCCGGTGGGGCTCTCGTCATAGGCCTGGTAGACGGCGCCGGTGGGGGAGGGGACGCCCGGATTGACCAGCACGGCGGGAAGGGGCGGCAGGCGCGGTTCGGGCGTCAGGCGCTCGCCGTGGCCTTCCGCCCAGGCGGGCGCGGCGAACAGGCACATGGGACCGTCGGCGCCTACGGTGCGGGCGGCGGCTATCAGGTCTGCGTCTGAGAGCGGCAGGCTCAGCGCCTCGCGCGCCAGCCGCAACGCCGCGCCGGCGTCCGCCGAGCCGCCGCCGAGCCCCGCCGCCACCGGCAGCCGCTTGTCCAGCGTCAGCCGGAGCGGCGGCGCGCCGATGGCCCGGAGCGCCCTCAGGACCAGGTTGTCGTCGGTCGCCTCGTCCGCGAGCGCCCCCGCGAAGGGACCGGACATGGTCAGCGACAGCGCCTCCGCCGGTTCAGCCTCCACCTGATCCCCCACATCGGCGAAGGCGACCAGCGAGCACAGCGGGTGGTAGCCGTTCGCTTCCGGCGGGCCCACGTGCAGGAACAGATTGACCTTGGCCGGCGCCAGCGCGCGCATGGCGTCAGATGTGAATGGCGTGGCCGAGGGCGCGCAGGGTCGCCTCGTGGAAGGCTTCGCCGAGCGTCGGGTGAACGTGGATCACGCCGGCCACATCCTCCAGCACCGCGCCCATCTCCAGCATCTGGGCGAAACTGTTGGAGAGCTCCGCGACATGCTGGCCCACGGCCTGGATGCCCAGCAGGCGGTGATCGGTCTTGGACGCGATCACCCGCACGAAGCCGCCGTCCTCGCCCGCCTCGATGGCCAGCGCCCGGCCGATGGCCGACAGGGGGAAGACGGCCGTGATCACATCGTCCCGGCCCTCGACATCGGCGGGCAGGAGGCCGGCGGCCACGATCTCGGGCTCGGTGAAGACCACCGCCGCGATCGTCACCGGATCGAATCGGCGGGTCTTCCCGGCGATGATCTCCGCGACCATCTCGCCTTGGGCCGACCCCTTGTGCGCCAGCATGGGCTCGCCGGTCAGGTCGCCGACCGCCCAGACGTTCTTCATGCTGGTGCGGCACTGGTCGTCGACCTTCACGAAGGGTCCGGCCATGGCCAGGCCCATGTTTTCCAGGCCCCAGCCCTTGGTGCGCGGCCGGCGACCGACGGTGACCAGAACCTTGTCGGCGGGCAGCCCGATCTCCTGACCGTCCTTGGTCGTGACCGTCAGCTGGCCGTCCTTGAAGCCGCCGGCCTTGGCGCCGAGGTGCAGCTCCACGCCGTGGCCGGTCAGCCACTTGGCGACTGGGTCGGTCAGCGGCTTGTCGTAGAGCGGCAGGATGCGGTCGGCCATTTCCACGATGGCGACCTTGGCCCCCATCTTGGCGAAGGCGGAGCCCAGCTCCAGCCCGATATAGCCGCCGCCGACCACCACCAGCTTCTCTGGCACGCGGTCCAGCGACAGCACTTCGGAAGACGAGATCACATCGCCGCCGAACGGCAGGAAGGGCAGCTCGACCGGCTCCGAGCCCGTGGCCAGGATGACGTGCTCGGCGGTGATGGTGGTCTCGCCTTCGGCCGTCTTCACCACGCAGGTCTTGGCGTCGGAGAAGGTGGCCCAGCCGTTGATCACCTTGACCTTGGCCTTCTTGAGGAGGCCGGCCACGCCCTGGTTCAGCTTCCTGACGATGCCGTCCTTCCAGGCCGTGGTCTCCGCCAGGTCGATCTTCGGCTCCGCCGCCGTGATGCCCAGCGTCCCGCCGCCTGCGGCCTTCCGCACCGTCTCGAATTTGGACGCCGCGTGGATCAGCGCCTTGGACGGAATGCAGCCGACGTTGAGGCAGGTCCCGCCGAGCCCGGTCCCACCATCCACGAGGATGGTGTCGAGCCCCAGCTGCCCGCAGCGGATGCCCGCCACATAGCCGCCGGTGCCGGCGCCGATGATGAGGACTTTGGTGGAGAGGGTCTGGGTCATGGAAGTCACGCGGTGAAGTTGGGATAAAGGCGTCGCGCCTCTTCGGTCGAGACCGGCCGCACATCCCGCAAAGTTTCGTGCCAGAAGGCTCCGCAATCGCGACAAGCCTTCAAGAAGGTCGGGCCGTCAGGAAAGACCGCGACCTGCTTTAGCCGTTCGGGTGGCCAAGGCGAGTTTTCGAGACACGGCTGACACTGGCCCATCTCCTCACCCCATCCACAAAGTTGCCGGCTGTTCCAGCAGGCCCTTGATCCGCTGCACGAAGACGGCGGCGTCGTGACCGTCGACGATGCGGTGGTCGAAGGAGGAGGACAGGTTCATCATCTTTCGGACCACCATCTGTCCGTCCCGCACCACCACGCGTTCGGCGATCTTGTTCGGGCCGACGATGGCCACTTCGGGGTGGTTGATGATGGGGGTGTGGACCACGCCGCCGAGCGTGCCCAGCGAGGTGATGGTGATGGTCGAGCCCGACAGCTCCTCGCGCTTGGCCGAACCGTCTTTGGCCGCGCCCGAGACGCGGGCGATCTCCAGCGCCGTGTCGTAGGGGTCGCGCGCCTCGGCGTGGCGGACCACCGGCACCATAAGCCCGTTCGGCGTCTGGGCGGCGATGCCCAGGTGCACCGGCGCGTGCTGGGTCAGCACGCCGGCCTCGTCGTCATAGGTGGCGTTGATCTGCGGCTGGTCCCGCAGCGCCACCACGATGGCGCGGGCGATGAAGGGCAGGACGTTCAGCTTGGGCTTGTCCGTCCCCTTGTTCTGGGCGTTCAGATGGGCGCGCAGTTCCTCCAGCGCCGTGACGTCGATCTCCTCGACATAGGTGATGTGCGGGATGCGCCGGACGCTCTCGGCCATCTTCTCCGCGATCTTGCGGCGCAGGCCGATGATGCGGACCTCGGTGGTTCCTTCGGCGCGGGCGTAGGTCGTGCCGGAGGCGCCCTGCGGTTGGGGCGAGCGGCCGCCCGACGCGATGTAGGCGTCCAGGTCCGCATGCTCGATCCGGCCTGCTGGGCCGGAGCCCGGCACGAACTGCAGCTCGACACCCAGGTCGCGGGCGCGCTTGCGGACGGCGGGGGAAGCGAGCGGGCGCTGACCGGCCGCGCGGGTGGTGAAGGCGTCGGGCAGAGGGTTGGCGGACTTGCCCCCCTCTGGACGCTTCGCGTCGTGTTTCCCCCCAGAGGGGGGAGATTGGGTGGTGCGCGGTTGCCCCCCCTCTGGGGGGACCGAAGCCTGCGGAGCAGGGTTCGAGGGGGGCGCAACCGCAGCGCTCACATTCCCCTTCCCCTCGACCTTGAAGCTCACCAGCGGTCCGCCGACCGGCACCTGAGCGCCCGCGTCGCCGTGCAGGGCCACGACCAAGCCGGTCACCGGCGAGGTGATCTCGACGGTCGCCTTGTCGGTCATGACGTCGGCGAGGATCTGGTCCTCTGAGACCTGATCGCCGACCGCCACGTGCCAACCGACCAACTCGGCCTCGGCCGTGCCTTCGCCGACGTCCGGGAGTTTGAAGACGTAGTTGGCGCCCGCGGCGGGCTGTTCAGACTTGCCCCCCTCTGGACGCTGCGCGTCCTGTCTCCCCCCTGAGGGGGGAGAATTATCGGTGCTGGAATGTCCTCCCTCTGGGAGGACCGAAGCCTGCGGAGCAGGGTTCGAGGAGGGCTCTTCCTCCGCCGTCCCCTCGCCCTCCACCTCGAACTCCACCAGCGGCCCGCGCACGGCCAGCATCTCGCCGGGCTCGCCGTGCAGCTGACGCACCACGCCGGCTACCGGCGAGGTGATCTCCACCGTCGCCTTGTCGGTCATGACGTCGGCGATGATCTGGTCCTCGGCGACAGAATCGCCCACCGCGACGTGCCAGCCGACCAGCTCGGCCTCGGCCGTGCCTTCGCCCACGTCCGGCAGTTTGAAGACGAAGCGGCCCATCAGCGTCCTCCCGCCATGACGGCCTTCAGCGCGTCGGCGACGCGCTCAGGCCCCGGGAAATATTCCCACTCGAAGGCGTGCGGATAGGGCGTGTCCCAGCCCGTTACCCGCGCGATCGGCGCCTCCAGGTGATAGAAGCAGCGCTCCTGCACCAGGGCGCTGAGTTCCGCGCCGAAGCCGGAGGTGCGCGGCGCCTCGTGCACGATCACGCAGCGGCCGGTCTTCTTCACCGACTGCTCGATCGCCTCGATATCGAGCGGCACCAGCGAGCGGAGGTCGATCACCTCGGCGTCCACGCCCGCGTGCTCGGCGCCCGCCAGCGACACCCAGACCATGGTCCCATAGGCCAGGATGGTCACGTCCGAACCCTCGCGCATGATGCGCGCCTTGCCGAGCGGCTCCGTGATCTTGCCCGTCGGCACCTGGGCGAGCTCCTGCGCCTTCCAGGGCGAGACCGGCTTTTCGTGCCAGCCGTCGAACGGGCCGTTGTAAAGGCGCTTGGGCTCGAAGAAGACCACCGGATCGTCGTCCTCGATGGACGCGGTCAGCAGCCCCTTGGCGTCATACGGATTGGACGGAACGACGACCTTCAGCCCCGCGATGTGGGTGAACAGGCTCTCGGGGCTCTGGCTGTGGGTCTGGCCGCCGAAGATGCCGCCGCCATAGGGGCTGCGCACCACCATGGGGCAGGTGAAGCCGCCGGCCGAGCGGTAGCGCAGCTTGGCCGCCTCCGAGACCAGCTGGTCGTAGGCCGGATAGATGTAGTCGGCGAACTGGATCTCGACGCAGGGACGCAGACCGTTGGTGGCCATGCCGATGGCGGCGGCGACGATGCCGCTCTCGCTGATCGGCGCGTCGAAGGAGCGGGTCAGGCCATGCTTCTGCTGCAGCTGGTCCGTCACCCGGAACACGCCGCCGAAATAGCCCGCGTCCTCGCCGAAGGAGAGAACGGTCGGGTCCTCGGCCATCTTGGAGTCCAGGGCCGAGTTCAGCGCCTGGATCATGTTCATGGCTTGGACGCCCGGCTTGGGCGCCGGGGTGGAGGCGGGCTCGTTGGTCGCGATGGAGGCCGCGTCCGGCTCAATGCCGTCGGTGCGGTCCGCTTCGGAGTACACTGCGCTCATCGCTTATTCTCCGCTCACCCCGGCGGAAGCCGGGGCCCAGGCTTGAGCCGTCTGACGGATGGTTGGCCTCATGTCTGCGCCAGCTTCAGCGTGCAAAGAGCACCCAAAGAACTGGGTCCCGGCTTTCGCCGGGATGAGCGGAGGAGAAAGGATCATACCCCCACCTCGCGCCGTTGCTCGACCAGGCGCCAGTCCTCGGTCGAATAGACATCCTCGAACATGGTCTTCACCGACGGGCGGGATTGGCCGAGCGTGCCGATGGCCTCGGACTTCTTGCCCGCCGCGCGGACCTGTTCCACCGCGTCCTTCTCGGCCTCGGCATGCTGCTCCTCGGACCATTCGCCGAGCGCGATCAGGTGCTGTTTGAGCCGCGCGATCGGATCGCCCAGCGGCCACTTCTCATGCTCGTCGGCCGGGCGATAGCGGCTGGGATCGTCGGAGGTGGAGTGCGGCGCGCCGCGATAGGTGAAGAGCTCGATCACGGTCGCGCCCAGGTTCGCCCGCGCCCGCTCCTCGGCCCACTGGGTCGCGGCCCAGACCGCCAGGAAGTCGTTGCCGTCGACGCGCAGGCTCGGCAGGCCGTAGCCGATGGCCTTGGAGGCGAAGGTGGTCTCGAGCCCCCCGGCGATGCCCTGGAAGGACGAGATGGCCCACTGGTTGTTGACGATGTTCAGGATCACCGGCGCCCGGTAGACGGTGGCGAAGGTGAGCGCCGAGTGGAAGTCGCTTTCGGCCGTCGAACCGTCGCCGATCCAGGTGATGGCCAGCCGGTCGTCGCCCTTGTAGGCGCTGGCCATGGCCCAGCCCACGGCCTGCGGATACTGGGTGCCGAGGTTCCCGGAGATGGTGAAGAAGCCGTACTCGGGCGAGGAATACATAATGGGCAGCTGGCGGCCTTTGATCGGGTCCGACGCGTTCGAATAGATCTGGTTCATCATCTCGACGAGCGGATAGCCGCGCGCGATCAGAAGCCCCTGCTGGCGGTAGGTAGGGAAGCCCATGTCCTCGCGGGGCAGCAGCATGCCCTGGGCCACCGCGATGGCCTCCTCGCCCGTGCACTTCATGTAGAAGCTGGTCTTGCCCTGGCGGTGGGCGCGATGCATGCGGTCGTCGAAGGCGCGGGTCAGCACCATGGCCTTGAGGCCGCGCCTCAGGGTGTCCGCGTCCAGCCGCGGGTTCCACGGCCCGACCGCCTGGCCCTCGTCGTCCAGCACCCGGATCAGGCGGAAGGCCAGGTCCATCATGGCGACCGGCTTGGCGTCCACGGGCGGGCGGTCCACCGCGCCGGCGGCGTCGAGCTTCAGGTGGCTGAAGTCCACGGGATCGCCCGGACGGCCCGAAGGCTCGGGGATGCGCAGGCTGAGCGGCCGTGAGTTCTTCGTCATGCTTTGCCCGTCCATTCGGCCGAAGGCGTTTCCTTTCGCCGCCTCTAGCACAGGCGCCCCCGCGAAGGCTCGCGCGTTTTTCGCCTTGCGGAGGGCTGATGGCGGGTATTTTATTGCGCCAGAAGAAGCTCTGGAGAAACGCCTTGGCCGAAGACCTGGATCCCATCGACGCCCGGATCCTGGACATCCTGCAAGAGGACGCCGGCCTGTCGGTCGCCGAAGTGGCGGACCGCGTCGGCCTCTCGGCCTCGCCCTGCTGGCGCCGGATCAAGCGGCTGGAGGACTCCGGCCTGATCCGCAAGCGCGTCACCCTGCTGGACGCCGCCAAGCTGGGGCTGGACTTCGAGGTCTACGCCATCGTCAAGCTGAACCTGCCCTCTTCGGAGAACCTCGAGCGGTTCGAAGCGGCGGTGAGCGACTGGCCCGAGGTCGTTCAGTGCGCCACCATCACCGGCCGCGAGGACTATGTGCTGCGGATCGTCACCTCCGACATGCACGCCTTCGATAAGTTCCTGCGCGAGAAGCTGCTCAGCCTCGGCATCGTCTCGGACTGTGAAAGCCACATCGTCACGCGGGGGGTGAAGAACGTGACCGCTCTGCCCCTTGGCATCGTCACCCCGCACGTCGGATAACGGCGGGGCTGGAGGGAGCTCTCATGATCGAGATGGTGATCGACGCGCGTCGCAAGGACCTGGGCGGGTTCGAGGTGGGGCGGGTGCTGCCTTTCCATCGGCGGCGGATGGTGGGCCCCTTCATCTTCCTGGATCAGATGGGTCCGGCGGAATTCGCGCCGGGCGCCGAGGCCATCAGCGTGCGGCCGCACCCGCACATCGGCCTGTCGACCCTCACCTATCTGTTCGAGGGCGAGATCATGCACCGGGACTCCACCGGCGTGACCCAAGCCATACGGCCCGGCGAGGTCAACTGGATGACGGCCGGCAAGGGCATCGTCCATTCCGAGCGCACCGATCCGCTGAAAAGGAGCCAGGGCGGGCCGATGCACGGCATGCAGGCCTGGATCGCCCTGCCGACCGAGGTGGAGGACGCCGACCCCTGGTTCGCCCACCACGCGGAAGGCGACCAGCCGACCTACGACAATCAGGGCCTGTTCGCCCGGCTGGTGGCGGGAGAGGCCTATGGCGCGCAGGCCAAGGTGAAGACCTCCTCGCCGCTCTTCTACGTTCATTGGGAGCTGGCCGAGGGCGTGCGCACCACGCCGCCGCCTCCGGCCGGAAAGGCGGGGGGATACGCCGAGCGCGCCCTCTATGTCGTCAAGGGCGAGATCGAGGTCGGCGACCAGATGATTCGCGCCGGCCAGATGGCCGTTCTGGAACCAGCCGCCGAGCCGACGGTGAGGGCGCTCGCCCCCTCTTCGGTCATGGTGCTGGGCGGGGAGCCGGTGGGCCCGCGCATCATCTGGTGGAACTTCGTCTCCTCCTCCCAGGCCAAGATCGAGCAGGCCAAGGAGGACTGGAAGGCCGGCCGCATGGCCCTGCCGGCCGAGGACGACCAGGAGTTCATCCCCCTGCCGGACGTGCCCTCCACGCCCGAGCCGGAGCCCGCGCCCACGCCTATCGTCAACTATCCCTAGCACCTGAGACGGTTGCGGATCGCGCGCGCGGCGCCGATCTGATCGCGCATGATCCCGATTTCCGTCCTGGACCTGTCGCCCATCGTCGAGGGCGGCGACGCCGGGCGCGCCCTGAACGAGTCCCGCGCCCTGGCTCAGGCCGCGGAGCGGCTGGGGTATCGCCGCTTCTGGTTGGCCGAGCACCACAATATGCCGGGCGTGGCCAGCGCGGCCACGCCGCTCGCCATCGCCCATGTGGCGGCGGGCACGTCGAGCATCCGTGTGGGCGCGGGCGGGATCATGCTGCCCAACCACGCGCCGCTGGTGGTTGCCGAACAGTTCGGCACGTTGCAGGCGCTCCATCCCGGCCGCATCGATCTCGGCCTCGGCCGCGCGCCTGGGACGGACGGCGCCACGGCCCGGGCGCTGCGCCGCTATTTCGAAGCGGCCGACCAGTTCCCGCGCGACGTCATGGAGCTCAAGCGGTTCCTTGAACCGGCCGTCGAGGGCCAGGCGGTGCGCGCCATTCCCGGCGAGGGCTCGCGCGTGCCGATCTGGCTGCTGGGCTCCAGCCTGTACAGCGCGGAGCTGGCGGCGACGCTGGGCCTGCCCTTCGCCTTCGCCTCCCATTTCGCGCCGGAGTTGCTGCTCCAGGCGCTGCATGTCTATCGCGCGGGGTTCCGGCCGTCTGAAACGCTGGAACAGCCCTACGCCATGGCGGTGATCAACGTCTTCGCCGCAGAGACAGACGAGGCGGCGCGGCGCCTGTCCACCTCCATGCAGCAGGCGTTCGCCGCCGTCGTGCGCGGCCGACCCGCGCAGCTGGCGCCGCCGGTGGACGACATCGAGGCGGTGCTGGACGCCGCGTCGCTCGCGGCGGTGGCGTCGCGCCTGACCTATGCGGCCATCGGAGGCCCCGAGACGGTGGGGGGCAAGCTCCGGGACTTCGCCGCTCTGACAGGAGTGGACGAGGTCATGGTCACGGGCATGATCCACGACCTGGATGCGCGGGTGCGCAGCCTGGAGATCACGGCGGAGGCGGCTCAGGCGCTGGTCGCGAAGGCCGCCTGAACCTCCCTGGCGAAGGCCAGCAGCAGGTCGGTCACCTCCTCCGGCCGTTCCTGCTGGACCCAGTGGCCGGCGCCCGGCAGCACGTGCTGGCCGCGCAGGTCCGTCAACCAGTCCTTCAGCCCCAGCTCGGCCGGCCCGGCGTAGTGGCGGACCGGATCGCGCTCGCCGACGATGAAGAGGCTGGGCTGGGTGATCCGCTTGTCCTGAAGAAACGCGGTGAGCGCCCAGGTGCGATCCAGGTTGCGGTACCAGTTCACCGGCCCCGCGAAGCCGCCGGTCGTGAAGGCGCGGAGGTATTCCAGGAAATGCGCCTCGCTCATCCAGGGCGGCAGGGTCGCGTCGTCCCGAATGGACTCCAGCAGGGACACGCCCTCGGGCAGGAAGCCTGTGGACTGCCGATCATCGGGGGCCGCGCCGTCGTAGGCGTAAAAGCACTTCCTGAGCGCCGTGCCCGGATCGGCGTCGAACGCCTCATGCGCGTCCGGCGCCTGGAAGCGGCTGATGTAGAGATCGCCGAGCTTTAGCCGCCTGGTCAGGGCCCGGAGGCCCGCGACCGGCGGCCCGCCGGACCGTCGCGGCTGGAACGGCACCGACAGCCCCGCCACCGCCGTGAACAGGTCCGGCCGCATCAGGGCGCACTGCCAGGCCACCGCCGCGCCGAAGTCGTGGCCGATCACCAGGCAGCGCTCCGCGCCCAAGGCCCGCGTCAGGTCGACGAGGTCCCCGACCAGGTGCAGCATGGAATAGGCTTCGACCGCCTCCGGCTTGTCGGTCCCGCCATAGCCGCGCATGTCAGGGGCGACGGCGTGGAAGCCGGCTTCGGCGAACGCCTCCACCTGCGCCCGCCAGCTGACCGACAGCTCGGGAAAGCCGTGGATGAACAGCACCAGCGGCGCCGAACCCTTCCCTGAGCCCGCCTCCAGCACCTGCTGGCTCAGGCCGTCCGTCTTGATCGTGCGAAAGCCGCTCTTGGCCATCTCGCCCTCCTCCACGCATGCTCCAGCTCATGAAGCTCTACACCATCGGCTATGAAGGCGCGCCGCAAGGCGAGGTGATCGACCGCCTGAAGGCGGCCGGCGTGCAGGTGCTGGCTGATGTGCGGGCGGTGGCCGCCTCGCGGCGCGCGGGCTTCTCCAAGACGGTGCTGGCCGGGAGCCTGGGCGAGGGCGGCATCGAATACGTCCATCTGCGCGACCTCGGCACGCCGAAGGCCGGCCGCGACGCGGCGCGGGCGGGGCGGGTGGAGGAGATGCGGGAGATTTTCGCCGGCCACATGGCCGAGCCCGCGGCGGCGACCGCCTTCGAACGGCTGCGCGCCATCGCCCGGGAGCGGCCGACGGCCCTGCTGTGCTTCGAGGCCGACGCCTGCGGCTGCCACCGCCGGGTGCTCACCGAGCGCCTGGCGCGCGAGGACGGGTTCGAGGTGGTGGACTTGTGACGGCTTGTCATCCCGGAAGCCGCGCAGCGGCTATCCGGGACGGCCGAGGCGCGCACATACCGCCCGGACAGCCGCAGGCTGAGCCGGGCGAAAGGGCCACCCTCGCTCGGGGTAAGCTGGCGCTTCCCGGAGCCTCAGAGGCGGCAGCTCGCGTCCCGGCTCTCCGCTTCGCGTCGGCCGGGATGGCAAGCGCCAGCCTTACGCGGCCCTCTTCTCTCCGGCGAAGCGGCCGTAGAAGGTCTCGCCCTTGGCGGCCATGTCGCGGAGCAACTGGGGCGGGGAGAAGCGGTCGCCGTACTTCGCCGCATAGGCGTCCGCCTGCTCGACGAAGGCCGTCACCCCCATCTGGTCGATGTAGGTGATCGGGCCGCCGGTCCAGGGCGCGAAGCCCCAGGCCAGGATGGCGCCGACATCGGCCTCCCGCGGGTCGTCGATGACGCCCTCTTCCCAGCAGCGGGCGACCTCGACCGCCTGGCGGAACAGCAGGCGGCGCTTCTGGTCCTCGACCATCTCGGGCGTGGAGTCGTTGATGGTGACCGGCGCCAGCCCCGACAGGCCCTTCCACAGGGTCTTGGGCTTGGAGGCGTAGTCGTAGAAGCCCATGCCGTTCTTGCGGCCATAGCGGCCCAGGTCCTCGACCATGGTCTGCACGATCTTCCAGCCGGGCAGCGGCACATAGGCGTCGCCGAGGTCTTCCTTGGTCTGCTTGGCGATCTTGACCGAGAGATCCAGCGCCACGTCGTCGTGCATCTCCAGCGGGCCGCGCGGCATGCCGGTCATGCGGCCGATGTTGTCGATCAGGGCGGGGGCGTAGCCCTCCTCCAGCATGGCCAGTCCTTCGGCCACGTAGGTGCCGAAGCAGCGGGAGGTGTAGAAGCCGCGGCCGTCCTGAACCACGATCGGCGTCTTCTTGATCTTCATGACGTAGTCGAGCGCCTTGGCGAGCGCCGCCTGGCCCGTCTTCTCGCCCATGATGATCTCGACCAGCATCATCTTGTCGACCGGCGAGAAGAAGTGGATGCCGATGAAGTCCTCGGGCCGGACGGACGCCTCGGCCAGGCCGGTGATAGGCAGGGTCGAGGTGTTGGAGCCGAACACGGCGCCGGGCTCCAGTTGCGCCTCGGCGCGCTTCGTCACGTCGGCCTTGATCTCGCGGTTCTCGAACACCGCCTCGATGACCAGGTCCGAGCCCTTGATCAGATCGTAGTCGGTGGTGGCGATCACCGAGCCGAGCAAGGCGTCGAACTTCGCCTGATCGATCGCGCCCTTTGACAGGCGTTTCTTCAGCAGCGCCTCGACATGAGCCTTGCCCTTGTCGGCGCTCTCCTGATCGCGGTCGATCAGGATGGTCTGGATGCCGGCGAGAGCCTGCACATAGGCGATGCCCGCGCCCATCATGCCGGCGCCCAGCACGGTGACCTTCTTCGGATCGGATTTCGGCACGCCGGCCGGGCGCACGGCGCCCTTGTCCAGCTCCTGCTTGGACAGGAAAAGCGACCGGATCATGCCCTGCGCCTGCGGCGTCATCAGGGTCTTGATGAAGTAGCGGGTCTCGATGCGGAGGCCCGCGTCGATCGGCACCTGCACGCCTTCGTAGACGGCCTTCATCAGGTTCAGCACGGCCGGATAGTTGCCGTAGGACTGCTTGCGCAGCATGGCGTTGCCGACCAGGAAGTTCTGGATGCCGGCCGGGTGATAGGGGCCGCCGCCGGGCAGTTTGTAGCTCTTGTCGTCCCAGGGCTGCTGGGCCTTGCCGCCCGCCTTGATCCAGGCCTTGGCCGCCTCGACCTCTTGGCCGGGAGCGACCACCTCGTGGATGACGCCGGCGCCCTTGGCCTCCTGCGGACGGAAGGACTTGCCCTCGCTCATGGCCATCATGGCGGCCTGGACGCCGATCAGGCGCGCCAGGCGCTGGGTGCCGCCGCCTCCGGGGAACAGGCCGACCTTGATCTCGGGCAGGCCCAGCTGGATCTTCGGATTGTCGCCCGCGACCCGATAGTGGCAGGCGAGCGTCAGCTCCAGCCCCCCGCCGAGCGCCAGGCCGTTGATGGCCGCAGCCACCGGCTTGCCGCAGGTCTCCAGCGCCCGCAGCGCCCCGTTCAGCCGCCAGCCGGCGTCATAGGCGTCCTGGAGCGAGCCGCCCGTCAGCATGCCCGCCGCCATGTCGCCGAGGTCCGCACCCGCGCAGAAGCCGGAACTCTTGCCGGAGGTCAGCACCGCGCCCTTGATGGCCTCATCGGTCTTCACGCGCTCGACCCACTCGGGGATCTCGGCCATGACCTGAGAGGTCAGGGTGTTCATCGACCGCCCCGGCACGTCGAAGGTGATCAGGGCGATGCCGTCGGCGTCGACGTCGATCTTGAAGTTTTCCATCGGACGAAGGTCCTTCGTTCTGAGGCGTCAGCGGAACGCTGACGGATGCTGGTTCATCACGGAGAGCACAGCGAAGGCACGGAGGACACGGCGGGCTCGGTGTGCGCTGTGACCGTTGTGTCTTTCGCTGTGACCGCTGTGATGAACCTTTTTTTGGTTGAGCGCTGGCGCGCTCGGATTAGACCCGCTCGATCACCGTGGCGGTGCCCATGCCGCCGCCGATGCAGAGGGTGACGAGCGCGGTCTCTTTGTCCGAGCGCTCCAGCTCGTCCAGCACGGTGCCGAGGATCATGGCCCCCGTGGCGCCGAGCGGATGGCCCATGGCGATGGCGCCGCCGCAGACGTTGATCTTGTCGTGCGGGATATCCAGCGCCTGCATGAAGCGCAGCACCACCGCGGCGAAGGCCTCGTTCAGCTCCCACAGGTCGATGTCGGCACGCGACATGCCGAGCTTGCCGAGCAACTTGTTGGCCACGAACTCCGGGCCCGTCAGCATGATGGAGGGCTCCGAGCCGATGGAGGCCGCGCCCTTGATCCTGGCGCGCGGCTTCAAGCCCAGCGCCTGGCCCGCCTCCAGCGTGCCGATCAGCACGCCCGCGGAGCCGTCCACGATCCCTGAGCTGTTGCCCGGCGTGTGCACGTGGTTGACCCGCTCCACCTCCGGGTAACGTTGGTTTATCACGCTGTCGAAGGCCATCTCGCCCATCATCTGGAAGGACGGGTTCAGCGCGCCCAGCGTCTGCATGTCGGTGTTGGGACGGATGGTCTCGTCGCGGTCGAGCTGGGTCAGGCCCAGCTGGTTCTTGACCGGCACCACCGAGTTCTTGAACCGCCCCTCTTCCCAGGACCGGGCCGAGCGCTTGTGGCTCTCGACCGAATAGGCGTCGACGTCATCGCGGGAGAAGCCCCACTTGGAGGCGATCATGTCGGCCGAGACGCCCTGCGGCACGAAATAGGTCGAGAAGGCCGAGGAGGGGTCGACCGGCCAGGCCCCGCCGTCCGAGCCCATGGGCACCCGGGACATGGCTTCGACGCCGCCGCCGACGGCGAAATCCGCCTCGCCGGCCTTCACCTTGGCGGCCGCCATGTTCACCGCCTCGAGCCCGGAGGCGCAGAAGCGGTTGATCTGGACGCCCGCCGTGGTCTGCGCCCAGCCGGCGTTCAGCACGGCGGTGCGGGCGATGTCCGCGCCCTGCTCGCCCACCGGCGAGACGCAGCCGAGGATCACGTCGTCCACCTTGGAGGTGTCCAGGCCGTTCCGATCACGCAGGGCTTCCAGCACCTGGGTGGCGAGGCTCAGCGCCGTGATCTCGTGCAGGCTGCCGTCCTTCTTGCCCTTACCGCGCGGTGTTCGAACGGCGTCGTAGATATAGGCGTCAGCCATGAGGGGGCGTCTCCTGTCAGGACGGATCGGGGGCTGCGGTTAAGAACGCTACGTTTACGTCAACGTCAAGTTCTTTCCCCGTCGCCCGCGCCTTCATTGCCCGCCGGAGCGGGAGCGGCCATATGGCGCCCATGTCCGACGCCTCCATGCTCCACGACCTCGTCCAGGCCGCGCTCCGCGCGGGGGCTGATGCGGCGGAGGCGGTGACGTCGGAGCGAGCCGCTCTTTCCGTCGGCGTCCGCAACGGCGAACTGGAGGAGGTGGAGCGCGAGGAAAGCCGCGATCTGGGTCTGCGGGTGTTCATCGGCCAGCGGCAGGCGACCGTGGCCGCGTCGGACATCGCCGAGGCCACCCGCGCGCGGCTGGTGGAGCGGGCCGTGGCCATGGCGCGGCTCGCGCCGGAAGACCCCTACGCGGGGCTGGCTCCGGACGAGTTGATCGCGCGCGGGCCGCCGGCGGAGCTAGACCTGTTCGACCCGGCCGAGCTGTCGGCGGAGCAGCTGCAGCTCGCGGCCCAGGCCGCCGAGGCGGCGGCGCTCGGCGTGGCCGGCGTGTCCAAGTCGGAAGGCGGCTCGGCCACCCTGTCGAAGTCCAGCTGGCGGCTGGTCACATCGGCGGGGTTCGACGGCCTCCATCGCGGCAGCGGCTTCTCAGTGAGCGTCGGCGTCATCGCCGAGAAGGACGGCGCCATGGAGCGGGGCGGCGAGCACCGCTCGGTGCGGCATCTGTCGGACCTGCCCGCGCCCGCATGGATCGGGGAGCAGGCGGGCCGCCGCGCGGCCGAGCGGGTCGGGCCTCGCAAGATCGCCTCCACGGTCGCGCCGGTGATCTTCGAGAACCGCATCGCCACCCAGGTGCTGTCTCCGCTGATGGGGGCGATCTCCGGGCCGTCCATCGCCCGGGGCGCTTCCTTCCTGAAGGACAGCCTCGGCCAACGGGTGCTGCCGAAAGGCGCGAGCCTGGTCGACGATCCCTTCCGACCCCGCGGGCTCGGCTCCACGCCCTTTGACGACGAGGGCGTCAGGGTGGAGCGGCGGGCGCTGGTGGAGGACGGCGTGCTGACCACCTGGCTGCTGAACAGCGCCGCCGCGCGCCAGCTGGGCCTGGTCTCCACGGGGCACGCCTCGCGCGGTCTCGCCGGTCCGCCGGGCGTATCGGGGCACAACCTCCACCTGGAGCCGGGCGAGCGGGACTTGTCGGCGCTGATGCGCGACGCGGGCTCCGGCCTGCTGATCACCTCCATGTTCGGGCCGTCGCTGAACCCCAACACGGGCGACTGGTCGGCCGGGGTCTCCGGCTTCTGGTTCGAGCGCGGCGCGCGCGCCTACCCCGTCAGCGAGGTCACGGTCGCCGGCAATCTGAAGGACCTGTACCGACGCATGGAGCGCGGATCGGACCTGGAGTTCAGGGGTTCGTTCAACGCGCCGAGCCTCCTGTTCGACGCCGTCTCCATCGCCGGCAAATGACCGACCACTCAGCCGATCTCCATCTGTTGCGCGAGGCCGCGCGCGAGGCCGGGAGGCTGGCGCTCGAGGAGCGCGAGCGGGGCCTGCGCATCAAGAACAAGGTCGGCGGCTCGCCGGTCACCAACGCCGATCTGGCCGTGGACGCCCTGCTGCGCGAGCGACTGCTTGGCGCGCGGCCCGACTACGGCTGGCTGTCGGAGGAGACTGTGGACAGCCCCGAGCGGCTGAACCGGCGGCGCATCTTCGTGGTCGATCCGATCGACGGCACGGTCGCCTATATGAAGAACAAGCCCTGGTGGTGCGTGCCCCTGGCGGTGGTGGAGGACGGCGTTCCGGTCGCTGCAGTGATCCAGGCGCCGATGCTGGACGAAACCTTCGAGGCGACGCTGGGCGGCGGCGCCCGGCTGAACGAGCATCCGATCACGGCCTCGGACGTGGAGACCCTGGACGACGCGGCGGTGCTCGCGGACGCGCGGCTGATGCAGGGACCCGAGTGGACCGAGCCCTGGCCCGCGATGCGCTACGAGAAGCGCAATGCCCTGGCCTACCGCATGGCGCTGGTCGCCGCCGGCGCCTTCGACGCCGCCATCGCGTTGACGCCAAAGTGGGACTGGGACGTGTGCGCGGGCGCCCTGATCGCGGGAGAAGCCGGCGCGCGGGTCACCGACCATCACGGCCGCCCCTGGCGCTTCAACCGCCACGATCCGCGTCAGGCCTCGCTCGTCTGCTCCGCCCCGGGCGTGCACGGCCAGATCATCCGGCGGACGACCCAGATGCCGGTGGAGTTCTAGGCGGCTGGAGCAGGGTCTTCCGCCAAATCCAAGCGGCGCTGTATGCGAGAGACGTCCTCTCGCAGTCGGTCGAACGACGACTGGAGGCGGGCATCGGTTTCAGCCAGGTGTCCGAGCTCTCTTCGCACGGTAGCCAAGCCGATCTCCACGGCAGAGACACGCTGTTTCAGTTCCGACACGTCCCGTTGAAGCGCGTCGATCTTACCGTCGATCCGACGGAGGAAGAGCAGCACCAGATTGTCGGGTTCATCTCCCATGGAAATGATAATGCCCGAAACCGTGAGCAGCGCCAAATCTTGCCCCTAAGCCTCGCCAAGCCTATCCGCTCCGCATCTCACAGCACACGAGCACCCCATGACCGACAACACCGCCGATCCCCAGCTGCTGCACATCGTGATCGGCGGCGAGCTGCGGCACCTGGACCAGCCGGTCTTCCGTGACCTGTCCAAGGTGGAGTTCGTGGGCGCCTTCCCGAACTACGAGGAGGCGCGAAAGGCCTGGAAGGCGCGCGCCCAGGCGACCGTGGACAACGCCCACATGCGCTATTTCATCCTGCACGCGCACCGGCTGATCGATCCCCGCGGCGACGCCTGAAGTCCGCCCGCCCGGAACGGGCCCGCGCTTTAGCGGTTCTCTCCTCACAGTCACGCTGGCGAGAGGAGAGCCCCATGACTCCCACACTGATCATCCTGGCGCTGGTCGCGCTCGGCGCCGGCATCGTCTTCTGGGCGACGCGCAAGAAGCCCGACCGGGGCTATCACGAGCGGCTGGATCAGGATACGGCGTGGAACGACCCGGTGGGCGCGGAGGCCGACGCGGCGGACGATCCCTTCGCCAACGCCCCGCCGTCGTCCGGGTCGCGTCTGGAGGAAACCCGCCGTGACGATCTTCGGCCGCACGTTTGACGGACAGGAGCTCTTCCTCCTGATCTCCATGAGCGCCACCCTGGTGCTGTGGCTCTTCGTGCTGAGAGGGAAGCGCGCCGAGGACCGCTGGCTGAAGCGTCAACAAGAAGAGAACCGCCCGAAGGATCCGCCGCCGGCACGACCCGGCTCAGGCCCTTGGGGCTGACTATTCGCGCCTGAGCAGCCGCTCGGTCAGCAGCGTGCCCCACCATCCGGCCTTGAACTCGGCCTTGATCCCCTTGGGGTCGTAGGCGGGGGAGTCGACCCATTCCAGGAAGCTGACGCCCGTCGGCTCCACTTCGGCGATGTATTTCTCCAGCGTGAAGTCGAGCACGCCCGTCAGCCCCTCGCGGTGGTGCAGATACTTCTTGGACAGCTGATCCTTGGCCTTGGAGATCGGCTCCCCCAGGTGGAAGTGGCGATAGAGCACCGCCATCATCCCCGCCCGGTCCGCGCCGGACTTGCAATGGATCAGGGCGGGATAGGCCAGGGTCTGGAACAGGTCGCGCGCCCGATGGATGCGCTCGCGGCTGGGCGGGTCGCGGCTGTCCAGCGGCGCATCGATCAGCGTCAGCCCAAGGCGCTCGCAGGCCTCCTTCTCAAGGAGATAGTGCGCCTTGTCCTGCGCCCCGCGCAGATTGACCACGGTCCGAACCCCGCGCGCCCTCCAGTAGGCCAGCTGCTTCGGCGAGGGCTGGTTGGTGCGCACTAGGTCCGGCCCCAGCCAGTGCGCGTTCATGAACCACACGCGGAAAAAGGCGTGGTCCTTCCAGAAATAGTCCCAGTGGGCGCGAACCCGGTCCCCCCGCCTGCTCAAGTCATACCGCGCCATGCGGGGGGAGATAGCGAGGCGAGCCGCCTTCGTCATCCCGGCTTGACTTGGCTCCCCCGCCGGACGACCTCGGGACGATGACGGAGCCGGCCGCAGCGCCCGAGAGCCTGACCACCCGCAGCATGGCCGCGCGGGTGTGGCGCGAATACCTGCGCGAGCGGAAAGGCGCGCTTGGTCTGTCGCTGCTCTGTGCGGCGCTGACCGGACTGCTGTCGGCCGGCCTGCTGAAGCTGCTGGAGCCCGCGATCAACGGCCTGTTCGTGCGGGCGGCGCCGAGCGTCAGCGTCTACGGCGTGGACGTGCCGACCAGCCAGGCCGTGATCTTCATCCCGCTAGCCATCCTGCTGTTCGCCGCCGGCCGGGCGCTGGCCTCGCTCGGTCAGGCCGCCCTGGTCAACCGCATCGGCCACGGCATCGTCGGCGACATCCAGGTGCGGCTGTTCGGAGCCATGATCCGCGCCGACTTGGCGCGGCTGAGAAGCCAGCATTCCGGCGCCTTCGTCTCCTCCGTGCTGTTCGACGCCAACCTGGTGCGCGAGGCCTTCACCTCGGGGGTGGTCAGCTACACCCAGCACGGGCTGACGCTCGTCGCGGTGATCGTGGCCATGCTGTTCACCGACTGGCGGCTGACCCTGGTGGTGCTGCTCGGCGTGCCGCTGGTCAGCCTGGTGCTGCGTCGCTTCGGCAAGCGTGTCCGCAAGGCCGCCCAGGGGGCGATGACCGAGACGGAGAACCTCTCCACCGCGCTGATGGAAAACCTCGACGGCGTCCGCCTGATCAAGATCGAGAACCGGGAGGCGGCGGAGGAGGCGCGGGTGGGCGAGGTGGTCGCCAGACGCCAGCGGCACGTGATCAAGGGCGCGGACTCCCGGGCCTTCGCCGGGCCCGCCTCGGACCTGATCGCCATGACGGTGGTGGCGGCGGTCATGGCCTACGCCGGCTGGCGGGCCCAGGATGGGGAGATGAGCGTGGGCGCCTTCGCCGCCTTCATCGGCCTGTTACTGGGCGCGGGCCAGGCGCTCAGACAGGTGACCAACCTGCAGACGGTGATGGCCGAGGGCTTCACGGCCGCTCGCCGCCTGTTCGCGGCGCTGGATATCGAGCCGGAAATCCGCGAGGCGGCGGATGCGCGGCCCCTGACCGCCGGACCGGCGGAGATACGCTTCGATCGCGTGTCGTTCGGCTACTCGGCCGGCGCGGCCCCGACCTTGTCAGACGTGTCGCTGACGGTCGCGCCTGGAGAGACGGTGGCCCTGGTCGGCCCCTCGGGCGGCGGCAAGTCCACCATACTGTCGCTGCTGCCGCGCTTCTACGACGTGACCTCGGGCGCGGTGCTGGTGAACGGCCAGGATGTGCGGTCGCTGAGGCTGCGGGACCTGCGCGATCAGATCGCCCTGGTGACGCAGGAGCCCTTCCTGTTCGACGACACGGTCGCCGCCAACATCGCCTACGCCCGCTCGGGGGCCACCCTGGCCGAGATCGAGGCCGCGGCCCGCGCCGCCGCCGCCCACGACTTCATCGCCGCCCTGCCCGAAGGTTATCAGACGCGCGCCGGCGAGGCGGGGCTGCGGCTGTCGGGCGGCCAGCGGCAGAGGATCGCCATCGCCCGGGCCTTCCTCAAGGACGCGCCCATTCTGCTGCTCGACGAGGCCACCTCGGCGCTCGACACGGAGAGCGAGGCCCTGGTCCAGGCCGCGCTGGAGCGGCTGATGCAGGGCCGCGCCACCCTGATGATCGCCCACCGCCTGTCCACCGTCCGGAAGGCCGACCGAATCTATGTGGTCGAGGCCGGCCGGGTGGTGGAGGAGGGCTCTCACGAGACCCTGGTCGCCGAGGGCGGGCTCTACGCCCGTCTCGCCCGGCAGCAGTCGCTGGACGGTGATCGACCGCCGGTCGCCGCCGTCTCATGAGGCCGCTGCGCAATCCCGTGGTTCAATCCGTGCTCGCCTGGGTCCTGGCGCAGTGGATGCGGTTCTGCTTCGCCACCATGCGTTGGACGTACGAGAACCAGCAGCTGGCCGAGGAGGTCTGGGCCCAAGGCGGCGGCGTGCTGCCGGTGTTCTGGCATTCGCGCATCGCGCTCAGCCCCGCCTCATGGCCCCAGGACCGCGCCACGCCGACGAAGGCGCTGATCTCGCTGTCGGCCGACGGGGAGTTCATCGCCAAGGCTGTGGCGCGGCTGGGCTTTCCGGCCGTGCGGGGCTCGTCGGCCAGGAAGGACGATCCGGCCCGGGCCAAGGGCGGGTCCCAGGCGCTGCGGGACGGGCTGCGTCAGCTGAAGGTCGGAGGCCTGGCGATCACGCCCGACGGGCCGCGCGGGCCGGCGCGCGTCATGGCCGAGGGCCTGCCGCTGCTGGCCAAGCTGTCGGGCGCGCCGGTGCTGTTTATCGGCGTGTCCTGCCGCCCCGCGCTGAGGTTGAACAGCTGGGACCGGGCAGTCGTGCCCCTGCCGTTCGGACGCGGGGCCGTGGTCTGGGACCGGGCGAGCTTCCCGGAGGGCGCGGAGCTGTCGGAGGTGACGGCGCTGTGGACCGAGCGGCTGAACGCCGTCGAGCGTCGGGCGGACGAGATCACGGGACTGGCGGAGTGAGCGTCGCCCTCTTCCTTTATCGCCGCCTGACCCGGCTTCTGGAGCCCTTCGCGCCGCGCCTGCTCGACGCCCGAGCGCGGAAGGGCAAGGAGGACCCGCGCCGCGTCGACGAGCGGCTGGGGATAGCCGGCCTGGCCCGGCCTGATGGTGAAATCGTGTGGCTGCACGGCGTCAGCGTCGGCGAGACCCTGTCCTTGCTGCCGCTGGTGGAAAGGCTGCGGGCGGAGCGGCCGGAGGCGACAGTCCTGGTCACCTCCGGCACCACGACCTCGGCGGAGCTGCTGGCGCGGCGGCTGCCGCCCGGGGCGCTGCACCAGTACGCTCCGGTGGATGCGCCAGGCGCCGTCGCCAGGTTCCTGGATCACTGGCGTCCGAGCCTTGGCGTCCTCGTCGAGAGCGAGTTGTGGCCGAACCTGATCGAGGGGGCGCAGGCCCGGGGCGTGAAGCTGGCGCTCGTCAGCGCCCGCATCACGGAAAAGACGGCGGAGGGTTGGGCGCGCCTGCCGGGCGCCGCCCGTCGGCTGCTCGGCGCCTTCAGCCTGATCCTGCCCCAGGACGCCGCCTCGGCCGAGCGGCTGAAGCGGCTCGGAGCGCGGGTGGACGGCGAGGTGAACCTGAAGCTCGCAGGCGACGCGCCGCCCCACGATCCCGCCGCCTTCACCCGATTGTCCGCCGCCATCGGGGACCGTCCCGTGGTGGTGGCGGCGAGCACACATCCGGGAGAAGAGATCGCCATCGTCCGCGCCCTCGATCGGCTGGCGGAGCGGCTGTGCCTGATCCTTCTGCCCCGACACCCGGACCGCGCCGAGGAGATCGGCCAGGCGCTGGCGCGCGACGGCTATCGCTTCGCCCGCCGCTCCAGAGGCGAGACCTTGACGGGCGAGACTGACCTCTACCTGGCCGACACCCTGGGCGAGATGGGCCTGTTCCTGAGGCTGGCGGACGTCGTGGTCATGGGCGGCTCCTTCGCCCCCGCCCTCGGCCTCCCACCCGTGGGCGGTCACAATCCGCTTGAGCCGGCCAGGCTGGGCAAGCCGAGTGTCACCGGGCCCGACGCGAGCAACTGGGCGGCGGTGACCGACATGCTGGTGCGAGCGGAAGCGCTGGTTCAGGTCCAGTCGCCTGGCGACCTGCCGGCCGTCGTCGCCCCGCTGCTGAGCGATCCCGCGGCCGCCCGGGCGATCGGCGACCGCGCCCGCCGCGCCGCCCAGGAGGCCGGATCCGGCTTCGAGAGCCTCTGGACCCTGCTGCAGCCCCTGCTGCCGGCCAAGCCGGCGAAGCGGGGGGCGAAATGAAACTCTCCACGCCGCGCTGGTGGTACGAGCGCGACCGGCGCCACGGCGTCGTCGCGCGCTTCCTGCTCCAGCCGCTGGGCTGGGTCTGGAGCGCCGCCACGGCGCGGCGGATCGCCAGAACCCAGCCTGTGGACACAGGTCGGACGGTGATCTCTATCGGCAACCTGACCGTCGGCGGCTCGGGCAAGACGCCGGTCGCCATGGAGGTGCTGCGCCTGCTGCGGGACGCGGGCGTCGAGGCTCACGCCCTGTCGCGCGGCTATGGCGGGCGCCTGGAAGGGCCGGTCCGCGTCGATCTCGACAGCCACGCCGCGACCGAGGTCGGCGACGAGCCGCTGATGTTGGCGCAGCATGCTCCCGCCTGGGTGGCGCGTGACCGCGTCGAGGGCGCGCAGGCGGCGGTGGCCGGAGGCGCCCAGGCCCTGGTGCTGGACGACGCCCATCAGAACCCGACGCTGAAGAAGGCGCTGAGCCTCGTGGTCGTGGACGGCGAGACCCGAAACGGCGAATGGCCCTTCGGCGACGGCTCGGTGTTCCCGGCGGGGCCGATGCGCGAGCCGCTGAGCGTCGGGCTGGGGCGAGCGGACGCCGTGGTCGTGCTCCTTCCGGCGGACATGAACACCGCCGACCCCGACTTGCTGGACCTCTTCGCCGCCCTGCCGGTCTTCATCGCGCGACTGGAGCCGGTGGCGCCGCCTCCGTCCGGCCCTCTGGTCGGCTTCGCGGGCATCGCCAAGCCCTGGAAGGTCGAGCGGGCGCTGAAGGCGGCGGGCGCCGAGCTGGCCGACTTCGCGCCCTTCCCCGATCACGCCGCCTTCTCCGAGGCCGACCTGCGCTTCCTGAGCGAGCGCGCGGACCAGTTCGGAGCGCGCCTGGTCACGACCGAGAAGGACTGGGTCCGCCTGCCCCCTGTCTGGCGGGATCGGATCACCGCCTGGCCGGTGCGCGCGCGGTTCGAGGATCAGACGGGCTTCGAGACCCTCCTCCTTTCAAGCCTGAACGGCGGACCCCGGCGCGACTGAATGCTTCATCCGGCTCGAGGGGCCCGGGCGCTTGCCTCCGGCCTCCGCGCTCCCCACAACCACCGTCATGAACGCGCCCTTCAAAGCCCCCGCCGATCCGCTCGACGCGCCCAGCTGGGACCTGTCCGAGCTCTACGCCTCCCGCGACGACGCCAAGGTCGAAGCCGATCTGGCCGAGGCGCGCGCCTTGGTGGAGCGATTGGGCGCGCTTGAAGGGGCGCTGGTGCAGCGGCGAGCGGACGCGGCGGCGCTCGGGCAAGCGCTGGACCAGGCGATCGCGCTTTATGAGCAGGCCTCCAACGCCCTGGGCGCGCTCGGGGCCTACGCCTTTCTCGCGGCCTCGACCGACCGCACGGACGCCGCCGCCAACGGTTTCGAGGCGTCGCTCCGCGAGAAGATCACCGCCATCGCCACGCCGACCGTCTGGCTGACGCTCGAGATCAACCAGCTGGAGGAGGGGGAGCTGGAAGCAGCGCTCGCCGCCCATGCGCCCGCCGCGCGCTGGCGGCCGTGGCTTCGGCGAGTGCGGGCGATGAAGCCGCACGAGCTGTCGCCCGAGCTGGAGCGGTTCATGGCCGAGCGGGGCCCCATCTCCGCCCAGTGGCCGCGCCTGTTCGACGAGACGCTGGCGGCCATGAAGGTGCGCGCCGGCAAGGACGAGCTGACCCTGTCCGAGGCGCTGAACCGCCTGTCCGATCCCAAGGCCGAGCGCCGGAAAGCCGCAGCCGAGGGCTTGTCAGAACAGTTCGCCGGCGCGGCTTCGACCATGGCGTTGGTCATGAACACGGTGGCGGCCGACAAGGCGCTGGAGGACCGCTGGCGAGGCTTCAAGCGGCCGGCGGACAGCCGTCACCTGGCCAATGAGGTGGACGGCGAGGCGGTGGACGCCATGGCCGGGGCCGTGGCCGCCGCCTACCCCAAGCTCAGCCACCGCTACTATGCGCTGAAGGCGCGGGCCATGGGGAAGGCGGCGCTGGACCACTGGGACCGGAACGCGCCCATCGAGACGACGCCGCCTCGCGCCTTCGATTGGGCGGCGGGGCGCGAGGTCGTGCTGGACAGCTTTTCGGCGCTCGGGTCCGACTTCGCGGAGCGGGCGGGCTGGTTCTTCGACCGCCCCTGGATCGACGGCAAGGCGAAGAAGGGCAAGCAGTCCGGCGCCTACGCCCACCCGGTCACGGCAGACCGCCACCCCTATGTCTTCCTGAACTGGATGGGCGAGCGGCGGGACGTGCTGACGCTCGCCCACGAACTCGGCCACGGCGTGCACCAGACGCTGGCGGCCGAGAAGGGGACTCTGCTCGCCGACACGCCCCTGACCCTGGCCGAGACCGCGTCCATCTTCGCCGAGGGGTTGACGTTCGATCGCCTGCTCGCCGAAGCCTCGCCCGCCGAACAGCGGGGGCTGCTCGCAGGCAAGATCGAGGACGGGCTGAACACGGTGGTGCGCCAGATCGCCTTCCACCGTTTTGAGACCCGCTTCCACGACGAGCGCGCGGGCGGCGAGCTGTCGGTCGAGCGCATCAACCAGATCTGGCTGGAGGAGATGGGCGCCTCGCTCGGCCCCGCGGTGACGCTGAACGCCGGCTATGAGCACTGGTGGACCTATGTCAGCCACTTCGTGCACTCGCCCTTCTACGCCTACGCCTACGCCTTCGGCGACCTGCTGGTGGCGGCGCTGATGGAGACCCGGGCGAAGGACCCGGAAGGGTTCACGCCGCTGTATCGCGAGCTGCTCGCCGGTGGCGGGACGCGGACCTATGTCGAGGCGCTGGAGCCGTTCGGCCTGAACCCCCGCGACCCCAGCTTCTGGCTGATCGGCACGCGGCGGCTGGAGCGGCTGGTGGATCAGTTCGAGGCGCTGGCCTGACCCTCCGCGACGCGCTGCTCGCCTGGTATGACGCGAACGCCCGGGTCCTGCCCTGGCGCGCGCAGCCGCGCTCGGGCGTGCGGACCGACCCCTACCGGGTCTGGCTGTCGGAGGTGATGCTCCAGCAGACCACCGTCCCCCACGCGACACCCTACTGGCTGGCGTTCACGCGCCGCTGGCCGACGGTTTCGGACCTGGCGGCGGCGGAGGACGGGGAGGTCATGGCCGCCTGGGCGGGGCTCGGCTACTACGCCCGCGCCCGCAACCTGCTGGCCTGCGCCCGGGCGGTGGCGCGCGACCACGGCGGGGTGTTTCCGGCTACGGAAGCGGCCCTGCTGAAGCTGCCGGGCGTGGGCGCCTACACGGCTGCGGCGGTCGCCGCCATCGCCTTCCACCAGCCGGCCAATGTCGTCGACGGCAATGTCGAGCGGGTGATCGCCCGGCTCTATGCGGTGGAGACGCCGCTTCCCGCCGCCAAGCCGGAGCTGAAGCGGCTGGCGGCCGGCTACGTCACCGAGCACCGCCCCGGCGACTGGGCGCAGGCGCTTATGGACCTCGGCGCTACGGTCTGCCGACCCAGGTCGCCTTTGTGCGACCGCTGCCCCGTCGCCGAATGGTGTCAGGCCCGCGCCACCGATCAACCTGAGCGCTACCCTCTGAAAGCCGCCAAGGCCGACCGCCCCCGCCGCTACGGAACCGCCTGGGTGCTCCGCGACGGGCAGGGCAGGGTGGCCCTCGTCCGCCGTCCTGCGAAGGGCCTGCTCGGCGGCATGCTGGCCCTCCCCACCAGCGACTGGACGCCTGCCCCCGCCGACGCCTCGGCGCCCGTCCCCGCCGACTGGCGCCCCGCTGGCGACACCGACCACGTCTTCACCCATTTCGCGCTGACGCTGAAGGTGGAGCAGGCGACGGGCCAAGGCGACTTCATCTGGCTAGCGGAGGCGGAGGCGCTCGCCGCCCTGCCCAGCGTGTTCAGGAAGGCGCTGCTGAGGGCTCAAGAGCCTTCCCTTCTCCCAGAGGGAGAAGGAGGGGCCCGCCCTGCGAAGCCTCGGCGAAGCAGGGTGGGAGGATGAGGGGTTACGCGGCTAGCTTTCGTGGCGCCGTAACCCCTCACCCTTTCGCGCAAGAACGACGGCTTCGCCGCCGTGCGCTCAAGCCCTCTCCCATCGGGAGAGGGGTCCCCTTAGTTCATCCCCGCCCGGATCTCCGCCCTGAGCGCGTCGATAGGCTTCAACCCCTGATCGGTCCGGAAGCGCCAGTAGGTCCAGCCGTTGCAGGCGGGGGCGTTCTCAAGCAGGGCGCCGAGCTTGTGGATGGAGCCGGTCAGCTCGCCGTGCGCCAGGGAGCCGTCCGCGCGCACCCGCGCCTCGCGCTCTCCCTTGGGGCAGTAGAGCCGGTCGCCGGGGCGCAGCAGCCCCGCCTCCACCAGGGCGCCGAAGGGCACCTTGGGTTCGGACCGCTTGGAGCCCATGACGGCCAGGTCCTCCGACGCGGCCGGAATGACCGCCTTGATCCGCTTCTCCGCGACCTTGGCGTAGCTCTCGTCGCGCTCGATGCCGATGAAGCGCCGGCCCAGCCGCTTGGCCGCCGCCCCCGTCGTGCCCGTGCCGAAGAAGGGGTCCAGCACCACGTCGCCAGGCCGGGTCGCGGCCAGCAGCACCCGGTGCAGCAGGGCCTCGGGCTTTTGCGTCGGGTGCGCCTTCTTGCCGTCGTCGCCCTTGATGCGCTCCTCGCCGGTGCACAGCGCCAGCGTCCAGTCCGAACGCATCTGGGTGTCCTCGTTGAAGGCCTTCAGCGCGTCGTAGTTGAAGGTGTAGCGCTTCTGATCCCGCGACCGCGCCGCCCAGATCAGGGTCTCGTGCGCATTGGTGAAGCGCGTGCCCTTGAAGTTCGGCATGGGGTTGGACTTGCGCCAGATGATGTCGTTCAGCACCCAGAAGCCCAGGTCCTGGATCGCCGCGCCCAGGCGGAAGACATTGTGATAGCTGCCGATCACCCAGATGGAGCCCTCGGGCTTCAGCACCCGGCGGCATTCCGTCAGCCAGGCGCGGGTGAAGGCGTCGTATTCGGCGAAGCTCCCGAACTTGTCCCAGTCGTCGTCCACCGCGTCGACCTTGGAGTTGTCGGGCCGGAGCAGGTCGCCGCCCAGCTGCAGGTTATAGGGCGGGTCGGCGAAGACCATGTCCACGGAGGCGTCGGGCAGGCCGCGCAACACCTCGACGCAGTCGCCGCGCAGCACGACGTCGGTATTCAACTCAGACATGGGCGCCCCGGATAGAACCACGCAAACGTGGTGAATCATGGCGGTTAAGGTCGAGTAAGCGCCCGCGAAGCTGGAACAGGCCTCCAGCGGAGGCATTGGCTAAGTCCAAGTTCTGTCAGGCCGCTAAGTCCATGATCCTGTTTGTTCTCCTCCAACGATTGTTCAGCTGGGCCTCCTTGGCCCTGCTCGGCGCGGGCGGATGGCTTCTGTTCGACTGGTGGAACGACCAGCGCGTGGCCGAGGCGCTGGACCTGCCGGAGCCGGGTAACGCCCAGCTCTATTGGGCCCTGGGTCTGCTCGCGTGGAGCGTGCTGGGCCGTCTCCCGATGCTGCTCCTGCTCGGCAAGGGCGGAGCGACACCGCACCCCCTGCGCGGCGAGGGCGTGAGGGTTCCGGCGCCGGACGGCTCGACCCTGTGGGTGGAGACCACCGGCCGCGAGGACGGACCCATCCTGGTGTTCACCCACGGCTGGGGCATGAACGTCCGCATCTGGGCCGAGGCGCGCAAGCAGCTGGGGGACCGCTTCGGCCTGTGCTTCTGGGACCTGCCCGGCGCGGGGCGGTCGACCCGGCCCCGGAGCGGTTTTTCCATCGAGGGCTTCTCCGAAGACCTCCATGCGGTGATCGACACCCTGCCGGAGCACCGGCCGATCGTGCTGGTGGGCCATTCCATCGGCGGCATGGCGACGCTGACCTTCTGCGCCCGTCATCCGGAGTTGCTGAACGGCCGGGTGGCGGGGATCGTGCTGGAGAACACGACCCACACGAACCCGCTCCGCACCATGATCTTCTCGCGGGTGTTCAAGCCGCTCCAGCCGGTGGTCGAGGGCCTGAGCAGGTTCGCCATGGTCACCTCGCCGCTGATGTGGGTGATGAACTGGCAGAGCTATCTGTCCGGCTCGACCCACCTCGCCATGCGGCTCGCCGGCTTCGGCTGTCGTCCGACCCGGGAACAGCTGGATCGGGCCGCCCTGCTGCCCACTCGCACCTCGCCCTCGGTGCAGGCGCGCGGCAACCTGGCCATGTTCCGCTGGAGCGTCACCGAGCGTCTGCCCTCCATCGACTGTCCGGCGCTGGTGTTCGTCGGCGGGCGGGATCTGGTGACCAAGGACCACGCGGGCGAAACCATCGCGGACGCCCTGCCGCAGGCGCGGCTGGTGCGGATGGAGCGCGCCGGTCACATGGGGCCGGTGGAGGAAGCCGGCGCCTACAACGAGCAGATCGCCGTCTTCGCCGACTTCGTGGACCTGCTGTCCAGCCGCGATCCGGCGCGCGCGGGCCGCTCGTTCGCGCCACGGCGGGGCGAGGCGGAGGTGGTGGAGTTCCCGCGCGACACCCGGCTGGGCTTCGTCCAGCCGCGCTACTGAGGGGCCGGCTTCCGCAGGTGGGCCACAAGCACCGCCACGGCGGTGGCGCGGTCCGGCGCGATCGAGAAGTGGGCGGGCCGGGCTCCCTGACAGGCATAGGCCCACAAGGCCTCGCGCGAGGGCGTGTTGATCGGCCAGCGGTGGTCGCTGGAAACCGAACCCACCAGGGTTCCGTCCTCGCCGAAGGCGTGCAGCGGGGTCTCGGCGAAGGTGCGGCCGTCGCAGTCGAAGCGTTGCAGGCCCCAGGTCCAGCGGACGTCGCCCTCGGCCACGCGCCTCGGTTCGCCGTGCACGGTGAGGACCCACACCGACGCCTCGTCCCCCTGACGAGACAGGGTCGACGGCGCCGCGAGGTAGCCGTCCCCGGCGCTCAGCGACAGGTAGTGCAACTCGCCGGCCGGCTCCTCGAAAGCCTGTTGCGCCCCCGCCGGGCCGGCCAGGGCCGCCGACAACGCCAGTCCCGCCATTGCGCTCCGCATGATCCGCCCTCCGCTTGCGGGAGAACCATGCTCGATCAACAGGCGTCCGGCCAGCCCCGACGTGGACCGACGCTGGGATGACGCGCGGCGGCGGCTGTGCTTAGGAGCGGCGATGATCCGTCGCCTGCGTCCCGTCCCCTTCGATCTCGGCCCCGTCCACTTCGTGGGCATCGGCGGCATCGGCATGAGCGGCATCGCCGAGATCATGCTCAAGATCGGCTATCAGGTGCAGGGCTCCGACGCCAAGGCCAGCGCGAACACCGAGCGGCTGGAGCGGCTGGGCGCGCGCATCTTCGTCGGCCACGACGCGGCGAACGTCGGCGAGGGCGTCTCGGCCCTGGTCTATTCCACGGCGGTGAAGGCGGACAATCCGGAGCTGCGCGCCGCGCGCGAGCGGCGCATCCCCCTGGTCCGGCGCGCCGAGATGCTGGCCGAGCTGATGCGGCTGCAGTTCTCCATCGGGGTGGCGGGGACCCACGGCAAGACCACCACCACCTCCATGGTCGCGGCCCTGCTGGACGCGGGGGGGCTGGACCCCACGGTGGTCAACGGCGGCATCATCAACGCCTATGGCACCAACGCCAAGGTCGGCGACGGCGACTGGATGGTGGTCGAGGCTGACGAGTCCGACGGCTCCTTCCTGCGGCTGAAGTCCACGGTCGCCATCGTCACCAACATCGACCCCGAGCACCTGGACCACTACGGGGACTTCGAGGGGGTGCGGAAGGCCTTTATCGACTTCGTGGAGAACATCCCCTTCTACGGCTTCGCCGCGGTCTGCCTGGACCATCCGGAAGTGCAGCGGCTGGTCGCCTCCATCGATAACCGACGCCTCGTGACCTATGGGCTGAACCCCCAGGCCATGGTGCGCGCCGACCGTTGCGACATGGGTCCAGACGGCGCCCGCTTCGACGTGGTGATCCAGAAACAGGGTCTGGCCGCCCTGGAGGAGCCGATCCGCATCGAGAACCTGCACCTGCCGATGGCGGGCTGGCACAATGTCTCCAATGCGCTGGCCGCCATCGCCATCGCGCGCGAACTGGACGTGCCCGACGAGGCGATCCGCGAGGGCCTGGCCGGCTTCGGCGGGGTGAAGCGCCGCTTCACCACCACGGGCGTGGTCGACGGCGTGCGCATCGTCGACGACTACGGCCACCACCCGGTGGAGATCGCCGCCGTGCTCAAGGCTGCGCGCCAGGTGGCCCAGAGGGAGGACGGCATGGGCCGGGTGATCGCCGTGGTCCAGCCGCACCGCTACACCCGGCTGCAGAGCCTGATGGAGGAGTTCTCCACCTGCTTTTCCGACGCGGACGTCGTGCTGGTGGCCGATGTCTACGCCGCCGGCGAGCCGCCGATCGAGGGCGTGGACAAGCAGGCTCTGGTGGACGGAGTCCGCCGCTTCGGCCACCTGAACGTCCAGACGCTGGATGGACCCGACAGCCTGCCGGCCGTGGTCGCGGCGGAGGCAAAGCCGGGCGATCTGGTCGTCTGCCTGGGCGCCGGCGACATCACCCAATGGGCCTATGCGCTTCCGGGGCAGTTGGAACAGCTTTCTCCGCCGCTCCTCCGGGCGGAAGGCGGCGCCCCGTGAGAGCCCACACAGGGTGGCTTGCCGGTTCATCCGCAGCGCTCTAACCGCTCCCTGTCAGCCAGCTTCAAGAACTGGGTCCCGGCTTCCGCCGGGATGAGCGGGAGTTTCATGGCCTGGATCGATCACCTGCCCCCCGTCCGCGGCAAGCTGCTGCGGGATGAGCCGCTGGGTCCTTACACCTGGTTCCGGGTGGGCGGGGCGGCGGATGCGCTGTTCATTCCGGCGGACGCCGACGACTTGGCGAACTTCCTCAAGGCGCTCGACCCGGCGGTGCCGGTGACGGTGCTGGGCGTCGGCTCGAACGTGATCGTGCGTGACGGGGGCGTGGAGGGCGTGGTGATCCGCCTGGCCGGCCGCCCGTTCGCCGGGATCGGCACGGATGGGGAAACCGTCACCGCCGGCGCGGGCGCGCTGGATTCCATGGTCGCACGGGCGTCGGCCAAGGCGGGCGTCGCGGGACTGGAGTTCTACGCCGGAATCCCCGGCACGATCGGCGGCGCCCTGACCATGAACGCCGGCTGCTACGGATCGGAGACCAGGGACGTGCTGGTCTGGGCCTGGGGGCTGGACCGTAGGGGCGAGCGGGTCGACTACCGCCTGGAGGACTTCGGCTACACCTACCGACATTCCCAGGCGCCGGCCGACATCATCTGGATCGAGGCCACCTATCGCGGCCGCCCTGATGAGCCAGCCGCTGTCCAGGCGCGCATCGACGAAATCACCTCCCGTCGCGAGCAGACCCAGCCGATCCGCGAGAAGACCGGCGGATCGACCTTCAAGAACCCGCCCGGCCACTCGTCCTGGAAACTGGTCGACGAGGCGGGCTGGCGCGGCAGGCTGCACCGGGTCTCCGGCGGCGGCGCCCAGTTCTCGGAGCTCCACTCCAACTTCATGATCAATCCGGGCGAAGCGACCGCCGCCGACCTGGAGGGTCTGGGCGAGGCGGTGCGCGCCGACGTGCTGGCCAAGACGGGCGTCCAACTGGACTGGGAGATCAGGCGCATTGGGCGCGCCGGCTGATCTCTGTCCCGGCTGCGGCTCGCGCCTGCCGACGGTCGACGGCCCGACCCACGCCTATATGACGTCGTCGCCGGCCTGCTGGGCCGCCTTCGGGGAGGTGATGGCGCGCGAGTTCCAGAACCCGGACCTGCTGCCGATCCACCGGCTCAGCGTGGACGCCTGGGCCATACAGCACCCCGGCGACGGTTCCCGGCGCGCCATCCAGTCGGTCGGCCTCCACCTCGCGCGCCTGATGACGCAGCTGGACGAGGGGCTGGAAGGGGAGGCGGCCAACGCACGGATGCTGTCGTTCGCCGCGCGCAAGAGCGAGCTGCCCGAGCTGACGCCGCCTTCCCGCTGGTCCATGACCGTGGCCGAGGTCGCGCCCGCGCTCGATCCGGGCGAGCACGCCGCCGCGGTTCGCGCCTGGGCCGAGGCCGTCTGGGACGACATGGCCCATCACCAGCAATTTATCCGCCGCTGGGCCGCCGCTGGTTAAGGCTCCTTAACCGTCCCGGCCGCAATCGGGTCGGGTCGCCGGAGCAGACCATGACCCGCCCCTTCGCTGAACTTCATGTCGCCGTCCTGATGGGCGGGCTGTCGTCAGAGCGCGAGGTCTCCCTCTCCTCCGGCAAGGGCTGCGCCGACGCCCTGGAAGGCCAGGTGGCGCGGGTCAGCCGCGTGGACGCCGGGCGCGACCTCGCCCAGGTCCTGACCGAGCTGAAGCCTGACGTCTGCTTCAACGCCCTGCATGGCGCCTGGGGCGAGGACGGCTGCGTCCAGGGCGTGCTGGAGACGCTCGGGATCCCCTACACCCACTCGGGCGTGCTGAGCTCCGCCCTGGCCATGGACAAGGACAAGTCCAAGGCGGTGCTGAAGGCCGCCGGCGTCGTCGTGCCCGGCGGCGGCCTGTTCGACCGCCACGAGGTCGCCGGCCGCCACGTCATCGAGCCGCCGTATGTGGTAAAGCCCAACGCCGAGGGCTCGTCCGTCGGCGTCTTCCTGGTCACCGAGGGGGCGAACCGTCCCCCGGCCCAGGTCGGCGAACCGGATTGGGCTTATGGCGAGCAGGTGATGGTCGAGCCCTTCATCGCCGGCCAGGAACTGGCCGTCACCGTGATCGGGGAGAAGACCGGCCCGCGCGCCCTGACTGTTACGGACATCACGCCGGTGAAGGGCTTCTACGACTACGAGGCCAAGTACGCTCCCGGAGGCTCGGTGCACGAGCTTCCCGCCAGGCTGCCGCCGCGCGTCTTCGACCAGGCCATGCGCCAGGCGGAGGCCGCCCACGCCGCGCTGGGTTGCCGGGGCGTGAGCCGATCCGACTTCCGTTATGACGATGTTAAGGACGTTCTCGTTCTTCTGGAGGTCAACACCCAGCCCGGCATGACGCCGACCTCGCTCGTGCCTGAGCAGGCCGCCCATGTGGGCATGGGGTACAAAGACCTTGTCCGGTGGATCGTGGAGGACGCCTCATGCCCGCGGTAGTGCGCGGCGGTCGGCGACAGAGTTCAGCCCCGTCTTCCAGACGCGCGCCGGCTCGCGGGAGCAAGGGGCGCGGCGGCCCGGCCTCGGCTATTCCCGCCAAGGTCTCCGCCATCGGCCGCCTCGATCTCTCGCCGCGCGCGGTGGCCGTCTCCATGGCCGCCGGCGTGGCCGTGCTGGCGCTGGTGCTGGCCACCGGCTCGCGCGCGGACAAGATCGGCCAGGCCTGGACCGACGGCGTGAACGGCGTGACCACCGGCATGGGGCTCAAGCTGGAGCGGGTGCAGATCGTGGGCGCCTCGGCCGAGGCGCGCCCGGCCATCCAGCAGGCGCTGGGGCTGGCGGCCGGCGAGCCCATCACCGGCCTGGACCTCGCCGAGCTGCGTCGCCGCGTGGAAGGCGTCGGCTGGGTCCGGGAGGCGCGCGTCGTGCGCCTGCTGCCCGACATGCTGCGCGTGGAGGTGGTGGAGCACGACCGTCTCGCCGTCTGGCAGGCCTCTGGGCGACTGCACGTGATCGACGGCCAGGGGCGGATCATCCGGGGCGCCGACCCGCGCCGGCATCCGAACCTGCCCCTGGTGGTGGGCCGGGGCGCGGCGGAGGCCGCCGCCGAGGTGCTGCCTCTGATCGCCGAGCGGCCTCGCCTGGCCTCGCGGCTGGACGCGCTCATCCGGGTGGACGAGCGGCGCTGGGACCTGCGGCTCAAGGACGGCAGCGTCATCCTGCTGCCGGCGCTGGAGCAGGAGGCCGCGCTGATCCAGCTCGACGCGCTGGACCAGCGCGAGCGGCTTCTGGATCTGGGCTTCTCGCGGGTGGACCTGCGGACGCCCGACGAAACCGTGGCGCTGCGGCCGGCGGCCGCCGCCGCCGCGTGACGCATAGAGTAGAGTAGGGGACGAGATGGCTGGGCGCAGGCTCGAGATCGGACTTGACGACGGCAAGGTCCAGACGCGCACCCCCGTCGTGGCGGCGCTGGATCTCGGCCACTCCAAGATCGCCTGTTTCATCATGAAGCCGGAGGGCGTGCGTCACGCCGACCGGACGATCCGCGTCGCCGGCGCGGGCCATGTCCAGTCCCGGGGCGTGCGCGCGGGCGCCATCGTCTCGATGGACGAAGCCGCCCAGGCGATCGGCCACGCCGTCGAGCGGGCCGAACGGGCCGCCGGCGCGCCCGTCTCCGGCGTGGTCGTGACCACCGCCATCGGTCAGATGGCCAGCCACAGGGTTCAGGCGCGGGTGTCGCTGGGGGCCAGCCCCGTGGGCGACGCCGACCTGGCCCGGGCCATCGCCCTGGCCCTGTCTCAGCTCAAGGCGCCGAATCGCCGGCCGATTCACGTCCTGCCGATCACCTGGTCCGTGGATGGCGTGCGCGGCGTTCACGATCCTCGCTCCATGCGGGGCCAGGTTCTGGGCCTGGACCTGCTGGTGGTGTCCATGGCCGAAAGCGCCTTCCTGGGCCTGTCGCACTGCCTCGAACTGGCGCACCTCGACCTTCAGGGCGTGGCCGCGACGCCGGTGGTCTCCTCCCTCGCCGCGCTGGAGGACGACGAGATGGAGCTGGGCTGCGTCTGCATCGACCTCGGCGGCGGCACCACCACCGCCGCCGTTTGGGGCGACCGCTCGCTGCTGCACATCGAATCGCTGAACGTCGGGGGCGAGCACGTCACCTCCGACATCGCGCGGGGCCTTTCGACCTCCAAGGCGGGGGCCGAGCGGCTGAAGACCCTGCATGGCTCCGCCATGGCCTCGCCCAACGAGGACCGCGAGATGCTGGAGGCGCCGCCGCGCGGCGAGGATCCGTCGGCCGGGCCGGTCGTGGTGCCTCGGGCCATGCTGAAGACGGTGATCGCGCCTCGGGTCGAGGAAACGCTGGAGCTGATCCGCGACCGCCTGAAGGCGGCGGGCGTGGGGCTGGAGCCGGGCGCCGGCCTCGTCCTCACCGGCGGGGCCAGCCAGTTGAACGGGGTTCGCGAGATGGCGGTGCGGGTCTTCGATCGCCCCGTGCGTCTCGGCCGTCCCCAGCGCGCGCCTCACCTGGCCGAGGCCGCGGCGGGTCCGGCCTTCTGCTCGGCCGCCGGCGTCCTGCTTCGCGCCGCCTACGGCCCCCGCGAGGCGGTTTCCGCCCGCAAGCTCATGGCCCGCCAGATCACCGCGGCGGACGCGCCCCGGGTGCATCGGGGCAATGTGCTGGCGCGCGCGGCGGGCTGGCTGAGGGAAAACCTCTAGCGCCCGCCACGGTTACGCTCAGATGGCGAGAGTGTGTCCATCCTGTTACAGGCCGTCCACTTATCCGCCGCCGGGCCGCCGCAATGGGTTGTGGCTGACCTGATTGCTGCTAGCGTGCCGATTGACGCATAAGCTGGCCGTCAGGCTGGCTGTGCTGCTGCACCTCTGTTCACTGTTGGGGCTCCCCTGATGCTATCACAGCGCAAGTATCTCTTCGGCACGACCATCCTGGCCGGCGCCCTGGCCGTCGCGGCCCCGTCGTTCGCGCAGACCCAGTCGACGCAACAGCCGACGACCACCACCACGACCACCACCACCACGACGCAGGAAGAAGGCACCCGCGTTGAGGAAGTGGTCGTCACCGGCACCCGCATCCGCCGCGCGAACCAGTTCGCCAGCGCCACGCCGCTGACCATCGTCACCACCGAGCAGACCGAGCTCGAGGGCATCCCCGACGCCGCGGCCGCCCTGCAGCAGACCGCCGTCGCGGCCGGCTCCTTCCAGCTGAACGACCAGCTGACGGGCTTCGTCACCGCCGGCGGCGGCGGCACCCAGTCGCTGGACCTGCGCGGCCTCGGCCCGCAGCGCACCCTGACCCTGCTGAACGGCCGTCGCGCCGGTCCGGCCGGTACGCGCGGCCAGGTTCAGGCCTTCGACCTGAACGTCATCCCGCAGTCCCAGGTCGAGCGCTACGACATCCTGAAGGACGGCGCCTCCTCGCTGTACGGCTCGGACGCCATCGGCGGCGTGGTGAACATCATCACCCGCACCAACCAGGACGGCGGCCAGCTGAACTTCTTCGCCTCCCTGCCGATGGACACGGGCGGCGAGCAGTATCGGGTCGACGGCTCCTACGGCCAGACCTTCGATCGCGGCTACTTCACGGTCGGCGGCGAATACTACGAAGGCAAGATCCTGCGCCGTCAGGACCGCGAGGACACCTCGTGCGCCCAAGACTATCTCACTCAGCCGGTTACCGGCCAGCGGGTCGATTACACTGACCCGCGCACGGGCGAATACAAGTGCTACAACCTGACCAACGGCTATCTCCAAGCCTTCTTCCCGGCCGCCGCCGGCGGCACGATGAACCTCGTGCCGATCAGCCGCTATGGTAGCGTCTACAACTACAGTGTCCCGGGCAATAACGTTCCGGCACCGTTCAACACTACCTACGCTCGCTTTGCGCGCAATGGCTATCCGGGCACCATCCTCTACACGCCATCCGACAGCTATCTGTGGGACAGGTCGTCGATCATCAGCCCCCAGAAGCGCGCCACGATCAACTTCCTCGGCGGCTTCGACATCACCCCGGGCACCGAGCTCTACACCGAGCTGATGTGGAACCGTCGTGAGTCGTCGCAGGTCGGCGCCGCCCAGGTGTTCCAGAGCTTCGCTCAGTACAACACCCTGTACGGCGTCGCGAACAACCTGCCCGCCACCAACCCGAACAACCCGTTCGGCGTGCCGGTCGTGACCGTGTCGCAGTACGAGTCCAGCTCGTTCCAGCAGATCGACTACGGCCGCGCCGTGGTGGGCCTGCGCGGTTCGGCCGCCTGGGGCGACCGGAACTGGGACTGGGACGTCTACGGCCAGTACTCGCGCTCGGACGCCGTCTATGACAACGGCCCGCGCATCTATCTGGACCGCTTCGTCGCTCTGAACCTGCCGGGCACCGCCTGCTCCAACACGCCGGCTCCGGCGGCGCCGAACGGTGGCAACGTGTCGGGCTTCAACTGCTCGGCCCTGCCGGGCGGCATCCCCTGGGCCTCGGACCGCATCCTGCGCGGCGAGTTCACCCAGGCCGAGCGCAACTTCCTGTTCTTCCAGGAAGACGGCACCACCACCTACGACCACATGTACGCCGAGGCCCTGCTCTCGACGGAGCGGCTGTTCTCGCTGCCGGCCGGCGACGTCGGCTTCGCCATCGGCGCCCAGGTCCGTCGGGAAGAGATCGACGACACCCCGCCGCCGTCGGCCGCGATCCGCAACCAGGCCCTGTTCACCTCCGCCGGCCGCACGGCGGGTTCGGACACGATCAAGGAGTTCTTTGGTGAGTTGGAAATCCCGGTGCTCCGGGCCGTTCCGCTCGCCGAAAGCCTGACGATCAACGCCTCGGGCCGCTCGTCGAACTACAAGTCGTACGGCACCAACAACACCTACAAGGTCGGCCTGAACTGGCAGATCACGCCGGAATGGCGGATCCGCGGCACCGTCGGCACCTCGTTCCGCGCCCCGGCGCTGTACGAGCTGTTCCTCGGCGGCCAGATCGGCTACGGCGCTCAGTCGGGAGTCGACCCCTGCTACGACTACACCGACACCGGTGTGTCGCCGCAGGTTCAAGCCGCCTGTCTGGCGCTCGGCGTTCAGCCGCAGCAAGTCGGCGGCAGCTCGGCCACCATCTCGACTGGCGGCGGCGCGGGCATCCTCGAAGCCGAAACGGCTGAAAACCGCACGATCGGCTTGATCTGGACGCCCGAGTTCGCTGATCTCTCCGTGTCGCTCGACTACTACGATACCGAGATCAACAATCAGGTCGCTCAGTACGGCGCCTACAACGTGATCCTGCAGTGCCTGCAGGGGAACGCGCCCTTCTGCGGCCTCTACACCCGCGCGGCGCCGGATGCTGGCGGCAACCGTTACGTCGCCTTCGTCAACAACAACTACACCAACATCAACAGCCAGGTTAACCGCGGCCTGGAGTTCGCCTTCCAGTACCGTCGCGAGTTCGACTTCGGTCGCCTCGGCGTGGTCTCCCAGCACTTCTGGGAACTGGAAGACCGCACCAACGCGCTGGGATCGGTTACCGACACCCTCGGCACCACCTACAACTGGGGTGGCCCGCAGTACGTCGGTAACATCAACTTCACCCTGTCCCGCGGTGACTGGACGGCCTTCTATGGCGTCGACGCCATCGGCAAGGGCTCGGACTTCGAGAACGGCGGCGGTGAGCTGTTCACGAACGCACGCTACGCCGACATCTCCGTCGGCGGCGGCCCGATCGGCGGCACCAGCTGCACGGTGCCTTCCGGCACCTACTGCACCCGCTACAAGGTGCGGACGGAGTTCACCACCTACCACTCCGCGTCGCTGCGCTACCGCGTCAATGACTGGACCTTCCAGGCGGGGGTGAACAACCTGTTCGACGAGCGTCCGCCGGCCCAGTCTCCCGGTCAGTTCCGCCAAGGTACGGCGGCCCTGAACGGCTACGACATGCGCGGCCGCCGCATGTTCTTCCGGGTCGGCCGGAGCTTCTAAGCTCCAGTCGCTCAGGCGAACTGAAAAGAGGAGGGGCGGTCCGCAAGGGCCGCCCCTTCTTCTTTGTCCGCCGACTGCCTTGCCCTCGAGGCGAGACCTCCCCACGACGACCGCGGCCGATCGCCCGCGACGCCGGCCGATGGGGAAGCGCTTCAATCGGAAGCCTCTTCGTCGGCGCCACCTGCGCTCGGCGAGGGCGGCCGGGTCGCGAACGCCCGCTGACGCTCGCACTCCGGCCATCCCGTCAGCAACTCCAGCACCGGGCTGGGGCGTGGACGACCGAGCGAGCGCCTCACCCGATGGCAGCCAAGGCGTCTTGAACGATCGGCACGTCGCGAGCGACTTGCCGGACCAAGGCGGTCCACGCCACGCAGCCCAACCCGGGGCATGTGCGAGGACGGGCGCCCTGCGCGTCGCCGAACCCGGCGGGGCAGGAGTGCGGCGCGGTGCCACAGGGGTGGCGGGTCAGGCTGCGGAAACATCGCGAGGGGCGCAGGTCGGCCCCCCACCGCGACTGGCTTTGGGGAAAACCAAAGGCCCGTCGGTCTCGACACCGCGCCTCAGTCGCCGCGCTCCCGCGAGCTTCCGGGCGCTACCCCTCAGCTGAGCATCCCGCCGACGCACCGGGTGTCTGCTTCCGCGCCCGCCGCGCGCGGTCGTGCGCGTCTCGTATAGGCTGCGAAGGAACAGATCGCCCGGCCTCCCCAACGAAAAAGGCCCGCTCCGAAGAGCGGGCCTCCTTCACGCGGAGATGGCGAGCGGGCTCAGAGGCCGCCGGCGCAGCCGGTCTTGAAGTAGTCCTCCAGCATCTTCAGATGCTCGGCCTGGGTCGCCCGGGTCCATGACGGCCCGTGGGCGAAGTCCGCCAGTTCACGATACTGCACGTCCTGGCCGCTCTGGCGGGCGCCCGCCAGGAACAGGGCGGACTGCTCCAGCTGCACCGTCTGGTCGCGATCGCCGTGGTAGACCAGGATCGGGATGCTGATGTTGCGGGACTGGCTGGCGGGGTTCAGCCCGTTCACCGTGTCGCGCTGGGCTTCACGGGTATAGGGGTTGGCGAAGAGGCTGCTGCGGATCCGCGTCAGCTCGCCGACGCCCGCGCCCGCGACGGCGCACTTGTAGAGGCCGTTGGGGCGAATGGCCGCGACCATGGCCGCATAGCCGCCGTACGAGAAGCCGAACATGGCGATCCGGCCTTGAGCCGCGAGGTTCTGTTCGACGGCCCATTTGGCGGCGTCGTCCAGATCGTCCTGCATCTTCTGGCCCCACTCGTTGTCGCCCGCCATCCAGAGCCGCTTGCCCCAGCCGTCGGAGCCGCGGAACTGAGGCTGGATGACCGCATAGCCGCGCGAGGTCAGCAGCTGCGGCCACATGGAGCCGTCCCAGTCCAGGGTGTCGCGCGACCAGGGTCCGCCGTGCGGCATGATGATGGTCGGGTAGGGACCCGGGCCGTACAGGGCCGCCGAGGGCTTGTAGACGAAGGCCGGGATCTGCAGGCCGTCGCGCGCGCCGTAGTAGGCGTAGCTGGCCGTGCCCAGGGTCTCCGGCTTGATGTCCGGATGCGGAGCCATCAGACGGCTGATCTCCGTCCGGTTCTTGACCAGGTAGTAGGCGCCCGGATCGGTCGCGCTGCCGGCCCAGACGACGGCGGTGTTGAGGTCGCGCGAAACGGCGCGGATCTCGGCGTACCGTCCGACGGCGTAGGGGATGGTCCGCGCCTGACCCGTTTCCGGATCGACGATGGCCGTCGGCGTCATGCGCACGCCCAGCCGCTGCTCCACCGTCGCCTTCAGCTGCTCGAACTCAGGGAGGGCCGGGTACATCTCCCCACGGAGGCCCTGATAGTAGAAGGCCGCCGGCTCGCCGAAGTTCGGGCCGGGCGTCGACCAGACGCCGACGCCGGAGGCTTCGAACAGCGGGTGGGCGAACGCCGGCTCGTCGGCCAGCTTCTTCGCGGCGATGTCGTATTCGAAGATCGCCGCCTTGTCCCGTCCCCGGTTGGAGATGACATAGGCGATGTTCGGGTCGGCGGTGAAACCCGCGACCGAGAACACTTCCCGCTCCTTGACGTGGTTGCGGACGTGCTCCTGCCAGTCGCCGCCGGCCTGACGGAACTGGGTGATGATGGCCAGGCCCTCGGCGTCGCGGTCCACGATGGTGCGGGCGCGGACTTCGCCGGTCAGATCGGTCTCGACGCCGATGACCCGTTCGCCCAGACGCATCACGCGCTCGGCGGAGTTCCGGCGGACGTTGTACTTGTAGATCTCGCCGCTCACCAGGATCAGGATGTGGTCCGGATCATTGGGCAGGGTGTCGATGATGTTGACCGACGAGCGGTTCAGCTGCTGCCGCTCAGCCTCGGAGCGCACCTGGATGTTCTGCAGCGGATCGACGAAGTTGCCGCCGTCGAGGCGCCGGAAATAGGTCTTCCCGATGAAGGTCTTCAGGTTGCCGTCGTCCCAGCGCTGGAAGGCGCTGACCGCGATCACGCCGTCCTTGATGAAGCGCACGCCCGAATACTTCATCAGTTGCGTGCCGAACTCGACCGGCGGCTTGGACAGGTTGGTGGCGTCCCACACCACCACGATCCGGTCCTCGCCCCGCGCCTGCATGGCGGCCATGTGCTGCCCGTTCGGCGACACGGCGAACCCGCCATAGGTGGGGAAGGCCGCCAGCTGCTCGATGGTCGGGATGTTCGCCCGCGTCACGGCCGGAGCGGACTGGCCTTGAGCCGCCGTCGACGTCGCGGCCGCCAGGGCCGTCGAGGTCATGAGAATGCCGGCCAGGACGGCCGCGGATACGCGCTTCATAGGTCTTCCCCCGTGGAACCCGGCCGATACTGTTTATGCGCCGGGATTGATGGTCGGCACTGAACCAGACTCCTCGCGGACCGGCAACAGAGCGGGAGGCGGCGTTCGCCGAAAACTGCGGCAAAGGTTAACAAAAACAGTCGATCGTGGCCCGACTCACGCTAACCGGTAACCTTCCCTTAACGCCCCAGGGTGTCTCTTAACGACGCCCTAACCATAGGATTCGGCGGGAATCCGATGGCTTTGACCGGGCAGGGTCGGAAGGTCGATACGATGTCACTCTCGCTGGTGCGCCCCCAAACCACGGAACTGAAGCCCCGGATCGTCGTCTTCGGCGTCGGCGGCGCCGGCGGCAACGCCGTGAACAACATGATCGACGCGGGCCTGGAGGGCGTCGAGTTCGTCGTCGCCAACACCGACGCCCAGCACCTGTCCTTCGCCAAGACGGATCGCCGCATCCAGCTCGGGCACACCATCACGCAAGGCCTGGGCGCCGGCGCCCACCCCGAAGTGGGCATGAACGCCGCCGAGGAGTCGGCCGAGGAGATCTTCGGCCACCTGGACGGCGCCCATATGGTGTTCATCACCGCCGGCATGGGCGGCGGCACCGGCACGGGCGCCGCGCCGGTGATCGCCAAGTGCGCGCGCGACCGAGGCATCCTGACCGTCGGCGTGGTGACCAAGCCCTTCACCTTCGAGGGCCGCCACCGCATGCGCCTGGCCGACGCCGGCATCGCCGAGCTGCAGCGCTATGTCGACACCCTGATCGTCATTCCGAACCAGAACCTGTTCCGGGTCGCCAATGAGCGGACCACCTTCGCCGACGCCTTCGGCATGGCGGACCAGGTGCTGCACTCGGGCGTGCGCTCCATCACCGACCTGATGATCCTGCCGGGCCTGATCAACCTCGACTTCGCCGACGTGCGCGCGGTCATGTCCGAGATGGGCAAGGCCATGATGGGCACGGGCGAGGCGGCCGGCGAGGACCGCGCCCTCCAGGCGGCTCAGAACGCCATCGCCAATCCGCTGCTGGACGAGACCAGCCTGAAGGGCGCCAAGGCGGTGCTGGTGAACATCACCGGCGGCCTGGACATGACCCTGCTGGAGGTCGACGAGGCCGCCAACGCCATCGCCGCCGAGGTGGACGCCGACGCCAACATCATCTTCGGCGCCGCCTTCGACCCGGCGCTGGAAGGCAAGATCCGGGTGTCCGTGGTCGCCACGGGCATGGAGGACTCCTCCGCCAAGGCGGCCCAGCCGCCCGCCTCCACCACGACGGTGGCTCGTGGAACTCCGCTCAGCGCGCCGACGGTCCAGCGCCAGCCGGAGCCCGCCTATCGCGAGCCGGTGCGCGCCGAAGCGCCGCGCGCGCCCGAGCCGGCGCCGGTCGTGCCGACCTTCCAGCAGCCCGCGCCTCAGCCTGCCGTTCAACAGCCGACTTATGCGCGCCAGCCCGAGCCGGCGCCCGAGCCGGTCATCCATGTCGCCGAGCAGGCGCCGCGCCAGCTCGAGCCCATCGTCGATCCGTGGGTGGAGGAGTTCGAGGCCGAGCAGCCGCGCCGCGCCGTCGCCCAGAAGCCGCAAGGCGAACTGCACCTCGATCCCGAGCCGGTCCGCGCCCGTCGCGAGGAGCCGGTGGAGGACTACGTCGAGCCCGATCATCACCGGAAGCAGGGCTGGAGCCTGTTCGGCAAGAAGCGTCCGGCGCAGCCCGCCTATACGCCGCAAGCCCAGGCCCGCACCCAGATGCGCTCCACCCAGTCGGCCCAGATGGCGCCCGAGCCGGAGCTCGGCGAAGCCGAGGACGACCTGGAGATCCCGTCCTTCCTGCGGCGGTTGGCCAACTAGGGATAGTCGGTAGGACTTAGGGGTAGGGCGGCGTCGGCAACGGCGCCGCCCTTTCTCGTGGGGGTCGGGAAGCCCTACCCCTAACGCCCACCCCGCCCTCACCGAAACAATCCGAAACCGAGCTTTCATTTTCCGCTCGCCGCCCATGGCCTAGACCACCAGGTGTCGAAATCCGCGCGTCAGACGCGGAGCCGGCGCATCGAGTCCATGAGTGGGTTGTCCGTGCCGAACCGCAACGAGCATCGCGAGCAGACGCTGATCGCTCCGGCCATTATCGCCGGCGTGGGCGTCCACACGGGCCAGCGCGTCCGCCTGGCCGTCCGGCCCGCGCCGTCGGGGACGGGCATCGTCTTCGTTCGCACCGACGTGACCGACCGCGACAACCGCATCGCCGTGTCGGGCGAGGCCGTGGTCGACGCCCGGCTCAACACCATGATCCAGAACGCGGCCGGCGTGCGGCTGTCGACCATCGAACACCTGATGGCGGCCTTCGCCGCGCTCGGCGTCTCCAACGCCGTCGTCGAGGTGGACGGGCCCGAGCTGCCGATCCTGGATGGATCGGCCCTGCCCTTCGTGCAGCTGCTGGATCGCGCCGGCTTCCGCCGCCAGGAGGCGCCGGTTCGCTACGTCGAGATCCTGGAGCCCATACGGGTGACCGACGGCGACAAGTCCGCCGTCCTGCTGCCCTGCGACCGCTATGAGATGCGGTTCGAGATCGACTTCCCCACGCCGGTGATCGGCAATCAGGTCGTGGACTTCATCGTCGACGAGGCGACCTTCCGCGAAGAGATCATGGCCGCCCGCACCTTCGGCTTCGCCCACGAGGTCGAGGCGCTGCGCAAGGCGGGCCTAGCGCGCGGCGGCAGCCTGGAGAACGCCGTGGTCATCGACGGCGATGAAATCCTGAACCCGGGCGGCCTGCGCATGGAGCGCGAGTTCGTGCGGCACAAGGCGCTGGACGCCATCGGCGATCTCTACGTGCTCGGCGCGCCGCTGCTCGGCCGGTACGAGGGCTACAAGGCCGGTCACGCCGTCAACAACCTGCTGGTCCGCGCCCTGCTGGCCGCCCCCCACGCTTGGCGCGAGGTCGTTCGCGTGCCCCACCTGGCGATGGCGGGGTAGTCAGCAGAGGCTGATCGCGCTCATCAGCCGGCCGAAGTCCGGCTCGCCGTTCAGGAAGGCGCGGCGGTTGGAGAAGAAGCGGGTCTCGTCCGTCCGGGTGTCGTGACCGGTCCAGGCGGCCTCGCCGACACCGGCCTGCTCCAGCCGCCAGAGAACGAAGCCGGGCAGGTCGAACAGCCGCTTGTCGCTCGCCTCGCCCGCCTTGAAGAATTGCGCCGAACCGGCGTCGTCCTGCTCGAACCGCGTCTGGAATTCGGCGCCGACCTCATAGCTTCCTTGCGAGATGCAGGGGCCGACCACGGCGACCGTGCGGCGAGGGCCCGCGCCCAGGCCCGCCATGGCGCTCACGGCGGACTGAACCACGCCGCCCAGCGCGCCCTTCCAGCCGGCGTGAACGGCGGCGACCACGCCAGCCTCGGCGTCGGCCAGCAGCACGGGCGCGCAGTCGGCGGTGAGCACCGCGCAGATCACGCCCCGCGTGCGGGTGGCGACCGCGTCGCCCTCGGGTCGCTCGCCGCGCCAAGGGCCGTCGGCCGCGTGAGCGACGGCGGAGTGCACCTGATAGCAGGCGGCGAGGTCGTCGGGCGTTCCGCCCATGTGCTCCGCCACGCGGCGTCGGTTCTCGGCGACGGCCGCGGGATCGTCCCTGGAGCCCACGCCCGTGTTCAGGCCGGCGTAGAGGCCCTCCGACACGCCGCCCTCGCGGGTGAAGAAGCCGTGACGGACGCCCGCGCGGTCCAGCAGGGGGTGGGTGATCGGTCGGAGCATCAGGTTTCGAACCCCGGCAGGGCCAGCGAGCGCGGCGAGAAGACGGCGGCCGCCTTGAACAGGCTCCCCATCTGATCGTCCGCCGTCAGCCGCTCCAGCTGCCGGGCGATCACGGGCGCGGCTTCCGGACGGGCGGCGGACAGCCGCTCCGCGCGCTGCTCCACGCCCAGCCGCCGCAGGAAGTCGCCCTGGCCGACGCAGCCGGTCACGTCCGCGCCGGTCCGCACCGCGGCCTCCAGCACCGTGGGGAAGTCGGCCCACTGGGTCAGGTCGGCCTCGCCGGGGTCCTCCAGCGGGTCCACCTTCCGGTGGCGGCGCAGCGCCTGGAGGGTGTCGCCGGGTTGGGGTCGGGCGCGGCCATAGTCGATCAGCAGGGCCGCGCCGCCGGCCGCCGCGATCAGTTCGCCGAGGTCCCGGCCGAACGCCGCCTGCTGCTCGCTGATCTCCAGCACCTCCCCGGGCCGCATTTCGAAGGCGGGCCGCACGAAGCCGCCGGTGATGGGCATGAGGCCGAAGGTCAGCGCGCCGTCGTCGGTGACCCCAACCTTGCGCTCCGCCCAGCCCCCCTCCGTCCGCACGAACTGTCGGGCGGGAAGACAGTCCAGCACCTCGTTGGCGATCAGGATCACGGGCGCGTCACGCTCGATCGCCTCCAGCCGGGACACCCAGCGGGGCGGCAGGTCACTGTCGGCCAGGCGACGCGCCTGCTCGGCCCGCAACGGCGCGGAGGGCTCGATCAGCACCAGCTCGGCGGCCTGAAGGAAGCCCGGCGCCACGCGCAGCGCCCGCAGCGCGTCGGCCATCAACGTGCCGTCGCCGGGTCCCACCTCGACCAGTCGCACGCGGTCGGGAGAGCCCAGCCGCATCCAGACCCCGGCCGCCCACAGGCCGATCAGCTCACCGAACATCTGGCTGACCAGGGGCGCGGTGATGAAGTCGCCGCCTTCGCCGAGCGCCGGCCGGGTGGCGTAGTAACCGCCCCTCGGATCGTGCAGGCAGCGGGTGACATAGTCCGCCACGGTCAGCGGCCCGGTCAGGGCGATCTCGCGCGCCAGGCGCGTCTTCAGGCTCATGCCGTGGGAACAGGGCCCGCCGGCGGCCGGTTGCGCGCCCGCCAGATCAGCCAGGCCCCGATCAGGATCATGGGAAGGGACAGCAGCATGCCCATCGTGACCACGCCCTGGAGCGCCTCCGGCATGTGGGCGTCGGGCTCCCGCACCGTCTCCATCAGCGCCCGAGACAGGCCGTAGAAGAACAGGAAGACGCCCGTGACGTAGCCGGGCTTGGACAGGAGCTTCAGCTTCCAGACGGCGAGCCACAGCAGGGCGAACAGCAGCAGCCCTTCCAGCCCGGCTTCATAGAGCTGGCTGGGGTGGCGCGGCTCGTTTCCGGCGGGGCAGAAGCCGTAGGCGGCCTCGATACGGGCGTTGCAGAACCGGATCGCCCAGGGCGCGTCGGTGACCCGACCCCACAGCTCCCCGTTGATGAAGTTGGCCAGGCGGCCGAAGAACAGGCCGATCGGCACCACGGGCGCCACGAGGTCCCCGAGGCTGAGCAGGTTCACCCGGTTGCGGCGCGCGAACCAGACGACGGCGAGGCAGACGCCGATCAGGCCGCCGTGGAAGGCCATGCCGCCGGTCCAGAGCTGGAACAGCTCCAGCCGCTCGCCCCAGGTCTGGCCGGTGAACAGCTGCCCGAACAAGGACGGCTTGTAGAAGAGGGCGTAGCCCAGCCGACCCCCGCCGATGATGCCGAGCGTGACCCACAGCACCAGGTCGTCCAGCTGGGCGGTGCTCACCGGGGCCTGGCCGTTGGCCCAAAGGCGCGGCGTCTTGGCCAGCCGGCCCGCATACCACCAGCCCAGCACGATGCCGGCGACATAGGCCAGCGCATACCAGCGGATGGGCAGGGGTCCGAGGTGGATCAGGACCGGGTCGAACTCGGGAAAGGGCACGGAGCCTCCTCGGATGAGCCGCTTTGAAGTCGGCCTTTAGCAAGCGTCGGAGCCTCAGTCTCGCGCGATTGGCGAAGCTTTCGGCGGGGCGGCGCCCTTTCGCCACAGAGGCGGTTCAGGAGCCCTCCTGTAAAGACTTCGTTCATTCTATCGCGTAACCCTCGTTAACGAAGTCGAACCTCCCATGCAGACCAAGAATCCTTTCCTCGACGAGTTCGCCAAGCTGACCACCGGCGCCATGGGCCTGGCCCAAGCCGCGGGCGAGGAGGCCAAGTCGGCCCTTCGCGCCCAGACGGACCGCGTGGCGGCCGAACTGGACCTCGTGCGCCGCGACGAGTTCGACGCGCTCAAGGCCGAGATCGCCGCGCTTCGGGCGGAGGTCGCGGTCCTGCGAGCCGATGCGGACAAGCCTGCCACGGGAACGTCCACAGGGCCGGTTCCCCCGTTGGACGCAGCGGGTTGAGCCGAATCCGCGAACACCCCTACGGTTCAGCCACGTCGCGAGTCGCGGCGGAAAGAGAGATCTGATGGACGCCGCCCGGCCCGAAGAGACCGATGTGCCCCACGATCCGCTGGACGTGGTCGAGTGGGTCCTGAACGCCGAGAACCTGCCGTTCGACCGCACGGACGAGGGCGATCTGGCCTTCGCCCTCGCCGGCGACTGGAAGGACTACGAGCTGTGGTTCGCCTGGCGGCCCCAGGGCGACTGCCTGCAGCTGTGCTGCGCGCTGGACCTGCGGGCCAAGAAGAGCCGCCGCGCCGCCACCTATGAGCTGATCGGCCTGATCAATCAGCGCACCTGGCTGGGTCATTTCGAGCTCTGGGCCGAGGACGGCGAGATCGTCTTCCGCCACTCGCTGGCCTTGCCGCACGGCGAGCGGCCGACCCTGGCCCAGGCGGCCTCCATGATCGACGCGGCGGTCGAGGCGGCCGATCGCTACTACCCGGCCTTCGACTTCCTGATCCGCGGCGCCAAGCGCCCCCAGGACGCCATCGACGCCTGCATGTTCGAGACCGTCGGCACGGCCTGAAGGGTCGAGTGTCTCCACCTCTGCGAATTCGCGCCGAGTTGCGGGTGTTCGCGGTCGGCGGACGGCGCACTCCGCCTGCGATCGGCGGCGAGCACGGGATGGACGATGTCAAGGAAGGCCGGGCGTTCGGGGCGGCTTGAGCCCCTTCCAGCTTGAGTGTCGCACAGGCTGTGGCTCCGGCGCGTTCGGGAGGCGAGTCATGGGTCCAAAAGGGCGGGAAGGGCCGGCTATGGGTCCAGATGATCTGTCTCGAGAATCCACCATGGCGAACCCGATGAGCCCCGTCGTCCTGCTGGGCTGCGGCCGGTTGGGCTCGGCCGTAGTCGAGGGATGGCTGACGCACGGCGGACTGGCCCCGGAGGCGTTGATCGTGCTCACGCCCAGCCCCAAGCCGGCGGCCGAGGACGCGCGGAGGCGGGGCGCGCGCGTCAATCCGAGCGTGGACGCCCTGTCCGAGGCGTCCGCCCTGATCCTGGCGGTGAAGCCCAAGGTCTGGCGCGAGGCGGCGGCGCCCCTGGCGGATCGGCTTGGGGCCGATACGGCGGTGATCTCGCTGATGGCCGGAGTGCGGTCGGTCGATCTCGCCGGCGTCTTCCGCGACCGTCCGCTGGCGCGGTTGATGCCCACCACCGCCGTGGCCCAGGGGCAGGGCGTCGCGGCCCTGTGGTCCGAAGACGGGAGGGCGAAGGACCTGGCCGCCGCCTTGTTCGAACCCCTGGCCGATGTGGTGCAGCTGCCCGACGAGGCCATGATCGACCCAGCCACGGCGGTGGCCGGCTCCGCGCCGGCCTTTCTCTACGCCTTCGCTCAAGCCCTGGCCGCGGCGGGCGCGCGGGAGGGGCTGCCGCGCGACGCCGCCGAGCGGCTGGCGCGGGGCGCCCTGCGCTCAGCCGGCGCGGGCGCGGGGACCCATGAAGCGCTGGAGGGCCTGATCGCGCGGATCGCCTCTCCCGGAGGAACGACCGAGGCCGGGCTGAAGGCGTCGGGAGACGCGCTCGAGGGTGCGGCGCAGGCCGCCGTCGCCGCCGCTGCGGCTCGGGCGCGGGACTTGTCGGGTTCCTAGGCCCCGGGGAACTTCCGCCGCCTTCGATGGTCTCCGATCCAAACGAGGAGACCCGCCATGACCGATGTTTCGCCAGACGTGGGCGCCAACGACGAGGTGGACGGCCGCCGGCCGCCCAATGACGCAGACCATGACCGGGGCTCGCGACAGGACGCGCCCGAAGCGGACAGCTTGATGCCGGGGCGGGCGTTCGGCGCGGGCGGCCAGACCGACGACGGCCCGAACGCCGCCGGCGGCGAGCAGACGGGCGCGGCCTCCGCGGGCTCGCGCTCCGCCGACGATGAGGACCTGGAATGACGGTCGGCTGGCTGCTGTCCGAGAAGGACCGCAAGCGGCTGCTGGACCTCATCCCGCCGCGCTACCCCGACGTGGTGGCGGATCACGTCACCTTCGACACGGGCGCGGCTCACCCGCCGCAGCGGCCGGCCGAGTCGCGGATCATCGGCGAGGCGGACGACGGCGCCGGCGTTCAGGCCGTGGTGGTCGAGATCGACGGTGTTCGCGAGCGCCCCGACGGGGGCGCCTATCACATCACCTGGTCGCTGGATCGCGGCCAGGGTCGTGAGCCGGTGGAGAGCAACGACGTCATCCGCGACAAGGGCTGGAAGGGTGTCGCGGCCCAGGCCATCCGCCTTGAGCCAGCCCGCCTGGACAGCTGAGGTCAGGGCTCCCCGCGCGCCGCCTGGCGGGGGCTGAACTTGGGGGCGGGAGCCAGGCGCATGACCTCGGCCTGGTAGCGGTCGTCGTCGCCGGCGAGGGCGAAGGGGAGGGCGTCGGCGCAGGCGCTGAGCAGGGCCTCCAGCCAGGGCTGGTCGGCCTTGTGGAAGTCGCCCAGCACATAGCCGTGGACCAGGTGCTTTTCGCCGGGGTGACCGACGCCCAGGCGGGCGCGACGGAACCCCTCGCCCAGCTGACCGATGGTGGAGCGGATGCCGTTGTGACCGGCCGCGCCGCCGCCCGTCTTCATGCGGAAGCGACCGGGCGCCATGTCGATCTCGTCGTAGAAGACGATCACCTGGTTGGCCGGGACCTTGTAGAAGCGCGCCGCCTCCCCGATGGCGCGGCCGCTCTCGTTCATGAAGGTCTGGGGCTTCATCAGCAGGACGCGCCGTCCATCGACCTCGCCCTCCGACACCACCGACTGGAACTTGGCGCGCTCGGCGCCGAAGCGCCAGCGGCGCGCGATCTCGTCGGCGGCCAGGAAGCCGATGTTGTGCCGGTTGTTCTGGTATTTCGGCCCGGGGTTGCCCAGGCCCGCGATGATGATCATGAGTGGGTGATCGCAGAGGCGCGGCGGGAAGGGAAGGCGGCTCAGCCCCGCCGCCGGGCCCAGGCCATGGCCCCGACCACGACGGCGCCGAACAGCAGCCCTTCGAAGAGGCCGGTGGCGGCCTGGGTGACCGGGCCGAAATAGTTGGCGCCGAACAGGGCCGAGATCCGCTCCAGGCTCAGCCGCGACTCGGGGAAGCGCGACAGCTCCTCCAGGCTGCCCCCCATCAGGCGACCGCCGAGCAGGGGGATGATCAGGCCCGCCGCGCCGCCGATCGTTCCACCGATGGCCGCTCCCCGCCCTGCCGAAGGCGGCTCAGCGGACCGCAGCGCCAGCCAGGCGGCCAGGCCGATGGCCGCCCCCAGCAGGGCGCCTTCCGGTCCGCCGGTGATGCCGTCCGGCGAGCGGCCGAAGAGCAGGGCGAGCGCGTCGGCGCCGATCAGCTTGACCACGGCGCCCACCAGAAAACCGCCGGCCGCGCCGCCCAGGATGCTCCAGGCGGTGATCCGGGGCCGCGCGGTCAGGGCCGATCCAAAGGCCACGCCCGCGCCGCCCAGCAAGCCCACCAGGGCCGTCAGCGCCGCCATGACGAAAAGGACCGAGGTCGCGCCCATGGCTCCGCCGCGGGTCGCCACCAGCGAGCCGTAGATCAGCCCGCCGAGAAGGCCGGCCGCGGCGCCGCCCGCCGTGCCGGCCAGGCCCAGGCGCAAGGGCCCGGAGAGGGCGACCGGCTGGCTCGGCGTCAGAGGCTGGGCGGGCGGCTGCGGGTCCAAGGCGAGCCCGGAGGACGCCACGTCGCCGGAGTCCACCGGCGCGATGAAGCGATAGCCGTGCTTGGGCACGGTCTCGATGAAGCGCGGGTTCGCCGCGTCGTCGCCGAGCTGACGCCGCAAGGTGCGGATGCATTGGGTCAGCGCCTCATCCGTCACGGGGACGCCGCGCCAGACCTCGTCGAGAAAGCGGTCCTTTGTGACCAGCCGCCCCTGCTCGCGGGCGAGAAGGACGAGGGCGTCGAAATACCGCCCGTTCACATCCACCGGCTCTTCGCCCTTGAGCAGGAGGCGATCCTGAACCTTCACCAGGAAGGGACCGAAGCGAAGGGCGTCCCGAGCCTCGGCCCCGCCCGCTTCCACGTCCGCCAAACTCCGACTCCGCCCGTCCATCCGCGGGAGACTAGGCCACCGGACGCGCAGGCGCCACGACGCAAAAGAAAGCCCCGTCGGAGCCGGTCCGACGGGGCCATAAAATTCAGAAGGCGTGGGGGCGATCAGCCCTCGGAGGCTTCGCCCTCGCCGCCGCCGCTGGCTTCATCGGCGGCCTCGGCCTTGGCGGCGGAGGAGACCTTGATGGTGGCGATCACGAAGTCGCGGTCGGTGATGGTCGGGGCGGCGCCTTCCGGTAGCTTGATGTCCGACATGCGGATGGTGTCGCCCATCTGGCGGCCCGTCAGGTCGACGACCAGCTCCTCGGGGATGCGGTCGGCCTGAACGAGGATCTCGACGTCGTGGCGAACAACCTCGAGCGAACCGCCCTGGCGGGTGAAGGGCGCCTCGTCGGCGTTCTTGAAGTGCACCGGGATGGCGATCTTCACCGGGGCGTGCTCGTCGACGCGCATCAGGTCGAAGTGCAGCGGACGGTCCGACACCGGGTCGAACTGAACGTCCTTGGCGATGACCGGCTGGCTCTCCTCGCCGTACTTCAGCGTCACGAGGTGGCCCAGCAGCTTGCCGGTGTAGAGCGACTTGCGGAAGTCCTTCTCGTTCACGGCGATGGCGACGGGAGCCTTGTCGCCGCCGTACAGGACGCCAGGCACCATGCCGGCGCGACGGGCGGAGCGGGCGCCGCCGGTGCCCACGCCCGAGCGGACGTCGACGTTCAGGATGATCTCGGCCATGAGCCTCGCCTCAACAACAGAAACGCCGCGCTGCCGGATCGGGGCCCGCGCGGCGGGGTCAGGAACCCTGGGAATTCAAGAGCGGGCGCTAATACACGCGAAGGCGACCGGACGCAACCGCCCGGCCGCGCCCCGTGATCAGCGCGTCGCGGCCTGCACCGCCGCCCCGGCCGCGGCAGCCGCTTCGGCCGCCGGAGACTGGGCCGGCGCCGAGGCGTTCAGGCTGGCGGCGGTCGCCGGAACCCGGGGCTGCATGCCCTGGGCGGTGCAGGTGGCGAGGTCGCGCACGATGTGGCGTCCCACGCAGAACATGTCCTCGTAGCTGGGCCGCGACGCGGCCAGGCACTGGAAGAGGTTCAGCTTGGACATGTTCAGGCAGAACTCGCTGGAGGACTCCACCGTCAGCGCCTCGGTGCTGGCCCGGGCGTCCTCGCCGCCGGCGCCGAGGGCCGCCAGGGCCGCGATGGCGAGCGATCGGGCCACGGCCGGCGTGTAGGGCGGGCCCGCCTTGCCGGCGGTGAGGCCCAACCCCGCGCCCGAGTTGGCGGCGGCGAACAGCTTGGCCGACTCGTCCGCCGAAGGCAGCATGCGCGCGGCCGACAGGCTCTTGGCGTTCTGCAGGCGGACGTCGCGGTTGGCGATGTGCACCACGGCCCAGCGGCGGCGCGGGTCCTGGCGCTCCTGGATCTTGTAGGCGTCGTCCTCGACGGACACGGCGATGCTGGTCAGGGCGGCGATGTCCTGACCGATGGTGGAGGTGATCAGGCCCGCGGCGGCCTCGGCGCCCGGCATGGTGGCGGCATAGGCGGGGTCGGCGGTGATGCGGGCGACCATGTCCTGGCGCTGGGCCGGATCGGCGGCGTAGGTGCGCACGCCCTGCACGAACTCCGGCGACTGCAAGGCGAGCACGGCGCCGTAGGCGATCATGCCGCGCGACAGCTGGGCCGGCTCGTAGGCGGCGCCCTTGCGGATGGCGGCCTGGATGCTCTCCGCGTCCGGGAAGCCGGCGCGGATGGTGCCCACGTCGCGGATGAAGCTGACATAGACCGAGGCGGCCTCGGCGATGCCCTGGTTCAGGGCCAGGGCGGGCGGCGGCGCGGCCACGGGGGCGGGGGGCGGAACCGGCGTCGGCTCCGGCGCGGGCGTGGAGCAGGCGGCGAGCACGGCGGCCGCGGCCAGGGCGACGGCCACGGAGCCGCGACGGCGCGAGAAGGCGTTGAGCATTGAAGAACCCCGACGACAAGGACGGGGCGCATTGCAGGCCCCGACTTCCGATCGCCGCTTATATCGCGCGCGCGAACGGTTGTTGACGGCAATTCGTGCTTACCGACCTGATGTTTTCGTGAACAGCGCGCCGAAGCTGAGCTGTTGATGTCGAGATCAGCGGTTCGGCCGCGTGGGCGGGCTGCTGTTCAGCCGCTCCGTCTCCGACAGGGGCCGGGCGGGCGTGGTCTGTCGCGGCGGGCTCGAGGGAGCCGGCGACGGCGCGGGCGTGACTTCCAGGCGCGGCGGCGGCGGAGCCAGCACCACCCGAGGCGGGGCGGCGCTCGGGACGACCTCGCCGACGGTGATGATGGGCGCCGGGCGAGCGGCTCCGCGCGCGCAGGTCGCCACGTCCCGCACGACATGGCGGCCCAGGCAGAAGATGTCCTCATAGCTCGGTCGCGCGGCCGCCAGGCACTGGTGCAGGTTCAGCTTGGCGATCTCCAGACAGCGCTGGCTGACCCCTTCCCGCTGCAGCCGGTCCGTGCGCGCCGGGTCGGCCTCGCCGAGCGCGGACAGCGCCGCCAGGGCCAGGGCCTGGGTCACGGCGGGAGGATGCGGCGGCCGCCGGGTGCGCTCGGCCACCACGGACAGGCGCGATGCGCCGAGCGCCGCGTCCTTGAGCCTCCGTGTCTCCGCGGGCGAGCCCGGGGCCATGCGGCCGCCCGCGTCCTTGACCGCCTGGAGCCTGGCGTCGCGGTCGTAGAGGTGCAGCACCGCCCACGACCGGCGAGGGTCGGACGCCATCTGAATGGTGTAGGCGTCGGACTCGATCGAGCCGCCCGCGCTGGAAAGGGCGTTGATCTCCTGCTCCAGGGTGTCGATGACCAGCGCCGCCGCCGCGTCCGCGCCCGGCAGCAGGGAGGCGTATCGAGGGTCGGCGACGATGCGCCGGATCATATCCTCGCGATCTGCGGGGCGGTGCACCCAAAGCCGCACCCCCTCGACGAACTCCGGCGACTGCAAGGCCAGAACGGCGGCGTAGGCGACGAGGCCGCGCGACAGCCGCTCGGGATCGTAGGAGGCGCCCTGGATCAGCGCCTCGCGCACGGCCAGAGGCGACTCGAAGCCGCCGCGAAGCTGCGCGAGCTCCCGCGTGAAGCTCAGATAGGCTGCCGCGTCGGCCGCCACCTGATCGCTGAGCGCCATGGGAGGGCCGGCGTAGAGCGCGGCCTGGGCCGCGTTGGCCGCCGCGATCTCGGCGGAACGGCGAGCCGACTGCTGAGAGGGGCTTTCCGGCGTGGCGCAACTGCCGGCCAGGGCCGCCAGGGAGACGGCGGCCAGACGGCGAGCGAGGCTGGCTATGGCCATGGTCGGGGCTCCTCGGCACAGGGTGGCTCGCGCCGGGAGGCTCGCTCGCCGGCTTCGCCGTAACAAGCCTTCCGACTCGCCTCCTGTTCCCCAACCGCCGTCAGTCGAACAGCTTGGAGACCGATTCCTCGTTGGCGATCCGGCGGATGGCCTCCCCGATCAGGGCCGCCACCGACACGCGCCGGATCTTGGCGCAGGCGAGCGCGTCGGCGGGCTGTTCGATCGAATCGGTGATCACCAGTTCCTTGAGCGGGCCGTCGGCGACCCTCTGCACGGCGGGACCGGACAGCACGCCATGGGTGATGTAGGCCGAGACCTCCACGGCGCCGGCGTTGATCAGGGCCTGAGCCGCGTTCACCAGGGTGCCGCCGGAATCCACGATGTCGTCGAACAGGATGCACCGGCGGCCGGACACGTCGCCGATGATGTTCATGACCTCGACCTCGCCGGCGCGCGGCCGCCGCTTGTCGACGATGGCCAGGTCGGCGTCGAGGCGCTTGGCCAGCGAGCGCGCCCGCACCACGCCGCCCACGTCCGGCGACACGATCATCAGGTCGCCGCCGCGCGGGTAGTGCTCCTTGATGTCCTGAACCAGCACGGGCGTCGCCAGCAGGTTGTCGGTGGGGATGTCGAAGAAGCCCTGGATCTGACCGGCGTGCAGATCCATCGTCAGCACCCGGTCGGCGCCGGCGCGGGTGATCAGATTGGCCACCAGCTTGGCCGAGATGGGCGTGCGGCCGCCGGTCTTCCGATCCTGCCGGGCGTAGCCGAAATAGGGCATCACCGCCGTGATCCGCCGCGCCGACGCCCTGACCAGGGCGTCGGTGATGATCAGCAGCTCCATCAGGTTGTCGTTGGCGGGCGCGCTGGTCGACTGGATGACGAAGACGTCCTCGCCCCGGACGTTCTCCTCGATGACGGCGAACACCTCGTTGTCGGCGAAGCGCTTCACCTGGGCCCGGGTCAGGGGCATGTCCAGGTGGTCGGCGATGGCCTGGGCCAGGCTCCGGTTCGAGTTGCCCGCCAGCAGCTTCATCAACCGTCATCCTTTCGCCGTCATCGCGGTTCCAATGAGGAGCCGCGTTGTCGGCGGGCTTCATATCAGCGGAACGCTCAGCTTCAAGCGTCTGGCGGCCGCCGCCGGCGCATTGGCGCGGGCGACAGCGCTGGTGTAGAGATCGCGCTTCGCCCGCCCGCCTGGCCTGATGAGGTTTCGCTTGCCCGAGTTCCGTTTCCCTTCCGCGGCCCAGACCCGGTCCGGACTGATGCTGCTGACGGCCTGCGTCGCGGCCCTGTCCGTGGCCGCCTGCGCCGGCACTCGGCCGCGCGCCCGCCTGGCCTATGAGGAACGGCCGGTCGAGGCGCTGTACAACACGGGCTACCAGCGACTGGAGCGCCGCCGGTGGAGCGACGCCATCGACTACTTCCAGGAGGTGGAGCGTCAGCACCCCTATTCGGAGTGGGCCCGCCGCGCCATCCTGATGCAGCTCTACGCCTACTATCAGAACGGCGAGTACACCGACGCCATCGCCGCGGCGGACCGGTTCATCCAGCTGTTCCCCGGCAATCCCTCGGCCGCCTACGCCTTCTACATGCGCGCGCTGTCGAACTGGGAGCAGATCACGGATGTCGGCCGCGATCAGGGCTACGCCCAGCAGGCGCTGGGGGGGCTGCGCGACGTGGCGCGGCGCTATCCGGGCACGCCCTACGCGCGCGACGCCCTGGTCAAGATCGACATGGTCAACGACCAGCTGGCCGGCAAGGAAATGGCCATCGGCCGCTACTACCAGCGTCAGAACCAGCCCCTGGCCGCGCTGAACCGCTACAAGGCGGTGATCGAGAACGAGGACTTCCAGCGGACCTCGCACACGCCTGAGGCCCTTTACCGCCTGGTCGAGGTGAACCTGGCCCTGGGGCTGAAGGACGAGGCGGTGCGCAACGGCGCCGTGCTGGGCCACAACTTCCCCGGCAGCGCCTGGTACGCCGAGGCCTATGCGCTGCTGACCGAAGAAGGCCAGCGGCCGGAGGTGAAGCCTGAAGGCCAGCGTCAAAGCTGGCTGCGCCGGATCATCCCCGGCGCGAGCTGAAGGGGTCAGCGTCCGCTTTCGGCGCGGGCGGCGCTATGCTGCTGATCGTTTCGAATCGTTTGCGCCGATGCTGACCGCCCTTTCCATTCGCGACATCGTCCTGGTGGAGGCCCTCGACCTGGAGGTCGGGGCGGGCCTGACCGTGCTCACGGGCGAGACCGGGGCGGGCAAGTCCATCATATTGGACGCGCTGGGCCTGGCGCTGGGCGCGCGCGGGGACGCGGGCCTGGTCAGGGCCGGCGCCAAGCAGGCCAGCGCGACCGCCGTATTCGTGACGCCCGACGACGAAGACCTGCTGGGACTGCTGGCGGAGCGCGGCTTCGAGGCGACCGCGGGCGACGAGCTGATCCTGCGCAGGACGGTGAGCGCCGACGGGCGGTCCCGGGCCTTCGTCAACGACCAGCCGGCGGGCGTCACGGCGCTGCGGGACATCGGCCAGGCGCTGGTCGAGGTGCACGGCCAGCACGAGACGGTCGGCCTGCTCGACTGGCGGACCCACCGCGCTCTGCTGGACGCCTACGGCGGGCTGAAGCCGCAGCTGAACGCCGTGGCGGGCGCCTCGGAGCGGCTGAAGGAAGCCGAGGCGACCCTCGCCGAGCTGGAGGCCGAGGCCGCCGATGCGGCGGCGCGCGCCGAGGAGCTGTCGCTGAACCTGGCGGACCTGGACGCCCTGGACCCGCGCGAAGGCGAGGAAACGGAGCTCGCGGGCGAGCGGGCGATCCTGGGCGCGGCTGAAAAGGCGCTGGCGGATCTGTCGGACGCCCGCCAGCAGCTCGGCGGGGACAAGCTCAGCCAGAAGCTGGCCGCCGCGCTCCGGGCCGTCGAGCACGCCCGCCAGCGCGCGACTCAGGCGGGGGCCGAACCGGATCACCCCGTGATCACCCGATTGGGGGCCGCGGCGGAGGCGATCGACCGCGCCCTGATGGAGGCGGTGGAGGCCATCGCCGCCGTGGACGCCGCCGCCGACGCCTTCGACTTCGAACCTGGGCGGCTGGACAAGGCGGAGGAGCGGCTGTTCGCGCTGCGCGCCGCCGCCCGCAAGCTGAACGTCACCGTCGACAGCCTGCCGAGCCTGCGAGTGCGCCTCCGCGAGCAACTGCGGCTGATCGAGGACGGGGCGGAGAGGCTGACGCTCGCGCGACGGGCCGTCGCGGCGGCGCGCGAGGATTACGACGCGCTGGCGGCCCTGCTGACCGGCGCGCGGGAAGCCGCCGGCGCGCGCTTGGCCCAAGCCGTCATGGGAGAGCTCCACCCGCTGAAGCTGGAACGGGCCCGCTTCCGCGTGACGCTGGAGCCGGTCGCCGAGGGTCGGCGCGGGCCGCTGGGGGTGGAGACCGTGCGGTTCGAAGTGGCCACAAACGCCGGCGCGGGTTTCGGGCCGCTGGACGCCATCGCCTCCGGCGGCGAACTCGCCCGCTTCGCCCTGGCGATGAAGGCGGCCCTGGCCAGCCGCGAGGGCCTGAGGCAGCCTGTGATGATCTTCGACGAGGTCGATCAGGGTGTCGGCGGCGCGGTGGCCGAGGCCGTCGGTCGCCGCCTGTCGCGCCTGGCCGAGGGCGCCCAGGTGCTGGTGGTGACGCACAGCCCGCAGGTCGCGGCGCGGGGCCACGCCCACTGGAAGGTGCGGAAGTCCGAGGACGGCGGCCAGACCCTGAGCTCCGTCGACGCGCTGACCGAGCCGCAGCGTCAGGAGGAGATCGCCCGCATGCTGTCGGGCGCGGTGGTCACCGACGAGGCGAGGGCGGCGGCCCGCGCCCTGCTTGCGGCCTAGCCGCGACATACCGGCCACAGCCGCGAACCGTCGGCTGTATTACACATCCGTAACTTGAGAGGGACGGGGCCGTCCCACACCGCTATTCGCCAACGGGAGCCCGCTTCCCGATCCGCATCATGAAAGCCGCCATGACCCTTCGTCGTCTGCTTCTGCTCGCCGCCGTCTCGACCACCGCGCTGTCCGCCGCCCTGCCGGCGCTGGCCCAGGCGAGCCTGACCGCCGCCCCCGCCGCCGCGACCGCCCAAAGCCAGGCCCGGCCTGTGGATCCCTGGGCGCACGAGGCCAGCGACCTGAAGCCGGACTCCAATGTCCGCTTCGGCATCCTGCCTAACGGCATGCGCTACGCCCTGCTGAAGAACGCCACGCCGCCGAACCAGGCCTCGTTCCGCCTGCGCATCGACGCCGGCTCGCTGATGGAGAACGAGAACCAGCTGGGCCTGGCCCACTTCATGGAGCACATGGCCTTCAACGGGACGACCAACATCCCGGAGAACGAGCTGCTGCGCATCCTGGAGCGCCTGGGCCTGGCCTTCGGCGCCGACACCAACGCCTTCACCAGCTTCGACCAGACCGCCTACATCCTCGAACTGCCGCGCACCAACGACGAGACGGTGGACGCCTCCCTGCGCATCATGCGCGAGCAGGTTTCCGAGGCTCTGATGGAGGCGGACGACATCGATGCGGAGCGCGGCGTCATCGAGGGCGAGGAGCGGACGCGCAACACGCCCGGACTGCGCTCCACCAAGGCTCAGCTGGCGCTGCTGGCTCAGGGGCAGCGGCTGGCCAGCCGCCTGCCGATCGGCGACCTGAACGTCATCCGCAACGCGCCGCGCGAGCGCTTCGTGGAGTTCTACGAGGGCTACTACCGCCCCGAACGGGCGACCTTCATCGCCGTCGGCGACTTCGACGTCGACGCGATGGAGCGCAAGGTCCGCGACGCCTTCCAGAGCTGGCGCGGCAAGGGCCAGCCGGCGCCGGAGCCCGATCTGGGCAAGGTCGCGCCGCGCCAGCCGGAAACCCGTATCCTGGTGGAGCCGGGCATCCAGTCCAGCATCCAGATCAACTGGGTGCGCGAGCCTGACCTGGACAAGGACACGGCCGCCGAACGCCGCGACGACCTGGTCAAGAGCCTGGGCGCCGCGGTGCTGAACCGTCGGCTGGGCGAGATCGCCCGCGGCGACAACCCGCCCTTCATCTCCGCCAGCGGCGGCGACAGCACCCTGTTCAAGAGCCTGGACATCGGCTCGGTCTCGGCCAGCTTCAACCCGGGCGGCTGGAAGCGGGCGCTGGAGACGATCGAACAGGAGCAGCGGCGACTGGTTCAGTACGGCGTGACCGACGCCGAACTGCAGCGCGAGATCACCGACCGTCGAACGGCGCTGGAGAACGCCGTGGCCGCCGCCGCCACCCGCACCACGCCGGGCCTGGCGGGCGCGCTGCTGAGCGCCGTCAACGACGACCGGGTCTTCACCCACCCGCAGACCAATCTGGAGCTGTTCAACGCCAATGTGGCGAACCTGACGGCGTCCGAGGTCAACGCGCGGATGAAGTCCGTGTTCGAGGGCCAGGGGCCGGTGGTGCTGCTGATCACCCCGGTGGAGATCGCGGAAGGCGAGGCCGGCGTGACGGCCGCCCTGGAAGCCTCGCGCCGGACGCCGGTGGCGGCCCCGGCGGCCGAGCAGGCGATGCAGTGGCCCTATGAGAGCTTCGGCCAGCCCGGCCAGGTGCGGGACCGGCAGGAGCTGGCGGAGGTCGGCGCCACGGTGGTCCGCTTCGCCAACGGCGTGAGCCTGACGGTCAAGCCGACCACCTTCCGCGACGAACAGATCCTGGTGTCCGTGCGCACCGGCAACGGCGAGCTGGGCCTGCCGGCGGGTCGGATCAGCCCCGCCGCCATGGCGCCCAACGTCTTCACGGCCGGCGGCCTGGGCAAGCTGACGGCCGACCAGATGAACAAGGCGCTGACCGGCCGGATCTACAGCGCCGGCCTGTCGCTGGAAGGCGACGCCTGGCGGCTGTCCGGCGCCACCCGGCCCGCCGACCTCCAGCTGCAGATGCAGATCCTGGCGGCCTATCTGACCGATCCCGGTCTGCGGCCCCAGCCGTTCGCTCAGCTGAAGAACTTCTACCCCCAGCTGCTGACGCAGATGGGCTCCACTCCGGCGGGCGCCTATCAGCGCGACGGCTCGGCCCTGCTGGCGTCGGGCGACGCCCGCGAGGCCCTGCCCAAGGCCGAGGAGATCGCCGCCTGGACCATCGACGACATCAAGGCGGGCGTGACCCAGGGCCTGGGCGCGGGCCCGATCAGCATCGTCATGGTGGGCGACGTGACCGTCGAGGACGCGATCAAGACGGTGGCGTCCACCTTCGGCGCCCTGCCGGCGCGAGGCCAGGCTCCGGTCGCCCTGCCGGGCTCGGACGTGCGGCGCTTCCCGGCCCCCGCCGAGGCGCCCGTCCGCCTGACCCACACCGGCCCGGCGGAACAGGCGATGGCGCTGGTCGCATGGCCGACGACCGACCAGGTGGGCGACCGCACGGAGGCGCGGACCGCCAACATCCTGTCGGAGGTGCTGAGTCTGCGCGTGCTGGAGGAAATCCGCGAAAAGCAGGCGCTGACCTATTCGCCCAACACCGGCGCGTCGTCCTCCGACGTGTTCGACGACTACGGCCTGATCTCCGTCTCGGCCCAGCTGACGCCGCAGAACCGGCAGAAGTTCTATGACGCGGTGGATCAGATCGTGGCCGGCCTGCGCGACGCGCCGCCCAGCCAGGACGAACTGGACCGCGCCCGTCGCCCGGTGATCGAGCGCCTGCGCCAGAGCCAGGCCGGCAACGACTACTGGCTCGGCCAGCTGGAGGATGTGGCGGCCGATCCGGCTCAGGTCCAGCAGACCCTGACGCACATCTCCGACATCGAGGCGCTGACGCCCGCCGACATCCAGCGGGCGGCCCAGCGGTATCTGGTGGGGAGCCGGGCGTTCCGGATCGAGGTCCTGTCGGACAAGGCCCCGGCTCAGTAGCCGCAAAAAAGATGGCCCCGGCGCAGAGTACGCGCGCCGGGGCCAAGGCTACTCAGGATCGTCGAGAACGACGACGCCGCATGTTTACAACGACTTGCCTGAAGGCTGGCTGAACGGCCGGTTCAGAAGACCCGGCCGCCGACGCCTCCGTCCAGGGTGATGGTCGCGCCCGACACGGCGCCCACCGCCTCCTCGACCCACTCCTCGCGATAGGCCGTGTAGACCTCCTCGCGGTAGATGGAGAGGATCTTGATGCCCGCGCCGTAGCGGCGCAGCAGCGAGCGCTCGTTGCATTCCCGCTCGCGCTTCTGGGGCCGGCACTCGATCTGGCCGCGACCGAACCACAGGGCCTCGCCCTTGCCGCAGGACTTGGTCTCGCCGTGCTCGAAGGAGACGCGGTCGACGTATTCCGCCCAGGTCCACTGGAGGTGGGTGCCGGCCAGGCAGCGGTAGAGCTCGCCCTCGTAGCCGTCGTGCACGTCGCGGTCCGGGCGCACCTGAGAGGCGGGGTGAGGCGTCAGGCGATCGTCGACGCAGAAGGCCTGGATCACCACGCGCTTGTAGAAGCTGCGGCGCTCCTCATAGGGCACCTTGATCAGCCGCTTGACCCGCGCGCCCTCGACGTTCAGCCCGGCGATGGTGGTGGGATAGGGCTGCTCGACGTTGAAATAGGCGCCGCCGCCGCCGGCCACGATGACGGTCGAGCCGCCGCGCGCGCCCGCCGAAGCCGAGGCGTTGGCATTCGCATTGGCGTTCACATTGACGTTGACGTTGAAGTTGCCGCCCGGCGGCGTGGTCGGGGGCGGCGGCTGCTCGCAGCACGGCGGCGGGGGCGGCGGAGGGGGAGGCGGCGGAGGGGGCGGCTGACAGCAGGGCGGCGGGGGCGGCTGGCACCCGCCGCCGCACTGGGCTTGAGCCTGATCGGCCGAGGCCATGATGGCGGCGAAACCCGCCATGGCGCTCAGGCCGCTGATGATCCGCAACCGCATGGGCCGGACTCCTCGCAAGAACATGCGGGAGACCCTGCAAGACACGGGCCGCCCATCGGAGACAGATAGAGCGCGAAACCCTTGCATTTCCGTTTGCATCGTCCTGGCCCAAGCCTTGCCGTGGTCCGGGTGAAGGACAGAACGATGTTCCACCCTGGCACACAAAGGTTTCTGGCGGTCTGGTCGGCGCTCCCCGGGAGCGCCGCGCCGCGTCGCGCCGACCTGAGGCCGGAAGCCCTCGGCGATCTCCTGCCCCGGGTCTTTCTCCTGGAAGCCCGGGCCGAAGCCCCGCTGGTGCGCCTGGCCGGGGAGGCGGTGGAGCGGCTGCACGGCGGCTGTCTGCACAGGAAACCGTGGCTCGACCTCTGGACGCCCGACAGCCGGCCTTTGGCCGGCTCGGCGGCGCTCCAGGTCGGCCGCGAAGCGCGCCCGGCGGTGGTGATCGCCGAGGCGGGGGCGGACGCCGCGCCGTTCGAGATCTCGCTGGTTCCCTTGCGAGGTTCCGAAGGCGCGGCGGACCGTGTTCTGGGGCTGTGTCAGCCCCTTTCGGCGGCGGGCCAGGCGTTGACGGACGCCGGCCCGCTGTCGGCCAGGCTGTCGGTGATGGTCGGCGCGGCGCGCCGGCCTGCGCTGAAGGTGGCCAGCGTGGACGGGCGGAGGGTGGCCTAAAGCGGCTTCAGCCCGGCCGCGTAACGCTTCCAGTTCTGGACGTAGTGCTGGGCCGAGCCCTTCAAGAACTCGATCTGCTCGGGGGTGAGGGGGCGCGCGACCTTGCCCGGCTGGCCCACCACCAGGGAGCCGTCGGGGATCTCCTTGCCCTCCGTGATCAGGGCGTTGGCGCCGACGATGCAGTTCTTCCCGATCCTGGCGCGACCGAGGATCACCGCGCCGATGCCGATCAGGCTGTTGTCTCCGATCTCGCAGGAATGGAGCATGGCCATGTGGCCGACGGTGACGCCGTCGCCGATGGTGAGCGGCTCGCCGGGGTCGGAGTGCAGCACGCTGCCGTCCTGGATGTTGGTGTCGCGGCCGATGGTGATCGGATCGTTGTCGCCGCGCACCACGGCTCCGAACCAGATGCTGGCGCCGGGCTTCAGAATCACGTCTCCTATCACCGTGGCATTCGGCGCGATCCAGTATTCGCCTTGGGGCGGAAGCTGCGGTTGCTTGTTGTCCAGCGTGTAAACACTCATCCGAGCACCTCATATCCTGAGCGAATGGACGCTTTAACCGTTCGCTAACCACGTTACCATATCCATGGAAGCGCGATTCGAGGGCTGAAAAGCCGCTCGGGTCCGAAGCCGGGCCAAGTCCGGTCCGGTCAGGCGAGGGGAACGCGCGTGGCGTGTTCAGGGCGGCGGGTCTTCCCGCTGGAGGTTGACCCAGTCACCGGCCCCGGCGGCGCACTCGCTTCTTCGATCGCTCGCTCCCCTCTCGATGCTCAGCCAGGCGGCGCCCTTTCGGCGTCGCCTTTTTTCTTGCCCCGTTGGAGGCGTCCATGACCAAGCGATCCGCCCTGAAGCGTCAGGCCCGCGAACTGTCCCGCGAGCAGGGGGTGTTCGACAGTCGCGAGTTTCAGGAGGACGCCAAGGTCCGCCGTCTGCCGGTGGGCGCCGGCTGGTCGCCGCATCCATCCAACGACGACCGCGAGCAGGGCTATCTCAAGACGCTGAAGCCCAAGTCCGACGGCCAGGCCGAGCTGATGACGGCCATGGACCACGCCAGCCTGGTGATGGCGCTGGGGCCGGCTGGAACGGGCAAGACCTATCTGGCCGTCGCCAAGGCTGTGGAGGCGCTGGAGGCCGGCCGCGTCGGCCGCATCGTGCTCAGCCGCCCGGCGGTGGAGGCGGGCGAGTCGATCGGCTTTCTGCCCGGCGACATGGAGGACAAGCTGGCCCCCTATCTGCGGCCGCTCTACGACGCCCTGTCCGACCGGCTCAGCATGAAGCGGGTGAAGGCGCTGATGGCGGAGGGGCTGATCGAGATCGCCCCCATCGGCTACATGCGCGGCCGCACGCTAAACAACGCCTTCATCGTCGTCGACGAGGCGCAGAACTGCACCTACGTCCAGCTGAAGATGCTGCTGACCCGCCTGGGCTGGCACTCGACCATGGTGGTCACCGGCGACCCGCACCAGTCAGACCTGCTGCCGGGGGTCTCCGGTCTGTCGGACATCGCCGAGAGGCTGGAGCAGGTGCCGGAGATCGCCGTGGTCCGCTTGAAGGAACGCGACATCGTCCGCCACCCCCTGGTCGCCAGCATGATCGGGGTGCTGTGACACATTGAGGGTCAAGGCCTGAACGCGTATGTATCGTCATTGTCGATACGTGAGGCGGCCATGCGCGTTCAGGTCAAGAAGTGGGGCAATAGCGCCTCGGTCAGGATTCCCGCCTCAGTCATGACAGCGGCGGCCCTGAAGATCGATCAGGCTGTGGATGTGCGGGAAGAGAATGGCCGCGTAATCATCGAGCCAGTGCAAAATAAGCCCGAGACACTGGACGAGCTGTTGGCGCGCATGGATCCCGAGACGTTTCACGACCCCGTGGATTGGGGCCCCCCCGTGGGCGAAGAGGTTTGGTGAGCGCCGCTTACGTCCCCGCCCGGGGCGACGTCATCTGGATGAACTTCGACCCGCAGGCGGGTCACGCGCAGGCCGGCCATCGGCCCGCGCTTGTGCTTTCGCCACGCGACTACAATGCGCTGCGCGGCATGGCGATCGTCTGCCCGATGACTTCAAAGCGGAAGAAGTACGTTTTCGAAGTCGTCGTCAGCGAAGAGCCGCCAAGCGTCGTGTTGGCCGATCAAATCAAGAGCATCGACTGGCGCTCCAGAGGCGCAGAACGCAAAGGCCGCGTCGCTCCTCATGTTGTCGAGGCTGTACTCGCAAAGGTTCATCTGCTGCTGGAGCCCTGATCGTCGGGCTGCCGCTCATGCTGCACCGCACACGGCGCGATTGATCGGGAACGGCCAAGTCCCTATATGAGCCGCCTGCGAGCGGGGGCCGATCGCCCCGCGCCTTGGTGTGAAACGGCGTCTCCCCATGCTGGTCACCCTCATGAAGTCCAAGCTGCACCGCGCGACGGTGACGCAGGCCGATCTCGACTACGAAGGCTCCATCGCCATCGATTCAGACTTGCTGGACGCGGCCGACATCCTGCCGCACGAGCAGGTGGACGTGCTGAACATCACCACCGGCGCCCGCTTCACCACCTACGCCATCCCCGCGCCGCGCGGCTCGAAGGTGGTCGGCGTGAACGGCGCAGCGGCCCGGCTGGTGCAGAAGAACGACAAGGTGATCGTGGTCACCTACGGCCAGCTGCCGAAGGAAGAGGCCCGCAACTACAGCCCCACCGTGGTGCTGCTGGACGACGGCAACGCGATCAAGCGCGCGGCCTGATCGCGTCGCCTCGGGTCGTTATCGGCCCAGGTCGTAGATCCCCGTGATGTCGATGCGCACCGTCAGTTCGCCGGGCGCGACGGAGTTGCCGCTGGCGTCCATGGAGGCGACCTCGGCGCGGGCGTACATCGGCATGGGCGGACGAGGCGCATAGCCGCCGCCTTCCGTCAGCGAGCGGAGCTGTCCCAGCGGTTGGCCCAGGGCCTCGGCATAGAGTCGCGCCTTGGCCTGGAGCGCGCGCACCGCGTCACGCCGCGCGGCGTCCTCGGCGGCCTGAGGGTCGCGCAGGCCGAAGCTGATGCCGTCGATCTGGTTCACCCCGGCGGAGACCACCGCATCGGCCGTGCGGCCCACGCGGTCCAGCTGATAGAGCTTCACCGTCACCCGGTTGATGGCCTGATAGCCGCGCAGCTCCGGCGTCTGCTCGGGTCGATAGGTGTATTGCGGCTGAAGGTTCAGGCCCGAGGTCTGGATGTCCCGCTCCTCCACACCCGCGCGCCGCAGCGCGGCCATGACCTGGTTCATGCGCGCCGTGTTCTGGCTCATGGCCTCGGCGGCGGTGGCGGCCTCGGTCATGACGCCGAAGTTGATGGTCGCCATGTCCGGCGCGATCTTGGCCTCGCCATAGGCCGACAGGTTCAGGCTGGGGCGGTCCACCACCGCCTGCACCACCAGGGGCGCGCCGCCGCCCGGCTGGGACTGGGCGAGCGCAGGCAGGGGCGAGAGGGCCGCGGCGAGGGCCAGGGCTGAGAAAACGGTGCGGCGCACGGGGAGGTCTCCTGAGGTCGTGTGTTCTGAACGCTGCCGAACGACAGCGGCATAACCTTGGCGGTTCTCTCCTGAACGCGCGGGCGGCTGATCGGTGCAGCTTCCGTTCATCCGCCCGCCCTGCTAACCCGAGCCTCCTCCACTGGGGGCCCGTAGCTCAATGGTTAGAGCCGACCGCTCATAACGGTCTGGTTGGGGGTTCGAGTCCCTCCGGGCCTACCACCGCTCACCGCGAGCCGTAGACGACCAGCTTCACCCGTTGGCCTGGGGTCAGCGCGGCGTTGGCGTTCAGGCCGTTCAGGGTGCGGAACCGCTCCAGCTGATAGTCTCGATAGGCCATGCGGCCGGCCAGCGACTGCACCGTGTCGTTCCGGCCGACCGTGACCACGTCGATGACGCGCGGGCGCAGCGCGGCGGCCTCGCTGTCGGACAGGCGGCGCACCGAGTTGATCAACGGCGTGAACACGTTCGATCGGCCGGCTTGGGCCAGGGTGATGAAGTGGTAGGCCGTATCCGGGCCGAAGCGATAGACCACGACCTGCATGTCGGCGGCGCCGGACTGGGTCTGGGCGCGCGCCGGCAGGATCACGGCTTCCAGGCCGTTGATGGTGGTGCGCCGCGCCTGGCCGAGCTGCACCGGAGTCTGGCCGACGGCGCCGCGCAGCGCGGTCACGGCGCGGTCCTCCAGGCTGCCGCTGAACCGCCCGCCGGAGAACATGGCCTTTTCGCCGTTCTGGCCCGTCACGCCCACGGCCTGGGGGCTGTTGGTCAGGGAGAAGCCGGCCGGGGCCTCGAAGGCGACCCTCAGCTGCGGGTGCATGAAGGCGCGGCCCTCGATGAAGCCCTGTTCCGGATCGTCGCCGACCAGCATGCCGTCGACCGCGGCGAAATAGGGCGCTTCCTGCTCCGGCAGCTGATTGTCGGTGTGGCGGGTGGCCCGCGCCCGGTCCACGGCCCGGGTGACGCGGTTCTGGGTCAGAGGGTGGGTGCGGGCCCATTCCGGCGTTTCGCGCGTCTGCCGCTCGCGCACCCGGCCCTCCAAGTGGTCGCTGGCGATCAGCTGGTTCAGCATGTCGACCGACGCGTAGGGGTCGTATCCGGCCTGCACCATGTAGCGGATGCCCAGGTCGTCGGACTGGTACTCCTGCTCGCGCGAATAGTTCAGCGTGTAGAGCTGCGCCCCCTGACCGAGGATCTGGGCGATCTGGCTGTTGCGGGTCAGGCCGCCGACGATCAGGGCTCCCAGCTGGGTCAGGATGCTGGTCTGCTGGCGCCCCTGGCTGTGGCGGGCGGTGACGTGGCCGACCTCGTGGCCCAGCACATAGGCCAACTCCGCCTCCGAGTTGGCCGCCGCGACCAGGCCCCGGGTGACGAAGATGTTGCAGTTCGGATCGGTGAAGGCGTTCACCACGTCCGAGTTCAACAGGTTGAAGGTGCAGCGCCCGCGCATGCCGGCCACCTCGGCCATACGGTCGCCGACACGGCGGACGTAGTCGGCCTCGTCGCCCTGGTAGAGGCCGCCGAACTGCTCGGCCTGCTGGGCGGGCGTCTGGCTTTGGGCGTGGGTCGCGGCCGGGGCGGAAACGGCGAGCAGCGCGGCCAGCGCGGCGGCCGTGCGGGTCTTCAAGGTCTTGGTCATGTCGGTTCCTCTGCGCCTCGTCCCTGTCGTCAAGCTGACGGCGAAAACGGACGCCCGGCTAGCCTTGTTCCGCCAGCGCCTTGACGCGGCCGGCGCTGGGGCGCACCTGACGCGCGTCAGACGGCCGGGCGATCGCCCTGCTTCGCTGAAGCTTCGCAGGGCTGCGCCCTCCGGAGCCTTGGCGAAGGAGGGAGGAAAGTCCGGGCTCCACGGTGAGAAGGCGGCGGATAACCTCCGCCCGGGGCGACCCGAGGGATAGCGCCACAGAAAGCAAACCCCCTGCTCCGCCAAGCTTCGCAGGGCTTCGGCCCTTCGAAGCTCCCGCAAGGGAGCGTGGCAGGGAAGGGTGAAAGGGTGGGGTAAGAGCCCACCGCGTGCTCGGCAACGAGGACGGCATGGCAAGCCCCGCCTGGAGCAAGACCGAATAGGGACGTCGCGCGAGCTCGCTCGCAGGGTTCACCGCCCGAGGCGTCCGGGTAGGTCGCGAGAACCGCTCAGCGATGGGCGGTCCAGAGGAATGATCGTCGCCCGCAGCGATGCGGGAACAGAACCCGGCTTACAGGCCGTCTGACGCCTCTCCCCAGATTACCATTTCCGGCCCCGCGGTTTCCCGACGTCTACGGCCGGCGCAAACATCCACACCCTGTGAATAAACCGGCTGTTCCATGTATGTTCTTGTCACCGCGCTCAAGTACAGTTAATCGACGTCAACTAATCCCATTGAGGCCCATTCCATCCCATGCTATCCCAATCATTATGACTTGGGGCTAAGGCCGACCGGCTGGCGGGCGGCGCATTCGGTTCAGGGACGGGGCGGGGAGCCTCGGCGGGCAGGGCGTGTTTCTCTCGACCTTCGAGAAGCAGCTGGACGGCAAGCGCCGCCTCCTGATCCCGGGCGAATACCGCACCCCCGACAACGGCGCGGAGCACGGCGTCTTCTGCTTCTTCTCGGTGGAGAGCGACTGCCTCGAGGCCGGCGGCGACAAGCTGATGGCCGACTATGTGGCCCTGATCGAGGACCTGCCGTTCGGCGACGACTACCGCACCGCCCTGGAGGAGACGGTTTACGCAGGCCAGAAGCCGCTGGCCTATGACGCCGGCGGGCGGATCACCTTGCCGGAGGCCCTCTGCGAGGAGGCTGGCCTTTCGACCGAGGTGGTGATCGTCGGCCTGGGGCGGCGCTTCCAGATCTGGGACAGGGTCCGTTGGGAGGCTCGCCGGCCCGAGCGGCGCAAGCTGGCGCGCGACGCCATGCGCGAGATGGGCGAGGCGCGGCGCAAGGCTCGCATGGGAGCCGGCGAATGAGCGGCCCCCACGCCCCCGTCCTGCTGAACGAGGTGCTCGAGGCGCTGGAGCCTCGCCCCGGTCAGACGGTGATCGACGCCACCTTCGGCGCCGGCGGCTATACCCGCGCCATTCTGGAACGCGGGGCGGAGGTGGTCGCCCTGGACCGCGATCCGACGGTCCAGCCGTTCGCCGACGCCGTCGCCAACGACTTTCCAGGCGGCTTCCAGCTGATCCGCACGCCCTTCTCCGGTCTGGCGGAGGCTTTCGCCGAGACGGGCAAGCCCCGGCTGGACGGGGCGGTGTTCGACATCGGCGTCTCGTCCATGCAGCTGGATCAGGCGGAGCGGGGCTTCTCCTTCATGCGCGACGGCCCGCTGGACATGCGCATGTCCGGCGAGGGGCCGAGCGCGGCCGACATCGTCAACGGCTGGGAGCACGGGCCCCTGGCCCACATCTTCCGCGTCTACGGGGACGAGCGGCAATCGGGCAGGATCGCCACCGCCATCCTGCGGCGACGCGCCGATCGCCCGTTCGAGCGCACGCTCGACCTCGCCGAGGTGGTGGAGAAGGCCCTGGGCGGACGGCGGGGCGCGCCGATCCATCCGGCGACACGCGTCTTTCAGGCGCTGCGCATCGCGGTCAACGACGAACTGGGCGAACTCCAGGCCGGGCTCGAGGCGGCCGAGGCCACTCTGGCGCCGGGCGGCAGGCTGGCCGTTGTGACCTTCCACTCCCTCGAAGATCGAATGGTGAAGGCGTTCCTGACCGAACGCTCGGGGAATGCACCGGGCGGGTCGCGCCACGCTCCGGCGGCGGCTCAGCCTCGCGCCCCCAGCTTCACCCTGCTGTTCAAAGGGGCCCGCGAGGGTTCGCCCGAAGAGATCGCCGCCAACCCTCGCGCGCGGTCGGCCAAGTTGCGGGCGGCTGTCCGCACCGAGGCTCCAGCCTGGGGAAGGGCGGCCGCATGAACCCTTTGCGCCGCCTGTTCAGCTGGAAGGTGCGGGGCGTCCGCTGGGTCGAGATCATCGGCGTGGTGCTGGTCGCCGCCATGGTCTTCTCCGTCTACCTCGCCAAGACCGCCGCGGCCCGGGAGGGTGCGCGCATCGATCAGCTGGAGCGCGAGATCGCCGAGAACGCCCAGCGCGTCCGGTTGCTGAAGGCCGAGGCGGCGCAATTGGAGCAGCCGGGCCGGCTGGAGGCTCTGTCCCGCGCCGCCGGCCTTGGGCCCGTGGACGTGCGGCGTCAGGCCGACGGCCGCCCGCTGGAGACCCTGAAGCCCACCGGCGACCAGCCCCACGCGGTGGTGCTGGCCGCGCCCACGCCGCCGACGCCAGCGGAGACGGAGGTCGAGGCCCCGCCGTCCGCCACCCCGGCCGACACCAAGGCGGAGGCGCCGCAGTGAGCGTCCACGAGCCGCCCCACTCCGCCTATCGCCCCGCGCCCGGCTTCGGAATGCGCCGCCTCCCCTCCTGGCGCTGGCTGGCCGAACTGGTCTGGCGGCTGGAGCACGCCTTCGAACGCGCCAAGGCCAGCAACCGGCCGGAGGAAGACACCCGCGTCCGCATCTTCGTGATCATGGCGGTGTTCGCCGTCGTCTTCGGCTGCCTCGCGCTTCGCGCCAGCTGGTCGGCCGTCTTCGCGCCGAGCGCGGTCGCGGGCTCCGCCGCCTCGCCCCACGGCCTCGCCCGCGCCGATCTGGTGGACCGGGACGGCCGACTGCTGGCGGCCAACATCACCCACTATGGGCTCTACATCGATCCGGCGGAGGTCTGGGACCGGCGCTCCGCTTTTGACCAGATCCGCCGGGCCCTGCCGCGGGTGTCGGACCGCAAGCTGCGGCGGGTGTTGTGGGGCGAGCGGCGGCTGGTGGTGCTGAACGGCCTGACGCCGGCCGAGCGCCGCGCGGTCCACGCCCTGGCCCTGGGCGGAGTCTCCTTCGAGCCGGAGGACAAGCGCGTCTACCCGCTGGGCGGCTCGGGCGCCCACGTCATCGGCCGCACGGACAACACGGGGTCCAAGGGGCTTTCGGGCGCCGAGAAGCAGTTCGACGCCGAGATCCGCGAGGCGGGCGCCAGGGGCGCGGCCTATCCCATCTCCATCGACCTGCGGGTGCAGGGCGTGCTGGAGAACGAACTGGCGCGGGCGGCGGAGGAGGCGGGCGCCAAGGGCGCGGCCGGCATCGTCGCCGACGTCCAGACCGGCGAGGTGCTGGGCATGGCCTCCTGGCCGGCCGACCAGTCCCTGAACCGCGCCGCCGCCGCGCACTACGAGATGGGCTCGGTGTTCAAGAGCATCACAGTGGCGGCCGGGATCGACACCGGCCAGGCCGACATGAACACCCTGTTCGACGCGTCCCAGGCGCTGGTGATCGGTAATCGCCGGATCAAGGACTTCCACGCCCAGAACCGGATCATGACGCTGGAGGAGGTCTACATCCACTCCTCCAACATCGGCACCAGCCAGCTGGCGCTGGACCTGGGGCCGGAGCGGATGCGGGATTATTTCACCCGCTTCGGTCTGCTGGACCGCTGGGCCCTGGCGGCGACGCCGCGCCGGCCGCGCGAGTGGTCGAACACCACCCTGGCGTCCCTGTCCTTCGGCTACGGCATCATGGTCACGCCCGCCCACATGGCCCAGGCGATGGGGGCCATGGTCAACGGCGGCCGGCTGATCCCCCTGACGCTGCGCAGGGGCGGCGATCCGAAGGCGCAGCCGCGCCAGGTGATCAGCGAGGAGACCAGCGTCGCCATGCTGGACCTGATGCGCCGCAACGTCGTGCGGGGCTCGGGCACGCGCGCGGACGCGCCCGGTCTGCGGGTCGGCGGCAAGACCGGCTCGGCCAACAAGCTGGTGGGCGGCCGCTACGACGCCAGCCACGCCATCGGCACCTTCGCGGGCGTCTTCCCGACCGACGGGCCGCTGAACGCGCGCCGCTATTCCGTGCTGATCCTCATCGACGAGCCGTCCTCCTATCCGAAGACGGGCGGCTTCGTGGCCGCCCCCGCCGTGGGCCGCATCGCCGACCGGATCGCGCCCTTCGTCGGCGTGGAGCGGCGGGGCGACCGCTGGGCCACCGCCGACGGCCAGAAGATACCTCAGGCGGACGACCCTCTGAAGGCGACGCAATGAGCGCGGTCCGCCTGTCCGAGCTGCTGCGCCGCGACGTGCCGGCCGACCCGGTGATCACCGGGGTCACGGCCGACAGCCGCAAGGTCGCGCCGGGAACCCTGTTCGTGGCCTTGCCGGGTTCGGCGGCCGACGGCCGCGCCTTCATCCCCCAAGCCTTGGCGAAGGGGGCCGCCGCCGTGCTGGCCCCCGCCGACACGCCCACGGAAGCCGCGCCGGTCCTGGTCACCTCCGGCGACGTGCGGCGCGCCTATGCGCTGGCCGCCAGGGGCTTCTTCGGGGCCCAGCCGCGCACCTGCGTGGCGATCACGGGCACCAACGGCAAGACCAGCGTCGCCGCCTTCTGCCGCCAGATCTTCGCCCGGCTGGGCCGTCGCTCGGCCAGCATGGGGACCCTGGGCGTGGTGGCGCAGGAGGGCGCCGCGACGCGCGCACTGACGCCGCCCGGACTGACCAGCCCGGACGCGGCGGACGCCGCCCGGCTGATGGCGCAACTGGCGGAGGAGGGCGTCACCCACCTCGCGCTGGAGGCCTCCTCGCATGGAATCGATCAGCGCCGTCTGGATGGGGTGACCCTGGCCGCCGCCGGCTTCACCAATCTGACCCAGGACCATCTCGACTACCACGGCACGATGGAAAGCTATCGGGCGGCCAAGCTCCGCCTGTTCGAGACCCTCCTGCCGCGCGGCCGGACCGCGGTGCTGAACGCGGACTCGCCGGAATATTCCCCCTTCGCCGCCGCCGGCATCATGGCGGGTCTGAGCCTGTTCTCGGTTGGAGAGCGAGGACGCGACCTGGCGCTGATCGCGCGCGAGCCGACGCCGGAGGGCCAACGTCTGACCCTGGATGTGCGCGGCCGCTCGCTGGACGTGCTGCTGCCGCTGGCTGGGGCCTTCCAGGCCTCCAACGCCCTGGTGGCCGCGGGCCTCTGCATCGCCGCGGGCGAAGATCCCGAAGCGGTGGTGGCGGCCCTGGAGGGGCTGGAGGGCGCTGCGGGTCGTCTGCAACGCGTGCCCGGCGGCGGACGCGGCGAGGTCTATGTCGACTACGCCCACACCCCGGACGGACTGGAGACGGTGCTGAAGGCGCTGCGGCCTCATGCGAGCGGACGGCTGATCGTGGTGTTCGGCGCCGGCGGGGACCGCGACAAGGGCAAGCGCCCGCTGATGGGCCGGATCGCCGGCGAGCTCGCCGACGTCGCCGTCGTCACCGACGACAATCCGCGCTCGGAGGACCCGACGGCCATCCGCGCGCAGGTGAAGGCCGGCTGTCCCGACGCGCTGGAGATCGGCGACCGGCGCCAGGCCATCTTCGAGGCCGTCCGCATGATGCGCGACGGAGATGTGGTGATCGTCGCCGGAAAAGGGCATGAGCAGGGTCAGATCGTCGGCGCGGTGACTCACCCGTTCGACGATGTGTCCATCGCCGCCCAAGCCCTGACCGAGCATGCCTGACCGTCCGCCGCTCTGGACCGCCACCGAGATCGCCCTGGCCGTGGGCGGCCGCATCGAGGGCGGCGTGTTCGACGTCTCGGGCGTCAACTTCAACAGCCGCGAGGTGGAGCCGGGCGACCTGTTCGTGGCGCTGAGGGGCGCGCGCGACGGCCATGAGTTCGCGGGCTCGGCCTTCGAGGCCGGCGCGGCGGGCGCGCTGGTCGAGCGACCCGTCGATGGGGGCCCCTGCATCGTGGTGGAGGACGCCCAAAGGGCGCTGGAGGCCCTGGGCGCCGCCGCGCGGGACCGTGCGCCTCACGTCCGGCGCGGCGCCGTCACCGGCTCGGTCGGCAAGACCAGCGTGACGCAGGCGATCAAGGCGGGGCTGGACCTCGCCGGCCCGGCGCACAGTTCGATCAAGAGCTTCAACAACCACATCGGCGTGCCGCTGACCCTGGCCCGCATGCCTGCGTCCGTCCAGCGCGCCGTGTTCGAGATGGGCATGAACGCGCCGGGCGAGATCGCGCCGCTGTCGCAACAGGTCCAGCCGCACGCGGCGGTGGTCACCACCGTCGGCCCCGTCCACATCGAGAACTTCGCCGACGGGGGCGAGGAGGCGATCGCCCGCGAAAAGGCTTCCATCTTCGACGGCCTGGGGCCGGGCGGGGTGGCGGTGGTGAACGGCGACAACCGCTGGGCCGAGCTGGTCAGGGCCCACGCCCTGCGGCGGGGCGCCCGGGTCGTCACCTTCGGGTCTTCGCCAGAGCACGAGGCGCGGCTGATCGACTTCGCGCCCGGCGAGACAGAGGCGCGGGTCACCGCCGAGGTGTTCGGGCGCACCCACGTCTTTCCACTGAAGCAGACCGGCTTTCATTGGGGCCTGAACAGCCTGGCCGTCATCCTGATGCTGGAGGCGCTGGACGTGCCGGTGGAGACCGCGCTGCGCGCCCTGTCCGACTTTCAGCCGCTGGCCGGGCGTGGCCGGACGCGAGCGGTCCGCATTCGCGGCGGCGCCTTCACCCTCATCGACGAGAGCTACAACGCCAACCCCCTGTCCATGACGGCGGGCTTCCAGAGCCTGGGCGCCAAGGCGATCCGCCCGGGCGGACGCCGGGTGGTGGTGCTGACCGACATGCTGGAGTTGGGCGAACATTCGCGCGCCCTGCACCAGGGCCTGAACGAGGGGATCGAGGCGCAAGGGATCGACCTGGTGCATGCGGCCGGACCGCAGATGCGCGCCCTCTACGACGCGCTTCGGCCCGAGCGACGCGGCGAATGGCGCGAGAGCGCCTCCGACCTCGCCATGCTGGCCGAAGAACTGGTCGGCCCGAATGACATCGTCATGGTCAAGGGATCGAACGGCTCCAAGGCCAGCCTGATCGCCGCGGCCCTGGCCGACCTGGAACGCCGCCACGACGCCGAGGCGGGGGAGGGCCTCTAGAGCCATGTTCTACCTGATCTACCTCTACTACGCCGACATCGCGGCCGATTACCCCCTGCTGAACCTCGTCCAGTATCAGACCGTGCGGGTCGGCCTGGCGCTGGCCACCGGCATGATCGTGGCCGTGGCCATGGGCAGCCGCTTCATCGGCTGGATGCGGAAACTCCAGGGCAAGGGCCAGCCGATCCGCACCGATGGGCCGGAAAGCCACCTGTCCAAGCGGGGCACCCCCACCATGGGCGGGCTGATGATCCTGGCGGGCATGGCGGTGGCGACCTTTCTCTGGGGCGACCTGACCAACCCCTACATCTGGATCGTCACCGGAGTGACCGCGTCCTTCGCCCTGCTGGGTTTCGTCGACGACCACGCCAAGGTGACCAAGCAGAGCTCGGCCGGCCTGACGTCCGTGCAGAAGCTGATCGTCCAGGTGGTGGTCGCGGCGATCGCGGGCGCCGCCACGGTGCTGGTGACCACGCCCATCACCTCGCCGGGACTCGAGACCTCCATCGCCTTCCCCTTCTTCAAGGAGGCGCTGCTGAATGTCGGCTGGTTCTACGTCGCCTTCGCCGCGTTCACGATCGTAGGCTTCTCCAACGCGGTGAACCTCACCGACGGCCTGGACGGCCTGGCCATCGTGCCCGTGATGATGGCGGCCGCAGCCTTTGGCGTGATCAGCTATCTGGCCGGCAACTTCGTCTTCTCCAACTATCTGGGCATCCATCACGTGCCCGGATCGGGCGAGCTGGCGGTGTTCCTCGCGGCCACCATCGGAGGGGGCACGGGCTTCCTCTGGTACAACGCCCCGCCGGCGAGGATCTTCATGGGCGACACGGGCTCGCTCGCGCTCGGCGGCGCCCTGGGCGCCGTCGCGGTGATGACCAAGCACGAACTGGTGCTGGGGATCATCGGCGGCCTGTTCGTGTTGGAGGCGGCCTCGGTCATGATCCAGGTGGCCTATTTCAAGGCCACCAAGAAGCGCATCTTCCTGATGGCGCCCATCCACCACCATTTCGAGAAGCTGGGCTGGCCGGAGTCCACGGTGGTGATCCGCTTCTGGATCGTCTCGGCCATGCTCGCCCTGGCCGGCCTGGCCACGCTCAAGCTGCGCTAGATGATCCGCGTTCCGGGCTTCGAGGGCCGGAGGGTCGCGGTCTTCGGCCTCGGCCGGTCCGGCCTCACCGCCGCGCGCGCGCTGAAGGCGGGGGGAGCAGAGCCGATCCTGTGGGACGACAGCGTCTCCTCGCGCCTGCAGGCCGAGGCGGAGGGCTTTCGGGTCGAGGACCTGGCCAAGGCCGATTGGTCCGACATGGCCGCCCTGGTGCTGTCGCCCGGCGCGCCCCTGACGCACCCCAAGCCGCACTGGACGGTCGACAAGGCGAGCGTGGCGGGCGTGGAGATCCTCGGCGACGTCGAGCTGTTCGCCCGCGCCCTCGCCGCCTTCCCCAAGAGCGAACGCGCCTTCGTGATCGGCATCACCGGCACCAACGGCAAGTCGACGACGACGGCCCTGACCGCCTGGGTGCTGAAACAGGCCGGCCGCACCGTGCACATGGGCGGCAATATCGGCATCGGCGTGCTGGCCCTGCCTGAGCCCACGCCCGACGCTGTCTATGTGCTGGAGGTGTCGAGCTATCAGCTGGACCTGACCGCCAGCTTCGCGCCCGATGTGGCGATCCTGACCAACATCACCCCCGACCATCTGGACCGGCATGGAGACATGGCGGGCTATGTCGCCGCCAAGTCGCGGATATTCCACGCGCAAGGGGAGGACGGGCTGGCGCTGGTGGGCGTGGACGAGCCGGAGACGCGGGCCGTGGTCGCAGGGCTGACGGGTCGCCAGCTCGTCACCGTATCATCCACCGCTCATCCCGGCGGAAGCCGCGATCGAGTGAGAGCCTCCTCCGCCACGTCAGGATCAGCCCAATCGGCAAGCTCGAACGCGGATCACCCAAAGAACTGGGTCCCGGCTTCCGCCGGGATGAGCGGGCAGGTTCAAGCCTCGCCGGGCCAACTCCTGGTGAACGGCAACGTCGTCGACCTCACCCGCGCCCGCTCGCTGCCCGGCCGGCACAACGCCCAGAACGCGGCCTTCGCCTACGTCGCCGCGCGCGCCGCGGGCGTTTCGCACGAGCAGGCGGTGGAGGGCCTCCTCACCTTCCCAGGCCTCGCTCACCGGATGGAGGAGGTCGCGCGGATCGGGCGAGTGCGGTTCATCAACGATTCGAAGGCGACCAACGCCGACGCCGCGCGCCAGGCGCTCGCCTCCTATCCGCGCGTGTTCTGGGTCGCGGGCGGCCGGGCCAAGGCGGGGGGCATCGACGACCTGGAGGACCTGTTTCCGCGCGTGGAGGAAGCCTTCCTCATCGGAGAGTCCGCCGGTCCGTTCGCCGCCTCACTCCGCGACACGCCGCACCGCATCAGCGGCGATCTGCCGACCGCCGTGCGCCAGGCCTGGGAGGCGGCCTCCGCCACCGGCCGCGAGGAAGTGGTGCTGCTCTCGCCCGCCGCCGCTTCCTTCGATCAGTTTCCCGACTTCGAGGCGCGGGGCGAAGCGTTTCGCGCCGCGGTGCTTAACCTCGGGTCCACTCCTCCGAAGCATGGTTAGCGAACCATGACCGCCGCCTACAGCCCCGCCTTCTCGCGCAACGACCAGAGCCCGCTCGCCCGCTGGTTCTGGGAGGTGGATCGCGGCCTGCTGGCGGCCGCCCTGGGGCTGATGGCGGCCGGCGTGTCCCTGTCCTTCGCCTCCAGCCCCGCGGCCATACTGGCGGACGAGTCGATCACCGACCCGTTCCACTACGCCTGGCGGATGATGGTCTGGGGCGGGCTGGGGGCGGGCATATTGCTGACCGGTTCGCTTCTGTCGCCGCGAGGCGTTCGCCGGATCGCGGTTCTGGCGCTCCTGGGCTCCATCGCCGTCATGGCGCTGCTGCCCTTCATCGGCGACGAGGTGAAGGGCGCCGCGCGCTGGATCAATCTCGGCCCGTTCAGCCTCCAGCCTTCGGAGTTCGCCAAGCCGGCCCTGATCGTCTTCGCCTCCTGGATGTTCGCCGAGGCGCAGAAGGGGCAGGGCGTGCCCGGCGTCTCGATCGCCTTCGGCTTCTGGGCGCTGACGGTCGGCTTGTTGCTGATCCAGCCGGACATCGGCCAGACGCTCCTGATCACCACCACCTTCATGGCCGTCTTCTTCATGGCCGGGGTGCCGCTGAAGTGGGTGGCGGTGCTGGCCGCCCTGGCCATGGGCGGGCTGGTGTCGCTCTACTTCACCTTCGGCCACATGAGAGACCGGCTGTCGCGGTTCTTCTCCCCCGAAAGCACCGACACCCACCAGATCGACCGCGCCTCGGAGGCCATCCGCGCCGGAGGGCTGATCGGGCGCGGCGTGGGCGAGGGGGTGATGAAGCGCCACGTGCCCGACCTGCACACCGACTTCATCTATTCCGTCGCCGCCGAGGAGTTCGGCCTGGTGATGAGCCTGATCCTGATCGGCCTCTACGCCTTCATCGTGCTGCGCGGCATGCGGCGCGCCATGAAGCTGAACGAGACCAGCGAGCAGCTGGCGGCGGCCGGCCTGTTCATGCTGATCGGGCTGCAGGCCTGCATCAATGTGGCGGTGAACCTGAACGTCATCCCGACCAAGGGCATGACCCTGCCCTTCATCTCCTATGGCGGGTCCTCCATGCTGGCCATGGGCCTGACCATGGGGCTGGCGCTGGCCCTGACCAGGAAGCGGCCCGGCGCCTATGAGCCGGGGGCGAGGTTCTGATGACCGACAGGGTCTGCGTCGTCGCCGCCGGGGGAACCGGCGGGCATATGTTCCCGGCCGAAGCGCTGGCCCAGGAGATGACGAAGCGCGGCTGGCGGGTGGTTCTGGCCACCGATCGCCGTGGCGAACAGTATGCGCACGCCTTTCCCGCCGAGGAGCGGCTGGCGCTGGACGCCGCCACCGGCAAGGGAACGCTGGGGCTGATGAAGGCGGGATTGACCATCGTTTCCGGCGTCGGTCAGGCGCGAAGGGCGTTTCGCCGGCTGAACGCGGGCGTGGTCGTGGGCTTCGGCGGCTATCCTTCCGCCCCGGCCCTCCTGGCGGCGATCAGCCAGGGCCTGCCCACCGCCATCCACGAGCAGAACGCGGTGCTCGGCCGCACCAATCGCATGCTGGCGCCGCGCGTGAAGGCCGTCGCCTCCACCTTTCCGACACTGGAGCGGGCCTCGCCGACGGTGAAGGCGCGGGCCGAGGTGGTGGGCAGCCCGGTTCGGCCCGAGATCCGCGCCCTCTTCGACCGCGCCTGGACGGCACCGGGAGACGGCCCGATCCGCGTGCTCGTCACCGGGGGCAGCCAGGGCGCCCGCCTGCTGTCCGAGCTCACCCCCAAGGCTCTGTCCCAGCTGCCCGACGGCCTGCGGGAACGGTTGAAGGTGTGGCAGCAGTCCCGGCCCGAAAGCCTGGAGGCGGCGCGGCAGACCTATCTGGAAGCCGGGATCGACGCCGAGGTCGCCCCCTTCTTCCGCGACATAGCGGCGCGGTTGTCGGAGGCCCACCTGCTGATCGGCCGCGCCGGGGCCTCGACCTGCGCCGAGCTGGCCGTGGCGGCCATGCCCAGCGTGCTGATCCCGCTCAAGATCGCCACCGACGACCACCAGCGGCTGAACGCCAGGACCCTGGTCGAGGCCGGCGCGGCAGAGATGATCCTGGAGGACGGCTTCACCATCGACGCCCTGCGGGATCGTCTTCAGGCCATGCTGTGCGACCCGGCGCGCTTGCCGGCCATGAGCGCGGCCGCCCGCTCCGTCGCCATCCCTGACGCCGCCGAACGTCTGGCGGACCTTGTGGAGCGGGTGGCCGGCTAGGCGCATCGCGCGTTAACCCTCTCCGCCAACCGGACCTTCAGCGGCCGGCCCTAGCGTGGCCGCATGTATCAGCCGATCGGCCTCGACTCCGTTCTCGTCCGGCCCGACCGCCGGCGCGCCGTCCGACGCCCGCACCGTCGCGCCCGGCGCGCCGCGGAGCGGGTCCGCCTGCTCGGCGAGGCCGTCGACCTTGTGCGGCCCGAGGAGGTGATGCTTCATGTCGAGGCCTGGGCGGCCGAGGACCGCAAGGCGGTGGTGGCCAACCACAACCTGCACAGCCTCTTCCTGCTGGAGCGCGAGCCTGGGATGCGGCGCTTCTACGATCTCGCCGACCTGGTGGAGCTGGATTCGACGCCCCTGGTCTGGTTCGGTCGGCTGACAGGACTGTCCAGCCGGCCGTTCCACCGCTGCACCTATCTGGACTGGCGCGACCATTTCTGGAGCATGGCCAACCGGCTGGGCTGGCGCGTCATGTATCTGGGCGGCGCGCCTGGCGTGGCGGAGACGGCGGCCGAGCGCCTCAAGCGGCGGCACCCGGGCGTGAGCCTTCATGTCCGCGACGGATATTTCGACGCCGCGGCAGGTTCGGCGGAGAACGCGGCGGTGCTGGCCTCCATCGCCGAGTTCCAGCCCAACATCCTGTTCGTCGGCATGGGCATGCCGCGCCAGGAACTGTGGATCGCCGACAACCACGCGGCTCTGCCGGACTGCGTGATCTTCAGCGTGGGGGCCGCCTTCGACTATGAGGCGGGGGCGCAGTCCGCCGCCCCGCGCTGGATGGGGCGGCTGGGGCTGGAATGGCTGTTCCGCCTCGTCCGCGATCCCAGACGGCTGTTCGTCCGCTACTGCGTCGAGCCTTGGGCCCTGCTGCCCCGGATGCTGAAGGACCTTCGGCGGCGGCGCTAGCGCTGCTGCAGGGATCCCCAGGTGCGGCCTGCGCCCGCCTGATCCTTGGCGCGGGCGCGCAGCCATTCCAGGTTCTGGTCGGCGGCTTCCGGCGGCAGCTGGCGGCGCAGGAGGGTCTCGGCCTCCGCCGACTTCCCTTGAAGGCCCAGGACCAAAGCGAGGTTCTGCTTCACCTGGAGCGTGGCGTCCGGACTTGCGGCCGCGCGGCGGAGCAGGCCCTCGGCGCCCGCCAGATCGCCGGCGGTGGCCTGGCTCATGGCCATGTTGGCCAGCACGGTCGGGTTCTCGGGAGACAGCTGGAGCGCGGCCGACCAGGCGGCGCTCGCGTCGTCCGCCCGCCGCACCTGACTGTAGGCGACGCCCAGGAGGGATAGGGGCCGCCAGTCCCGGGGGGCCAGATCGCGCGCCTGCTCCAAGGCCGCGACGCCGTAGAAGGCCTGTCCGCGAGCGATGTGAGCGCGGCCGAGCTCCAGCAAGGCCTCCACATTGTCCGGCTGGACGGCGATCGTCGCTTGAGCCGCCTCGGCCGCCTTGTCGAACTGGCCGAGCTCCCGCAGGGCCTGGGCCAGCTTCACGCCGGCGACTGGGTCGAGAGGATCGGCGTCCCGCTCGCCGCCCCAGAAGACGGAGCGGGAGAGGGCGTCGGAGCGATCGAACTGAGCCCGCGTGGCGGCGTCGGCCTTGGCGCGCGGCTGGGCCGTGGCGGCCTGAGGCGCCTGAGGCGTGGTCTGCGCCAGCGCAGGAGCGGGGGTCAGCAGCAGAGCGAGGGCGAGAGCGCGCATGCCCGCAGGGTCGCTCAACGCTGTCAATGCCCGGTTAACGATGCGTTTCCGCGGAGGGCCGGTGGAGGGTGGAGACCCTCCACCCCCTGCCGGTCTCTTTGTCGCCCGAGGCAAAGTCGACCGGGTGCAGGCGAACTTACGAAGGCGAGAAGAAGTCTGGGCTGGGGGGGCCCGCTTGAAACTCGGCCAGCTTCAGCTCGGCCGTCTCCACGATCGGCGTCGCCCAAAGCTTCTTGGCCGCGCCGGCGCCCTGAAAGTCGGTGTGTTGTTCGTCGTGTGTCATCTGGTCCCCCACCTGCGAAGGCGGCCTCGCTAGACGACGCCGACAAGCGTGTAAAGCGATGAAGGGAAACGCGAACTCCGCCCGCGCTCACCGGAACTCGCCGGCGCCGAATCTCCTGCGTTGAGGGGAGAGGGCGCGCTCGCTGGAGCGCCCGACCCCAGCTCCCGACTCTGCTTTCCCGCGCCCGCCCGGTATGCAGGAGGCGTCGAACGGAGCTGCTGATGACCCGCCTGCACCCTTCCCTGATCGCCGCCGACGCCGCCGAGGCGGCCTCCGCCACGCCCGTGCGCTTCAACGGACCGGATGGCGCTCTGGACGAGCGCTCGACGGCCTGGGCCCAGGCGAACGGCTGGAAGGGCAAGCCAGGGCAGGTCCTGCTCGTGCCGGGGCCGGCGGGAGGAATCGAACAGGTCCGCGTGGGCGCCGGCGCGCGGTTCGAGCCGATGATCGCGCGGGAGCTCGCGGGCAAGCTGCCGGCCGGCGTGTACCGCCTCGAGGCCGAACCCAGCCATCTGGAGCAGGCGGCGCTGGCCTTTCTGCTCGGGACCTACCGTTTCGATCGGTACAAGCGCCGCGACGGCGAGCGTCCGCGCCTGGTGGCGCCCCAAGGCGTGGACACGGCGGCGCTGAGCCGCCTCGCGGCCGCCTGCGATCTGGCTCGCGAGATGGTCGATACGCCGGCTCACGACATGGGTCCGCTGCAGATCGAGACGGTCGCCCGCGAGATCGCGGAGGAGTCAGGGGCGACCTTGGCGGTCACCACAGGCGCGTCGCTGCTGGAGGCCGGCTATCCGGCGGTCCACGCCGTGGGCCGCGCCGCCACGTCCGAACGCGCGCCTCGCGTGATCGAGATCGGCTGGAACCTGGATCGCGCCGAGCTGCCGCTGGTGGCTCTCGTCGGCAAGGGCGTGGTGTTCGACTCCGGCGGCTTGGACATCAAGCCCGCCGCGGGCATGCGCAACATGAAGAAGGATATGGGCGGCGCGGCGCATGCGCTCGCGCTCGGCCGGCTGATCATGCAGGCGGATTTGCCGGTGCGGCTGGTGGTGCTGGTCGCGGCGGTGGAGAACGCCATCTCCGGCGACAGCTTCAGGCCCGGCGACGTCCTGTCCACCCGCAAAGGGCTGACGGTGGAGGTCGGCAATACGGACGCGGAAGGCCGGCTGATCCTGGCGGACGTGCTGACGCGGGCGGGCGAGCACGCGCCGGAGATCACCCTGGACTTCGCCACACTGACGGGCGCGGCGCGCATCGCGCTCGGACCCGAGCTGCCGCCGCTCTACACCGACGACGAGGCCCTGGCTGAAGGCTTGCTCGCGGCTGCACGCGAGGTGCGCGATCCGCTCTGGCGCATGCCGCTGTGGCCCGGATACCGGCCTGCGGTGGAGGCGGAGATCGCGGACCTCCGAAACGACCCGGCCGGCTGGGCCCAGGCGGGATCGGTCACCGCCGCCCTGTTCCTGCAGCGATTCGCGCCCGAGACCGGCGCCTGGGCTCACATGGACATCTTCGCCTGGAATCCGCGCAACCGGCCGGGCTTCCCCGAAGGCGCCGAGGCGCAAGCCATCCGCGCCTGCTTCCGCTATCTGGAGCAGCGGTTCCCGCGTTAACGGCGCCTTGGACTTTCTTCGCTAGACCGACCGCTCGACAAGACGAGCCCTGGCTTGAACCCTTCGCCCCGTCCAGATCCGCGCGTGACGCTGGCCCGGCCCGATCTGGCCGAGCAGGCGCTGGAGGGCGTGCTGCGAGCCGACGCCTATCGCGCACCGGTCATCATGCAGTGCACGGCGCCGGCGACCGCTGTCCGCACCCAGCCCGGACCGAAAGGCGCGCAGGAGGATCAGCTGATCTTCGGCGAATTGTTCGACGTGCTGGAGACGGCGGACGGCTGGGCCTGGGGCCGCGCGCGCCGCGACGGCTATGTTGGCCATGTCGCGCTGGAGGCGTTGAGCCCATCGGTCCTGACGCCGACCCACCGGGTTTCCGCCATCCGCACCTACGCCTATGCCGAGCCCGACTTCCGCGCAGGGCCCGCGGCCTTGCTCAGCCTGAACGCGCTGGTGACGGAGGAGGGCCGGGACGGCCGCTTCGTGCGCGCCGGCCGCCTCGGCTGGATCGCGGAGCAGCACCTGTCGAATTTCGTTGACTTCGACCGCGACCCCGTGGCCGTGGCCGAGCGCTTCCTGGGCGCGCCCTATCAGTGGGGCGGTCGCGAAAGCCTGGGCCTGGACTGCTCAGGCCTGGTGCAGCAGGCGCTCTACGCCTGCGGCCGAGGTTGCCCTCGCGACGCCGATCAGCAGGCGGAGGCCTTGGGCGCCGTCGTCGACGGTCCTGCGCGGCGCGGCGATCTGGTGTTCTGGAAGGGCCACGTCGGCTGGATGGTCGACGAGGCGCGCGTGCTCCACGCCAACAGCTCAGGCATGGCCGTGGCGGTGGAGCCGCTGGCCGAGGTCGCGCAGCGCCAGCAGGCCAGCGGCGGCGGCCCGGCCCAGTTCAGAAGGTTGTAGGCGAGACCTCCCTCCCCACCAGGGGGAGGGGAGTCCTCAGCGCGGCCCGGCGCTCTGCGGGCGGGCCGTGGTGTTGTTCTGCGGCTGGCCCGGCATGGTGGCCACGGTGGTCGGCGCGGCGGCCGGCCCGGCGACCGGAGCGTCGGCGCCCAGGGCCTCGCCCGGCGGCTGGGCGGCGGTGGCGCTGTTCGGATCGACCGCGCCGGCGGGAGCCGCGCCCTCGGCCGGAGCGGCGGCGCCCGGCTGGCGCGCCGGATCGGGCGCGGGGATGGCGTAGCCGCCCGAACCCTGACTGCGCAGGTAGGCGATCAGATTGACCCGGGTCTGCTGGTCGCGCAGACCGGCGAAGGACATCTTGGTGCCCTGCACCACCCGCTGGGGCGCGCCGATGAACTCGTAGAGGGCGTCATAGGTCCAGTTCGGAACCTCGCCGGCATGAGCCTTCATCGCGTCGGAGTAGGCGAAGCCCGCCGCATGCGTCACGCGGGCGCCGACGATGCCGTAGAGGTTCGGCCCGATGCCGTTGGCGCCGCCCGCGTTGACGGTGTGACAGGCCTGGCAGCGGGCGAAGGCCTGCTCGCCGGCCGCCACGTCCGCGACGGGCAGAAGCGTGCCCCAGTCCGGCGGAAGGGCGGCGTCGCCGCCGGCGCCGGCCTCTTCCTTCACCTCGACGTGGTAGCCCATCTTGGCCGGCGGGTGCGTGTCATAGATGAAGCCGGACGCCTGCTGGACGACCAGGATGACGAAGGCCGTGCCCAAGCCAGCGCCGAAAATCTTGTTCCACTTCAGATCGCCGCTCATCCGCGTCGTCGCATCCCACAGGCTCTAGGCCCCGCCGGCGGGCGGGGCGGATTCTTGCGTGCGCGTCTCTGGCACGCTAGCGCGGCCTTCGCAACCGGCCGCCGGGGCCGCGTGGTCGCAGACCCTGAGGCTTGAACGTGAACCCCATCGTCCTGATCCCCGCGCGCATGGCCGCGACGCGCCTGCCGGGCAAGCCGCTGGCCGACATCGGCGGCAAGCCGATGATCGTGCGCGCCTATGAGCGGGCGGCGAAATCCGGGCTGCCGGTCTGCGTCGCCGCGGGCGATCCCGAGATCGTGGCCGCCGTCACCGCCGCAGGCGGCGAGGCCGTGCTGACCGACCCCGATCTTCCGTCCGGATCGGACCGCATCCGGGCGGCGCTGGAGCGGGTGGATCCCGACGCGCGCCACGACGCGGTGATCAACCTCCAGGGCGACATGCCGTTCGCCGACCCGGACCTGGCCGTCGCCTGCGCCGGCTTGCTGGAGCGGGAGCCGGCTTGCGACATCGCCACCCTGGTCGCGCCCGAGCTGTCTCCCGAGGACCGGTCCAACCCCGACGTGGTCAAGGCGGTGCTGAGCCTGGGGGAGGGCCGGCGCCACGGCCGCGCGCTCTACTTCACCCGCTCGACCCTCTTTGGCGACGCGCCGGTCTGGCGCCACATCGGCCTCTACGGCTATCGCCGCGAAGCCCTTATCCGCTTCTGCGACGCGCCGCCCTCGCCGCTGGAGCGCCGGGAAAAGCTGGAACAGCTCCGGGCGCTGGAACTGGGCCTGCAGATCTGGGCGGCGGTGATCGACGAAGCGCCGCTGAGCGTCGACAATCCCGCCGATCTAGAAGCGGCGCGGGCTGCGGCCTAGGCTGCGGCCGCGCCTTTGGGGGAACTCGCCTTGATCAGAACCACGCCGGCCGCTCTGGCGGCTCTCGCCATCCTGACGTTCGCCGCGCCGGCCGGCGCCCAGGACGGCGGCCCCAGCGACCTGTCGCGGCGCTTTCGGACGTTCGAGGCCGGCGTGCGCGGCGAGGGCGTGACCCTGACGCTTGAGAAGGACGTGCTGATAACCCTCGACGAGGGCGCGAACCACACCGAGGTGCTCCAGCTGGCGGCCGGCGCGACCTATGGCGTGCAGGGCATGTGCGACAATGACTGCGCCGATCTGGATCTGCTGCTGACCGACTCCAACGGCGAGACCGTCGATTCGGACTTCGAAACGGACGCCGGACCCAGCCTGACCGTTCAGGAATCCGCAGGCGGTCGCCATACGCTGAGCATTCAGATGGCGGCCTGCTCCATCAAGCCCTGCCTGGTCGGGGTGAGGGTCTACCAGTTGCGCTAGGTCCTTTCAGAAGGGCTGAAAGATCCCGCCCGGTCTGCTATCGGTCGCGAAAGGGGGTGACCATGCTTCATCTGATCATGTCCGTGCTGCTGCTGGCGGCGCAGGAGCGCACGCCTGAGCAGCGGATGGAGGCTCTGCTGACGGCGCTGGACGGTCATCAGGCGGCGGAAGGCTACGCCCTGGCGGCGCGCCACAGCGCCCGCACGGAGACGCCGCGCCGCCAGGAGTTCACCTTCGAAACCGCTCAGGGCGCGACCTACCGCCTCGTCGCGGCGTGCGAGGACGGCTGCAAGGCTCTGGGCACCGTGGTCCGGGGCGAGGCGCGCGGCTATCTCGACAGCGAGGTGGCGGAGCGCACCTTCGTGCAGACGGAGTTCACCGGGGACGGCAAACCCGCGACCCTGCGTCTGACGGCGACCTGCGATTTCGCCAGCTGCCTGACGGGCTACGTTCTCTACCGCAAGCCCTAGGGTTCCGCCCCGTTGACCCAGGCCTTCAGCAGGGTGTGGGCGATGGCGAAAGGCGGCGGCGGCTTGATGGCGGGGTGGCGGCCGGCGAGGCAGTCGGCGGCCTCGGCGCGGGTCAGCCAGGCGACCGCCTCCAGCTCCGTCTGGTCCGGCGTCGCATGATCGGACGAAACCTCGGCGATCAGGCCGATCATCAGCTGGGACGGGAAGGGCCAGGGCTGGCTGGAGTGATAGCGGACAGCCGTCACCTCCAGACCCGACTCCTCCTGAACCTCGCGGGCGCAGGCCTCCTCGATGCTCTCGCCCGGCTCCATGAACCCCGCCAGCGCCGACATCCGGCCAGCGGGCCAGGCGGCCTGGCGGCCGAGCAGGCAGCGGGGTTCGGCGCCGCCTGAGAATACCGGCAGCATGATGCAGACCGGGTCGACCCGGGCGAAGTGCTCGGCGCCGCAGGCGGGGCACAGCCGTTTCCAGCCGCCCGCCGCAGGCTCGCTGGGCTGGCCGCAGTTGGCGCAGAAGCCGTGGCGGCGGCTCCAGTCGAACAGGCTCTTGGCCGCGCCCGCCATGGCCGTGTCGGCGGGCGGCAGAACGGCGGCGGCGGAGCGCATGTCTGTGAAGGCGCCCAGCCCCTCGACGGCGGTGGGTGCTCCCGTGATTTCCAGGGCGAACACCGGAGCGTCCTTCCACAGGCCAAGAAAGGCCTCCCGCGCCGCCATCGCGCGCGCCTGGCGGAGCGGCAGCCAGGCGAGGCGCGGTCCCTCGGGACCCTCTTCCAGCAGCGGCTGGCCGTCGTGAAAGAGGGCGGCCATCGCCTCCGGATCATCGCCGCGCGCCTTCAGCCATTCAGGCTCGTAGCGGCGGTCTCCGCCGCGATCCAGCGGGTTTCCGGCGAAGGCGTTCTGCGCGGGGAGAGACATGGCGACGGCTTAGCGCGGCCGTTCGATCCGCTCTACCATCCTCGCCGAATCGAGGCGCGATGGACCCCTCTTCCGACTTCTGGCCCGACTTTCCGACCGGCGAGCACGAGGTGGTGCTGGCCGATCCGCCCTGGGGCTATTGGGGGCGGCAGGACAAATGGGGCGCGGCGGCCAAATTCTATGACACGGCGCCGGACGAGGCTCTGCTGGGCCTGCCGGTGCGGCGGCTGATGAAGCCCAAGAGCGTGCTGTTCCTGTGGGCCACCTCGCCGCGCCTGGACTTCGCCATCGACTGCATCCGCGCCTGGGGGCTGCATTATCGCGGCGTGGCCTTCGTCTGGGTGAAGACGCGAAAGGACGGCGAGCCGATCGGGGCGCAAGGGGTGCGGCCCTCCATCGTCAAGCCGACGGCGGAATATGTGCTGGCCGCCAGCCCGGTGGCCAAGGGCCGCCCCCTGCCGCTGGCGGACGAGGCGGCGCCCAATGTGGTGCTGGCCCCGCGCGGCGCGCATTCCGAAAAGCCGGAGGAGGTGCAGGCCCGGATCGAGCGGCTCTATCCCGACGCCAGCCGGATCGAACTGTTCGCCCGCCGCCGCCGCGACGGCTGGTCCGCCTGGGGCGACCAGACCGACCTGGGGCCCCAGCCGGCGCGTAAAGCCCCCAGAAGCGACTCCGCCCCCGCTTGACTCTCAGCCCCCAAGGGGAGGCATATGGGAGAACAAAAGCGGAACAACATGCGGTCCTCTGCCCCCATCCAGCGTCTGCGCGAGCAGCTGGCGGCGCTTCAGCCGGCGGCGGGCGGGGCCGTGGGCGAAGGGTTCGCGCTGGGGTTCAAGGCGGCGGACGAGAAGCTGGAGGGGCTCAGGCGGGCGGCGCTGCATGAGGTGTTCGCGCCGGGCGTTCAAGCCTCGGCGGCCAACGGTTTCGCGCTGGCGCTCGCGCTCCGGGCCACGAACCGGGCGCTGGTCTGGGTGTTCGAGACCCGCGCGTTGGCGGAGGCGGGCGGCCCCTATGGACCGGGCTTGCGGGAATGGGGCGTGGACCCGGCCGGGCTGATCCTGGTGCGGGTGCGGGACGCGCCGGCGCTTCTGGCCGCGGGCGAGGAGGCGCTGAGGAGCCGGGCTGTCGGCGCGGTGCTGATGAGCGGCTGGGGCGAGGGCAAGGCCCACACCCTGACCGCCAGCCGGCGCCTGGCCATGGCGGCGGATCAGGGCGGCGCCACCGCGCTCCTGGCGCGGATCGCCGCCGAGCCTCAGCCGAGCGCGGCGGACAGCCGCTGGTGGGTGGAGGCCGCGCCTTCGGCGGCCCTGGAGGCGCGCGCGCCCGGCCGACCGGCCTTCCGGGCGCGGCTGTTGCGGAGCCGCGCCGGCCTGCCGCCGCAGGACTGGATCATGGAGTGGGATCGTGAAGCGCGATCGTTCGTCGAGCCGCAGAAGGCGGTATCTGGCGGTCTGGTTTCCCTTCCTGCCCAGCGACAGGCTGGACAGGGAGACGAGGGCCGCTGGAGGCGAGCCGGCTGAAGGAATGCCGGTTCTGCTGGTGGAAAAGGATCGCGGCGCGCTCCGGCTCGCCGCCGTGAACCCTCATGCCCTGGCGCTGGGGCTGAAACCCGGCATGACCTTGGCCGATGCGCGGGCGCGGGCGCCCGAGGTGCGGGTGGTGGTCCACAGCCCCGACGCCGACGCCGCCCTGATGACGCGGGCGCTGGAGGATTTCGGCCGCTTCACGCCCATGGCGGCGCTGGACCCGCCGCACGGCCTGATCCTGGACGTGACCGGCTGCGCCCATCTGTTCGGGGGAGAGGAAGGCCTGCTGGCGGCGGCGCGGCGGCGGGCGGAAGGAGGCGGCTTGCAGGCGCGGCTGGCGCTGGCCTCCACCCCCCAGGCGGCGCGGGCGCTCTGCCGCTTCAGCCCTGGCGGGATCACGCCCGTGGGCGAGGACCGCGCGGCCGTGCGGCGCCTGGCCGTGGCGGCGCTGGAGCTGTCGGCGGGGGAGGCGCTGGCGCTCCGGCGGGCGGGGCTGAAGACGATCGGCGACCTGGACGACCGGCCGCGCGCGCCGCTGGCCGCCCGCTTCGGCGCAGACTTTCCCGCGCGGCTGGATCGGGCGCTGGGGCTGGAGGACATCCGCATCACGCCCTGGCGACCCGTGCCGCCGGTGGTGGTTGATCGGGTGCTGCTGGAGCCCATCATCGGCGACGAGCTGGTGGAGACGGTGATCGCCGATCTGCTGGCCGAGACCATGGCGCGGCTGGAGCAGAGGGGGGAGGGCGGCCGCGCCTTTGCGCTCCACCTGTTCCGGGTGGACGGGGCGACCCGTCGCGTGGTGGTCCGGACCGCCCGGCCCAGCCGCGATGCTCCAGGGACCCTGCGGCTGTTCAAGGAGCGGCTGGCGGCGCTCGACAACCCCATCGACCCAGGCTTCGGCTTCGACCACCTGCGGCTGGAGGCGGCGGAGGTGCAGGCCATGCCGCCGGCCCAAGGCGCCTTCGACGCGCGGCCGTCGGAGGCCGAGGCGCTGGACGCCCTGATCGACCGGCTGACCGCGCGGTTGGGGCCCGACGCCGTGGTGCGGCTGCATCCCATAGACAGCTGGCTGCCCGAACGCGCCGCCCGCCCTGCGCCCGCCGCCGCCGGCCCGCCGCCGGCTGACTGGCCCGAGCCGGATCCCGCTTCGCCGCCGCTCCGGCCGCTCCAACTGCTCGACCCGCCCCAGCCGATCGAGGCCCTGGCCCTGGCGCCCGACAGCCCGCCCGCCCGCTTCACCTGGCGGCGCGTGACCCATCGCGTGGCGTGCGCCGAGGGGCCGGAACGGATCGAGCCGGAATGGTGGAGAAAGCCCGGCCAGCGCCCGCGCGACTACTACCGCGTGGAGGACGAGGCGGGCCGCCGCTTCTGGCTGTTCCGCGCCGGCCACTTCGGCGAGACGCCGGAGCCCCGCTGGTTTATCCACGGCCTGTTCGCATGATCACGCCGCCACACCTGGGGCCTCGCCCGGCGCCGCCCTTCGCCGAGCTGGCGGCCGCGTCGAACTTCTCCTTCCTGAGGGGGGCGTCCCACCCCAAGACCATGGTGCTGGTCTCCATCCTGCGCGGGCACAACGGCCTGGGTCTGGCGGATCGGAACACGGTGGCGGGCGTGGTGCGCGCCTGGACGGCGCTGAAGAGCCTGCGGCAGGACGGCTGGTCGCCGCCGGAGAAGCTGCAGGGCGGAGGGTCGCCGGGCGAAGTGGCCTGGGTCGATGATCCGCTGAACGACCCGGAGCTGTCGGACCTGATCAAGGAAAGGGCGCAGGGCTTTCGCCTGCTCACCGGCGCCCGGCTGGCGTTCGAGGACGGGGCGCCGGACGTGGTCGCCTATCCTGAGGACCGCACGGGCTGGGGTCGGCTGACGCGGCTGCTGACGCTGGGCAATCGGCGGGCGAAGAAGGGCGAGTGCCGCCTCCGGTTCGAGGACCTGATCGCCCATGCGGACGACCTGCTGCTCATCGTCATGCCGCCGGAGCGGCTGGAGGGACTGGAGCATTGGCTGAACCGGCTGGAGGCGGCGCGGCCCGGCGCCGTCTGGCTGGGCGCGACCATGCACCGGCGAGGCGATGACCGTCGGCGGCTGGCGCGGCTGAAGCGGCTGGCGGAGAGCTGCGGCACGCCTCTGATCGCCACCAACGACGCCCTCTACCACGGCGAGGAGGAGCGGGATCTCCAGGACGTGCTGACCTGCATTCGCGAGGGGGTGACGATCACAGAGGCCGGTCGCCGCCTGCTCTCCAACGCCGAGCGCCACCTGAAGACGCCTGCGGAAATGGCCCGCCTCTTCGCCGATGCGCCCGAGGCCATCGCCGAGACCCAGAACTTCCTCGCCCGACCGCTCTTCGACCTCAAGCAGCTCCAGTACGAGTACCCTGAAGAGCCCATTCCGCCGGGGCACACCCCTCAGAAGTGGCTTGAGAGCCTGGTCGAACAGCACGCCGCTCGGCGGTACGCGGAAGGGGTGCCGGCCAAGGTCCAGGCGGCCATCGACAAGGAGTTGGCCTATATCGGCGAGCGCAACCTCGCCCCCTATTTCCTGACCATCCACGACATCGTCCGGGTGGCGGAGGACAAGCGCATCCTGTGCCAGGGGCGCGGCTCGGCGGCCAACTCGGCGGTCTGCTATGTGCTGGGCATCACCTGCGTGGACCCGAACGCCCACGACCTCCTGTTCGAGCGTTTCCTGTCGGCCGACCGCAACGAGCCGCCCGACATCGACGTCGATTTCGAGCACGAGCGACGCGAGGAGATCATCCAGCACATCTACGACCGCTACACGCGGGATCGGGCCGGCATCGTCGCCACAGTGATCCGCTATCGGCCCCGCAGCGCCATCCGCGAGGTCGGCAAGGCGCTGGGGCTGACGGAGGATGTCACCGCCAAGCTGGCCTCCAGCCAGTGGGGCAGCTGGGGCACGGGCCTGCCGGACCACCACATCGAGCAGACGGGGCTCGATCCGCACAACCCCATGATCCGCCGCGCCGTGGACATGGCGACCCGGCTGATGGGCTTTCCCCGCCACCTCAGCCAGCACGTCGGCGGCTTCATCTTGACGCGCGGTCGGCTGGACGAGCTGGTCCCCATCGGCAACGCCGCCATGCCGGACCGTACCTTCATCGAATGGGACAAGGACGATGTGGACGAGCTCGGCCTGATGAAGGTCGATGTGCTGGCGCTCGGCATGCTGACCTGCATCCGAAAGGCGCTGGACCTGATGCGCGCGCACCAGGGCGTGGACCTGCAGCTCCACACCGTCCCGACGGAGCAGGCCGACGTCTACGACATGCTGTGCAAGGGCGACTCCATCGGCGTCTTCCAGGTGGAGAGCCGGGCCCAGATCAACATGCTGCCGAGGCTGAAGCCCCGGGAGTTCTACGACCTGGTGATCCAGGTGGCGATCGTGCGGCCCGGACCGATCCAGGGCGACATGGTGCACCCCTATCTGCGGCGCCGCGACCGGCTGGAGGACGCCGACTATCCCTCGCCCGCGCCCGAGCACGGGCCGCCCGACGAGTTGAAGGCCATTCTCGGCCGGACGCTGGGCGTGCCGCTCTTCCAGGAACAGGCGATGAAGATCGCCCTGACGGCCGCCAAGTTCTCGTCCAAGGACGCCAATGCGCTTCGCCGCGCCATGGGCACCTTCCGGGGCGACGGAAACCTCGGCAAGTTCGAAGATCAGTTCGTCCAGACCATGATCGCGCGGGGCTATGATCCGGAGTTCGCCCGCCGCTGCTTCGATCAGATCAAGGGCTTCGGCTCCTATGGCTTTCCGGAGAGCCACGCGGCGAGCTTCGGCAAGCTGGTCTACATCTCCTCCTTCATCAAATGCCGCTATCCGGCGGCCTTCGCCTGCGCTCTGCTGAACAGCCAGCCCATGGGCTTCTATGCGCCGGCTCAGATCGTGCGCGACGCGGCGGAGCACGGGGTCGAGATCCGGCCGATCGACGCCAATCTGTCGGCCTGGGACAACACGCTGGAGGGTTCGGCCGAGGCCCCGGCGCTCCGCATTGGGTTCCGCCAGATCGACGGCTTCAGGGAGGACTGGGCGGCGCAGATCGTGGAGGCGCGGACCCGGCCCTTCGCCTCGGTGGAGGACCTGATGCGGCGGGCGCGGCTGCCGGCCGGCGCCATGAGGAAGCTGGCGGATGCGGACGCTTTCCGCACGCTGGGCCTGGATCGGCGGGACGGGCTGTGGGCGGTCAGGCGGCTGCCGGAGGACGATCCCCTGCCGCTGTTCGCCGCCGCCGATGCGCGCGAGCTGGGCGAGGAGCCGGACGCCCGCTTGCCGGTGATGCAGCTGGGCGAACACGTCGCCGCCGACTACCAGACCACGCGTCTGTCCCTGAAGGGCCACCCCATGGGCATTCTGCGGCCCGTGTTCGCGGCCGAGCGTCAGCTGACCTTCCGCGAGGTGGAGGCGAAGCGGTCAGGCACGCGGGTGCGGACGGCGGGCGTGGTGCTGGTCCGCCAGCGGCCCGGCAACGGCAAGGCCATCTTCATCACCCTGGAGGACGAGACGGGCGTGCTGAACCTGGTGCTCTGGGCCGACACCTTCGAGGCGCACCGGCGCATCGTCATGAGCGCGCGGCTGCTGGGCGTCGAGGGCGTGGTGGAGAAGAGCAAGGAGGGCGTGGTCCACCTGATGACCCAGCGCCTCTGGGATCGCTCGGCCGAGCTGAACCGGCTGTCGGAGGATCACGAGACGAGGACGGAGCTGACCCGCGCCGACGAGTTCCTGCACCCGCAACATCCGAGGAACCTGCGCGTCCTGCCGGGATCCCGCGACTTTCATTGAAGCGCCGCCTTCCCCTTGCATCCGCCGCATTCCGGTCCTTTAAGCGCGCGCCGCCCCGCGTTCTCCAATTCGAAGGACCGCCGCCATGACCGACTTCGCGCCCAAGAAGGTGGTGCTCGCCTATTCCGGCGGTCTGGACACCTCCATCATCCTGAAGTGGCTGCAGACCGAGTACGGCGCGGAGGTGGTCACCTTCACCGCCGACCTGGGCCAGGGCGAGGAGCTGGCGCCCGCCAAGGAGAAGGCGCTGAAGCTGGGCATCAAGCCCGAGAACATCTTCATCGACGACCTGCGCGAGGAGTTCGTCAGGGACTTCGTCTTCCCCATGTTCCGGGCGAACACCGTCTATGAGGGCCAGTATCTGCTCGGCACCTCCATCGCCCGACCTCTGATCGCCAAGCGCCAGATCGAGATCGCGCGGATGGTGGGCGCCGACGCCGTCTGTCACGGCGCCACCGGCAAGGGCAACGACCAGGTCCGTTTCGAGCTCGGCTACTACGCGCTGGAGCCCGACATTCGTGTGATCGCCCCCTGGCGCGAGTGGCATTTCCGCAGCCGCGAGGCGCTGCTGGACTTCGCCGAGAAACACCAGATACCCATCGCCAAGGACAAGCGTGGCGAAAGCCCCTTCTCCGTCGACGCCAACCTCCTGCACTCGTCGTCCGAGGGCAAGGTGCTGGAGGACCCGGCTGCGGAGGCGCCCGAGTTCGTGCACCAGCGCACCATCAGCCCGGAGGCGGCGCCCGACCGGCCGACGGTGATCACCATCGGTTTCGAGAAGGGCGATGCGGTCTCCATCGACGGCCAGCGCCTGTCGCCCGCCGAACTGCTGACCCGGCTGAACCAGCTGGGCCATGACAACGGCGTCGGCCGACTGGATTTGGTCGAGAACCGCTTCGTCGGCATGAAGTCCCGCGGCGTCTATGAGACGCCGGGCGGGACCATTCTCCTGTCCGCGCACCGGGGAATCGAGTCGATCACGCTGGATCGCGGCGCCATGCACCTGAAGGACGAGCTGGCGGTGAAATACGCCCAGCTGATCTACAACGGCTTCTGGTTCGCGCCGGAGCGCGAGATGCTTCAGGCCGCCATCGACCACAGCCAGGCCAAGGTGTCGGGCGAGGTGCGGGTCAAGCTCTACAAGGGCAATGTCTCGGTGATCGGCCGCACCAGCCCCTACAGCCTGTACGATCAGGAGCTGGTGACCTTCGAGGAGGGCGCGGTCGCCTACGACCATCGCGACGCGGAAGGCTTCATCAAGCTGAACGCCCTGCGGCTGCGGGTGCTGGCCAAGCGGGACGCGCGAACGATCGACTGACAGGAATGTCACTTGCCGGGCGAGGGGCGCGCGAGCATGGCCCGCGACCCTCGTTTCGGAGCCTGCCCCTCATGCGCACCCTCATCGCGGCCGCCGCCGCTGTCGCGGCTCTGTTCGCCACGCCCCTTCTCGCCCAGCAGGCGGAGACTCCGGCGGCGCCCCTCGTGGAGCACGCCGACCCGGCCATGACCGGGTTCATCGCCGAGGCGCAGGCGTTCGCGGTGATGACCCGAGCTCTCGTCGACCAGGCGGCGCCGATCCGGGCGGACGCCGCCCTGACCCAGGCTCAGCGCGAGGAGAAGGTCGACGCTCTGATGGCGACCAAGGAGACGGAAATCGCCGGCTTCGTGGGCAAGGTCACGGCCCTGGCCCGCGAGAAGATGGCGGAGGCCGGACTGCCTGCGGAAGAGATCGACGCCGAGCTCGCCGGCGTGGACGCGGAGGTGCGCGGGGACGTGCGCCAGGCGCTGCTCACCGGCGAGATGGAATAGAGCTTACCGCGATTTCACTTGAGGCCGGCGGCGGTTCGGCGGACCTTGGTCGGGCAAACTCAGGACCTCCGCCATGATCCGCGCCCTTTCGCTCGCCGCCGCCCTCGCCCTCCTGCCGCTTTCCAGCGCCATGGCAGGGCCGAAGTCCGCACCGGAGGAGGCGCTGGAGGCCGCGGCCAAGGCGTTCGAGATCCGCATGGAGGACTTCGGCCGCCGCGCCGAGGCCATCGCCGAGGACAAGGCCCTGACGGAGACGCAGCGCGACGCCCGCCTCGCCGCGCTCTGGGCCGAATACCAGCCGGCGCTGAACGACTTCACCAAGGCCGCCAGCGAACAGGCGGGCGCTATCGCTCAGGCGGCGCTCGCCGAGATCGACGTGGAGGCCCTCGTCGCCGACGCCCTGAAACAGGCCGATGCGGAAGGCGCCATCGTCAAGGCCGGGGCTCTGGCCGCCGGCATGGCCCAGAACGGCGCCTGGGCTACCGACGACCCCGAGCAGATGGCGACCTATGGGTTGATCGCCCAGTACGCCATCGATCAGGCCACGGACGAGGCGGACGCCGAGACCGACGAGACCGAGGAAGACTAGTCGATCGGTTCTAGTCCGAGCTCCGCCTTCACCTGCTGAAGGTCGGCGCGAACGGGCACGATGACGAGCCGCCGAGGTTCGCGGGCGTTCGCCGCGACCACGGCGTTCTTGGGACAGATGTCGAAACAGGCGGTCTCGATCACGGCCGTCTGAGCCTTGCGGCCCTTGCCGGCCTTCAGCGATTTGCGCAGCGCCTTGCTGAGGGTCCGATCTCCTTCGGGGCCGAAGCCGCCCTCCAGCTTCTTCGAGCACTTGCGGCACACGAGGACGACCTCGCGCCATTCCGTTCGGGCGATCTTGAAGGGCATGCTCGGCAAGTCGGCGGAGGAGGGCGCTTGCGCAAGCGCGGCGGGCGGGCGAACCATGCGGCCCATCGTCCCCGCTCGAGAGCCCGCCCATGATCCGCGCCCTTCTGCTCGCCGCCGTCGCCTCGGCCGCCCTGGCCTCGCCCGCAGCGGCTCAGGTCGCGCGCGATCGCGTTGAGGCGGCGGTTCAGGCGGTCAACCCCAAGGTGGTGGCCTGGCGGCGCGACCTCCACGCCCACCCGGAACTGGGCTTCGCCGAGACCCGCACGGCGGGCGTGGTGGCCGAGCATCTTCGCGCCCTGGGCCTGGAGGTTCGCACCGGCGTCGGCAAGACGGGCGTGGTCGGCGTGCTGCGGGGCGGGCGGCCCGGCCGAACGGTCGCTCTGCGGGCCGACATGGACGCCCTGCCGGTCAGGGAGGCGACGGGCCTGCCCTTCGCCTCCACGCAGACCGGGACCTATATGGGCGCGACCGTGCCCGTGGCTCACGCCTGCGGCCACGACGCCCATGTCGCCATGCTGATGGGCGCCGCCGAGGTGCTGGCCGGCATGAGGGATCAGCTGTCGGGCACGGTGGTCTTCATCTTCCAGCCGGCCGAGGAAGGCGCCCCTCCGGGAGAACCCAAGGGCGGCGCGGCCCTGATGATCGACGAGGGCGCGCTGCAGAACCCGGCGCCGGAGGCCATCTTCGGCCTGCACGTGGTGCCGGGGCTGCCTGGGACCATCTTCTACCGGCCGCAGGGCTTCATGGCGGCTTCGGATCGGGTGGACATCACCCTGACGGGCAAGCAGACCCACGGGGCCTGGCCCTGGAAGGGCGTGGACGTCGTCGCCGCGTCCGCGGCCGTGATCCAGACCGTCAACACCCTGACCGCGCGCACCGTGGACCCAACGACCACGCCGACGGTCTTCACCATCGCCACGGTGCAGACGGGCGTTCGCTACAACATCATTCCCGATCAGTCGGTGATGAGCGGCACGCTGCGCACCTTCGACACGGCCCAGCGCGACGCCCTGGTCCGGCGCGCCGAGGGCGCGATCAAGGACGTGGCCCACGCCCACGGGGCGGAAGCGACCTTCGGCGTGCGCCAGAACGCGGCCCTGGTGTTCAACAACGAGGCGCTTTCGGCCTGGCTGGCGCCTGTGCTGGAGGAGGCGGCCGGCGCCGGCAAGGTCAATCCGGGCGCGCCGCCGACCACGGTGGCGGAGGACTTCTCCTATTTCCAGCAGAAGATCCCTGGCGTCTTCTACCACCTGGGGGGATCCAAAGACGGCGTCGACCCCTCCACCAGCCCGCCCAACCACTCTCCGGAGTTCGACGTGAACGAGGCGGTGCTTCCCGTCGGCGTCCGCGCCCACGTGCTGTCGGCCCTGCGCTTCCTGGAGCGGCGGTAGCGCCGGGAACATCTCCCCATCGCTTGCGATGAGGAGCGACGCCTAGCGGCTTTAGCTGAAGCGGTCGAAGACGGTCTCGATCACGCGCTGGTAGGCGGTGGTCAGCGCCTCCAGTTCGGCTGTGGGCACGCGCTCGTCCACCTGGTGCATGGTCTGGCCGACGAGGCCGAGCTCCAGCACGGGGCACAGGCTGCGGATGAAGCGGGCGTCGGAGGTGCCGCCGGTGGTGGAGGGCTCCGGCCGAACGCCCAGCGCCGCTTCCACCGCGTCCTGAACCGCCTCAACGAAGAGTCCGGGCTCGGTCAGGAAGGCGTCGCCGGAGCAGAGGTGCTCCAGCGTGATCTCCACGCCCGCGCGAGCCGCGTGTTGCGCGGCCACGCCGTCGAGCCAGGCGACCAGGCTGTCGCCCGTGTGGCTGGGGTTGAAGCGGATGTTCAGCCGCCCCCGCGCCTCGGCCGGGATCACGTTGGCGGCCGGATTGCCGATGTCGATGGTGGTGACCTCGAGGTTGGACGGCGGAAAGCCGGGGTAGCCGTCATCCAGCGGGTAGGCGTCCAGCTCGGCCAGCAGGCGAGCGATCACGGGGGCCGGATTGGCGGCGCGTTCGGGATAGGCGACGTGGCCCTGGCGGCCCTTCACCGTGATCCAGGTGTTGAGCGAGCCGCGCCGGCCGATCTTGATGGTGTCGCCGAGGCGCTGGGCGGAGGAGGGTTCGCCCACCACGCAGGCGTCGATGACCTCGCCCTCGGCCATCAGCTGCTCCACCACCCGCTTGGTGCCGTGCAGCGCCGGGCCCTCCTCGTCGCCGGTGATGAGAAAGGAGAGCGACCCCTTGGGCTCGCCGGCCTGGAGCAGGCGCGAGACGGCCGCCACCCAGGCCGCGATGCCGCCCTTCATGTCCACCGCGCCCCGGCCGATCAGCACGCCGTCGCGGACCTCCGCCTCGAAGGCGCCTGAGGACCAGGCCTCCGCCTGGCCTATCGGCACCACATCGGTATGGCCGGCGAAGCAGAGGTTGGGCGAGGCGGTCCCGCGCCGCGCGTAGAGGTTCTCGATCCCCTCGAACGGCATGCGGCGGCAGCTGAAGCCCAGGCTTTCCAAGGCGCGCTGAAGCACGTCCATGGCGCCCTCGTCGGCGGGGGTGACGGACGGGCGGCGGATCAGCTCGCGGGTCAGCGCGACAGGATCGATAACCGGATGTGATGCGCCGCTCATGCGGCCATGCTTTAGGGGGAGTTCGCACCCGCGAGAAGGCCATGCCCAGGATCGACATCGACACCGCCCCGGAGCGCAACGGCAGCGCCTATCCCGCCCCCTTCGACCAGCCGTGTCGGAACCGCCGTCGGCGGCGGCTCGGGAACGCGGTCGGCCTCAGCCAGTTCGGGGTCAACCTTCTGACGCTGGAGCCCGGGACCTGGTCGTCCCAGCGGCACTGGCACGCGGCGGAGGATGAGTTCGTGTTCGTCGTTTCCGGCGAGGTCGTGCTGATCGAGGACGAGGGCGAGACGGTGCTCAGAACCGGCGATTGCGCGGGCTTTCGGATGGGCGTGGCGAACGGCCACCATCTGGTGAACCGCTCCGACCAGCCGGCGGTGGTGCTGGAGGTCGGCGGCCGGAATCCGGACGAGGACGCCGTGGACTATCCCGATATAGACCTGATGATCCCGGGCAAGGGCGACCTGTCCTACCGGCGCAAGGACGGAACGCCTTATGAAGGCTCGGGTCGGGTGAAGTGACGGACGCGCCCGAGGCTCCCGAGCCGATCACCACGCCGAACGCCGAGGCCGCGCTGGCGGCGCACGGGACGAACCCCTGGGCCATCCGGGACTTCCGCCTGCTCTGGGTGGGGCGGCTTCTCGCGGTGCTCGCCATCCAGGTGCAGTCCACGGCGGTGCTGTGGCAGGTGCTGGAGATCGCCCGGCGCGATCACCCGATCGAAGAGGCTAGCCTCTATGCGGGGATGGTGGGGCTGGCGCAGTTCATTCCCCTGCTGCTGCTGACGCTTCCGGCGGGGGAGATGGCGGATCGGCGCGACCGGCGGCTGACCGTGGTGTTCTGCATCGCGGCCGAGCTGGGTTGCTCGCTCGCGTTCCTGGGCATGGCGCTGCACGGCTCGCCCCCGCTGTGGGGTCTGCTCGGCGTGGCGGCGGCGTTCGGCGCGGCGCGGGCCTTCCTCGCGCCGGCCAGCCAGGCCTTCCTGCCGATGGTGGTGGGGATGAAGGCCCTGCCGCGCGCCATCGTGGCCCAGAGCCTGGCCTTCCAGGTGGGCGCGATCGCAGGGCCGGCGCTTGGCGGGGTGATCCTGGCCTGGGGCATTCCCTTCGCCTACGCCGTCTCGCTCGCGGCCTTTCTCGCGGGCCTGAGCTGCTTCCTCCTGGTGCGGACGAACGGCCGGCCCCCGCGGGCGGACCAGGCCGACGGGTTCCCTGCGCGCTGGGCCTCGGTCAAGGAGGGCCTGGCCTATGTCTGGAAGACCAAGGTGGTGCTGGGCGCCATATCGCTGGATCTGATCGTGGTGCTGTTCGCGGGCGTGGCCCTGCTGACGCCCATCTTCGCGCTGGAGATCCTCCAGACGGGGCCGGAGGGCTTCGGCCTGCTGCGCTCGGCCTTCGGCGTGGGGGCCTTTGTGATGGCGCTGTATCTGGCGCGCTTTCCCATCGTTCGGCGCGGGGGCCTGTGGATGTTCGGGGCGGTGGCGGCGTTCGGCGTCTGCACCCTGGTGTTCGGCCTGTCCAAGATCGTCTGGCTGTCGGCCCTGGCGCTCTTCCTGGGCGGGGCGGCGGACATGATCAGCGTTAATATCCGCCAGACCCTGATCCAGATCGCCACGCCCGACGAGATGCGCGGCCGTGTCTCCTCCGTCTCCATGCTGTTCATCGGCGCCTCCAATGAACTGGGAGAGGCCTACTCCGGCGTGATGGTGAGGCTGCTTGGTCCCGTCGGCGCGGCCGTGTTCGGCGGCTGGGGCGCGCTGGCGGCGACGGGCGTGTGGGCCAAGCTGTTCCCGGGCCTGAGGAAGGCGGACCGGCTGGCGTGAGGGGGCAGCGGCGCGGTTTGTCCTCCCGGCCAAGCCGCAGGCTGAGCCGGGCGACGGGCGACCCTCGTGAGGTCGCGCTTCCGGGTAAGCTCACGCTTCCCGGAGCTGGGTACTCAATGCTTCCCGCGTCCCGGCTCTCGCCGCGCTGGGCCGGGATGACAAAGGGTCAGTCCAGCGTCCGCGCCTCTTCCGGCAGCATGATCGGCACCCCGTCGCGGATCGGGTAGGCCAGTTTCGCGCCGGCGGAGATCAGCTCCTGCGCCTCGCGGTCATACTCGAGCCGGCCGCGCGTGACGGGGCAGACCAGCACCTCCAGCAGGCGGGGATCGACGGAGACGGGGGTGTGGAAGGCGTCGGACACTTGGGTGACGATCGGCGAGGGACGGGTGGCGATTGATTAGCGCGGCGCACGTCCGGCGGCTAGCATTCTCCGGTTGGTTCGGTCCGCGCCCGGCGCTCGCCGCTCGTCACTGGACCATCGGCCCGTCGCCGTCGCCCGCGTCCGCCGCGTCGATGCGCATCAGGGCGGTCAGGGCCTCGCACCGGTCGCCCAGGGCGTGGGCTTCGATCAGGGCCTGCTTTTCCGCGACCTCGAACGGCAGGGCCATGGCCAGGGAGTTCACCAAGGCCTCGATGGGCGCGCCTTCGGCCGTCTCCCAGTCGATCTCCAGCCCGCGCGTCTCGAGATAGGCGCGCAGGGCCTCCAGCAGGCCATGGCGGTCGACGGAGTCTTCCGGCGGCGGCGCCTGCAAGTCATGCTCGAAGGCGCCGAAGTCGGCGCGCACCTGGCGATAGGGCGTCTTGGTCGGCAGCTCGGTGGACAGGCGGAAGCGGCACAGGCCGGTCAGGGTGATCAGATAACGGCCGTCGGAGGTTTCGGCGAAGGCCGTGATGCGTCCAGCGCAGCCGATCGGCGACAGGCTGGGCAGCTGGGCCGGGCCCCCACAGGGCTGGACCATGCCGATGATCCGGTCCCCCGCCATGGCGTCGTCCACCATGTTCAGATAGCGCGGCTCGAAGATGTTCAGCGGCAGCTGCCCTCGCGGCAACAGGATCGCGCCCGGGAGCGGGAAGACCGGAATGACCTGGGGCAGGTCGATGGACTTCACATAGCCCTGGGGCATGAGGCGGCCTTTCGGGTCAGGCGAACAGGATCGAGGACAGCCGACGGCGGCCGTCGCGGGCCACCTCCGACGCGGGACCGGCGGCCTCGAAGATGGTCAGCAGCTGCTTGCGCGCGGCCTGGTCGTTCCACTCGCGATCGGCGCGGACGATCTCCAGCAGGTGGTCGACGGCGGCGTCGAGGTTCCCGCTGGCGGCGAGAGCCTGGGCGAGGTCGAAGCGGGCCTGGTGATCGGCCGGGTTGGCCTTCACCTGAGCCTCCAGGGCGGCCGCCTCGCCGGACGGAGCCGATGAGGCGAGCGACAGCTGGGCCCGCACGCTCTGGACCGCAGGCTCCTTCGAGTCCTGCGGCGCCATGGCGATGGTCTGGCGCGCCTGCTCGGCGTCGCCCGTGCCGAGATAGACCCGGGCCATGCCGGCGATGGCCTTCTGGTTGTCGGGATCGAGCGTCAGCACCTCGGCGAAAGCCTGGGCCGCCCCGCCCCAGTCGGCCAGGGACAGGCTCTCCTCGCCCAGGCTCAGCAGCTCCTCGACGTCCGAATCGCCGGAGGCGCCGCCCGTGATCCGGTCGATGAAGGCCTTCAGCTGGCTTTCCGGAACGGCGCCCTGGAAGCCGTCCACGGGCTGGCCGTTCTTGAAGGCGTAGACGGTGGGGATGGACTGCACCCTCAGCTGGCCCGCGTAGGCCGGGTGCTTGTCGACGTCGATTTTGACCAGCTTCACGGAGCCCTTGGCGGCGCGCACCGCCTTTTCCAAGGCCGGGGTCAGCTGGCGGCACGGCCCGCACCAGGTCGCCCAGAAGTCCACGATCACCGGCTGCTCGCGCGACGCCTCGACCACATCCTTCATGAAACCGGCGTCCGAACCTTCCTTGATCAGGTCGTCGGGCGTGTTGGCGGTCGGGTCGGCGAAAGTCATGTCGGCTCCTCTAACGCGGGCGGGGCCTAGATGGTCCCTACTTTGGTGGGACTCAAGCGGGCGTGGCCGCAGTTCAAGTTGGCTGGTTCATCACGGCGAACACAGCGGAGGCACGGCGGGCACAGCGAAGGCTACGCTGCTGCGCCGGGCGCCTTGCCAAGGAAGAGGAAGGCGCTGCGCGCGCCTCATCCGCTTCCCGCGTGTTCGCTGTGGTCTCGCTGTGTCCGCCGTGATGGACCCTACACCACCGTCAGCGCCTCGAAGTCGACCACCAGCGGCTCGCGGCCGATCAGTTCCAGGAATCGACGGAATGCCGCCTGGCTCAGCCCGCTGGTGGCCGTGTTGGTGAGCGGGTGGAAGTTGACGGTGTGGGCCTCCCAGAGGCGCCGATCCAGAACGAAGGCGACGCGCCGCTCCACGTCGTTGATCAGCCCCAAGGCGGTGACCGAGCCCGGCCGCACCCGCAGCGTCTCCCAGAGCAGCCCTTCATTGCCGAAGGACAGCCGATCCGAGCCGATCCACTTCGGCGCGCGCTTCAGGTCCACCACCGTGTCCTGCCGCGCGGAGATCAGCCAGAGGCGGCCCTTCTTGTCCTTCAGGAACAGGTTCTTGGTGTGGGCGCCCGGCATCGCGGCCTTCAGCTCCAGCCCCTCCTCGACGCGGAAGACGGCCGGGTGTTCGACCGTGCGGTGCTCGATCCCGTGCTCGGCCATCCAGGCGAGGAGTCGATCCGGATCGTAGGACGGTTGAGCGGTCATGGAGCGGCGGGCTAGAGGGAGGGAGCCTCAGTTAGCCCTCGGAGCGTCGCCTTGGAACTGGAATGCTACCCCATGCACGATCAGCCGTGCGATCTGGTGCCCGGCCGGCAAGCCCGCAACTGGATGGACAGCTTCGTCAGCCGGCATCCGTATCGCTGTCTGCCGCTGAACATGGCCAACACCACGGGCTGGGAGGTGCTGTGCCCCTACGGCTTCACGGCCGAGTGGAACGGCGGGCCCCGCCAGGAAGACATCGTCATCACGCCCGACCGGCCCGTGCCGAACCTGAAGGAGTTCGTGGTCAGCCACTTCACCCATGGCGTCCTGACCATGCACCCGCAGTACCTGTTCCGCACGCCGCCCGGCTGGGGCATGCTGGCGTCCGGCGCGCCCAACCATGTGAAGGACGGCATCCAGCCGCTGGTCGGCCTGATCGAGACGGACTGGCTGCCCTTCCCCTTCACCATGAACTGGATCTTCACCCGGCCGGGCCGCGTGCGGTTCGAGAAGGGCGAGCCCTTCTGCTTCATCCAGCCGATCGAGCACCGCAAGGTCGAGCAGTTCGAGCCGGTGATCCGCTCGCTGGACAGCAACCCGAACATGAAGGGGCAGTTCGACGCCTGGAACCGGCAGCGGACGGACTTCAACAAGCGGCTGACGTCGGGCGATCCGGCGGCCGCCAAGGAGGCGTGGCAGCGGTTCTACTTCAAGGGCGAGCTGCCGGAGGAACTCGGCGCGGCGCCCGACACCCACACCAACAAGCGCCGGCTCAAGGCGCCGAGGGTGGGGTGAGAGCCTAGGCCGCCCGCATGTGCGCCTCCTACGAAGCCCGGTTCAATGTGCGGCAGCTGGTGGACCTGTTCGCCGCGGCGCAGGCCCCCTTGGCGTTTCCCGGCGGGCTGCCCAACCTGGAGCCGAGGGACGAGGTGCGGCCCACCGACCGCGCCCCGGCGATCCGCGCGATCTCGGACACGGAAGCGACGCTCGTGGACATGCGCTTCGGCTTTCCGCCGCCCGCACCCAAGCGGCCGCCGGTGATCAACTTCCGCTCCGAGGGCCGGAGCTTCTCGAACGGCGAGACATCCGGCCGCTGTCTTGTTCCGGCGAGCGGCTTCTACGAGTTCACGGGGGAGCGGTACCCCAAGACGCGCTGGCGGCTGGCCGATGCGGACGGCCGACCTCTCGCGCTCGCCGCGCTGTGGCGGCTGGGGAGCGAAGGTGCGGCCTTTTCCTTGCTGACGGCCGAGCCTGGTCCCGACGTCCAGCCGTTCCACGATCGCGGCGTCCTGCCCTTGCCCCCTGAGGCGTGGGCGGACTGGTTGTTCGACAGGCGTCCCGCCGGAGCGCTGCTCCGGCCGCCGCCGGCCGGAAGCCTGACGGCTGAAGCAGCCCCCCGACCGGGGAAGGCGTAGGCGGCTCGCGGTCTTGGGGCCGGGCCTCAGGACCGCCCGAAGCGCGGACCGAGATTGGCGATCACCTCACGGGCGTCGAAGGCGCTGGCGTCGCCCTCGGGCTTCTGGCCGCGTCGGAGGATGATCTCCTGGCTGGCCTCGAAGCGATCGACCCGCTCGGTGGCGAAGCCGGGGCCCCAGAACGGATCCCAGGCGCTCCAGTAGCCGCGACGATGGAAGCGCCAGCTGGGCCCCCAATGCGGCCAGTAGCGGTCACGGTAGAAGGGATCGTAGTCGCGGTAGTAGCGGCTCTCGCGCTCCGTCGCCCGGTTGTTGGTCGAGAACCAGTCGTAGCCGTTCTGGACCGTCAGTTCGGCCGACCGCAGAAGCAGGCCCATCTCGACCGCCTCGCGCGAGGTGAAGGATCGGCCGGAGAAGGTGACCCGGAAGCGGTCGCCGTCGATCCGCTGCTCCGAATAGCCGCCGTAGCCGCGGGCGTTGGCGGGGCCGTAGGTGGGGGCGCTGGCGCAGGCCGACACCGCGAGCGCGGCGGCGACCAGGACGCCGGCGGACTTGAAGTGATTGAGTTTCATGGGAAAGTCTCCTCGCGAAGAGGTTAACGCCGTGCCGGCTGAACGGCCCATGAATAGCGGAGTTCCGTCGGCGGAGCCTCTGTCGGCATGCGGAACGGCTATCGCCGGATCAGGATGAGGGCGGCGGCGAGGAGCAGGAGCACGCCCACGAACAGGCCATAGGCGCGGCGGAAGCGCGGCTCGCTCATGCGTCGGGCCAGGGCCGCGCCGGAAAGGCCGTAGGCCGCCATGGTGATCACATCCATGCCGATGGTGGCGAGCGCGAACAGCGCCAGCTGCGGCGCCGCCGGGCGCTCCACGTCCATGAAGGGCGGCAGGACGGCGGAGAAGAAGAGGATGATCTTGGGGTTGGCGAACTGAACCATGAAGCCGTCCCAGAAGGCGGACCGGTCCCGGCGGATGGGAACGGCGTGGGCCTCGCTCTCCCCGGCCTTCAGCGCGCCCCAGATCGCCTTCAGCCCCAGCCAGGCCACATAGAGGCCGCCGAGGACGGCGATGACCCGGAACGCCTGCGGGAAGGCCTTCACCAGGGCGCCCAGACCCAGAGCCGCCGCGCCGAACCAGACCAGGGTGGCCGTGTTCATGCCGACCACGCCGATCAGCGCGGCCGCCTTGCCCCGCTCCATGCCGTTGGCGACGCTGAACAGGTTGGCTGGTCCAGGCGTGATCGCCATCACCGCCATCACCCCGAGGAAGGTGAGGTACAGGTGCGGATCGACGGGCAGGATCATGGGCGGTGCTCAATGCAAGAAGCCCCGGCCTTGCGGCCGGGGCTCCGTGGATCGCCAGGGCCGTGAGGCTCAGGCTTCGGCGTCGGCGGTGTCGGCGACGGTCGCCTCGACATCGGCCTTGCCGCCGCGCGTCTGGCGCTCGGCGATGCGGGCCGACTTACCGCGACGGTCGCGGAGATAGTAGAGCTTGGCGCGACGCACCACGCCGCGACGCTTGACCTCGATGCTTTCGATCATCGGCGACAGGATCGGGAAGACCCGCTCCACGCCTTCGCCGAAGGAGATCTTGCGGACGGTGAAGTTCTCATTCACGCCGCCGCCGGCGCGGGCGATGCAGACGCCCTCGAAGGCCTGGACGCGCTCGCGCTCGCCTTCCTTGATGCGGACGTTGACGCGCAGGGTGTCGCCGGGCTGGAACTCGGGGATGGCGCGCTTTTCGACCAGGCGGGCCTTTTCCTCGGCCGCCAACTGCTGGACGATGTTCATTCTATTCTCCTCGGGCTTTGCCGCCCTTTAGCTGTAAGTTGGCGAGATGCGCCGCCCAGAGGTCCGGCCGCCGCTCCCGCGTGGTTAGCTCCCTCTGCTCCTGACGCCATTTGGCGACCTTCTTATGGTCGCCCGACAGCAGGACTTCGGGGATGTCGAGCCCCTCGAACGTCCGCGGTCGGGTGAACTGCGGATGCTCCAGAAGCCCGTCCTCGAAGCTCTCTGACGACAGGCTTTCGGCCTGGCCCAGCACTCCGGGGATCAGTCTTACGCACGCCTCGATCGCGACCATCGCCGCCGCCTCGCCCCCGGCGAGAACCGCGTCTCCGACCGAAACCTCCTCGAACCCGCGCGCGTCGAGCACGCGCTGGTCCACCCCCTCGAACCGGCCGCAGAGCACGACGACGCCGTCGCCCGAGGCCCAGTCCTTGACGCGCGCCTGAGTCAGGGGCCGACCCCGAGCGCTCATGTACAAAAGCGGCCGCCGAGGTCCCGACAGGCTATCCACCGCCCGGGCCACCACGTCCGCCTTCAGCACCTGTCCCGGTCCGCCGCCCGCAGGGGTGTCGTCCAGGAAGCCGCGCCTATCCGCGCTGAACCCCCGAATGTCAAGGGTTTCCAGCCGCCACAAGGCGCGCTCCGTCCACGCCGTGCCGATGAGCGACACGCCGAGCGGCCCCGGAAAAGCTTCCGGGAACATGGTCAGGACGGTGGCGGTGAACACGGCTGGAGGGCGGCTTTACTCGACCCGGCCGCTCTCGCCGGCGCGCTCGAAGGCGGCAGTCTGGGCGGCGCAGCCTTGCAGCTTCGCGGCGCCCACCGTCACCTGGGCCGTCAGCGGATAGGTGCGGTCGCTCATCCCGTCCGAGCAGTCGGTGGCGGTGAGCAGAACCTCCATGACTTCGTCCTTCTCGCTGACGGTGGAGAAGGTGGCGACCGTGCCCTGCATCACCGGACCCTTGTTGACGCCCGTGGCGGCCGGCGTGTCCGGGCCCGTCTCCATGCCGTAGTAGCTGAGGGTCTGGGGGGTGATCTCGACCCGCCAGAAAGGCTCGGTGCCGACCGCGCGCACGGGCTGGTCCAGGCGGACTCCGGCCAGGACGGGCGGCTGGGCCGGCGGACCCTTGGGGGGCGCAGGTTCGTTGGGCGTCTCGGTGCAGGCGAGAAGGGCGAGCGGCAGGGCGAGCAGGATCAGCGGGCGCATCGGCGGCCTCCGGAAGAACGACCTTCTCAAGGACGGCGCCCGCGCGCCCGGGTCAAGCCTAGGAAGTCTCCTCGACCTGATAGGGCTGGAACTCGCAGTTGATCGGCCGAACGAGCACGTAGACGACATCCGGGCGGCGGGGATCCTCGTTGAAGCCGTTGGTGCGCCAGCCCGTCTCCGCCGCCACCAGCACGCCGTCGTGCTCGGCGTGATAGCTGATCTCGCCGAAGCCCAGCACGCGCGGCAGGCCGTACCTGACGTAGGTGAAGCCGTTGATGCGGAGCTTGTCATTGTTGACGAACCAGGGACGCCCCTCGGCGTAAGTCAGGCCGGCCTGCTGAAGCGTCTTCTGCTCCCCGTCCATCATGACGGCGCGGTTCTGCGCGTCCTGGCGGCCGACGTATTGGCGCATCTGGCGCCACCCGGGCGCATAGGCGCAGGTTTGGGTGTCACGGAGGCTGGCGAAGGGGCCGCTCCAGGCGCCACGCACCCGCACGCGATCCTCGCCTAGGAAGGTGTTCAAGCCGGCCTGCGCGTCGGTGGCGACCTGGCTCGCGCCGCCTGCGCCGGAGGTCAGTTGCAGCACGTAGTCGCCTGTCTCGCCCTCGCCCAGGCTGTTGGCGCGGACGGAGTAGGTTCCGGCCCCCGGATTGCTCAGCGTCAGCAGGGAGTTGGTGCCGTCGTCCGCGCCGTCGTCGTCGGACTCGATTTCCTCGCCCTCGCAGGTTCCGCCGGGGAAGACGGAGAGGTAGGTGTCGAACTCGTTGGAGCTCATCCGGATCGTCGCCGACTGACCCTGACGCAGGCTGAAGCTGTAGCAGTCGTACAGGCTGTCGTCGCCGGCCACGGCGTCGCCTTCCGACAGGGAGCCTTGCAGGCTCTGGCCGATCGAAATCGGCGTGACGGCGGGCGAACGGTTCGGGCGGACCGCCTGGGGCGGCGCCGAGCCAGCGTCCCTGAGCGTGACGGCGTAGGCGCCCGTCTCGCCCGAGCTCAGGCTGTTGGCGCGCAGCGAATAGGCCCCCGGCGCGCCGAGCGTGGCGGTGAGCTCGGCGTCCGTGTCGCCGCCGCCGTCGTCGTCGGTCTCGAGCGGCTCGCCCTCGCACCGGCCGCCCCGATAGAGCGACAGAAAGGCGTCGAAGTCGTCGGACTCCATGCGGGCGACGATCGACCGCCTGCCGTTGATGTTGAACGCGTAGCAGTCGAAGTAACTCCCGTCGTCCGCCTGCGCGTCGCCATCGGTCAGGCGCTCACGCGCGCTCGATCCCAGCGCCAGGGAAAGCACCCGCAGGGGTGGCGGGGGAGCGCGCAGCTCCGTCGAGATGATGAAGAGCCCGGTCTCTCCCTCGCTCAGCGTATTCGCGCGCACCCACCAGGTCTGACCGTCGCCGGTGAAGTCCACGCGCGCGTTGGTGCCGCCGGCGCCGTCGTCGTCCGTCTCGGCGGGCTCCATCTCCGCGCAACTCGCCCCCTTGCCCACCGCGAGATAGGCGTCGAAGTCATCGGAGGTCAGCTCCACCCGGTAGCGCTGGCCGGCCTGGGTCTGCATCCGGTAGCAGCGGTAGTGGCTGTCGTCGTCCAGCTTCGGATCGGTGGCGCTGAGCGTGCCGCGCATCTTCTGGCCGGGCGACAGGGTGGCGGTCTGCGCCAACGCCAGCGTGGGTGCGGCCAGGGCCGCCACGGCGGCCAGGGTGATGGTTCGGATCATGGGCGTCCCCCTCGCAGTTGCGTGGGACAGTGCCAGACCTTGGACCGGCTTGGAATAGCGCGGTTCAGTCCAGCGCGCAGATGTCGGGGAGGCCGCGATGTTTGCCCCCGTGATCCAGCCCATAGCCGACGAGGAAGCGGTTCGGCGCGTCCCAGCCGACGAAGTCCGGCTCGGGCGCGCGCGGCAGCGGCCAAGGCTTGCGGGCGAAGACGGCGGTCAGCACCTCGGCCGCTCCGGCTTCGCGAACGATCCGCACCGCCTCGGCCAGCGACAGGCCGGTGTCGAACACGTCGTCGAGGATCAGCACGCGCCGGCCCTCCACCGAGCGCTGGAGCGGGGCGTAGACCTGGATGGCGCCCTTGCTCTCCGTGCCGTCGCCGTAGGAGGCCAGCCACAGGGCGTCGAAGCGCAGTGAGCGCCCATGGCGAGCGAGCGCCCGGGTCAGGTCGGCCGCGAACCACAGCCCGCCCGTCAGCAGAACCACGGCCACCGTCTCGTCATCGACCCTGGGGGCGATGCGGGCGGCGAGATCGTCGACCACGCGCGCCACCTCCGCCTCGGGCAGCAGGACTTCGGGAGACGCGGAGGGCTCAGCCATGATCGGAGGCGGATGCCGCCTCCGCATGGGCATCGTCAAGGGGAACGGCGTCCACGGGCTCCGGAGACGCCGAGCCGTGCAGCGGCGCCAGCGCGGGCCTCAGCGGCGAGGCGTCCGGCTGGGGCAGGGGGCGAGGCTTGGGCGCCGGCGGGTGGAGCGCCGCTTCGCTTGGGGCGGCGGCCTTGTGCGCGTCCAGCACGAAATCCACGCCGACGCCCGAACCCTTGGCCCCCGGGTCGGCGATCACGGCCTGGAAGCTCGCGGTCTTGCCCGGCAGGACGGGTGGGCCGTCCAGACGCACGATCTGGTGGCCGATCTCCGCGCCGTGGTCGTCCAGCAGCGCCACCCGGATCGGGGGCGTCACCACCTCGTTGTCGCGGATGTTGCGGACCTGGCCCAAGACCAGGACCTTGCCGGGATCGTCGGGAGCGGCCTTGGCGGCGACGCCTTCGAACTCCAGCCCCGTGACGTTCACCTCCACGCCGACGGCGGCGTAGGCGGCGGCTGTGCGGGGGGCCAGCTCCACCACCTCCACCCGGAACAGCCAGGCCGCGCCCAGCAGCGTCAGGAAGACGCCCGTGACCGCCGACCAGGCCGCCCCATGCGCCGCGGCGCGTCGGAGCCGCCGCTGCTGTTCGGCGCGGGCGCGGAATGCGCGGGGGAGTTCGGGGGCCGGCGTCTCGGCCAAAGTCTCGGGGACTGGGTCGTCCGCCGCGGGAGGTTCGGCGACGCGGGCCAGCTCCAGCGGCTCGTCGGCGGTGGCTCGCCAGGTATGGGCGCACGACTTGCAGCGGACTGTCCGGCCGGCGGCGCCCACGGCGCTGTCGGGGACGAAATAGCTTGTGGCGCAGGACGGGCAGGTCAGTATCATCTTGTCTGACTGCGAGGCTTCTGAAGCCCCCTCCCGTCGGAACAGCCTCGAAAGCCGCTCCGGCCCTGAACCGAACCCTATGCCGCCGTCCGCCCGCCGCGTGTCCGAAGCCCCGTCCGATTCGCCCGACGCCGCCGTCCGGATGGAAGGCGTGTCGTTCGGCTATGCGGAGGCGCGCCCGGTGCTGCGGGACGTTAACCTCACCTTGCCCGAGGGCTCTTTCCACTTCCTTACCGGAGCGTCGGGGGCGGGAAAGTCGAGCCTGCTGAAGCTGCTGACGCTCCAGCTGCGGCCCACGGCGGGGACGGTGGAGCTGTTCGGCGAGGACGTGACGCGGCTCAGGCCCCGACTGGCGCACATGGTGCGGCGCAGGCTGGGCGTGGTGCATCAGGACTTCGACCTGCTCGACCACCTCAGCGTCTGGCACAATGCGGCCCTGCCGCTGCGGCTCGCCGGCGGGCGGACGATCGACTACGGCCCGGACGTGGAGGAGATGCTCCGCTGGGTCGGCTTGGGCGAGCGCATGGCCGCCCGGCCGTCCGAGCTGTCCGGCGGAGAGCGGCAGCGTCTCGCCATCGCGCGAGCCGTGGTGGCGCGGCCGCGGCTGATCCTCGCCGACGAGCCGACCGGCAGCGTGGACGCGGCCATGGCGGAGCGGCTGCTGAAGCTGTTCCAGTCGCTGAACCGGCTGGGCACCACCGTGCTGATCGCCAGCCATGACGAGGTCCTGGCCGAGCGGTCGGGCGCGACGGTGCTGCGGCTCGAGGACGGCGAGCTGCGCTCGTGATCGGCCGACTGTTTCGCGACGAGGCGGCCCTGCTGCCAAAGGACGCTGGAGGCGCGCCGTGGCTGGCGTCCCTCATCGCCGTGCTGTGCTTTCTCGCCTGCCTCGCCGCCGTGGGCGCCGTCGCCGCCGATCGCGCCGCGCAGGGCTGGACCCGCGCCCTCCGAGCCGAGGCCACGGTTCAGGTCCGCCCGCGCGTGGGGGAGACCGGCCCGGCCGCTGCGGCCCGCGCCGCCGAGACCCTGGCCGGCGTCCCCGGCGTGGAGGAGGCGCGCGCGCTGGACAGGCGAGCGGCCGAGGCCCTGCTCCGGCCGTGGCTGGGCGAAGCGGCGCTGACCGACCTGCCGGTGCCCTTCCTGGTGACCGTGAGGCTGGATCGCGACGGCCCCGCCAGCGCGGTCAGCCTGTCCCGGGCGCTGGCTCAGGCCGGGCTGGAGGCGAGCGTCGACGACCATTCGCTATGGCGGCGGGAGGCGGAGCGCTCGGCGGCGGTCGTCGCGGCCCTGGCCTTCACCGCCTTCGCCCTGACCGCGCTCGCGGCGGGCGCGGCGGTGGCCTACGCCACCCGCAGCGGACTGGAGGCCCAGGCGCGGACCATCCGCATCCTCAGCCTGAACGGAGCCTCGGACCGAGCCATCGCCTGGCTGTTCATGCGCCGTTACGGCTTGCTGGCGGCGGGCGCGGGAGCGATCGGTGCGCTCGTGGCGGGCGCCCTGGTCGCCGGTCTGCGGACCCTCGGCGGACCCCGGGGCCTGACGCCGGCGCTGCCGCTCGCCTGGTCCGACGTGATCCTCCTCTCGCCATGTCCGCTGATCGCGTTTACCTTGGCTGTTCTGGCCGCGGGCGCGGCGGCGTCGCGCCGCCTCCGAAGCGCCACAGCAGGGGGTTAGGAGGGGCGAATGCGGTTTCTGGCGGTCGTGGCCATTCTCGCGCTCGTCTGGCTGGTGGGCCTGTTCGCCTTCGCCCACCGCGTCCAAGCCTTCACGCCCGCGGCGGAGCCGGCGCCCGCGGACGCCATCGTCGCCCTGACCGGCCCCTCTTTCGAACGGGTCGAGGTGGCCATCAAGCTGCTGGAGGACGGCAAGGGCCGCCGCGTGCTGATCTCGGGCGTCAACCGCGAGGTGCGCCGCCAGGAGCTGCGGGCCCTCGCGCCCGTGTCGCCGCGCCTGTTCGAATGCTGCGTCGAACTGGGATATGAGGCCGAGACCACCACCGGCAACGCGGAGGAGATCGCCGCCTGGGCCCGGGCGCGGGGCTTTCGCAGCCTGATCGTGGTCACCTCCGACTATCACATGCCGCGCTCGCTTCTGGAGATTCGTTCAAACCTGCCGGGCGTGGAGCTGCGTCCCTACGCAGTGGAGACGCCGTCCCTGGACAATCCGCGCTGGTGGCGAGCGGCCGTGACGGCACGACGCATGACGCTGGAGTATCTGAAATATCTCGGCGTGCTCGGCCGCGAGGGCATGCGACGCCTGTCCGGCGACCGGCCTGAGCCGATCGCGTCCGAAGCGGCGGCCTGAGCGTTACAGACGCCGTGGTCCGTTCGCTGATCTTCACCGCCTGGCTCTACCTGTCGATGGCCATATTCGCCGTCGGCTTTTCGCCCGCCCTCCTGATGGGGCATCGGCAGGCGCTTTGGGTAGCGCGCAGCTGGTCGCGGTTCATCCTGTTCGGACTGAAGCATGTCGCGGGCGTCAGGGTGGTGGTCCGGGGGCTGGAGCACCGGCCGGCCGGCGCGGCCCTGGTCGCCGCCAAGCATCAGGGGATGCTGGACGTCATCGCGCCCTTCGCCTTTCTGGACGACCCCTGTTTCGTCATGAAGAAGGAGCTGATGCCTCTGCCCTTCTTCGGCTGGTTCGCCTGGAAGCTGGGCATGATCCCGATCGACCGCTCGGCCGGCGCCTCGGCGCTCAAGAAGATGGTGGCCACGGCCCAGGAGCGGCTAGCCCAGGGCCGCCAGATCGTGATCTTCCCTGAGGGCACGCGACAGGTCCCGGGGGCTGAGCCCGACTACAAGCCGGGCGTCGCCGGCATCTATCGCGACCTGAACGGCCCCTGCTGGCCCGTGGCCACCAACTCCGGCGTGCACTGGCCGGCGCACGGCTTCCGGCGACACCCCGGCACGGTGGTGTTCGAGTTCCTGCCGCCCATTCCCGCGGGGCTGAAGCGCGGCGAGTTCATGAAGCAGCTGGAGGCGACCGTGGAGGCGGGGTCGACGGCGTTGCTGCCCTCAGCCGCGCCGCCCCCATCCGATCGATCTGCCGACTGATCGCCGCCCCGCCGGGGCCGGGGGAGCATCGTCGCCGACCCGCTCCCACCCGATCGCGTGCACCCGCTCCTTGCCGAGGCAGCCGATCAGGGGCGGGGTCTGAAACAGGCTCGCGATCGCGGGGTCGCGAACGTCCAGACCGCCGGTGAAGGCGCCGAAGGCCGGCAGCAGCAGGCGCTTGCCGTCGGTGACGAAGCAGGGTCGGCGCACGCCCCGGCCGTGGCCGACGACGGTGGCCGCGGGGTGCAGGTGACCCGCGACCTCCCCGGGCCGCGGGGCCGGCTCCGGCTCGTGCGTCAGGCGAAGCGCGCCGAGAGCCAGCGTCTCCACGACCTCTCCGGGCAGCACCCCCGCCGAGCCATCCAGCGTCTCGCGGTCGTGATTGCCTTCCAGCCAGACCCAGTCGCGGTGCTCGGCCAGACGCCACAAGCGCTGGCGATCGCCCTCCGGCAGGCGCTGCAGCGACTTTCGGTCATGGAAGCTGTCACCCAGCAGCACCACGCGGGCGGGGCGGAGCGTGTCCAGCTCAGCCTCCAGCCGGTCCAGGGTGGCGGAGCTGTCATAGGGCGGCAGCATCTGGCCGCGCGCCGCGAAGGCCGAGCCCTTCTCCAGGTGCAGATCGGCCGCGACCAAGGTCCCATGAGCTGGCAGCCACAGGGCGCCGGAACACCGCAGGACGCAGGCCTCGCGCATGACCCGCACCGAGAGCCCCTGACACGCCGCGCGGGACGGCGCGAGTTCGGCCTTCAGCGCCGCGTTCACGCCGCCTCTCCCATGACCTCGGCGATCAGCTCTTCCTCGTTGGCGGCCAGGATCAGGTCCGCCGCCTCGCCGTTCACCCGCTCCCTCCCGATGGTCACCAGCACCGGCACCGAAAAGGGCGAGGGCCGCTCCAGGGCAGCGTGTCGAATGCGGCCCTGGATGCGGCCGAGCAGTTGACCCAGGCGCGCGACGTCCAGCAGGCCGGCGGCCGCGTCGGCCCGGGCGCAGCGGAGCAGCAGGTGATCAGGTTGGTGGCGGCGCAGCACGTCGTAGATCAGGTCGGTCGAGAAGGTCACCTGCCGGCCGGTCTTCTCCGCGCCCGGCTGGCGGCGCTCGATCAAGCCGGAAACAAGGGCGGCATTGCGGAAGGAACGCTTCATCAGCGAACTTTCCTCCAGCCAGGCCTCCAGATCGTCGCCCAGCATGTCGGGCTCGAAGAGCTGATCGAGGTCCAGCCGGTCCATGGGCCGGATTGACCAGATGGCCAACGAATAGTCGGTGACGACAAAGCCCAGCGGCCCCACCCCCGCCCGCTCCAGCCGCCGCGTCAGCAGCATGCACAGGGTGTTGTGCGCCACCCGCCCCTCGAACGGATAGGCGACCAGGAAGTGGCGCGAGCCGCGCGGGAAGGTTTCCACCAGCATCACGTCGGCCGCCGGAATCAGCGACTTCTCAGCCTGCAACTCCAGCCACTCCTGCACGTCCGGCGGCAGGACGCGCCAGTGGTCGCGGTCCTGAACCATATCGCGCACCCGGTCGGCCAAGGAGGTCGACAGCGGAAACTGCGACCCGCCCCAGCTCGGGATCTTGGGGTCCTTGTCCTGGGCGGGGCTGACCAGGGCGTCCATGCCGGTGATGCCCATGAAGCTCCAGACCTGGCCGGCGAAGATGAAGGTGTCGCCCGGCGACATCTGCTCGAAATACCACTCCTCCGCCTCGCCGACCTTCCTGCCGCCGACCAGGTGCTTGCCGCCCGCGCGCCGGCTGGCGACCTTCACGTTCAGGCTCTCCGCCCCGACGATGGCGCCGACGTTCATGCGGTGCCGCTGGGCCAGATGCTGGTTGCGCACTTTCCAGCGCCCCTGCCGGTCCCGCACGATGCGCGCGAACCGGTCATAGGTGCGCAGCGCGTAGCCGCCGGTCGCGACCAGGTCGGTGACCTCCTCCAACTGCTCATAGGAGAGGTTGCGGTAAGGTCCCGCGGAGGCGACCTCCTCGTGGAGGTCCGCCAGCGTGAACGGCTCGGAACAGGCCAGGCCCATGATGTGCTGGGCGAGCGTATCCAGCGTGCCCGTATGCACCGGCTCCCAGTCGAAGGCGTTCTCGGCCACCGCCTCGCGCGCCGCCTGGCATTCCAGCATCTCGAAGCGGCTGGCGGGGACGAGCAGGGCGCGAGACGGCTCGTCCAGCCGGTGGTTGGCTCGCCCGATCCGCTGCACCAGCCGCGAGGAGCCCTTGGGCGCCGCCAGCTGGATCACCAGATCGACGTCACCCCAGTCGATGCCGAGGTCGAGGGTGGAGGTGCAGACCACGGCGTTCAGATCGCCCCGCGCCATGGCCGCCTCCACCTTGCGTCGCTGCTCGGCGGCCAGCGAGCCGTGGTGCAGGCCGATGGCCAGGTTCTCGTCGTTGATGGCCCACAGCTGCTGGAACACGAACTCGGCCTGCCAGCGCGTGTTGACGAAGATCAGCGCCATGCCCGCGCGGCGGATGGCGGCGTAGACTTCCGGGATGGCGTGCTGGCCCGTGTGCCCGGCCCAGGGCACCCGGCCTTCGGAGACCAGCACGTCGATCACCGGCTCCGCTCCCGGATCGCCTCGGACGAGGACCACTGATCCTTCTCCCCTTGGGAGCGAAGGATGCGGGGCCAGCCAGTCCCGGATCACGTCCGGATCGTCCACCGTGGCCGACAGGGCCACCCGCCGCATCTCCGGCGCATACTTCTGCAGCCGCGCCAGGCCGAGCGCGAGCAGGTCCCCGCGCTTGCCGCTCCAGATGGCGTGGACCTCGTCGATGACGACGCAGCGCAGGTCCGCGAAATAGCCCCGCGCGCCTTCCCAGGCGCAGAACAGGGCCAGCTGCTCGGGCGTCGTCAGCAGGATATCCGGCGGATGCTGGCGCTGACGCTGGCGCTTGGAGGCGTTGGTGTCACCCGTGCGGCTCTCGACATGGATGTTCAGCCCGATCTCGCGAATGGGCGTCATCAGGTTGCGCTCGACATCCACCGTCAGCGCCTTCAGCGGCGACAGGTAGAGGGTGTGCACGCCCGACCCGAGTCCGCTCTCCGGCCTCGGCCCCCGCTCCGCCAGCTCGATCAGGCTGGGCAGAAAGCCCGCCAGCGTCTTGCCCCCGCCGGTCGGCGCGACCAGCAGAGCGTGCCGCCCGGCTTGCGCCGCCGCCACCATCTCCAGCTGATGCCGCCGCGGCGCCCAGCCCCGCCGCTCGAACCAGTCGGCGAATAGGGGTGGGAGGGTGGTGGTCACGCGCTCCACGGGCTCAGCACGCGGCAGCCGGTGTGCTCGAAGTGGCGGACATTGCGGGTGACAACGGTCAGGCCATGAACATGAGCGGTGGCGGCGATGAGCTCGTCGGTCATCTCCGAAGCGCGACCGGCCGTCTTGTTAGCTTCTGCGAGCGAGGCCCAGCGCTCCGTCACCGCCAGATCGACCGGAAGGATGCGCTGATCGTAGCGGGTGATCATGTCCTCCAGCCAGAAGTCTAGATCGTCGCGCCGCCGGCCAGGCTCCAGTCTAACGATGCCGCGCCGAAGCTCGCCAACCGTGATGACGCTCAGGTGGAGGTCAGACAGCAGTTGGTCCGACAGCCACCTGACCACCCCCTGATCGGGTCGCGCGCGCTTTGGCTCGCTGACGGCGTTGGTGTCCAGCAGATACATCAGAACGGGTCGATCTCACGTGCGGGGCGGCCATCCCGCTCCAGATCGACGCCTTCAAGGGAAGGTCCGTTCAGCAGCCAATCCTTGAAGTCGCGCGAAGCTCTCGGGTCCTTCAGCCGCCGGAAGTCCTCGGCCGAGATGACGACGGCAGCCGCTTCCCCATGAGATGAAATCTCCTGAGGCCCTTCCGTCCGGGAACGGCGGATGACTTCCGAGAAGTTGTCCTTCGCCTTGGCGATGCTCCAGCTCACGGCGCTCTCCCGTTATGGCTATCGCTTATGGCCATACCTCAACGACGGCGAAACGGCAACCGAATGTTCCCGTTCCGTTTCACTCATGGAGCCGCTATCTTTCGCCGGTGACCGCAACCATGCCCCAGCCAACCCGCAGCCCGGCCGCCGCGCCGTGGCTGGACCTGCCGCCGGCGCTCGCCACGCCGCCGGGGGCCGGAGCCGTGTGCGATGCGGACGGCGCGCGGAAGATCGGGCGGGGAGCGGCGGAGGGGCTGCTGACCGGCGAGCGGGTGATGGTGGCGCATGCCTCGCTGACGGCGCGGCGGCTGGGGCTGTCGCCGCCGCCCCGGTCGGAGGACGTTCTGGACGTGCTGGAGCTGTTCGCCTTTGTGCGGCCCGCGAAGTTCTGCGCGCCGTCGCCCGCAGGCTTGGCGCTGGCGCTCGGCATGGCCGAGCCCAAGGGGGCGGAGGCGCAGGCCCTGGCGCTCCGGCAGGCGGCCGAGGCGCTGCTTCGGGAACTCGCCGCACCAGAATACCCGGCGCGGGAAGAGGCCTATACGCTGGCGGGCACGCTCAGCCGCGCCGGCTGGGCCTGGGGCCCTGGTGTCCTGGCCGCGCTGGAGCAGCAGCCGATCCGCGAGCGGCGGCATCGCGGCTCCGGGCTGGATGTCTGGACCCGCCTGGGCGAGTGGGAAGACGAGGCGCCGCGCGGCGAGGCAGGCTCCGCGCCCGTCGATTCCGAGAGCGCCCGCATCCGCCTGGCCAAGCTTTTGCAGGCGTCCGGCCTGGACGAGACCCGCCCAGCGCAGTCCGATTATGCGGCGGAAGCCGCCTTCGCCTTCTCACCCCGCAACGAGGAGGCGCGGCCGCGTGTGCTGCTGGCCGAGGCGGGAACGGGCACAGGCAAGACGCTCGGCTATCTGGCGCCCGCGTCGCTCTGGGCCGAGCGCAACCAGGGCGCGGCCTGGGTCTCCACCTACACCCGCGCGCTCCAGCGCCAGATCGACCGCGAGAGCAAGAGCCTGTGGCCCGACGAGGCGGTGCGGCGCAAGAAGGCCGTGGTCCGCAAGGGTCGCGAGAACTACCTCTGTCTGCTGAACCTCCAGGACATGGTCCAGGCGGCGCAGCTGGGAAACGGCGACCTCATCGGCATGGCGCTGGTCGCGCGCTGGGCGCTGCACAGCCGCGACGGGGACATGACGGGCGGCGATTTCCCCGGCTGGCTTCCTGGCCTGTTCGCCTTGAGCCCCGCGCACCAGCCCGGCCCGGCCAATCTGGTCGACCGGCGCGGAGAGTGCGTGCACGCGGGCTGCCCCAGCTATCGCACCTGTTTCGTTGAGAAGACCATCCGCGCCAGCCGCCGGGCGGACATCGTCGTCGCCAACCACGCCCTGGTCATGACCCAGGCGGCCTTCGACGGCGCCCGGTCGGCGCGAGGCCTCAAGGGCGACAGTGAGACGGCGGCTCTGAAGCGCATCGTCTTCGACGAGGGCCACCACCTGTTCGATGCGGCGGACAGCGCCTTTTCCGCCTGCCTGTCCGGCCAGGAGGCGGCGGAGGTGCGGCGCTGGATCAGAGGGCCTGAGGGGCGCGGCCGGCGCGGGCGCGGGCTGGAGCAGCGGCTGGGCGAACTCGTCGCCCACAGCGAGCCGGCCGCCAAGGCGCTACAGGACGCCATCCGCGCCGCCGCCCAGCTGCCGGGCGAGGGCGTGTCTAGCCGCATCGCCCCGCCCTCTGGCGAAGTCGCGCCGATCGGCCCGATCGAGCGGTTCCTGGTCGCGGCCCTGGAGCAACTCCGCGCCCGAGCGGCCGACAGCCCGCAGGCCGGGGCGGGGGAGTTCGGACTGGAGTGCGCGCTCCGCCCCGTCACCGACCCGGTGCTGGAGACCGCGCGGGAGGCGGCCAAGGCCATCGCGGCCGTGGAGGCGCCCCTGCTGGCGCTCGCCCGACACTTGGAGGACATCCTTGACGAGGAGGCGGACGAGCTGGACACCGCCGCCCGCGCTCGGATCGAGGGGGCGCTGCGCGGCTTGGATCGCCGCGCGCGCATGACGCTTCCGGGCTGGCGCGCCATGCTGGCGGCGCTGGAGGACGGCGGCGGCGAGCCGGACCCGGACTTCGTCGACTGGCTGAGCGCCGAGGCCGCCTTCGGCCGCATCCAGGACGTGGCGCTCCGCCGCCACTGGATCGACCCGACCGTGCCGCTTGAGGCCACGGTCATCATGCCGGCCCATGGCGTGCTGGTCACCTCCGCCACCCTGTCCGATCCGTTGGGCGACGACCCCTTTGAGCTGGCGCGGCTGCGCACGGGCTCGGCCCGGCTGATCGAGCCGGCTCGGACCCTGAAGGTCGAGAGCCCCTTCGACTATGCGGCGAACAGCCGGGTCATCGTGGTCAACGACCTGGTCAAGGACGATCCGCGCCAGACGGCGGCGGCCATGCGCGAGCTGTTCCTGGCGGCGGGCGGCGGGGGGCTCGGCCTTTTCACCGCCATCCGTCGGCTGAAGGCCGTCTACGAGCGGCTGGGGCCGGAGCTGGCTCGGGCGGGCGTGCCCCTCTACGCCCAGCACGTCGATCCGCTGGAGGTCGGCGCCCTGGTCGACGTCTTCCGGGCGGAGGAGGACAGTTGCCTGCTCGGCACGGACGCGGTCAGGGACGGGGTGGACGTGCCGGGCCGATCCTTGCGCATCCTCGCCTTCGACCGCGTGCCCTGGCCGCGCCCGGACCTGCTGCACAAGAGCCGTCGCGAGCGGTTCGGCGGCAAGAGCTATGACGACGCGCTGGCGCGCGGGCGGGTGGCCCAGGCCTTTGGCCGACTGATCCGCCGGGCGGACGACAAGGGTGTCTTCGTCATGCTTGACGCCGCCTGCCCCACGCGTCTGCTCGCGGGCCTGCCGCCCGGCGCGGAGGTGCAGCGCATGGGGCTGGCCGACGCGGTCGAGCTGGTGAAGGACTTCCTCGCCTGACGCCCTTCCGTGCGCCGTCCCTCTTCCGCATATAGCGCCGCATGAGCGATCAGCCGCCCGCCCGCTATCCCAGACGCCGTCTGGTGCTGCCGTTCGCGATCGTCGGCGTGCTGCTGGCAATCTGGACGATCTGGTGGTTCGTGCTCGCCAGCCAGGTGGAGAAGCAGCTGGGCCTGCGGACCGAGCAACTGCGCGAGGCGGGCTGGACGATCGAGCCGCGCGAGTTTTCGGGTGTCTCCGGATGGCCGTTCCGGGTGCGGGTCGAGGCTCCGGAGGCCCGCATCGGCGCGCCTTCGGGCCACATGGTGGCCGCGCCTCGGCTGGTGGCGGAAGCCATGGCCTGGAACCCGGACAAGTGGGTGCTGATCGCGCCCGACGGCCTGACCCTGACGCGCCCGGACAAGGGTCGGGTCGCGGTCGGCGGCGTGATCCGCGCCAGCGCCAGCGGTCTGCGCCGACGCACGCCGAACCTGGCGCTGGAGATGGTGGAGCCGGTGTTCACGCCTCACTCCGGCGCGGAGGTCTTCCCGATCCGCGCCGCGCAGCGGTTCGAACTGTACGCGCGGAAAAACGCGGCGAACCCTGGCGGCACCGACGTCCTGCTCCGCCTGGTGGACGCGCAAGGCCGCCCTGCGGGGCCGGTGGAGGGGCTGTCGCAGCAGGGGCGGCTGTCGTTGGAGCTCGAAGCGACCCTGACCAACGCCCAGGCGCTGCGCGGCATGGACGCGGCCGGCGTGTTCGCGGCCTGGACGGAAGCGGGGGGCCGCTTCGCCGCCGTGAAGGGCGAGATCAGCGCGGGGGAGAGCCGCGCCCTGATCAGCTCGGAGGGCTTGCGCGCCGATGAGGATGGGCGGCTGGTCGGGGCCGTCGCTTTCCGGGCGGAGAAGCCGCTGTCGGCCATCGCCGGGCTCGCTCGGAGCCGTGACGGAGCGGTCAATCGCGTGGGCGCTGCGGGCGCGGCGGCGGCGACGGCGGCGGGCGGGAACCGGGACGTGGCCCTCACCATCGAGTTCCGCGACGGGCGCACCTGGCTGGGGCCGTTCCCGCTGTCGCCCGCGCCCAAGCTGTTCTGATGCTGAGGGAGCCCCAGCTCGACGAGGCGCGGCTGGCGGCCGACCGCGCCGTGTTGCAAGCCATACAGGCGCGCGTGGAGTTGGGCGCTCACGACGGCCCGGACGCAGAGGCGCTGGCGCTGCGCCGGCTGCTGGACGGGGTGACCCGAGAGGAAGCGGCGGTGCTCCGCGCCGTCTGGGGCCGGATGACGCCTGACCGGTCGCTGGTGATCTGGGGCGGAGCCGCCCAGGTGCTGGCGGCCGACCGGTTCGGCGTGGCGGGGCGACTGGCGGCGGAGCCCGAAGCGGCGCTGAAGGCGGCGTCGGAAGGGGCTTGGGCCGTCTTGGACGTCCAACCCCGGCCGTGGTGGGCGCGGCTGCTGGCCCAGCCGAACCTGCGCGTCGTCGGCTGCCTTCCGGACGACCGCCACCTGAAGCCTCAAGTCCTGATCGTATCGACCGGGCAGCCCGGGCCAACCGGCGAGGATCGCACCTTCTGGGTCACGGACAGCGCTCTGCCGGACGCGGGCGTGGTCGGCGCCCTGGGGCAGGCGGGGCTGGCGGCGCAGCCGCTCTCCAGTTCCGGCGGCTTGAAGCTGTTCGCCCTGTCCGGCTATGTGCAGGCCGAGGACGGGCGGCTGACGGACGCGCCCGGCCGGCTCCACGGCGTGATCGGCGCCGCCCCCCTGTTCTGAGGCTTGCTCCATGACCGACGCCACCGCCGCGCCCGCGCCCAAGCCCGGCATCCTCGACATCGCCCCCTATGTCGGCGGCAAGTCCAAGATCGAGGGCGTGGCCGAGCCCATGAAGCTGTCCTCCAACGAGAACGCTCTGGGTGCGGGGCAGAAGGCGCGCGAGGCCTATCAGGCGGCGATCGGCAACATCCACATCTATCCGGACGGCCGCGCCAGCAAGTTGCGCGACGCGGTCGCCGCCCATCACGGGCTGGAGCCCGAGCGCCTGATCTTCGGCAACGGCTCGGACGAGGTCTTCGCCCTTCTGAACCAGGCCTATCTGACGGCGGGCGACAATATCGTAACCGGCCAGTACGGCTTTCTCGCCTATCGCATCAGCGCCAAGGCCAATGAGGCCGAGGTCAAGCTGGCGCCGGAGCCCGGTTTCAAGGCCGAGGTGGACGCTCTGCTGGAGCAGGTCGATGAGCGGACCAAGCTGGTCTACGTGTCCAGCCCGTCGAACCCGACCGGCAGCTACAACACGGCCGAGGAGATCGAGCGGCTGCACGCGGCGCTGCCGCCGCACATCCTGCTGGTCATCGACGAGGCCTATGCCGAATACGTGACCGAGCCCGACTGGAAGTCGAGCTTCGAGCTGGCTCGCAACAGCGCCAACATCGTGGTCACCCGCACCTTCTCAAAGATCCACGGCCTGGGCGGCCTGCGTATCGGCTTCGGCTATGCGCCCCTGCCGGTGGCGGAAGCCGTCGACCGCATCCGACTGCCCTTCAACGTGTCCGTGCCCGGCATCGAGGCCGCCGTGGCGGCGCTTGGCGACGAGGCGCACCAGACGGCGTCGCGGGAGCTGATCGAGACCTGGCGTCCGCGCCTGACCCAGGCGATCCGAGGCTTCGGCTTCGAGGTCTTCCCCTCCGCCGGCAACTTCGTGCTGGTCCGCTTCCCCGACGAGCGCCGCAACGCCCAGGCCGCCAACGACTATCTGAACTCGCGCGGCATCATCGTCCGCCCCGTCGGCGGCTACGGCCTGCCCGACTGCCTGCGCATCACCGTCGGGACGGAAGATCAGAACCGCGCCGTCATCGACGCGCTCAGCGAGTTCGCGGCCGGGTGATGAACCGGCTCCTGTGGGAGTGGGGCTTCATCGATCACTCCCTCCGCAGCAGACGGCTCGCCGCGCAGCCCATGAGAGCCGCGAGCAGCACCGTCAGCACGCCGTAGGTCCACGGACGACGGTGAGCGAACTCGTAGATGTCGCGCTCCAGGCCGACCTTCTCCACCGTCAGGGTCAGGTTGGACACGCCCTTGGCCTCGCCGTCCTGGAAGACCCAGACCTCGGCGTAATAGGCGCCGGTGGGGGCGGTGGCGGGCAGCTCCACCTCCGCGCGGAACAGGCCTTGGTCGACGAAGCGCACCCCTTCGGGATCGGAGCGGTACAGCTGGGCCGCCTCCTTCAAGCGGATGACGGCGCGGCGCCAGTCGAGATAGTCCTCGCCCAGCCGGCTGACCACCACGTCGCGCACCCCGTAGCGGGTGACGGAGCGGCGCTCCTCCGGCGCGTTGATGCGCAGGTGATCGACGCCGACCGACAGCCGCCGGAGCTGCCCGAAGGGGGCGATGTCCGGCAGCGGCCGGGTGGAGGCGGTCATGTAGAAGCCAGGCGCCCCTTCGAACAGCACGGGCCGGCTGTTCAGCCAGACGCCCCAGGTCCGGATCTTCTTCACCAGACGAAGGGGCGCGTCCGGCCCGCGCACCACAACCACCACGTCGACCGGCTGGTCCGTGGGGTTGAAGACGGCGCCGTAGAGGACGATGGAGGCGCCGCGGAAGCTCTGGTCGACCTGGACGCGGGCGTCGGTGAGGGCGGCGGCGACGCGCAGCTGCTGGCTGGTGGCGGCCGATTCCGGCGGAGGCGCGACGATCGCCGGCGGCTCGGGCGGGAGAGCCTGGATCATCGGTCGATCCCCGGCGCCAGGGCGAAGATGTCCGACGGCCGCACGAACAGTTCCAGCCCCATCTGCACCCCCACCAGCAGGATGATGAGGGCGAGCACGGCGCGAAGCTCCTCAGCCCGGAACCGGCCGGACCAGCGCGCCCCGTATTGCGCGCCGATCACGCCGCCGAGCAGCAGCAGCGTCGACAGCACCACGTCCACCGTCTGGTTGCGACCGGCCTGGAGCACGGTGGTGACGGCGGTGGTTATGATGATCTGGAACAGGCTGGTGCCCACCACCACGCCGGCCTTCATGCGCAGCACATAGAGCATGACCGGCACCAGGATGAAGCCGCCGCCCACCCCCATGATGGCCGACAGCACGCCGACGAAGGCGCCCAACGCGAAGGGGGGAATGGCGCTGATGTAGAGGCCGGAGCGGGGGAAGCGCATCTTCCAGGGCAGGCCGTACAGCCACAGGGGCCGGCGGCGCTCCTTGCGCGGCGGGATTTCGCCCCGGCGGCGGCGCAGGATTTGCTGCAGGCTCTCGTGCAACATCAAGAGCCCGACCGAGCCGAGGAACAGCAGGTAGGACAGGGCCACCACCAGGTCGGCTTGGCCGATCAGGCGCAGGTAGCGGAAGAACTCCACGCCCAGGAAGGCGCCCGCCACCCCGCCCAAGGCCATCAGCCCGCCCATGCGGTAGTCGACCGCGCCCCGGCTCGAATAGCTCAGCACGCCGGAGGTGGAGGAGGCGACCACGTGGCTGGCCTGGCTGGCGACGGCCACGGTCGGGGGGATGCCGAGGAAGACCAGGAAGGGGCCCATCAGAAAGCCGCCGCCGATGCCGAACAGGCCGGACACGAATCCGACCGCCGCCCCCAGCAGCACCAGGGTCGGCCAGTTCACCGACAGCTCGGCGATCGGCAGATACAGCTCCAAAGGTCGCGCCTTCGGTCAGAGGAACAGGCGCTGCCGGAAGGCGGCGAAGTTCAGGTCTTTAGCGGCCCGAGCCGCCTCCCGCCACCCGACGGACCGAGGTCAGGCCGCCGCGTCCACGGTGAAGGCGTCGGCCGCCTTCTGAGCCGCGCGCTGGGCGGCGGCGGGCACCTGGGCGGTGAGGCGCTGCGCCGCCTCTTCGGCCTCGGGGTCGCCGTTGCGGGCGGCGATCAGGAACCACTTGTAGGCCTCGGCCTTGGACGCCGGAATGCCTTCGTCGCCCGTCTCGTAGAGCTTGGCGACATTGACCTGGCTGTCCGTGAGGCCGAGCTTCGCCGCCTTCAGCATCCACTGGAGGGCCTCAGGCCGGTTGCGGGGACCGCCTTCGCCGCCGTGCAGGAACATGCCGTAGGCGTGCATGCCCTTGGGGTCGCCCCCTTCGGCCGCGCGGCGCGCCCAGAGGCGGGCCTGGACCAGGTCCTGCTTCACCCCGGCCTGGCCTTCGGCATGGAGGCCGGCGAGGTGCAGCTGGGCCTCCGGATAGCCGAGGTTGGCCGCTTCGGTCAGGCGCGCCACGCCGTCGGCCTTGCCCTCGTCCAGGAGTTCGACCGCCTCCGCATAGATCTCGGCGCCCCGCGACGACTCCGCCGGCGCCGCCGAGGCGAGGGCGGCGACCGGCTGTGCCTCCAGGGCCCCGCCGGCGGCGTCCGCCGGTTCCGGCCCGAACGGCAGATCCTGGTTGGTCAGCTCCATATAGCCATAGGCTCCGCCGACGACGGCGGCGCTGACGGCCGAGGCGATCAGGGCCTTGCGGACGGTGGAGCCGTCCTTCTGGGCCTGGCGGTCCAGCCGCTCCTGGAGGCGCGACTTGCCGCCCTTCTTCAGCCCGAAGCCGCTGCGCTGAGGCTCGGGCTCCGGTTCGGGCGCGGCGGCCATGGCGGCCCGCGCGGCCTGGATCGTCTGGCGGGTCGAGGAGGCGCGGCCCGCGGCGGCGGCGGCTCTGAGCGCGCGAGGATCGACGAATTCGGTTTCGCCGGCGAAGTCGTCCGCGCCGAAGTCCGGGCTGGTCGCGTCCAGAGCGTCGGACACGTCCGCGCCGCCGAACGCCGCCGTGCCGAACGGCTGGGGCTCGGCCGTCGCCGCCGGGCGCGCGCCGAAGGGCTGGGGCGGCTGAACGAAGATGGGCTCGGGTTCGGCGTGAAAGCTCGGCTCGGCGAACGCCCGGGACTCGGGCGCGGCGGCGGCGGCCAGGGCCCCCGCTGTCGGGAACGGCTCGGGCTCGGCCGCCACCGGATCCCACACCGGCTCCGGCTCGAGGGCGGCGCCGAAGGCGGCGGCGCGCCAGTCTGACGAGGCGCCCTGCGGCGGGATGCCCAGGCCGGCTTCCGGCTCGCTGGGAGGCTCGGGCGCGAAGACGGGCTGGGCGGGCCGAGCGTCAGGGCGCGGTTCCGGCGCCCGTTCGACCGCGCGCCGCTCCATGGCTTCGCGCGCTTCGGCCAGCAGCTGAGCGGTGCGCTCCTCCGACAGCCGCATGCGCTCGGCCAGCTCGCCGGAGGCGCGGTCATAGCGCTGCTCGATCCGATCCGAGCTGTCGGCGAGCTTGCGGCCGATCTCGTCGATGGAGGCGGCGGCGCGGCGCTCCGACTGGGCGATCCGCTCCGACAGCCGGTCCGAGATGCGGGTGATCTCCGTCCCCAGCCTCTCGATGGCCAGCGCGTGGCGGTCGTCGGCCGAGACCAGGCGCTGCTCCAGACCCTGGGCCAGCCGGCCCATGTCGCGCTCTACCTTCTGGCCCAGCTGGTCCGAAAGCCTAGACAGTTGATCGGCGCCGGATTGCTCCACCTGCTGCATGCGGCCGTGCAGGTTCTGCGCGATGCGAAGCACCTCCCGACCCATGGCCTCGACCGCGCGGGCGGAGCGCTCCTCGGAGGTCTTCACCTGTTCGCCGACGGACAGAAGGGCGCGTTCGACCCGCTCCATCCGGCCCTCGGCCTCGGCCGTTTCCAGCCGGCGCATCATCTCGGCGCGGTTGGCCTCGACCTGCCGCGCCAAGGTCTCGGCCAGCTTCTCGAAGCGGGCGGCCTCCCGGGCGCCTTCGGGCTCCATCCGGCCCTCGGCCGCGCGCAGCCTCTGGTCCAGGCCGGCGAAGGAATGCTCCAGCCGGCGCAGGGCCTCCGTGGTCCGGGCCTGGGCCTGGTCGAGACGACCGCCGACCTGCGCCAACAGCTCGGAGCCGACGCCCGGTCCGGCCGACTTCTCCAGGGCGTCCATGCGGCCGCGCAGCTCGTTCACGCTGGTCCGCTGGCGCTCCTCCATGTCGTAGAGGCGGCCGGCGAGCGCGCCGAGCGTGCCCTCCACCTTGCCGAAGGCGTCCGCGACCTTGGGGCCCTGTTCGTGCTCGAAGCGGCGCAGGCGGCGGTGCCCCTCCTTCAGCTCCTCGGCGATGTCGTCGATGCGGCGGAGCGCGGCGCCCTGGTCCTTGTCCTGGGCGTCGATGCGGCGAACCAGTCCGGCGACCGCCTGATCCACGCCCTGTATGGCCACGGTGGAGCGGCGTTCCGCCGCCTCCAGCCGAGCGGCGATGGCGTCGACGGACGCCGACAGGCGTTGCCAGGCGTCGTCCCCCGGGGCGTAGGCGTCGTCCAGTCGTCGCGAGCGGCCGCGGCGGTCGAAGGCCTCGACGGCGTGGGGGCGGCGGGGCAGGGGCGTGTAGCCCTCGTCTTCGTCCGTATCCTCCATGATCATGGAGTTGAGCCACTCGCCCAGGGTCATGCCCGAGCGACGCGCCAGGTCCTTGGCGATCTCGCGGGCCTTGGGGTCGATCCCCTTTACGCTCCACGGCGCGGCTGCGCTCACCTGATTCGTCCTTCTTGACCCGCCGACTCAAACGCTAGGCGCCCAGATCGAGGGTGTAAACGAGACGTTAACCCCAAGATGTAGGGAAGACCGATCTTCCTGTGGAAAGCCTCCGCCCTCGGCTTCGTTGTCCGTTAGGGATGGTTAACGCCCGGTGAAGATTAACCTCCGGGTAGGGAATGGCAGAGCTTGCGGCGAGCCGGCGGCGCGGCCACTTGGCGCCCATGTCCCTCGAGCTGACGCTGGCGCTGCTGATCGCCTCCCTGGCCCTGATGCTGTTCTCCGGCTGGCGCGGGAGCCGCCCGCCGGATTTGATCAAGGGTCCGCGCATGGTGCCGTGGCGCTTCGTCATGCTGCTGTGCGGGGCGCTGGCCTTCTTCCTGCTGATCCACCTGTTCAGGGCCTGGGCCGGCGCGCCGGGGTGACGGAACAGACGGCCACGCTTGCGGGTTAGCGGGGGACCGCCTCAACCCCGTCCGGAGCCCTGCCCATGGCCGACAAGCAACTGACCGCCGCCGAAGCTCAAGAGGCCTTCTGGGACCATCTGAAGAAGTCGAACACCGGCATGCTGGGGCTGGATCAGCCCGGCTATCACGCCCAGCCGATGACGGCCTATCGGGAGGAGGAGACCGGAACCATCTGGTTCTTCACGCGCGAAGAGACCGATCTGGCCAAGGACGTCGCGGTGGGCGGCGGTCAGAGCGCCATGTTCCACTACGGCTCCAAGGACCAGAACGTCTGGGCCTGCGTGTCCGGCCAACTGTCGGTGCAGGGCCACGACCGTCAGATCATCGAGCGCTACTGGAACCCGATCCTCGCGGCCTGGTATCCGGACGGCAAGGATGACCCGGCGCTGACCATCCTGCGCTTCGACGCGGAGGAGGGCCGGGTCTGGGTGAATGAGGGGGGGCTGCTCAAGTTCGGCTTCGAAATCGCCAAGGCCAACCTGACCAAGTCCATGCCCGAGTCGGGCGGTGTCGCGGACGTCCGCTTCCAATAGGCCGAGGGGCGGGAGAGGGGCCTTCCCCTTCCCGCCGGCTCCTCTATGTGTCCGGCCATGGCAGCCGGCGAGACCCCGACCGACATCTTCAAGCGCGCGCTGGCGCACGCCGCGCGCGCCCTGGCCGAGCAGCGGGAGCTGGAAGTCGCCTTCGGCTCGGACGGGCCCCGGCTCGCCAACGGCGTGCTGACCCTGCCCCAGCCGCCGCGCAACGCCTCGACGAGCGAAACCGCCAGCCTGAGGGGGCAGGCCGACCGCCTGGCGCTCCGGCTCGCCAACCATGACGAGGCGCTGCACGGCCGCCTGCGGCCGCTCGACGCCAAGGCGGCGGAAGTGTTCGAGGCGGTGGAGCAGGCGCGGGTCGAGGCCCACGGCGCTCGCCACCTGGCTGGCGTGCGCTCCAACTTGAACGCCGCCCTCCTGACGCGGCTGGAGCGGACCGGCGCTCTGAGAAACACCGACGCCGAACGCGTGCCCCTGGCCGAGGCGGTGGCGCTGCTGCTGCGCGAGCGGGTCACGGGCGAACGCGCGCCGGACGGCGCGGGCGCCATGCTGGACCTGGTCCGGGTCCCGCTGGAAGGCAAGGCGGGCGACCAGCTGGATCGGCTGGCCGAGGCGGCGGGCGACCAGACGGCCTTCGCGGAAGCGCTGAAGGCGGTCCTGCGGGCGCTGGATCTCGACGCCGGAGACGGTCAGGGCGACGACGCTTCCGACGACGCGGGCGAGGACAAGCCGGATCCTCAGGAACCGGAGCCTCAGGACGATCCTGACGAGGACGAGGAGGAGGCCGGCGGCGGGGAAGGCCAGTCCATGGACGGCTCTTCCGAGGACCAAGGTCAGGAGCAGGAGCGCCAGACCAGGCCCGACGGCTCCCAGGTGGAGGTGGACGCCGACGCCTCCGACACCGGCGAGGAACTGGCCGAGGGGGCCACCCCCAATCGGGTCGAGAGCCGCGACGACGGCCGGGACATCAACGCCTATCGCGTCTTCACCACCGCTCACGACGAGACGGTGGACGCCGCCGAGCTTTGCGATCCCATGGAGCTGGGGCGGCTGCGGGCGCTGCTGGACCAGCAGCTGACCCAGCTGTCCTCGGTCGTCGCCCGCCTGGCCAACAAGCTGCAGCGCCGCCTGCTGGCCCAGCAGAACCGCTCCTGGGTCTTCGACCTGGAAGAGGGGGTGCTGGACACGGCGCGCCTGACGCGGGTGATCGTCGATCCCACCGCGCCGTTGTCGTTCAAGGCCGAGAGCGAGAGCCCGTTCCGCGACACGGTGGTGACCCTGCTGCTGGACAACTCCGGCTCCATGCGCGGCCGGCCGATCATGGTCGCCGCGGTTTGCGCCGACATCCTGGCGCGCACCCTGGAGCGCTGCGGCGTGAAGGTGGAGATCCTGGGCTTCACCACCCGCGCCTGGAAGGGCGGACAGTCGCGGGAGGGCTGGATCAGCGCGGGCAAGCCGGCGCATCCCGGGCGGCTCAACGACCTGCGGCACATCATCTACAAGGCCGCCGACGCGCCTTGGCGGCGGGCCAAGAAGAACCTCGGCCTGATGATGCGCGAAGGGCTGCTGAAGGAGAACATCGACGGCGAGGCCCTGCAGTGGGCCCATGGCCGCCTGCTGGCGCGGACGGAGGCGCGCCGCATCATGATGGTGATCTCGGACGGCTCTCCGGTCGACGACTCAACCCAATCCGCCAACGCCGCCCTCTACCTCGACAAGCACCTGCGCCAGGTGATCGCCGAGATCGAGGAGCGCTCGCCGGTGGAGCTGCTCGCCATCGGCATCGGTCACGACGTGACCCGCTGGTACCGGCGCGCCGTCACCATCGTGGACGTGGAGCAACTGGCCGGCGCCATGACCGAGAAGCTGGCCGAGCTGTTCGAGGCCACGGCGCCCCAGGGCCGCCGACGAAAGGCCGCCTAGCCGCGCTCACCCGGCTCCTGGCGATAGCCGCCGCGAGGCGGAGGCGGCAGATAGTCATAGCCGGGCGGCGGCAGGTCGCCGTAGTGCGGCGGTTGGACCGGCGGCTGGTGCGGCTTGTCGCAGCAAGGCGGGGCTGGCGGGTGGTACGGCGGCAGCGAGGGCGGCGTATAGGGCGGAGGCGCCTCGCAGCAGGGCGGCGAGGGCGGATGATACGGCGGGGGCGCGGGCGGCTGGTAGGGCGGCTCGTACGGCGTTTCGCAGCATGGCGGGCGCGACGGCGGCGGCGGCGGAACATAGCAGCCGCATCCACTGTCCCACTGGCGCTCGCCGCCGTAGCGGCTGTAGCCGTAGCTCTCGTAGGACTCGCGGCTCTCGTAGCTTGAGTAGCTGTAGCCGCCCGAACCGCCGTGGCCATAGCCGCCGCCGTGGCTGTAACAACGGTCCACGCGCGGCCGATGCTGATAGCTCTGGCCGATCGGATAGTTGCGGCCGAAGCCGTCCACCACATAGCCGAACGGGGCGCTGGGTCCGGCGACCGCGACGGGGCAGCCGTGGTCGGGGCTGTAGATCGGGCCGCCGCCGCCGACGGCGTAGGCTTCCGGCCAATAGCCGCCGCCCGAATAGCCGATGCCTCCGCCTCCGCCGGCCACGATCACCGTCGAGCCGCCTCCGCCGCGGGCGTAGGCCGAGGCGCTGGCGCTGGCGTTGGCGTTTACATTGACGTTGACGTTGTGATTGCCGCCGCCTCCGCCTCGGCAGCAGGCGCCGCCGCCGTGCCCGCCGCCGCCGCCGTGGCCGCCGCCATGCCCTCCCCGCGGACCACCGGCCTCAGCCGCGCCCGCCAGGGCCAAAACCGCGCCCGCCGCCAAGATCGCCATCCGCATGGCCGCATACTCCTCGCTTCCCGGCCACTCTTAATCATTCGGAAAGAAAGCGGTTCAGTTCACGCCGAAGGGGAGAAAAGTCGCGCGAAAACAAGGTTAATCCACGCCCGTAAGGCGACTTGGCGCATCGACGCCTGCGTGGAGACGGCTGAGCCTACCCCCCTTGCAATCGGCGTCAGCCGGCCTAGATTGGGCACACTTATGCTGCACCTGAGCATAAGTAGCCGGCGAGGGGTTCGTCGGCTGTTTTCAGGCCCGATAAATGCTCATTTTGAGCATAATGGGTTGGAGGCGGAACATGGCCGACGGCGCTTTTGGCATCATCCCTGAGCTGGATGCGGAGACCTCGGCCGTCTGGGCCAAGGTCAAGGATCACGTCACCCCGCTGGAGTGGGCGCTGCAAGCGCCGCTGATCGCTGAGATCAATCGGCTGAAGCGTGAACGCGGCGCGGTTATTCTCGCGCACAACTACATGACCCCGGAGATCTTCCACGGCGTGGGCGACTTCGTTGGCGACAGCCTCGCGCTCGCCAAGGAAGCGGCGCGCTCGGACGCGCAGGTGATCGTCCAGGCCGGAGTCCACTTCATGGCCGAGACCTCCAAGGTGCTGAGCCCGGACAAGACCATCCTCATTCCCGACCTGCGCGCCGGCTGTTCGCTGGCGGCCTCGATCACCGGGGCGGACGTGCGCCTGATCAAGCAACGCTACCCCGGCCTTCCGGTGGTCACCTATGTGAACACCACGGCCGACGTGAAGGCCGAGACGGACATCTGCTGCACCTCCGCCAACGCCGTTCAGGTGGTGGAGTGGGCGGCGAAGGAATGGGGCGTCGATCGGGTCATCCTGGTCCCGGACGAGTTCCTGGCCCGCAACGTCGCCCGCCAGACCACGGTCGGCATCATCGCCTGGAAGGGCCGCTGCGAGGTGCACGAGCGCTTCACTGCCGCCGACATCCTGGAGATGAAGGCCGCCTGGCCGGACGCCGAGGTGCTGGCCCACCCCGAGTGCCCGGCCGAAGTGCTGGAGGTGGCCGACTTCGCCGGCTCCACCGCCGCCATGAACGACTATGTGGTTCAGCGGAAGCCCAAGCGGGTGGTGCTGATCACGGAATGCTCCATGGCCTCCAACGTCGCCGCCGACGCGCCGGACACGGAGTTCGTCAAGCCCTGCAACCTGTGCCCGCACATGAAGCGGATCACGCTGGAGAACATCCGCGACTGCCTTCGCGACATGAAGCACGAGGTGACGGTGCCGGCCGACATCGCTGAGCGCGCGCGCCTGGCGGTGCAGCGCATGGTAGACCTGCCGCCTCCGGCCGTTCCCGCTCGCTACGACCTGGTCAAGGCGCGTCATCACGTGGACGTGGAGCTGATCTGACCGTGACCGCCCCGTTTGCCCGCGACATCGGCTTCGCCTATCGTCGGTCATCGGCGGAGGGCGGACGTGATGTTGCGGGCGTTTTCGGCGGCGGCGCTTCTGGTCTTTTGCGGCACGGCTCAGGCGCAGACGCCCGGCGAGTTCGCGGGCAGCTGGGCGTGGGGAACCCAGGTGCTGGTGGATGGGCCCAACCAGTACCGCTACGTCTACGGCGTGCTTCTGGCGCAGCACCAGGGCGGCGATCGCTACTCCATTCTGGTCAAGGCCTACGAGCCGAGCTGGGGTCCCCAGAACGCCATCAACTATGCCGAACAGGACTGCACAGGGGTGGTGCAGGGCAGCGCGCTGAACATCACCTGCACGGTGAAGGCCGGAAGCTCTCCCGGCTATCATCCGGACAATTTCAGCCTCACGCGATCGGACGCGAACACCTGGACCGGAACCTTGCCGGTCGGGAACACGACCCCGCGCATGTCCGTGCTGGTGCACAGGGTCGGCTGACCCTGAGGGGAGGCCTCTGATGCACTATGTCCCACCCGTGAGGGCGGTGGCGAAGGTAGAGCCGCGCACCCTGCGGCTTCTCGCCGTCCTGGCGTTGCTGTTGAAGCCTCCGGCGCCCACTTCCCGGGCATGAGCGAGATCGACGCCCCTTCCCGCCCGCGCGGCCCCTGGGACTTCGAGCCCCAGCCGGCGCCTGTCGTCGCGCGCGAGGAGCCGCCGCTGGACAAGGGCCAGCACCCCGCCTGGGCGCTGGTCTCCACCGCCTTGCTCGCCGGCTTCCTCTGGTTCGTCATGGGCCACTGGGTGTTCGCCCTGGCCGGCGTGGTGGGCCTGCTGGTCCACGAGTACGGGCACGTCCTGGCCATGAACCGCCTGGGCATGGGACCGGCCAAGATCTACGTGATCCCGTTCCTCGGCGGAGTGGCTCGCGGCCAGCGGGCGCCGGGCAGCGAATGGCATGGCGTGCTGGTGTCGCTGGCGGGCCCTGTGTTCGGCCTGCTCGCCGCCATTCCCTTCTTCGGCGCCTGGTACGCCACGGGGGAGGGGCACTGGCTGCTCGGCGCCATGTTCATCGCCCTGATCAACCTGCTGAACCTCGCGCCGGCGCCGCCGCTGGACGGGTCCAAGGCGCTGGGGCCTGTGCTGGCCCGGGTGCATCCCCTGCTGGAGAAGGTGGCGCTGATCGGCGTCGGGGTGGCGGTGATCTTCTGGGGGCTGAACCGGGGCAGCTTCATCCTGGCGGCCTTTCTCGCCTTCTCGGTCTTCAGCTACCTCCGCATGGGCGACTGGCGGCCCAGGACCCAGCGGCTCAGCTGGGCCGGCGCGGGCGCGAGCCTGCTGCTGTTTCTGGTCACGGCGCTGCTCTGCCTCGTCACCCTCACCCTGTCCGTCATGCCCTTCGCGCCCGGGGACCCGGAACGCGCCGTGCAGATCGCCGTGGGGCAGCTGGGGGTCAGCCTGTGAAGCGCATCGTCCACGACGGGCCGCTGATCATCGGCGGCGGGCTGGCCGGGCTCTCGGCCGCGCTGGAGACCGCGCCCCGCCGCGCCCTGGTCGTGACGCCTCAACCCCTGCTTCAGGCCTGCTCCTCCGCCTGGGCTCAGGGCGGTGTGGCGGCCGCGCTGGGGCCCGACGACAGCGCTGAACTGCACGCGCTGGACACGGCGGCGGCGGGCGCCGGGCTGGTCGAGACCGAGGCCGCGCGCGCTCTGACCGAGGCCGGGGTCGAGACGGTGGAATGGCTCGCCGCCCTGGGCGCGCCCTTCGACCGGGACGGGGACGGTCGCTTCCTCGCCAGTCTCGAGGCCGCCCACTCCCGCCCCCGGGTGGCGCGGGTCGGCGGAGACGGCGCGGGGCGAGCCATCCTGACCGCCCTGGTCACCGCCGTGCGGGCCAGCGAGCATGTCGAGGTTTGGGAAAACGGCCGCCTCAGGGGCCTGCTTCAGGACGTGAACGGCCGCGTCGCGGGCGCCCTGATCGAGCGCGAAGGCCGGCTCGTGGAGGTTCGCGCGCCCGCCGTGGTGCTGGCGACCGGCGGCGTGGGCGGCCTCTACGCCGTGACCACCAACCCGTCCGCCCTTCGGGGCGAGGGGCTGGCGTTCGCCGCCTGGGCGGGCGCGGAGCTTCTGGATCCGGAGTTCGTGCAGTTCCATCCCACGGCCATAGACATCGGCCTGGATCCGGCGCCGCTGGCCACGGAGGCTCTGCGCGGCGCGGGGGCCCGACTGGTCGACGCGGCCGGCGACTTCCTCCTCGGGCCAGACGACGACGCCGACCTGGCGCCGCGCGACGTGGTGGCGCGGGCCGTCCATCGATCGAGAGCGGCGGGTCGCGGGGCCTTCCTCGACGCGCGCCGAGCGGTCGGCGAGGCCTTTCCTGAGCGATTTCCGGCGGTCTTCGCCGCCTGCATGCGCGCGGGACTGGATCCCCGCGAAGCGCCTGTTCCGGTCGCGGCCGCGGCCCACTACCACATGGGCGGGATCGCCGCGTCCCGCGAGGGGCGCACAAGCGTGCCTGGTCTGTTCGCCGTGGGAGAGTGCGCCGCGACCGGCGTACACGGCGCCAACCGTCTCGCCTCCAACTCTCTCCTGGAAGCCGCCGCCTTCGGCCGCCGCGCCGGTCGCGCCGCCGCGACCGAGGCGCCCTCGCCAGCCTTCGCACCCTCCACGGCGCCCGCGACCGATCTGCCGGACGAGGCTCTGCAGGACTTGCGCCGCGCCATGACCGCGCACGCCGGCGTGGTGCGGGACGAGGCGGGGCTGGCCGCCTTGCTGACCGTGATCGAACGGCTTGAGCGGGACCATCCGCGCGCGCCTGCGGTGGCCGCGGCCGGCCTGATCGCCCGCGCGGCGCTGGAGCGCCGGGAAAGCCGCGGCGGGCACTTCCGCTCCGACTTCCCCGAGCCGGGGCGCGCGGCCGAGCACACGCGTGTCCAGCTAACCGCCGCGCGGGTGGCGGCGGAATGAGGCGGCTGCCCGATCTGCTTGTGGATCCCGTGGTGCGCGCCGCCCTGGCCGAGGATCTCGGCCGCGCCGGCGACGTCACCGCCCAGGCCTGTATCCCGGCGGACGCTCGCCTACGCGCGGTGTTCGCCAGCCGCCGGGCCGGGGTTCTGGCGGGCGTCGATTGCGCTCGCCTCGCCGTGCTCGCGATGGACCCGGGCGCGCGGGTCGATGTCAGGCTGGAGGACGGCGCGCCGCTGGAGCCCGGCTCGGTCATCGTCGAGGTCGAAGGGAACGCCCGCGCCCTTCTCGCCGCCGAGCGCACGGCCCTCAATCTGATCGGCAGGCTTTGCGGGGTCGCCACCCTGACCCGGGCCTATGTGGACGCCGTGGCCGGAACCAGGGCGCGCATCGCCGATACGCGCAAGACGACGCCGGGCCTACGCGCTCTGGAGAAGCACGCGGTGGCCTGTGGCGGCGGCGCCAACCACCGTTTCGGCCTGGATGACGCGGTGCTGATCAAGGACAATCACGTCGCCGTCTGCGGCGGCGTCGGCGAGGCGGTGCGTCGCGCCCGCGCCTTCGTGGGTCATCTGATGAAGGTCGAGGTCGAGATCGACCGACTGGATCAGCTGGACGAGGCGCTCGCGGCGGGGCCCGACGTGATCATGCTGGACAACTTCAGCCTCCACGACCTTCGCGCGGCCGTCCACCGCGCCGGGGGCCGAGCGGTGCTTGAGGCTTCGGGCGGCGTGACCCTCCAGACCGCGCGGGCGATCGCGGAGACGGGGGTGGACGTCATCTCCGTCGGCGCTCTGACCCATTCGGCGCCGTCGCTGGACGTCGGCCTCGACGCGGTCGAATAGGAACGGCGCGACGCGCGGCGGCGTTTGATCGTCAGATCAAGGAGCAGCCCATGCGCAAGCGCACCCGCCCCGCCGCCGAGCCCCGCAGTTTCGCCGCTCATTCGGCGCGCGGCGCCGAGGACCCCCAGGTGGACGGCGCCAATCTGCGCGAGGAGCACAAGCAGTCGCGAGGGCTGCGCTTCGGCAGCCTGCGGGACACGCGGCTGATCGACTGGAGCGTCGAGGAGCGTTAGGCCTGGGGCGCGGCCACGGCGGCGACGTCCGTCACGGCCTCCGCCGGAGCCGTGGCGGCGGGCTTCGCCGGCGCGGCCGCTTGAGCTTCCGGCTTCGCCTTGTCGTCGCCGCCGGGCAAGGCGTCGCGCGCCAGGAGGGCGGTATAGGCCACGGCCTCGCCCATGCCCCGGACCGGCGCCGTCGGGTCCAGGCTCGCCTGCACCAGCTGGGGCGTCTGGTTCCCGAGCGACGGCTTGGGCTGATAGCGGAACGCGCCGGGCGCGCCGGTCCTGCCGCCGAAGCGATAGAACAGATGCTGGCCGACCTGGGTGACGCGGATCATGGATGCGCGCCAGACCGGCGCCACGGCCGTGGTGTGGAAATGGGTCGCGTTGCCGACGCCGCTGTGCACCCCGCCTGACAGGGCGCTGGCCGCTACGGCGCGGGCTCGAGCCCAGGCGGCGCGGTTCACGCCGGCCCGCATCGATCCGTCGCAGGTGAAGGAGAACTGGCAGCCGGTCCTGCGGCCCGATCCCTGGAAGACGACGCCGCAGACGGTCTTCGGAAAGGCGGGATGCCGCACGCGATTGAGGACGACCTGGGCTACCGCCCGCATGCCGTCCGCGCCCTCGCCGCGCGCCTCATAATAGGCGGCCTGGGTCAGGCATTCGAGGTCGCGCGACTGGTCCAGCGCGCCGCCGAGGTGGAAGGGCTGGGCCGCGGGGCCAGTGAGGCTGACCTGGCGCAGAGCCAGTCCCTCAGGCTGACGGAGACGCTCCAGGCGGGCGGTCATCAACTCCGCCTCGCGGTCCCGCTGGCTGGGTCCCGCGACCGTGTAGGGATCGTGGCGGCGGGCGATGGCGAGGGCGCTGGCGTCAAGTCCCGTCGCGGCCGATAGCGCCTCGTCCGTGAAGCCGGCCGCCGTCGCCGCGTCCAGCCGCTGAGCGTCCGTCTTGAGTTCGCTGGCTCGAGCCATGGCGCCGCCGAGATAGGCGCAGCCGACCGCCACTCCCACCAGGCTTCCGAACAGGCCCGCCATGACGGAGGGGCTCAGTCGAACCGCGAGATCGGAGCGCGCGGAGACGCGCATCGGCGAAACGAAGGACAAGGCCTCTGACCTGTGCAGCAGGGCGCAACGCCGCCCCCTCAGTCGCCCCGGCTCGCAACCGCCGGGGGTAGTCCGCCGCGGGCCCGGTGATCACCTTGGCCGTCCGCGACGCGGCTGCCTATAGCCAGCCGAATATGGCTCCAATGTGGTCGATTCGGTTGTGGCGGTCAAGGTTGAGCAACCGGGCGATCTCGTCGTGATGAGGATCAGACGGTTCGGGGACAGCCCATGTGTCCGCTTCAGGACATCGCCTTGTTACTGTATTCGCAAGTGTCGAAGCTACACGGACGTCGAGGCTGGTGTCCTGCAGAAGATTATTGCTGCGGTGGTGACTATTCTCCGAGCCCCCCGGCGCTTCGCCGCCGTCTCTGAGGGCGACTCGCCTCCGGAACCGCCGCGCGCGAGGCGGCGTTCACCGGCGGAGCTTCTCAGGAGAGACACCATGACGCGCATCCTCATCGCTACGGCCGCCTCCATCGCCGTGCTGGGCCTGGCGGCCTGCGGAACCACCGTCGAGCAGAAGGCCGCCACCGGCGCGGTCGCCGGGGCCCTTGTCGGCGGACCGGTCGGCGCGGCCGTGGGCGGCGCCGCGGGCGCGGCGGCGGGTCAGGCGACCAAGCCGAACTGAATCCTTACCGCTTGATTTCCCGCGCGGCTTTCCCTAGCTGACGGCCGGGCTGAGCGCCTTGCGCTCGCCCGACCGGCGCGGCCTCTCGCGCTTTCCTGGAACAGCCCACGCCCTCGATGAGAGACCTCAAACAGACCGGCTTCGCCGATCGCCTGTCCACGCAAGCCGAGGCCAAGAAGGCCCTGCTCGCCAAGTTCAAGCCCAAGGCCGCCGCGCCCGACCCGGAGTTCGACAAGCTCCAGGCCAAGCGCGAGGCGGAGCGCGAGGCCCTGCGCGCCCAGCGCGAGGCCGAGAAGGAAGCGCGCCGCAAGCAGAAGGAAGCCGAGGAGGCCGCGCGCCTCGAGGCCCAGAAGCTGACCGAGGAGGAGTTGGAGGAGCAGCGCCGCCAGGAACGCAGGGACCGCAAGGCCGCCGTCAAGGCCGAGCAGCGCGCCCGCCGCGAAGAGAAGAAGTCGCAGCGACGCTGATCCGCGCTCCGGCCTAGCCTTCGCCGCCCAGGACGGCCCTCAGTTCGTCGGCGGAATAGGGCTTCCGAAGGAAGGGCCAGGGGGCGTCCTTGAGCTGAGACTCCACGTCGTCGCCGACGTAGCCCGAGGCCAGCACGATCCGCATGTCCGGATAGGCGCGCGCGCTCTGACGGCCCAGCTCGACGCCCGTCATGCCGCCAGGCATCACCACATCGGTCAGCATCAGATCGAAGGTCTCCGTCTTCAGCCGATCCATGGCTTCCGGCCCCGAGCCGGCTACGGCCACGGTCATGCCCATCTCGCGCAGCAGGTCCGATGCGACCGCCGCCACGCCCTCGTCGTCCTCGACCAGCAGCACGCGGCGGCCCGACACGCGGTCCGGCCCGGCGACCGGGTCAGCGGCGCTGGCCTTGGTCGTCGAGGCCTTCAAGGCCGGAAGGTAGAGGCGGATCTCGGCGCCCTCGCCAGGCTCGGACCGGATGGCGGCGGCGCCGCCGGACTGGCGGGTGAAGCCATAGACCTGGGACAAGCCCAGGCCCGTGCCCTTGCCCACGGGCTTGGTGGTGAAGAAGGGCTCGAACACCCGCTCGATGACGTCGGGCGCCAACCCCTCGCCGGTATCCGTCACTGAGACGCGGACATAGGAGCCCGCCTCAAGGTCCGCGACCTCGCCCGCCTTCAGACGCTCCAGCCGCGTCGCCACCGTCACCGTCCCCGTGTCGCCCACCGCGTCGCGCGCATTGACCACCAGGTTCAGCAGCGCGGCCTCGAACTGCGCCGGGTCCACGTTCACGCGCGCCGGTCGATGCATCAGCTCCAGCCGGAAGTCCACGGCCTCGCCGAGGGCCCGTCGCAGCAGGGGTTCGCTTTCAGTGATCAGAGCGTTGAGATCGACCGCTTCGGGGCGCAGGGCCTGGCGTCGAGAGAAGGCCAGGAGCTGATGCGTCAGCCGCTCGCCGCGTCGGGCGGCGGATAGGGCCGCCTCTCCCAATTTGCGTCGCTTGTCGGCGTCGTCCGGCGAGCGGAGGATGATGTCCAGCGCCCCGATCACCACCGTCAGCAGGTTGTTGAAGTCGTGGGCCACGCCGCCCGTCAGACGACCCACCGCCTCCATCCGCTGAGCGTGCATCAGGTCAGCCTCGGCCTTGGCCTTCTCCGCCAGGGCCTCCCCGACGCGTTCCTCCAGGAGTTCGTTGATGCGCTTCAGGTCCTGCTCGGCGCGCTTGGCCTCCGTCACGTCGAGATTGGCGCCGACATAGCCCTGGAAGCCGCCTTCCGCGTCGAACCGCGGCAGGCCTTCGCAACGCAGCCAGCGCTCACCCAGCGTGGGGTGACGAACCCGGATCAGGCTGTCGAACCGGTCACGCCGCGCCCAGGCCTCCTTGTAGGCGGCGTCGAAGCGGGCGTTCTCCTCGGGCTCCACCAGTCGCAACCAGCCTTCGATCATGTCGGCTTCGGAGCTGATGCCGAAGAAGGTGCGATAGCGTCTGTTGGCGAAGGCGGGCCGCCCCTCCGCGTCCATCATCCAGATCAGGGCGGGGGCGCTGTCAGCTACGGTGCGGAAGCGGGTCTCGGATTCCTGCAGCCGCGCCTGGGCCTCGCGGATGTCGTTGACGTCGAAGGCCACGCCGACAAACCCGAGGAGCTCCCCGCCGGCCCCGAGGCGCGGGCGCGAAAAGGATTTGAGCCAACGGTATTCGCCGTCGCGCCGCAGATAGCGCGCTTCCAGGCTGAAGGGCTTGAGCGTCGCCTCGCCGGCGATCGACTCCTTCAGGACCCGCTCCTGGTCGTCGGGATGGATGGCGGCGCGCCAGTCGGCGGTCCGCGCCTGCTCGTAGGTCCCGCCGTTGTAGTCGACATAGGCCTGGTTCACGAACTCGCGGGACCGGTCCTTGGCCGTGACCCAGATCAACACCGGAGCGGTGTCGGCGATGGCGCGGAAGCGCTCCTCGCTTTCACGCACCGCCGTCTCGGCGCGAGCCCGCTCCACCTCCGCCCAGGCGCGGCTGGCGACCGCCTCCATGAGCTCGAGGTCCTCGGCGGTCCAGCGCCGCGGCTCCGGCCCATGCGCGAAGATCAGCGCCTGCATCACGCCGCCGCGCATGACCGGAGCCGCCGCCACGGTCCTTGTGTCGATGGAGGCGAAGGCGGCGGCGATATCGGCCGTGCGCTTGTCCTCGCCCACATCGTCGACCGCGGCGCTGCGGCCGGCCCGGTACTGGCGGATCAGCGCCGGGCCGAAGTCGTCCATTCGCCAGGTTCCGCTGATGGGCGGCATGCCCCGCTGGACCCACGCCTCACGCACCGTGATGGTCTGCATCGCCCCGTCGATCTCGCCATAGCCGACACGCTCGATGTCGAGGGCCTCGCCCAGGGAGCGGCTGATCTCCATCATCACGGCGACGGGCTCGGTGAGCTCGCGTAGGCGGTCGCTGAGCTCCAGCAGCAGGCTCTGGCGCCGTTCCTGCCGCGCCAGGGCGTCCAGGGCGTCGCGTGTCTCGGTGATGTCGAACGACATGCCGACGTAGCCCATGAATTCGCCGTCGCCCGCGAAGCGCGGCTTCACCGACACGCGCATCCAGCGCCACTGGCCGTCGCCCCGCTGGAAACGGGACTCGAACTGGTAGGGCCGGCGCTGGGGCCGGGCCTCGGCTTGGATGGCCAGCATGCCGGGCAGATCGTCCGGATGAAGCCGGTCCCGCCAGGTGTGCCCGGCCAGTTCCTCCGCCGCCTTGCCGTAGAAGTCGACCAGGGCCTGGTTCACGAACTCGACCTCGGCCTCGGCGTTGGTGAGCCAGACGGGGGAGGGCGCCGTATCGGCCAGCAGCCGGAAGCGGGCTTCGCTCTCGCGCAGCGCCGCCTCGGCCTCGCGCACGTCGGTGACGTCCGTGTTGACGCCGATCATGCCCTGGAATTCGCCTCCGGGGGAAAAGCGGGGGCGAGCGCGGGTGTTCAGGATGCGCCAAACCCCATCGTGCCGACGGTAGCGGGCCTCCACCTCCAGCGGCTCGCGGGCCATAGCGGCCGCCATGGTCGCGGACACCACCCGCTCGGCATCGTCCGGGTGGAGGGAGGAGGTGAAGTCGAACTCGCTGCTCGATCCCTGCACGCCCCAGAAGGCGCGCAGCTCGGCGTTGAGGTGGACGCAGCCGCCCTGGGCGTCGCTCAGCCACAGCATGGTCGGGGCGTGCTCGCTCAGCATGGCGATGCGCGCCTCGCTGGACTGGACCAGCGCCTGGCTGTCCTTCAACTCGGACACCAGGAGCGCCTGACCGCGAAGCGTGTCCCTGAAGGCGGCCGCCAGCAGCGTCAGCAAGCCCCCCACAAGGACGAAGGTCCCGCCGCCGCCGATGACCGCCACGCGATCGTCGGGCCCCGCCCCCATGAGATAGACGCTGGCGAAGACAGAGGCCGCAAGGCAGAGGGCGGCCGTGATCAGCCCCGCCGCGCGCCCCGCCCAGAGGGCGGCGACCACCACCGAGGGGGCCAGCACGACATAGCCTGGATAGCCGCCGATCAGTGGCGACAGCAGGAGGCGCAAGGCCACCGCGCCCCCGGTGCAGATCAGAGCCACCGTCAGGACGTGACGCCATCCCCCGCGCTCCGACAGGGCCAAACGCTCGATCAGATGCCGTGTATGCAAGTTCGGCCGCCCCCTGGCGCCCCGCGCCAACCCACCGCAACGCTTGGCGAAGGAGCCTGTTCCCTCCTCGCGGAAACTCCCCGGGGGGTCCGCGAGTTAGGCTTGGCGGGGCTCGGGTCGGCGCCTAGATGCGGCCCACCGCCAACGACCACCACCACCGGAGACGAGATGACCGCGACCATCGACACGGGCCTCAGCCAGGCGGATCGCAGCGAAGTCACCGAAGCGTTGACCAAGCTGCTGGCCGACTCCTACGCCGTCTATCTGAAGACCCACGGCTTCCACTGGAACGTGCGCGGACCCGAGTTCTTCAGCTACCACAATCTGCTGGAGCAGCAGTACCGGGAGCAGTGGGAGGCGCTGGACGAGATCGCCGAACGCATTCGGGCGCTCGGTGAATTCGCGCCGCAGGGCTACGCCGCCTTCGCCAATCTGACGGCGATCAAGGACGGCTCGCCGGAGACCTCCGCGCCCGACATGCTGCGCGAATTAATGCGGGACCACGAGACGGTGATCGCGACGGGTCGCCAAGGCATCGAGATCGCCGACGAGCACGGCGACGACGTGACCGTCGACCTCATCACCCAGCGCCTCTCGGCCCACGAAAAGGCGGCGTGGATGTTGCGAGCGACGCTGGGCGGGCGTTAAGCCGCCGTCGTCTGTGGATGGTTTCGCCCGATTGCCGCCGCCTATCGGGGGTATGAACTGGAGATCATGAGCCTGATTGGTCGCCTCATCCGCCGGCTCGACGCCAGGCGCGCGCTTGCCGCCGCGCCGCTGACGCTGGCTGTCCTGGGCGTCGCGATCTCGGCCAGCTCCGCCCCCCGACCGGAAACCGACCGCCTGGCCGAGACGGTGGCGAGGAAGACCGGAGGCGACCTGACGGACCAGGGGCTGGCGCGCCTGACCTCAGGCTGGGATGCGGCCGCGCTCCAGCTGGCGCGGCGTCACGATCCCAGGGATCCCAAGGCGACGCCCCTGGGCCTGACGCCGGGCTGGGAGACCTTGTCGCTCGGCGGCAAGCCCACCGCGGATCTCGGCGTGTCGGGCATCGACGCGCAGAAGCTGAACGCCGCGTCTCCGTTCGAGACGGGCGCGCTTCGGGCGGTGAAACCCTTCGCCTTCACGGCGGCCACCGCCGAGGATCGTCGGCGGGCCCTGAGATGTTTGACCCAGGCGGTCTACTACGAGGCGGCGCTGGAGCCGACCGAAGGCCAGGAGGCGGTCGCCCAGGTGGTGCTGAACCGCGTGCGCGATCCGAACTATCCAAGTTCGGTCTGCGGCGTCGTCTTCCAGGGGGCCGAGCGGGTCACCGGCTGCCAATTCAGCTTCACCTGCGACGGGTCGCTGGCTCAAGGTCCCGCGGCGTGGGCCTGGCGTCGCGCCGAGGCGGTGGCGGCCAAGGCGCTGAACGGCCATGTGGCGCGCAGCGTCGGCACCGCGACCCACTATCACGCCAACTATGTGCACCCCTGGTGGGCCCCGACGCTGACCAAGCTGAACCAGCTGGGCGCCCACATCTTCTATCGCTGGAAGGGCCTGGCGGGCGAATCCGCCAGCTTCTCGCAAGCCTATTCCGGCAAGGAGCCCTGGATCGACGAGAAGCGTTTCGCCCGGCCGCGCCTGATCGTCGCCGCCACGCCGGCCGAGACCCAGGCGCTCATGGAGGCGGCGGTGCAGAACGGCGAAAGCCTGCTTCGCACCGTCACCATCGACGGTCAGACCCGGGTGGTGGGCGTCGCCTCCTTGGGCGGCCGTCGCCCGGCCACGGCTCAGGACATCGCCTCCATCAACGAGCGGCTGAGGGCGTTCGAGACCGAGGCGCCGAAGCCGGCGGCGGCGGGCGTGGTCACCATGGAGGTCGAAGAGGTCGGCCGCCCCGCGCCCAAGGCGGCCCCTGCCGCGAGCGAAGGGAGCGGCGGCGAAAGCTGATTGCAACGCTCGGTCGTTGGTCGGCATTATGACTTAGGGCCCGACCGATCAGCGGCGGCGTGTTGGATCAAGTCGTGACGACCCGAACCTGGAACGAGACCGAGCGCTCCGCCGCGCTGCACGCCTACGGCATCCTCGACACCGACCGCGAAGAGGCGTTCGACGATATCGCGCGGCTGACCGCCGCCATCTGCGAAGCGCCCATCGCCGTGATCAACCTCGTCGACACCGACCGGCAGTGGTTCAAGGCCGAGGTGGGACTGGGAGTGAGCAGCACGCCCCTGGAAAGCTCGTTCTGCCGCCACGTCCTGCTGGAACAGGACTGGATGGAGGTTCGGGACGCGACCCAGGACCCGCGCTTCTCCTGCAATCCCCTGGTGACGCCGGAGACGGGCATCCGCTTTTACGCCGGCGTGCTGTTGAAGACGGTCGCCGGCCTGCCGCTCGGCACCCTGTGCGTTCTGGACACGAAGGCGCGCCCCGATGGCTTGTCGCCGGTTCAACGGCAGACGCTGCACACCTTGGCCGCCCAGGTCATGAAGCTGCTGGAGCTCCGCGCCGCCGTGAACGGTCAACGGCGCGCCGATGCGGATCGCGCCGGGGTCGAAGAAACTCTCGCGCACAGCGAGGCTAAATTCCGCGCGATCGCGGACTCCATGCCCCAGATGGTGTGGTCGACACTGCCGGACGGCTTTCACGACTACTACAACGCGCGCTGGTACGAGTTCACCGGCGTGCCGCCGGGGTCCACCGACGGCGAGGGCTGGAACAACATGTTCCACCCGGACGATCAGGAGCGGGCCTGGGCGCTGTGGCGGCAGTCGCTGGAGACCGGCGAGCCTTACGAGATCGAATACCGGCTCAGGCACCGCTCGGGCGTCTACCGATGGACGCTGGGCCGGGCCATGCCGATCCGAGATTCCCAAGGCCGGATCACCCGCTGGTTCGGGACCTGCACGGACATCGACGAACTGAAGCGGATGGAGCGGTCGAAGGAACTGCTCAGCCACGAACTCAGCCACCGGATCAAGAACATCTTCGCGGTCGTCAGCGCGCTGGTCGCCCTGTCGGCGCGGGAATATCCCGAGGCCAAGGCCTTCGCCTCCTCGCTGCGAAAGCGGATCAACGCGCTGGCCAGGGCGCACGAGTTCGTCCGCCCCCACACCGAGACCTCGGCCCCGACGGTGGGCAGCATGACGCTGCACGCGTTTCTGGAGGCGCTTTTCCGCCCCTACTCCGATGGGACGGGGGCGCCGCGCGTGCGCATCGAGGGGGACGACGCGGTGTTCGACGATCAGGCGGCGACCTCCGTCGCCCTGCTGTTCCACGAGCTGGCGACGAACGCGGCCAAGCACGGCGCCCTGTCGACCCAGCAGGGCGGCGTCGTGTTGCGCACGCGCCGCACCGAGGACCGTTTCGTCCTCGAATGGGACGAGCAGGGCGGCCCCCCAGTGCCCGGCGAGCCCCAGCACACAGGCTTCGGAACCTCGCTCGCCGCCGTTTCCGCGCAGGAGCAACTGGGCGGCCGGTTGGAACGGCATTGGCGGCCGGAGGGTTTGAAGGTGGTCGTGGATCTTCCCGCGACCGCGCTGTCCCGACGTCGCGCGGCCCTGTCCGCCGCCTGACACTTGGCGTGAAACCTGCAAGGCCGTCCCGCGTTAGGAGCGCGGGCGGCGTGTGTGACGACTTTCTAGCGATGACAGCGCGCATATTGATCATCGAGGACGAGGCCCTTGTGGCCATGGAGCTTCGCTTCGTCCTGGAAGACCTCGGCTACGAGGTCGTGGGCATCGCCGCCGAGGCGCGGAGCGCGCGCGATCTCGTGCGCGAAACCGACGTCGATCTGGCGCTGGTCGACATCCACCTATCCGACGGCCCGACCGGCGTGGGCCTGGGCCGCGACCTCGCCGACGAGGGCGTGACCGTGGTCTTCATGACCGCCAATCCCGGCATGGTGCGCCAAGGGGTCAAGGGCGCGCTGGGCGTGCTGTCCAAGCCGACCGACGAGCGGGCGGTCGAGCAGGCGGTGGAATACGCCCTGAAGCGGCGCGAGGGCCGGCCGGTGGAATACGCCCCGCCCGAACTGCAGGTGTTCGCGTAAGGCCTCACCAGACGCCGATCTTCTCCGCCTCTCTGTGGCTGATCGGGTGGCCCTCCGCCTTGTGATCCTGTTCGGCCAGGAAGCGGACGGCCTCCAGCGCCGCCATGCAGCCCATGCCCGCGGCAGTCACCGCCTGACGATAGACGTCGTCCGTCACGTCGCCCGCCGCCCAGACACCTTCCACGGCCGTCGCGGCCGTGCCTGGCTGCACCTTCAGATAGCCGCCGGCGTTCATTTCCAACTGGCCCCTGAACAGCTCGGATGAAGGCGCATGGCCGATGGCGATGAACACGCCGTCGGCTGGCACTTCGCGCGTCGAGCCGTCTGCCGTGCTCTTCAGCCGGACGCCCGTCACGTTGGAGCCCACGCCGTCGGTGGCGCCCAGCACCTCGTCCACCGCATGGTTCCAGATCACCTCGACCTTGGGATTGGCGAAGAGCCGGTCCTGGAGGATGCGCTCGGCGCGGAATTCGTCGCGGCGATGCACCACCGTCACCTTTGAGGCGAAGTTGGTGAGGAACAGCGCCTCCTCAACCGCCGTGTTGCCGCCGCCGACAACCACCACCTCCTTGCCGCGATAGAAGAAGCCGTCGCAGGTGGCGCAGGCCGAGACGCCGAAGCCGCGATAGCGCTGCTCGCTTTCCAGCCCCAGCCACTTGGCCTGGGCGCCGGTGGCGATGATCACCGTCTCGGCCAGCATCTCCGCGCCCGAGTCCAGCTTCAGACGGAAGGGGCGCCGCGACAGGTCGGCCTCGACGACGATGTCCTCGATCACCTCCGTCCCGACGTGCTCGGCCTGGGCCCGCATCTGCTCCATCAGCCAGGGGCCCTGGATGACGTCGGCGAACCCCGGATAGTTCTCGACATCGGTGGTGATGGTCAGCTGGCCGCCGGGCTGCAGGCCGGCGATCACCACCGGCTGCAGGAGGGCGCGGGCGGCGTAGATGGCGGCGGTCCAGCCGGCCGGGCCTGAACCGACGATGGCGACGCGGACGGTGCGAGGAGAGGTGCTCATGGCGCCTATTTAGTCGCTGATTCCGACGGGGGCGATGCTAGGCTGTGCTCAAGCCTTGTGGATGGAGATCTTCGGATGGGCAGAAGTTTCGCCGGGGCGGGCATGATCCTGGGGCTGCTGCTAGGCGTCGTTCTGGGCCTGCTCCAGGACCAGCTCGCGCTGTTCGCCGGCGTGGGGCTGGCGGTCGGCCTAGCCGTGGGCCTGGTGCTCGACCGCGTCGGAGGCGGGGCGCTTGGCCGGCATCGTGGTGGCGACTCGAATGCGGGCGCGTCGGCGGGTCGCGGAGGAAGCTCGAAAAAGGATGATCGGGCGCACGGCGACGGCGGATCCGACGGCGGGGGCCGAGCCTAGCCGTGGCCCCGCGATCACGAACAGCGTCCCACTCTCGCCGAAGGTCGAAGGTGGACTGGGTAGGCCTGGCGCTTTGGGCCGCCATGGTCGCCGCCACCGTCGGCCTGGCCGTGCTGGCGGTGCGTCCGATCTGGGACATGGCCAGCTGGCTAGGATAGGCGCGCCAGGATGTGCGCCGCCGCTCGTTCGGTCTCCTCAAGAGGGGCGTAGCTCCAGGGCTTCAGGTCGCCATCGAACCCTCGCGCGGCCCCAAGGCTTTCCAACTTCTCCCACAGGCGCTCGAACTTGGCGTCGCGCTTACGCGGGATCATCGGCAGGCGGTGCACCGGCCTGCCGGTGGAGGCGGCCTCGGCGGCCATGTTGGCGCTGTCCTCCGTCACCAGGACGTGGTCGGCGAAGTGAAGGAAGGCGAAGTAGGGGTTCGGCCCCTCGCCGTTCCAGATCATGCCTGGCAGGTCCCCCATCTCCGCGCGCAGCACCGCCTGGGCCTCGGCTGGGGTCCTGCGGGAAAACGTCATCATCAGCGAGCCGCCGGCGCTCCCGATCGCGTCCCGCATGCGGGCAGCCAGCTCCGCCGCGTGACCGGCCGTAAGGTCGAAAGACCTCGACCGACCCCCGATCAGGGCGGCGACGCGGGGTCCTCGGAAGCCGGCCAGGCGCTCCGTGAACGCTTCCGCCTCTTGAGCGAGACGCTCGGCCGAGACGCGATGGGGCGATCCCACGATGGGCAGGACGTTCGGGCCGCTCAGCCCGTCGTGTTCCGGCGCCACCACCAGGTCGTAGTCGCGGGTACGCCACCGAGGGTCCTGGGTCTGGACGATGAAGGTCCGGCCGCCGGACAGCCGCCTGGCCCGCACCGACAAGGGCAGGGTCGCGCGCCCGGTGGCGATCCACAGGTCCGGCCAGGGCCCGCCTGCCTCAGGAAAGGGCGGGTCGCCTCCACGGTCGAGCATGGCGGGGATCTTCATCGAAGACGGCAGGCGGTCGAACGCCGTCCGCCACCGCACGCGCTTGACCGTGATCTCGGCCGGCGTCAGCCGCGCCACGGCCTCAGCGAGGCCGAGCGCCTGATTTTCCATGCCTGCCCGGCCGTCGGAGACGGCCCAGATCAGAAGCGGCCTGTCGCCGCCTAGATCCACTCGACCTTCAGGATTTCATAGGCCTTCACGCCGCCGGGCGTGTTGACCTCGACCACGTCGCCGACCTCCTTGGAGATCAGGGCGCGGGCGATGGGCGAGGCGATGGAGATCTTGCCCCCCTTCACGTCCGCCTCGTGTTCGCCGACGATCTGGTAGCGGTTCTCTTCCTCGGTGTCCTCGTCCACCACGGTGACGGTGGCGCCGAACTTCACCTGGGGGCCGCTCAGCTTGGAGACGTCGATGACCTGGGCGCGGCTGATCTTGTCCTCGAGTTCGGCGATCTGCCCCTCGATCCAGCCCTGCCGCTCCTTGGCGGCGTGATATTCGGCGTTCTCCGACAGGTCGCCGTGCGCCCGCGCCTCGGAGATGGCGGCGATGACGGCGGGCCGCTCAACCGACTTCAATTGCTTCAACTGATCGTCCAGGGCGCGATAGCCCTCGGCCGTCATCGGCACTTTTTCCATTGTGTCGAAAGCTTCTTGTTACGTCCGAGAGAGGGGATCGAAATTACAAAGGGCCGCGGGACGCGCGCGGCCTTGGGGGAAAGAGACTAGAACTTCTGTTCTGCGAACTCAAGCGGCGCCGCGTCTTCGCATCGGCCGCCGCACCTGTTTGATCAGGCTGAACGCCAGCCAGGCGATGGCGGCGAGCGCCAGCCCCATGAACAGGGTGGAGACGATCATCACCCCGGCCGCCATGAAGGCGAGGATGAAAAAGATGGCCGCGAGCAGGGCGGCCACGATCTGCACGGTCTGGAGACGCATGCGCGGTTAACGCCGGCTCGATGCGGGGGTTGCGGAACGGCGTCGCGTGACGGGGCGCGGGGAACAAGGGGCGGCGAGGCGGCTTCCCTCGCCATCAGATCAGGAGACGGTCATGCAGACCTTTCGCGACAACGCCGAGGCCATGCGGTTCGAGGAAGAGTTCGAAGGCGGGCGGGTGATCGCGGACTACGCCAGGCGTGGCGAGGTCCGCGCCCTGCTGCACGTGGAAGCCGACCCGGGGCTTCGCGGCTCAGGCGCCGCAGGCCGCTTCATGGAGAGCCTGGCCCAGCACGCGCGGGCGGAGGGTCTGAAGCTGACGCCGGTCTGCGGCTACGCCGTCGCCTGGCTGAAGCGCCATCCGGAGCACGCTGACCTGATCGCCTGACCGGGTCTAGCCGCCCGTGTAGCCGCCGATGATCGGCAGGATCTCGCCGGTGATGAAGCTGGAGGTCTGGGGCGAGGCCAGGAAGACGAACGCCGGGGCGATCTCCTCCGGCTGGGCGGGCCGCTTCATGACCGTCTGGCTGCCGAACTGGGCGGTGGACTCGGCGTCCTTGTCCGCCGGGTTCAGCGGCGTCCAGACCGGCCCCGGCGCCACCACGTTCACGCGCACGCCCCTCGGCGCCAGGTGCGTGCCCAAGGAGCGGGCGAAGGCGTGGATGCCGCCCTTGGTCATGGAATAGTCGAGCAGTTGCTCGTTGCCCATCAGGCCGGTGACCGAACCGGTCATGACGATGGACCCTCCCGGCTTCAGGTGCGGCACGGCCGCCTTCACCAGGTTGAAGTAGCCGTAGAGGTTCGTCTTCAGCGTCCTGTCGAAGTGCTCGAAGGTGAGGTCCTCCAGCCGGTTCACATGTTCCTGGAAGGCGGCGTTGGGCACGACCACGTCCAGGCGGCCGAAGCTGTCCAGCGCGGCCCGAACCAGGGCTTCCGAGACGGCGGGATCGGCCACGTCGCCCTTGATCACGACGCAGCGGCGGCCTTCGGCTTCCACGGCCCCTTTCGTTTCCTCGGCGTCCTTGTCCTCGTCCAGGTGGCCGATGACGACGTCGCAGCCCTCGCGGCCGAACAGCACGGCCACGGCGCGGCCGATGCCGGAGTCCCCGCCGGTGATCACCGCCGCCATGCCGTCCAGCTTGCCTGAGCCCTTGTAGAAGGGTGCGTCATACAGGGGCGCCGGATCCAGCGCCGCCTCGTCGCCAGGCTTTCGCTGATGCTGCTCGGGGAATGGCGGCTCCGGATAGCGGCGCGCGCCCGCCTGGACGGCACCCTCGACCTCGGCCTTTTCCTGGCCCGCGGCCTCCTTGTCGTCGATGGCCGACTGGATGCGGCGCTCATGCTCGGCCACGGCCTCAGCGGCGGTTTCGAGGCGGTTCTCGTCGGTCATGGGGTCTCCGAGGCGGTGGGAGGAACGGCCGAGGCGGCCCGACCCTGCCCGCGCGACCAGGCCATCCCGGCGACCGTCGTGACCCCGCCGGTGACGAGCATGACGGTCGAGACGATCAGCAGGGGATGCGCTTGACGGCGGAAGGCCATGAGCTCCTTCATTCCAGGGCGCGTGAACCTCCTGAACCGAGGGTGGGTCTGGAGTGTTCCTGCGCCGAGGAGGCTTGACCATGCCGGACATCGACTTGAGCGGCCTGGCGGCCGGCGCGGGGCCGCTGGAAGTGTGGGTGCTGCCGGCGCTGCTGGGGCTCGGCCTAGCCTCGGCCACGGGCTTACGGACCTTCCTACCCCTGCTCGCCCTGGCGCTCGCCGCCAAGTTCGAGCTTTTCGGCGTGCGGCTGAACGAGCAGATGGACTGGCTCGTGTCCATTCCGGCCATCGCCGCCCTGGGCGTGGCGACCCTCGTCGAGTTCGTCGGCGACAAGATCCCCGCTGTCGATCACGCCCTGGACAGTCTGGGCTTCGTCGCCCGGCCCGTGGCGGGCGCGGTGGCGGCGGGCAGCGTCTTCTGGGGCGTGGACCCGCTGGTCGCGGCCGTCGCGGGCGTGGTGGTCGGGGCGCCCACGGCCCTGGCCTTCAACACCGCCAAGGCCGGCGGACGCGCGGCCAGCACGGCGACCACGGCCGGTCTGGGCAACCCAATCCTGTCCCTTCTGGAGGACATCCTCAGCCTGGTGACGGTGGCGCTGGCCCTTCTGGCGCCGCTGCTCGTGCCCGTGCTGCTGGTCGTGATGCTGCTGGTGGTGATCAGGCTGACGCGCCGCTTCCGCCGGCGGGCCCCCGCTCCCGCCTAGAGGGACCGCGAGACGATGGCGTGCAGGGTTTCGGCCTTGGAGGGCAGATCGCTGGCCAGCCGCGACGCGAGCTCTCGGGCGCCGACCGGATAGGCGTCGCCGCCGTCGGCGATGTTCTTGGCCAGGCGGGAGGCCTCGTGCAGCACCTTGTTCAGCGCCTCCACCTCTTCCAGGGCGAGCGCGCGGGCCTCCATCTGCAACCGCTTGACGCGCTCGGCGGTCGTCTCAGGCGCTTTCATCAGGTCGTAGATTTGGCTTTCGGCTCCGACCAGACGCAGGTCGGGAGCCTTCGGCGGCTTTGGCATGGGGATCACCTCTCAGCCGCCTGCAACGAAAGCGGAGCCTGCACCGTTCCGCGAAGGTTCCCGCCGATCGCCACAAAGTCGCCTCTGTTGCAGCCGCGCATCAGGCGTCGCCGCGAGCCGCTTCTGTGTCGAGCTTCGCCTGTTGCGAAACCGGTCGAAGCGGCTCACGTTCTTCCGTCCTTGTACGGAGGAAAGTTGAGTTGATCGACGACGTGACGGCGGCGGCCGGACCCCTGCTGGGAGCCATATTGGCGGGCGGGCTGATCGGGCTCGAACGGGAGTGGCGAGGCCGATCGGCAGGCTTTCGAACGCACATTCTCGTCGCCCTCGCCGCGGCGGTCCTGATGCAGGCGGCGGTGCGGCAGCCGGAATGGCACCTGGCGTCGGGCATGGACGGAACCTGGATTCAGACCGATCCCACCCGCATGGCCCACGGCATACTCACGGGCATCGGCTTCCTCTGCGCCGGGGTGATCTTCCGTACCGGCTTTTCGGTTCACGGGCTGACCACGGCGGCTTCGCTTTGGATCAGCTCGGCGATCGGCACCTTGTTCGGCGTGGGAATGGGATGGCTCGGCGCCGTCGCCACCGCGACCACCCTGGCCATCCTGATCGTGCTGAGGATCGTGTCGGAACGCATGCCCAGCCAGCGCATGGTCCACCTGAGCGTCGTCTGGCGTCGCAACGGCCCCGCCCCGCGCGAAGCCATCGAGGCGCTGCTCAAGAAGCGCGATTCCGACTTTCACCGGGGCGTCCGGTCGCTGGACGCCGATCACAACCTGCGCCGCCAGACGTTTCGGTTGCGCGCCACCGACATCGACCTGAACAGCCTGTCCGACGATCTGGCGGCGGTGCCGGAGGTCGTCGAGTTCTGCATCGACCCGCGCGAGGACTGATCCGGTCATTGTCCGTCAACCCTCTTTCGGGCATGACGGGAACGGATGGCGAACGCACCGACTCGAATTCTGGGCCTGGATCCCGGGCTGCGGCGCACCGGCTGGGGCGTCGTGGTCGCGGACGGCTCGCGCCTGTCGTGGGTGGCGCACGGGGTGGTGACGCCGCCGGAAAGCGCGCCTCTGTCGGAGCGCCTCCACCATCTGCTGCGAGCGGTCGCGGGGCTGTGCGCCGCCCACGCCTGCGACGAGGCTGCGGTCGAGGAGGTGTTCGTCAACATGAACCCGTCCTCCACGCTGAAGCTGGGCCACGCCCGGGCGGCGGTGATGCTGGGCCCCGCCAGCCACGGCCTGTCGGTGGCTGAATATGCGCCCAACCTGATAAAGAAGGCGGTGGTCGGCGCGGGCCACGCGGACAAGGCGCAAGTATCCTTCATGGTGAAGCGGCTCCTGCCGGGTGCCGGCGAGGTGAAGGCTGACGCCGCCGACGCCCTGGCCGTCGCCATCGCGCATGCGCACTTTCGCCGCGCCCGGAGCCTGGCGGCGTGATCGGGCGCCTGCGCGGGGTGCTGGCCGAGGTGGGCGAGGGCGAGTGCCTGATCGACTGCGGGGGCGTCGGCTATGTGGTGGCGGCCGGCGCGCGGACGCTGCAGAGGCTGCCCGCGCCCGGCGACGAGGCGACCCTGTTCATCGAGAGCCAGTGGAGCCAGGAGAACGGCCCCCGCCTGTACGGCTTCCTGACGCGGGACGAGCGGCGCGCCTTCACGACCCTGCTGGCCATTCAGGGCGTGGGGCCCAAAGCGGCCCTGTCGGTGCTGGACGTGCTGCCGCCCGGGGAGCTGGCGGGCGCGGTCGCGCGCGAGGACAAGGCGGCGGTGGCGCGGGCCAACGGCGTCGGGCCGAAGCTCGCCTTGCGGATCGTGACGGAGCTGAAGGGCAAGCCGCTGGGCGAAGTCAGCTTCACACCGTCGGGGCCGGGCGTGCCTGTGGAGGCCGCGGCGTCCGTGCCGAGCGTCACGGGCGAGGCGGTGTCGGCCCTGCTCGGCCTGGGCGTGGCGGAGGTGAACGCGCGCCGGGCGGTGGATCAGGCCGTGATCCGGCTGGGCGAGGCGGCGGAGCTGTCGGCGGTGATCCGGGCGGCCTTGCAGGAGCTGGGGCGGTGAGGACGTCAGGCTGCGCCCTTCCACCCTCGACCGACAGGGGCGAAGGGTGACCGACGACCGCCTCATCTCGGGCGCCGCCTCGACAGCCGACGGCTACGACCGCGCGCTGCGGCCGCAGACGCTTGGCGAGTTCGTCGGGCAGGAGCAGGCCAAGGGAAATCTGAAGGTCTTCATCGAGGCGGCGCGGGGCCGGTCCGAGGCGCTGGATCATGTGCTGCTCTTCGGACCGCCGGGCCTCGGCAAGACCACGCTCGCGCAGATCGTGGCGCGGGAGCTGGGGGTGGGGTTCCGGGCCACATCGGGGCCGATCCTGGCCAAGGCGGGGGACCTCGCGGCCATCCTGACCAATCTGGAGCCGCGCGATGTGCTGTTCATCGACGAGATCCACCGGCTGAACCCCCAGGTGGAGGAAATCCTTTATCCGGCCATGGAGGACCATGTGCTGGACCTGATCATCGGCGAGGGCCCTTCGGCGCGCTCCGTGCGGATCGATCTGGCGCCCTTCACCCTGGTGGGGGCGACCACGCGGGCGGGGCTTCTGGCGACCCCGCTGCGCGATCGGTTCGGCATTCCGCTGAGGCTGGAATTCTATACCGCTGACGAGCTGGTGCGGGTCATCACCGGCGCCGCGCGGAAGATGGGCGCGCCCATCTCGGACGACGGCGCGCTGGAGATCGCGCGACGGTCCAGAGGCACGCCGCGGGTGGCCGGGCGGCTGCTGCGACGGGTCAGGGACTTCGCCACCGCGGACGGCGCCGAGACCATCGATCACAAGGCCGCCGCTCAGGCGCTGGCGCGGCTGGAGGTCGACGAGGCGGGGCTCGACTCGCTGGACCGGCGGTTCCTCAAGGCGCTGATCGAGAACTATGGCGGCGGACCCGTCGGCATGGACACGCTCGCGGCCGCCATCGCGGAGGCCCGCGACGCGGTGGAGGACGTGATCGAGCCCTATCTGCTCCAGCAGGGCTTCATCCAGAGGACTCCGCGCGGCCGCATGGCCTGCGCCCGCGCGTACGCCCACCTGGGCCTGGAGGCGCCACGCCAGCCGCCGAAGGCCGGCGACCTGTTCGACTGAGCCTTTCCCCATGGGCCGAAGCCCGGCATGCTCCGATCGACAGGAGGCGAGATGCGGCGGCGCGCGCTGACGGAGAGGCTGATCCCCGTGCTGGGGCTGGCGGTGATCGCGCTCGGCGCGCTGATCGCCCTCGGCGTCTTGCGCGGCGAGCGCTTCGGCTTCCGCGAGCCGCCGGCGACGGAGCGCGCGCTTCAGCAGCTGCGCTCCCGCCTCGGACCCCGGGCCGAGCTGAGATACGCGGAGCAGGGGCACGGCCGCGTGCTTTGCGGCTATGGCGGGCGGCCCGGAGAGCCGCGCGCCGTGGCCTTCGTTTCGCGGCCCAACCGCATCCTGTTCGCCGACGACCCCCTGCCGCGCGAGTTCGATCAGCTGATCCGCTCCGAGTGCCCCGGCTTCAACCGGGCCCCCACGCCATGATCGACCTGCCGAGCCACGGCCGGTTCGAGGGCCGCGAGCACCGCCTGCCCGTACGGGTCTACTACGAGGACACGGACTTCACCGGCGTGGTCTATCACGGGGCCTATGTGCGGTTCTTCGAGCGGGGCCGGTCGGATTTCCTGCGAACCGCGGGCATCGGGCACGCCGAGCTGCTGGAAGGCGACGCGCCCACGGCCTTTGTGGTCAGCGCGATGAGCCTGAAGTTCCTGAAGCCCGCCCGCATCGACGACGCGCTTCTGGTGCGCACCCGCTACGAGGCGATCAAGGGGCCGCGGCTGATGATCCGGCAGGCGATCGAGCGCGGCGGGGAGGTGCTCTGCGAGGCGGAGGTGGAGGCGGTGTGCATCCACATGGACGGCCGTCCTCGTCGACCGACACAGGCGCTTCTGGCCGCCGTGCGCCCGTGGCTGGCGCCGTCCAACAGCCAAGGGTAGAATCGGCGCGTCGGTGGAGGACCTCATGCGTTCGGACAGCTCAGGCGTAGGAGCCATTCTCGCCATCGCCGTGCTCGCCCTGCTGCTGCTGGGCGGCGGCCTGGTGGGTTGCCCGCACTACAAGGTGTGGGAGCGCAAGATGGCCGGACAGGCGGAGCTGCAATACCAGCAGGGCGCGCGTCAGGCCCTGGTCGCCCAGGCCGCCGCCGAGGACGAGGCGGCGATCAAGCGCGCCGAAGCCGCCACGCGCCGGGTGCGGGGCTGGGCCGACGCCGCCAAACAAGGCTGCGCCGATCTGGGCCGTCCCGGCGACCGCGCTTGCGAGGACCAGCTGCTCCGGGACGCGGCCACCTACTCCATCGCCAAGGAAGGCCATGAAGGGGTGATCATCTCCGTCGGCACGCCCGCCTCCGTCGCGGTGGACCCGAACGACCGGCCCCGGGCGGCGGAATAGCCACGCTTCAAAGGTGAAGGCGCGTGACGCCCGCGCCACGGCGTCTTAGAGCCCGCGCCAGTCGCCACACAATGGTCACGCCGGGCCGCTGAACAGGCGGTCGAGACACTTTCCGGAGCCTCCATGACCCCGCCCGCCGACGCCGCCATGCTGGACCCCGTCAGCCTGTTCCTGGCCGCGGACTGGGTGGTGAAGGCCGTGATGATCGGCTTGGCCCTGGCCTCGCTTTGGTCTTGGGCGGTGATCATCGACAAGGCGTTCCGCTTCGCCGCCCTGAACCGCGCTGCCGACCGGTTCGAGGCGGACGTGAACGCCGGCCGGTCTTTGGAGGATGTCGCCAACGCCGCCGGCCCGAACCCGTCGCACCCCCTGCCGCGCATGCTGCAACTCGCGCTCGCCGACTGGCGCGACGCCCGTAGCCGGGGGCCGCTGAACGACAGCCAGGCCCAGCTGCTGATCGGCCGCATCGACCGCTCGCTCGACAGCCTGATCACCCGCGAAAGCCAGCGGGTCGAAGCGGGCCTGGGCGTGCTGTCGGTGGTCGCCACCGCCTCGCCGTTCATCGGCCTGTTCGGCACGGTCTGGGGCATCATGAACGCCTTTGGCCGCATCGCGTCGGCGGGCAACACCAACCTGACGACGGTTGCGCCCGCGATCGCCGAGGCCCTGTTCGCCACGGCCATCGGCCTGGCGGCGGCCATTCCCGCCTACATCGCCTACAACAAGTTCTCCATCGACGCGGGCAAGTTCACGACCCGGCTGGAGGGTTTCGCCGACGACCTGCAGGCGGCGGTGGCGCGCCGGCTGGGCGCGCCCTCGCGGGAGGGCTGAGCCGTGGCCCTGGCGACCGGAGGCGGGCACGGGCGAGGCCGACGGCGACGCCGCCGCGCGCCGCTCAGCGAGATCAACGTCACGCCGCTGGTCGACGTGATGCTGGTGCTGCTGATCATCTTCATGATCTCCGCGCCGCTGCTGACCGTGGGCGTGCCGCTGGAGCTTCCCAAGACGGAGGCCTCGGCCGTGGATGCCTCGGACGAGCCGCTCAGCCTGTCGATCGATCGCGACGGCCGCATCTTCATCGGCGAGGACGAGACCACCTGGGAGCTGCTGCTGGATCGCGCCGCGCGCGCCGGCGGGGCGAATGCGCGCGAAAAGCCGGTGTTCGTGCGCGCCGACGGCCGGGCGCCCTATCAGGCGGTGGCGCGGGTAATGGCAAGGCTCTCGGCCGGCGGTTTCACCAAGCTGAACCTGATCACCGACACGGCCGCGCCCGCAGAGATCGCGGAGTAGGGCGGTGGAGCGGCCCAGCCCCGCCATCCTCGCCTCCATCCTGCTGCACGGCGGGCTGGCCGCGCTCGCCCTGGTCAGCTGGCCCACAGAGGCGCCGAGGGAGCTGGACCTCCGTTCCGCCGTGCCCGTCTCCATCGTCTCCGACGTGGAGATCGCGTCCGCCCCCGCCGACAACCCGCAGCCGGAGTCATCGCCCGCCGACGCCGCGACCGCTCCGCCGCCCCCCGCGCCCGAGCCTGTTCCCCAGCCGCCAACGCCGACGCCGCCTCCGCCGCGCCCCGCTCCGACGCCCGCCCCCAGGAAGACCCCGCCGCAGCCGACTCCCCCTCGGCCGCAACCCACGCCGCCCCGCCCCCAACCGCCGCAGCCGCGCCCCGCGACGCCCGCGAAGGACACGGCCACTCTCGACCTCAGCACCCTCACCGGCCCCAACCGGCCCCGCCCGAACTCAGGCCAGAACGCCGCCGCCGGACAGCAGGGGCAGGGACAGGCGCCGCAGGCCACCGGCCCGTTGATCGCGGCCATCGCCAGCCAGGTCTATCAGAACTGGAACCTGACCTTCTGCAGCCTGCCCGGCGGCGACGATCTGCGCGTCCGCATGGAGTTCCGCCTGTCGGCCGAGGGGCGGATCGTGGCGGGCCCCACCCTGATCGACCCGCAGTCCAGCGCCGTCTACCGCGCGGCCGCCGACTCCGCCGTTCGGGCGCTCAGGGTCAGCGCTCCGTTCGATGTGCCGGAAGGCTTCACCGGGGCCGTGTTTCGCCCGACGTTCAACACCGACCGCGCCTGCCGTAATCGCTGAGCCGTCCGCAAAGTCGCCCCAAAGGCCCGCGAGCTTCCGCTCGTCATACGCCCGGGCCATAACGGGCGCAGCCAAGCATTCGGAGTGAAGCGCATGCGTCTGAACCTCGTCCTCGCCTCTGTCGCGCTGCTCGCGCTGGGATCGGCGGCGGGGGTCCAGGCGCAGTCGACCCCCGCCTCGCAGGATCAGCCCATCGAGGTCGACATCGACCAGGGGGTGCTGAAAGCCTTCCCCATCGCCGTGCTGGGCTTCGAGGGGCAGAACGGGCCGGAGATCGGCGCGGTCATTCGGGGTGATTTGAGGCGCTCGGGCTATTTCGAACCGCTGGATCCGGCGAGCTTCATCGAGACAGGGCTGCAGCTGCAGAACCAGCCGACCGCCTCGCAGTGGACCTCCATCGGCGCGCAGGCGGTGCTCTATGGCGCGGTGACGCCCCGGCCCGACGGGCGGACGGACGTGGGCTTCCGCCTCTACGACCCCTACCGCCAGTGCCAGCTGGTCGCCTATCGCTTCACCGCCACGGCCGATCAGTGGCGGCGCATCGCCCACAAGATCGCCGACATGGTCTACAACCGCATGACCGGCGAGACGGGCCTGTTCGACAGCCGCGTGCTGTTCGTGGCCGAGAGCGGCACGGGCCTGAACCGCGTCTCGCGCCTCGCGATTTCCGACCAGGACGGCTACTCGCCGGTGTTCCTGGCGGGCGGGGGCGACGAGATCATCATGTCCCCGCGCTTCTCGCTGAACGACCCCAACGAGGTGACCTATGTCGCGCTGGGCCGCGACTACAGCCGCATCTATCTGATGAACCTGGCCACGGGCCGGCGCGAGAGCCTGGGCGAGTTCGACGGCCAGGTGCTGGCGCCCCGCTTCTCCAACGACGGGACCAAGCTGGCCTTCTCCATCATCCGAAACGGCAACACCGACGTCTATGTGATGGACCTGCGGACGCGCCAGTTGGCGCGCCTGACCACCGATCCCGGCATCGACACCTCGCCGTCCTTCAGCCCTGACGGGCAGCGGCTGGTGTTCAATTCGGACCGCTCCGGCACGCCGCGCCTTTATGTGATGAACATCGACGGCTCCAACCAGCGGCTGATCTCGCGCGGCGGGGGCGGCTACACCTCGCCGGCCTGGAGCCCGCGCGGCGATCTGATCGCCTTCACCAAACAGGGCGGCGGACAGTTCGCGACCGGCGTCATGGCCACCGACGGCACCGGCGAGCGCATCCTGTCCCGTTCCTATTTCGAGGAGGGCCCGGCCTGGGCGCCGAACGGCCGCTATCTGATGTTCTCGCGTCAAAGCCGAGGCGGCGATCAGCGCCTGTGGACGGTCGACCTGTCCGGCCGGGTGGTCGCCACCGCGGGCTATGAAGGCCGGGCCATCGACGCCGCCTGGTCGCCGCTGCTCGACCCCACGCCCGCGAGCGCCGCGCGGGACGCCGACAGCTGTTCAAGCTAGGCCGTAAATGGAACAAACTCGGCGGCGATGACCTTGGCAGATAAGCTGAGCCGTCGCGGCGGACGCAAAGCCTCTAAGACTGGAGACGACCCGATGAACACCCGGAGCCTTTCCCGCCTCGCCCTCGTCGGGGCCGTCATGGTCGGCGTGGCCGCCTGCACCCCGCGCCCGGCTCCTCAGGGCGCGGTCGACAACTCGGCCGGCGGCGGACAGACCAACAATCCGCAATACGACAACGGCGCGCGCGGGAACGGCGTGGAGGGCGGCGCCCTCGGCTCCTCGGCCCCCGGGTCAGCCCAGGACTTCTCCATCAACGTCGGCGACCGCATCTATTTCGATCTGGACAGCTCCGAGGTCCGGCCCGAGGCGCGGCCGCGGCTGGACGCGCAGGCGGCCTGGCTGACCCGCTATCCGCAGGTCACCGTCCGCATCGAGGGCAACGCCGACGAGCGCGGCACGCGGGAGTACAACATCGCTCTCGGCGCTCGGCGCGCCGAGGCGGTCCGCTCCTATCTGATCAGCCGGGGCGTCCCCGCCGGCCGGATCGACACCATCAGCTTCGGCAAGGAGCGGCCCATCGCTCAAGGCTCCAACGAGGACGCCTGGGCCCGCAACCGCAACGCCCACACGGCCATCGTCTCGGGCGCCGGACAGTAGGCCTTTCCCACAGCGACAAATGCGAAGGGCGCTTCATTCGGAGCGCCCTTTTCTTTTGACCCTCGCCCCTCGACTCGTCAGATTTCCGGCCAGGGTACGAGGGGTAGGTCATGGAGCTGGATTCGGCGGGCGGCGCCGTCACGGGCGGGCTGGTCGCGGGCGCGATCGAGAAGCCCGGCGGCCACGCGGGCGAGGATCACGGCGGGCCCTGCACCGATTGCGGAGCGGAGACCAGCGGCCGCTTCTGTTCCAACTGCGGCCAGCCCACCCACGTTCACCGGACGCTCGGGCATCTGGTCCACGAGGTGCTGCACGGCGTGCTGCACTTCGACGGGCGCATCTGGCGCACCCTGCCGCTGCTGGTGCTCAATCCGGGTCAGCTGACTCGGGAATGGGTGCACGGCAAGCGCACGCGCTACGTCTCGCCGCTCGCCATGTTCCTGTTCACCGTCTTTCTGATGTTCTTTGTCTGGAGCTTCTCGGGCGGGCTCCAACCCAAGGTCACCGAGAGCTCGGCCGACGAGATCGCCGAGACGCGCCAGGAGCTGGCGGAGGCGAAGGGCGTCCTGGCGTCGAACCAGGCCGTCTATGACCAGGCGCTTCGGAAGTACGGCGCGGACAACCGCCAGACCCGGGTGGCGAAGACGGGCGTGGACGGGGCGGCGCTGGCGGTCCGGCTGAACGAGCAGAAGCTGGCCCGACAGGAGGGGCGGCTGACGGAGAAGCGCACAGACGGTCTTCAGCTCGGCTCGTGGCAGGCGGAGATGGCGGACTCGGATGTGGAGGTCAATCTGGGCAACGCCCGGCTCAACGAGGCCGTCAAGAAGAAGCTGAAGAACCCGGACCTGGCGCTCTACAAGGTGCAGCAGACCCTCTACAAATTCGCCTTCCTCCTCGTGCCGCTGTCGATCCCCTTCGTGTGGCTGCTGTTCGCCTGGAAGCGGGGCTTCTCGCTGTATGATCACGGCGTGTTCGTGCTCTACTCGCTCACGGCCATGGCGATGCTCTTCATGGTGGTCAGCGTGATCGGGCCGCTGTGGCGGCCGCTCGGCTTCTTCAGCGTGCTCCTGGTCTCCCTCGGCATCCCGGCGCACATGTTCGCCCAGCTGAAGGGCGCCTATGGGCTGTCGTGGTTCTCGGCGGCGTGGCGCACGGTGATGCTGCTGTTCTTCAGCCAGCTGGTGCTGGGCATCTTCTTTCTCATCGCCATCCTGCTGGGGCTGACCGGCTGAGCCGCCTTGCCCCGGCCGCAAATCGGTGGAACCGATAGGCCATGCTGAAGCTCTCCGAACTCCGCCTCAGGGCCGGCCTGACGACGGTGCTGGGCGTGGCGCTGATCGCCGGCGCCGTGCTCGCCCAGACCGCGCCGCAAGGGCAGCCGCCCGCCATCGAATGGGACAAGCGCCGGCTGGATCAGCTGGACCGCAACGTCCGCAAGCTGGAGCGGGCGCTGACCCAGAGGAACGCCCAGGGGCAGCCGGTCGTCATCGAGCCGGATCCGGAGGTGATCGCCCTGCAAGGCCAGGTGGAGACCCTCACGCAGAGGGTGTCGGACCTGGAGCAGACGCTGCGCCGCGTCAACGGCGACGTCGAGGAGGCCGCCCTGGGCGCGGAGGAGCGCTCGCGCGAGAACACCGCCCTGCGCCGCCAGCTGTCGGAGTTCTCCGCACTGGCCCAGCGGCTGAACGCTCGCCTCACGGCGCTGGAAGAGGCGGCGGCGCGCTCGCCGACCGGCTCCGCCAGCGGCGATCTGGCCGCGGCGAATGCCCTGGCCGCCGACGATCCCGCCAAGCGGCAGGCCTATCAGAACCTGATCGAGTCCTATCCGGACGCGCCGGAGACGCGTGAGGCGAACTACCGCCTGGCCGATCTCGCCGCCGGTTCGGACACGGCTGCGGCCGTGCCGCTCTACGCCCGCGCGCTCAGCGGCTGGCCGACCACACCCTGGGCGGCCGAGGCGACGCTGAAGCTGGCCGCCGCCCTGGTCGCCACCGAGCAGAAGCCCCAGGCCTGCGGCGCCATCGGAGAGTTCAGCCGCCGCTACGCCGAGCGCGCCACCGCGGCCCAGCGCACCCGCGCCGGCCAGCTCCGCACCCAGGCCGAGTGCGCGGCCGCGGCAGCCCCCGCCGCCGGAACCGCCGCCCAGCCGACGCGTCCGACGACGGGCGCCTCCACCCCGGCCCGGCCCCGAGGCGGCGCTGGCTGATCCGCTGGAGGCGCGGGTCGGGCGCGCCCTGTCCGCGCGGCTCCAGCGCGACGTCAATCATCCCCTGGCGCTGGCGCTCTCGGGCGGCGGCGATTCCGTAGCCCTGCTGCATCTGGCGGCGGAGTGGGCGCGAGCGAACGGCCGGCGGCTGCTGTGCCTGACGGTCGATCACGGTCTGAACCCCGACAGCGCCGCCTGGTCGGACTTCGCGCGGACTGAAGCCGCGCGCGCGGGGGCCGACTGGAGAAGCCTCCTCTGGATCGGCGACAAGCCGACGCGCGGCCTGCCCGCCGCCGCCCGGGCGGCGCGGCACCGGCTGATCGCCGAGGCGGCGCGTGACGCCGGCGCGCGAGCCGTTCTGTTCGGTCACACCGCCGACGATGCGGCCGAGGGGGCCTGGATGCGGGCGCACGGCTCGACCCTGGGCGAGCTGCGAGACTGGTCGCCTTCGCCCACCTGGCCCGAGGGGCGAGGGCTGATGCTGTTCCGGCCGCTGCTGCGGGAGCGGCGGGAGAGCCTGCGGACGTGGTTGCGGGCGCGTCGCATGGACTGGGTGGAGGATCCCGCAAACCACGACGAGCGCTTCCTGCGCGCCAGGGCAAGGGCCGCCATTCAGATCCTTCTCCCTGAGGGAGAAGGAGGGGCCCGCTCGGTGGAGCCGAGAGGGAGGAGGAGGGGGGGCGCGGCTAGGCATCTTGGCCCGGTAACCTCCCGCCCTCCCAGCCGCTTCGCAGCTGGGCCCCTCCCTCTCCCATCCGGAGAGGGGACATTCGCCGTCGACCGAACGGTAAATGGACGCACCCTCTCCGCCGCCCTGGTCTGCGCAGGCGGCGGCTCGCGGCTGCCGGATCAAGCGCGGGTGGAAGGACTGGCGGTGCGGCTGGCGGCCGGCGCGCGGTTCAGCGCCACGCTGGCGGGCGCCCGGCTCGAGGCGGGCGATGAGGTCCTGATCACACGTGAGCCGGGGGAGTATGTGCGACGGCCCTCGCCGCCTCTGCCGCTTCAGCCGAACACGCCGACGGCCTGGGACGGTCGGTTCGAGATCGCAGTGGACGAACCCGGCTGGTCCGTTCTGCCCGCGGACGGCCGGCTGAAGCGGTTGCCCGAGGCTCAGCGCGCCCTGCTGGCCGCCTTGCCGCCGGCGGCGCGAGCGGCCCTTCCCGTCCTGATCCGGGACGAGGGCGGCGCCCCGGTTCTTGCATCAAGCGCGGCCGAGGTGCGTTGCCTCGTTCCGGAGCGGTTCAGACTGGCTCTGGGCATGGTGACGCACGAGGCGGATCTGGGTTCCGCGGCGCATGGCGCGCCGCCTCCGGACCGCCTATCTTGCCTGCGACAAACGCGTGACCGGCCCGCGGCGGCTGGAGCATCGAGGACGTAAATGAACCTTCGCAACTTCGCGATCTGGGGCCTGATCATCCTGGCCGTGCTGGGCGTCTACGCCGCCATGAGCCAGGGCGGCGGGCTGGGCATGACGCCGGCCGGCAAGCAGCCGGCGGGGCGTCCGGAAGTGATGACCTATTCCCAGCTCGTGGGGCAGGTGGAGGCCGGCCGCATCGCCAAGGCTGAGGTCCAGGGCGAGATGGTCACCGGCGTGACGGTGGACAACAAGCGCTTCACCGCCACCACGCCCGTGCCGAACAACGCCCTGGTCGATCGCATGCTGGAGAAGGGGGCCGAGGTGAAGGCCCGCTCGGTGCGCCAGCCGATCTGGGTTAACCTGCTGCTCGGCATCCTGCCCTTCGCCCTGCTGATCGGTCTGTGGTTCCTGTTCATGCGCCAGATGCAGGGCGGCGCGCGCGGCGCCATGGGCTTCGGCAAGTCCAAGGCCAAGCTGCTGACCGAGCACAAGGGCCGGAAGACTTTCGACGACGTGGCCGGCGTGGACGAGGCCAAGGAGGAGCTGACGGAGATCGTCGACTTCCTCAAGGACCCGGCGAAGTTCCAGCGTCTGGGCGGCAAGATCCCCAAGGGCGCGCTGCTGGTCGGGCCTCCCGGCACCGGCAAGACGCTGCTCGCCCGCGCCGTCGCGGGCGAGGCGGGCGTGCCCTTCTTCTCCATCTCCGGCTCGGACTTCGTGGAGATGTTCGTGGGCGTCGGCGCCAGCCGCGTGCGCGACATGTTCGAACAGGCCAAGAAGAACGCCCCCTGCATCATCTTCATCGATGAGATCGACGCCGTCGGTCGTCACCGCGGCGCGGGCCTGGGCGGCGGCAACGACGAGCGCGAGCAGACGCTGAACCAGCTGCTGGTCGAGATGGACGGCTTCGAGTCCAACGAGGGCATCATCCTGATCGCGGCCACCAACCGCCCGGACGTGCTGGATCCGGCCCTGCTGCGGCCCGGCCGCTTCGACCGCCAGGTGGTGGTGCCCAACCCGGACGTCTCGGGCCGCGAGAAGATCCTGCGCGTGCACATGAAGGACGTGCCCCTGGCCGCCGACGTCAACGTCAAGACGCTGGCGCGCGGCACGCCGGGCTTCTCCGGCGCCGACCTGGCCAATCTGGTCAATGAGGCGGCCCTGATGGCCGCGCGCAAGGACCGCCGCATGGTCACCATGCGCGACTTCGAATCCGCCAAGGACAAGGTGATGATGGGCGCCGAGCGCCGGTCGCTGGCCATGAACGAGGAGGAGAAGCGCCTGACCGCCTATCACGAGGGCGGCCACGCCATCGTCGCCATGAACGTGAAGATGGCCGACCCGGTGCACAAGGCGACCATCGTCCCCCGCGGCCGGGCGCTGGGCATGGTGATGCAACTGCCGGAAGGCGACCGCTACTCCATGAAGTACCAGCAGATGATCGACCGCATCGCCATCATGGCGGGCGGCCGGGTCGCCGAGGAGCTGATCTTCGGCCGCGAGAACATCACCTCCGGCGCCTCTTCGGACATTGAGCAGGCGACCAAGCTGGCCAGGGCGATGGTCACGCGCTGGGGCTTTTCGGAGAAACTCGGCACGGTCGCCTATGGCGAGAACCAGGAGGAGGTCTTCCTCGGCCACTCCGTCGCCCGCAGCCAGAACGTCTCGGAAGAGACCGCCCGCATCATCGACGAGGAGGTGAAGCGACTGGTCAGCGAGGGCTGGAACGAGGCCCGCCGCATCCTGACCGAAAAGGCGGCCGATCTCGAAAGCCTCGCCCAGGCCTTGCTCGAATACGAGACCCTGTCGGGCGAGGAGATCAAGGACCTGCTGGAAAAGGGCGTCGCGCCAAGTCGCGACGAGAGCGCCTTCCCCAACAGCGGCCCCTCGGTCAGCGTGCCGATCACGCCGGCGCCGGAAGCCCACCCCGCGGCCGCCAGCGTTCCGCCGACGATGCACTGACGGGAAGGGAAGCCCGCACAGCGGATGATTGCCTGGTCGAGGGCAGGGGAGGAGCGATGCTGGGGTCAGCCAAGGCGGTGGCCTTCATCCAAGTGCGCGACCAGGCGCGCGCGCGGGCCTTCTATGAGGGGGTGCTGGGTCTGCCCGTGACGGTCGACCCTCACGCCCTGATCGCCCGGGTTGGTGACTGCCGGCTGCGGATCACGGCGCTGCCGGACTGGACGCCTTCGCCTCACCCCGCCTTCCCCTTCGAGGTAGGGGATTTGGCGCCGGTCATTGCGGCGCTGAAGCGCCATGGGACCGCATTCGTGCGCTACGACTTCCTGGGAGACGCCCAAGACGCGGAGGGCGTCTGGACCGGGCCGGACGGCGCCCGGGTGGCCTGGTTCCACGATCCGGACGGCAACCTCCTGATGCTGAGCACCCATGTCGGCTGAGGCACGCGCCCCACGCTCGCGATGGGCGAGATGATCGTCGATCCTCGCAGCGTTCAGACCTTCATGGATGCTCCGGCCTTCGACGCCTGGCTTTCCGAGCACCACGCGCGAGCGTCGGAGGTCTGGGTGCGAATGTTCAAGAAGGCCTCAGGCGAACCGAGCCTCGACTGGGCCGCCGCCGTGCCGGTCGCCATCGCCTGGGGCTGGATCGACGGCGTCCGCAAGCGGTGGGACGACCTCAGCTTCGTCCAGCGCTTCACCCCGCGCGGCGCGAAGAGCAGCTGGAGCGAGATCAACGTCGCTCACGCCGAACGACTGATCGCCGAAGGCCGCATGCGCCCGCCAGGGCTGGCCCAGGTGGAGTCGGCCAAGGCGGATGGCCGCTGGGAAAAGACCTACCGCGTCAAGGGCGCGGTCGTTCCGGACGACCTCATGGCCGCCATCGAGGCCGAGCCTCGCGCCAAGGCGATCTTCCAGGTGCTGACGTCGCAGAACCGCTTCGCCCTGATCCATCGCACCGGGTCGATGAAGACCGAAACGGGCCGGCGCAAGAAGATCGCCGACCTGGTGGCCATGCTGTCGCGCGGCGAGACTCCCCACCCGCAGGCGAGGACGCAGTGACCTCGGCGCCCCCGCTCGTCATGGGCATCGTCAACGTCACGCCGGACAGCTTCTCCGACGGCGGAAAGCTGGCGTCCGCCGACGCCGCCGTGGCGCACGGCCTCGAACTCGTGAGGCAGGGGGCCGACTTCCTCGACATCGGCGGCGAGAGCACCCGGCCGGGGGCGGAGCCCGTCTCGGCGGCGGCGGAGCTCGCCCGCGTCCTGCCCGTGATCGAAGCCCTGCGCGCGCGGTGGGACGGCCCGATCAGCATCGACACCATGAAGCCGGAGGTGGCGGAGGCGGCGGTCGCCGCCGGCGCCACGATCTGGAACGACGTCGCCGCGCTCGTCTGGTCGCCGCAAAGCCTGTCGGTCGCCGCGCGGCTGAGCTGCACGGTGGTGCTGATGCACATGAGGGGCGAGCCGCGCACCATGCAGTCGGCTCCGACCTACGGCGACGTCACCGCCGAGGTGAGGGATTTCCTGCTCGCGCGGGCCGAGGCGGCCGAGGCGGCTGGGGTCTTGCGCGAGCGCATCTGGCTCGACCCGGGCATAGGGTTCGGCAAGACGCCCGAGCACAACCTGACGCTCACCCGTGAGCTGCGAACGCTGGCGGCGACGGGGTATCCGGTGCTCTACGGCGCCAGCCGCAAGCGGACGATCCAGGCGATCGATCCCTCGGCGGGCGAGCCGGCGGATCGGCTGGGCGGGTCCTTGGCGCTGGCGCTGGAGGCTGCGCGGAACGGCGCGCGGGTGATCCGCGTGCACGACGTGCGCGAGACCGTACAGGCGCTGAAGGTGTGGGGGGCGGTGAACCCCGTCGCCTCTCCGACAGCGTAGGCCGGCGGGGCGGGAAGGCGCTTGTCAGAGCGCCAATGAGGGCGGCCGCCAGAGCAGACCGGTTGATCGCAGCGCCGCCCGCTCCGGGCCCGCTTCGCGCGCCGTCCTCCCCATCCGCACAGACGAATGGGGAGGTGACGAGGTGTGGCTTACCGCCGCGTGCGGCCGCGGGCGGCGGGGCGGTCGACGCCCAGCTCCTGCAGCAGGCGCGGGTTGGGATAGACGTTGCGGAAGGCTTCGGTGACCGCGGCGGTCGAGACGCTGACCGTGCGGTTCACGCTCTCGTCGAAGCCATAGGCGCCGCCCAGCGAGTGGATGTTGCCGTCGAAGGCCGCGCCGATCACCTCGCCCGCCGCGTTGATCACGGGCGAGCCGGAGTTGCCGCCGATGATGTCGTTGGTCGAGACGAAGTTGTAGACCGTCTGCTTGTTGACGCGGTTCTCGTTGCGCTCGAAGGCGCTGGCGAGGTTGAACGGCTCGGAGCCGGTCGCCCGCTCATACAGCCCGCCCATGTAGGTGAAGGCCGGAACCTCCACGCCGCGATAGGTCCACCCCTTCACCTGGCCATAGGACAGGCGAAGCGAGAAGGTCGCGTCCGGATAGAGGTTGTCGCCATAGGCGGCGAAGCGCGCCTGGGCGATGCGCTCCGCGGCCCGACCGGTCGGAATGGAAACGGTCGTCGACCACTGCTGGGCGATGGCCGTGGCGGCCGGGTCGTTGCGGAGCGCCAGCGCGATCAGCGGATCGGCCTCGGCCAACTGCTCCGGCGTCATGCTGAGCGCCTGGCGGCGGAAGGCGCCGTCGGTCAGCTTGGTGCCGTCGATCACCCGTTCGGCGAGGGCCTCAGGGCTTTCGCGACCCAGCAGGGTCTTAACCGCGGCGTTGTCCACGGTCAGATATTCGCGAGTCTTGGACAGCCAGTAGCGGAGCCGGACCTCCTCCAGGCCCTTGTCGATGGGGGTCTCTTCACCCAGCTGGGCGCCCAGGCGAGCCAGGGCTGCGTCGTCGAAGCCCGGGCGACGCTGATCGGCCGGCTTGGCGCGTTCCTTGGCGAAACGGGCGATGGCGCGGGCGTAGGCGTAGAGCTGCGAACCGCCGCCGGCCGCCTGCTCCAGCTGACGATAGGGCAGGTAGATGTCGCGCGCGCTGGTCTCGATCCGCTCCAGCTCGGCCCACGGATCGCCGATCCGCTGCTTCAGCGCGGGGTCCGCCTCGACCCGCTGGCGCAGATCGCGCTCCTCCTCGACCTTGCGGCCGAAGAAGGCCGGGTCGAGCAGGGCCTGGTGCTGGCCGTACTGAGCCTTGAAGCTGTTCTCCAGACCGAAGATCGGGTCGAAGGAGACGCGCTTCTGCTCCTCGGTGCCGTTGATGGAATACTCCAGCATGCGGCCGCGCAGCTCGGAGTTCTGGATCAGCGTCACCGGCAGCTGCTGGTCGCGCAGGCGGGCGAGCTGAGCGTTGGACAGCAGGCGCGACGTGGAGCCCGGGTTGCCCGCGACAAAGGTGACGTCGCCTTCCTTGGGCGCGTTGGCGTTCCACTTCAGGAAGTTCGGCGTGGCCGCCGGGCGGCCGTTCTCGTAGGCGCGCAGGAAGCCGGCGTCCAAGGCGTAGCGGGGGAAGTTGAAGTTGTCGGGATCGCCGCCGAAGAAGGCGGCCTGGTTCTCCGGCGCCCAGACCAGGCGCACGTCATCGTATTTGCGGAACTTGTACAGGGCGTAGCGGCCGCCGCGATAGAAGCTGATGACCTGGCAGGTCAGCTTCGGATCGTTGTTGCAGCCCTCGGTCTGGATCTTGGAGATCTCGGCGGCGCGGGCCTGGGCGAAGGCGGAGCCCTCGAGCCCCTGGCCGGCGCCCAGCACGCGGTTGGTGACGTCGGTGATGTCGGTCAGGACCTCGGCGGTCTGGCCGGGGCACTTCTTCTCTTCCTCGCGGGTCGCCGGCATCCAGCCGTTCTTGACGTAGTCGTTCCCGGGCGAGGACAGCTCCTGCACGCAGCCGACGACGCAGTGCCAGTTGGTCAGGATCAGGCCCTCGGGCGAGACGAAGGAGGCCGAGCAGCCCTGGATGCGGACCGAGGCGTTGCGCACGCGATCAAGCCAGGCCTGATCGATGCGGGTGCCGTACTTGCTGTTGACGGTCTGGATCGGGAAGTTGTCGAAGGTCCACATCCCTTCGTCACGAGCCTGGGCCGGCTGGGCGGCGGCGAGGATCAGGGCGGCGGAGCCGAAGGCGGCGAGGGAGGCGGTGGTCGTCACCGCCGCGCGGAGCGAGCGAAGCATCATGGGGCGTTTCTCCTGCCCGGCGTCGTTGCGCGGGCTTGGGACGGACTCCTATCGCGCAAGCGAGGCCGTCGTCTACGGCGCGGAGGCCGCACACGAAATCATGACCGGCCTAACCACGATTTAACTTGGCCCCCGGACCCTCGCGCGTCAGATAGCGGCAGTCAGGGGTCGTCGCTTTTACAATGTCGCTCGCCTTATCCACGCTGCTCTACGAGTGGCGGCGCTACATGGCCGCCGTGATGGCGCTCGCCCTGTCCGGCCTCTTGGTGCTGGCCATGACCGGGGTCTTCCTCGGCATCGGCAAGGGCTTCACCGCCCAAATCGAGCGCTCGCGGGCCGACATCATGATCCTCCAGCCGGGCGCGAAGAGCCTGATCAACGGCCCCTCGGGCGTGCCCAGGCGCTTCATTCCCCTGGCCTACAACAACCCGAACGTCATCGAGGTGCGGCCCCTCGCCGGCTGGGGCGGGCAGTTCCAGAGCGTGCGGGAATACAATCCCACCGAGACCGCCGCCGACCGCGCCAAGCGCGGCGCGCCTCGGCAGGAGCAGGTGCAGATCAACATCATCGACACGGCGCCGGACGCGGTGACCATTCCGATGGACTACTCCGACGGTCTGGTGGAGGCGCTGCGCCAGCCCTACTCCATCGCCGTGGACGAGACGGCCCTGCCGCGCCTGAAGGTCAAGCTGGGCGACCGGGCGATGATCAACGGCACCACGGTGACCGTGGTGGGCGTGACCCGGGGCTATCCCAACATGATGCAGGCCACGGTGGTGATGTCGCGGGACAACCTGCGCCGCCTGGGCGGAACCAGCGACACCAGCGCCCGCGTCGGCCCGCTGATGGTCAAGCTGCGTGATCCGGCCCTGGCGCCCCAGGTGGCGGCCGAGCTGAACGCCCAGGGCAAGGGCCAGTGGAAGGCCTGGACGCGTCAGGAGCTGGCGGAGGCCAACGCCTCGGCCATGTTCGAGGAAGGCATCCTCGTGATCATCATCGGCGGCTGCGTGGTGCTGGGCACCATCATCGGCGTGGCCATCACCTGGCAGACGCTCCGCGGCGCCATCATGGCCAACATCAAGGAGTTCGCCTCCCTTCGGGCGCTCGGCGTCGGCATGGGCTCGTTGCAGCGGATCGTCATGGAGCTGAGCTTCTGGGTCGGTCTGGTCGGCGTCGCCGCGGCGGTCGGTCTCACCTTCCTGGTGGCCTGGTTCGCCTCGGCCAATGCGGTGATCATCGCCCTGCCGCCGATGCTGCTCCTCATCGTCGGCGGCGGCCTTGTGCTGATCGCCATGATGTCGGGCTTCCTGTCGCTCGGCGTGCTCAAGAACAGCCAACCTGCGGACCTCCTGCGATGATGGCGACCAAGGCGCACGGCAAGCACGGCGAGGCGGCCATCGAGGCGAACGGCCTGGTCAAGCGGTTCAAGTCCGGCAAGGGCTTCGTCGAGGTCCTGAAGGGCGTGGACTTCGACGCCCGCCACGGCGACCTGACCATGGTCATGGGGCCGTCCGGCTCGGGCAAGTCTACCCTGATCGCCGCGCTGTCCGGCCTCCTGCGCCCCGAGGAGGGGCGCGTGGACACGCTTGACGTCGACAATCTGTGGAAGCTGTCCTCCGGCAAGATCGACCGCTTCCGGCTGGATCACTGCGGCTTCATCTTCCAGGGCTTCAACCTGTTCCCGGCGCTGACCGCGCTGCAGCAGGTCTCCACCGTGCTGAAGTTCCAGGGCCTGTCGTCCGAACAGGCGAAAAAGCGGGCCCAACTGGCGCTGGAGGAGGTCGGGCTCGGCCACCGCCTGCACCAGAAGCCTTCGGCCCTGTCGGGCGGGGAGAAGCAGCGCGTCGCCATCGCTCGGGCGCTCGCCAAGGACCCGCAGATCCTGTTCGCGGACGAACCGACCTCGGCCCTGGACGGCGAAAACGGCCAGATCGTCATCCGCCTGCTGCGCCGGGCCGCGACCGAGCACGGCGCCGCCGTGATCTGCGTCACCCACGATCCCCGGCTGGAGGCGTGGGCCGACCGCGTCATCAAGATCGAGGACGGCGTGATCATCTCGGATGAGCGCCGCACGCCCAATCCCGACGCGACGCCCGCGTCCCATCACTGACACCTGAAGAAAGACGAGACCGCCGATGCCTGGCTTTCTGAAGAACAAGTGGCTCTGGCTCGGCCTGCTGGCCGTCATCGTGGCCGTCGCCCTGTTCGTGGTGTTCGGCAACGGCGCCAAGGCCAAGAAGGCTGAGGAAGACAAGGCGGCCGCCGCCAAGGTCGAGAGCCCCTACGCGGCCATCGCCAACGGCAAGGCGGACGTGGAGGGCGGCATCATCCAGATCGCGGCCCGTCGCGGCGGCGTGGTGCGGGAAGTGCTGGTGCAGGAGGGCGAGCGCGTCACCGCCGGGCAGATCCTGGCCCGCCAGGAGGACGACGAGGCCCGCCTCGCCCTTCAGCGGGCCCAGGCCGAGGTGGCCCAGGCCGAAAGCCAGATGGCCAACATTCAGGTGGACCTGCGCACGGCGCAGCGAGAGTTCGACCGGCTACAGACCCTGGTGGAGTCCGGCTATGTCTCCAGCCAGCGGCTGGACCAGGCCCGCGATCAGATCGCGGCCGCCCAGGCCCGGCTGCAGGCGCAGCAGTCGGCGGTGCAGACGACCCGCGCCCGCATGAACGAGGCCGCCTACAACCTTGAGCTCACCGTCATCCGCGCGCCGTCCAGCGGCCGCATCGTGCGCCGCTACGCCAATCCGGGCGCGGGCGCCTCGACCCTGAACGTCTCCACCATGTTCGACCTTGAGCCGGACGCGCCCCGCATCGTGCGCGCCGAGATCGTGGAGGCGGACATCCCCGCCATCACGGAAGGCCAGGAGGTCGAGATCAGCCCCGAAGGCAATCCGGACCAGATCTATGTCGGCCGGGTGCTGCGCCGCGCCGCCGTGTTCGGCGCCCGCAAGCTGGCCTCCGACGACCCCTCCCAGCGGTCCGATGAGCGGGTGGTCGAGGTGGTGGTCGCCTACGATCAGGCGCCCCTGCTGATCGGCCAGCGCGTGCTGGTGAAGTTCATGAAGCCTGGCCAGAAGGCGGGCGTGAAGCGCGACACGGTGCGCGGCGTCGGTCCCGACCGCGCCATGCAGCCGACCCCGAAGGCCGCCTGATCCGCTTGATCCGGACCGCCATCGTCCTGCCCGCCGGCTACCGCTTCTCCGAGGCGCGGCCGAACTCCATCGAGACGGTGGTGCGGACGCTGGCGGGCGCGGCCGAGGACAGGCGCTCGCTGATGATCTTCGCCGACCAGGGCGCGGACGATCACGGCGATCTGCCGGTCACCACCGTGCCCCGGATCAAAGACCGCGCGCGCCGGGCCGACATCGTCGCCGACGCGGTGCGGTCGTGGGACCCCGAGCTGATCGAGGCCCACCAGCATGCGCCGACCGCCTCGCGCCTGGCGCGGGCGTTTCCCGACCGACCCGTGGTCCTCTATCGCCACAACATGACGCCGCCCCCCAGGGGCTGGCTGAGCCGCTGGCGCTATCACCATCGGCTGAAGCCCATCGCCGCCCATCTGTTCGTCAGCGAGACGGCCAGATCGGACTTCGAGCGCGACTACCCCGCCTTCGCGGGCCGCGCCTTCGCCGTGCCCAATCCAATCGACGCCCGTCCCTGGCTGGCGGATCCCGAGGCGCGCGAGCCATTGATCGCCTTCGCCGGCCGGGCCACGCCGGAGAAGGGGCTGGACCTGCTGTGCCAGGCGCTGCCGCGCCTGCTGGGGCGTCATTCCGCGTGGCGCGCGGAGTTGCTGCTGGCGGACTGGTCCATGCACGGCGGCTGGGCCGAAGGACCGCTGCGAGCGCTGGAGCCGCTGGGCGATCGCGTGCGGGTGATCCGCGACGCGCCTCTGGCCCAGGTGCGGAGCACGCTCCAGCGCGCCGCCATCGTCGCCGTCCCGTCGGTCTGGAAGGAGCCGTTCGGCCTGGCGGCTCTGGAAGCCCATGCGGCCGGCGCGGCGGTTGTCTCCTCCGGCACGGGCGGGCTGAAGGAAGCCAGCGGCGAGCACGCGGCCTATGTCGAGCCGCTGACGGCCGAGACGCTCGCCACGGCTCTGGAGCAGTTGATCCTCGACCCGGCGGAGCGGTCGAGGCTCGCACGGTCCGGGCAGGCCTTCGTCGCCGACGCGCATTCGCCTGAACGGCGGGCGGCGCAGCTGGAGGCGCTTCGCCGACGAATCGTCGAGCTGCACCGCCGACCCCAGGTCGGCAGCGTCGCCGCCGGCATGTGAGACGGCTGTCACAAAGCCGGGCTAACCGGACAAGACCCAGTCTTGCGGAGCGTCCCATGTCCCTGATCACCTCCCGCCGATCCCTGCTGCTCGGCGCGGGCGGCGGCGTCGCGACGGTGGGCCTGGGGCGTGGCGTGCTGGCCGATCCGGTGTTCGCCGAATATCCCTTCCAGCTAGGCGTCGCGGCGGGCGATCCCGCGCCCGACGGCTTCGTCATCTGGACCCGTGTGGCGCCTCGCCCGCTGGAGATCGGCCACGGCATGCCCTCGGCCCCTGTGCCGGTGAAGTGGGAGGTCGCCGAGGCGCCCAGCTTCTCTACCGTCGTCCGGTCAGGAGAGGCCGTGGCGCGACCTGAGCTTGGTCACGCCGTCCACGTCGAGGTCGAGGGGCTCCAGCCCGGCCGCCCCTACTTCTACCGCTTCAACGCGGGGCGGGAGCGCAGCCCGACCGGGCGAGCCGTGACCGCCCCTGCGGCCGGCGCGACGGTCGCCCGCGCGCGCTTCGGAGTGCTGGGCTGTCAGGCCTATGAGCAGGGCTTCTACACCGCTCATCGTCGCGCGGCGGCCGAGCAGCTCGACTTCATCTACTGCTACGGCGACTACATCTACGAGGGGCGCGCCAGCCGGATCTACAACGGCTCGGCCGGGCCGTCCGAGAACCCCCGCCAGCACCTGGGCGGCGAAGTCTACAGCCTGGACGACTATCGCCGACGCTACGCTCAGTACAAGCTGGACACAGACCTTCAGGCCAGCCACGCCTCCACCGCCTGGTACGTCACCTGGGACGACCACGAGATCGACAACAACTGGGTGTCGGCCTTCGACCAGGACGGCGTGCCGCCCGAGGTGTTCGCGTTGCGCCGGCAGGCCGCCGCCCAGGCCTTCTACGAGCACATGCCGCTGCGGCGCTCCGCCTTCCCCAAGGGCTCGGCCATGCAGCTGTATCGCCGACAGGCGTGGGGCGACCTGCTCGACCTCAACTTCCTCGACACGCGGCAGTTCAGGTCCGACCAGCCGTGCAACGACACCTGGGCGGGCTCCTGCGAAGGCGTGTCCGACCCGGCGGCCCAGGTGCTGGGTCAGGCGCAGGAGGCCTGGCTGTTCGACAGCCTCGGCCGCTCCCGCGCCCGCTGGAAGGTCCTGGCCCAGCAGATCATGCTGATGGACCTGGACCGCAAGGACGGCGAGGAGGTCGGCTACAACCTCGACACCTGGGCCGGCTATCGGATCCCGCGCCAGCGCCTGCTGCGTCATCTGAAGGACCGGCGCGTGGCCGACACCGTGGTGCTGACCGGCGACGAGCATCAGAACTTCGCGGGAGAACTCCACCTGGACGGGCGGAATCCCGAGGGCCCGCCCATCGCTGCGGAGTTCGTGACCACCTCCATCAGCTCGTCAGGCGATGGCGTGGACCAACGGCCGGACATGGCCCGCATCCAGGCCGCCAACCCTATGCTGAAGTTCAACAACGCCCAGCGCGGGTACGTGGTGTGCGACGTGACGCCCGCCGCCTGGCGAACGGGGTTCAAGGTGCTGGACAAGGTGTCCGAGAAGGGTGGCCGACTCTCGACCCGCAAGGTGATGGCGCTGGAGTCGGGCTCCAGCCGCCTTCAGGAAGGCTGACGCGGCAGGGCGGCGGCGAAGGCGGCCAGGGCGCCCACGTCGCCCGCGAAGGCTCGGTCGGCCAAGGCGGCGACCTCCGCCGCGCGCCAGTCGTCCTCGCCCAGCACCGGCAGATAGCGCAGCCCGCCCGAGGTCCGATCCGACCGCACGGCGCCCTTCTTCATCAGCCGGTGCAGCAGGGTCTTCACCGTCGCCTCGCCCCAGGCCTGGCGCCGCCGCACGGCATCGATCAGGTCGGCGGGCGGCAGGGGGCCGTGGCGCCAGAGCGCGGTCATGACCACGCTCTCGGCCGTCGTGATCTCGGGCAGAGGGCTCAGGCCTTCAACACGGCCCGATCGATCCGCGCCTCCACCGCCCAGTTGCCGATCACGCCGACGGCGCCCGCGAGGATGCCCAGCATGACGAGGAGCGCGGCCTCGGCGAAGCCGGGCGCCAGCACGCGCAGGGGCGGCGACACCGGCGCGTTGGCGATGCCGATGAACATGGACAGAAGGACGAAGCTGGCGCCCAGCAGACCGATCAGCGGACCGCCCCAGCGCAGACCCGACAGATAGGCCGAGCCGCCGCTGAGCCGCCGCCCCGAGGCCAGCTTGGCCGCCGTCAGGATGGCTCCCGCCAACGCGGCGAGCACCAGGCCGAGCATCAGGGCCTTCATGGTCTCGGCCGCGTCGAAGAAAACGGTGGCGAGGGTGAGCGGCTGGGCCAGGGCCGGGCTTGCCGCGAGCAGGGTGAAGGCGAAGGGAATGAAGAGGCGAACACGTGGCATCGACGGTCTCCAGCTTACAGGTGTAATCAGACTACACCTGTAAGCTGGGCTGTCAACATCGCTCGGAAAGGCGGGTCAGCGGCCTTCCTTGGTGTCCTCGTCGTAGACGGACACCTGCGCCAAACCCTCCCAGGAGAAGGTGCGGGAGCTCCGCCACTCGGCGCCGGAGTTCCAGTTGGCGGCGCCGTAGCCGGTGTAGATCACCGTCGAGGCGATGCCCGTGGTGATGGAGTCGTAGCGCTTGCCGACGCGGTCAGGGTCGGCGGCCACCAGCACATAGGCTTCGCCCTCGCGCGGCTTGAACTGCACGGAAAAGACCGTGCCGCGATACAGGTAGTCCGCCGGCTCGAAGGTGCGGGTGACCTGACCGCTCGCGTCCAGCAAGGACACCTTGGGCGAAAGGATGCGGAGCGGCTCCAGCTGGGCGCCGGCGACGAGGGTCTTGTCGCCGATGTCCTGCGGCAGGGCGAAGACCGCATAGGGGCTCGCTCCGGTCCCCGTCGCCATGCAGGCCGTCTTCGCCCCGATGGGAGCCGTGACGGTATGCACCTGCTTTTCCTTCTCGGGGGTCAGACCCACCGCGGTCGATAGGTCCGGCGCGGCCGAGCAGTCGGACCGTGCGTACTCCAGAAGCGCGCTGGGCGGCGGCGCGGCGGTGGTGACGCAGCCGGCGAGCGTCGCGCCCGCGGCCGCGAGAGCCGGCAAGATGATGGCGCGCATGGGATCAGCGCATCAGGCCGGCGGCGGTGTCCGCCACTTGTTTCAGGGCGTCCTCGATGCCCGCGGCCAGCCGGTTCGGATCGGCCAGGAGCTCGGACCGATTGCCGAAGGCGTATTCCGGGTTGGCGGTGAGGGTGATCACGCCTTCCTGCGGGTTCAGCGGATTGTAGAGGATGCGGTTCTTCATCAGCTCGGACTTGTCCGTCACCTTCACCAGCCGGACGTCGGCTTCGACATAGGGGCGGAACGGCTGGCCCGCGCCGGGCGACAGATAGCCGAAGGCGGCGACGTGGACGTCCAGATAGGCGTCGGCGCCGTCCGGAGCGGCTGGGAAGTCAGCCAGCAGGGCGCGCTTGGCCCGGGCCTGTTCGGGCATTGGCGCCACCGAATAGCCCTGAGCGCTCAGGGCCTGGCTGATCTGGCCCTCCAGCACCTTCTCGGCGTCGAAGTTGACGCCCCTCAAGGCGTCGTTGACCGCATCCTGGCGCGACGCCTGGATGCCGGCGTCCACCAAGGCCCCGATCAGACCGAAGTTGGAGCCGACCGAGGCCACCTCATAGGCGATGGCCTTCTCCGGCAGGGCGTCGTCGATCATGGCGACGTCGGTCACTCCCGCCGAAGCGCGATCGTAGGGCGTGCCGACATAGGCCGAGACGCAGGCGGACAGAGACACGGCAAGACCCGCCGCGATGATGAGTTTACGCATGGATGAAAAGTCCCCCGACTAAGCCATGCAAGAAGGCCCAGCCGGAGAAAGCTTGTCAAGGCTTGCGGCGATAAAGCGGCGCTATATCAAGCCGCTGCCAGCACGCTCTGGAACAGCACCGCGCCGTCGGCCGAGCCCAGCTCCGCCTCGAAGGCGCGGTCCGGGTGGGGCATCATGCCGAGCACATTGCCCCGCCCGTTCTGGATACCGGCGATGTCGCGCGCCGAGCCGTTGGGGTTGTCGACATAACGGAAGACCACCTGACCCTCGCCTTCCAGACGGTTCAGGGTCTCCTCGTCGGCGAAGTAGTTCCCGTCCCCGTTGCCCTGGGTCATCACCACCTCGCGCTGGCCCTGATAGCCGGCGGTGAAGCGGGTCTGGCCATTGGCGACCTGGAGCGTGATCGGCTTGCAGACGTATTTCAGCCCGGCGTTCCGGAGCAGCGCCCCCGGCAACATGCCGGCTTCGCACAGCAGCTGGAAGCCGTTGCAGATGCCGACCACGGCCACGCCGTCGTCGGCGGCCTTCTTCACAGCCTGCATGATCGGCGCCTGGGCCGCCATGGCCCCGCAGCGCAGATAGTCGCCGTAGGAGAAGCCCCCCGGCAGCACGACGAGGTCGAGCCCCGAGGGCAGCGCCGTCTCCTGGTGCCACACCATCTGGACCTGCGCGCCCGTGGAACGCTCCACCGCGACCTTGCAATCGCGATCGCAGTTGGATCCGGGAAAAACGATGACGGCCGCGCTCATGGCGCGCGCTTAGCAGGCTTCGATGGCGATGTCAGGGCGGGCTGCTTAACCCTTGTTCTCGTACACGGCGGTGATCTGCGCCTTCGCCAGCGTGTGGAAGTGCAGGTTGAAGCCGAACTTGGCGCCGGAATCCTCGGGGCCGACGGGCAGCTGATCCACATCCACGGCGAAGACGGTGAAGATGTAGCGATGCGGCCCGTGCCCGGGCGGCGGCGCCGCGCCGCCGAAGCCCACCTCGCCATAGTCGGTGCGGCCCATGACCGCGCCCTTGGGCAGGTTCGCGCCGCCGACCGCTCCGGCGCCGGTCGCGAGCTCGGTCACCTCGGCCGGGATGTTGGCTACCGTCCAGTGCCAGAAGCCCGATCCAGTTGGCGCATCGGGATCATAGCAGGTGACGGCATAGCTCTTCGTCCCCTCCGGCGCGCCTGACCAGGCGAGATGCGGCGAGGTGTTGCCGTGCGCGTGAACCTGCGCGTCCGGCAGGATCGCGTCATGCCGGATGTCGTTGCTGGTGAGGGTGAAGGTCACGGGCGTTCTCCTCTGCAGCAGGCTGAACCGTCGTCAGCCGATCTCGATCCGGTAGCTTTCGATCACGGTGTTGGCGAGGAGGGTGTCGCACATGCGCTTCACCTCGGCCTCGGAGGCGTCAGGCATGTCGAACTCGATCAGCTTGCCGACGCGGGCGTTGGACACGGCCGCCCAGCCCAGGCCCTGCAGCGCGCCCTCGACGGCCTTGCCCTGAACGTCCAGCACGCCGGGCTTGAGAAAGACGTGAACCTTGACCCTGGCCATCAGTGCAGCCCTCCCTGGATGACGGTCGGCATGTCCTTCATGATGCCGAGGCGGCGCGCCACCTCCGCATAGCTCTCGATCACGCCGCCCAGGTCGCGCCGGAAGCGGTCCTTGTCCAGCTTCTCGCCGGTGGCGGTGTCCCACAGCCGACAGCTGTCGGGGCTGATCTCGTCGGCGAGGATGACGCGGCTGAAGTCGTTCTCCCACACCCGGCCGAACTCGATCTTGAAGTCCACCAGGGTGATGCCGACCGCGCCGAACATGCCGGACAGGTAGTCGTTCACCCGCACCGTCATCGCCAGGATGTCGTCCAGCTCCTGGGTCGAGGCCCAGTTGAAGGCGGTGATGTGCTCCTCGGTCACCATGGGGTCGTTGAGCTCGTCCTTCTTGTAGTAGAACTCGATGATGGAGCGGGGGAGCGGCGTGCCCTCCTCGATCCCCAGCCGCTGGCTGAGCGAGCCGGCGACGATGTTGCGGCACACCACCTCCAGGGGGATGATCTCGACCTCGCGGATCAGCTGTTCGCGCAGGTTCAGCCGCTTGATGAAGTGGTTGGTCACGCCGATGCCGTTCAGCCGGGTCATGACGAACTCGCTGATCCGGTTGTTGATCACGCCCTTGCCTTCCAGCGTCGCCTTCTTCTGGGCGTTGAAGGCGGTGGCGTCGTCCTTGAAATACTGGATCAGGGTGCCCGGCTCCGGGCCTTCGTAGAGGATCTTGGCCTTGCCCTCGTAGAGCTTCTTGCGGCGGACGTTCATCGGCGGGGTCCCTTCCGGGAAATTGGGCATCGAGCGCGCCAGAAACGAAAATCGCGCGGCCGGAAGGGAAATCCGGGCGGCGCGATCAGGAATCGGCAAACGGGGAAATAGGGTCGCCCGGACCCTAGACGAAGCGGGCGCGAGACTCAAATGTCGCGGGTCGGGCGTGCGGCGGACGGGCGCTCCCGGTTCGTGTTGCGTTCGCCCGGAGGGCGGCTATAGACGGGCGCGGCGGGCGGCTTCATCGGTCCGCCTCGGGAGCATCCAGTTTCGCGCATGACCACCTTCGACGATCGAGAACGCGCCTTCGAAGCGAAGTTCGCCCTCGACCAGGAGCAGGAGTTCAAGGCGACGGCCCGGCGCAACAAGATGCTGGGCCTGTGGGCGGCCGAGAAGATGGGCCTGTCCAGCGAAGGCGCCGAGGAATATGCCCGCGCCATCGTCCGGGCCGAGCTGGAGCAACCGGCGGACGAGGACGTCTTCCTGAAGATCCAGCGCGACTTCCAGGGCTCGGGCCTCGAGGTTTCCGAAGGCGAGATCCGTCGCAAGATGGACGAGCTCGGCTCCGTCGCGCGCGAGCAGATTCGCAGCGGCGAATAGCGAAAGGCCGCGCCCTGTCCGAGCGCGGCCTCCCGGAGGCGTTCGGCTGGCGTCAGCCCGGCATCACCACCGTGTCGATGATGTGCACCACGCCGTTGGACTGAAGCACGTCGGCCTGGCTCACGGTCGAGGCGCCGCCCTTGGCGTCGGTCAGGATGACGGAGCCGTTCGGCGCGGCCTTGGCGGTGAGCGTGCCGCCCTGCACCGTCGTCAGCGTCGCGGCGCCGCCGCCCGCCTGAATCCGCTGGGCCAGGTCCGCCGCCGTCAGCCGGCCGGGCACCACGTGATAGGTCAGGATCTTGGTCAGGTCGGCCTTGGCTTCCGGCTTCATCAGGGCTTCGCGGGTGGCGGCGGGGATCTTTTCGAAGGCGGCGTTGTCCGGGGCGAAGACGGTGAAGGGGCCCGCGCCCGAGAGCGTCTCCACCAGGCCCGCGGCCTGCACGGCGGACACCAGGGTCGTGAGGTTGGACGCCCTGGACGCGTTCTCGACGATGGTGCTCTGCGGGCTCATCGGCGCGCCGCCCACGACGGGGTCGGCGCCAGCGCCCGCCGCAGGCGCTTCGGCGGGCGCGGCGTCCGCGGCGGGCGCGGTGTCTTCGCCGCTGTTGCAGGCGGCGAGAGCGAGCACGGCGGCGGCCGCGCCGAACAGGCTGAGGGTGGTTTTCATGGTGATCTCCTGAGCGATGTGCGCGCCGCTTTGGCGACGCTCGGGAGAAATACGGCTCAGTCTCGCCGAAGATGCGCCTCAGTCGGCCGGTCCGTGGCCGAACACCCGCTGAAAGACCGTGTCGACGTGCTTGGTGTGGTAGCCGAGGTCGAACAGCGCCTCGAGCTCAGCGTCAGACAGGGTGACGCGGCTGTCCGCCTTGAGGAATTGCAGGAAGGCCCCTTCGCCGCGCCAGACCTTCATGGCGTTCTCCTGGACGGCGGCGTAGGCGTCCTCGCGCGATACGCCGGCCTGGGTCAGCGCCAGCATCACGCGCTGCGAGTGGACCAGGCCGCCCAGGCGATCCAGATTCTTCCGCATGTTCTCCGGATAGACCAGCAGCCGCTCGACGACCCCCGCCAGCCGGTGCAGCGCGAAGTCCAGATGGATGGTGGCGTCTGGTCCGATGCCGCGCTCCACGGAGGAATGGCTGATGTCCCGCTCATGCCAGAGCGCCACATTCTCCAGGGCGGGGACCACGGCCGAGCGCACCAGCCGAGCGAGACCGGTCAGGTTCTCGGTCAGGATGGGGTTCCTCTTGTGCGGCATGGCCGACGAGCCCTTCTGGCCCTTGTCAAAGAACTCCTCGACCTCCAGCACCTCCGTACGCTGAAGGTGACGGATCTCCGTGGCCAATCGCTCCACGGAGGCGGCGACGACGGCGAGCGCCGCGAAGAAGGCCGCGTGCCGGTCGCGCGGAATGACCTGGGTGGAGACGGTCTCGACCGTCAGGCCCATCTTCTCGGCGACATAGGCCTCCACCGTCGGATCGACATTGGCGAAGGTGCCCACGGCGCCCGAGATGGCGCAGGTGGCGATCTCCTCCCGCGCCGTGACCAGCCGCCGCCGCGCGCGCTGGAACTCGGCGTGATAGCCGGCGAGCTTGAGGCCGAAGGTCACCGGCTCGGCGTGGATGCCGTGGCTGCGGCCGACGCAGGGCGTCATCCTGTGCTCGAAGGCTCGTGTCTCCAGGGCACTCAGCACGCGATCCACACCGGCGATCAGCAGGTCGGCCGAGCGCGACAGCTGCACCGCCAGGCAGGTGTCCAGCACGTCGGACGAGGTCATGCCCTGATGCAGGAAGCGCGCCTCCTCGCCCACGATCTCGGAAACGTGGGTCAGGAAGGCGATGACGTCGTGCTTGGTCGTGCGCTCGATCTCGTCGATGCGGTCGGCGTCGAAGGTCGCCCCCTCGCCCTTGGCCCAGATGGCTTCGGCCGCCTCGGCCGGGATGACGCCGAGTTCGGCCATCTTGGTCGCCGCATGGGCCTCAATCTCGAACCAGATGCGGTACTTCGTCTCCTGCGACCACAGGGCGACGGCTTCGGGACGGGCGTAGCGGCTGATCATGGGCCGTGCCTGTCCGGATCGACGGGCGGGGAGTCAAGCTCAGCTTGTGCTGGCGGCGACGAAACTCGGATTAGCACGGCTGGCGCGACCTTGGCGGCCCGGCTACCCCTGCGGGCGCCACAAGGAGGGCGCGGCCATGGAATTGATCGTCGGCAATGTGGAGTTCTCGACCTGGTCTCTGAGGCCGTGGTTGATCCTGAAGCGCTGCGGGGCCGAGTTCGACCTGACGGAGGTTCCGCTCTACGGCGAGGGCTGGAAGGACCGCCTGGCGGAGGTCTCGCCGTCCGGCCGCGTGCCGCTCCTGAAGGTCGAGGGCGAGACGATCTGGGACTCGCTCGCGATCGCCCTTTGGGCGGAGGAGCGCTTTCCAGAGGCGCGGCTCTGGCCGGAAGATCCGCACGCCCGCTGGCTCGCACGCTCCGTCGCCTGCGAGATGCATTCCGGCTTCACCGCCCTGCGCGGCGAGTGCGGCATGGGTCAGGACGCCGCCGGCGTGGTCCACACCATGGTCGGACCGGACCGCGCGCCGCCGCCGGAAAGCGAGGCGGTCGCGGGCGACGTCCGCCGTCTTGTCCAGATCTTCAGCGACATGCGCGGCCGCTTCGGGGACGGGGGAGCCTATCTGTTCGGCGAGTGGTCCGTCGCCGACGCCTTCTTCACGCCTGTGGCCACCCGATTCAGGCACTACCAGATCGATCTGGCCGCGCATGGCGACGAGGGCGGGGCGCAGGCCTATTGCGAGGCCCTGCTGAACCAGCCCGACTTCCTCGAGTGGAGCCGGCTCGGCCTGGAAAAGCTTGGCCATTAACCGTGTGGCGTAACGGCGTTTCAAGAGCTCGGGGCGTACTCCCGCCCGACTGGTGAGACCCTTCCGGAGCCGATCATGCGCACGCCACGCAGCCAAGCCCAAGGCCACCCGCCGCTTCTGGCCTATGCGGTCGGCCTGCTGGTCGCCTGCTCCATTCCGGCGCTCCTCCTGACCAGCCTGATCTAGGATCGGGAACCGCCCTCCCGGCCATGCTTTACTGCGGCCCGGCCTAGGCTAGACGCCCGTCGCGCGCTACTAGGCCGCCACAGCGAACACCGGCCTAGGGGCTCCTATGACCAAGTGGGTTTACGGCTTCGGCGGAGGCTCCGCCGATGGCGATGCGTCCATGAAGAACCTCCTGGGCGGGAAGGGCGCGAACCTGGCGGAAATGTCGTCGCTCGGCCTGCCGGTGCCGCCGGGCTTCACCATCACCACCGAGGCCTGCGTCCACTACTACGCCAACGGCCAGGCCTATCCGGCCGACCTGGAAGCGCAGGTCGAGGCGGGGCTCAAGACGGTGGAGGGCGTCGTCGGCAAGGCGTTCGGGGATCCGTCCAACCCGCTGCTCGTCTCCGTCCGCTCCGGCGCCCGCGCTTCCATGCCGGGCATGATGGACACGGTGCTGAACCTCGGCCTGAACGACCAGACGGTGGAGGGGCTCGCCGCCCTGTCCGGCGATCGCCGCTTCGCCTTCGACAGCTATCGCCGCTTCATCACCATGTACTCCAACGTGGTGCTGGGCCTCAGCCACGACGACTTCGAGGAGGTGCTGGACGGGCACAAGGACCGGCTGGGCGTCACGGTCGACACCGACCTGTCGGCCAAGGATTGGGAGCGGGTGGTCGCCGACTACAAGCAGGTTGTCGAGAACCGGCTGGGCCGGCCCTTTCCGCAAGACCCGAAGGCTCAGCTGTGGGGCGCCGTCGGCGCCGTCTTCGCCAGCTGGATGAACGACCGCGCGAAGTTCTATCGTCGCATGCACGACATCCCCGAAAGCTGGGGCACGGCGGTGAACGTCCAGTCCATGGTGTTCGGCAACATGGGCGAGACCTCGGCCACAGGCGTGGCCTTCACCCGCAACCCCTCCACCGGCGAGAACAAGCTCTACGGCGAGTTCCTGATCAACGCCCAGGGCGAGGACGTGGTCGCCGGTATTCGCACGCCCCAGTCGCTGACCCGCGCCGGCCGCGAGGAGATGGGCGAAAGCGCACCCTCCATGGAGGAGGCCATGCCAGAGGTGTTCGGCCAGTTCGTTGATGTCGTCGGGCGGCTGGAGCGCCACTATCGCGACATGCAGGACATCGAGTTCACGGTCGAACAGGGCCGGCTGTGGATGCTGCAGACCCGCAACGGCAAGCGCACCGCCAAGGCCGCGCTGAAGGTCGCCGTGGACCTGGCTTCGGAAGGGCTGATCAGCCAGGACGAGGCGATCCAGCGGGTCGAGCCCTCGGCGCTGGACCAGCTGCTGCACCCCACGCTCGATCCCGACGCGCCGCGCAGCGTGGTGGCGCAAGGCCTGCCCGCATCGCCGGGCGCGGCGACCGGCAAGATCGTCTTCGACGCGGATGAGGCCGAACGGCTGAGCCAGCTGGGCGACGCCGTCATCCTGGTGCGCGAGGAAACCAGTCCCGAGGACATCCACGGCATGCACGCGGCGCGCGGCATCGTCACGGCGCGCGGCGGCATGACCAGTCACGCGGCGGTCGTGGCGCGCGGCATGGGCCGCCCCTGCGTGTCCGGCGCGGGTGAAATCCACATCTCGGAGCGCGACGGGACCTTCACCGCGCGGGGCCGCACCTTCCGCGCCGGCGAGATCATCACCATCGATGGCGGCAAGGGCGAGGTGCTGGACGGCGCCGTGCCGATGATCGAGCCGGAGCTGACCGGCGACTTCCAGACCCTGATGGCCTGGGCCGACGCCGCCCGCCGGCTGAAGGTGCGCGCGAACGCCGAGACGCCGCTGGACGCCCGCACCGCACGCGGCTTCGGGGCGGAGGGCATCGGTCTTTGCCGCACCGAGCACATGTTCTTTGACGACACCCGCATCGCCGCCGTGCGCGAGATGATCCTGGCCGACGACGAGGCGGGTCGCCGCGCGGCTCTGGCCAAGATCGAGCCGTTCCAGAAGTCGGATTTCGTCGAGCTGTTCGAGATCATGGCCGGACTCCCGGTCACCGTCCGCCTGCTCGACCCGCCGCTGCACGAGTTCATCCCGCACACCGAAGCCGAGATGGACGCGCTGGCCGCGGGATCCGGCCTGGACGCCGCCAAGCTGAAGCGGCGGGCGAAGGAACTGGCCGAGACCAACCCCATGCTGGGGCACCGCGGCTGCCGGCTGGGCGTGGCCTATCCCGAGATATACGAGATGCAGGTCCGCGCCATCCTGGAGGCGGCGCTGGAGGTGAAGCGTAAGTCCCGCGCGGCGCCGGTGCCCGAGATCATGCACCCCCTGGTCGCCAAGGGTGAGGAGATGAAGTTCCTGCGTGAGCTGACCGACCGCACGGCGGAGGCGGTGTTCGCAGGCGCCGGCGATCGCGTGGAATACATGGTCGGCACCATGATCGAACTGCCGCGCGCCGCGATCCGGGCGGCCGACCTGGCTGAGAATGCCGAGTTCTTCTCCTTCGGCACCAACGACCTGACCCAGACCACCTTCGGCATTTCGCGCGACGACTCCGGCCGCTTCCTGCAGGCCTATATGGACAAGGGCATTTTCGAGCACGACCCGTTCGTGCGCCTCGACCAGGAGGGCGTCGGCGACCTGATCCGCATCGCCGCGGAGCGGGGCCGGGGCCGGCGCGGGGACGTGAAGCTCGGCATCTGCGGCGAGCACGGCGGGGATCCGGCCTCCATCGCCTTCTGCGAGGAGGTCGGCCTCGACTATGTCAGCTGCTCCCCCTACCGCGTCCCCATCGCCCGCCTCGCCGCCGCCCAGGCCGCGCTCCACGCCAGGGCGGGAACGGAGAAGGAAAAGGATCGGTAGGCGCCCTCAGCAGGGGGGCATTGCGGCGACCTGAGCCTCGAACTCCGCGAAAGCCTGCATCTTCAGTCTGGCCCGGCGCTCGTCCAGGCTCTCCTCATCCGAGATCGGCGCCACCACGAACCTGCCGGCCTCGCACACCGCCTGGGTGCCGAACCGCTGCGGCTTGCCAAGCTCGACATCCGCTCGATCGCTCATGGCGGCGAACTGCTCGCCGGGGATCCGTTCGGCCATCGCTTCCCTTTCCAGCGCCGGCAGGAAGCGTTGTCGGGTGGCCAGGTCCGCATGCTGGATCACCAGGAATGCTGCGGAAGATGCCTCGAAGCCGACCTCGTCAGGAGACCACCAGCCCGAGGCAGGCGGCGGCAAGGCCAGCAAGGCTGTCTGGTTGCGAACGTCCACCTCACGGACGTATCGGTAAGCCTGTGACCTTGCCCGGGAGCGCTCGGAGGGGTCCAGCAGATGCCAGGGTTCCCGCATGAGCGCCGCTCTCGCCGCTCGATCGAGGCGGCCCATCTCAATCAGTCGAGCTTCGGGTGCATCGTCAGTGCTCGCCCGCATCAGGTCCGCCTCCGCCTGTTGGATGGCGAGCCGCACTCTCTCGACGGCAGCGGCGGAGGCTGGCGACAGCGCTTCAGCCTGACTCTGCGGTGCTGCTCCGGAGGGCGACGGCCAGGCCATGGTCGCCGCAGATATGGAGGCCGCCAACAAGGCTCCGACTAACACCCTGATCATCGCCCTGCCGCTCCAGCCGCTCAGCTTTCCGACATGGGGTTGAAGGTCGGCCAAGCAAGCCGTCGCCGCCAGTTCCGGCAGAACGCCGTCTGTGTCTCCAGCCCCACACAGCTGCACTGGCTTGTGTGCGGCGCCGCAACTGACCGCGGGCGAGGCCATTTCCACCACCGCTGGATGGGGCTTGGCGGCCTTGAGGAGGGTCGCCGAACATCTGGAGAGTTTGAGTTGAAGAAGATTCTGTTCCTGGCGGCCGCGTCCGCCGCGCTGATGGCCACCCCCGCCCTGGCCCAGGAGTCCCGCGTGCAGGGCTCCATCGGCTACTCGCAGATGGACGGTTCGGACGGCGACCTCGGCGCCGTGACCGGCCGGCTGGGCTACAACTTCAGCCCCAACATCGGCGTCGAGGGCGAGGCCTCCTTCGGCGTTCAGGAGGACGAGTTCGACATCGCCCCGGGCGTGACGGGTGACGCGCGCCTCGAGTACGACGCCGCCGCCTATGTGGTCGGCACCCTGCCGGTGTCTCCGAACCTCGAGCTGTTCGCCCGCGCCGGCTATGGCGTGACGGAGGTGAAGGTCGATGCCGCCGGCTTCACGGCACGCGAGGACGGCCAGTCGTTCAACTACGGCGCCGGCGCCAAGTTCTTCTTCGACAGCCAGAACGGCGTGCGCGCGGACTGGACGCGTCGTGAGTTCGAGGACGACGGCGGCCAGTTCGACATCTACTCGCTGAGCTACGTCCGCCGGTTCTGATCTTATCGGGACCCGCCTCAGGAGCGCTTGCGCGCTCCTGTCTCCGCCCTGTGGCCGGAGCGTTGACGCCGCCGTCGCCTACCAGTCCTCCGCCCGTTCGCGGAGACAGGCGGCGGCGGAGCCGACGCCAGAGGCGGTTGCGTAAGCCCGTTAGGTTCGGAACTCAGGCGAACTCGGGCGCCAGCGCCCAGCGCATGGAGCCTTCGCCGAAGGGCCGGAAGAACAGCTCACGATAGCGTTCGAAGGCTTCAAGGATGCGCTGAGCCAGATCCGGCTTGGCCACGTCGTCGCCGCGCTGGCGATGAAGGGCCGCGACGCAGTCGATCACCACCGCCTGGTGCGCCGATCCGCCCATGCGTTTGAGCACGGCGAATATGTCCCAGGCGAGCGGGTCCCGAACGGTCAGGTCGGGATGAGCGGGCGACTGGACCATTCAGGCCTTCCCCTCTTCTCTCTTCTCGATAGCGAAGCCTTCGCAAAGTCGGGTGGAGGTCGCAACCCTCACGCGCGAATTTGTGAACAGCTATTCATGTTTCGCTAACCAAGAATCATGGCGCCCGCCGGGCGGCTTCAGGCCCGCTTCCTGACGAAGACCGTGCCGGCGGAATAGCCGGCCCCGAAGGAGCAGATCAGCCCCGTGTCGCCGGGGCCGAACCCTTCCTGATGCAGATGGAAGGCGATGATCGAGCCGGCCGAGGAGGTGTTGGCGTAGCGGTCGAGGATGATGACGTTCTCGTCCGGCGTGGGGTCCCGCCCCAGCACCTTCCGGCCGATCATCTCGTTCATGTTGATGTTGGCCTGGTGCAGCCACAGGCGCTTGAGGCCGGGCGGGTCCAGCCCCAGGTCGTTGGCGTGGTCCACGATCATCTCGGCGACCATGGGCACCACGTCCTTGAACACCTTGCGGCCCTGCTGGACGAACAGCTTGTCCGGCCGGCCGACGCCTTCCGGCGCTCCCCGGTTCAGGAAGCCGAAGTTGTTTCGGATGTTGTTGGAGAACACCGTCTTCAGCCGGGTCCCCAGGATGTCCCAGCCGTCCTCCGCCTGGTCCTCGGCCTCCACGATCACCGCCGTGGCCACGTCGCCGAAGATGAAGTGGCTGTCGCGGTCGCGGAAGTTCAGGTGGCCGGAGCAGATCTCCGGATTGACCATCAGCACCGCCTTGACCGAGCCCGAGCCGATGAAGTCCGCCGCCGTCTTGATGCCGAAGGTGGCGGAGGAGCAGGCCACGTTCATGTCGAAGGCGAAGCCCTCGATACCCAGCGCCTGCTGCACCTCGACCGCCATGGCGGGATAGGGGCGCTGCATGTTGGAGGCGGCGCACAGCACCGCGCCGATCTCCGACGCGGGCTTGCCCCAGCGGCGAATGGCGTCCTGGGCGGCCTTCACCGCCATCTCGGCCAGGATCGACAGCTCGTCGTTGGAGCGCTCGGGGATGTTCGGCGTCATGCGCGCCGGGTCCAGCACGCCGGCCTTGTCGACCACGAACCGGCTCTTGATGCCCGACGCCTTCTCGATGAACTCGGGCGAGGAGGGGCTCAGCGGTTCCACCGCGCCGACGGCGATCTCGGCTGCGTGCTCGTCGTTGAACCGCTCGACATAGGCGTTGAAGCTCTCCACCAGCTCCGCGTTGGAGATGGACTGCTCGGGGGTATGGAGGCCGGTCGCGGCGATGACGGCTTTGGGCAAGGGGACGGTCCTGATTGCGGACGCTCTCAATAGGCCGGGGGACGCCGCCGGTCCATGCTGGCGAGCGCCGCGCGCAAGGGGCGCGGCAGCGGCCGGGGAGGGGGCGCTTCGGACAGCCGGTCGACCAGGTCCTCCGCCTCGCAGGGCCATCCCTCGGGCGTGACATAGAGCGGATACAGGATGAGAGCGGCGGCCACGAGCTCGTCCAGGCCGGCGCGACGCGTGCGGCGGGGGATCGGCAGCCGGTCCTGCGTCAAACCCCAACCGGCGTAGAAGGGGCGGCCGTAGGCGATCACGCGCTTGCCCCTGAGCAGGGCCTCGAAGCCGGTCAGAGAGGTGAGCGTCGCGACCGCGTCCGTCGCCTCGATACAGGCGCTGATGTCCAGGTCGTCAGCGCGGGCGTCGACCAGCCGTTCCGCCTCGGCCGGCAGGGCGCCGACCCGCACGCCGGAGCGGACGTCGGGGTGATCGCGATAGATCAGGTAGGCGTCCGGGTGCTCGGCCCGCACGGCCCGCACCAGAGCGGCGTTGGTGCGAAGATCCGGCGCGCAACCGAGCAGGATGGAGCGGTCGTCCTCCACCTGACCCGGGACCAGGATGCGCTCGCGATCCGCCGGCCAGGGGGGAGGCGTCAGGCCTGACAGGTTGTACTTCGACAGGCCGGAGGCGACGATCCGCTCCCGGAGGCGGAGGGCCCGGGCGAGAAGCTCGGGCGGAACCTCGCCGGCCTGGATCAGGCTTTCGAGCCGGGAGGGCCGCTCGGGGTCGTAGTAGACGCCCTCGTCGTCGATCGCGACCGACAGGGCCCCGACGAAGCCGGAGCCCAAGCCGCGCGAGCGCAGGAAGCCATCCTCCATCCGCACGACGGGGCCGCTGAACCGCGCCGCGACTTCCGCGACCGCGCCGGTCTCCCGCCCCGCCCAGACCAGCAGCCCGTCGCCGGGATCGGCGGCCATCGGCGCGGCCGGATCGTCGTGGAAGGTCAGCTGCGTCCCCGGCCCGTTCATCAGGCGGCGCACGGCGGCGCGCTTCGGCGGAGTGAAGCCGACGCCGATCCAACGCCCTGACAGGCGTTCGGCGCGGTCGCGCAGGAAGGCCAGCCGATCGACGGCCTGTTCCGCCGTGCAGGGCTCGCCCGGCACCGGATCGACCCAGCGGGTGTAACGGAACAGGACAGCGGCGGCGAGGCTCTCCAGGTCGCGCGGGTGTCCGCGCCGATGGTGCGGCTGCTCATCCCGGGTCAGTCCCCAGCCGGCGTAGAAGGGCTGGCCGAAGCAGCGGACCGGCAGGCGACGCAGCAGGGCCTCGAACCCCAGGCCGCTGGTGACCGTCCAGACCTCGTCCACCGCGTCCAGCAGATCGGCCGCGAGGACGTCGTCCACCACCGTGAGGCCGGTCAGGGCGCTCGCCGGCAGGCAGCCGCGCTTCAGTCCGGCCGCCGCCGCCGGGTGGCGCTTCACGATCAGCTGGGCCTCCGCCGCCTCTCGGCGGGCCGTCTGCAGCATGATCAGGAAGGTCGCCTCGTCGGCGCCGCCGAACCGGATGGAAGCGTCGCCCGCGGTCTGATCGACGATCAGGATGCGTCGCCCAGACCGGAGGAGGCCGTGATCGAGCGGCCGGCCGATATTCGTCTTGGACAGCCGCGCGGCGACGATGCGGTCGACCAGGGATCGAGCCCGGTCGCGATCCTTTTCGGTCAGCCACTCCGGCGCGCCGGCGATCAGCTCCTCCAGCCGCGAGGGGCGGGTCGCGTCGTAATAGACGCCCAGGTCGTCGGCGATCAGGCTGAGGCTGGCGGCGCCGGCCTCGCCCAGCCCGACGGAGCGGAAGAAGCCGTCCTCCAGCGCGACATAGGGCTTGCCGAAGACCGCAGCCCAGCTGCGGCCGACGGCGGAGGTTGAACGCAGTCCCCAGCCCACCACCGCCTTCACGTCCGGGCCGGGGAGGGCGCGAAGCTCGTAGTCGGGCAGGATGGCCCGCAGGAAGGGCGTGCGGAAGATCGGCGGCGAGCTGACCCAGGCGGGCGTGCTCACCCCCGGGCCTCGATCCGACGCTGTCGCTCCAGCAAGGCCTCCGCGGCCTGGAGATGGAGGCGCTCGGCCATGCGACCGTCCACCCGGATCGCGCCCTTGCCATCGCTCTCCGGGCTGGCGAAGGCGGCGACGAGGGCCCGCGCCTCCTCCAACTCGTCGGCGGTGGGGGAGAAGGCGGCGTTGGCGGCGGCGATCTGGCTGGGGTGGATCAGGCTCTTGCCGTCGAAACCGTAGAGCCGCCCCTCCCGGCACTCGGCCGCATGACCGGATGCGTCGTCCAGCCGATTGAAGACGCCGTCGATGGCGAGAAGCCCGTTCGCGCGCGCGGCCGCGACCACGGCGGCCATCCACGGCTTCAGAGGTTCGCGGTCAGGGGAGGGGCCGGTGCGAAGCCCCGCCGCCAGATCGTTGACGCCGAGCATCAGCCCCGCGAGCGGCCCTCCGGCCGATGCGATCTCTGCGAGCCGCAGCACCGCCCCGGGCGTCTCGATCATGGCCCAGAGCGCGCAGCCGTCCGGCAGGCGCTCGGCGTAGGCGCGCGCCTGATCGCCGCTCTCGACCTTGGGCGCGACGATCAGCCGAACGCCGGAGGCGGCAATCCCCCTGAGGTCCGCCTCGCCCCAAGGCGTGTCCAGCCCGTTGACCCGCACGCCCACATCAGGACTGAAGCCGCCGCCGCGGACGGTTTTGACCGCAGCGATCCGGGCCGCATCCTTCTCCTCCGGCGCCACCGCGTCTTCCAGATCCAGCACCGCCAAGTCGCAAGCCAGGGTGCGAGCCTTCTCGATGGCGCGAGGGTTGGAGGCCGGTAGGAAGAGGACAGAGCGGGCGAGCATCAGACCCGGCCGACCACCGGCACCAGCGCCCCTGTCATGGCGCGGCTCTCCGGCGAGGCCAGGAACAGCATGACAGCGGCGAGGTCGCGGGGCCGGACCCATTTGGCGGGATCGGCGTCCGGCATGTCCCTGCGGTTCTGCTCCGTGTCCAGGATGGACGGCAGGACGGCGTTGACGGTGACGCCGGTCCCCTTCAGCTCTTCCGCCAGGCTCTCCGTCAGCCGGTGCACGGCGGACTTGGAGGCGGCGTAAGCGCCCATGCCGGCGGCGCTCTTCAAGGCGGCGTTGGCGCCGACATTGACGATGCGGCCGTCGGAAGACTGTCGCAGGAAGGGCAGGGCGGCGCGGCTGGCGTTCAGGGCGGTCGTCAGGTTCAGCCGGAACATGCGGTCCCAGGCCGGCTCCGCATCCTCGGTGGTCTGCCACACGAAGCCGCCGGCGATGTTCAGAAGCCCGTCGATCCGGCCCATCGCCTCGTTCGCGCCCTGCAAGGCGGCTGCGGCGGCGGACGGATCGGTCAGGTCCACGCCCCCGAACTCCACGGCGCCTTGGGGGGCGGCGGCCTTGGCGTGGTCGATCAGGGCCACCTTGAGGCCCTGCTCAAGCGCCAGCGCCACCACCGCCTGGCCGAGCACGCCGTGCCCGCCGGTGACCACGATCGCCCGCCCGTCCATGCCCGCGCTCCTGTCCGTTCGAGCGCCGTCATCCGCGTGGAGGCGACTGTCGTCAAGCGTCGGCGAAGACCTTGGCCATGAGCCGCTCCAGCGCCTCGGCGTCCACCGCGTCGAAGGCGGCCTTCTCGGTCGCGTCCACGTCGAAGACGGCGATGAGGACGCCGCTGGCGTCGAACACCGGCACGACCACCTCGCTCTCGGAGCGGCTGTCGCAGGCGATATGGCCCGGAAAGGCGTGTACGTCCGGGACGAGCTGGGTGCGTCGCTCCCTGGCCGCCGCCCCGCAGACGCCTCGGCCGAAGGGGATGCGCAGGCAGCCGAGCGTGCCCTGATAGGGGCCCACCACCAGCTCCTCCGCCTTGTCGGGATCGGTCACGTAGAAGCCAGCCCAGAAGAACTGCGGGAAGGCGTCCTTCAACATGGATGCGACCGTCGCCATGCGGGCGGTTCGGTTCAGCTCCCCTTCCAGGACAGCCAGAATCTCGGCCTCCACCTCAAGGTAGCGTTCAGCTTTGTCGGCGGGGCGGTCGTCGCGGAGCACATAGGCCATGAGGCGGCATGTGGGCCCCCGACGGCACGACGGCAAGAGGCGAATTTCGCCTCCAAGGCGAAGCTTTAAGCGGCTGATTCGCCTGCGAAAGTGGGCAAGCGTCGCAAAATGGCCATCCTACGGCAACGGTTTGTCGCGAAGGCGCGTTAACCTTGACAGCGAGTTCATTAGACAGGACGCTGAGAATAGCGTTTTGTTAACGGACGGGCGGGGGATGCGCTCGATCCGGAGGGGTGTGGGTGCATGGCTGACAGCCGCGAAGACGGTCGGGACGGACTGCGCCGCCGGGCTCCGCTGGCGATCGCGGGCGTGGCCGGACTGCTGATGGTCGGCGTGATCACCCTCGCCGCCTGCGGGGATCAGGCGCCGGCCTTCTGGCGTCGCGGCGATCCCATCGCCGCCAATCAGTGCCCGCGCCCCGCCTCCCTGACCGGCGCGGAGTTCAACGCCCAGGAAACGGCGCTCCGCGCGCTGCGCCGCGCCGCCTTCCGAGGCGACTTCTTCGCGCAGCTCGAGCTCGGCTCGCGCTACGCAGCCGTTCGCGCCACCGACAAGAACATCGAGGACCCGATCGAGAGCTCGGTCTGGTACGCGCTGGCGCTGTCGAACGAAGAGGGTTTCGCCCCGATCAATCGCGTCGACCGCGGCTGGTTCGGCGGCTGGAAGCCGCTCAGCAAATACGACGACTGCCGCGCCTTCGAACGGCATCTGGCCTATCAGCGCCTGAACCGGCAGCTGTCGAACATGACGTCGGAGGAGCAGACGGATGTCCGCGACCGCGTCATCTATGTGCTGTCGACCCAGGACGCGGCGGGCTATCGCACGCTCGCCCGCCTGCACGACGCGCTCTACGGCCCCTTCGGCGAGCCCCAGGACAACCCCCAGGCGCGGGAGGCTCGCGGACGCGGGCTGACCGGCGAGACCGGCGACCGCCGCCACGCCGGCTATTACGCCGCGACCACCCTGTTCCAGCGCAACGACGTGGACGCCTACCTCTACAACTGGCTGGCCATGCAGACCGGGGACGTGGGGGCCTATGTGCTCCTGAAGGACTTCGAGAAGTCCACGCCGGCGCGCAGCCGCTACGCCAATCTGGTGGAGGCCAAGGCGCGGCAGTGGGTGCCGCCCTACGAGTTCTACCCGAACAAGGCCCCCGCGTCGGGCGTGCCCTTCTCCGACGAGAGCCGGCCGCGTGGCGACGCCTATGAGTATGCGCTGAGCCGCATGGGCGAGCTGCCCTTCATCCACGTGGGCCGCGCCCTGCGCTACCTGGGCGTCACCAACGAGGCGCCGATCGCGCCCGACCAGCTGTCCAAGCATCAGGTCGAGACGCTGGAGGCCATGCTCGGCCATCCGATGGAGAGCCGCCTGTCCATGCTGGAGCGGGTGCGCGCCATCCAGTTGGCGGCCGTGAACGGCTCGTCGGAGGCTCAACTGGTCCTGGCGGTCATGTATTCGGAAGGGATCGGCGTGCCGATCGACTACGCCCGCGCCTTCCACTGGTACGAGGAGGCGGCGCGCCAGGGCAGCCCTGAAGCCAAGTTCGCCCTGTCCACCTTCTTCGCGCTCGGCGTCGCCGGCGTCGCCGACCAGGACAAGGCCGAGGCCGTGGTCCAGCGCATAGAATCCGCCCTGTCGGGCTTTGCTCCATCCGCCGAACGCCTGCGAGCCGTGCTCGAACAGGTGTCGCGGTCTCAGCGTCGCTAAGGAGGGCCTGGCGCCATGAACAGCACCGTGACGCTCGGCGGCCTCGCCGCCCTGATGGCGGCGGCGGGGGCGCTCGTCGCCAGCCAGCCGGATCAGGCCCAGGCCCAGGTCGCCGCCAAGGTGGAGAGCCAGACCCGGCCGAACTTCGGCGTCCTGCTCGATCCGCCGACGCGCTCTTATCGCAACCGGGGCTCCACCCACGCCCGGCGCTGGCGCGACTATGGTCGATATCGGCCGGACTATCGGCCTCACCCCGGCCCCAGCTACGGGCCCGGCTATACGATCGGCGGCGCGGAGGAGATCGTGCTGGTCGACTGCGGCGGCAATCCCGGCTCGGGGGCCGTCGAGGCCGCCGTGCGCCGGGTGCGGCCGGGCGGGACCCTGGTCCTGCGCGCCAAGGGCGCCGGCGCCTGCGTCGGCTGGCTGAACATCGACAAGCCGATGACCATTATCGGCGAAGGCGGCTTCGATCCGCGCGACTGGGACCGGCACCCCGGCGCGACCTTGCAGGCGCCCGACGGCTTCCCCTGCCTCACCGCCTCGCCCGGCGTTCGGGTCGAGATCCGCGACGTGGTGTTCGCCGCGCCGCGCGGCGGCGAGGCCGCCTGCCTGGTCGGCTACAACGCCGAGTTCGTGCTCAACCGTGTGGGCATCCGCTACACGGGCGACGAGGCGGCCATCTACGCGGATGGGGGTCTGATCGACGTCCGCAACACGATCATCGAGGCGGAGACCATCGCTCCGGCTATCGTGGCGGACGGCGCGACGTTGACCGCCTATGAGCTGTCGGTGTCCAAGGCCACCATCGGCGCCGAGATCACGCCGGGCTCGAACGGCCAGCCGTCCATCCTGAACCGCGTCATGTTCCGGGGCGAGCAGACCTCCGGCGGCTTCGGCCCGCGCTCGGTGGGCCTGATGGTGCGAGGCGCGCGCGACATCGGCGAGGTCAAGGTCACCGACAGCTTCATCTGCGGGTACAACGACGGCGTGGCCGTGGACGGCGCCGCGCTGGAGATCTCCGGCAGCAAGATCTGCCGCGCCAATCAGGGGGCGATCCTCTATTCGGGCTCGCTGAAGGTGAACCGCAACTCGATCCGCGCCGCGACCTATGGCGTGGCCGCCGACTCGGGCCGGCTGGTGGTGACCAACAACGTCTTCTCCGGCGTCGGTCGCCGCGCCATCGCCTTCGACGACCGGGTGTCGGCCGAGATCAGCGGCAACAGCGTCTACAGCCGCGCCCAGTGCGCCCCCAGCTTCCGTCCCCGCTGGCGCGACCGGCACGAGCCCGTGTGGCGCGCCCCCGAGCACCGCGGTGTGGAGTGCGCCTATGGCTCCTATCCCCGCGAGTGGTGGGACCAGGAAGACGGCGTGCTCGGCCTGCCGTACGAGGACCAGGGCTATCAGCTCGATGGCTACGACCGGTTCCGCCAAGGCTACGGCTGGTATGATCGCGAAGGCCGCTACGTCTACTCGGACCGGCCGACTGGCGACCAGCGCTGGCGGGGAGGCGGCTGGGGCCGATAGGCCCCGGCTCCGCCCTCAGAGCACCTCGGTGCGGCTTTCGGCGCTGGCCAGCTGAAGCAGGCCGACCAGCCGCGCCCGGGTCTCGCCGTCGGCCACCCCGTCGACCCGGCTCGCCCTCCAGTGCCGCTGGAAGGCGACCACCGTCGCCTTCGTCTCCTCGTCGTAGGCCGGGCCGGGCTTGAGCCCATAGCCGAGCCTGTGCAGCCCGGAGCGCAGCACCGTCACCCCCAACCCCGAGTCTCCCGGCTGAAGCAGGCCGCCCAGCGCCCGCACCCGCTCCGCCGCCGGTTCAAACCACAGGCCGTGGCCGGCTTCGGCCAGCCGCTTCCAAGGGAAGAACTCGCCGGGGTCGGTCTTGCGGGAGGGGGCGACGTCGGAGTGGCCGACGATGCGTGCGTCGGGGATGGTCCAGCGCGATCGGATGTCGCCGACCAAGGCCGCGACCGCCGTGATCTGCACGTCCGGAAAGGTCCGGTAGCCGAACTCATGGCCGGGGTTGACGATCTCGACGCCGATGGAAGCGGCGTTGCAGTCGGTCTCGCCCTGCCACCAGCTGACGCCCGCGTGCCAGGCGCGCCGCTCCTCCGGAACCAGGCGCAGGATCCGGCCGTCCTCGTCCACGACATAGTGCGCTGACACCTTCGCTTCCGGATCGCGCAGCCTGTCGACCGCCGCCTCGGCCGTGCGCATGCCCGTGTAGTGCAGGATCAGCATGTCCGGCGGCGCGCGCCGGGCGTCATGGTTGGGCGACGGCGCCTCGACGATATCCAGGCTGGCCAAGGCTCAGCGGCCCCGGCTCACCGGCCCGGCCGTTCCCAGCCGTAGGCGACCCAGGCGCCATCCACCTTGCGCGCCTCGATCAGGTCGCCGGCGCGGCGCTGGCGACCGCCCAGGGTGCGCCGGGCGCGC